>Ga0207886_10033_pt1 | contig 495767 bp, 537 predicted proteins | sample LinPmetageLP35_FD_184048 | JGI IMG/M metagenome (GOLD analysis project Ga0207886, IMG submission 184048) | Marine viral communities from the Pacific Ocean - LP-35 (SPAdes) | ecosystem: Environmental > Aquatic > Marine > Oceanic | place: Pacific Ocean | collected 2009-08-31
TAGTAGCAAAATCAGGTGGGAAACCTATTAGAGGCCATGGATGGTGATGTTGTTATGTAATATAGTCATTTAGTCAAAAAATCGTGCTTTTGGAACCTCATTATATTTTGGTGGGGCTGACTAATCCGCACAGAATTCGTGCACCCACTGTTGGGTCGTTTCACTGTGCTGAGTCAGCGGCTGCGGGCACTAAAGTATGGTCTCCACCACGTTCTGTCAACCGAGGGGGGTCAGTAGCGATATAAACAACCATGAGGAATTATCGGGACTGGATACAGTCCCCCAGCCGCATCTGTGCTATCGATAGATCTCGGATCTCGAGTTGTAAAGGAAACTACGACTTTTCTGGTGCCCTTTCACAATTTTAGATATTAGGGATAGATGGTGTGCTTTGGCATGGCGCTGGTCAGACGTCTTGAAGAAATTCTGTGGTGAAATGCTTCAAACGACGACAACGGCGGGTTTAGGGCCTCTCGGAACAATACTAATGCTTTGGAGATTGCGGAGGCAGTATGCTCGGGAAACAGAGCAGAGAGGGTGAAAAAGTGAGACTGTCTCTTCAAGATTCTGTTCAGCACAGTCGATTCCAAGAGTTGCCTCGTCAGACTTCTCGAAGACAGCCTTAAGCACATTCCAATAAAGTTCCCGGGTCCTTGGTCCAAAGACTGATGCCTCTCCACGATTTAAGGAAAGCTTTTGGGGTGTCATGTGATCAACAAAGGTGGTCTGATCATCACGTGTCGCCACAATCCTCCACAGTCCAACTGCCAATGTCTTGGGTCAAGCCTGTCCCGATGATATCGATAGTCTATCCAGTGGTTTGCAAGCTGCTTTCGCACGGGACTCAGTCATGTGTCACAGAGGACTCATCAGGCCATGCACATCAGCCACGACTGTTCGCTTGGGAACCATCACATGTCTTGCACAGCACTTCAAATACATCCCACAGCGGCAAGAACATACCCCGCACTGCATAAGTCGAGACTCGAGATATATTCAGAATTTTAAAGCAACCACGAAAAATCGGCAATACTCACTACACTACTTCAGCTCACACACATCTGCATCATCAACATCAAACCTCCCCAAACAACACGACCGCTTTCATGGTCGGCAAAGTCATGGAATTTGAAGCCACACGGCCTGTCTTCGTCGATGGACGACACAGCACATCGTCACCTACAGTCCTGGCCCTCTTACTCAGAAAATTCAACCCCATGAATCCAGAAGATATGATTGAGCTAGCAATCAAGAACAACAAAGGGATCTTTCACGATGTATGTCTCTGGTGCGAGAGGACAGGCAATCCCTTGATCACGAGTGAGCATACGAGCGAAGATGAAGACATCCATTGTATCATTCAGAAAGGAGAGAGGAGATCGAGTGATCAGAAAATGGTTGTTGTGATGTCATCGGCGAACTTGGAGGTCATTGTGGAAGTGTTAGAGAAAGCTATCGGCGGATGTGTGCTGGGTATGGATGTTAGCTTGTTTTTCGAGGGGACTGGAGTCAGGTTACTTCAGAATGGATACCGGGCTCGATGTCCAGGTATTTTTGGTGGATTTCGTACGAACAAGATCGAGGGTGAGTGTAGGAGAGTTGGCAAGCTTCTGCCAAGGGACGCGATTGGGATGTTGGAAGAGCTCGGGGCTAATTTCTTTGTTTGCGGACCTTCGTTGGAGATTTATGGGGTAGATGAAGAGGAGGTTTCTGTTGCGAAGTATGAGGTTGTGTCGGGTGTCAGACTGACTGATCTCTTGACTCAGAGCGATGTTAATCTGTTTTCAGGGGGCGTATTTGAGAGGCCATAGACTGTGTGGAAATTGGAATTCTCTCAACGTAGATATCCAGAGAGTAGTTACTGGACATGTATCGATGGTGTATAACAATTCTTCATATGAAACAATTGGATAAATTGCATGATTGGGGTGATTGTGTATTAACTAGGGAAATCATTGGAGGCGGCGAAGGAGGGAACTGTGCGAGTCGTTGTGGGCTGCAAGTGTCAACAACTTTTACTGACATTAGAGTTTGAATCTTTGAAGTCTCGTAGACGAAAAGGTCGCAGCCTCGAGGAGATGATAGGAGTTATTCCCCTCAAATTTATTTGGCACCTTCAATGAAATCCATTTCCCCAGTCTTCCCTTTCTTTCTCAGTAGCCCTCTGCGTCTCACTTCTCCTTCTGTCTGTAGATCCCAAGAATGAATCCAGCAAAGCAAATGACGTAAAAATCAATAGTGGAGCCGAACTGAACGCTGCAAGTCTAGACCGCAGTAACCGACCTCGACTTATGCACCACCATTCCCGCTTGCAAAATTTCGAAAATGCTGCCATTGGACTGGTTCTTTTGGATTTCGAATTTGCTTCATGAGTTAGTCTTTCACCATCGGGGCTGAGGTGGTATGTGTTCTGCGCATTGATCTCTGTAAAATGTCCGAATGAAGAATGTGGCGAGCGACGGCGGAGGATTGAGTATAAAGTAGTGGTTCCTGAGTGATCAATGTAGATTTTCATGCTTGATTTAGAGCTCGAGGATGTTGCTGATCCGGAAGACGACGTGTAAGGATCTGAATCCATCCAAGCTGGAAAGGGTGCCATTTTTGGGGGGTACATGTGGCTCGCACGAGATGCGATTCTCGTATGCGATGGTCAATTTATTTTCAAATATTGGGATGAAGAATGTGGTCCAGACGGGCGGCAAGTGGCTTCCCTTTTCGCGTCAATAATAGAGATTTGGCGTAGATAATAACGAGGTAGATGAGGTCTATGACTGAAGTGAAGTTCAAGTTGCTGACTTCATCGTTGGTGCCGAACCACTTCTTAGTTTCCATACTCGCCACTAGACAGAATCAATGTTAGACTCAAGTGGGGGCTAAATCAGATACTAAAACACAAACAGCGACAGGAAGAGCTTGGTGACATTATTTTGATGAACCACGAATTCGCTACCAACTCTGGTACGGATACCAGGAAAAGCGATGAGAGGAGATCAACCAAAGCTTCCAAACAAGCCTCGTCTCGGCCCTCAACCAGCCCTGCAAAGATTAAAATTAACCATAAGCTCGCGCATCATGCAAGTTCACGCAGTATGGCTGGTCAGATCTCGACTTAAAGTTCCTAGCTGTGGATCAGGACAGGGTTAACCAAACGTCACGTCACCATCCTGCTTTCCTCACTTCCCATCAGCCGCCTTCAGGATTCCTAAACGGGTGTCGGGGTTTGGGAGAGAAATCAGCCCATTGAGGTTTCATCTGATCGAGGGCCGCTTAGATCAAAGAACTTCAAAACTTCTATAAAGTCTGCTGAGTCAATCTTCAAGCGATATCTTGGAGTAGGATGTGATCAAGCAGGTCAACTTTCAATGGAGGCCCATCACGAAAGAAGACCGAAGTCCACCCGGAGATAATCAGAAGTCTTGCACAGCCTAAGCTTTGCGTGGCGCCCAAGATCTGATGTTTGAGGATATTCGCAGCCAAGACTATTGTGGATCAGACGAGTCGAGAAATGGAGCCGAGTTGTTGTTTCAAACATCTCGCTTGAGGAAGGAGATCCCAGCTGCACAAGTCACGTGTGAACAACAACCTCCTTGAAATCGACAAAATACACGCCCAGTTATGTCGGCAGGGCTTCAACAGTGCGTTGAGAGGATCTTATGGTGCTCTGAATATGCCGTGCACTTTATACTGACTATCGAACCGTATTGTGGACAAAGCCGAAGTGTACGGACATGCATCGGCATCTGTCAAACGTCCAAACAAGGTCCCGTCTCGCTGTCGATCCACCGGTTCCACCTTCTTCCCAAGGAGACCCCAGCGCGCATCCACTCGGCTCCACCTGCGCGCGACGACATCCGTTTCCTATGTTCCACGCTGCAGTATGATCTCCCTCCTGTATGGCATTTCTGCACCTCTCTCGCCCTCTGTCTGGCCTGTCATCCACAATCACACGCCACTTGACGTTTGCTTCGAGGGACGACGATGTTTGAGAGCCGCCTGCCAAGAGCCGCATGACATGCCTGCCATCCATTTCCAGGGTGAGGTATAATTGGGTGTCATCCCATGTTCTCTCAGTCGTTTCTCGTTCTTCTTCTGTCCTTTCTCACTCATCTGCTTCTTTTGACATTGCCGGCTGGCCTGATTGATTCCTTTCGTTCATCCTTTAATTATCTTCTATTCTTGACCATCAGTGCTGTGCACCTTTAAAGTTTCAATCTCCAGATTCATACACTTTTTTTTCCCCCAGCCAATCAACATATACGTCAACTCAAAATGCCTTCTCTAATCCAGATGCTTTGCTGGGCACCAGCCATCGTCTCAGTCGCCTCGGCCCAAGGTGTCATCCAGTCCGCGCAAGGAGACAAAGGATCGCCTGCCAGCTTGCCACTCCAAGTCGACCTCACAGCCAACGACGCCAATATCATCAATTTGGATGAGATCACCACCAATGTCGTCAACGAGTGCGGACGGACTTTGCTGGGAGGTAACATTGATATTGGTGAGCAGACCGAGGGACAATTGCTCGCCAAGACTGTCACTTCTGTCAAATCGGGAAGCAAGGTCGCTGTTGCTATCAACCAGGTCGATGACAATGGTGCTGGACCATACACTTGCGATATGGATCTCAAGGGGAACGCCAATGGTTTCAACGGCCAGACGAATTTGACTGTCACTGAGTCTGCAGCACAGAACGGGGTCATCAACCTATCCGTCGAAATGCCCGCTGATTTTGCCTGCATTGGAGGTAAGATTTCTCGGACATCGAGAATAGCAAGGCACTGACAAACGAATAGCTTCGACCGGAAATGTCTGCACAGTCAGATGCTTCAACTCCGCCGCAGCAGGTCCATTCGGAGGCTGTTTCGCAGTTCAACAGACAGATACCACCGCCAGCGAGAACTCCGCCAATACCATCGACACTGCCCAGACGCTAGAGGGTGTTCTCGCTCAGGTCAACCAGAACCAACTCGACCTTGCTGATGCCAATAAGGGCAATGCTGCAGCCGCTACCGTTGACGACCAAGGTGTCGAAATCGCGGACGCTCTTCTCGATATCGATTCCGCAGCTCTAGCTACAGCTCCAGCTGCTATTGATGTAGCCGCTGCTACGACCTCTGCTGCCGCTGCCAAAAACACAGCGTCAGGTGGAAAGAAGTCCAAGGGCAATGGTAATGCGGCTACTAAGAATGGAAATGGAAATGCTGCCACGAATGGAAATGGAAACGCTGCATCAAACGCAAATGGAAATGCGGCCACCAATGGAAATGGACGAAACGGAAACGGCAACGGCCGTAACAACAACAACAACAACAACAACAACAACAATAACAAACGTGCCTTGAGCTTCGCGGCCTAAGCAATCAGGAGTCTCGAGGGCGTGTGGTGGTGTTGATCAACCTTCCTGTCATACTGCTGTATTGTACTTTAGTGAAGATTTGTGATTCGATGAGATGTAAATAAGATGTATACAAAACGGAATTGGAACTTATCAACTTACACACTTTAGGCCCCGGATTGCTTGTCTAGCGCAATTTTATGACTCTTCCTGCTCTTACTGCTGAGGATTTCAGAAGTCGTAAGACATGAAAAAATGACTTGATCAGCTGTGAGTTCAAAAAAACAGAAGATATACAAAGCAGCGAATGTCACAAAAGCACGCCGGACAATCACACCGAAGGGCGTACTGTACAACGGATCAAAATCTCTCTCACCTCATGACTGTCCCCAACCCTCACAACTTCGACTTCACCATCCCACCATCCTTCCCATCCCAAACCTCCCTCACAGCCCTCCAATACCTCTCCCTATCAGCATTCATATGCCCCACATGACCACCACTCCCCACTTCCGTCCTCACCCTCCCACCAAACCTCCTCGCCTCCTCCACATGCCTCTCCACATCCCTCCAATCCACAATCCCATCTCCCCTCCCATAAAAATAACACCTGCCCCTCTCCCCAACCTCAAATAGTTCCCTATCATTTAAATCCCCTCTCATCTGATCAATCCAATGCGTTTCCCCTGTAAGCTTCTCCTTAATCGTGATACTGCCAACGAGATAATACACCAGTAGTGTGGCAAATGGTTTGTAAAAGGGGGAAGTGGGAAGGCCGGCGATGAAGCCAGAGGTAATACCTTTGAATGAACTGTTTGCTGGTGCGGAGTCAATGAGTAGGGCGCCGATTGGGAGCGGTGAGCTGGTTTGGGATTTGTAGAGATGAGCGAGTTGGCAGGCGGTGTGGGCGCCGGAGTTGCTGAAGACTTGTAGAAGGATCTCTCCTTTTGGTTGGTTTTCAGTTTCCGCTTCTTGAGGGCGGATACATTCGTCGATAATGGGAAGGGCGGGACGTAAATTGGTTTGTTGGGTGGCGTATGAGCGGTACACGACATCTGGTGTTGATGTCCAGAGAACGAGGATTGTGGCCTTTGGATAGAGGTTTTGGTATGTTGATGTGAATTTTGAGACGTGTTTGGGGAGGGCTTTGAACCAGGAGCTGAGGATTATGAGGGATGGGCCACGATCTGGAGATGTGCGTGATGATGAAGGTGGGTGCGGGGTAGATGGAGGCTTGTATAGCGAGACTGATTGCGTGAGAGCTGTAAAGCCTGGTAGGCCAGTGTTTGAGTTTGCCATGCTATGATTGTTTTCTCCCAGTATGAGAGTCTTCCATGAATCTGAAGAAGTTGCGCATGAATGACTATTGATGTTGATCTGAGATCTAAGTCCTTTCGGGTATTTAAACATTTCGGCTCGGTTCGGCCAACCCCACATTTTACTTCGAGCCGAATCTCCTCTCCTAGGTATCTAGAGGCTTGAATAACTCCCATACTTGTTGTATTTTACTCTTTCGGCTGCATGCCTCCACTTCCGAATGTCGGACAAATCCATTTCCTCCTCTAGCAAAGAGCTCAAATACATATAGCTTTGTTCATTTTTCAGTGGCCCGGCAATTTGCAGCAAAGATCTGGAAGCTAATATCGTGGTACTGAATGGATCCGCATCTTCAGCTAAGCGTAACAATGCAATTGTCAAGCCAAAGAATAGCAGCACAAGAGGACAAGTGTGATATGAAACATGTGTTGTGTTTGTATCCAATGTCTAAATTAGATTGTGGCGGCCTTTTCTGTACACATGACAGAAGACTTTTGTGGAAGCCCCAACTCCAAACTCCGTAAATGCAGCAAATCATCAACACTAACTATCACTCTCGGCATGAAGAATTAGTTCGGCGAATCCACCTCTCCATGAACCTGCTTCCCAGCCGGTCCCTCTCCATTAATCGCCACATTCATAGCTTCATCCAACACCCGCATCCCCTCCTCAATCTCCCCCTCCGTGATCGTCAAACTGGGCACAAACCGCAACGTATTCGTGCCAGCCGTAATAACAAGTAACCCCCTCTCCCTAGCAGCCGTCACAATCGGCGTCGGATCCTGCGTCAACTGCAATCCCAGATGCAGTCCCCTTCCTCTGATCTCTTTCACAAGATCCGGGTACTTATTTTGTAGGGCCGCGAAATGCTTTTTGAAGAGCTCGCTCTTGGTTCCTACGTCGGAAAGGAGTTTAGGATCGGAGAGGCGACTGACGATGTAGTGAGCTAGACGGGCACCGAGCGGGTTCCCGCCGAATGTTGTCCCGTGGTCTCCTACGACGATCTTGTCGCTGACGGAACCATTGACGATAGTCGCGCCGATGGGGAAGCCGTTACCGAGGGCTTTGGCTGTGGTAATGATATCAGGGTGTGCGACTTCTGGGAGAGACGCGTGAGCCCAGAATTTGCCTGTTCGTCCGAGACCACATTGGATCTCGTCGTAAATCAAGACTGCGCCAACTTCCCTACAGCGTTTTGCGAGCGCTACGAGGAAATCCTCGGATCCTACAATCACACCACCTTCGCCTTGAATGGGCTCAACGATCACCCCGCATGTATTGTCCGTCACTAGCTCGTTGATAGCAGCTACATCGTTGTATGTCCCGTATTTGAAGCCCGGCAGCATAGGCGAGAATGGTTTCTGGTATTTGGGGTTTGGAGTTGCGGACAGAGCACCCATTGTTCGTCCGTGGAAGGCTCCATTGAATGATACGACTTCGTGTTTGGCACCGGAGGGGTCGAGGACTTTGCCTGATTTGCGGGCGAATTTTATGGCGGCTTCGTTGGCTTCAGTGCCGGAGTTGCAGATAAATACTGCGCGCGCATCGTGCATTGATCCTGATTCGAGGGTCTTCTGGACGAGGAGTTCGGACAGAGCTCCAGTCCAGGGGTTATGGTATAAGTTCGAGGTGTGAATGAGGATTTTGGCCTATGGGAAAGAAATGTTAGGAATGGCGGGGTTAATTGAGGCATATTTATTGGGAGGACGTACCTGGTCGGCAATAATGTTGCTTATTTCTGGATCGCAGTGTCCCAATGCATTTACTGCTATCCCGGCTGTGAAATCGAGATACTTCCTATTCTCCACGTCCCAAAGATAACATCCCTCGCCTTTCACGAACATTGGTGGGGGGCGCACGTAGGTCTTGACCATGTATGGAGCTTGTTCGTTAACCAGAGCCGCGGTGGGTGAGTCTGCCGCTGGATCGGGGTTCGAAAGGCTGGCTTCGCGCTGCAGATGTGTCCGTCAGTACATATTCTCAATTCGGATCCATGGAACATACATAGATCTCATTCCTTGTCCCCTCTGGAAGATTCGAAGCCGCGGCAGTTACTTGCGAAGCATTCCTCTTCAGGATGCCATTGACGGACGTGGATGCATTGCTAGCTTTCAGAGTAGCTGCCACCCGCTTTGCAGATATTCGAAGAGCCATTATGAAGAAAGATATTGTACAATGGGTATCATGGAGGGAGAAGGAGGGGGTCTTGAAAGAGAGAAGTGAGTCAATGCATGAGTGATATTCGCAGGGCGTGGCTAATCTTAGCGTTATCGGAGCGAAGCTGCTGCAGCCGAATTTTCTTTTCAGTCAACAGGGCATACCGGCTTTCGTTGATACATGCACGAAGAGGTAGGAAATCCCGATCCAACTTTGAAGGTGTATTGAGATCCATAAAATCAAAACCAATTTATTCTTTTACTCTAGATTGTTTACAAATGCGTCATTGTGTTCGATATCTTTTCAGTCACTTTTTCACATCTAAGCTAGGCTATACGTGGAATAGTTCCCGCACTTGCAGATGTCTCCACTTAAACTCCAAGTTCAATGGAGATGGAGACGTTCATCTGGCTATCTCCAGACAAAACACCTCGAGGCGACCGATGAGCAAGGAGGTAAGCTGTATTTCGAACAACCAGTCCTGGTAGGGATCTGGCTCGAGTTGCATTGAAGAACCATCACCCCATCAATATGTGCTTCTTTCTACTGATTGTTCTGATAGAAGGGGAAAATTTCATTTTTCCTGCCCATTTCATCTATCTACCACTGTCCTTAATTCATCATTCTCAATCATGCAAGTCATTAATCGCTATCGTCTGGAGGTGAATTATGATCTCGCAATCAAATCAGCTGCTTTCTCAGCGACTGCATATACCGGCACTTGATAGTGCGCAGCAATGGGAATTGGGATCACACTTGCATCCACAACTCTCAATCCCTCAATGCCAACCACTTTGAGCTCGCTGTCAACCACTTTCCCCATGGCTGCCGTGCCACCTGGATGGTAAGTAGACCTCAAGCCTCTCCTATTTCTCGCATCATATTCTTCATCTGTCGAGTCTGGCCTCAACTTCTCATATCCTGGCGGCGGGATCTCTTCTTGAACGAGCTCACGGCCTTCAGGCGTATCATGAAACAATCGCATGAGCTGTCGGACACCAGCCCGCATAGCAGCGCGATCAACTTCAGTCGAGTAGTAATTGTGGTCGATGATAGGCGGGATGGTCACGTCTTTCGATGACAAGGTCACTGAGCCTCGAGAGGTGGGCATCAGACCCAAGACAGACGCCGACATACACGTACCATCCACTGCCACATCTACGCCCACATTTCCGAAGCTTCCAGGACCGTAGAGGATGAGTGTCTCGGTATGGCAGCTCTCCGGGTGCAGCAAACCGTGCTTGTCTTCCAGGTCACCATCCGCCTCCAGGGCCGCTCTCATCTCAGCCTCCGGGGTCTGCTCAGTTGCCACCCAGTCAAACGGCAGTCCCATCATGAAAGCTGGGTCAGTCAACAGCGGAGACCCTAGGACTAGTCCTCGCTCCGGGTGCCTCAACTTCCAGAACGTGAAGTGGTTGGCATGATCGTACAAGTTTTTCCCCACCTCTGGCACATCCAACACTACCGGAATATCGACTTCTGAAAGTTCCTCGGCGGGGCCAATGCCAGACAGCATGAGAAGCTGAGAAGTTCTATACGCTCCAGCAGAGAGAATGACTTCGTCTGTCGCAGCGATAATCTGTCCGCCAACAAGCTCAACACCAGTCGCGACCTTCTTCCCATCACGTTCTTCCACAATAACCCTCTGCACCATGGTCTCAGTCAGAATTTCCATACCCTCAAGACCATAAGCCTCACTAGCAAGCTGCCTCTTCCCGTCCCTCCAATTCTCCACCAACTCCGACAGCCCCAGCGGCGCCCCCGAGTTCCCATCCTCAATCGCCTTGACACCGAGTCGTTCCCACGCACTCTTGAACATCTCTCTGAGTGGATACTTCCTATCGGGGTGACTGTCCTTCACAGTCACAGCATGGATCGGCCCTTCGAATCCATGAGCCTCGCTCTTCGAGTATCCCATATGTGTTTCTGTCCTCTTGAAATACATCAATAACCCCTCATATCCCCACCCCTCATCCCCCACCATCGTCCCCCAGCGATCATAATCGGCCTTCGGTCCTCTCGTCCAACACCCGAAATTAATAGCTGTTCCTCCAGACAGAGCTTTGCCTGCGGCGAGGTAAATGGATTGGTTGTTGAGGTGTGCTTGAGGCGTGGAGCGGTAGTCCCAGTCGATGTCGGAGTGCGATGCTGCGAAGCAGTCGAGTGGGTGGGTGGTCAGCGGGTGGTTGGCAACGTTGGCGCCCGCTTCTATGAGGAGAATGTGTAGGGAAGGCTTGAGGGCGTGTAGGCGGGAGGCGAGGGTACAGCCTGCGAGACCACCGCCAATGATTATGATGTCTGCGGACTTAGGGATGGTGGCCATGGTTGTTTGATACGGGGGTCTGTTTGGATCTTTTACTGATAATGATATGTCTCCGACTGGGCACGACTACCAAGGTCGTCTTATATCTATATCTTAAGATACATCTGCAAGTCAGCATCAACGTTCTGGACTTAATAGCGGATGACTGTTTACCTCCGCTAAACGAGGATCGCCAAGACGGAGTACAGCACACAAGTCAGACTCGAGACCACTCAGACCAATCAAGCACCTGCCGATATTTACATTCTCAGGACCTGTGCAGAACGAGGCTGAAACATAAGCTGACCTACAGGAAGTATCTGAGCAAGGGTTGACAGAGTTCGCTGATCGCATTGAAGTACTGATCAACATACCGGAACTCCGCGATTGGCGATTTCGATGCAACGTAAATCCTAGCTCTAGCTTATGAGAAGCTGGCATAGAATTCCAAATACTGAGTTCGAGCTTCGGAGGTATTATGGATTCCCTTCGCATGAAGCTTTAGGGCTGATTCGCAAGCTTGGAGCCTGATGGTATACCTCACATGAAGGGCAATGTGATATTTGCTCTTTAATTTTCGATAAGCTGTCTCGTACATGGAAATTGGGTTCTCTTCATGAGTCTTCTTGTTGACTCAGGCCTTCAGATCGAGCATTATTATCTGATACTTATGTTCAAAATCTTCATCCTCGTCTGATACGTATCTTCATTGTCTCCTTTCTGTTACCATGTCATCTGAAACTGTCGGCTTCTGGAAATAGACTAGCTCTGGGGCAAGTCCACATTCTTGCTGCCTCCGGGTTTGGCAATCCGTGGTTCTGGATCCATGAGGGAGGTTTCAAAATATCTATCTCGTAGATATGCTTCGAATTATGGATATTCTAAGCCTCTTCATCATCTCTATTTGCCAGTGTTACCGATATCATCATATCGTCACCTCATCTCTCTCAACCTCCCTCGCTCTCTCCTTCTCTACTTCCTTCCTCGCCCTCCTCTTTCTCCACCCCAGCCCCCTCCGTATCTGCACTTCCACCAATCCCAACGCTATCACCATAACACCCACCAGTAACGTAAACGTCCACCCGGCTCCAATAGCATTAACAATCGGCAATACCGCTGCCGTACCACCAGCACCCATCAAACACCTTAACAGATTCAACGCCGCCGTAGCACTGGCCCCCTTCTTCGAATAAACATCCACCATAAAAGTAGATACCACACTGATGATACTCGTCGCCGACCATCCCAGCACAAACGTGCAGATAATTGGCACAGCGATATGCACACCCTTCTCTAGGGTCCACCCAAATATCAGACACGACCCCATCTGCAAAACACTCCAAAGATACAGTGTCCTCAGCCTCGCTTTCTCGAGCGGGAAATCATCCGCCGGACCCTCAAACCCTTTCTTGAATCTGGCATAATCTATATCCAGAAATTTTCCCGTCGTCAACGTGCCAATGATACATCCAACACCATTTCCGATAAACGTCAGTCCGATATGGAGCGAGGAGAGGTGGTAGGTCCGTGCGAATAGTGTGGACATCACCGCCACCGTCATCTGCCAGACGGTGTAATAGATAGAGAGGAAAAGGATGGCGAAAGAGACCTCGATACTGAAGATAATCTTGATCGGACCCAAAAAATCAACCGGCAACTTCTTCAACCCACCACCCGACCCAGAAGCCGAAGTCATCGACCTCTGCAACTCCGCTTCCTCCTCAGCACTCAACGGATTTCGTCGTCGCTGGATATACCCCAGCAAAGAATTCGACAACCCACTCACCGGCCTCGACCCATTCCCCACCATGGCCCTCAAAGTCTCCGGCAAGACAACGATGAGGATGACGAGGAACGCCCCAGCATAAATCGTCAAAAACCAAAAAATCGCCCTCCACCCCAACGTCTGCGCAAAGATCCCCCCAAGAACAGGCGCAACCGCCACAGGCGCAAGTAACCCCGCCTGATAAACGCCCATCCAGCCACCCCTTTCCTCCCTCCTCGTAACATCACCCACGACCCCCGCGCCAATCGCAATCGTACTGGCACTGCCCGCACTCTGCAAACACCTCAAGATCACCAACTGATAATAATGCTCCGTCAAAGCCAAGCCAATGCACGCTGAAATGAAGATGACGAAGGTGATGATGTAGGTGATGCGGCGGCCGTGGACGTCGGCTACGGCGCCCCAGATGGAGGGGGAGAGCCCTTGTAGGATCATGTAGGATGTTACTGTTAGGTTTATGAGTTCGGGGGAGACGTGGAGGGATGTGGAGAGTAGGGGGATGGCCGGGAAGTAGATGTTGGAGGCGAAGCCGGAGAAGGTGGCGGCGATGGAGACGAGGGTTATTATTAGGGCTTTTTGGGGCGTGGTGAAGATTGTGTAGGGGGTTGATGGTGGTGCGTTTGTATCTAGGGTTGGGTTTGGCGAGGAGTCGTCATTGTCTTTTCTTTCGAGGACGCCATTTGATGGAGGTGGGTCGGGTCCTTTTTCTGGATCGGTCATTTTGATGCGGGGAAGCGATGTTGATGTTCAATTGAGGTTGGCTTGTTTTCATTCGGCTCGCCTAAGGATGAGTTCAGACAGATCTGGATGAAAGTAAAGCGAGTTTAAGAAAGGAGATGTCGATTCCTTATGTAATGTGGGGGTTGGATAGCGGCGGCACGGATATATGTGCCGAGTGGAAGGCTATTCCCGTCTCGTTGCCGAAGTCGGCGATCCTGCCTTTTTGGGCACCGATATTTCATTTCTTATTACGGATGACTCCATGTTTCGTTACTTTCCACAGTTCTATGTTAAGTAACGGTGACAGAAATGGGAGCAGAAAATTGTGACATTCCTATCCCTGAACTGTTGTGTTTACTTGTACGATATGTCGCTTAGAGCTAACCTGGGGAATTGCTTCGCCAATTGTGGGGATGGTATTTTGCCGATGGACATTTATAAGAGCTTCGGCAAAAGATGGCGTTAGAGCTTGCTGATAAATAAAAAGCCGATATGTGGCTTATGCCGTCAACCTTCTTCCAACTACTCTCTCATATACATATATGTACAGTCCACGAACTTGTAATTTGACCCTGCTCTCCCCTGCTTACAGTCAACAACCAAGAAATCCAAGAATCATTATCCAATTACATCAAATCGATCACTCAAGCTCATACTCAAACTTCGCTTTAACCTTTCAAAATCCTCACGCAAACAAACTCCTCAATGGAACAATTCGAATTCCACCCCGCAACCTCCCACCCATTTCGCACCTGGGTTCAAATCGAGCCCAATATCTACGAAATGCTTCTCAACTCCGATCCATCAACAGGTCGCCGTACACTCCTGCAAAAACACGAGCCTGGATCTCTGAACGCGAAGGAATCGCTTCATGACTATATTGAAGAGATTTATATTGTGGAGGGAGATTTGAGGGATGTATCGAGGGGGGAGACGTACGCGAAGGGTTATTATGCGTATAGGAAACCGGGGATGGTGCATGGGCCGTTTGCGAGTGAGGGGGGTTGCTTGATGTTTATTACTTGTACGCCGGCTGGGGAGGGGAGGTGATATGATTCAGGATTTCGAGGGAAGATCGAGTGATTGTGGTTTCGATGTTGCGATGATGAATGTCTTTCAGAAGTTCTGGCTGACTAGATGGATTGATTCATGATTGAATATGTATATTTCAAAGGACGGGACGGCAAGTTAAGGACAAAAGACTGCGCAATGATTAAAGACGAACTAACGTGAATGGTACTCAAGTTTGGTCCTGCAAGTGTAGAATCGATCAAAGATCTTTCTTCTGGATATTTCTGTGCTTAGAATCACTACTAAAGGTTTGCTATCTATGAGGATGCCTCACAGAAGATGGAATCACTAATAGTGTACTGAGCTGACTGTCAAGTCAAAAGAAGTGGATTTCAGGAATTCGCCCTCCGATCTAGTTACTGAAGCAGACCACCCTCTGTCTATTTAAGGAAACAGACTCTCCCCTAAACTACAATTTATCCTTCCTACACAAACACCACACAAAACGCCAAACGACACTCCAATCTTCAAAAGGAAAACCGCACCGCATACAAACTCAAAGCTAACATCAACATCAAAAATGTGCACCCAACGAGACCACGACCAAGGCCAGGCATCTAAAGAGCCAGTCCTACACCTCAGAACACCATACTGGTATTGCTGCGCCTGCAAGAATTACTTCGGCAGCTGGCAATGGAACCATAAACAGAGCGGTATCGAATGTGACGACGGGCAATGCCCATCAAGACATACGAGATGCAACGGTTGTCTTGATTCATATTAACATGGCGATGTCTAGGCTCTCTGATACCACCCGAGCATTTCCTTTTCACGAGAATTTCCGGGTGGTAGCACGAGCTGGACATGGTGGGATCTGCTGATCGATCTTCTTGTTTATTGTTGATGCGAGACTTTTGCGGGCATGCTGGACTTGCAATTTTATGCTTTTTGAGAGTACAGTATCTTAGCCAGGATATTGATGCCCGAATTTCCACATGAAGCTTCTTGTCCGAACTTTGAACTGTGGTTGAATCACAGACATTCCTATCCTGTGCATGCGCGTACCGGTCTCGTACACAGAGTCATCAAATCCAAGACTAAATCTGAGCAGCGCCCGTGGTGAGAAAAGTAGTAACGGCAAAAAAAAAAAAAAAGATCCGATGAACAGACCAAAAGGAAGAAGCGCTCGGAGTCTGGGTACTGCTGTGCATGCTCAAGCACGGGGAATAGGCGATCCCATCAATATGGGGCGGGGTGCATGTCTTATGGGTGCTCGGAGAGAGCAACTGGATGTCATATCAGATGTGTTGATTGGAAAGATAGGACATGAACTTGAGTGAGTTCTAGAATGCATTTGTTGGCTTGTGAAAGAGATCTACTTGGTGGTTCTTGTTCGACATGGGAACAGAGATACTCACATATTCCAGAAGAGGATCATAAGGCCAATCACTGGTCCGTCATGAGTGAGACACATTCCATTTATAGTCATCGTTCCTCTCATATTATTCTCAGCACCTTGGTCCACACGAGTCACCTTGAGTCTTTGCTGAAAGCCTGAAGTTTATTTAAAAGAACAGCACGAGATGGAATCTCAAATGCCCAAATCAGATCAATATAAGTACCAGAGTACTCCTCTCAAAACCCATATCAAATGTCAAAATGTTCGCTCATCGATACCAAAATAACCACGGCTATGGTCACTACTTCCAGCAGCGGCGACATAGAATCACTCGAAGTCTGTGGTGGTGTTGCAGATGCTGGGAGACGAATGTCAATAGGCACTTGTTCCCTCAAACAGGATGGATATGCGGGGATCCTTTGTGTCCTGCTGGAGGTCACACAAGATGCTTCTATTGCCCTGCTGGATGAGTTTTATAGGTAGGAGCGTCTGGGTCGGGCAGTATCGGGCGACACGTGGCTTTGAGGCGGATCTCTAAGGAAAATATGTACTGAGACAAGACCTTGATGCGAACATGTGGTCTCTCATGTTCAGGATGGTTCAAGAAATCAAGTTAACGTGAACCAGAGCTCGTCGCTTTTCGCAATAGGAGACATGTTCTAATATTGGACCTTTCCAGGGAGACTGCCTGCATACACTGAAGCGGATGAAGGCCAGATGAATCATGTGACTACTCATCCACGCTTGCCTACGATTTGTATCTGACAATTTGCTATAAACTTCCATGGAGGTGGCGAGAAATTATGAAATGAACGCTTCCCTTGCAATTATATCCTATCAGACTCTAGCCAAGAAAAATCCCTCTCCCCTCACCACTGAGGCTCCTGATATCTCCGTCTCGAATTCCTAACATCAAGCTGTCCCTCCGGATGCAACCCCCACCAAAACCCAACATTAAACTCATACTCCGCATTCCAAGCCTGAACAACCTTAGGATCGGGTCTCCAGTGAAACTCGTACTCGAATTGATCGGCATAGCCCTCCCATGCGTGATACGCTGTTTTGTTGCGGATGGCCCGCTCGCGCTCGGTCATGAGGAGGTCGAGGAAGGTGTGCTCGGTGGCGGTAAATTGGTAGTGTGGGGGTGTTTGGGGGATTGGGGCGACTATGTAGGGCTGTGGTTGGGGTTGTGGGAACTCTTGGGGTTGGGGTTGGAAGAAGCCGCTGGCCATGGTGATGAAAGGGGGCTGGTGGTTTGGCTCTTGCTTGATTGAGGGTGTTTGGGTCATGGGAGTTGCCATGGAGGGTTGTGGGTATTGTGGCAGCGGGAAGTGTGGCTGGAAGGCGCTGGTCAAGACGGGCATGGGGTTAGGGCTATTGAACTCTTGCTTGATCTTTGGTGTGTGTGCTATCGGAGTGGCGGCGTAGGGCTGCTGTCGCGGCAGTTGTGGTGAGTGATATTGAGAGTTGCTGTCCATGGCGGCGATGGAGCCTTTTGCATTCGTCAATTGTCTCTGTGGCGATGGCTGTGGAGTTTGGCTGAGAGATATTGGAGTGGGTATGTAAGCTTGTGGCCACTGCATCGGCGTGCTCTGCTGTTGGGACTTGCTATCCATGCTGATGAGGTATTCTGTATGTCTTTCTGTTGGTAGAGTTTGGGCTCTTTGGTACGCCGGGTCTTATGGTTATGGACAAGGATGTGGCAGACTCTTGATTTGTCAAAGATGTGAATGCTGTTGGTAAATTGAAACGATATCAGAGGTGAACCAGTAACATCACATCACTCAAAAAAGAAAGTGTGGCATATCGATCTAAAGTTGGCTTCCGCGTCCAAGCGTGAATCGGGGTACCAAAAACTTGGGAAGGTAATGTTCTCCACCCAACGAAGGCATTCATTCGCTCGGAGATCCTATATGTACTCGAGACTTTGGACCTTGAGTCCCATTGATTGTGGTGCAAGTCGTCTGTTGCTGTTGCATCCCTCGGCCAATGAGTGGGCTTGTGGGATAATGCAATATTTATTGATATCATACCTAAGCGAACTCTTGTGCCAAGCCCTAGCGAACCATTTTCAGTGAATCGCCTGAGAACTACATTGTCAATATTCAATTCCAACGGCGTATCCCATTTTCTAATTGACTCTCGAGTTCAAGCTTACTCCAACAATAACATCTGTGGTACAGTTTTATGTTAAAGGGTAAATGGCGTTGTGGCTGATCGAGTGGGAGAGCCCGGCGCTACTGACTTAGCCCGTAGGCCGACTTTGGCTATGCGTAGGAGGACAAAGGACAAATTGAAACATGTGTCCAGATATTCTGAACGATTCTGGTTCATGAGGATAAACAATTCCAAGAATAATCAATACAATGCATAATCAATTTATTTTTGCCAGCCACACCCTACTGAATAATGTATTCTCCAATCGTGTCTTATCCAGGCGCTGCAAGCAGTGACTTTGGTAGTATGACTTTAGGACTGCTTGTGATGCGATCTGACTGTCACAATAATATGAGAAACTATTCTTTTTCCACTTAGCAGTATATAAGGACGACGGGTTATCCATGTTTCGAGAACTTCTCTCTCATCACCAACTTTCCTGCAATGTAACCTTCACTCCAACGAAAATAATCTATACCTACCACAGCTGCTCACCTCTCATCACTAAGCAAGGAATAACGAGTAACCTTTGACGCCAGACTTCGGCTGATAAGATATGTGCAGCTATCTCTTCTTGCGATGGTCCTGCGAGTGTACCTCCAAAGACGTGGCCGTAACTTACCATATAGCTCGAGAACCTCGGCAGCAAGTTGGGGATTCATCTCTGTATGTCCCAACTACAACGGTCGACACAGAGAGACGACCGATCATGCTTGCGACTCGTGCTTTGCGGAGTGGCTGAGAAGGCAGCAGGGGCAGGGGCAGAGTCAGAGATGAAGTTGATCGGTGGGTTTGGCAAATCTGCTCGGGGATGGGAGAATGTTCATTGTGAGGGTTTGCTTGATGGGAAGTTGACGGAGCTGGGTATCATATTTCACCTTAGATACATATATAGATATGACAGTGCAACTCAAAGGTATTTTCAATGCTCTTCCAGGGCAAAAGACTTCTAAGCTTCCATTGAATTCCGTACTGCAGTTAGGCGTATTCAGCTTGCGCTGAATATTGTGATCTTTTGGTCCAGTTAGTGGAGCCGGTGCGAGCCTGACCTCAGCCCTGTTACAGAATGTGCTTCGAAAGAGGTGCAAGTACAAGTGCAGGAGAATGATTTAAAGCTCCCCTTCATAGATCAGGAATGTGGGTATGGATCAGTCGAACAGGACTCTCAATTAAAGCTCTCGTCGATAATGGGTGGAGGAAGTTAGATTTCCATGTTTAACTTTTAAATCTTGGGAGGAGTAAATTGTTTACTTTCCTTGTTAGGATCTTCTAGTGTTCTCTTTTTGCGCGCGCAAATCAATGTGCGGAGAGGAGAGGAGGGGAGAAGAGAGCAGAGTGGAGAGAAGGGAGTAAACGACATGAGCAGATGAAGGAAGTTGATTATCATTGCATAGAACATTTCTTCCCTTTGATTATTGCCAATTGTTAGAACGTCTTTCTTATGATCAAGGAAGTTGTTTTCTGAGACCTGCCCCTTTCCTATTGTTGATGAAGAGCGTCGCAAAAGCGTCGTCACCGTTGGTGGAAACGAAGAGTGTCTCGTCTCCGTCATTGTTGAGGTCATCTTTGTTGATTGCGATGTGCAACAAAGTGATATCAAAAGCAGTCACTCACGTGATCAGGTGATCATCTTCCACTTTGTCCGAGTGAGGTGTTCGCTTCGGGGTAGTCTCTTCACGAGGAAGATGAGTGACGGGTTTAAGACAGGCACCTAAGTAGAACACAAGGCTAAGGTTATATGTGACGTAATAGTACGATACAGCAAAATGATGAGATGTGAGGAAATAGCCAGCAATTCGTAAATGGAGAAGTCGCTTACTTCGACGCACCCATACAGTACGAAGCGCTTCACCACAAGGTTCAGAAGAGATCTCTACTGCGATATTTGTAAACTTAATAGAATCATTACTCTTTACTCTCGTTCAAATCCCCCTCTTTCTCTCACCCATGTCTCTCCTCACCACCTATCCATCCAACCCAAAAACGTATCTCGCTTTCAACACATACGGTCCACTCTCCGGTCCGAAAATCTGCTTATCCTCCCTCCCCCATTCCGGATGATTGATCCCATCAATATAATCCTCGACCTCCATAACCACACATCCATACTGCTCGATGACTCTCGGTCTATCCTCGACGTCGAAAAGTCCCTGTGTGGATTTGAGGGCTACGGAGCCGTTTTGGCCGCCGCAGGAGTATACTTGGAAGGCGTCTTGGTCGGTGAAGATGTTGACGGAGATTCCGGACCAGGACGAGGAGAGGGTTGCTACGGGGGATGATTCCCAGGAGTAGGGGGTGGGGCGGGCGGTTAGGTAGCAGGTGTCTGTGAATAAAGTTGTCAGCACATTTGTAGTCCTTTTATCGAAGAAGTTTTATTCGCCTTCAACGCCTAGTTCCAGGACAAGCCTAATAAAAGAAGAGAAGGAAATGGATGGATGGCAAACTCACCATAACCTGTACAGTTGAAACCACAGTTCCCATTCAAATCGGGATTCGTGAAGTTAGCACCAATCTGCTTGGGCTTGCTCCAGAAATCATTCAAGCCATCCTTCTCATTGGCGAGGATGTCGCCTGTAGGAATGAGGATTTTATCAGTAGCAATGCGTTGGCCACCATATGGGAGATGGAGGGTGTGGTTTAGAGCAGTGGCAGTTTCGTTGTTAGCGAAGCCGTCGAGATTCCAGTAAACCTGAACTATCGTCAGCTTGGTTCATTTGGCAAGTTTACTTGCTTGATTGGAGCCTGAGAGCAGGGCAAGTGGAGAAGAAAGAACTGGGGAAGAGGTACTCACGTGGCTACTCAACATAATCGGTGTCTTCTGCTCCAAGCTGATCGCGCTCATGCTGAAATCCCACGTCCGATTTCCAAGCGTATATGTGACATAACTTACTACCTCTCCAGGGAATCCCTGATCACCAGCCTCGTCCACCAGGCTGAAAGTAATACTATTCTCCGTATGCGCAACGACCGTCCAATTCCTCCAATCCCATCCATCTGGTCAGCCGTGCAGGGTATCTACACCGTCTGGGTGATCGGGTGTAGGGTTCTCATTCGGGAGAATGTTGTAGCTGGTGCCATCGATGGAGAAGGTCGAGTTCTTGATGCGATTGGCGTAGCGGCCGGGAACACCGCCGAAATGAGGATGTTGCTTGTCGATACTGTAGTATGAGGCGTTGTCCCAGCCGGTGACGATGTCGCGCTCAATGCCGGAGGAATCGTTCAGGAAGAGGTTGGAGATTGAAGCACCATATGGGACGAAAGTCGCTCTGATGTCGGTTCCAGTGATCACGTACTTGCCATCAGCATCTGGGCCTGCGCCGGTGCTGGAATTGGTTGGATTCGTGGTGTTGTATGTGCCTTGAGCAGCTACAGTAGAAGCCCAGAGGACAGAGGAAAGAAGTGTAGAGCGCATCTTGAAGATCGCAACGTCTTTCAATCCAGAGACCAATTGATTGGCAATTGAGGTAAGAGAAGCTCTGAGTAGGGAAGTAACACAGAAGACTCGGTGAAGGGGGAAAAGAAATCGCGAGGTGGGGTTGACAGCTCTAGCTTTATACTTTTGACAGTGAGCTACCCAGCTCCAAGCTACCTACGTACTGGGAGCTCTCATCCCTCCCATCCCATGCATCATCTCATCCAGAGCCCGTCAGGAACGGAGCACACTAAAGTCTTTCCCTGCTAGGAACCCCTTCCCTCGGTTCATTTGACGTGAAGCGATTGCGCCCAGCGGATGTCCCATGCCGCTTGTAATTTATGTAAGAGCACCTATGAGAGAGCTCGAGGGTGGAAGAGAAGGAAAAGTGACTTCTGCACCACGCTGCAAATGCGGGGAAAGCTTGTACCCCATAGGACGGAGCTGCCCATCCGACAGGCACCGCTTGGTGGACTACACGAGCTGGGGGGTATTCCATGCGATATCCAGGCACGGAGTAGTGCGCCGGACCTGCGCAGCTAGAAATTTGACAGCAGTTCAACCCATGAATGAAAGGCAAGCAGCTCGGGGAGTTCGGTGGAGAATCATCCAGAGATGAGATGACGTTGAAGCCGCCTCGTCTCATTGGTGCGTTTATTGCGATCGGCCAAAACAGCTCGCTACCCCAGCTCAACGGGGTGCGGGGTTGCAGAGCAATCTGAACTCTTCCCTGCTCTTCCCCGGCCTGTTCAAGCTTTTGGCTATTCCGCCAGCATGAGGAGGCGTGCATCGGTTGTTTTGTGATGTTTCTACTGGTGCGCATGTTGTATGACAAGGGAACGATCGGTATTACTTCTAGAAGGAGGATGGTAGGGAAGGCTCGCGAAAGGGTAGGGGTTGGTGCAGGAGAGAAAAGCGAGGCCATGCATGGGAAGCTGTCAGTTGACTCGAGCGGGTACGGGGGAATAGACGGGCCATCAAGATGATGGATGTTGACTACTGATGCGAGATTTGACAGCTTGGAAATTTGTGCTCTGGGAACAATTTGTCGGGTTTCTCTTTACAAACCAGAACCATGGAAAATGCACCGGCGAAACGACTTCGTTCGGCGAGAACTTTGGGGCGATGGGAAAAACTACAGAAATTTAGCTAGAATAGAGAGCGAGAGATATCACTACTGGCACTCAGGACCCTGTTGATCCAGGCTGGGTTGTTAACTCATACATTCTAGCCCTGTGGACTCCTCTTGATACTTAGGTACAATCCCCAGTCGCAAAGAAACAGCTCCCGCCAGATATCAACACTGCCTTGCTTCCCGATCCTTGCTAGTCCTTCCAAAACTCATTTCCCGTCTCTCGATGCTCATGCATCAATCAAGTTCTCCTCCTGTCCAGCTCCATTGGGCTTAGCCTCCTCGCTGTTGTCCTTGGTATCCTTGTTTCCCTTGCCTTTACCCTTGCGGTCTGCAGCAGATCGTTGGTAGAACTCTGCGAGAACCTTACCTGGGATTCGGTTGAGGAGTTCCTTTGGATAAATTCTCAGCAAGCTCCATGCCTGGTCGAGAGATTCGTAGATGGTTCTTGATTCATAAGGCGATTGTGAGATGAATGTTCGCTCGAACTTCTCCAAGAACTCGAGAGAAAGCTTGTCTTCGGATGATAGAGCTTCCTCACCGACGACTGCCTTCATGGAAGCTGCATCACGACCAATGGCATACTTGGCATACAGCTGGTTGGAAACATCACCGTGATCCTTTCTGGTCAAGCCCTCTCCAATGGCAGACTTCATAAGACGGGACAGCGATGGGAGGACATTGATTGGTGGGTAGATACCACGATTGGACAATTGACGATCGATGAAGATTTGTCCTTCCGTAATGTAACCCGTCAAATCGGGAATTGGATGGGTGATATCCTCGTTGGGCATGGTCAAAATGGGAATCTGAGTAATGGATCCGTTTCGTCCTTGCACACGACCAGCACGCTCGTAGATGGTCGACAAATCCGTGTACATGTAACCGGGGTATCCACGACGACCTGGCACTTCCTCACGGGCGGCAGAGACCTCACGAAGAGCATCACAGTATGCAGTCAAATCAGTAAGAATGACCAAGACGTGCTTCTCGAGTTGGTAGGCATAGTATTCGGCGGTGGTAAGGGCAAGACGAGGGGTAATGATACGTTCGATACTAGATTTTGTTAGCCACTTCGCAAATACAGTCCGCCAGTACTTACGTAGGATCGTTTGCCAAGTTCAAGAACAAGGTCACACGCTCCAAACTGCCGTTCTCCTCGAAATCTCTGGTGAAGAAACGAGCAGTTTCCAAGTTAACACCCATAGCTGCGAAAACAATCGAAAAGTTGTCTTCGTGTCCATCGTGTGTTCCCTTATTCGTGACGCCCTGCTTCTGGACCAAACCAGCTTGTCGACAAATTTGAGCAGCAATCTCGTTATGTGGCAGACCGGAGGCGGAGAAAATGGGGATCTTCTGTCCACGAGCAATTGAGTTCATCGTGTCAATGGCAGAGATACCGGTCGAGATCATTTCTTCGGGGTACACCTGTAAATCTTAGCTTCGCTCGGCTTTTCAGTATGGACAGAACTCACGCGAGAGTATGGGTTGATGGGACTTCCGTTGATGTCCAAGTAATCCTCAGCAAGAACCTTAGGTCCCTTGTCGATAGCTCTTCCAGATCCATCGAAGATACGACCCAACATGTCCTCAGAAACACCAAGCTTCAAACTGGTTCCTGTGAACTCGACTTTTGACTGCAGACAGTCAGTACATGGCCCCTAATACCCATCTTTGTAGTGGTCATACCCTCTTGACATCGATGCCAGATGTGCCTTCGAATACCTGATCGCCAGTAAGTCCTCTGCATCTGCCATTTCATTCGGATGCTATACCTGCACCACAGCTCTGTCACCTATTCCGCAGCCAAGTCAGTACATGTTTAATTGAAGCCATTGACTGGATCTGCCTACCTCGAGCTTCCAGAACCTGCCCAGAGCGTTGGGTGCCATCAGGCAGCGTCAACGTCACGATCTCATTGTATCTCGGGAATTTGACCTTCGCAGACATCAGCATCGTCCCATCCCACCCAAGCCATCCTTATCACCAGCACTCACATTCTCCAGGATAACCAGAGGGCCGTTGACACCTCCAATGGTGTTGTATCGGATCCTTGGCGTAACACTGTACGAGGAGGGCTCCCGTGGGTCTCCCATGACGGCGATGCTTGCGGGAATCAAGTATAGAGGGTGAGCAGCAGCTGAAGCTTGAGAGAAGCTTGCCTGCGATCGTGGAGTGGTGTCGATGGAATGCGAGCTGCTGGTCGTGGGGGAGGTTGGATGGAGCTTGACTTGCTTTTTGGAGCAGCTGCAGCTGAGCTTGGAAGCGGTCGCTTATCGCTAGAATTACGTAAGCATAAATTGACTTCACATCCTGTTCATGATGCTCCTGCCCAATCATTCTTCACTTCTTCACTTCTTGAACTCGATTTCACCGCATCCAGATATCCAGAATTTGAAATCATTACAACTTTGAATTGATCAGTTGTTTAAAGCGTACTACATTTCACAGCTACCATTCTGGCACCCGTTGATAGTCAGACGGGCTTGGCATAGAACACTGCATCACAACTTTTCCGTCATCAAATCGTACGTCGATAGTCTCCTTCTCTTCTTCCCTTTCGCTGTAGTTCCTACTGTATTTTAGATATGACATTTTGAATTGTCCGGTTGCTGTTATTCATTGCATATTTCTCTAGGTATTCGTGACCGTCTCCACTAGCTTGCAACTGCTTCATTCGCGCACAGATCCGTTACCATCATCTACCGTACAGAGTCATCTTCCTTGTCTTCCAGACTCTACGACCAGGGTGCAATATTATAGAGGATCTTCTCAAACTGAAATTATATTATATTAAACATGCAGCATAAAACTTGAATTATAAGCAATCCCTACCTTTTATGTTGCCCAGAGAAGGAAAGGCACAAGGCAGTCACGTTTGTTTTCTATTTGACCAACGTAAGCTCTGTTCGTTTCATTGTTCTCCTCTTCCCTCTGCAATCACTTCATTTCTATGATGAGTTCCATATCCATAGCTCACGCCTATGATATCACCATTGAAATCCCTGCCGAGGACATGGAACGCTCTATCAAATGGAGAAATCCTCGAGAGCTCGTTCACCGTTCGCATTGTTCTACTTCATCCCAAAATCCATCAGACCACTGAAATACCACGGGATCAGCGATATCACAAGTCAAAGACGCCTCCAAACCATCATTTCCAGGTGAAGTACTCAGATCAAACAGCGCCTCGGTCCTGGTTCCGGGAGCATCTGCTGCTGTAGAGTATGCTGCTTCATACGGATCTCAAGTTGAGCCTCAACGCCGACCTTCCAATCCCAGTCAGGACTAGCTTCGTCCAAGACCAAATGCTCCAACTCATCAATCATCTTCAACATAGATTCAATATGAGTGATCCGATGTAGAGCCCAATCCAGTCTTGACTGCAAGATAGCCTTTCCTCTGCGCGTCCGCCTCCGGGCAGTTGGCCAGGTCCAGCCTAAGCAACCCCGCCAACACTTTGCACTCCAGGTCGTCATTCTGGTACGCATCTCGATGCTGAGCCGATGTTCGAAATTTCTCCCCACGAGTAGCTGTTGCGAAACTTGTGGTGATTCCAATGCCGGTATGCAAGTCTGTATCAATGAGGGCTCGCTGGCGGTTCTCGGCATCGAAGGCGCGGTTGGCGGCTTAAAGAGCGTTCCAGTCTGTGGGCACCATGCTACCGAAGAACGAGCCGGGATGGCCGAGGACGCTTGGAGGTCGGGTACGCCGGGTCGACCGAGGAGGTCGTAGCTGACGCTGTGCTTTTGAGCGTACTCGACGGCGCGAGTCGTACGGTCCGCTCCTGTGGATTGTCCATCGATCGTTGATCTCGGGAGTATCTGTCATGTTGTTGAATCGTGAGTCGTTGAAGTCTTGATTGAAAGTAGAGGTTCTCAAGCGAGCTGTCGATGAGATGACGCTTTTCTGGAGGAGAGCCAGCGGCGGGTTCTTATGCCTGGCTGTTTCCTCACTCTCACAGAAACAAAGAGCAGAAGTTTGAAGTCAACTTTGCAGAACCTGAGCATTCTTTCGTATCACTTGAAACATTCCAGATGCGCTTTCTTTAGATCAATATCGAGTCGTGTCTCTCTGTGTGAGTGCATTATTTGTCACCCGTGTGCGGCCAATCCTGCCGATTGACATGTCGTCAATTCTTCACAACACCAAAAGCACCATCAAAAGTGGTCTCCCTCCTAATCAAAGGCCAAAGAGCTTCATTCATCCCTGGTCCAAGGCATATTCCACGTGGTTGATACAACTCTAACCATCAACGTCGAGGCAAAGTTCACCCGCTGCAGACACAAATCCGACACGATCTATCACAGATCATTTGACTCCGCAATGATCTTCTCAGAAATAGCAGCCTGCCTCTCCCTCACCTCATACTGCTCCTTAATGCCCTTCTCCCAATCCCACCCTTCCTCCCTCTCCTGCGTCAGTAGCCGATCCATCTCATCAAGCAGTTCAAAATGTTGCTCATCATATTCGATTCTCCTCCTACAAACCTCAATCCCCTTCTCAAACTCCTCCTTATCATCCCTGTCTAGTCTGCCGCTCTTCAGATCTTCAAGACCGGCTGCAATATACCTTCTCACAAGCCCTCTTATCATCAGCATAGGATTCCCGATGATCAGCACAAGTCCGCAACGTCCCCAAGAGTCGCCAAGCGCCAGGTAGCGCCCACGAGTGAAGTGCCGGTAGTGAGTTCGGTATCGTGACGATGGCGCTGTCGAGTCTCTTCGTCGAAAGCGCAATATGCGGCCCGGAGCTTTGCCATGTCGGTTCCGCCACTGCCGCCGCAAACGGTGTACATATTGGAGTGGCCACCGAGATTGAAAATTCGTTGATCGCCAGCCTTGTCGTAGCTGATGTTGTGTTCGTAGGCATAGCGCATGGCTTCGGGGTGGAACGGTCCTGTCCAGTGGGTTGTGAAGTGGTCGTTGATCTCATCCTATTCTTCGTTGCCCTCATCGTTTTCACTGTCGTTGACTTCCGGTCTTGCGTTCGCTAGTTGAGACGGGGTGAGTAAATAGCTTGAAAGTTCCTTGGTTCGCTGGGAGGTTCGTAGAGCCCGAATTCCCTTGCGAGGTGGATTGCATAGGAGCTTCATACTTCTGAGGTAGAGCTTTATTCTCCAACATCGTGACGTTCTTATGTTGTGAGTTCGTCTTGAGAGGCTGAACGAAGTGTCGTGTTGAGCTGTAAGTGGAACAGGATATCAAGGGGCACTTAAGTCGATCGGTGGTGCTGCCTAAGAACCCACTGGAAAGACCATAAAGACATTCGTCCTTTGACAGTCTGTTGGGGCGAGTCTTCTACCAACTTCTTCGACATTGGCGATCATGCTCAACTTTATTCCATGCTCGCTTAACCTTTGTTTACTTTAATAATTCGATACTGCACCTTGTATTCGGAAATGTTCTTTGCCACTTCCGCGCATGCTAGGAAACCCAATGGAATTCTCAGATCCTCGAGTAGTCTTCCAGCAAAATGTGGTTCCCTCGTCTCATTTATTCGGATTCGTCGCTTGTGTAAAACAAATCCTGTTGTCACTGTCGCGGGAGGCTTCTCTGACCCAAAAGAACAACAACCAAGCGAAGTTACACATTGCCACATACCTCTGTTATAGACACATAGGATACCCTGACCAGTTTGTCGACCTCCTTGCATTGATGACGAAAAGGGAAGTGAGATTGGACATACCGTGGCGTGTAGTGTTATCTAACCCTGAGAATCATACCGCATCTTGAAGTCATCCTGAGATGTGGCGAGGTCAAATGAAACCAATTATTTCAGTGCTACCGTATGCTAGTCAGACCTGCCCATGCTTACACGGAGACGAAGGTACAGAGTTTGGTGCAAGCTAGGCATTTCATGGTCTTTCTAGGAGGAGTTTCGAATTGCTTTAGGACGCCCTCATGTGGCCGACTGTAATCCTCAATTGATAGCATAGCAGATATTGAAGCCCAGAGTCGTTTTCATTGCTTCAGGGGCCTTAAAAGCTACCTGAACAAATATGAGCAATTCAATGCTCAAACCAATTGCAATTAATTACAACTCACAGACTTGATTCAGCGGCCAACATATCATTTTCAACATGAAGACACCTCATCAATTCTGATCTTAAGATTTTGATGATCCCTTGTTTTGATCATGTTAATAATCTCAATTATCACAGCCCTTGAGTATTGCAAAGAACGGAGTTCGAGACAAACTGGTGGGTTAACTTCGGCTAAATACACAGCTAGCGCGAGATGGAGGGGTAAATTTTTGGCCCTGGACAACCTGAATCTTTGGTTCCATGCACCAGAACACAGAACCGCTAGTATGGAGGAAGACAGGGCACAGGTCGATCTAGGAGTCGCGGTGGATGTCGAAGAGCAAATAGAAGAGGCGGCTGCGGCGCAAAGGCTGCCCAAGAAGCGCTTCGTGGGAAGGAGGCAAGCCGCAGAAGCCGCATTAAAGAACGAGTCAAATGGGTCAGTGGAGGAAAGCGGCGCAATACAAAGTACGTTTTTGCAAATACTTCATCGAATCATACTGACTGGCGACAGTTTCAAAGCCCAGACGAGCTCCTCGAACCCTCAATCAGGTCCCTCCAGAGATATTGAACGACCCAGACATCAACGCGGCCATCGCGCTCCTGCCCCCGAATTACTCCTTCGAAATCCACAAAACCATACACCGAATTCGAATGAATGGGTCGAAGAAGATTGCTCTGCAGATGCCTGAGGGGCTACTGTTGTTTGCGACGACGATATCAGATATTCTCACCCAGTTCTGCCCTGGAATCGAAACGCTGATAATGGGAGACGTAACATATGGAGCATGCTGTATCGATGATTACACTGCACGGGCTCTTGGATGTGATTTGTTGGTACATTATGCACATTCTTGCCTCATCCCCGTGGATGTTACAACTATTAAAACGTTGTATGTATTCGTGGACATCAGTATCGATACGACCCATCTGCTCGCCACTTTGGAGAAGAACTTCCCGTCCGGCAAGACAATAGCTATGGTTGGGACAATACAGTTCAATGCGACCTTACATGGAGTTAGAGCGCCCTTAGAAAAAGCTGGATACAACCTCCTCATACCACAAATATCTCCGCTCAGCAAAGGAGAAATCCTGGGCTGTACATCCCCACGGCTTACATCTACGGACGGGGTGGATATAATCTTGTACCTTGGAGACGGAAGGTTTCATCTTGAAAGCGCCATGATACACAACCCTACAATCCCGGCTTATCGATATGATCCATACTCGAGAAAGCTCACACGAGAGAGCTACGACCACAAGGAGATGCACACTCTGCGCAGAGAAGCCATCACGACCGCAAAGTCCGCCAAGAAATGGGGTCTGATACTTGGTTCCCTCGGCCGTCAAGGCAATCCCCACACCATGGCTTTGATCGAGAAGAAGCTCGAAGATCAAGGCATCCCATACATTAACTTGCTGTTAAGCGAGATCTTCCCAGGCAAGTTGGCTATGATGGATGATGTGGAGTGCTGGGTACAAGTTGCTTGTCCGAGATTGAGCATTGATTGGGGCTACGCTTTTCCGCGACCACTTTTGACCCCGTATGAGGCGCTGATCGTCTTGGGCGCGAAGGAAGACTGGGACAAGGGGAATGGCGGAGTATATCCCATGGATTATTATGGTAAAGAGGGTCTGGGCAGAACTAGGGAAGCGAAGGCTATTGCGGCAAAGGGTTGAAGGACACCGCGAAGAGAACTCTGCTCGTGCCACGTCGCATACCTAGCAAAACAGCTCCCTCAGTAGCCCTTTACGGACGACGGAGACAGGACATCTTCGCTCGGGTCCGGACTCCAAGGGATACTCAAGATGCGGAGGAACATGAATACGCCATCAGTCTCGGCGCTGAATACACGACTGTTATCCTCTTAAGAGTCGAGTACGCGAAGGACACTCCGAGTGTCCAACGAATGATCCTCCTATGATTGTAGGACAGAAGCGAAGCCTGAAGAACTTTCGGATGACACGCCCTGAATCCCACAACGGCCAACAATGTCCACACATCATTCAAGATCATAGTCACAGACTTCGAAAACTCGAATATTAGATTTTTAACTCCTTCTTTCTTCTTCCTTCTTTCTTCTTCCTTCTTTCTTCTTCCTTCTTCCTTCTTTCTTCTTCCTTCTTTCTTCTTCCTTCTTTCCTTTCCTTCTTTTGATTTCCACCAATATACACTCAACCCAGCCACCAAAGTGTGGGCCCAGTATACAGTAAGTTCAGCCACCGAACTTGAAGCAATTGATTCATGTAGTCGACAATAGCTTCCTGCCAGCTTCATTTCTCATACTACCCTCCACCTTATTCCAAAGCAATGATACTGGCGCCGCCACAAAATAGAATAATATAACCCTACTCTCCCTTTGCTCTTCCAACAAGTTCCACCCACCATCTCAGGAATTAAATACCGACCAGAAAGGTAGGTCCAAATAAGTATAAATTCTAAGCCAATTTCTTCCGATCTACAGTTTCCTCTTCCTTCAATATCAGGAATCCAAACATCTCCGCACTTCCAACACCACCCTTCTCAACAAAACGCAACAACGAGATAACCAAAAGCAAAACTCAAACCCCAAGAACAACTTCAAGCCATGGCCCAAAACTGGTTCAACGATACCTGGGGCCACGCACCAGCCTTCATGCCCACCGCGAACGGCGCATGGGCTCAGGCCATGCCTCGTCCCGCTGTGAGACCTGTGGCAACTGGCTACGGCGGACCACGATACAACGCATACTCGCGGGGTAACGTCGGACGGCTTTCTAGTGGGCAGATCTATACTCCTGCGACGGTTGGCAGAATTCCTGTTGGACCTCCGCCGATTGTGAGACAGGATCCGAGAAACTTCGGGTCGGGGAACGGACCTGGCGAATACGGCGGTGGCGGATATGGCGGGGGAGGATGTTATGGTGGAGGTGATCCTTTCTAGATGAAAAGGGTCGATGGTGATGCGGATGGAGAGGAGAAGAGAGTGTGAAAGTGTGAGAGAGGCTTGCACAAAGGGGAAGGGAGACACGGAATGAGCGAGTGGAGCTAGCTTGGCATGGCTTTGTAGAGAGATGTGCCTTTCCCATAGTAGAATAGATTGGTGGACTATTTATCGATCATGACACTTACCGATATTGTGAACTTTCAACGAGAAGCGTGTTTCAACGAGAAGCGTGAAGCGTAAGGAGGATTCTATTCACCCTTTGGCTTGATAACATCTCAGCCCAGATAAATCGCCTCCACTATCTCACCTCACTTGAAAATCAACATCATACGACCTCCCCGAGCTTCCCATCGATAGCGTCAACAACCTTGACAACCGGCCCCTCAATCTTCTTGACCTTCCTTCCCTCCCACCACATCATGACCCCTGCGAGCAAACTGACACCACAGCCTAGTGCAATGAAAGTCCCCGTACTCCACGACGGGCGATCGAATCGATTATATCCCCACATCATCGCCGCCAGCACGGCTTGAAACGCGGTATTAAGCACCATCATCCAAATCACAAAACTCAACTTCCACAACCTCGTCGGCGGTGCGACGTCACCCGTGAACGTCACGCGCTTCTCGCCTCCCTCATTTTGACCCTCACTATACCACACAGGCGGCCGAAACCAACTCGCATTCTGCTCACTCAACCTCCTCATCGCGCTCCTATCCCTCTTAACTCTAACCCTCACCAACCACCACAAATCCCTAAACCTCCACGGCGCCAGCCCAAACCCCGTGACGCAAAACAGCGCATTCAGAATCTGCGAATCAATTTCAATCCATTTCTTCCGCGGGGAGGAGTCTGCGTCTTTGCTGGGGTGGTTCATGGCTGGTGCGGCGCCGAGGAGCAGGAAGAAGAGCATTGCGCCCCAGGCGACGATATTGAGGCCGTAGAGAGTCATGAGGAATCCGGTTGGTGTGGAGACGAACTTCCATGCTGCGGTGAAGCCGTGGGCGGTGGTGGTTTTCCAGTTGTGTTTTGGTTTCTCTGACGATGTTAAGATTTCGGCCTGTTGGGCGAGAGTAGGTGTTCGTTGAGGTGGTCCTGGTCTGGGTGTTCTTTCTTCTGGACCCTTTCCCTCGTCTTTTTGTGAACTCTGGGTTTGGGTTTGATTTTCAGATGTTCCTTTCTGCTCTGTAGCAGTCCTCACCAATCCAGTTCCTGTCCGAGTCCGAGCAAGTGCTAGGACTGGAGCGCCAGATTCATCTTTCACGACTGTTCGGGCGCTGTGGCCGTGGTCGGTGAACTCGATGTTCTCTCCTCCTGCTACTGGCTCGCGGAGTTCGCTGAGTGTTGGTGCATACGCAATCGCAGTGCCAGTCGCTGCCCACATTCCTGGCTGAGGGTTGAAGTTGAGGAGAGCATTGGTAGTTGAGATAGATACTTTCCGGATTCGCCCTGTGATGGTCGAAGGATCATTGTTACTGCTTTCTTCTGCCATTTCAACTGTCTTGATAGATAGTATCTTCAAAAAACGAGAATGCAAGGTGGGAGGTCCAACGGAAAAGTCTCAGCTAATTAGAGTTTCTCCGATATGCACAATAATCTGATCCTCTCCGAATTGAGTAGATTAGGATCTGGAGTTGCGCTCGACTCGACAGGAATGCAGCAAAAGAAAGAGAATTATCGATTTTCGAGATGTTTTGAGACAAAAGGCATTGCACTTGCAGATCTGTTTTCCTTCTGGATCACGCCGCTGTTAGTCTCCTGCTAGAGAAACTCTACTTGTTGACCCCACCGGCCATCACCACTTAGCTGGGAGACCGTCAGGTCTAGATAACAGTAGTCTGGTAACTACCGGTTGGCGTTGACTTTTAAATCAACTTTCGGTATCGGTATTCATCCATCCCGTTGAGGCTTCCCAAGACGGATGAGGAGATGAAGATATATACCGAGTGCCGAGCAGTGCACAATTGAGGACAATTTCTGATCCATCCGGCGGCGGATCATATGTTGCCCCGTGCCTAAAGAAATGGCCATCTCGGCTTTCGGGCTTTTATCCGAGGGCTGGACGGTCGCCACTGGTTTACATTCCAATTGTTTTACGGGCGGGAGGATTTTATGTAGTGGAATTAAAATCTGTTTTCGTGCGTAAAGTTACCGGAGCCGGAGTCAAGAGAGCTTCACATGCGGCGTTACCAGCAGACCTGCAGCGATGGAAGACTCTAGCGAACCCTGACACTGTCTACTTTTGGCCCAATGGAACGCCCTGTGGCGGTCTCCTCGGGGCTTTAGTCATCGGGGCTGCACGCTGCTGTACGCCCTATTGGTCTATTCAGACTGCCTGTATCTGGACCCTGGCAGAAGCTTATTTTACAGTGACACTACAGTCAGCAGCCTTGCAGAGTAAGCAGCATCCCCCGTGGCCTTCATTTCTTCGCGCCTAGACGCTTCAACATCCTCGGTCTTTAATTCTCTATGGCTCCTCGAGATCGAGGCTCAAGCCGCTCCATGGCATTCTCATGGTTGGTTACCGTGGCGTCCATAACTGGACAAGTAAGATTGCCATACATTAAGGCCGATTAGTGTACGGCCTGCCCCCGGATTCTGTCTTACCTGCCAGATTTACTCCGCCATTTATACTTTATAACGTTATCTGCCAGCTCTCAGCCTTTCTCATAGCTGCAACAGTAATCTCGTTTCTCTTTAAAAACGCCTTCAAGCGTCTCACTTTTCTAATTCCCTCCACTTTCCGCCGCATCGCGAATTCTTGCGCAAAGACTCGTCAGTATGTCAGTTGCTTCCGAGCAGACGCTCGTCGGCGAAGTTGACCACACAAACGAGTACTTCCACGCCAAGGCATCAGTCCGTGACGATGGCCGCGTGAACATCCATCTTCGAGACAAAGCATCAGCACTCACAAAGTACCTCGAAAAGCGTTCGCGGCATCCCCGAGGCCACCCGCAGATAGGCGAGGATCTCACTGCAAACAACCGAGAGTACGAAAACAATTTCCAGTCAGTACTGGGCAAATACGCAAACTGTCCTCGTCTCAACATCGCAATCCATATCGTTGGATCCAGAGGAGATGTCCAACCTTTCATTGCAATTGGGAAGGTGTTGATGAAGGAGCCGTATAATCATCGAGTGAGATTATGTACGCATCTCGTGTTCAAAAATTTCGTCGAAGAAAATGGTCTGGAATTCTTCTCAATTGGAGGCGATCCTGCGACCTTGATGGCGTACATGGTTAAGAATCCAGGTTTGATGCCTGGGATGGAGAGTTTGAGAGCCGGTGATGTGGCGGCACAGAGAGCGACGATTGCGGAGATCATGGAAGGCTGTTGGAGGGGTTGCATTGAGCCAGGTGATGGGATGGGAGAAAAGTCTGACAAGAAATATATGAGGGAAGAGGAGATCGATCGTTTGTTTATTGCGGATGCGATAATTGCGAACCCTCCGAGTTATGGACACATCCACTGCGCAGAGAAACTGGGCATTCCTCTGCACATGATGTTCACGTGGGTTATGCCTTGTGAGCCTTCGAGGATTCGAGCTGATCGATATCTAGAATGCCTTGGTCACCTACACAGCATTTCCCACATCCTCTTGCTTCACTGGACAGGAACGAGTCCGATCCTGGATTTGCGAATTACATATCTTACACGATGATGGAATTGCTGGCCTGGCAGGGGTACGTTTAATCCAGTCTACTCTCGGTGGAACCCACTGACATGATTACAGTCTGAGTGATGTGATCAACGGATTCCGAGTAAAGACTCTACAACTCGACCCCATATCTCCTTTGTGGGGTCACATGCTGCTCTCCAGAATGAAGGTTCCTTTCACGTACATTTGGTGTGTCAGACCCCGCAGATTTGGTGTCCACGACTTACAGAGTCTAGGTCTTCAGCACTTATCCCGAAACCGCCCGACTGGGGAACGTATATCAACATCAGTGGCTTCGCTTTTCTAGACCAGTCGTCCTCCTATACACCACCAGAAGATCTGATGGCTTTCCTCAACGCTGGCCCACCACCAGTCTACATCGGGTTCGGATCTATTGTAGTCGACAAGCCGAACGAGTTGACGGATATGATCTTCGGCGCTGTAAAGCGTGCTGGAGTCCGAGCGCTCGTGTCGAAGGGCTGGGGAGGTCTCGGAGCAGCAGATGTACCTGAGGGCGTGTTTCTCCTGGGAAACGTCCCCCACGACTGGCTGTTTAATTATGTCTCGGCAGTCGTTCATCATGGTGGAGCTGGCACTACCGCAATCGGTATCGCAATGGGCAAGCCTACCGTCGTGGTCCCCTTCTTTGGTGATCAGCCTTTCTGGGGTGCAATGATTCACAGAGCTGGTGCGGGACCTGAACCAGTCCCGTTCAAGAAGATGACAGAAGAAAGTCTCGCTCATAGCATCACGACTGCTCTCGGACCAGATGTGCAGAGAGATGTCAAGATGATGGCCGAGAAGATTGCTGGAGAGAATGGCGCTGTCGATGCAGCCGCTTCGTTTCATCAGTCTGTCAATCTGGACTCGATGCGCTGTTTGATGCGACCAGACATGGTTGCGCACTGGAGAGTCAAGAATTCTAACATAAGGTTGAGTAACTTGGCAGCTGCCACTCTTCTAGATGCTGGACTTCTGAAATTCGGGAATCATAAGCTGTACGTCCGCTTCTGATTAGTCCTTTCTTCGGTATCGTAGCGTCATCACCCATACTAACACCACCAAAGGGTCCGTCACAGAGACTGGTACGTCGACGAAGGCGCAAGTGATCCCCTCATGGGCTTCGTATCCGTAGCCTCCGGAACAGCTACAGCAGCAATCGCCAGAACCGTGGAATTCTCCCGTGGCATGTCCAAAGCTGTCCACAAGAAGCCACCAAGTGAACACGATTCCGCAGATGAAGCGCCGTATCTCGAACCATCGACCAGCCTCGATTATTACCCATCACGAAACCCGGTGCAGCACGCGGCGCATTACTCTCCTGCACATCTCGATGCGTTGGCGTATCAGTTGGCGAGTAAAACTCTGCCTAACGATAGAGACAGGAAGAAAGCAGAGCGCACCCACTCTTGGAGTCCAAAGAAGAGATCGCCGAATATTTTACATGGGAGTCATAACAAGAGGGTGCATTATCATGGGAGATTACATGATGCTAGCGTTGAGACAGGGCATTTTGCTTATTCAATGGCTGCGACTGGTTTGAGAAGTGAGTCCCTTCCAATATCTTTCCCAGCCGACCTGGAAATTCTAAAAGACACTACGGAGACATGGACAGATCTGTTTGCTAACACTCCGGGTATCAGTCCCAGTAGCATTCTTCTACAACCTCGCCAACGGCTTCCACAATGCCCCATCCTTCCTCCTCGCCGACGACACCGTCCGCCGCCGCGATAACATCACAGGCTTCGGATCCGGCGTCAAAGTAGCCTCCAAGGAAGTCTACTACGGTCTCTTCGACGGCATCACCGGTCTTGTGACCCAGCCCTACTCGGGCGCTCAACGCGAAGGCCCCGCAGGTTTTGTGAAAGGGGTCGGTAGAGGCGTCGGCGGCTTGGCATTCAAGACTACCGCTGCAGCGTTTGGGATCCCCGGATACACGCTGAAGGGATTGGAAAAGCAGTTGGAGAAGAGGTATAGTAGGGGGCTGAAGGCGAATTTGCTGGTTGTGAGGATTAAGCAGGGGATTTTGGCGTTTGAGAGAGCGAGTGAGGGGGTAAATTGTCTCTTCCATTTCAATCATTCGGTACTCGTCGCTAATTGCTCGAGCAGGAACGTGAAGAAATTCGCAAGAGGTGGGTTGAGTTGGGCTGTGATTCTATGTGAAGTGAGGAGAGTGTAATGATGATTAAAGGTGGGAGTTCTATTTCTGGTCCACGTTCGCAAGATACCACCTGTAGTTTCTAAAAGCGCTATGATCACTGCTCAGTTATATTCCCGATTCTAATATCGAAAATGCATACTATGTACAATTTGGAATTAATTAAGATACAGGTACGGCCTTAGCTTGCACGTAATTGATCCTGCTCCGGCCAGGCGCCCCGTTGAGGTTCCCAGTCGCATATCTATGATGCTTGTTCTAACCAAACCAGCCCCTTCGCACTTCATTCCTGTGACCTAGACACCATCGAACTTGGATAATCAAGCAGTTTTACATACGGACCATGTATCAGAGTCCTCCACCAATAAACTGACACTCCTCGCTCAACACACCAATAAGGACATGGTAGACCATAACATTTTGAACATGGCACACCGGAATTAGTATCTCGCTTACAGTAACTGAACTCCGTATCCGCACTACAACATGCGTTATCAGATGCTCCCGTACGTTCAGCCAATGCATATCTGTACGCGTAGACGGCGCATGCGGGCAAGAATTGAGTCATAATTCGATGGTCGAGAAGTTGCAGAGTGAGATTTTAGTCTGATTCGAAGGGTGCTGTAGGCATCACGGAGATGGTCGGTGTTAAGCGAGTGCGGTGTTTTGTTATGAAAACCGCGGATTCAGAAGGGATGCGAAGGTACATAAATCTTATCAGATCCCCCAGGTTCCTCTTATCTACTCTCCCCAGCTGACTCACTCATCTGTTCTCCATGCTCAAACGCCTCTCATCTAACACCATCAATACCACTATCAAAAGATCATCTCCCAAGCCCCATCACCTCACGCCCAAGCAACCCCTCAAAATGTCCACCCGCTCCTCGACCGCAACCGGCAAACTCGCCCTCGTCTCCTCTCTAACCACTCACGCCGAGACGCATCTCCTAAAATCCAATCCGTCCCTCAAAACCGCTCTCTCCGCATCTCTTTCCGCCGGCCTCCCACCAATCACAATCTCCCCCCTACAAGGCCAATATCTCGCCCTCCAATGCAAACTCATGGGCGCGAAAACCGTGCTCGAAATCGGTACTCTAGGCGGGTATTCCACCCTCTGGTTCGCATCCACCGGCGCACATGTAACCAGTATTGAGATCAACCCTAAACATCGAGACGTCGCGATGCAAAATATAGCCTCTGCAGGAAAAGACGTTGAGTCCCGAGTCGAAGTCATCCTCGGCGCAGCACTCGATGTAATGCCGAGGTTACGAGAGGAGGGCAGGAAATTTGATTTTGTCTTTCTGGATGCGGATTGGGATGAGCAGTTTGAGTATTTTGCTGAGGCGGTGAAATTGACGAGGAAAGGTGGTGCGATTTATGTGGATAATGTTGTGAGGGAGCTTTTTGAGGGTGGTGATGCTGAGGGGAGGGAGACGCTTGTTAGTAGGGTGGGAGGGATGAAAGGGATGGGGGTGAGTGCGACGATGATTAGTACTGTTAGTGGGTGGAAGAAGGATCCGGGGGAGATGGTGGATGGGCTTTTGTTGGCTGTTGTGGAGTAGATTTCTGAGGCTCTGGATTTTATGAGTGGTGATGTGATTGTGGTGGTACTACTGGTCGGGGTATCAAGTCTCTGGTATGATTGACGACATTCGGAATCAAGAGTTATTATCATTGGGATAGAAGTTCTGGGCCTGGTTCTTCCGCTCAATAAGATTTAACACATGTACTCTTGTGAAATGGATTTCAGAATATTGACACCGCCCTAAACTCCGCCATCCTCGCTTACAAATGACCGAAGTAAACACTATTAGAATAAATCCAGGGCTTCAATTGATTTGAACTTCAGCGCTCACTACGAACCTACTTCTTCGAGATTCGCAAATCAGCGGTCGATGGATCGATCCAGGAAAATAGGTTTACGTATTTGGGGAATGGGTTTGTGGTTAGTGGGGTGGGTAGGAAGGACGGGAAATTGTGAGTTTTACCTTGCTAGCATGAGATTGGGAAATGGCGTTGTTTCGCTGTTTGAGCTTTCGTTATTTCTCTCCTTCTAAGTCCATTGCAATTCGAGGTGGAAACAATACAAGAACGTCAAATCGTTTGTAAACTTTGTATTGCATGCTTACAAAGCCAGGAAAGTAATCACGCCCCTTATGCATAGCTGAAAATGGAAACAAGGTAAAGCACTCGCAAAATGACACCTATAATGATTGATGCTCCGATATACTCATATACATGATACACCTATCAGAACATACTCCGAAACTATCCAACGCCTTCAACACCATCTCAAAACTACATCTTCCAGATGACCAACAAATTCTTATGGCCAACCACCTACAAGCCCGACACGTACATCAATCCATAGCCGACTGAGATTACCACCAAGAGAGTGACTACACTAGACGGAATACCGCGGCTGATGAAGTGCTTGACCTGGAGGTATCGTTGTCCAGTCTGTGGGTCTTCCATCATGATAGCAGCTGAGAGACATTAGCAAGACGTCGACAACGAGGTACGGATGGGGGTATATAAGGTGACTTACTCATATTCGGGAAACCCGAAGTTGGCAAACCCATAGCAGCACTACACATCAAAGCACCTCCCATAACAAGCAAATTCGGATGTGGCTCCTCCATAGCCATTCCAACACTGTGTACGAGTGGAAGGATGATAAGTGCGGCGACAGTATGGGATATGAAAGTCGCGACAACTAGGATCAAACTTGCAAAGACGACGAGGATGGCATAGAGAGAAAGGCCTTCGACTTTATCGGTGATGGCTCCAGCAATGGTGTGGAGCAATCCGGAGGAGTTGACCGCTTTGCCGAGGGAGAGACCACCGGCGGCGAGAATGATGATTGTCCAGAGGAAATTGTTGAAGTCTTCTTTGGTAAGAATGCCGGTGCCGAAGAACAGGACGAGAGGAATGATTGCAACGACTCCCATGTCGCCAAAAAGCCACTCCAATTGATGACTGACGCACCAGAGAACGATTGTGCCAAGGGTGACGAGAGAGATGAACCATTGTACGCCAGTGAATTTATCCTTGACAGGTCTAATGGGTACGATTGTGGTTCCTCGACCTGGCTGGAAGGTCAAGAGTAGGATCACCCAGATGAGCAAGATTGAGATGATGCCGACTGGTAGAGCAATGAAGAACCATATGCCCCACGATGGCTGGGGGTCCATGATCTGCAGCGCAACAATGTTTTGTGGGGATGCAATAGGCGAGAGCATTCCACCGATATTAGAGGCAAGAGCGATTCCCAGGATAAGAGCCTTGGACATCTGAGAGTCAGATGGAAGATTGCGAAGCATGGGCTATATTCATTAGAAGGAGGCTGAAATTGGGACACTAGATGACTAACCTGAATGATGGAGAAGCACAGAACTGGTGCAGCTACATTACTGATCCACATGCTTGCAAATGCAGCCACAAACATATTCGTGACGAGCACCGTACGTGGTCGAGTACCAGCTTTGCTCAGAACGAACGTTGCAATTCTCTTTGCAATGTCGTACTTTGATAGAGCAGCGGCGACAGTAAAACCTCCAAGCAGGAGCATAATGACAGGCGTCCACATGGCAGCGAAAATATACTTGGTAGCCGCATTGGCATCGAGGCGATGATGAGGCTTCTCATCTGAACGGACGACTCTTAGCACCACGCAGAGGAATGGTATCATCAAGGATGTGACGAAGAGAGGGATGACCTGATTGGTTAGCATTTGTTGGTCCCAGAACCGACAGTTCAACATACCTCAGTCGCCCATAACAAACTGACGAAGATCAGCATAGCCAGGCAATTCTGCTGTTCGACCTTCTTCATGATCGGAAGATATATCAGGACGATGAAGAGAGCAACAATGACCAAGAGAGTGAACATAGTTGAGCTGAAGAGCCAAGTCGGGCATCGGAACCGGCCAACAGGTGTATCCAACTCCTTCATGTCCGGAATATCGTAATCATCACCCTGGAGTCGTGCTTTTGCGGGATCATTGTCTGCACCGAGAAGCGTCCTTCTGAGACCCATGTTTGCAGCTTGTGCCTTTCTCTCGATACCGATCATTTCTCGCCAGACGGTATTTCTTTCCCAAACGACATGCTCTCGAAGATGTAATCGCAACTCCTTCTTCGCCAAGACTACATCTCCTCCTGTCACAACATCCGCATATGCCTGCTCCATCCGTGTGATATTCTCCTCAATATGTGTCATTGTCTCTGGTCTGAAAGGATATGCAGGTGCAACGAATTTCTCAATATACTTGGACTTGAGACTCCGATCGCATATTTTGTCGTACTTCTTCAATACCTTCGTGAATCCGGTCTTGTTGAGTTGGACGAAAGATTTCAGCTCGCAAAGCTGGACATACAGACTGATAGCCCGCTTCTTCAACGTAATGCCGGACGAGTACAGGGTTGAGAACGCATCATTGGCATAATCGTCGTAGTTTTGACTGTTTCGTCGAACAGACTTGCTAAATTCCGTCGAAGCTCGCATGTCCTCCGTCATAGATCTCCCAAGATTCGTATCGTACGGTGTGCTCTTGCTGCGACCTGCTGCTGGCCTGTTCTTGCGAAGGGCGGTATTCTCATCGTCGTCATCATCACTGTCCTCCACACCTTCGTCGATGGATCTGCTGACTGTGCTGGCCCTTCTCGGTTTCGAGACAAAGCTTCGAAAAATGCTGCCCTGCCTGGGTCTGTCACTCGCACGACCGCTTGTGCCTGGTCTCAAGGTTTCTTGCCCCTCTTGATCGAAATTTTCAGCCTCGTAAGATTCTTCGTCCCTCAGGAAATCGGAGACATCTCCGTACACTTCAAGCTCCTTCAATTGGTAGAACGACGATATCTTCTCTAGCTCCACGTCCAATGCCCGCTGAAATATCTGGTCGGGGTCGTCCGAGGGTTGTATCAAAGGAGATCGTTCGGCATCGTCAGCAGCTGGGCGGTGGATAGATTTTTCGAGCTGGTAGATTCTGGTTTTGGTCAGCGTGAGTCTTTGAACAAGCAGCAGGAGCTCGTGGAGCTCAAGAGGAAATCGGGACGTACAGCTTCTTCAGATTGCTGTATGCAATGTAGTGGCTACTCCAGTCGGGCACCGCATTGAACTGAATACTGTGCGAGAACTTCATTTCGTCTGCCTCGTCAAGCTGACGTAGCTTCTCCTGTCTCTTGAGTTGTCGTTTGGAAAGCTGGACCTCCTTTTCCTTCCGCTCTTGTATACCCGTGTAATCGGAGAGTTCGTACTCCTCGAAATCTGCAAGTTGGAATTCGTGGGGGCGCGGCGCAAGGACGCTCCCTCCTCCGGGCAGCTTGGTCGAGGGCTGTTTGTCGGTGCTGGCAGGCCTCGCGGGATGACTGCTGCTGCTGCTGCTGGCAAAAGAGGAGGGATTGACCGCTCGAGATGATGAGGCTATTGTGAAGACGTGCAAAGTGGAGTGCACGACTCAATTGGCGGCATCCCCGTGGTGTTGAGGGGCCTCCGTCCAGGTAGTGTACTGTAGGTAGACTAGTAGCTCGGAACAATAATCACCAGGCAGCCTGGATCTCGTTCCCGCGCCTCTCGCGGACGGGATGAGGCTAACTGAAGGTCACTCAGTGCACCGCGATATCCTGGATTAAGTCTGATTCGATGAGAGGACAGAGAAAAGGCTCTCGTGACTGGTTATCGACCAGAAAGGATGCAAGGCTGAGAATGACGATGTGGTATGGGAGAAACCTGGGTGGTGCTGGGCAATCATTTGAGCATGCTTTCCATCCGTGGCCTGTGATTCGTGAGAATCCAACAGCCAAAATGCCACGGCGCCAATAATAGACTGTCACGTGGATTAAAGTATTTCGCGTGATTCAAGCTTCAATCAACGACGAGTCAAGTCCAGCTGCTGATGAGTATTGACATTTCCCACTCGCTGTTATGTGCATTCAGGTGACTTTTATGGATATACAATGCAAAAGCAAAAGCGAGCTTCGCCGAGGTTTACGGCGGGCGTGCTCTGACCTCTGTCTCCATCGTCCTTAGCTCGACCTGTCCTCTCAGTTCTGTCATGCCGTAGTGTCAAGTATCACAAGTCAAGGTTTTGCACGTCTTTAAATATCGAAGGTTGGGCATCTTTTTTTCCCTTCGCTTCGAAAATCTCTTTGTTATTCCTGTATTGTGCAGACACGTCCATATCGACGAACCCCACGGTTCCTCATCGTTTGTTGCTTACCGCCAGATTTGTAACAATGTCAGTCTGGCGTATGAGAGGAGATAGCAGAGGGTCCAGAGATTAATCGCCAATACTCTTTTAGACTGCCTGCCCATTGTGACAAATTCTCGCCCCTAAAATTTGCCTTAAAAGGGATCAGCCCCCACACCAACCTCAGCCTCAAAACAACCACGCAATTGGCCTCGCACACCGTCTACCCCTAGTCTTTTCACTCTCGCAGCAACTCCACGATTACTAGGCTCGAAGAAGGTATCTGATGATCTCTGTACCTGCAAGTCCACCACGCCCAACCGGCATTTCCCATTCTGTTTATGGAAAGCTTGATAAGTATCTGTAGCCAATTTCAAGACTCCATCATAGTCGATTGGAGCTAGATTATGATTTGTGTGCGGCAACCTGACCCGAATATGTAGATTCTCAATATTTGAAAAGCTGGAGAGAAGTGAGAAGGGGTTGTTGGACTGTAGCCATTGTCAACTAGCCGAACCAGGAAATGTGGAGGGAGATGCTCACCCATGCAAGCACACCGGGACTCCCATATCCCGGTGACTTCAGGAGGTCTATTGCAGTAGCAAGCTTACTCAGTTTCGGAAGCGAGTCTAACAGATTCTTCAATGGCTCCTCAGACCACCCCGGAAGGTAATGACTCAATCTGTCGGTCGGATTCACATCAAGCGACCTCAAGCTATGTCCATGCCTCGCAATGCTTGGACAAATCCCTGGGAATAGTACCCTCGTCCAGTCCTCCACAACCAGCTCCTCCAACGCTTCTATTCCATCCAAGAATCCATTCATCTCACGAATCAAAGGTGCAGGATCCTCTTTCCCTTCCGGCCCCAGACTGAGACGAACCTTCAAGATCCTAAGCTGGGGAACACAGCCACGAAAAATCACGAAGAAATCATGTGGCCTCGCATTCCACAAGTCCAACTCTACAAGCGATTTCCAATTCCATGCTGTCTTCCAAACGATGCACTGCCTTTCGCTCAATTCGAAGCCGGGCGGGTGGTGAGGATTGCGATTTTTGGTCAAGCTAGCGAGTTCCTTCAGTATGGGAAATGAATCTTCACTTCGGGACTGCTTGCAAAACGGGCGACTGTCCTCAACCTGATACGATTCGACTTTCTGGTATATTTTCCCACTCATGTAGTTACCACCAGCGATACAACCCGCCACCAAGACACGAACATTAGCGCCTCGCGAAAGGATGTTTTTCAGAACCGGAAACTCGGTGATTTCTTCGCTAGAATCGGGATTTGCGCCTATAGGGAAATTGGAACCGTTCTGGATGGCGACAAAATCTAGACATAGATGGTTTTGGTGTGAGCGACGAACGTCTAAATCTATTGCTGTGTTCCAATGATAGCCCCACGGAGCAGCGGCGCCGCGCTTTCGGTTCCTGATGCTGAGGAGAGAAGAGGGGAAGAAGGTGTGGAAGGTTGATATTATGGGAAGTGGGATCGGTATAGAGCTTTCCCATCTAGATGAATGTCGTCAGCTCATAGGTAACATTCCACAGTATCTCCTTCCTCTAGAAAGAATGTACTATGAGGAGAGGGTGCGAATTCGCGAAAGGGACACCAACCTGAAGACAACCAGCTTTTTCAAATTCCTAATCAGCCCCTCGAGTTCCTTATTACCAAACTCACGAGATTCGGGCCCAGGCCAATCCACAATAGTGAGTTCACGAACAAGAGAACCGAGATGACTTTGAAGGTCAGAAAGACGTTCTAATAGTAGCTTATAAGGAGGCCAAGCTGAAGACCATCCAGCGCGTGGACCACGGAAGGTGACTTTTCGATAGATGAGCCTTTCTGCGACCGCTTTTGCGGATCTGATGAAGAGGAGGTTGTGCAGGGTTCGTGGATTGACTTGTTCAATCTAAGAGTGTAAGCAGGGCTGGGGCTTGGCCTTTCTGTGGTTGAAGATACGAACAAGCGTAAAGATCTGGACGATAATATCGTCCGGGAGAGTGGAAAAGGTTGGGAGGGCCATTCTGTTATGTGTAGAATTCTGTGGGGAAACTGCTCTTGAACCTTCTAGTTCTGATAGTCGACACGCAAATCCGAAGAGTGCAAGAGAGTAATGTTGGATTCTTGTGGTTTCAGGCTAAATTATGCTTGGCAACATGCGAGCTGGGGTCTTTGTCTCGGTGAGCAGGTTCTGGTACGACCAACACATGATCGGGATGTAAGCCAGATAATTTATTGCGACTGTATGAACCCATGTAGAGGGTTCATTGGCAGTACGACCTGTACGAATCTGTCTTACGATCCAACAAAACTTAACATTGGTCTCGCCCGACGCAGGAAACCATCAAACAACAGAAACTGTAGTGTTTACTTCTGTCATGGTAAGCGAAGCTAGTGGGACAGGCTTGGCATGTCGCGGGATATATACTTCCAATTTTCACTCCTGTTCAGGCGATGCAATTGCCAATGGTAGAGGACTTCTTCCTTTGTAGCTAAACAAAGCTATCCTATTGTACAGTGAATCTCTCGCTACTGCATAACAGCACTTGGTTGGGCAAGGGTCTTTCGTGTATCTGAACACTTGGTACGGACAAGGAATTTTCGTTCTGTTGTCTCCATTTGTCACCAAGATTTGATTTTCAAATCTTACTATCCTATATCCAGATTAAATCACAAGTGCTCTTTGTACACTGCCGATAGGACTGTGACCTGCAACAGTCTCATGTTCAAAGTTGGAGACATGTTTCTTAGGATACCCCAATCTTTCCCGGTATATTTCATGCCTCTGATCGTCCCCCTAACTCGGTTCGCAACAACTCCTTTCTCTTCACATTGCACCGTCCCCATTAGTCTTACAGAAGACCAACAGCAGCAATTACTGCACCAAGCGCGACACCCGCTCCAACAACACCTGTATCCTTAACAGCACCATTCGTCTCCGTAGACTGCGCAGCCGCAGAAGCAGAGCTAGCCACCTGATTAACAGATCTTGTAGCCTGGCTAGCGACACCATCCGCGCTCGTGACAGCAGCAGAAGCAACGCTCAACGCACTACTCCTCTCTGCTCCTCCAGCTGTAGCAGCTACGCTCTGGGCGCTAGCCACGACGGAACTGGCATCTCGTGTAGCCGAAAATACGGCGTCGCTGGCGACACTTTGAGCGGATGAGACGATGGAATTGGCGAGTGAAGTGTAGGGAGCGGCGGCTGTCGCGGCGAAGGATTCGGCGGAGGAGACAACGGAATTGGCGATGGAGGTGTAGGGATTTGCTATTGTGGCGGCGAGGGACTCGGCGCTGTTGACGACGGATTGCCAGTCTTGGGCCAAGGAGGAGGTAGCAAGGATGGAGACGATGGAGATGGCTTGAATGTTGTAGATCTGCATGGTGATTATGATTCTGGGAAAACGGAGAAGTGGTTCTCAAAGACCTGGAAAAAGATACGTATCTGTGCTCAAGATTGAAGTGTGGTGTGCCTGGAGGTTTTGGAAAGGTAATAGTGAGTTGATCCGGGTTCTTATGAAGAAGCTCCTTGACATTGAATAATGGGGTAACATATTGGCATCGCGTTTTGTGATTTCTTATATCTAGAATGATAGAAAGTAACATTCAAGTCCTGTAGTGCACTCAATGCGTATATGGAATCGCTGTTTCATCCCCATCAGGGTTCAAGAGCTCTTTGATCGGCTTCTGGACGAATGAGGGAGAAAACTCGATTGGTTGCCAGGATGATTTCTCAACAATCCATCAGCAAGTGAAGTGATGTACATTCTATGGTATGGCGGTCGTCATTCTGCATGAAACCCGCAGATCATATATGCATTCTGGTGGATCTATAGCATTCTATTATAATTATATCAATATTCAAGAGTCCAGTGAATTTCTTTTGTCTTTGATACTTCAAGTGGTCAGAAGCAAAATATCGACAAAGCGTACCTTGCTTGGTTAGGGCTGAAGAAGATCAGCATGCAGATCTCGGTAATCCTACTTAAGTCAACTTCCGCGAGCCAAATTTCCAGCCGCATCTAGCATCATCAAGCATTAGTGCAGATCTGCGAGCTGATAAAAATGTCAAGGCGGGCTGAAAGCGACTAATGAAAAGTCCCGAAAATCCCGCAATCATCGCCTTACTTCCCGGGATCCCCACTTGGGTAGTAGAAGAGTCAAAACACACGTCAGCTCAGCTCGACGCGGCTGAGAGCCGGAAGAGGAGACCCTCGATCGGGCAAATGCCAATGCAATAGAGTTTGCGGTCTGGCTGACTTTGGAAATTGTTGAGTGAGGACAGTCTCGCGAAAAATATACTTTTCTTGGCATGTGTTTGCGCGATGCGTCTCTCAAACGATGTCAATAACAGGTCTTCATTGAGCAGCCAACATAGCTCAGAGCTGTCATTATATGGATCGTCAATTCTGTTGGGAACCAAGCAGCCGATGCAGGGACACGTGGTCATCGACTCTGCTGTTCCGTCCCTCGTCCGGCGGGCCTTCCCTGCTCATCCTTCGCTAGGGGATCTGAAATGAGGCTCTTTGGGAAGCTCTGAGATCTATGTCACGCCTATCCCTTACTTTCTTAATTCATGGGCTTTTCCTGACTATTTAAGATCGGCAATTCAGTTGGAGAATTCAGAACTAGCAGATGTGCACTTAGCAAAGGTCTCAGTCCAGGAGGATTGCAAATCCTGAAGGCGCTTGTCTTCTACGTTAGAGGCAGCTTACTGTTTCTGATATAACTTCAGTCGACCCATCTGAAGTCCTTCACATTTAAATCATTTTCCTGTAACATCCTTCGCTTAAAGCCTCTCACTTCACTATGTTTCCGCAAACAGCATTCCTCATGGCTCTGGCCGCTTCATCTCTCGTTACAGGAGCCGCTGTTCCCCAGAGACCTATTCCAGGACTCAGTAATTACTACAGTGATTATCGTGGCAGTGGGCGACCATATCCAGGAAACGAAACATCGCCGATTCCTGCAACGACCAACGGCACGGCTGGACCTGACGATGTCCTCTACCAGAACTTGCTCTCTGCAGAATGGGCGATCTATGAGTTCTATCAGCAAGGTGTGGAGGACTTCAACGCTTCCTCTTTCACCTCTCTCGGTCTACCAAATACCACCTACGATCGTATCCAAGAGATTAGAAACAACGAAGCCGGCCATCTTGCTATCTTCCAAAGTCAAATCTCGAGCAATTCCCTCAAGCCAGGGCCTTGCAAGTACTCTTTCGGCATCACGAGTGCTGAGTCTTTTCTGATCACTCTTACGCTTCTCGAGATTGCATCAATGGGCTTCCTGACAGGACTTGCTCAGCAAGCAACATTAAATGCAACGAAGGGAGCGTTGACAGCAGTTGCCGAGACAGAAAGTCGCCACAACACATGGGCACTTATGGATATTTGGAATACCAATCCGTTCGCTGGACCAACCGACACTTCATTTCCATACGCAAATGAGATACTCGACAGCACAAAACAATTCGTCATCCCTGGGTCTTGTCCTCCAGAGAACCCAGAATATCCATACCCAAGCCAAAGCCTGGCTCAGTTTACCTACAACCCAGATACCAATTCTACTCTCACCTCAGGCACTGAGATCGAGTTCGTGTTCACTACTCCTCCACCGGCATGGAATGAAACCCAGGAATACTATGCGGTCTTCTACCACGGACTCCTTAACATCTCGATGCCGTTCAACACCAAAACTAATACGACAACGATTCCGGACTTCGAGTTGAACAAAGGGCTCATCATTGGTATCATTGCTGATACTCCTGGTGCTCCAACTTTGGACACGGTTCTTGCTGGACCGGTCTTGCTCGTTGAGCAACCTGCAGGAGCCATCAAGCTGGCATGAACGATTCGAGGAATGTGTTCATAATATGTACGGAGATGAAGAGGAATGCCTTTTCTAATGTGTCTGAGAATGCAAATTGTCAGGATTAGAATAATGTACAATCAATAATGTTGAAAATCCCCGTCTCGTCAACTACTCCATACGCGTGTTGTATATGGCCCTTACTTCACAGGTAGCCTTCTCATCCAATACCACCCAAGGTTATTCTTACTATGATCGATCCTGATGAGTAGACAATCTCATGATCCACATCCCGCATAATCAATAAAGATCGCCGACGGCAGCCGCAGATCTTGACTATGATCGACATGCCCGCTCCCGCCTCGGCGAGATTAGCTTGTCAAATGGAGGCCCCAGCGCACCCTAAGTATTCCGCAAGTTTACATCACCATACATAGCCTATTGCCATAAATTCCGATACCAATAGCAAGATATCAAAGCTAAGATCTTCATACCGGATTAGGCGTCCGTCTTTGCAGGTGCGCTGTCAAATGGTCAATCAGGGTCTTTGTGTGCTTGCTTTATTGGGGAAATATCTCAGGATGCGGCAGCCGCCCAAACTCTGAAGATGATGGAAAATTTAAGTTTGGACTTCCAATTGGTTAATATATAGGTTACGAACATGCCGATGGAGTAGATCTCGAAATACCGTGCCCCAGTCATAGCTACCGAATTTCTGCAAATCTCCATTCTTTTCCCCCAGATTCTTTTCTTTCTACTGTATTTTAATTTTGACATTGTTTGTGCCCTATACTTCTCCATTCTCACTATCTTCATAAGTTCCCGAAGCTCAAAATGTCTAATCCGAGTTCATCTCATAATCAGGTCAGTATCTTTTGTGCCCAAAAACCATAGTAAAATGGAAGTATTAGAGAATTGGTCATAGTGGAGAGGGTCTTTGGGGACCGCTTACTGTTGAAACCAAGCTGATATCCAAAAAAGCCTATCGCCGACCCCATTGCACATTTCAGAGCCATCCCTTGGTGTGCCAAACTCCTCGCAGACAAATCTGTTGTACAAGTCACTGTTCCAGACCGCACCCCAATTCCTTCTACTGAATCGGCTCTTGTACGAGAAACGCTCAATACGTCGAAGACGGTGAAAGCATGCATAACATTCTTCCGGTACATCAAGCCCACTCTACCGGCATCAGAGACTGGCGAGGATAAGAAGAACCCGTTCTTAGAACTCTGCACTTTTGTAGATCTGAACAGCGGTGTCAATGGATATGCGAAGACGGCACATGGAGGTTTCTTTGGAGTCGTTCTTGATGAGGTAATGGGAACGGCGGCAAATTTACAAGCTGGTGAATGATCCCGAGCACTGGACCTCAAAACCATAGCGAGTCGAAGCTAGTGCTGACGAGTCAAAAGCCCAAGGCGCATACACAGCATCTTTGAAAGTCGATTTCAAGAAACCACTGTTTACGCCCAGTGTAGTTCTCGTCCGTGGAAAAGTCGTGAAGAAGGAAGGGAAGCGGTTGATAGTCAAAGGGAGTTTCGAAGACAAAGATGGGAATGTTCTTGCGGTCGCGGATGGATTGTGGATAATCGTGAATCGGGATATCGGCAGATGGACAGACTCAAAACTATGAGGCGATGAGTAAATCCCAATGTCGATCGAAAAGATTATTTCCAAAGTAGCTTTAAGCTGCAAACTAGTCAGAGTCTGTGTGTTGTCGTTGGTCTCATTCCAAGATGCCGGAGATTCTTCCTTGCTCTTGAAAATCATCAACAGCCATTCGCAGCTCGGTTATGGTCCCCTCCCCGGTTTAATTGTCTAGCGGATTTAGAGGACATTGACGTGTCTGTGTTTCGAACCCTTTCTATTAATATTATACGTCGAATCAATAGACCAGGTTTCAAAAAGCATGCTTTCCGATTGGATTACTATCTTATAAGTTTTAGAGATTTTTAAAAGCAGCATTTGTACTATCGACAGCGCGAGACAATTGAACCGAGAGGGGGACCATATATCTCCAAGAAAGGTTTTTGGCTCCCTGTTACTTTTTGGCCTTATGCGACAATGCCAATCGAGTCGTTTATCATTAGTGAGCGATCAGACTCTCGCGAGACATGGCCTTGGGTAGCAACCAGAACAAACTTTCGGCTTGTAACCCCTCGTTTCAAGCTGTACCAATCAACAAGCGGGGAACAGAGTATAGCCACCAAGAGCATTGTAGCAGCCAATGAACACGGATTCAAATGATTCGGACGCAGGATCCAGAATGGGTTCCAGAATCAGGCGTTGCGAATGGTGGAAGTCTGCCATCTCTTGTCAGGAGGTTTCTGCATCCCATGGCTGTGATGTTTCAAGCTTGTTCCGTTGTACCTGCTCCTCTATACTACAACTCTTGATAGCCCTATCCGTGAGTTCAATCCTTGTTCAAGGCTTCAGCACTCAGTTTGATCTATTCTATGCAGTTGATGATGTGCATGCCTGGCATATTCACTCATTCCTGAGCAGGTTCCTCGAATCAACACGAGCTGGATACTGGGACTCTTCGCACTTCAGGTACAGGTAAGGAATTTATAGTTTTGATCAATGACCCCCAGTCCGCACCAGGTCACAACCTAAGTAGTGTTACCGGGTTGAGCTTGTTTTCGCGATTCATGCTCCACAGCCTGACCCTTTCGGTGCTGGGGAACCCGACCCTCGGCCAATCGTTTTCTATCCTTCTCTCAAGAATGGAACAAGATGTCCCTGGTAGTTGAAGTGCCAGCACTACTATCTCTTGATGAGTTGTGATACCGCAACCCCAATAAACTTTTAGGAAGCCCATTTAAGAACTTCCCGATGCCTTATAGATACCCTGCTCAACTCCATGTTACTCCGCATTCGAAGTCCTGCTTCACTACCTTCGCTCACAACTCCAAAATGTAGTAAGTGCAGAAAAGTACCAAGAAGCAGTTGAAGTTCTGACGTGTATCAGTGAGCGGGAGTCAACCGTCGTCGGATCACAGCCAGCGCCTCCTGGCGTGACGCCGAACTTTGACCATCCCGAAGATGTGTTCTACACAATCAATTTGGTTGTCCAAATCTTGTGCATAGCGGTAACGACGCCATGTGTATTTTTGAGGTTATTCATCAGGGCTAGGATCGTTGGGATGTTTGGAATAGAGGATTGTAGGTGGAAAACGACCTATCTACAGAGTAGTTGATGATACTGATCTGAGATGATACAGGGTGCTGCTCGATCGCCTGGGTAAGTCTCCTGGGCGTTGGAGATAAATGTTCAGGTTCTGATGTCGAGAAGGTCTTTGCTACATATTTCTTCGCATCGGGAATCGTCCGTGAGTGAAACTTTCAGACCTGGCGCTCCGCGACTAACTGGACACAGTAGGTGAGGAAGGAGGTGGCTATCATGACTGTAAGCCGATTGAAGACAGCCATCAGTGCCTCTTTATAAATCCAATGGAGTTTCCTCACAGCACAGACATGCACCTGCTAACTTATTGACTTCCACAGGGGAACTTACGAAACCAGCATTCATGAGATTCAAGAAAGTATGTGGCTTGAAACGGCAAAGACGCAGCGCTAATCTTTTTAGACGTTATGTAAGATCAATATGAATTGTTTGCGTTGATCTCCTGGTCCAGATAGCCCGAGGGATTGCGCTGCAACTGCCCGGCTTGGATTTGTTTCTTGGGCAATCACTAACTCAACGCGCGCCTCAGACTTCGATATATTATTTCATCCGCCAACAACTTTTTTCGTGAAGGCCACTCTACTCCTCATTTTCATCCGAGTCTTTTCGCCAATGACGAAGGTTGTCAGAGCTATTTACTGCTTTCTAACTTTCATGCTACTGTACTATACTGCCCAAACCTGCTCCAAGATTTGGGTATGTACACCTATCGGAGCCTTTTGTACGTAAATTAAAGATCGTGTTCTTCCATCGATGAGTCAATTGCTCATCTGAACACGTCTACCTCCACTCTATATATTGCTCTAATTCTAATTTATCATGCCTATCTGTTTAGGGAACCCTGCGATTCGAATGTCCTGCATCAATACCAGCTTGGTATTTCGCATAGACAACATCCTTAGTGTCTTGACTGACCTTCTTATACTTCTACTACCGATTCCACTGATGTGGTCAGTACAAATGACGCGGAAGAAAAAAATCGGAATCGGAATGCTGCTAGGAGCCGGAGGTCTCGCAACGACTTGTAGTGCCGCAAGGCTGATCATCACCAATATCCAAGATATCCCCGACGCAACTTTGGGAGCTACCCAGTTCAAAATGCTAGCGTAGGTTGGTTCATTTTGGTGTTCAATATGCTTGATGCTAATTATATCGAAGTGTTGCTGAGCTTGCAATTGCGCTTACTTGTGCTTGCGCGCCATCTTTCAATGTGCTATATATAAGAGTCAGCGAAAAGTCTAAGGCGAAGCGAAGCGCCTACACGTCTAGTGTCAAGTTGAGCACATTCGGTAGCTCAGGGAAAGGATCCAGGGGCTTCAAAGCTAGAATAGCTGTGACTGATGAGGACCACGGCATCATTCGTCAATCATCATTAGAGCATATCCTTAACAACCCCTCGAATTTGGATGTTGATTATGGATACAGAGTTCAGGTCTTTTCGGACAATGGACTGGACTCTTTGGATCCAGGTACGGAAACTTCTTCGGAGGCCCGGATGCATGATACTGACGACCGGAGGACGATACGAGTGACCAAGAACACAGACTTGGTATGAGACCTGAATAGCCGTATGATCTATTGAATTGGAAAATATTACACTACGGAATCACCCCTCGCATCGCAGAATACCTCTTCCGAAGCTTGCCGCTTGTAGTACTGTTCCTTCTATACAAAGTGAGTCAGTAGTCCTAAGATGTCTTCAATATCCACGACAAATTCCTAGTGAATGGTAAGAAGCATAGCTAGGCTGTGGCGAGACCAGTCTCTGTCTATTGTCCTTCCAGCAGTCCACAGGACAATCCTTCGCTTCACAGTACAGCGATCTCTTTGTTAAAGTATTACAGAAGGTCAGCCCAGGTAGCTTAAATCTGGGCACAAATGTTGTGAATATAGGTGGGATACTGCTCTGCATGCTGCTTGCAGATCGTATTGGCCGTAGACCAGTCCCGAAGGTCAAATCAGGGTTAGATGCCATGCTTCTCCTCTAGTCCTTTGGCGGAGCTTTGGCTATAGTTTACCTCCCAGTTTGATTGTGTAGCGCAATTTTTTGACATTTGCTGCTCTTACTGCTGAGAATTACTAGAACCGATCACAAAACTTGATTTCGAGAAGGAGCTGGGTTAAGTTTGTTGTAAGAGTTCACGAGACTCGGAAGACATGTAAAGCAGCGATTATTACAAAAGTACGCTAGACAAGTATACTGGGGGTGCACTGTATGCGCCCCTCGCTTACGTCGTCGCAGCGGAGCTTCCTTCGCCACACCCTTGCAAGTACACTCTTCGAGTGGGCGGCTACGCGGTCAAGCTCGCTATGGAGTTCGTCACCTCCTTCAAAAACCTCTACCTAGAAGACGCGGAGAAGGCAAATATTGAAGGGCGGCTTGGGTTTACCTATTAGTCGCTTGCGTTTCTCGCTTTCCTCTTCAATATCTTCTTCATTCCTGAAACGAGAAATATCAAGCTTGAGGAGATGGATACAATTTTCGGAAGCAACACAAGTTCAGAGACTGAAAAGCTCGCTTCGTCTATAGCCTGATGTAGACTCTCCATGGCATTTTGAGTCTTGTAGAACACATACGCAGAGCAGGAGGTTGAAAGGCGGCCACTACTGCATCAGAGAATTAGGAGAATTGATCAGCTGGTGACTACTTTCCTGCAACCACAAATCTGGTCCGTCGTCCGACTCTAGCCATTTATAGCTGTAACGCCGTCACTTTTGGGTCTTGAACGCGGATATTATCGGGATATAATTCATTGCCAACTCGTTAGAGGTAGACAATTAAAGCCCGACGGGAAATCGAAACTAGAGGCGAAGTTTTGAAGGCCACGATACAGTCTAACAAAATCAAGCTACCTTTGCTAGTTCTACGTATCCACGACTATCTTCCCAAAGTGAAACAAGACGACAGTACCATGTAATGGAGGCTCTCTGTTCTCCCATAGTAAAGTGTTTTTCGTGACTCCCTCCTCAATGCCTTTTAAGCGCTTGTATGTCGTCTCAATTCTAACGTCGAAGATCATGAAAGTTTACCGGATCCCCTCTATCAACAGGCTTTTTCTGTGCGAAAATCCTTATCGTACTAGGAAATCCGATCAGGGATTGAAAGATTCCTCGATAGAGCCATCCCAGGCGGTAGTCTACAGGTAAGGTGAGTTGTGGTCTTGGCCGCAGCTACCAAGGACTTGGCCAGACTCTTCTAAGAAGGTAATAAGCATGACAAGATACGAGCCATTTCAGCCCCCTGGAGAAAACCTTATCTCGAGAACACCCAGGAGGTGGAATCGGGCTTTGAAGTGCGGGGATAATACAGTTGGCCGCAATTGTAAAAGTGCTGACTGGCTCCCTCGGCCGTTGGCTGATAGGATAATCTTGGCTAGGTTGTTCGGCTGCCTTGGCTTTACTCAAAGCTTTTCATTTGGCCTGTCGCGTGCGCGACGATAGCAAACTTATCTTTGAGATAAATCTTGGTAACTGCCTTAATTGTCACAGTCAAGTATGGACAAGACAAGCTGTTGCCTTCTAGCTGTACCACATTCTCTTGGTCAGCTTTTGGGGCGTCCAATACTACCGACATGCGATCTCTATTCGTCTGTTTCCTACAGTACCAAGTGGCCAAGATGTGATGTTGCAGAGGATCCATGATGAGAAAGTCGAATTTGCGATTGTCTATCTATGAGGCGAGCAGCTCAGGACCCCAAGCTATAGTACTGGATTTGAACAGGTAGAATCCCACGTATATATTCTGGTTCTTCTCCACCCTGTTTTGATCCAAGTTGAAATTCTATTAGGGCTATTGAGCTTGAACAGGTCACACACTCCTGAGCGTCGTCAAGACAATGAACGTCAAACGCAGTCTCGAGGTGACCCATGGCGCCACCATGATCGAACCAACACTTGCGGTATCAACCTCTCTTTCCGATGGTGAAAAACCCGCAACTGCTGTCGATAGTGATAAGCCCTATCCAACAGAAGAGGAGTTCGCAACTCTGCCCAAGGTACCAGGTCACATTCCATGGACATCGTGGACCGTTGCTGTGGTTGAATTTGCCGAGCGTTTTTCATACTATGGCACCACTGCTGTTTGTGAGTATATCAGAACACCTTATCTGAAATTCCGCTAAGTATACGTAGTTGTCAACTTTATCCAACGTCCACTGCCAATTGGGTCTTCCACTGGAGCGGGAAAGATTGTTCAAAAGTCGGGGGCTCTTGGAATGGGACAACGAGCATCGACAGGACTCGTAATGTGTAAGCCTTTCCGGAAGACAGTTTTCTCCGGCGACGAAGCTGACAGCGTATAGTCAACAGTTTCTGGTCCTACGTTACACCTTTGGGAGGAGCCTATGTGGCCGATCAATATCTCGGTCGCTATCTGACCATCCAGTACTCAATCGCTTTTGCCCTCGTCGGTCACTGTATCTTGATCATCTCCGCCATTCCCCCAATCATCGTCAAACCTAATGCTGCCATTGGAGTCTTCGCTGTTGGTCTTGTTATCATGGGTCTTGGAACTGGTGGATTCAAGTCCAACATTTCGCCCCTGATTGCCGAACAATACAAGGATGAGAGGCCATATGTCAGGACAAACAAGCATGGCAAGAAACAGATTGTTGATCCTGCAGTGACAACTGCTCGGATCTATATCTACTTCTACCTCTTGATCAATGTGGGATCCCTCACTGGTTCGTTAGCTATGGTCTACGCCGAGCATTACGTGGGGTTCTGGTTGTCCTACCTCCTTCCCACAATCGTCTTCTGCATGTGTCCCGCAATTCTCTTTGTTTGCAAGAAATATTACACTCATGCTCCTCCGACTGGCTCTGTCATGGGCAAGGCAGCCAAACTCATCGGCCTGGCTTTCAAGGGCAAGTGGTCAATTAATCCAGCAACTACGTAAGTCTTCCTTCCGAACACTACTCCTTGCCTACTATTCTTTAGGATCTTGACTGACCAACTCTAGACTCAAGAATTTCAAGCACCCAGACTTTTGGGAGAGAGTCAAGCCAAGCAACATTGCTCCAGCAGATCGACCAACCTGGATGACCTTTGACGACGCTTGGGTGGACGAGGTCCGTCGAGGTCTTCTTGCCTGCAAAGTATTCCTTTGGTATCCTCTATACTGGCTTGCGTATAACCAAATGACCGGAAATCTGGTCTCCCAAGCCAATACCATGACCCTCGGTGGTGTTCCCAACGATGTCATCAACAATTTGAATCCCATCTTCATCATCATCGTCATTCCAATCATGGACTTCCTCATATACCCTGGATTACGGAAAGCAGGAATCAATTTCACACCGATCAAGAAGATCTCATTCGGTTTCTTCTTGTCCTCACTGGCGATGGTTTCCGCAACTGTCACTCAGCACTACATCTACAAGCTTTCACCATGTGGCACTGACATCAACGCACGCCAAGCTAACAATGAAGATTGTGCTGCTCCTTTCACTGTCTGGATTCAAGTCTTCCCCTACGGCTTGATCGGTCTATCCGAAGTCATGGCATCAATTACAAAACTCGAATACGCCTACACCAAAGCGCCAAAGAACATGAGATCCACTGTCCAAGCTATCGCACTGCTCACCAGCGCTATCTCCAGCGCTTTGAGTCAAGCTCTTGTTGGTCTCAGTGAAGATCCTCTTCTCGTTTGGAACTACGGCAGTGTCGCTGTTGTTGCTCTCTTTGGCGGCATTGGCTTTTGGTTGACTTTCCGTCGCGCTGATAGGGATGAGGATAGGCTCAATAACTTGAAAGAGAGTAACTGGGAGGGGACAACTGATAGTGACGTTGAAAGCAGTGCCGATGCGGGGACGAAGACTGCTGCTGTCAAGACCGAGGAGAAGTCCGCTCTATGAGACGATGTCGAGTTTCAGGATTTCATTTTAATTGTGCTGTATTGGATGCCTGACACATTGTGTGTAGATTCGTTTCTTTAGAGTGAATGAATTCTGATGCGTAAATGGTAGATCCTGACTTGATGTTGCAATTACACCAATTGTTAACCCGGATTTGTGTCATGCAATTGAAGCTCAAACTAGAGGCGATGTCAGAAGTTGTTGCTTACAGGCATAACAGCACCAGGAATTCGGTGTTATTTCGTGGCTGTTGGGGCCAAGCCTTGGTGCAGCCCTGGCAAGCCCTCTGCTGGGACGAGAAGCTTGATTCTCTGGCCAGTGCTTCTTACTCGCTCTGTTCTTGGCATACTCAGTGGAAGAAAATGGTTCCAGGGAAAGCAGAATGACATTATTTGATGTAAGTGCAGGCCAGTCTCTACAATGTCTCGGATGTACAGTTCGCTTCAAAATTTTGATCATGTTTCATTGTAAGGTTGGGTCGGCGATTGAGGCTGAACTGTCACGCTCCGAAACCATCTCTCACCAATTTAAATAGAATGTGTACAAGACTCCAGCCATCCAAATGCACAATTCTATTTGCTCGAGCGCCCTAACTATCGATGTCTTCCCATTCCTTGCCAGGTCAAACCAAACAATTTCAGATAACCAAAAGATACCACCCCAAAATGTTTCAATTCACCAGCGAATCCTCATGATGCATTCAAAAAGCAATTTTCTAATCTTGTCGCATGTGCAGCCCGCCGAATGATCGAAGAAGTAAAGAGCCTCCTCAATCAGACTCGTCCTCAGCAAGACGCTTCGCAAACTTGATCTTCGCAAGTCTATGCTCCTCATCGACCCTCGCAGCAATCGGAGCCCAAGCACGCTCTCCCTCAGTCATAGTCTTAAGCCCATTCTTGACTGCTGGATCGAACACGACTTTGACATCAAGAACATCCTTCCATCCCCTATTTTTCATAGCCTCCATCAACTCCTTCACATCGCCGTTGCTGAAATCACTCTTTGGAGGATCACCGGTGGAAGAGTCGCGGGCCCAGGAGACGGCGAAGGTCATCTGCTCCGCGTCCAGGTTCTCAGGTCGAGGGGTTGCTTCTTGAAGATCATGAATTGGTCGATTTGGAGGAGCTTGGTGATATTGTCTTTGAGGTCCTAGATGTTGTCGGCTGGTGAGATGAGGCCGGTGGCGATGTTGTAGGGCTTTTCATCGTCTTTTCGATGGAGGCTGAGGCGGACGATGATGGTGGCAGACATTTTGCAGAGGGTCTGGTGAATGTTGTTGGAGTTCGGTAAGCGCAGGATTGACTAGATAGTCCACGGGTATTTGAAGGGTTTTCTGAGCTGCTTCTGATCGCGTTGGATGTTGAAAGCGAGACAGATCATAGTATACATATAGAGATGTCCTGAAAGCCAAGTGGTGGGCATAGAGCAGTACTTCATCACATCATGCTCCTCAATCAACGCGGCACTTCCAATCAAAGAATGTTGCAGAAACTTGAGATGAAGATGCGATATACCAGTTTTGTATTCTTCTGTGACTAGTTTTGAAAGAATATGAGATTCTTCGAGACAAAGGCTTTGCTCTTCACTATGTAGTACAGAGGGGCATAGCGACCAACTCAAAGACCATTAACGTATTCAAGCCCTGGAACAGAGGAGCAGCTCTCAAAAGCCAAATTTGGATCTGGAGTGGGTCTGATGTGATCATGAAAGCAAAGCGAAAAAGAGAGAGCTTCCAGGGGGAAATGCACCACATTGCGTCAGAATTGCGCATGTGTACTTAGATTCGTGAGCATGATTCATGACCGCCAAAGTACAAAAAAAAAAAAAACATCAAAACCCATGTTTTTGACTTTTTGGATGAAACTCTTCGCTTCTTCCGCTTCATAAGTTTCTTGCAGCGGTCGATGATTTGCCTCATTCTTAAAATTGACCCGCATTTGACCAAACGCTCAAACGGGCGACTGCATTACTGGATGGCTGACTTGAGGCAGAAAGCGAAAAGAGCAGGCAGCAATGTCTCAGTGTTGCTGCACTACAGTCTTCCCATTTGACATTCAGCGATATGAAACAAAGCAATGCAGCGAACATGAAATGGCTGCTCTGCCCTTGTGGTGTGGTGAAACAAGCACGCGTCCGGTTAAACGAGGTAAACAAAGGACAATGGCACGGGCAATTTCGCATTTCAGCCAACACAGAAAGTTGTTCTCATCCAGAAATCTCCCATTATTGCCGTACATATGCATTGGTACAAACAACACAATTCTCGAATAATGAGGCAAGGTCTAGACCACGGCCAACGTGGAGAACTTAGCGGAAAATTCTTGCGATGTGTTGCAGCCACGCTCGGCAGTACTCAGGAGTGTCGGATCTAGCAAATGACACCAGACAAATGAATAAAATCATCTGCAGAATGGCTTAAGGTGTAATTGCGTTGTCGCAAGCCAAGCCATATCATCCCCCAAAGAGGCGATTAATATCAAAGTCCCTCCTATGCGCCCTATCTCATGAGAGAAACGCTACCACCCTCAGTTCCATCCCTTCTATCTCACTCCGGCACAATTCCCAAATCCACAACCAACAAATCCCTCCAACCCCTCCCCATAATCAAGCTCAACGCCATCTGCAAATCCCTATCCCCATTCAACCTCATATACATCTCCCTCTCTCCTCCCCCTGCCCCTCCCTGCCCTTCCACCCCCCTACCCGTTCCCGTTACCCCTCCCACCCCTCCAATTCCTTCTCCTCCCCCACCAATAATCCAACACACACTCCACACCATCTCCCCCTTACTTATAGCCCTCTCCCCTTGCGGCATCATATCCCAAATCCCAAAATCATTAGAAGCGATGAGGGCATCGATAGAAGAGGAGATGCTGGCGATGGTGTTAGTGTAGAAGAGGGGGATGAGGACGGTTGAGAAGGGGAGGGGGGGTGGTGAGTGGTTGATGAGGATTTGGATTAGGAGGGGGATGGGGAGGGCTAGTTCCGTGGTGGTGGAAGTAGTAAGGTTGTCCTTGTTGCTGTCGTTGTCGCTTTCGTCGATGTCGGGGGGAGAATTGGAGGGTGGATGAGAAGGCGGTGATGGTGCGGTGGGTGGAAATTCTGGGATAGATGGGAGTCCTGTCGGTGCGTTGTTGTGGTTTTGTTGGATTTGGGTGTTTGGATTTCTCCAGGATCGAAGCTGAGCGATGCGTTCGGCCATTTTGTGGGAGGTTGTGGTTCTCTGGATTGGAAGGAGGAGTTGGTAGGAAGTAAAGTTTTATATATTGATCCTGGGAGCTTTGTGTCCTGCTGATGATGTATCTGAGTGTTGCTAGAAGTGAGGAGAGAGAGAAAGATTTCAAGCACCTCTGAGTAGAATCCAATGCTGTGCTTCAAAGATTGCAAGCAGGTGACAAGAGAATTGAGAGAAAGCTTGCTTCTTCTTTTTGTGCTGCTATACCACAAGCGCTGGATAGCTAAGAATGGAATAGAGTTGCTTTATGGAGGGGCTCAGGTGAGCTCTTCGGAAAACCTCCAGGTTAGTATGCTGGTGCGATACGGATATATTTGTCTGTATTTTCGGGAGCAGCGCGAGTGCGGTCTGTGAGGGCAGTGTAGGCGTTGACTATGTTGTTTTCGAAGAGCGAATGGAACGTTGTCGGTAGGTCGATGAGCTCGCTGGTGGGGAGGATGTGGAGTGGAGGAAGAGGAGGTATTCCGTTTTTGGGGTTGACATGTTGGAGGTTTGGTGTGCTGTAGGTGCTTCTGGTGAGGAGGGTCGCGAGGAGATGGGGATTCTGAGGGTGACTGGCTTCTGAGGTTTCCATGGTTTCGAATGTTCAGATGGCAATGTCGATGTCCTTTTGGAGGTCAGGAACAGGGCGTGCTTTTGACGTCGGGGATGGCGAATGACTGAGACTTGCTTATGATAGCAAAAGATTCGAGGTGGTTCTGGTACTGGGGCACGTGGGGATTGACATGAGGGCAAACCAGACGTGACTCGACAGCGACTAGACTGTTCGATGCAAATAACGAAACGGGTTGAAGAAGACATGTCGATGAACTGGTCGCGAATACGCTGAGCGTCACTCCACTGCTGAGTTGAACAAAACCACAACGCAATCAAAGAAAGGGAAACCTGGCCTATTATCTGACTTCCTCTGAAGGGAAGCAACACAGGTGACGAGGAAGGACGAGCAGCTAGCAGGACAGCACTTGCTATAATAACTACCATTGGAAACAGAAATGCAGTTTCTCCTATTTTTGAAGCTTGATCGAGCAAGGAAACGCGAGGAAGAGGAGCAAAGACTGAAAATAGAGTGCCGAGATGGCCATTCTGGTCAAGATATTCTTCGTAATATATCATCATATGCCCGCCTGCGAAGAAGACATTCTCATCTCCCACCACCAACTCTTACCACTCCCGGGAAGCTCCTGGCACTAAGCAGAACGCCCTTGACCCCCCTAATCTCCTTCTTTACCTTCCCAATCTCATCATCCTCATCCTTCCCACTCCTCCCAGCACTCCCATACCCCCCAACACCATAACTATAGCTCGGCTGCACAAATGCCAGACTATCCAAGTACTCCCTCAATATCCCCATCGTACTTTCCAACTCGGATGTCTCGCCCGCCTCGCTGGTGCTATCCTCCACCAAACCCTCCAGTGTTGATTTGAGGCTCTGGAGACGTGCAGTATGACCCGTGAGAGGCGAGGTATCGACCGGTGAAGAAGGCCGGGATATGAATGGCGAAGTCTGGATCCCGATATCTCTATGGAACATCTCTGTTGGATCTTCATCGCTTTCACTCTCGTCGTCTTTCTCCCCAATGCCCTTGTTCCTCATGCTCGCTGGTACTTCGGACACTAAGCCCTCTAGTTGTGTTATCAGTTTGTCAAGATTGGTCTTGGATGTCGAAGCGAAAGAGAGCCTGGCTTCGGTAAGAGAGGCGATCATAGGCGTTACAAGGTAGTTGTGCGTGCCGTAGAGGAGGGCTGTGAGGCCGGAGAAGGCGTAGAGGGTTGTGAGGAGGCGGGGTTTGGTTATTAGTGGTGTTGGGTGTGGAGGCGTGGTGAGGAATTCGGGGTAGGTTATTATAGGTGGTTGAGGGGGTGCTTGGTATTGCGGAGGGGAGTATGCTGGCTGTGGAGGTGGAGGAGATGTTTGCGCCGGTGATGGGCTGGGAGCAGGTGCTGTTGTCTGCAGAATGTTAGTAGAGGTCGTTGATTGCTCAATGGAACGCACTTCAGAAGTACTGCTGGCTTCGGTATTCCTTGCGATACCTAGCAGCTCTTGTATTTCCTCATTTCCCAACCCTTTGCTCTCTAAGAAAGCAATCTTCTTATCCGTAGAGGCATCTCGAACTTCATCCTCCTCGAGGAACTTCCGCGCCTGCGCAATCACCGTTTCGCGACTCTCCTCTTTCTGAGCCGGAACAGTTTCGTCCGTTTTCGCAGACTCAGATGCTGCTTTGGTCTGCCATGCGGGTATCCCGGCCTTCTTTTCTGGACCGGAGTCGCTCATTGTGAAGTGTTGATTGACATGCGCGAGAGTGTAGGGTGGGAAGGCTGGATGTTTTGATGTTGGTCAACGAGCCTCGGCCCCGGATTCTGGAGGCTTATGTCATCATGAGGGCCAATCACAGGGATGCACTTTCCTCCGTGGACCGATGTTTGAGTTTGGCAAGGGAGCATGAAATGCTGGAAGTCGCGACGTATTGGACCACATTCAACTTTCTCGTGTATCAACGATTCAATTGCAATACGCGTCAACTGCTTGTAATTTTCTTTTCAATACGATCACCATTTTCTTTCTCACTTCTGGTCTAAAGTTCAACGCTTCACAAGATATCCATTCCAACGCAGATCTGTGTGTAAGCATCAGCCGCCGACCAACCTCATCAATCGGACACCGCACGCACAGCATCCATCCAATTAAATCATTATGTCCGGACGACCAGAACGGCCCAGTAAGAAGCTTCGTAAGTTGAGTACAGACTCGGAGGGTACGGAGGAGCCCATCGATTGGGCTGGTACAGGCGCAGGTACAAAGGGGTCAACCTCACGTGGAGGCAGGGCTGAAAAAGCCACCGGTGGGAAGAATGAGTAAGTTTTGATAGTCATTAGTTTTGCTATTGTGTTTCTTTCAATATTTCTGCGCCAGTCACCTCCACCAGTTGGTCTCTTTCAATCTCAAGTTCTCATTAATTGAATTGTTGGTGGCGCATGTGCTTGTACTGGACTGGGCAGTATTATCCTGGTGGCGGTTCTCATTTACTGTGCCTTATCGTTGGAGTCGTACAAGAACGGGAAGAGGGGCGAAAGCGAGTCTGCACTTTACGTTTCATTACAGGGAGAGTAATGGAGAGGGAAAGTGAGTGACCGAGAAGCCTCGTACCAAGACTCCAGAGAACGCGGGACGGCGTTTGCCAGACGAGATCACAATCTTGCCAATTCTCCGAACGGCGTTGCTGTTGGCTGAACGAGAAGGCAAGCGCGCTTATTCGGAAGGATTGGATGACATCTCATCTCCTGCAGGCATTTTATGCGACGCGCCTAACATCCGTCTTGTCTTCATCCCGCACTGCATCTTTCTTACCTTATCGAGGCAGTGTCCCGATGGCCCTTGCAGACAACCTCATCTAAATCCCTCTCACATCCACCTCCCCTCTTCATCCAAGCGACACCCCGCATGTTCCCCAGCTTCAACTCAGACCTGCAGCACACCTATCTTTCCCCGTATATCTGTACGAGGCTATCTTGAGCAAGCGCATCGAGTTGAGACAAATCAACACCACATCACGATGTCATCGCGGCGCAGTCAACGCTCAGCAGCCGTCAAGGCCAAAGAAGCAATCAGAGTAGCTGACTCCCCACCTCGCGACAGAACTTCACGCGCGCGTCGCAATACATCAGAAAATGTTTCCTCAGCCACTGTCTCACGTGGTCCTCCATCTAACACATCCAAAAGCCCATCATCGATGCGTCTCACAGTAAAGACCTCATCCAGCAAACTACGCGAAGCGACACGCTCCAGCTCATCCGGCAATTCAGGCTTCAGCACCACGACCAATGCACGCGATCCGTTTATCGGTGGTCAGATTATCGAAGGGAAGAGAGCGAGGAATGTGAGGAAGAGTTATGTGTTGGAGAGTGATAGTGAGGAGGGAGATGAAGACGAGGAGATGGAAGAGGCGGGCGATGAAGACGCCGAAATGGAAGAAGATGAGGATGAGGATATGGATGCTGAAGATGATGGACTTGGTGACGAAGACGCTGAGGGCGATGTCGATATGGAAGTCGATGTCCCTCCACCACCACCCGTGATCAAAGTCTCCCGAGCAAGTGGAAAAGCCAAGGAAGTCATTACCGTCAAACCGCCGGTCGTCAAGGGCAAAGTCCTCCCAGTCGAGCAGAAAGAAATGGAGGATGCTAGCGACGATGAGGAATTGAGCGAGCTAGACAGTGACCTTGCCGAGGAAGTTGAGGAGGAAGAAGGCATGCAGACGGGTAACGAGGAAGATGCCGAGGGTGAAGAGGAAGAGATCGAAGTTGAGGAAGAAGGCGATGAGGAGGAAGATGATAGTTTGGATAGTGACGATGAGACGCCTGCTGGTGGAAGCAGGGCCTCGACTCCCGATCTGAACAAGTTGACCAAGAGACAACGTGCACGATTCGAGGAGAGTGATGGCGGTCATTTATTGGCTTTGCCTGATGGTATGTTGCTACTCTACTCTATCTATTTCATTGGACAGTACTAACAACCTTTCAGAAGTCCAAGTCAAGAAACACCTCACAGCAGAAGAACACGCCATGCGCAGAGCAGAAATGGCTCGTCGCCGTAAGAATCTCAGCGAGAAGCGCAACGAGGAAGAGAAAGTACGTTGTTCCTCTTTCCCACTGCTCATCCTGTCATTCGCTCAGCACTACCATCTACCATGTGCATTCAATCGCCAACTAACCGCCCCTTAGCTCGAAACAATCAACAAACTCCTCAAAAAGCAAGCTCCCAAAACAAACGCCCGCCGCGCTGGCATGTCCGCCGCCGACAACGCTCTCAACCCCAACGGTACCAACGCAGACGGCGAGCCAGCCAAGCCTAATCCTTTGTTTGTGAGATGGGTGAGTACGAAGGAGGGGAATAGAATTGGTGTGCCTGAGGAGTGGTTGGATGCGCCTGTTGGTGGGGTGTTTGGGAAGGCGGGGGGTGTGAAGGCTGCTGGGACTGGGGGGATTGGGGGTGGGAAGATGGTTGAGGAAGTTGCTTAGACTTCTTTGTTTATGGGAAGGCGACGAAAAGCTTGGGAAGAATTAAGGGGTGTGGGCATGTGGATGTGCTTGTGTGGAGGAGAGAATTGTAAATGTATCGAAGAAAAGCGGCTAGATCGTCAAAAATGGATTTCTTGCTCTTAGTCTTTACACTCTGCGACATATGCCTAGGAGGTAAAGTTCACTAACAATCGGTAGCATTGCAATACAAGTGCAATGCCAGTTTGTCTATGCATACTTGAGACAGGCTTCGCGGTGAGATGGCCATTGGAAGGACTGCTCGCAACGGAGTCAACCGTTGGGTTATTTAACTTTTGGTTCCGGGCATTGCTCTAGACCTCTTCAAAGTGCGCGATGCATGATGCATCACTTCTGGTAGCACATAGGTGTGTGTCAGGAACATACTGGTGAGCGTTTCGTAGATTCTCAAGTCGTCCGCAGGAAAATCCTTTGCTTGTTCAGGGCTCGATTATAGGAAGATAGAACATACCCGAGGAAGAACTACGGTGGTATGAAGGCGGGTGTCTAACTCTATCACATTCGTTGTCTGGACCATGCACAGGGCATAAACATTTACGAAACGAAATTTCATGTGGATTTCAACGCGATCCCACCAAGCTAATTAGATAAACCAACAGATGTTTGTAACGAGATACATGATCCGAGTCGTTAATGGTTGTTATGTTTGTAAAGTGTTCAAGGAAAATGGCGAGAAAACCAAATAAAACTGACAGTAGTGAGTGTGTTGCCAGTAGATGACCAAGGGAGAGAATATCGGAGGAAAAGATCAAGGAAATAAGAGCAGTCCAAAAGGTGTAGCAAGAAAGACACAAAGCGTAAACAACACTCGGTTCTATCCGTTTCTTATAGCGTCCGCTGAAAAGAATTCCAATCAAGGCTGGCAGCCCGTGACTCTGAGAAACAGAACTCAAGATCATTCGATACTGCCGTCCGTTTCCAATCCTCTATCAGCTAGGTCGCCACCTTGACAGAGTGGAAGAAGTTTGGATTAGCTCCGCTCGTCGCACTGCTCATGAGCCCGGAAGTGGTGTCGCAATGAAGAGAAGTGAAGGACGGCACTACAATCAGGTCGTGTACATGTCCATTGAGTAGCTCGTTTCTCAACAGCGTATGGTGGTGCATCTGGATGCTGAGTTCGACGATGTTTGAGCAGATCCTTCTCTCTGAAATACCCTCGTCGACCCACCCGCTCGCAGCCAGCAACATCACAGGGAAACGAACACTCGTTGTGTTCATCACGCATATGCTTGGTGAAGGCTGACTGGGAAGCAAATGGCTTGTCTGCCTGCTGTATTTGTTGAGACTGCTGTTTGAATGTTGTATCTCGATATGCAGGGCAACCCGGGCGAGGGCAGGTGGGGATTTTGTATTTGAGTCGTGACTTGTCCATGTCATCTCCGCGTTCATTGTCTACTTCATGATGGTGATAGTTGCGGATGTGTTGCATCAAATGATCCAGACGCCGAAATCCATTCAGGCCTCGATGGCGCTTACAATATTTGCAAGGATGTTTTGGCTCTTCCGGATCGAATTTCTCGAGGTGGCAGTTCAAGACATCCAATCTGGAGAAGGAAGAACCACATTCGCATGCATATGGTTGGTGCTGAAGCTGCTTCGCATGGCGAAGTAGATCTGCTTTCGACGACGAGCAATGGCCGCATTCTACGCAGTCGTAGGGGGTAGGTGTATCAAGACGAGAGTGACCCAGAACATGTGGTCGCTGCTGATGCGCTTCTCGCTCTCGATAGGTTGGAAATGTCTTTCGGCAACCGATGAGTGAACAGGCCCAACTCAAATGGCCAGTCAGTTTGGCATGCAATTCGAGCTTCCAACGAGTACAATATCCATAATTATCTGTGATCACTTCCCCACAAGCAGCGCAAGCTACGTTGAATCTACACTCAAGTCAGGATTCAGAATTTTCAGATAAGGATAAACACTTACGGTAGTATGCCATCACGGGCCTCTGCTGGATCAAGGGGCTGGGTCATTCCAGTGGAGAACGCTGTCGGAACCATGATTGTGCCAAGGTTTTCGTTTGATGATACTGAGCCACTGTATTCGCCAGCCGGTGCTGAGACCAGAGAAGTTTCCGAAACACTACCACCCTCTTTGTTAGCCGTCTTCTTTTTTTTTTCACTTACCCGTTGACAACCAGGGCCTGCAGCATTGGATCCGAACAGGCATCAAGGAGGTCTCCCTTCGACCAGTCGTAGCCTTCGCAGGGATTGTTTGACCAATCAATGAACTGCTCCCAAACCTCTGGCTGAGGCTCAGACATGTTTGTCGAGAAAGCGGCGTGAGTTTTGCTTCTGTGAGTGGTGTGTGCCCGGGGGACAAGGTGTGGAATTTGCGTGTGTTTTGGTGGTCCGAACACCTGGGGCACGCCGATGACCTTATCGTTGGCCCTCTCGATGGGCACCTGAGTATGGACGCTGCTTGAACACTTGTTGTGCAGGTGGCTTGGAATAAGTGTGCGTGGTCGGTCGCCCTGTTCTGCTGGCGGGCCGGGCTGGGACGAGGCGTGCTGGCGAGGCACAGTGATGAGGATAGGAACATAGTACCGTGCCGCGTCACACCTTGCACACAGCGAACAAGGGCGGAGGACTTTGGGTCACGAAAGATTGCTGCATATGAATCACTTTCACATGAGGAGGGAGCAAATTGGACTGAACCTGTTAGAAGAGATGGATCTGTGCGAGGGCTCGAGGACTGGGCTCCTCGGGGAAGGGGAGCTGGGGAGATCGTGGCTGCAAGGTTGGGTTACTGTGAGATGATCATGTGATCCGGCAGATGCTCGGCCTGGTTGGTCTTGGCACGAGTTCTCAACATCGACCCTTCGCCCTTTCATCTTCCTTCCTGCATAGTCTCGGAAACCTCGAGTCAAACGCGGGCGGTTTTTATTCTACTATGAATGTAAGACGGAAGACTTTGCCAACTTCACTATCGGCCTGACATGAGTCCATCTTACGTACTTCACATGATCTCGCGCCCTTCACGCGATGCCCCTCATGCGGGGTCAGTGTGACTCCTCAATTCCCTTCAATCAGCCCTGAGTATTTCTTGTTTCTTTTCTGTGATACTTCCACCATCACCGAATTTTTACAATGTCTTCCAATACCCTCATCGACAATAGTTACGCACAAACTCTCAAAGCCCTCCACAAACCAGGCAGCCCAATTGTTTTCACCAATATCTTCGACCCTGCCTCAGTAAGAACTCTCCTCTCACTCAATGAAACCCATCCCGGTCTAGTCAAAGCCGCAGCTACAGCTTCGTATGCCGTGGCAGCCAAACTCTCCATTGCAGACGAAGAGCTCAACCTCTCCCAAAACTTATCTTCCATCTCCCAATTCGCTCCTCTGATTCGTGATACAGGCTTACCCCTGTCAATGGACTTGCAAGATGGTTACGGCGATCAGATCGTTGAGTCCATCTCCGGAGCTATATCAATCGGAGTCGTGGGAGCCAACATCGAGGATTCGTACCCTGAGAAGGGCTTCGGCGGCGGGATGGCTTGCTTGAGAAGCATTGAGGAAGCAGCAGAGAGGATCAAGAAGGTCATTGAAGTTGCGAGAGACGCAGGTATCCCAGACTTCGTAGTGAATGCCAGGACGGATGTGCTTTGCTTGAAACCTAACCCGGATGGCTGGACCAGGGAGATGATGGTAGAGGAAGCCGTGAAGAGAGGGAAAGCGTACTTGGCAGCGGGAGCTACTTCTGTCTTTGTATGGGGTGGGCCTGGTGGTCTCATCACATCAGATGAGATCAAGATACTTGTCGATGGTTTGCAAGGGCGACTTGCTGTCAAATTGGGTGCGAGGAAGGATGATTTGTCTGTCAAGGAACTGGCTGACTTGGGACTTTGCCGAATCAGTATCGGTCCGAGTCTGTTGAAGACTGACGCAGATGGGTTCCGGAAAGGTGCGACGAGAATCTTGCAGGGAGGAAAGCTGTGGAGCGAAGATTCTTGACTGAATTACTCGTTTCGGAAGAACTCTTTGTGTGTCTGTGGTGTCTGAACACCCAACCTGTTTCTACTTCTTCCAAACTAGCCCATGAAAGCTCTTGACTGTCTTTCACTGCTCATGTCGTTTGTTTTCCGCTTGCGTGTCGCTTCATACTACTTCTTCCTTCATTTAAGTGATTGTTCAGAACAAATTTCTTGTACATTCTGCGAATCTTCCATATCTTAGAATCTTCTCGTGGTGGTGTCCTACTTTGATCATTTACCTCCAGTTCTTTCCGACACTATCATCTCTGTTCTTCTCGGGTGTTCTTCTCCCAGTGGTTTCCGCGGATCTTTTTGAGCTGCAGAGTCACAGCTCAACCAGCTCTTCTCTTCCCAGAATCAATGATAGTGACTCGGTACAAATACAACATCAAAGTCTCAACTAATCTGAATATCCAACAGATCTCTTCCACAGCTCAACTGGTCCTCAATCGAACAACAATCAATCAAGCACTTCCTGCAAAACCCACAGAGTTCAACTCCACAACCATCAATCCACAGATCCATCATCAACATACCACCATGAACGGCAACACCCCCTCCACCGCCCCCGCAGTCCAACCCCCCACTTCCACTCCCCTCACCCACAACACCCATCACATAATCGTACAAGTCCTCCTCAATGACGAACAATCTCACAGCGAACCTTACAACACCATTCTCCTCCCCCTTCCCTCTACCATCGCAGATCTCAACGCAGATCTCAGAGACGCCATCAACGGCCGTCACTTCGGAATCGAAGTCGCCGAACCAGATGATTCTGAGTTTCACTGGAGCGTGTGCTGGACTGGAGGGACCATGGTGGAGAGTCGAACGCGCTTGATGAGTGACGTGGAGCTTGGTGATGCGCTTAGGGAGATGAGTAGGAGGGGGTGGGTCGATATTTCTGTGGTTGATGTTGTGGATATGGCTTAGGAATTTGGGGGTGGGTGTGAGGGATGGGCAGAGTTTGCGTTGAATGCTTTTGGACTGCTATGGCCACTCAGGCCTCAGTACCGCTCACATCACATGCTTTCGGAGTCGAAGAAATAGAAGTCTAGAGTAGGATTTTTAAGTCACGGAGCTAAAGAAGGGATTTGAACGACCCTAGTGTCATCAAAGTTTGTTTTAGGGACAGTGAAAGATGGCATTTGGAAAGCATGATCCTATCTTTTTTTTCCGGGCTTGACTTGGTAACTATCAGAGACCCTGATAATGGGATTCTGCATCTTTGCAAGTCTCCCTTGCTAGTGGCAAAGGCATAAGTTATACTTTCAACTTTTCATATTCATCAAGGCTTCTCGTCCTCTAGTAAAATGCCCTTTCCGATAAAATGGATGAGAACAGCAAGACTAGCTTATATCATCTATTTCGCCTCTCGAGGCCTCTACTATTCTATGAGTCCTCAGTTACTTGACTCTGAAACGTTGTTTATCCTTACGGCGCTTTTTGTCGTATTTACCGCACAACGCGAATTCCTCTAAACTTCGCCTGGATGAGTCAAAGGCCATCACTTCCTGGAGTTTCAAGTTAACTCCAGCGCTCTCTATTGGAATCTGAACTTTCCTTAGATCCAAGTAACCTCTGCGTTACTCTCCAAAGTGCTAGATACCAGTGGCTCTTTTTCCGTTAATTCCACATGCTCCGTCAAAGAACCTTGACTTCATCAAAACATCATATAGGCCCCGAACATCTACTTCAACTTAACACAGGGATTCGACCTCGAATTCTCGATGCAGACCTCTTCGAAAAAGCTGCCAGTTCTCTCTCAAACTCATCAGCCACCACCTAGCAACCAACAACTCAACACCTCTTACCGACTCAGTACCGAAAAGCAAATATGAGCAACCCACCCTCTCACTTCCCCGTCCTCATCTCTATCAAGTCCCAGCGCCCAACACGCTTCCCCTATGACAGCGCCCTCATCCCCATCCCCATCCCCATCCCCACCACCCTCTCAGACCTTAACAGCTCCATACGCTCCATCATCCACAACAAATCCTTCGGCATCCATGCTGAAAACAGCTCGGGATACATCCAAGCGGTTTGGAGTGTGCTGTGGACTTCTAACGCGCTGCGTGCGGGGGGCAGGGATGAGATGAGGATGTGTTTGCGGGATGATAGGGATGTGGAGGATGCGATGGCTGTGATGGCTATGAGAGGGTGGAGGGATTGTTTTGTTGTGGATGTTAAGATTGGGTGAATGGGGTTAGTGGAGTGGATGAGATGTGGATTGTGAGATCGGAAAAAGTTGATTTTCTATGGTGGTCCTGCTCGTGATAGTTTCGCAATGCATGGGGATGGAGATTAACATAGGGATTTATCCGATGTTGTGAGGTAGAAATGTCGCTGAGCGAGTTTGCTCTGGAAATTTTCAATCTTGTACTTTCCTGCACGCATGTCCTTCCATGAAATTCATGGCATACCTCGGTGCACGTCTTTGAGGCAATGAGTATCAAAATCGTTCCTGCTTGTGAGTATCTTTCTAAAGTTTTGTTGCCGCGCGCATCTAAATGCTATTCACCATACGTTACATACTACGTCACGATGCCTCTACTGCGAATATACATTCACAAGCACTCTAGAAATCTATTATTCACTTCTGAAAATCTTGACTTTCTATTCAAGCATATGTATAGACGTCATAACTTTGACCTCTTTGAGACGTGGCTGTTCGATCCATGATCCATAAATAACCCCCCCTCAACGCCCTTCAACACTTCCTTTCTTCGAACCATCGCATCAATAGAACCTTTCGAAAACCAACCCACAGACTGAACCATAACACTACAACATTAACACGAACCAAGCATCCAACAAGATGAAGTGTCTACCGACCACACTTCTTACCCTCGTCCTCACCCTGCTCTTCTCTCTCCAAGCCGTCGCCATCCCAACCTCGGACGTCGCCGACTCAACTCTCCAACTTGATCTCACCTCTGACTTTATCTATCGTGATCCTGATACAGGCGCTCTCATCCCCATGAACGGCACTGTTGAGGTACGACCGCTTCCCTCTTGGTTCAAGGTGAACGTTACTAACAAGGAGTAGGAAAACTTCCACCTCTTCAAGCTCCACGATGTTGTCGAAACAGACTCCTCTAGCCTCGAGAGTCGAAATCCTGTGAGTTGACTTCCTCTCGCTCCTCGCCCGTTACTGCTACACCTTCTGGACGCCCTATCATCTTTATATAATCTAAGCTTACTCCTCCGCTCGAGACTTTGACTCCTTAACTAACACAACCACTCCTTCACAGCGCGGACCCCCAGACTGCCACCCACCCCAACCCTGGAAGCCCGTCGGCGAAGCTCCCCTCGTCGACGGAATCAACTATCTTCGCCGCATCAAAGGTGAAATTCGCGTCCCAGCTCGCCATTGTGGGCGCGTGAGCTGTTCTTGGGCTGCGGGAATCTTTGTCTGCAATGATGTAAGCTTGTCTCTTCCTCCGGATCTAGGAACGTGAGATTACGTGCTAACGTAGCATTTGAAAATAGAACTACGTGGAGTGGTGGATCACTGGAAGCAAGATAGGCGATTACGCAGATAATATCCGAAAGGCTTGCTGTCGTAACTGTATGGGTCAGCAGTTTGACGAGGCAGGTTGGAATGTTTATGTTGCTAGCAGCAAATGCTAGAATCCACCCCCCCCCCCCCCCAAGTTACAAAAGCGCACTGTGTGCAAATTGCACTGGGACTTCGCCGCATCTCTGGTTATCATCGGTATGGAGGAGCGTACAGGGGTGCTAATTTACAGCGCATTCAGGCTTGGCAGACTTGAGGGCGGACGTGGTCAGGTGGCGTCATACGAGCGTTGCGTTCTTACACTGCGACTTTAAGCATTTCTCTTCACAATTCATTATTCGCAGACGTATTTCCAGAAATGATATGTTGTTATGGTTGAGAAATTTAAGCGAGACTTCCCGTTGTGAGCTAAATCTCCCAAGACCAAAACCAAATGTAGCGATGGATTTCCCAAGCACCTACATATCTCAAAGTACTATTACGAATCGGGTACACAACCCCTTATTCGCCCCCTTCAATCGTCTTTACATTCTCTTCATGCCCGCAATCTTTCCCCCTCCCCTCCCTCACATCACATAACAACACAAGCCTTGCAACAATTCGCATTGACACCCACACTGACATCATTCCCTCTTTTATCTTTCCTTGGTGGTGGAGGACTCTCTAGAATATTCGTCTCTTCTTCCTCCTCTGCATCTTCATCTTTCATCTCGGTAGTACGGCAGACTACTTTCATGCTTTTCATATTGGTTGTGGATGAGCAGTCCGTACTGGATGTAAAGGCGTGGCACAAATCTGCTGCCAGAGGGGTGAGGGGGATGGTGGTATGGGGAGGGGAGCAGTTCGGCCCTGTCATAGAAGGTCGAGTCAGTGCGGGAGCTTGGAAAGAAGCGCAAGTGGTGGATCTAGATGGGCACCCATGAATTTCGCAAAGCCAGACAAGGGAAGGGGAGGGGCAGGGATGTACCGTTCGAGATCAGGAGCGTGAGTTCCTCATCGTCCGCGCAGACATCCTGCTCTGAGATGTAGACAGGCTTATTACCGCTTTGAGGGGTGTTGTAGCATTTGTCGATCAGTACAGGGGTCGATGAGTCGGAGAATTGAAATGGTTTCGTGCAATCAGCGTTCGTGAAGAGATTGACAGACGCCGTACTGGCTCCGCTGAACGCGGTGTTGAGTGTTGATTGAACTGGCGGCATTTTGAATGATGCGTTCCTTGTCTTCCAAAGCTCGAAAGATGAAGAGAATCAAAAGTGGTTGAATCAAGAATATCAGCTACCAGGTATTGCCCTGCGATCTGGAGAAGGAAAGGTCTTGTACATGTACAAAAGAACGACGTGGCGAAGCAGCAAGAGAAAAGTGCAAAAACCACCAGCCCGGGTGAGAAAAATAATTGAGAATATGGCAAGGCAAACTATAGACTTGCTCCGGGCGTGACAAAGGGGCTCGACCTTATTGGTAGCGGTCTTCGGTGAACAGCGCAATACTGCCTTGTGGTGGTTCTAGGCTGAGAAATGGCGGGTACGGGCTTTGCGCAGCCTTTTTGCCCGCTTTCATGACCAAAGTATACCGGAGATGAGGTGATCAAGAGTATGGAGCGTAGAAAATGGTATAGAATTGTGATTCTGGGTGTGATTGGTGGCCAGTGATACGAATTCGCATTTGGGTCAGGGATGTACTTTTTTTCAAAGTTGGCATATACCAGACACGAGAATGGAAAGAAATGTTCACACGAAAGTACGAGAATAAAATTTCCTTATGCTCAATGAAACTCGTTTGGAACTTTCGATAGACTTTGAAGTATATTCTGGTGTGGAATGCTCCTCAGACGTGTCAAAGACTTTACTCAAGCTCTCGAATGCTGATCTTCGAAACCCTTCAGGGCGAAGGTCAGTTGCTGGAACGCTGATTTTGCTTCTTCCGGTTTCTACCTATTACCAGATACGATGAGGGTAAACAATGAAGCTACAACTTCGTGGATATAGCAGACGGTGATGGAAACAAAATAGCCTGATACTCCTTTGTTGATCAAAGGACGGAGATATTGAAAAGCAACAAAGCATCGTGACGACATGCAACTAGATGACAGTTGATATTTGAAAAGCTTGTGAATGCTAAAGAGCTGCATCTACTGCCGTCTCAACTACCTCTTCCCATACTCAACTTCGGCATTGACTGATTTCCTGCTCCGCAGCCGTTTCCACAATATCTTCTTCCTTCGGCCTGGCTAGCAGACTTCCTGCGCTGTCGTTCGTTCTCTCTGAATCCGCCTTACAGCTACACTTCACCTCTCGAATAATGGCTTCCAAGAAAAGCCGGAGAAAAGCCAAGAAGGTCAAGTCCTCAGACTTGGCTAGGAGCCAAAAGCACAAGAACCAGCACGAACCGCAAGAAGAGGAAGAGGCAGAATGGGTGGAGCAGAATATGGACGACGACGCACCAAGTACAGATTCAGAGCCTTCCCCCACCGCTTCCGAAAGAAAAAGATGCTCCCGCAATTCGCAACACTGACGGGCAAATTTGAGACCCTGAAGCAGATCGCAGGTGCAAGTCAGTGGCTGACATGGAGGGGAATCGCGAAAATGGATCGACTGAAGTATGAATGCTTCAACAAGCATGAAGCCAAAATTGACCTGCACAGAGCGTGGGCCGAAATCATCATTTACAGAAAAATGGGTCAAACTCATATCTTCTTGATAGTAAGAGTCTAGGGGGAAGTAAGGCTGTCCAACCAGATTTTGATGCACTTGATGAACTGGAGATTTTGGCCGTTGGTTGGTTGAGATTGGCAGCGGAAGGCAAGCTGTCGTCCCTAGAAGAGCAATTCGGCATCTACATTGAGCCGGAAGAGTTTGAGTCGATTGGTGAACGGCTGAGATTGGTTATGCGAAGTCAAAAAGCATCAAGAGGCTTCCAAAGTGGATTTATGAGGGAGTGAATGTTCTTCGATACGAAATCTACCAGCTAGTGGATGGAAACGGACCTCTGCGCAGGGACAGCCCAGCCGCCTCAAATGGTAAGTGGCATAGCAGCGTTTGACCCTCCTTCGAGTCCTGAATGCCTGCTCATGTCTACCAGATAACGAACTACCCGTGTCGGAGATGAGGAAGATGATTATTTGTACGGAGCATCTCCACACCGCTTGAGCAGCCTCCAAATCATCGAAGAGCTTCGCCAGGAGTGCGAAGACCTGAAAATATCTTTGGATGTCAAACTCGAAACCTTGGCCGAGGCACGATAGAGTGTAATACAGGCAAAAGAAGCTTTCAAATTCCCTCTTGATTGTATGTCTCGAAGACTTCACATTGTTCCACTCACAATATCTCAACATCTTCTGGCTATCCAAAACCTCGTGATAATTTCACCTACATCCAAGAAAGGCTAACAATCTTTGCTTAGGGAACGAGATCTTGCGAGGTATTAAAAGCACCGTGGAGAATGTATGCAGGATGTTCAAGAATGGACAGTGGAGTCGGCTCAAGAGATGGGTGAAAGGTTTTGTGACGTTTGGGCGACTCTGCTGGAAGGAAGTGATGAGAGGTCTTGTTGCGCCTTTAATGGAAGAAGATGAAGCAAAGAGAAACGTGAGTTCACCAAGAGAGAGATGGCACAAGCAGAGTCAAGATTGCGGGCGATGGACAGTGTATAAGGTGGAATTTGGGAGGAGCAACAACATTCGGGGACAGGAGCATTGCCTCAAGTGTCCACTTTCAGCTGAGGAAAGGGCCACCTGTATGCTAAAATTCGTTCAAAATGATCGAAAAAGAGACAGCGGATGCCTGGCACCTGAAAAATCTATCGTGTTCGCACGCCACTAGCTCATCTAAGAAATGACATTCATTTGCAGCCCGGAGGTGGACTCATGCTCTCGTTCCAGACACCACAAAAGTTTGCTGGAAGTACGTTATCAGCGAGATGGCAACAGAGAGGAGAAGATAACCCTATCTGACAAAGAGATTGCTAGTAGCCTACTCTGGCACCTCCGCCTAATCATGACGCCCGGTTTGTCAACAAAAGGATGTATAAAGACGGAGCTTCGAATGCGACCTAAACGACCCAATGATTCAATTCCTCGACATGCTAGAATGTTCTAAAAGAGGCAAGAGCGGATGCAAGACAAACTAGAGCAACTTTCAGTAAGGTCTCGTTGCTGCCTGACTTGAAAGCTCATTTAGGTACTTTGATGAATTCTGATCGGGAATGGACCGAGGAAGAAGCTCGAAACTTTGGTGACAGACGATTTCAATTCGGAACAAACCCCAGGGAAGGACTTCAGGAGGGACTTACAGAGTCACTTGCGACAGGAATTAAAGCTAAGAATGATTTGGCAGACTATCTGGAGAAATCAGCAGATTCGGTAATACTGGTGGGTATCAATGCTGTTCTCAGCAATCTCGTATCGCCGCGGGGGATTTCATCAATCTTGAACAGTCTACCGATTCGTTAGCAGGGGTTTGATTTGCGTGTCACAAGTCTAAAATTACCCGGCATCAATACAAAGCATTTAAGTCTTTGGAGTGAACACTCTCCCGTTCGTGCTATGTATGTGTCTGGTACGTTTACCAGGACAGTATTAATTGCTTGCAAGTCTGAGCAGTCGAAATATTAATTTACGTGCTGGTACTTGTAGCATCAAATTTGCCCACATTAGCAATACAATCACCTTTGTTTACTCCCAATTATGGATCTTTTTCTGAAAACGCTACAATGCCCCCGAGAATTCCGCAAATGCGCCTAGAGCGGGAATTGATCATGGTCCGTTCGTCTACCTCCAGAGAATCTCACTTTCACTGGATTTGAATCGCCAATCACGTCTTGAAAGCTTTAACCTGAATAGCTTGGCCAGCTTCCTCAGACGCTAGTCTGTTTAGTGCCTTCGCTTAAAAAAACCCGATTGTTTACCTTGTCTCAACGCGCCCTTCAAAACCTTTCGCTTTTCGAGATCGCAACACTAATTCGCAGTCAATACTGTCGCGTCGAAGAATCTTCTCCACACTCAACCAGGAAGGTGTTCAATGTAACAAATGCGATGGGTCACTCCAGCGCACTCCTGCCAACATCAGTACAGCCACCTAGACCGCCCACGGAGAATATGTCGAACTTGGGTCATGATGTTTACTCCGGTCCTCAGGTCGTTGAAAACGTCGCGAGGAAGAGAATCTTTGCAGCAGAAGGTAGCGAGGACGACGCGTTGATACGACTCCAAAATTCGAAGAAGCAGAGAACTCCTTTGCCAACCGATCGGCTTGAATACGCTGGCATGAATATCATTGTCAAGACAGAGTCTTTTTTTGCCATGGCCGCACAGGACCCAAGATATGCAGTGCCTATTCCATATGTCAACAGAATACAGAGCGTGTCGAACCTCGTGCCTACACTTTCAATGTCGGGCTTCGAGCAGACACCAAATAATCAAATTAACCCTGAATTCTCGAAGAAAGCATTTAATGATGTTCCAGCCTCCGTCAACCTCAACAGCCATTCCTTCGATCCAAATTCGGCTATCAAGTCAGTGTTCAAGCCGGCACCTACTTTCCAGGCCACCCAACAGAATATCTTGGGCTATGGGAACATGCCTTGGGATACCATACTGTTTACCAAGCGTGCAGCGATCGCCAACTTGGCTAAACTTGGACGAAGCATCAAGGGAGCAGTCAAAGGCAGATCTGGGAAGCTAGAGATTCTCAAAGTCACTCAAGAGCTTGCCTACGCGGAGTGTACGAGAGTTGATGTCAAGCAATACATGCTGACAACTCCAGTCGACGCACGAGCGATTAGAAGAATTTGGCCAGAGTGAGTTACCTTGTGTTATCCCTCTTCATTTGATCTGAGAGGCTTCGGGAGTAAAGTTCGATTCCTGAATACGGAACGTCCTCAAACGCGTTTCTCAGACTCTGGCTAATATTCTATGCTGCAGACTTGCCATTTTCAACGCTACTGAATCCATTTCATACGGCATTATTGGTCAATCGCTAGTCGAATGGGGACCTGATGGCATTGTCGGACTTGAGGAGTTTGAGCTCATCGTTCTAGGATGGATGAGACTCGCGGATAACCAGCAGTTGGGGCGTTTAGATTCTCTGGTGCAGCACAAGAACGAACACCCTGCCCACCTGAAGCCATTCTTGGAGGTCCGAGGAGCCAATTTGAATGCTAGATTCTGGACACCCAAAGGCTTGAAGAAACTCCGTGAGGATGTATGGGAGGTTGTGGATGGAGGCGAGGAGTTCCGAAGAAAGGCTGAGGCTCCGCCAGGTAACTCAAGAGTTCTTTATCGCCATGGTCCACATACTAACTACATAATAGAAACGGTGACAGCTCAGCCTACCACTCGGTGCTCCACTAGCCATCTGTCGTTGTTGCGGGATGGACATGGTGTCTACAGTTTTCGCATCCAGTCACATCACCTCACTTCTCCTACACCTGTTGGCAATGAGGAAGAATCTGATATTGAGAAAGCTCCTAAGTCTCGTGGTCGCAACACCTTGCCATGAGGTAGTCAATCGAGCGATCTCAGATCAATACATCGCCATCAGAATGGACTTGGACTGGGAACGATTGTATCATATTCTGCCGTTGGGTTCTGGCATTCTTTTGCTGTCATATTCTGTTTGGAGGCCAAGCTGTTAGCTAGTTGAGGGTGCATGTATTTGCGAGGAAATCCCTAGGATGGAGAATTACACTTGGAAGGCGAAATAAGGCACGTTTTCAGTGGATGCAACTACCGCATTGTTGGGACCTTCTAGCTAGTTTCTGTGTTCTGTGCCGTCAGAATCAATCAAATCCTTACTTTGCAGTGAGAAGTCAGGTGATGGCTGTGCGTATCCATTTCTCGAGAATTCGCATATTTTTTCCGTCGTGTGCTTGATCGAATTTACCCGACACTTGCAGATTTACCGGGTGTCAACATGAATTGCGGAATATCCAGATACTATGTGCTTTCCATTGGCCAAAGCAGTATTGGCCTTTAGTTTTCCTATCTCTGCTGCTCGGAGTAAACTTTAGGAAGTGCGTGCAACTATTCTAACATAAGTCCAAGTCTCGACGCCTGATCTCCTTTCATTAAACGAGCTCAGCCACGAGGCTTGGCGACTTGGTGCCTCCGTTCCACATTCAGATTCTCCTTCCCCCTACTTCCTCTACAGACGCTTTGATACCCGAGTTGGTCGCTTTTCCTCAACTGTATCCACCTTTTCGTCATCAATTCCGACCTTCCTCTTCTGACCTCTGCCACCTGCCACATATGATTCCCCTTAAAATGATCCGTGAATCTCGTCTTCCCTTGCGTTCCACAAACGCACAACGTCTCCTTCACCTCCTCCTGGAAGAAGTCCTCCCAGACCTTGCTTGCTGTCACTTGCCATTTAGGACATTCCTTCGCGTAACTTCGGATCCTGTCCAGAATTCCAATCCAGCTGGTCAGTACTAAGGTTTCCTGCCTGAATTCCAATCCATAGTCGGCGGAGGAAAGGAAGCGTCGGTATACTTCCTTTCTGAATGTGGATACGGCGCCGGTATCGTCGAGGCCAGTACTGATCATCGCGGCATGAGGTCTAGAAGATAGAGTGTCGTAAAGTCTGTCGCGACCAAAGAGCCTCCTTCGAGAGTGATAACAGCGTGGATGCAGCCAGCCGGGAGATGAATGGCCTCCGTAGAATTGGTTGTCAGAACAAGTCCACCTCCCAGGTGTTTCCCAACTCTGTCTAACTTTGCCCTCTGCCCATCTGCTTTCTTCAAGAGCCCAAGGTTTTTTTTTCGGTTGGTGGAAAGACAAGCCAGAGCTTGTGGCACTTTTCTAGAGGCGATGAGATTCCGTCGGAAGTGTCAAGATGTAATCAGTGAGGGCAAACTTTGGTGTGAGAATAAGCTGTTGATTGGCCTCGTCATCACCCTCGACAAACTCGGACAGAGAGACTGGGACATGGAAGCCTCCTTCTGCCAGGATGTCCAGACCAATCACGGTTACAGGTCTCGCTCCGCTCGGTTCGACGAGCTGTGCGATTGCAAGTATAGGGCCAACCTTTGAGGCCTGTTCGGAACGTCGGTAAACATCGTAGGGCCGGCCTTCAATGTTCTTGGTTGATTCAATGAGATTGAGGGTTGAAATGATGAATTTCGAAGTTGAAGGGAGGCACTCCTCATTCCAGCATTCAGAGGCAGAAAATATCCTTGGCACCATTGTGGTGCTCTCCGTCCATATGCTGGTAATCTGATCAGGGCAGTGCTCGAACGTGGAGAGTTGTAAGGAAGTTATTCTCTTGATAGTCTGAGACCGGAATCCTTTCCTGTTTCAGTGTATGAGTATTGATCTTCAGGAAGTGTGGAAAAGACTTGCATGCACTCCTTAATCAGGATTGACGGGCAAGGACTCGGTGTTGGTGAAATTCTTGAAGAGGAGGTCGGCATCATAATGGATGCAGTACTGGTGATGGCGGTTGAACGCCTTTAAGGTTGGAGAGTTTCTGGGATGAAACAGACTGTTGATATCAGATAGTCCGTGGTAAATCTGGAAATTGGGAATGTGGAGTCTGTTGATGCTGCTGAAAGAAAGAAAGAACGAGCACTGAACTATCCTTCATAATTATACATGCTGGGCTCAAACTTGCTCTCCTGTCGCTAAATTTAATTCTTGTCAATGACTGACAAGAGGATATTGTTCCAGCAACAATACTACATTCAGTGTTGGAAGATAATAGGAAGCGAAGCACGTGGCGTAGATACAACCCGCTCGACAGACACGCAAGACAGTCTAGCAAAGAACAGTGATGATAAGCAAAACATGTAAGCATCATCCATGACAAATCCCAAATTCTCACAGATCAATCAGAATCATCCATGACGGATCCAGAATCATCCCAGATCAATATTCTGGTACAGACGTCAAGAGTTACACCATCAAGTCTAAAGAATGCTCCTCGCTTAATTCAGTAAACATACCTAGATTATCATGATCACTTAAGTCAGTCGCGACACGCCAAGATAACGACTCCATAAAATCTAGTCAAGATCCACGTAAGCCGAGAGAACCCGAGTTGAGTGACCGATGTTTGGATTGGATGACCGAGCATTGTATGTCGTGGAACTTTCGGTGTTTTCGCCTTAGCGAATGGCAGCTCCCCACGTTGATACCCGCATATTCAGCCCCGGGTCACATGATACGCACCGCCACCACCTCCATTCACCGAGTATCGGCCACGAGGCTGCGACAATAGGCAGCGGGATCTCACCATCCTCATGTGAATTTAAGATCACTTTGAAATCCGAGATTTTTCTGAATTCGGCGACAACGATATCTCTAGCATCATGCACAACCTTCAGCAATCACTTGTTTCGGGATCTAGCTTTGGGCATAGCCATGCCAATCCGGCGGACATCAAGTGGCAGGAAACTGTTGACAAGGCTGCAGCAGGAGTCGTGTCGGTAAAATTCTGTCACACGCGATCCTTCGATGGTGAGAAGGCCATATCTTCGGAAGCCACTGGATTTGTGGTCGATGCAGAGAGAGGGTAAGCTTGAGATGAAAATTTCGGAGCCAAATAAAAACTGACATCTGTAGATATATCCTTACGAACAGGCATGTCTCCGGCCCCAATCCCTTTTGGGGTAGATGTATCTTCGAGGATCATGAAGAAGTCGATGCTCATGTCATATACTACGACCCAATCCATGATTTCGGCATTCTCCGTTTTGACCCCAAAGCCGTCAAGTATATGACCTTGACAGCCATACCACTGAGACCTGACCTTGCCAAAGTGGCCGAAGCGGTACGACTCATTGGCAATGATGCTGGAGAGAAGCTTAGTATTCAAGCAGCTGTCATCAGCAGACTTGACCGAAACGCACCGGAATATGACGGTGAAGGTTATTGCGATTTCAACACCAACTATATCCAGGCAGCTTCGGGAGCTACAGGTGGAAGCTCTGGTAGCCCGGTTATTAATGTGTTCGGACAAGCAGTGGCAATGCAGGCTGGCGGCAAGGCGAAAACAGCAACAGATTTCTTCCTACCTCTTGACCGGCCACTTCGTGCACTGCAATGTCTTCAAAAGAGCGAGCCAATCACTCGAGGTGACATCCAGTGCCAGTGGAAATTCAAGCCCTTCAACGAATGCCAAGGCCTTGGTTTGACTCCAGAGTGGGAGAGTGCTTTCCGAAAAGCCTTCCCATCTGAGGTGGGAATTTTGGTTGCAGAACGTGTGATTCCACAAGGGCCGTCAGATTCCAAAATCAAAGTTGGGGATATCCTCATCAAAGTGAATGGCGAGCTTTTAGCACAATTCAAGGTCCTGGATGCTATTCTCGATTCGAGCGTGGGAAGTACCGCCAAACTTCTGCTACAACGACGTGGAAAAGATGTGGAAGTCGAGATTGGTGTTCAAGATCTGTACAAGATTACTCCAAATCGTCTGGTCACAGTCGCTGGTGGTAGTTTTCAAGATCTGTCGTACCAGAGAGCCAGGGCCCATGGGGTTGCTTGCAAAGGTGTTTTTCTCTGCAATGCCGCTGGATCGTTCGACCCACTGTCAACAGGCTGCACAATACAGAAGGTTGACAACAAAGACACTCCGGATCTGGACACCTTCATCAACGTCATGCAAGCCATTCCAGACCAATCGCGCGTGGTGGTCACATATACCAACCTGCACGATCCTCAAACACCCCGAATCTCTGTTCTACGTATCGATCGGTACTGGTCAAAGAAGATAGTCCAATACATCCGCAATGATGAGAGTGGGTTATGGGAGTCAGCAGATCTTGCAGATATGGTCGCCAGACATTCGCCAGTCCCAAGATCAGCGAACTTTGTGCAGCTGCGAAGTGTTCCTCCAGCGATTTCAGGGATCGTGAGATCTATCGTCAAGGTCGAATGTTTCGTTCCAGAGTACCTCAATGGGTCAGACTATACACCCAGACCAAGCGTTGGCATTGTCATTGACGCAGAAATCGGTGTGGTTCTAGTCTCGAGAGCGACCGTGCCGCATGGTCTTTGCGATGTCTCCCTTACGATCGCGGATTCAATAATAGTCGATGGGGAGGTGCTGTTTTGCCATCCACTACATAACTACGCTCTAATCAAGTATGATCCCAAGATTGTAATGGCTCCTCTGCAAAGCGTCGAATTGAGTCCCACGAATTTGGAGCAGGGAAAGTCGCTTCATTTTGTTGGGTTTAAGGACAATAACATCGGAGGTCCTGTCTGCACTAAGACTACTGTCACGGACGTTTACAATCTGCAACTTGCCGGAAACCTTGACCGTCCCAAGATCAGGGCCATGAACAGTGAAGCAGTCAAGGTCGATACGGGACTGGCGGATGAATGCGGTAGCGGAATCATGATCGATGATGAGGGTGTTGTCCAAGCTCTGTGGCTGACGACATTGTATGTGAACGATGATGACGAAGATATGTATCGATATTACGGAATAGCCACTTCCACAATTCTTCCTGTGATATCAAGGGTACGAAGAGGAGAAATCCCGAAGCTGCGATTCCTTAGCGTTGAGTTTGAAGCCATCACAATGAGCCAAGCCCGCGACATGAAGGTTTCCGAGGAATGGATAAGCAAGGTAGAAGTTGCCAATTCCTACTGCCACCAATTATTCAAAGTCAAGAAGCGAACAATCCAAGGTAGCGACGATTCAAGAGCTCTTTTGGAGGGAGACATCGTCCTGACACTGAATGGAAACATCATAACTCGTCTTTCAGAGACCGAAATTCAAGACGACGCAGAGCTTTTGAAAGCACGAGTGGTCAGATATGGTGAGGAGGTTGACCTGGAGCTAGATACTATCTTGGCAGATGATTTCGAGACTAAGAGAGCCGTCATATTCTGCGGTGCGACGCTCCAGCCTCCTCACCATGCTGCAAGACTCCGTGTCGGAAAATCACCTAGCGAAGTATTCGTGTCCAGTGTGATCAGAGGTTCGCCTTCAAATCATTATGGACTTACCCCTGCCATCTTCATCACCCATGTCAACGATACCGAAGCAGGCGATCTGGACTCGTTTCTCGCGGCTGCCATGGCGATACCGGATAACACTAGTACGATTCAATCCAAACCCGATCTATAATTTACTGACATTAACTTCTGCAGACTTCACTCTCACAACCATGACTTTAGGAGGAATTGAGCAAGTGATGAAGATGAAACGAAATGACCATTACTTTCCGACGAAGGAATGGACGAGGGCATCGCCGAAATGGACTGGGCGCTTAATTCGTGGATATGCCAGCTGTTGATGCCAAGATTGATGGTATCGGAACTCAGGATTCAATATTGGCAGCTAGGAATTACTGTAATTACTCTGCTCATAGAAAACTCTCTCCTGCAATTGAGAATGACAATCACTATAATTTTACAGAACTTCCTATTCTGATTGGATAATCTCTCATCACGTTCGTGAATCCGGTAGGAAGCCTGGAGGAGACTAGCGTGGGCTGGGCCAAAACCAATATCATTTCTCGAACCGCACGACGACAACAGCAGCAGCAGCAGCAACAACAACGTTGGCAAAGGAGTTCAGCCGACTAATTACTTTTCAGGACTGTTCTGGCATACTTGGTAACCATGGCCCCATCAAAGGCTGCCAAGAAGAAAGCGGCGAAGGAGAAAGAAGCCGCGGAAGCCAAAGTTCGGGAAGACGTGGAAGCCGAAGTCACGAGACTTAAGTCTATCCTTGGCCGAGTGGAAATCGAAGATGAGATGGCAAAGGCGAGTCATGTTCAAATAATGCTCGGATATACCGTCAGAGACGATATTACAAGCGAGGCTCTGGATACACTGATCGGTCATAACGATGCAAAGTGGGCTAGTATCGACCTCTATCGGACATTCCGGCAATTTCCAAGCTACTTCGTCGATGGCCAAGTCATAGACCAGACTACAATCAATGAACTCTTAATTGTAGCCCAGCTCTGGTTCTCATTAGATCTCGAGCGCGGACTCGGGAGGTTATTGCTGCCGGATAAAGTTTTCGCCACGAAGGCGCGGCTCGACAGTGGAAAGGGTTCTGCGACAGAGTTGTTCAGAGAATTCATTCGTCATCATAAATGGCAGAATATTATCGGCTTATGGGACTGTACGAGTGTCTTCGGACTTAGCGAGGAAGTATACAAGGTTGTTCAGGAGTTTTATCGCGTCAAATCGGAGCCAGCTTCAGATCTAACTGGAGCCACAGGCATGTTTCCGAGTCCAAATTCTACATATTGTAGCCTAATTTCGCAGCAGATCAGAACTTTGAAAGAAAGGAGTCTTCTTCACGCACTACAGGAACGAGTGTTGTGTCGAGGAGTGTCGCTCAAGAAATGGCGACCTCGGTCCATGGCACTGCAGAGAAAAGACCTGCTAACTCTGAAGGTGTGCTTCTCTGTTGATCACTCTACCAAGACCCCTCTTTGACACGGCTCAGGGCCCACCACAAGACTGAAGAGACTTCGGCCTATGACACAGCGCGATTCGCAGCCTCCATCGTCATCCACTTTGTGTGCTGCGTTCGGGCATCACAGAACTGATACTGAAGGCTTGTATCAAGCTTCTCCTCCACCGGCAGCGTTATCAACTACCACAGCGAGAGATCCTAACTCTGCCGTTGCTCGACCTGTAAGCTCCAGTTTGGCAGTACAGGGTCAAATGTCGCCTCCTGCTTCCTCTCCAGCCGCAAGTAGAGACAGTCCAGCTGGAAATCTCTCAAACTGCTTGCCCGATAATGATCTGAATGGGTTGGTTTCAAGAACCCTTCAAAAAATCAGCCACAACTTGAAGGCCGCGAGATCGACCTTATTCGATGTGAAAATAATAGCCGAACAAATTCAGCATGCAAAGAAAGATGTGCTTGCTGAGATGAATAATTTCTGGTCAGGTGTCAGGGATGAATTCGGAGAAATCATCGTGCGCGACAACGGGATCTCGAGGTATACTGGACCGTTGCCAGGCTGAAGCAAGTGATTTCAAGTTGGCGACGACTCTGTGTGAGTAGAGAGAAGATTGCACAGGACGTCCTGGATAGGTACGACCAATTGAGTAAAGCCACGTCGGACACAAAAGAAGCTGAATCGAGGCTGGCCAAATGGAACGCCAAGAAGAAGTCACTGCTAGAAGCTGTTACAGCTCTTGGGGAAGATTGAGCCTGAAATGCACAGCAGGGCAGGGTATTGAAGTAATCACGGCATCATGTAAAGCTAGTGTGAGCTACAATGGTAATGTTTCTTTGAAACCCTTGGCTTGTTCATATCGCCCGTGCACACTTGGTAGGCTCCTTACAATCACTATCTCATTGAGATAGATGTGCTCTGTCGTAATGTGTTCGCGGTTGAGGTTCTTAACAGTCTAGTGTCTCTTTGTACGCTTGTGAGTAGATTTCTTTTAGCTCAGGTGTACTGTCCACTCAACTCTGGACGTGGTAGGTACTGGGGATACAATAAAGGGACGAAGGAACAAAATGTCATATGACATGAGACATTGATGAGGCTGGAAGGCGTGCCATAGAATCTACACATTCACTTCACGACAGTCTCGCTTAACATCCGCGCTAGGTTGCTGTCAACACGCTAGTTCTTCACAAAATATCTCGAAATCATCTCTTGGGTCGCGTCACCAACCACCTCGAAAATATCTTTGCATACGTTGTGATCTATACTCTATGCCACCACCTCTATCCACGATGGCGAAGCCGAAGACAGAGAAAGCCTCATACAGCTCCATGGAGTTTGAAGCTGAATTGGCCAGACTCAAGCCTCTACTTGGTCAATTGACAACAAACAACAAAATCAGAGCAGCTTGTCGTGAGCGCGAGAAAGCAACCTTCGAGGGTGACGAAACAAAAGTCAGGGCAGATGCGTTCTGGGAGTATCTTCGCAGACTAAACTCCTCAGCAGACGGCAATCCACAATACCACAAGGTTTGGGACGAGATTACACTCTACGATCGCATGGGCGCGACCTCTCAGGATCTGGTCGATGGTGAACTCTTGGGTCAGAAAGCATTCGTTGAGCTGGGTCTGGTAGTCGATACTTGGAAGCGACTTGATGGAGACCGTGGATTGTGGCTAGTAGTGGATTGCGAAGAGTTGTCTGCGGCTAAGATTAAACTCGAGGATGCAAGCATCTCTGGCGCCGACTTCTTTCGGATCTTCCTCAAGTTGGAGAAGTTCAAGTCTGGTGTCGAGAAGTGGACTGTTCCTGCTTTGTACGAGGTACGCTGCAGACTACACAAATACGTCTTGCATATGGAGGGGGTCCGGGCTCAAAACAGAGATTCTGGTAAGTGACATTCAATCTTTAAACAGGCCTTTGCTGATTATCTCTTGAAGTAGATCCTGCATTTGGTAACCATGCAAGTGTCCCAGGGCGTTCTGCGCCAGAGGGACCTCCAGGTTCACCCAGTCGTTTCGAAATCCAAAATGAACCGAAGAAGACTGCAACCATGATCAGACTTATAACAAAGAGACGATCACTTGATGACTCCTTGAATTCAGCTGAAGGTAAGATTGGAAGTTACATGTCTAAAATTGTTACTTACTGATCCTATCCTCTCTAGACCTTCGCGGCCGTGCAACAAAGCGAGTGTCGGAGAACGAGAGACTGAAAGCCGCTTCAATGCCAAGTGTAAACACAGTTAGCTCGTCCACTGCCTTCCTCCCAACGCGAACCAAATCACCATACCTTCCAGGTCTTGATATCTCAGCATCTGATTCGGCAGGCAAGGAAAGATCCAAAGAGATCCAAAAGTCAAGCACGATCAAGTCCACAACTTCAATCGCTTCAAAGACTCAGGTAATTGTCACTCCCAGCACTTCCCCCGCATCTACTAGTACCCGCCGCTCTTCTTTCGACGATATCGACAAATTGACCAAGAACCGCGACGACCCATATTTCCTCGCCATGAGAAACATCCGCAGCAAATTGGAGGAGGCAGAAGAAAGACTCGATACCAGCAAGAAGACAGCAATGCGATCTCTCGGCGAGGTTGAAGAAGCAAAGAAATGTCATCGTGCCCTGCTTGAGAGCATCACCAGCCAGAACAAGAAGCTGTTCATGCTATGCGCTGCTATCAAGGCTGACTGGTCTATTTCGTCCATCGAGGCTGCAGCTATTGGATGCAAGGACTATGGAGAGACTGGAGTTGCCATCTTGAAGACCTTTGAGCCGATCATCGTCCACAAGAAGGCTTTGAAGGCTATTCATGAGGCAGAGGTTGAGTGTGAGAAGTTGAAGGAGGCTTACGATAACATGAAAGAGGTTGCTAAGTTCATTATGGAAGAAGATAATAATTGAGCTTTGGCATATGAAAGATTTCTATATAGGTACAAGCACGTACAGGATCAAGACGACTTTTCAGGTTCGTATGTTTGGGTTTCTAGGGTCAGAAGGGATCTGCAGGTGACTGCTGTTGTCATGCTCTTGTTCTTTCTGTGGTCGTGTCTTTTGAGGGTTTGGAATTTGAGTACCTACACTGGTTCTCCTGTTACATAGATAGTTTGTCAATATCAGGCGAAGCTGCAGCGTAAAGACACTTGCAAGAAATTACCATTTACATACATGACACAATTAAGGCTTGAAGCGTGACTTCTATTTTCAAAAGAAAGACTATTTGACGATATATGGATCTTGATCAAGAATTCTCAGAGGTGGAGTGTTTCCAATACCATGCTGCGTGAGAATTGCAGTGTGGCGCAGCACTTTCGTGGCTGCAGGTGCACCTTTGAACCAACTTCACGAGCACGGCAATCATCTGCAAGATCATTGGCTCACCTCCTCTCCGTGACGAGCTTGGAACAAATTCAAACATGGCCCCATCTCAGGTCAATAAAACCGCCGTTAGAAAAAGAACGATCATCGCTGAGACCAAAACTCTGGCCAGGACATTGGACTCGTTGACGACTCAGGAACAGATTACAAAGGCAAGCGACCTGCTAACTACGCTCCGGTTTCCTGGCAAGGAGAACCTCGCATTGGGCAGAATAGATATATATATTCAGAAGCAGGATCACCGAGAGTGGATTGAAGCTGAGATTAAAACACATCGAGTACCGGGCCACTTATCGTCATTCCTTTCAGATGTAGATCTCCTAGCATTGGAATAAGCTCAGAGTAAGGATGAAATCACAGTCGCTTTCGATTTCTGTATTATCGCCACACAGGTGTGAGCCAATGGTATTTTCTGGCTGCTGAAGGTGCAATGACGCATTTCTTGATGGAGGATGATGTCCATGCCGTTAGAAATCAGGAAGGGTCGGTTGCCAAAGCACTACGTGCTTACTTTCTTACCCAGAGGTCAAAGATTGTAACGAAAGGATCATATTTTATCTCTGGAACTGTATTCATAGAGCTGCTGAGAACTTTCGAAAATTGAAGAAGGAACGGGTGTCTCAAGGTAAGCCAGCTACACACACCACTATATGACGGCTTTGAGCTCACTTCAGCTATCAGATGGCAAGAATTCTGTGCAGATTCAGTGACATCGAACTGTGGTGAACCTGCTGCTTTTATAAGGACAGTATGCCCACAGAATGCACAATCCGCCAGAAATACAGGCAAGCGTGGCAGGTGTGAAGAGTCTCGTAAGCGAAATCCCAACTGAAAATTACTTTTTCAAACCCCTTATTTTTAACAATGTTGCAGATGCTACAGGTTCGAAAGGATCTTGGCAGCAAAGAGTAGGGTGCCCCATATCTCCAATGGAACCCAATGATGCTATGAAAGACAGCTCGCCTTGGTGCGTAATTTAAGACATCTACAATGGATCCCAGCACGCGGGCCGTGCTTTTCATCGCTTGGATCAAGTCCAGTCTCACAGCGCGCTTTCGACTGTCTTGAGGATGACCCCCAACTATAGTGCCCAAGTATCACCTGAAGCTTCTACAGATCATTCTCAAGACCTAGGAATATCGAACAGCCAAGGAGCTGGTATCAGCCACGGAGCAGAAACGTTCGAGGATTGGTTCCTTGCCAAGTTTAGCAAAGTCACAGGGAATGTGAAGGCTGCACGGAGCGAGCTCATTGCCAGAAGCCAGCAGCAGGAGAGCACGAAGAAATCGTGCTGGAGACGTTGGTCCAATGTGGAAAGTCAGGTCAACGAACTTGAGCTCTACTCTTCGACTGAACCGCTAGCAAGTCATTCAACCATATAAGAGCCGCAGCAAAGGCCTTTCGAGACTTTGGCGTAACAAAAGAAATTGCTGTGCTGACGCTGTTGAAGCTCACTGTTGATGTGTGGAAGAAGCAAATGATAAGTTGGAGGATGCAAGAATGAGCTTTAGTAAGTGTGAGAACAAGCTCAATCGGTTCTCGAGTGTCTTCGATTAGGACTGATGTTGGCTTAGAAGGGTATCACAGAATGTATTGAAGCTTTTATTCCGGTTGACACCAATGCACACGTAGCTGGCTTAGCTATTCCGAGATGTTACAGATCCGATCGTCTTGCTTTCCTCAGCCAATGTCACTATCGAGAATGAAACGGATCCTACATCTGCCAACGCTTCACTAAAGCATTTTTTGAAGTCTCAAAACTATGACGACTGATACTTCCAGATAGCCTCCATTCCAGATATTCTGCTCCGGTAATGTCAAAGGTGAAGTCTTCCTTGACCAAACATTGATAGGCATTATATCTTATTCACTCACCTGGAGCCAAAACGCTTTTCCAGGTCATCTCTCAATCTTGGAGGCTTCAAACCCAATTTCACACCCAGAATCAACAACTGAACACCACCAAAACTGATGCACATAGTTACTGTTTACAGCATAGCTCAAACCATCACCAATCTACGAACCGCTTGCTCACTACAGAGCCGAAATAGAGTTTGAAGTCTGGGACGAGGGACTGATGAACGCGATGCTTCTCAAAGGTCTTTGAGTTAGATCAGAATCTCCGGAAGACGAGCATTGAGTTTTCGTCACCTGGTATGGCCTCCACCTGTTCTGAAGGCCACGTAGGGCAGCTTTTGACTGTGTGAAAATAGAGGATCGTCACAGACGAATCTCCAAAGATTCTCAATTTCCACATAAACTCAATCTGGAGACGGCGACCATAGTGCAATGTAATTTCTTGACCACTCAGTCGCCAAGAGCTCGAGGTAAGCGTTCAATTGAGCTTACGATTTTCGTTTTGTGCTGACTATGATCCGCAGATCTTTGTGCTTCCAAACGCAGGAGGACTGATACCACTGATATGAACGATAAGAGCCAGATGCCCAAATTAGAACGACCTGCTGAGAATGAAATCTATGACGCCAAGGAGGATCTGTAAAGTCTAGCTACGCCGCTTGCGGATTCGAAACATCCAGCGCCCCACCCTTCAGAATCAGCATTTCCCATTCGATCTGCCAGCGCGACCCCTCATTCGAACAGAGGAGTTGAACTTCGTGGCACAGTCCATGATACGCCTCCCATGGAGCAGAATACTACGAATACACAAGAGGCATACCTAGAGCAAACAGTCAGTTCGAATCTACAGAGACTCCAAAGAAACCTTACCGAGTGCACAGAACGCCAGGAGTCAGCAATCGAGTTCGCAAATGTTGCATTAGGCAAGTTGATATCATTCATGGAGAAAAATAATGTGCTGGATAAAGATACAACCGCTCAATTGAAGGTCATGGTAGAAGACTTTGAGGAGGAGTTTGAAGACTGGAATTTGTCAGTCATGAAGGATCAGACTTCGGAATTTCGTATCTTCATGGACACGACTCATACTGCCATGCAAGAGCTTTTTGAGACTTGGAAAGCCGCAACAGAGTCATTTGAGAGTTATGCTGAAGTCTGGGTTGAGAAAGAGAAGTGGGAGAAGAAGATCGAAATTGCCAAGCTTGTTGCTGCGGCTTTCGGGGACAATGAAGCCTGCTATTGAGAAGATGTACCCGAAGTGATTACTCATATTGGAGGACCAAAGGAGTTTGAGTTTTGTGCAGATCGATTTTTGGTACTCTGCTATCTAAATTCACAGGAGACAGCGCAGATGGTGTTGTCAGCCGTAGTAGCGTAGCAATTTATGAGGTGCCTGGAGCAGCTCTTGTTCAGCCCATGAGGGTGGAATTCAACGTTACCAACACTTACCTCTGTATGGAGACTCTACGATGTTGAGCGTAGTTTTCTATTCCCGTTCCATCCCACCTCAATCACTTCGCATCGTTTTCGGTATGCTGAATGATTTGGCGGCATGAGCTCAAGAGTATTCAGTGCAACTTCCGACAAAGTCACCGAATGCTTATACCGTGGGAAAAGTTTACACAAAGCCTGCTGAAAGCACATAGTAAAGTGACATAGAGTCTCTACAATCAGAGCTCATGTTCTTTTGTTATTTCCCTCTTCTAGAAAGTTGGTTTGTTTCGATAAAGTCAACAAGCAAGCGAGAAATGCGGAGTACGCGGCCGCAGCAGGACCCCGCTTGAATTTTCAAGCTCCATCTCACCCCGCCAACATTTCCATCCCTCTTCGTCCCTCTTCATCCCACCTCTTCACAGCCCCTTAACAACACAACTCCCAAAATCCAAACACCAGAACCACACTGAGATCCCGACTCGTGCTTTATACGGCCCCCGAACGAAGAACACAATGTCCTCTCCCGCCCCAACATCCACAACAGCACATTCATCTTCCCCCGCCGTAACAGCAACCTACACATCCCCCACCAACCCCCCCTTCACCCACTCAACTCCTCTCCCCTCCTTACAAACCAACACCTCTTCCAACTCTTCCTCGTCAGCAACCGCGCAAAAGACGCAATACCTCTCCGCGCTCCGCCAAGCAACATCACAGCTTCAAGAAGTCATCAATAAAGAGCTTACGGCACGGATGGAAGAGGATAATGCGCGGGCTGCGGAAGGATTGTATGGGAAGGGCAAAGTGAAGGGAGTAGATGAAAATAAGGAGGAGGAGAACTATGGGGAGGAGGTTGTTGATGAGGAGGATTGATTCAGATATGGACATTGCTTTCGTTCTGAGGTGGAGAAGCATCACTTGGAGTTGGCGACATTGAACGTTTCATGGTCGTGAAACACTGGGTCTGGGTTTGATAAGATGGAGGAAATTTCGTGAAGGTACTGACTACGAATCGGCCGGTTCGGGGAATACCTGGGCACATCATGCTTGCAAGGATTGGCATCCAGGTGGGGGGAGACGGTGACCAAGATTTGGCTGCATGCATTTGTTACTTCACGAACTCTCATGCAGGTGGATATATACAGGATATGCGACCTCCCAACTCCCGCCAACGGCCATTTGTCTGCCTTCCATAACGACAAGAAGAACGCCGCGCTATGTACACCGAACAGAGCACTCACTCCCCACCTTAGCTTACGATCTCCCCCAACTTCCAGCCTTCAACCCCGCCATCCCACCACCTCCAGACCCAGGCCGATTCCCAACCCGAGCCAGACACCCATAATGCACGACCTCGTTATCAGGCAAAACAGCAATGACACTCCTGCCAATCCTCTTATGGCAGACGCCGCAAACGCGATCATCGCTTACCACGACTCGACGATTCCTGCCTCCTCTACAGTTCGGTGCTCCGTCTCCTAGCAGGAGTTCTGCTTGTGCGGAGACGACTTCGCTCTTACGGAGGCCGGACACGACGCGTGTTTCATTAACGATGGAATTTGCGGCGCGGATGCGGCCGCGGAAATAGGATTCTAGTTCTCCGACCGGGAGGGTTGTTGGTATTAGGTTGAGAGTTGAGGAGGCGGGGAGGCGGGAGCCGTGTTTTGAGAGGAGATCAAGGGCTGGTGGCCAATTAGGCTTGTGTGGTGGCGGTGGAGTGAGGTATAGAGATAGAAGGGTGTGGTAGATGGAGGGGGTGGATGTATCGTCATCTTGGGAGGAGACTGAGCCGCGACGGGTTTGGAGAGGAGAGGTGGTTGCTGAATCCGTGGTAAGATGGATGTGGTTGCAGTACCTGCGATTGTTAGACATCAAGAAATGACATTCAGGACAGAGGAAACGTACTCTTCCGCCTTCTCGAAATCCTGGATCTTGAAGACGTAGATCTCTAATGCCTGTTTATGCTGTCCCATATTACTCAAAACCACAGCTTGCGCCTCATAGAAAGTGGAATCTGTCTCAAAGTCAGCTAAACCCTGCTATGCAAAGAATGGAGTACTTACCATCCCGGGGTATCAATCCAAAAGCCTTAGAAAGAGAATACTGTTTACTGCCTCTCAAAAATTCAATCAGCCGTCCCATCAAGCCCTTCCAATCCTCCGAATCCTTATCCTTCCTTCCCCTCAATCCTTGGATATATGCATCCACCAGCCTATTATGGAACTCCGGAGTCAAATCGTTGAGTTCGTTGATCACATGTTCCAGGTACTTGACTGCGAGGTTCACATCGATTCCTTGGAGGAAGCTGACAACCTTGTCTCGTGGCAAGGTTTCAGCATTCTCGGTATCTGCTAGGAAGATCTCCATGCCTAGGTTTGGGTCCACGCGTAATGGCCAGTCGGCATACTCGAGTATCAGGTCTATCATCTCAGGAGGCAGATTTTGCAGATACCCAACTGTTCGCTGAGGACCCTTCAGTGTAGCCGGGCCCTCTTCGCTATCCTCGCCCTCGCCGAAACGTTTGAGTAGCTCTAGTGCTGGACGATGTAATTTCTTGCCATGGAAGAAATCAACCAGGTCGTTGAAGCGACCGTTCTCAAGCAATTTCTCATTCACAACATCTGGGTCGCAGAAGTTGGGCAGTCGGAAAAGTGAGCCGGCTAATTGTGGGCGAGCTAGCATGTATGCCCTGAAAAGGGTCGTGTCGATCAATTTGGCTGTATCGCGAAGCTTTTGTTCGCGATCTTTCTCGGCATCTGATGCTGGTGCGGTAAGCAGTGATTCGAATGCATGCTGCGATGTGCCGTTCTGTCCGTTTTGTTCAAGAGGCTTCAGCTTTCCAGTCTCTGCATCCAAGAAAGCCTTCATTCTGTTACGTGCTTGAACAAGGAATCCAGAAAGTGCAAGCACAGCTGTTGTCAGGTCTTTGCCTTCCAATGGTAGATCCTCAGCAGGTTTTGATTTGGTGCTTGATGGGTCACTCGGTTCCCCGCCATCTAATCTCATGAACGATCGAATGGATGAGGTGTCAGAGTTCGTCTTGGCCTGAGCCTTTAACAACTTGTTGATAGCGGCTGGTTTTGGAGAGCCAATCGTTTCAGACTTGGATTCTTCGGGATGGTCCCCGTTCGCGGTCGCTTCCGTTGCTTCGTGCTCAGATTCTGAGCCGTCATCCTTTTCGTCCAGAATCGTCAAATCTCCTGCAATGACGCGGGGAAACAACTTGATCACCCGCTCTGGCGGTGCCTGAACATCTTTCGCCATGAAAATATCGACTGCATCTTGGTACTTTCGTTGATCGAATAGCAACTGTGCTTTCAGAATCTTGATCTCTCGCAACCTTTCTTCCTTATTCCTCAGCAATGCATCCTCCAGCATGTTGAGCACACTGATAGCTTCATCGTATCGTGCCTTCTCCACGAGTTCGTCAATTTGAGAATCATAATCCGTGGATCCCATCCGCCAAATACACCTCTCACTGACAACATGAAATCCTTTCCCAGCATGTGCAAGACTGACCGTTGGTGGAGGAAAATGTAGTTGTTTCGCACTCGGAAGAGATATTGACTGTAGAAGTGACAGAGTGTCAGGATTCCGGACCTCTAATGTCCCTTGCGATGGCGATTGTAACGCTAGGATATATGGATAGGAATATCCAATGGCATCTGGCGACTGTGACCATGGAAGCTGACGTTTTTCCAGTGGTTTCCCTTCCGCTGTGATGAACAGCGAATTGATATCCTTGGCAAGCAGCATCTCCCCATCCGCAAGCTTCGTCGCCAATGGCTTTGGTATGTAGCCTCCAAGACCCATATATCCCATACTGGCTGATCCAACACCGCCAAATCGCCCGGCTTGCGCACCTGCCGCCCCTCCAATAGCTCCAGGTCCAACAATATCCTCAATCTGCTGGCTGATAACATCCACAATAACATATCCAGAATTCATGCCGCATATGATCTTCGTAGCAGATGCCCAAGTCAAAGTCTTGATCGTGTCCGACAGAGTGATTTCCAGTACATCATGTTCCAATTCTGATTCGTGCCATGACCATAGTAGAAGCCTCCGCTTAACTGCAACTGCCAGCCTCGATATAATCTCTGGTATTCCAGTCGCTGTGTCTTTCACAATATTCGAAGTGACCGCAAATGTAGAAGCACTCTTTGTCTTGACCAGTTGTTCCTGCAGGGTGTACGATCCAAGGTCGTGAATCGATACGTAGGAATTTGACAAGGATATCAAGATATTTGCTTCCTTTATAATTGCCAGCTGGTCAATTGCGCGAGTCGAGAACTTCTCTACTTCTCTCAAGAGGTCAACTGGCTTCGGCGCAGACGAAGATGTTGGTCGTGAAGGAGGTTTGTCGTCGGGCTTCGCATCTGGTTTCGTAGAGCCATTCTGTTTCCCGCTGTCTTCTGGTATCTCGTTGACCCGGTACACTCGTAGGCTTCCAGTACTCAGTCCAACCAACAGTCGATCGCCTAGAACATATTAGCTTCCACTAGGCAGGAGAGGAGTCGCCATGCGGACCATATGCCAGGATAGATTCAATCTTGAACTTGTCCCGCTGCCTGAGCTCTACGATGGGGCGAGCTGTGAAGGCGGACAGCATGATGGCGACGTGCCAGCTCTAACAGAAGTGCCAAAGCTGGAGAAGAGTATCATCGAAGTTCTTTTGCCACCAAGACATACGATATTGGGCGACTTAGGGGTTGTATGGCTGTCGGCGCATGTTGAGGTTGTTGTCTTGGTCGTGATAGAGCTCCGCTCCGCTTTTGGCGTTCTGCGGCATGACGATGGTCTTGGCGCGTGGATCGCATCTTTCAACCTCACGCGCATCAAAGGTTGGTTGATGCGCTCACTGTAAGTCTCCCAAACCACACTTATTCAGAAACTTCCGGGGAACGCTCATCGATCAAGCTAGATTCAATTGATCGAGAGCTAATCTTCGAACATGCCTTATACTTGCCGACCTTGTGCTGAAATGTCCGTAGAGAGACTCGTTTCCTTAGCATGGAACGTGGAAGCGTACTGCGGTACTATTCCCGCAGAAGGTATGTACAGGCATCACGAATCTTTAGATGGACTGGAGGCTTCTGCTACAAATGGTTGTAGCTTCTGTCTGCTCGTCTTCAAAAGCATGAAAGGCACAGTCCTAGCATCTTCGCGTGGAGAAGGATTTGAGTTTGGAAGACCAATTATATCGCACTGGGATGAGAGGGAAGCTCATCCAAACCTGCCGACAATGTACTCATGGGCCAAAACCCGCAAGCCTTGTGAGATGAAGGTAGGGATTTGGTCAAGGCAATGGCGAAAAGGCGTAACAAGGTCTTGGCTTCGTAATGCACTCGTTTTCGATAGGATCATCGTGCGAATAGGCGATGATAAAGATGAGGACTCTGTGCCAGACCTTGAACTGAAGCTGAGTATGACAAGAGGTTGTCCTTCTGACAGATGATGCATCCACAGGCAGGTTTACTAACTAGTATAGCGTCATCTTTGCGCAGAGGGCTGATTCGTCTTGGATATTTTGAATTGGCTCCGGATCTCGGATCGGAAGTCAACTTCAAAATAATAAGATCTTGGCTTGGTGAATGCAGACATAGTCACCCCCATTTGAGCCGCATCTGCCAACACGAGTCATCGATGTTGGAACCAGCCACAGGGACGATATTAAACTTCGATTGTGCTCACCAGGTGAGACAGGGGATTATGTCGCCCTCAGCCATTGCTGAGGAGGTGTAATCAGCCCTTTGCTCACTGCAGCTACGTTGCGGTCATTCCAAATTGGCTTAACTTTCGGTGAGCTTCCACAAAACTTCCAGGATGCAATTAGGATAACCCGGGAGTTGGGTATTCGCTATCTTTGGATAGATTCATTGTGCATCATTCAAGACTCCAAATCCGATTGGGAGCAAGAGTCGAAGAAAATGGGCAGTGTCTACAAGAATTCTTGCGTTGCTCTTTACGCTTTGGTCGCCTCGGATAGTAGAGTTGGAATCTTGAACCATGACCGTAGTCCCCCTCCAAATCCGCCGCCCGCAATCTTGAGGATTAGTGATGATCCAGCACAATCCGGCGTGGTTACATTGATTACAGAACATTCCAACAAATATGAATCACTTTCGGGCCTCCTGGACAATTCCTCCTTTCCTGAGAGCACCGGCGTGCTAGCTACAAGGGGCTGGACTCTTCAAGAGATGGCTCTATCGCCCCGGCAACTATATTACGGTAGGAAACAGATATATTGGAGCTGTTTCAATGGATGCCAATCTGGTGATGGATATGTACTTGGAGGTGAAGAACTTGCGAATGGATTCAAAAGTTATTCTGAGATCTCGAGGATTTTGAATTGGGAGGTTCTCCGATCAAGAGATGTACGGCTCCCTCATGTCTCGTTTTTGCTCTCCTATTTCTACAGACTGGTTCACGACTACTCAGCAAGACAATTAAGCTACAGTAGTGATAAACTTCCCGCCATTTCCGGTATTGTACAAGAGCTGCAACCTTTGATCGGAGGTGACTATCTCGCTGGGATATGGTCTAAAGACTTTAGACGGGGCCTTTTGTGGTCCAGTGACAGTGGAGTACACTATCGAGATGTACCCTACCGATCGCCGTCTTGGTCATGGGCTGTCACGGACGACACTATCAGTTGGCCCGGTAATGTATCTCGGCCATTTCCAGAAACTGATATCGAAATACAACTACTTGAACACAGTATAGTGCCTCGAAGCAAAGGGAACGTATATGGGGAGCTTCAGACAGCCAGCATTACTCTGAGAGGCCATACGATGCGAATGCTGAGGAGTACACAAGTGGTGGGAGCTTTCGACAATCACGCTTTGGTAGATAGAGTTGGCGGCTGCTCCTTTGACGAACGGCCGCAGAACGAGTTGATGATGGATGCGATCAATCCTCTGTTTTGTGCCATCACGAACGACTGAGAGAAGTATTTGAGATCTGTCCTACGAGATGATCGAATAGTTGAGGGAGTACTATCTTGTGATGAGGAGTGGCTACAGGCCCATGAGAAGTCCCATATCAGCCAGTCTTTTGATCAATCTTGTGAAGCAGAGGAGTATCTGGCCTTACTTGTCCATGCAAACGAGGATGACAAGAGTGTGTATTGTTTGATAGTTCGCCCCGTACACGACACTCAACATCTTTCTTTTCGCCGGGTCGGAACTCTCTGGATGACGGGGAATTCCGTCGACATTGCCTGGTGTAGAAGCTGGAGAACAGAAACTATAGTGTTAATTTAGAGATGCTTTTAGGGCGAATGTACAGGCTATCCCGACGGACGTTCAAGAAGGTATGCGATCATGTTGCTTGTCCTCTTTTCGTGCTATGTGATAAACCAAAACATGTTCTATTTGGTAACTGTAGGTGTCGTTCGTATCCCTATAGATGATGCAGTGATCTCTGCAGCAAGCGCTGCATGGTAACTGTTTGATGACCCTAGAGGTTACCGTGTATGGTTGTGATCTTTCTAATACTAGTGAGGTCTGACAAATTGGATCGAAATGAAAACAATCAAAAAGAGTGTACACGTCTCTATTGCCATCCTATCATCCTTAGATTCTTCTCGTTAGGAATGGTGATTGTTTGTTTATTTGCATGTGGAAACCCCCTGGTTCCTTCCCCACATTCAGCTGCAAGCGAACATCGCCAAGCTTCCTGGGGCAGCGATCCGATGTCGCCTGCAACCTGTAAAATTCCCTCAAAGCCCCAAGTCAAAGCCCGACGCCAGCGCCGCCTCGACCTCCACACCGCAGCCTTGTCCTGCTCTGCTCGAGCTACACCTGTGCATCACAAAACATCCACCTCCTACACAGAAAGCCGGTACACTCCCACCCTGACCATGCAAAAATGTCTCACGACACATCTGCCGTCCCCGTGGGCGAAGCAGAATCAACATCTGGAGTCGTAGCAGATCACAACTCCGCGGGGGCACACGACCAGATCCAGCTACATCGAGAGGGGGATGCAGATGCTGGGCAGCGGCAAGCTATGCCAGCTACGACTAGTATGGATCCAGATCCAGAGCCAACACAAATGCAACCATCATGCCCAGCCCCCTCCTCAGCTCCCGGCATCTCTCCTTCAATTCAACAACATTCTCATGGTGCTGCTGGAAGATCTGGGAATGCTGGGCAGACCGGTGTAACTATATCTTCACCCGACACGCCTTCCTCGTTCTTCAGCGCCGTGTCCAACCTCGCCGCGGATGCAGAAAAGTCAAACAATCACAGCATAGGTACGGTGGTCCAATTATACCTTTGAGAAGATATGGTGGTGCTGCTTTCAGGGTCTACATGGTGACTGACCATCCCACAGTTACGCCACCAACAGAGATCACCCCACAAAGTCCTCGTGACGTTCTCGATTCTACAGCCTCGCCCTCAAATAAAGCGACAACTGCCAATGCCGAGCTAGCCTCGCTATCTACAGATGAACATCCAATCTCGACCGACCCAACATCTGCGGAGTCTTCCCAAGCTGTAAATACAACAACGGAGGGAGCTGCAGATGCTGACAGCAAGCCAAAGCAAGACAAGATGATATTCGGACATACGACTTCCAATAGCATACAGCGTCGGCGTAATTATGCTACGACAAATGCTCTTACAGACTACGAAGCAGACCTCACAAGTAGGGATCGCGCGAAGCAAAAAGAAGCTGTAAAGAAATACCTTTCCGAGAAAGTTAAGAACGATTGGAGCTGGGAATGGCCGCGACCTGAAGGTCAGACAACCCTCGAGCCGTCGAAGACAATTGAGGAGGATACAGATTTAGCATGGAAGGAGAGGGACGAATGGCTGAGTAACGGCAGTGACGATGAGGGCATGAAGATGCCAAAACCAGCAACTACCACCTCGAGTCACGACACACCTACTCCTACGAGCAAGAACAGCGTACCCTTAGATGGCGCAGATGGTGCTGGCGATGTAGTCAAGAAGGCTTTATTCGACCGCAAACGCAGGCGGAAAAAACGCTTAGCAGAGGAGATGGCATGGAACGAAGGATTGAGATGTTTTACTGCACGACGAGATGCCTGGACCTGTGCTCGAAAGATTCCCCGACCAGGAAACGCCGTTGTCAAGACCACAACACGAGCGTCCTTGTCCAGTGGAGATGGTGGTAGCTCCACAGCCATTGAGCAAGACGACGACGAATGGGAGGACGACACAGAAATTCCAATCGCTCCCCCGATCCTGCCCCCAGAAAACGCTATGCGAGCTTCCATCTTACCAGGCGCATATAATACCATCTATGACAAAGTAGTGGTCCAATCGCTAACCCCCAGCTGTCCCATGAACCTCAAAGACGTAACCCGCAGTTGCGTCCAGGGCTGGAAGCGAGACGGCGAATGGCCACCGAAATCCTCGCCCGAAACCCTCAAGAAGAAAGGTCGCAAGATGAGCGTAGCGAGTCTTCTCGGTTTCAAAGAACAGGAGAAACATGCACCGACCGAAAATGATAATGGGAATGTCGTAGCGAATCAAGCGGGTGGTCACGACAGGGACAAGAAGGGCGGGAGTGGGATCAGGAGGAGTATTCAGAAGATCTTGAAGTTGGGTCACGGTGGTGATTGATCTGCTCGGTGTTCTTACTAATGTGTTTGGTAGTTGGTGTAAGCCAGCCCTGACATATGAGAGAGAACCGCCGAAGAGAGATTGACCCACGCATTTGACAGGTTATGTTGAGGGATGGTTGAGTGAGGGGAGCAATGGTGATTGAACTGCTGTTGATGGTGGGGATTGTGCATATGAGAGTTAGAGCGAGACGCATTGGTTAGGGTATCATTGGATTGGAAGTGGGAGAGCAGAGTGGGGCATTCATTGGATTGAGACTTGAATATGGACATGGACATGAGCATGACAGGCTTGTACAGACATTGATCTGGGCGCTTCGACTGGAGGGTAGGCAGGAGTTGAGAATGGTCATGGTCATTACGATTCAGTTGCTGCATTCTTGGGTAGCGGGCACGAGCAGGGCGTTCCTTTCATGGTATGCATTCATAGGTATGGATGGACTCGGTGTGGTAGGTGTTTTGGTTTTGTTTTCGGTTGGCCTTTGAGGGCGCGGCTGACTGGGTTCGGCTTGGTTGGATTGTTGGTTCGGGGTTTGGTACCTTAGGTGGGTATACCTTAATAAATGCATTACTCTTAACACTTTACCCTGCTCTAGTTCCTCATTTACTTTGCAGCTCGCCTGAATATATCTAAGAGCAAATGTTGCCAGGGTCTGTGCCTAATTGTAACACCTCGACGGCAGTATTGCGTTGACCAGAGCGGGCAACGAACTGAAGGATCACATGATTTCGGAAAGCTTGACTGCTTATACCTCCCTAGATTTCGGGGGCGAGATAGAAGAATAGGTTCTTTTTCCATGAAGAGGATTCTGTGATTTGCGAGGATAATGAAATGACAAAGGAGGGTTCGGTCCTTTGGCATGGTTTGGGGTGAGGGACGGTTGAGCGACAGGGCTGATGAGGTTTGGATGAGAAACGGCCGATTGGGGCAGGATGATTGGCAGTGAAATGTGGTTGTCTTTGGAGGCCGTTTCATGGACAAATAGATAGAGAAGGTTCGAGGTTGTACTGTGAAGATTTGAGGGCACGATTGTTGAGTAGCGGTCATAGAGGTGGTGGTGGAAGAGAGGTAAGGCAATCATGGGGATCTTGATATTGATGGTTAGGTAAATGAGGAATTGGGGGTGCGGGATTGGGACGTGGAGATTGATGTGAGACTGATGGACATATCTGGTGAGAGATCGGGGGAGAAATTAGGAGTGAGTGAAGAGTAAGAGTGAGTAGGTCAGGCTAGAAGCGGAAGAGAAGAGCATGAAAAGAAGCGGAAGATGAAGTTGGGGAGAAAAAGAGCGAAGTGGAAATTGAAAGAAGAGTACACTAAGAATCACAAATGCAGGTACAAGAACAATCATACATAATTCGTACCCAAAATGGCAGTTTTCTCATCTAAGTTCGTGTGGGGAAACTGGAAAATGGAAATGTCGGGTTGGGAAGCACTTCATAGAAAGTCTAGAAATAGATAAATGTTCTGTATTGATTTCAGAGTTCTAATCGCCAAGGCTCGTCTCACGAATCCTAGATCAAAAACATGCGAAAATTTCGAGCGTTGAGGGGTGCTCGGGTGGCAAGGATGGGTTCGCTTAATCCAGAATAAACAAGCAAGTCCCGAGGAGACTTGCTACTTTTTGTTTCAGCATAATCTACTGTTATCGTGTCAATTGGCGTAACATCCGTCCAATCAAGGTCAAAAACAGGTTCTGAAGTTTCACAAATCTTCGTTGCTGTAGAACTCTTAGGGCGAGGTCGCAATTGCGTTAGGCATCGTGGCGGAGGCCTTCCATGTTGGAGGCCACCCTTGTCTTGGAGGCCACCAACATCCAGCAACTCAACAGCACAGCCACCCTTGGACCTGTTGTCCGTATATATCAACCGGCCCCCTAACACTTGGCACTCATACAACATCAACGCATTCATATCTGAATCACAAGAACAATTCGACTGATCTCCAAGTTCACCCCACTACCCCGCAGGTTCACACTGTGTGCCAGCGGGGATAAGTTGCACAAGGCCTTATCCCCTTCTTTCACTCAAGCCCATAGCCTCGTCAATCCACCCTTAACGGGCTTCTACTTCCCAATCTTCTGGGGACTCTCGTGCGGAGACATCTCGTCTTCGCACACCAGCAATCTCGGGAGAATTTGTAAACCATAATTTACCAAACTTTCTACAACAAAATCTCACTTCTTATGTCTATCCATTAGACTTAGGAGCTACATCGAACAACGACTCTCACGTTTCATTTCCAGCATTCAACAATCAGGAACTCGGGGATATAGACAATTTTCCCCTTCCATTCGACTACGCCTACGATAACAGTATCCTCTTTGGAAGTTCCATCAACCTGGGTGTACTTCCAACATCTCCTTCCTTGGCAACCCCTCCCCCCCTCTTCCCAAATCCTGACAAAGTATCAAACGAGATATCTGGTGTCTGGAAGCCTAGCAATTCTCCGTATCAGCGTCCACCGCCGATCCAAGTCCCAGGACCATCAAATCCAGCTCATGCCCATTCGCCGTCGATCATCGACAACTTTGCTTTGACTGTGCCAAACATTCCGAACGACGCTATTACTTCGAGCAAACCCTTTCTATCTCCTAGGTCTGGGCTAGCACAGAATCTTGGTGCTGAAATTAGGTTCTTGATAACAAAGGGCACATAAGATCTTGGGGTGTGGCACATACATGGAAGGGATGATCCTCGCGGTAGTCTGTAGTCTTTCTGAACCATGCTGTGAGCCTGTGGCCTTCGGGTAATTGAATACGATAAAGATGCAATGTGTTGATGATGATGAGCTGCATTCCGCGAGTCGGATTATTTTCAGAGCAGTCTCAGCATGGCGGCAAGACAAGGCAAGAACGATTGTGACCCTGCCTGCCACTTTAAAAATTGACCATCACTCTTTTTTCCCGAGCACACATAGCTGAATATTGCTACAGTAAGTTGACCTGAAGACTTTCTGATGCCCCATCCATCCTTTGAAGCCCGTCTCGCGAGACGTGCACGGACAAAATCACACACCGTGATAATAGCTGTAAGAACTTCTCTCAAAAGGGAAATCGAAACGACTCTTCCCTAGCTAGAAGCGTCCTCGGGAAGTAATACACAGAAACAAAGATTAAGAACTTTTAATTCATGGAAGAAAATGATGACCACAGCACTAGCAATTGACTGAGTATGCCCGGAAGTAACATGGTCAACGGAGTACCCAAAGCAGTCAAATGTCCGGCGCAGCATCTTATGATTCTCAAGTAGACCACCGATAGCCTTGATTGTGTGGGGCAATTGAGATTCGTTTAAAAAGAAGCCTTTCATAACAACAGATTTGGCAGATATCTGGTGTATGGTTTAGAATAATGAGGAGGCTGGAAAAAGAAGTGACATAAGCAATGATTAGAAAAGATTCAGGATTCGACATTCCAGATGTCAGATGAAGGCAATTGAGTACAGTCGGGAGACAAAAAAATTTGATCGGCTGTATTCAAGATCGTGGAAAGCGGTTATCAGTCTATAGAATTTTGCGATGCGAATTTTGGTGATGGGCGAGGTGAGGCGTTGTCAACTGTCACTGAAGTGAAGTCTAAATAAAGGTCACGCTAGTGCAAGTGGCCGAGGCCAGGGCCAAATCTCAGGGAACTTCCAGGCAATGAACTCATGGACAGCATCTCGTACTTCCACTACTCACCACCAACATTCTTCACTCACTGTGAATAGCTTCATTCTCTCCATTCCTGGAGACCTGACCCACGGCCGTCATTCTTCACAGCCAACGCACACGCTCTGACGCCAAAACCACATCGCAACTTGCAGGCATCTACCCTCGTACCCCTCCATACAGCCTGGTCGATCAATTATGTGAAACCCCATATTTATGCATTTCACAACGCTGCACACGCCATCGTGCCATACAGACAACCATGTCACAATCACAGCCTATTCGGACAGGGACTCCTCAACATCGAGCACCTGGGAGTTTCTCACCTATGATCCAACCTGCTGCGAACTCTCGGCCCGCTCTACGACGCGTCGACACATCTGACGATGAAGACGAACCTCTCAGTATCAATAAATCTCGACCAGTAGGGATTCCGCAGAATGTGCCTCCACCCCCTCGACCTCTCTACTCCTCTTCTACCGCAAATTCGAGCAGCAGCAGTCTGCAGAACTTCTCTCGCCCTACACTCAATACTGCTCTAGGTCCACAACCTGCTAGGAATGCGTCACCGTTGAGCGTTGCGCCAAAGTCTGCGACGTCCGATTTCCACCGTGGGCACGGTAGGAAGCACTCCCAAACACAGGGATCATTCGAACCATACCTCCCCACAGCGGCGAACTCGAATCTTGGAAGCATGGCAAATGTCAATACCGGGCTGAGTGCGTCTCAAATTGCTGCGCAAGCAGCAATGCAGCATCAGACACACAACAGACAGAGATCGCAGACGGTACCTACGCCAATGAATGATGGATCGAATGGATCACAGAGCCGCAGACCATCGAGAGGAGGACCGATCAGCCCACCAATGTTAAGCTTAACAGAAGCTTCAGGACCAAGGGAACCCAGCTTTGGCGGACAGATATATCAGAACGGCTTGTTGGGAGGATCACACGGAAATGCTGCGCAGACTGCTGCCAACATAGTATTTCCAAAGTCTCCCAATAGCTCACCTGGACTACCAGCAACGGACCACGAATCCGTATACCGTATGCAACAGGAAAAGCCACTGAAGACCGAGAAATCCAAGGTAAAGCTCTTTTCCAGGCCTACAAAGATTGGCATAAGCAAAGATAAAGACGCGAAATCCGGCGCACTCCCCAGTCCTAGTAAGATGGCCTCCTATACCCTGGCTTCCCTCCAGAGAGGAAACTTCAGTACCAACAGTTTGACAGATTCCATGTCGAGCGCTGCCAGTATGTACAGTATGGCCAATTCCTCCTCCGCGACCATACGGGCAATCGACTCCCAGCAGCCCGAAAAGGACAAGGAAAAGCATAAACACCACTTTTTGTCAAGGCAGAAACACAAATTGAGCAGCAAGGATGATCATCACTTGCCATTATCGTCGGCAGCCAGCAACTCGAGACCCGTCGATCCTAGTGCCCCAAGCAGCCTATACAACTTCAACCTTCCACCGAGTCCAGGGCCCACGAGTACAAGTTTTGCGAAGAGTATGAGTGGACTAGATTTACGACATGGTGGCAGAGCTCTGAGGGAAAAGAAGAAAGAAGAGAAGTCAGATGCGCTTAGAGAGAGCGAGTTGTCATATCAGAATAGCAACGAGTGGCCAGGACCTTCGAGTCTAGGGTCCGCGGGTGGACTATCGTATCAACCGTCTGCCGGTGGGAGTTATGGATATACACCCAGTCTCTATGGGGGCGATCCAGAACTGGGCAAGTACGGACTCACAAACCTAGGTCCTGATGATGCCTGGCCGTATTTGAAGGCCAAGCTTCTGATCATATTCGAGGGAGAAGATTTGCGGTTACCAGTGGAGGATTTCAACCGGCTAGTAACGTATGGCTTCTCACAGTCCTTTTTTTAACTCTTGCTTACAAATATAGTGTGAATATCCAACGTTGTATCCAAAAGCGAACCCCCAACCTGATTGTCGAGGACCTTCGAGATTTGTTAGCTACAGGGTTCAGCTCCCTAGATCAAACATTGAGGCGGACTCCAGATGAACGCCTCATCCCACATTTAGTCGAGATGTGGCTATTCACATTCACATCTGTTCTACCCTACATGCAAGCAGTATTTCTACCTTTAGACCTGGAATTCTCTGGCCATGGACCCCTCATGACACCCGAGCAAGCTCGAGAATTCTGGGGAGCACTCCCCATCTCGACCAAGGATCCCAGCGGTAACATCCCCGCCTCACAAGCCCTGGAAGTCCGACGTATAGTCCTAACCGCATACCGCGACACCGTCATCCTCCCACGATTCGACACCCTCAAAACAATATTCTCCCGCCTCTCTCTCGAATCAATATCCCTCTCCATCCCCGCAACAGACATCCTCTCCACCTCACCGGACTCGTTTTCCGGTGGCCGACCTTCCACAGCAATGTCTCTCGACCCATCACATGCCTCGTACGGCTCTCAAACCACCACCCTCCTCGGTGGTGGTAGTTCCGGAGACGGGAGTGGAAATCGCAGTAGAGCAATAAGCAACGTGTCCTACGGCTCGGAACCCTCCTCCGGCCTCGGAATTGCCAATCTCCCTCCGCCTCCACAGCGACCGTTTACTCCATCGTCAACACATCCTCTCCATCCTCTTAACCGCGGACAGAGGGATAAGACTGTCGAGGATAGCAGTAAACAGCTTACCGAAATGGTTGGGAGGATGTTACAGTGTATGAGTGTGCTTGCTTCGGTGGGGGTGGGAGGAGGAGGTGATGAGGATAGCCAGAAGAAGATGGAGGAGTTAACGAGGGGCTTGAAGTTGAATTGGCTGGGGAGAGGGAGGATGGGACGTGATAGGAGAGGGCTTGTTGGTGCGAGGGTTCCCGGTGGGAATGCTAACCCGATGGTAGGGAGGGGAGAGGGCGTTAGTGTCATTTGATCTGGTGTTCAACATCTAAGCATGGTTTACGGGAATGGCGGGCTATCTTGCGCTACAATGCACATTTTGGGACGAATTGAGACCTCGACGAACTATTTGGAGTTGGTCTAAGATATGAGGTTCGTTATATCTCGGCGCAAAACGGACATGAGGGACGAGATATGTATGATATGAACCTGGCGATTGGCTTCGACCATACGAATATGTACTTATACGCATGTCATATAAAGATTCATTCGATGTAAAACAGCAAAACTCCCATAGCCTTTCGTGCTATGTTTCCCTCGCACTGATTTTCAGCCTTGGACTGTTCACGGAGCATGATATCACCCTTCCGTGCAGAGTGAGATTGCCAGATGCAGAAATTGGAAGCTAGCGGTAAGACATCACCATACACATTCAAGCACAATCTCAATTCACAGCGATGGAGATAGCACCGCTCAAGCCCACAGTGCGTACGTGATGATGGTCGAATGATCGTCAACCACTCAGTCTCAGCCGCAGCCGCAGCCGCAGCGACATCAACATCAACATCAACTTTCGGGGATGGTGTAGGACAGGAAGACCCTTGCTGCCTGGCCTGGGAACAATGCCGTAGAAATCCCTCAAAAGAGCCGCAAGCCGGACTCCGTCCCCGTAGTGAGGTGGATGTAAATGCGGCTCGGGGATTATCTCCTTCATCATGCATACAGTAGCCGTGATCGTCTCTGCATGCAAGCACGACGATCATTTTTCTGGGTCTTAACTCTGATTTTCCTCAAAGTTCACAATGGACGAATTGGGAAAACTTTGAACGGTGCATGACAATCATACTTGGGTTTGGATTTAAATGGATGATTGGGGCGGCTTAGCTGCAAGATGACAGCATGTCATGTCAGTGCAGAGTGTTGATCGACAGCTGAATTGACGTCTCTATTTAGTTCCTCGCTTAATCGAAGCGGCTCGATCTGCTGAAAGGAGGAAAACCACAACGACCAAGCACTGCTGGCTAGAACTTTATCTAGACAAGAAAGGTGGAGAATAGGCGGAGTTTTTGTGATTTCCGTTTTGGGATTGAGTTTTTGAAGTGTGGATGGATTGGGAATGGTGGTTGTTATGGTCGATGGAGAGACGGCTGGGCTGAAGTGTGATGATTTAGGGTTTCCCAACAAGGCTGATCACTTGTCGGTTGGAGTTTCCCGTTGGTATCGGAGGCTGAATAAAGGTTAATGATATGCGAGTTGAGGAGATCTGAGGTTCGACGACTATTGTGAGACTCTCGTTACATATGTAGAATGATACAATACAGTCGCTCCCAATACCACGTATTCCAAGATTGGAAGCTTCAATCTACTCCGAATAGCTAGAAAGCAAATTGAGAATTCTATCCAGCTTCTCATTCAGAAAAAGAGCTTGAAAGATATCCCTCTCCAATCGCCCATTTCGAACCGTAATTCCCTGCTGTCTCTACACAGCAATGTCCTTCCACACATCAGCCCAAAGTCAAAGTCAAAATCAAAATCAAAACACCGCATCTCACCCCCACATCCCCAAAAATCAACCAAAGCCTAAACCTACAACTGACATCAGACCCCCCACAGTGCGCAGAGCCTCTCCCGTCTCTCCCGCCTCTCCAACCACTCGGAAACCCCTCCTCGCTCCAGCGCTCAGAGGTCTCGCTCGCGGGGTCTACTACTGAATCGACTAGATCTCATGCATCGCCGTCCTAGCTGGTGATCATGGAGATCAGCGAGATCCTAGCCGTTGATCGTGGAGATCTTTTGGTCTGGTCATCACCTTCAAACCCTCATTGGGATGACACTCTGTACCAGAGCATTCGCAACCACTAGTAGGCTTGCAGAAAAGGAGGGCTCATCTGAGCCGTGAACGGAGGATATTGAAGAGTCTATTGGTGCTGGGATACTTGGACTCTGCAAAGTTTGGAGATGGAGAAACGTCCGTTGTGGGGAGAGTGATGATCTGATTTGTTGATTGCTGGTTGCTGGTTACTATTTCCTGTATTGGCTCAGGCCTGAGTTGATCTGCGATGCGGCTCAAGAGACAGTTCCCCAACGAGTTGACTAGAGTTTGGCAGGGACGTCATAACGGGAACGAGCTGTGTTGATAGCAAGTGACTCTCCCTGCAGTTGAGATGTAGGGGCAGTAAGAGGGGAAGGAAAACATATATAACACCCGCAGACATCTCCTTCTCCACCCTCCCCTTCACACCATCATCAAATTTCTCCTTCCACCTATACCAAGGTTCTCAAGATGCAACTCACACAACTCCTCGGCGCCTTCCTCGCTCTTGCTTCTACAGCAGCAGCTGTACCTGCTCCACAAGCCATCGAATGCTGGTCCACATGCAGCACGAACTGTGTGCGAGATGGGAATTTGAGGGGTGGTATTTGTGATGCTGCCGGGTATGTTTTCATATCTTTCCGTTCCCTCCTCTCTCATCTCGTCCAAGGAAGGTAAAAAAGACTGACACTATTAAACATACAGAACATGCACTTGTCTCACCGGCACAGGAGCGAAACGCTCTGTTGAACCGGAACCACAAACCCCAGAGATAGAATGCTGGAAGACATGCGGGACATCATGTCTCCAAGCTGGGAATTTGAGGGGTGGTCTTTGTGATGATGCTGGGTTCGTCTCTTCTCTTTTCCATCACCTGCCCTTTCTCTCTGCTCTGCTTCCCTGCTCTCCTGCCCCCTCCTATCATCCAGTCTCTATTCCTTCAATCCACTCCTACTGACCTCAACACAGAACATGTACCTGCCTAACCGGCACTGGTGCGCCTTCCAAACGGGACCCTGTCCCAGCCCCTCAATCACCACAAATAAACTGCTGGTCAACCTGCTCCACAGGCTGTGTCCAAGCCGGTAACCTTCGTGGTGGGCTGTGCGATGCGGCGGGCACTTGTACGTGTTTGACGAAGAGGGAGGCAGAGGCGGAACCAGAGCCTCAGTCGCCGGTTATTGATTGCTACACGAATTGCTCGGTGGGGTGTGTCAGAGATGGATTTGTTAGGGGTGGGATTTGTGATGGTGCTGGGTGAGTTGATTTTTATTTTTGTTTTTGTTTGATTGGGGCGGTGAGAGGATGAGTGTGTGCTGACTTGAGGGTGGTAGGACTTGTACTTGTTATGAGTAGAAATGAGCGATGCTTACTGAGTATGCAAGAGACGAGACGAGATGGATGGGGATGTTTGAAGGTTCAGGCATGTAGATGATGTGAGGGAAACTTCCAATTGGGAAATGTGATAGCTGTTGTTGTAGCGATCAAGACTCGTATAGCATGACGTAGAGTTTGGGGAAAATGCATAGAATATGGAAGAATGATTCGAGAACCGGCAATGTGATTTGTGCGCGGGGGGATTTGTTATTTGGATTGACAGGTTTCGGGTGAAAAGTGCTTGTGCCAGCGATGACGAAGACGTTGAAAATTGACAAGGAAATTATAGCTGAACTTGTATGAGCGTGACAAAACTCTGGTCTCATAGATGTAATCAGATTGGGCAATACAAGGAGCGCACGTTACGACAACATCACGAAAGACAAGTGAGGGAGCGAGGCAAGTGATAAGAAAAATATTATTCATTGAAATATGTAGATCGCAGACTCAAGATCGAACATCGACAGGCTGGGCTGTGCAAGAGAGATTGGAAATGGATCGGTTAAATCTGAGATACAGCGAATTAGCAAGGTCCTCGCAGTAGACGTGTTGCAGTGCGTTGTAATATGAATAGCTTTAGTCAGACATCCAAGGAAGAATGGACCCTCATCTGTCTCGAAAAAGGTTCTAATTGAGACTCGAGTGAAAACTGCGAATGTGGTTGTGTTTCATCATGAAAGCTTTGGGGATGGTGAACGGTATGAGATTGTGCGACTGACCTTTTGTGGCACGAGGATTGGAGCTCCTGTGTGTAAGTTATAGTATGGAGGTATAGGTAAAGCAAGATCGAGACATGTTCCGCAGACGTGACGACATTTTCAGTCACTGGCAGAAGCCTGAACTCCGTGCGCTGCTACATGAAGGTAGGCAGGCATGCGGGTTTTCGTTGGGCATGGGATTAAACCTAGAAAAACTTTGCAAGTCAGCGAATGCTCAAGAAGTAGTTCTCAAGAATAGATAGCGACAGTGATCATAGCTCAGACAAGGTGTACTGGCAAGTAACAAGCTCCCCACGTATGAAAGAGCCCGAACAGCGTAAGCTTCATCATTGGCGATTAAGTTGGGAAAAGAAGGTATTGTATCAATTGTCATCATTGGAGATCGAGCGCGTACGAAGAGAAAGGCAGAGATCGAACATACCATTGTTAGTACTGAAGAACACGGTGCGCAGGCGCGCTGGTGCAAGTCGTGGTAGAAGATGTGGTTGTGGTGAGAAAGAAATGAGGTTCAGGAAAGAATCTCAATTATCTTCAAATTTCTAGCGTGGAATCCTTAGCGTCGGACGCTAGCGGAAAAGCGAGCCGCAAAGCTCTGGCTACATCACGTGTTAACACTGAGCAAACAGGGCAAACTTCTTTCCGAGCCTCAACTTCAAGCTTTCGGCTGAGTTATCAGAGTCAAACAGCTCAATTCAAGTGCCGGAATCCTTTCGTACTGTATGCCGGCGATCTTATCAAATCCACAAATCTAATTGAGCGAACTCTTGCTGCAGATGCAGGGGAAGCTTTCTCCTGCTAGTCGAAGAAGGGAGAAAGGCATTTGAGATCCAGTAGCTTAGTAAAAGTAAGAAGATAGCTCTCCAGATAGATGTCAGTAGGTTGTGGAGTACTTGGATTACAGACACGTCTGCAAAGGTATATCGCCATCTCAAGCTGCCTTCTCCCGGACCTCCGATCTCTAATAGCAACTTCAATATATGGAGGTCTATATCACGTGGGAGAGTATAGATACATTCTCTAGTATTTGTATGCAGGTATTCAATCTGTATACAGGCTATTCACAGATACTTGGGAGTTAAGGGTCATTCCGTCCAAATGATCCTGCTCGTTACAAGTTTCTACGACATTCTCACAACAATTGATGATCAACACGTGAGGTCGGATCTCCTTGTCTGTTCTGCCCCACATCCCTTCCGCTCTCGCCCCTTCTTTTTGCCTTTCGCCTTTCCCGTCCGGCCTTTGCATTTTTGTTCCGACGCTTGGGTAGGAAAGCCGCTCCCCCATCCCGACGATTTGCCAGTACAGTACTGCCCTGCGAAAAGGCATCGCACCAGCCCCAGCCAGACCAGCCCAGTGCACTAACCACTGTACTCGCGCCAGCACGAGCACCACCTCACTCTCACTCTCACTCCAAAGTCCCAAAGCCCCAAAGTCTATTCGAACCACAACCTAACGCTTCACTGCACTTCACTCCACTGCACATCTCACACCGTCACCATAATACTTGCATTGCGCAACTGTGAATGCCTTCATTATCGTACTTCTCCTTCTTCGCATAGCACTCAATTGCTTTCTGCACGTTAAATCATCCTCTCGCTACTGCACTGTCTGCCGATTTCCCAGGGGACTGTTTCCCCTACATGTTGCATCAGCGCCCACTCCCACTCCCACTCCCACTCCCACTCCCACGCCCAACTTCAACATCCTGACCAGGGCTCCCGCTCCTACTACCGTACCGACCTTACCTCGACCAAGGGTTCGCAAGTATCCCCCGGGATAGCCACCGCGACTCTATTCCCACGACACACGCCTGCCACAGTCAACTCGAAGCGTCTGCTGCGCGCGTGGCATTAATCGCACACCGACCTGTCGCCTTCGTGGGTGCCGATTACATATTGGCCGCTGTTCGGGCTTTGCGACACGACACGGCTCTCGACATTGGCACATTCAGACGACCGCCGCTGTTGCACGCATCTCTGTGCTACGAAGCGACCACAATCTTTCCTTCTTTTACATCCTGAACACATCTGCCAGGTCGTACGATTCTGCGAGGCCGGATAAGACGACAAACATTTCGACGCTCGAGAAAAGAAGCTTCTGCTTCTGCGCCATTTAGCCTGTATCCGATCGCGACAAAACTGCACCTGCCAGCCCCCTACAAACCTCCGTCGACGACGAAATCGCAATTGGCGCCGTCTTCGTGGAGTATAACCTCACAACCGGCTTCGAGAGCGCGGACGGACATATCACGCCTAGCAGCGGGTGGAGGTGGAATCAGCGTGTCGCGGCGCATGTCAGGTGTAGAATTGGTATCCTGCGAGTTCCACTTCGTGGATAGTCGCCTCTAGCAACATGATGACCAGTATGCAAACATACTCACCACATCCAGGTGGAATGCAGCAACAACATCCGGGTATGGCCCCTGGCCATCCCATGGCTATGCCTCATAATCAGGGACAACAAGGACAACCAGGTCCTGGCATGCAGATGCAGATGGGGGTTTCTGGCCCAGGACCACAAGTCACTCAAGGAGGAGCCATGATGGGTGGTATGCCACCAGGAGCTGGAGGACCAAGTCAGCATGCTCTGCATCATCTTAATCCAGGTCAAGCCCAACAGGCGCAATTTTTACAGCAGCAACAAGCTATGTGTAAGTATTTCCAGTTTGCGACATTTCCCGTAGATCCCAGCAGCCTTGGGGTTTTTGACGGGCCGACGCTGACCACACCTCTCTCCAGTCGCGACCAATCCTCAATTGCAGATGCAACAACAGCAGATGATAGCACAACAACGTCAACAACAAGCCCAGCGACAAGCTATGCTGGCCCAACAATACAGCGGTGTCCCGATGGGACTTCCAAATGGGATGAATCAAATGACACAAGCCCAGTTCCATGCGATGCGGGGGAACCCCATGGCTCGTCCTGTTAATCTGCCACAGCATCTTCAAGCTCAACAGCAACAGGTAGCTGAGAATAGTTTGCAGCAGCAACAACAGCAACAAGCAGCTCAACAGCAGCACCATGTGAGACTTATCCCATTACTTCGCTCCCTGCCGTTGATCAGGCTAACATGTCCAGCATCAACAGCAACTTATCATGGCTCAGCAGATGGCAATGCAACAGCAGGCAGCTCAAGCTCAGGCAGGGAACAACAATCAAGGTCAACCGGGACAAATGAATCCTCAACAGGCACAGAATGCACAAGCTCAAAATGCTATGATGCAGCAACAGGCTCATCAACAACAGCAAGCACAAGCAGCCGCTGCTGCCGCCCAGCAGAATCAGGGACAAGCTCAGGGCCAAGGCCAAGGACAACCTCAGCAACCACAGCCAAATCCGCAAGCCCAGGCACAACCTCCCCAACAGGTACCACAACCACAACAGCCCGGATTACAGCAGCAACAAGCAGCAGCCGCAGCTATGTTACAGCAGCAGCAACAAAGACAAGGGGAGAAGATCAAGGGCCAGTGTCTGATGAAGTTGATGCAATTCGGCGACCATCTGAGTAATTTTGGGGTAAGCTCGAAACCACTATCATTATATATGGCCAATGGTACTCAACGACTGGCTGCGCAGGGAACAAAACAACGGGATGACCTGAACTATTGGTTAACATTTGTCGACCGGTTCTTTTCCCCAAAGGGAGTACTTCGACACTCCGTCTGGCTTGTTGATGAGACTTCCAACAAGCAATACGAAATCACGTTTCCGGCACTGGCGCGATATTTCCATACTCACTTTGAAAGTGGCATCAAGAACATGCAGATGATCATGGAACGAGGCTCGGAGAAGGAACTACCAAACAACGGACATTACATCGAAAGCCAGAAGTCCAGCTTCGTGTATTGGTTCGATAATGGTTCACAGGTAATTTTGCCGGAGGACAAGTACCAGCATTCGCTAATGTATAGTAGTTGGTTGCGAATGGCACGCTGAAGGCTCATTTCGATGCAGACCAGAAGATCGAGCTTCTCGAGTTTGTTACAAGTAGCCACGAGGAGTACCTACCCCGGACCCAGATAATAACCGCAGCTCGACCATTACATGAGTGGCAGAAGGAGTGGCACAAGGTCAATGCTCCACCGGATGGCAAACAATCCCCAGAGATGAACAAAAAGAAGGCAAAAGCAATGAAATCGCCGCCACATCCACCTCCTGAAATTGACCTCCCCCAATCCAAGGTGAAGCCTAGCATGGGTATTACCCCTGCAGTATTTCGATACCTTGAGGTAAGTCTCGGCTCGACCTTCCCAAACTCTGTCTGACCTTTCAAGCTTGCCGAAGTCCTGGGTATGATGAATCCTCTGTTCAACTACTCCCATCAGAATTCAAGTCTGAATCCCTACGGCGCTCTGGACCAATATGTCACTAATATCGCTGCCAACGGAGCCAACAATCCCGGCACACAACAAAACCCGAACGGTCCACGAACGCCGAGCATGGGTAACTTTGGCGCATCCCCCGCATCGTCTCATCTCGTCCTTCCTGATGGTTCACCACGACCACATGGTAGTCCGGCTCAAGCTCCTGGTATGCAACTCCAACAAAGCCAACACGGAACCAGTTCCAGCGGCCCAAGTGCAAATACCAGTCCTAATGCAAGTAATAAACGTAGGAGGCCAAGCACCGTAAAAGCCGAAGAAGAGAATCAGCAGCAGCAGGTGAACGGTACGCAAGCGAAAACCGCAGTCAAGCCGAGTCCAAGGATAGGAGGGAAGAGACAGAAAGGCAACCCAGCATGATCGCTGATCGCCTTACCCATGCTGTCCCTCCACCTCGCAACACCCCGGGCTTCCGGAGCTGACCTAATTCTACCTATAATTGCGGCTCGCCAATATCGAATCCTCGAAGGCCCGCAACCCACTCACATGTCGATTATTCGACCACCTACGAAAACATCAAATTATATACACCCAGCGCGGCGCTCGCGGATCATTCTGCTTTTTTCGGCGCGTCGTTTTGCAAATGCTTCTATTGTCTATTGTTATTTCCTCGTCATCGTCATTGTCATTCTCAGCATCTTAGTCGGCGGCGGTCTGGAGGGAAAGAGAGGCGGAGTAATCTTGTATCATATTATGTTGCTTTTGTTGCTTGGTTTCGCTTGGAAGTTGTCTATTGGGATTGGCGTTGGAGAAAACGTTGTTTGGTTATTGCGATGCTTTTCCTGTTGGCTCGGCTCGGCTCACCCGTCTCATCGTTGGGCGTTTTACATTTTATTGTGGAAATCCATTGCGGGCCTTCCTTGGACCTTTCTACGCTTTGTTTGGGCTTTGCCTTCTGCGTTTCCGGCTGTTATACCCTTGCGATGGGGCCGTTCAGACAGCATGCTTTGGTATTCTAAGTATGACTGAGCGGAAGGGAGCGAGATGGAGTAGGGCGTGGTGGTAGTTGGCGATATAATCACGAGAAAGTGGATGATCAAATCTTAGGGGTGTCAATCTGTGAATGAAGTGCGAGTCGGCGGATATCTGGTGTCGTCTGGTGATGTCAGATGCTTCTGATCAGGGAGAGTCGAAGGCTTAGTTTCAATTTTGAGATGGGACGAGACAATATGAGAAGAGCTGAGATAGAGAAGAGGAAAGAAGAGAAGAGATACAGAGTTGTGAATGGATTGAAATAAAAGCGGCTAGCTATGAACCCAAACCGAACCCCATTCTTCTCTTGACTTGACTTAGCATGACTTAACTCCCTATCGAAGTATTTCGTGTTCGTCGTGTTCGTCGTGTTCGTCATGTTCGTCATGTTCGTCGTGTTCGTCGTGGTCGTGATCGTCGTGCTCGAAGATGTATCGCCTATCTTTGGTGAGAGATAGGAAGAATATTACCGTCCTACTCAACAGTTGAACAGACCGAAGAAGTAGGAACTTCATAGAAATTCTTACGAGGGAGGGAAAGAAAATGGAGGGAGGGAAGGGACGGCATAGGATGAGATGGTGTATCTTGCTGGTGGAAGTTACAGGTTACAAGACCGGTAGATTGTACGCAGATGAAGCGTCACGGGTTAAGTGGACGGAGTGAGATGAAAGTGTTGGTTTTGAAGAATAAGAGTGGTCTTGACAATATATCTCATGTCGACCTCTAGACTCCAGTTATTCGCATTCAAATCCGACAAGCAAGACATTCTAGCCCATTCGTTACAACAGAGGCTTGTCTTCTGAACACCAGTAAGCCTCCTGCGCCTCCGTCATCTCTAAATAAGGAACGAGTGTCTTCCTCAGTCGGTCCATCGCTTCGGCAGACATCCTCCGCTTGTATACTGGGCAATTCTGGGCTTGTGCTAGTTCTTCGGTCCTAGCCAGCAGACGAGCAGTATCTTGAGGATAGCGGGCACCAAAGACATGGGCGATGAGTTCGCTCACGGTATGGGGGTCCTTCAGTTGAATTTTGTGGAGTGACCAAATCTCAACGCTTACATCAGGTGCTTTGTCCAGTAAAAGCTTGAACACCTCGAGCCAAGATTGTTGTTCATCAGTGTTCACTGGGCCCAAATAACGATATTCATCGTCAAGTTCTTCTGAGAGAATGGAGTTAAGTGCGCTCCTCCAAGGTGTCCAGGTATAGTAGCTTGACTCGCTCGTTGGACTGTTAAGTTGGGTCTTGTACGCTGCGTACAAAGTAGGGCAATGCTCATTCATGTCAGCGCCCGCTTGTAGTAGGATCTGGACCATCTTCGGATTAACTGTGCAACTTGGCCAGCTGTCTTCCAGAACGGACTCATGTTTTGTTAAAGCGTAGTCCAGATAGGGCCTTCCCAGCTTTTTAATTCGCAAGGGTTGCTCAGCCATTTTGAGTTCCACGTAGTCCGTCAGACCATAAATGACGGTCAAAGACAAGAAGTCATCCCGGAGAATGATCCCCATTTCCGTCAAATCTGCTTTCTCTTTGTAAGACTGTCGATATCGCCACTGGTGACACAGTTGATTTTCATAGATTGTCTTCGTCATCAAAGGTAACTCCTGTTGAGATTGCTTGAGTTGCATGGTATTGTCGAGAATATCCAGAAGCCTACTCGTGCTCGGCTTTCCTTTACGCAGAAGAGATACAGCATAAAAAAGTGCTTGATTTACCAGATAAAGGATATCGTCCTCATGATAGTCAACGATGCTGATTGTTTGTATTGCTGACCAGATAAGTGACACTTCTGGACCGTAATTGCTGGCCGTTGCACTTTTGAAGAAGCTTCTTGTCTCTTCCAGATCGAAAAACTCTTTCACGGAACGATGAATATAACACAGGTTTGAAGAAGGCTCCACCATTGTGTGTTTCCTCTCTTCGATTTCATCGCCGGCCTCGTCCATTTTGTTGTGCTCATCTTGGTCTTTCTCTTCGTCCTCATCTTCGTCAAAGTGTTCAGTTTCAATGAGTCCCAGGCATCTTGTTCTCAATTTCAGACTCATCAGCTCGGCAGTCTTATCAAAGTCGTCCAAATGTGGAGGTTTCCCGAAAGAAGATTTTACGCCAGGGTAATCAAGAGCGTAGTGCAAGTCAAGAATATTTAGACTCGCCCAGTTTTCCCCCGAATACCCACGATCAAACTCCTCGGCCTGGGAAAATGCAACATCAGCAATGGCAAAGATCCTCGAGGCTTCCTCAAGATATTGTGGTTCAATTTGTTCCAGCATATGACGGTACAGGCCCATCAAACTGGATGGAACTAGCTCTAGTCGGCTTTGGAGGATCGCGAAGTCATCCAAATTATCGATGCCAGCAAGCAGTGATTTGACGACGAGGCGAACCCAGAGGAATATGCCTTCAGCTTGGCGCATGATCTGTGAAACAAGACTCGAAATCTCTCGGTCAGACAGAGATGATGAAAACAATCCAGTCGTACCATTCTGCAGCTTATCTTTGGTGTATTTTTGAATGTCATAGAATGTAAGATCCTGAAGACTGAACTTTGGTTTTCGATCGAAGTATCTGTGGAAGACCTGATATGGCCTGCTGGAGAAACAAATTTTGATATCGCCGCGATCCAGCGAAGTAAGAGAATGAATCTGTTCTATGATCTTCCTGTACTCCTTTTCATGTTTTTCAGGACTCGAGAGATCGTTGTATTCTCCGTTGTATTCATCGAGTCCGTCGATGAAAAGAGCTACCTTCCCAATATTCTGGCCAAGTAGGTTATTCAAAGCCTCAGATGCATAAGAAACGGTCCAGGCCCGTAACTCAACCGACATATGAGGATTATCAAGGTCTGCCCATAAATCGGGGAAGATTTCCTTGATCAAGTTGCGGTGTTTCTTAAGCAAATCATGAAGTAAGGCTCTCAACAAGCCTGTATGAGAACATTGATCTGGCTTCCCACTGATCCAGAAGAAGTATGAGGCTATGTTAAGGCCCCGGTCCCCAGCCCATTTCTGGAGCTTTTCTTCGGTTCGAGCATCATCCACGATATACTTCATTAAAGTGGATTTCCCCGAGCCGGGTTTCCCATTGATCCAATAAAGCTTCTCTTCACTTCCTTCCAGCCATTCCGAGAATTTGTACCGAGTAGATCCCCTCGAACCCCCAAAAATCCAATTGAAAGTTCTAGCGTGAGCCGGGTCGATATTCTCGTATCTGACTTTCATGGTTGGGAAACTCAGGTGTTGTAGAATGGCGTTTTCTCTCCCATTACTGTCTTGGCTCTGCTCTTGCCGTTGTTTCTTGGAGACAACTTCAATAATTTCTTCTCGGCCTTGGTCGAAGTGTCTTTTCAAGTTTGTTTCCGTTGCCTGGTGAAAGGTATGGATGATCGCCGTGTGCCGTTCGAGCTTCTGTCCGAAAACCTCTTGTCCTTCAATAATCAATTCAACAAAGCGTTTCCCCTGATCTTCTAGGCGATGAAATTTCTCCGAGTTTCGGAAAGAAGCAAGATCGAAGTCCTTTCTGACTGGGTACAAGTAAGCCACTGACAATTATCTCTCCAAGCAGCATACTCACTTTAGTGAGGACAGAATATCAAGTTGAAACTCAGAACGAAAATCGCCTAGCCTTGCCATCTTCTCCTCGAGTTCTTTCTTTCCCCACGCACTTTTCACAGCCATTTTCATACTGCTGAGCCGTTTAAACTTCGCATTCTCATCCACAGTGAGCTTCTTGAGCTTCGTGGAAATTCCTCCTGCAAGAACAGTACATCGTGAGACAAGACTTTGGAGCTGCTGTTCGCTTCCACTCGGCTGACTGGATGTATCTGTCGTCTCAGATACCGTGAGCCTTTCCATGTTGAGAGATAGGCTTTCGAGGAGACTCTGCATGTCGGAATTGTCCCCTGTTGCCCCAGATGGGGAATGGCTTATTTCCTGAATCTGGGAGAGCAGCTTGCCTAAGAAGTCAATGAAGCCAACAATATTGCCAGCGAGGCTGACTGCCGCGAGAGCTTCCATGATTGGAGGTCTGCAAGTCGCTCCAGACCGAATCCTGTGTCGAACCGTATAAAACTAACGCGTACGGAATCGTCTGCTGCGGTCTGTCGCTTTGGCAGCTCGGTGGGGACTGATGTATCATGAACAAAAGTTTCCTTGAAGTCAAGAAAAGTCGTTCACCGAAGCTGAGGCTGAGCCGAAATCCAACGATCAGGCTGGCGCCTAAGGTGATCCTGTGATAGGTGCATGCTTTGATCAGGTGATAGCCTCTCGATTATAGGACGGAAGATGGAGCCAGAAGGCAATGCAGTGTCACAACCAGAGCCTGAACGGGCACTGGCAGAATTTCCATGTCGAGCTGCCTACCATACGCTCGGTGCCAAGCGCCCGAGGAGTGTAGAAGTAGATCTGTTGTGGGTGTTGGACTGGGAATAATAAGCTTTGGTGAGGAAGTGAATTAACGAGAAAGAAGGTGACACTTCATAAGCAAAGGCTTTCACCTCATGGGGAGAAGAAATAGCTCCTTTTTCAATGGGATGTGCTCAGCTGCTAAGTCTGTTGTCATTGGGAAGAAAGCAGGGTTCTGTACGAGGTAGGAAGCGACGGCTAGCCTCGCTTAGAGCAAACCACTTACGTTTCGATGCCCGAGGACCAGGACTGGAGAAGACCGAGCCTACTGGAATTTGTCTCGGTCGAGACTGATAGAATGCTTTGCTTTTGCTTCGTGAATACATCATCTAAACACCTCACCACATCCCTGACCCTATATCCCCTTCATCTGTCCCATAAACCTGATTCTCAAACCAACGCACCCCGTCCACCAACCCTCAACAAGGCGTTCTTCTGCTCCTCCCCGATCTTCACATCAGGTAGCACCTTCTTTCCCTTCCCATCGGGCGCACCTATGAATCCAATTCCAACCAAGTAAGCCAGATACCTTCCCATGATCTCCTCGTCGACAAATCCACCGGCTGAGACATCTTGGTTTGTGAATTTGGTGTCGGCTTTTAGGGAGGCGGTGGCATTGGGGTCGGCCATTTCGGGAGCGATGGTGTCGTCTGGGAGGGAGGTGGTGGCGAAATGGTAGAGTGGCATTCTATTTGACATCAATTAGTAAATAGCTTCGTTAGGGGAAGATCCGTCTTGAGCTTAAGCTCTAGAGGGAAACAAACTTACAAAGCATGTTGCTCTCTCCCATCGCCCTCCCCCTGCCCCGCAGCATACTCCTCCAACTTCTGCTTCCAAACCGCATACTCTACCTCCGGAACACTCCACCCATAAGCTTCCAGCATAGCTAGATACTGGCTGAAAGTCAATCTCGGATGACTCGTCACCTGCGCGACAGCCAATTCCTTCTTGGGTGGACTCAACGCTGAAGCGACCACTACACGCGCTACGTGGCTGACGGGAACCTGGTTAACTGTGTTCGAGATGCGAGGACGGCTGGAAAGCTGGATACAGCCTTTTGCCATGCGAATCAGGAAATCATCGGTGTTTGTGACGCCAGTGGTAGGATCACCAGTCACGTAACCAGGACGGATAATAGTCCCGCGCAGACCGCGCGAGCCAGCTGCGCGAACCAGATACTCGGAGACCCATTTGCTTTGGCCGTAACCCGTACCGAGACCGGTCGCACTGCCAGAAAGATCGTCGTCTTCCGAGACGGGGACGCCCGACGCGGATTGCTTGACGAAGTAGTCTGTGTCGAGGACGGAGGTGGAGGACACGAAGGCGAGGTGCTTTGGAGTGCCCGTCGAGCAGAGAGATAGGATATCGAGTGTGCCTTGGACGTTCGCGGGACGGAGGTTGGAATATGGGTAGACCCAGTGGACAAGTGCACCGTTGTGGATGATCACATTGGCGTCTTTGGCTACCTGTGCGAATGTTGCTTCGGAGAGGCCTAAGCGAGGGGCGCCGAGGTCGCCTACTACGCAGGTTATTCGAGACTCCCAGGATGGGTCCCAGACACCGTAGGCTTGGCAGGTTTGTCTTACGCGGTTCAAGGCGGCGGTTGCATCGAGAGCGCGGACGTGGGCGATTACTTTGATAGTGGGTGAGGGGCGAGTGAGGAGGTCTCGGAGGAGGTAGGAGCCTAGGAAACCAGTTGCGCCGGTGAGGAAAACGGTAAGTGGCGTGGTGGGCGTGATGGGTGTGTCTGCTGATGGAAACGAAGATGGGAGAGTCTTGAGTAGAGCTTTAGCGTCGGCTGCGTAGTCGACTACTGCTTCGACTTGTGCGTCTTCACTGCCGGTCGAGGATGTCCGGCGCTCGATTTGGGCGGCGAAGGTTTTGAGTGTTGGGTTCTGGAATATCACGCTCATATTGATCTTGATACCGGGCCATTTGCGGTTGACCTTAAAGAGCATTTGCTGGGCCAGAATACTGTGACCACCAATGTCGAAGAAAGAGTCTTCGGGACTGATGGTTCGTTCGTCGACCGTGGGGATGAGAGAGCCCCATATGCTGGCCACTTCTTTCTCGGTTTCTGAAAGATCGACGAGTTTGCCTTGTGGTCTTGCTGCAGCGAGTTGTGCTGCATCTGGGAATGGAAGAGCAGGCTTGTCTTTCTTGCCGTTGGGATTCAGGGGGAATTTCTCCAGCGGAATGATGACTTCTGGAATTGCGTATGATGGTAGCTTTTCCTTAAGGAATTGCTTGACGTCGTCACCCAATGGCCAGAATCTTCGAAGTCGTCCTTGGATGCCCTCTCCAGATGTGTCATCTTCCAATCCCTTTTGTTCAAGCCATCTTGCCCACTTTTGCATATCTGGTACGATGTAGCTGACAAGTGTCTGCTCTTCATCCTTGTTTCTTCGGACAAGAGTGACGTTGTCGAGCACCATCACATGATCCGAGAGGTATTTATCGATTTCTCCCAATTCGATTCTGAATCCTCGGATCTTGACTTGATCATCGGCACGACCGACACATTCCACATCTCCAGTCGGCATGTAACGACCGAGATCACCAGATCTGTACATTCGATCTCTTGGTCCCTGGTAGAACTCTCTCCATGGCTCTTCAGCGAGTGACTTGGCCAACTTCTTGTCCTCCTCGATCCACTTGGCGTTGTCGACGAACCAGCTGTCAACAAACTTGGTTTTGGTGAGCTCGTCACTGCCGAGATATCCTTCAGCCAGACCAGCAGCACGAACGTAAATTTCTCCGATCTCACCGACATCACAAACGCGATTGCGGTTCTCACGGTCAACAATGAGAAGCTGAACATCCTTCATACCCTTTCCGGCTGGAATTACGTTACCCATATTTTCCAGGTATTCAGGATCCGAAGCTCGGCTGGGAATCTCGTAGTAACTGACTGCTCGCTGCGTCTCGGTAGTGCCGTACATGTTCACAATGAACACATTTGGTGCCAGTTTCTGCAAAGACTTGCAATCTCGCTTGATCAAAATGTCTCCAACGAAGAACGAGTGATGTAAGGCTGGAAATTCAGCACTTGCTCCACCGACCAAAATCTGACCCATTGCAGGTGTCAGGTGGGTGACTGTGGCGCCATGTTCTCGCATCCATTCGGCCAGTCTCTCATGCTGAATATCATCCTTGGATGGCACCAGAAGTTGAGCTCCCAAGAAGAGAGGTGTGAAAATGTCTCGCTGGATGGGATCGTGGGCGATACCTGACAACATTGTGAATTTGTCATTCTTAGTAAGGTTGAACTTCTCAGCCATCCAATCGAAGTAGTAGGCCAGCGAGTAGTGTCTGCCTCGGACACCCTTGGGTCGGCCTTCGGATCCAGATGTGAAGGAGAGAGTAGGTGTGGAATCTGGTCCAACTACCACGCCGGGACTCTTGGCCTTCAAAGATACCTGGTCTGCAAGAACATCTTTCCCATTGATGTTGCCACCAACGAGAGTTCCATCGTCCTTGAGCTCCAATCCAGGGACCTCGGTTCTAAGTTGCAAATTCTCTTTGATGAAGTCTCGAACCTTGTCCGTCAATTCTCCGGCCTCTCTCGTGGCTTTGTCAATCACGACCAGAGCTCTCGGTCTCGCAACATCGAGATATATGTTTTGACGATCCGGAGGATACGAAGGGTCAATAACCGAGAAAGTTGCACCGGCCTTCAGAATTCCCATAACCGTAACCACCAAGTCAACACCTCGATGACTGTAGGACATAACCACTTCTCCTCTCTGAACACCTGACTGCACCAGATGGTGAGCCAAGATATTTGAAGCTTCATTGATCTGACGGTATGTGAATTCCCTCCTTGGTGATGATCCAGATGCAGTTTCTACGACACATAACCGGTCTGGATGTGCTTCGGCGTTTGCAGAGAATATATCTTGGATTGCTCCTCGGTATGCGGACCAGTGAAGGTCGGCAGTGGGGTCTGGAAGATCTGGTTTGGTGGCCATTTTGATCTGGGGTTGAGAAACAAGATGTAGGAGAGGAGAGAAGACCAATTGACTCCTCGACGTAGATATGAGGAGATCTAGTGAGGTGCAAGTGGGGTGAATAAATGACTAACACCCAAAAATCGGGATGCGCTATATCCAATTGTTTTGGTCTCGTCGGCCAATAAAGTAATTTGAATTGAGAGTATTCACAAATGTCCAATCCGCAGACTTTTATGAGTTTTGGAGGAAATTGGAGAGGAGAGAAAGAAGATATGGGAGTAAACAAACGAGGCGGAGTCACACGTTGATATGAAATTTACATTAAATTTCTCAGCCTTGCGAAAATTGTGTGCCGTCATCGGAGTCACGTGTACTTACCCCTAATTCGTTATCGCGGCTGGCGCCAGGGCAGAGGTGCGTTGGAATGGGATTGTCCAAATTTAGAATCAACATTGATGCCTTTCTGAAGTTTGTCCAGAACTTGTGTTTTCTTCCCTTTCCTTTGATTCTTATATCTGCAGCATTCATTCCCGAATTTGTTTCAGTCTGCTCTCTAGTATTTAGCAAGGTTAGGGATACCACACGACACCCTCGGACCGCGTCACCAGAAGCCAGTCAAGGATCCACGAATATCAGACATCTCGACGGCTATAGACCTCGATCCCACCTCTCTCGATGCGCTCTTGATCGATTCCCAATCTGCGGCTCCATTTTCTTCAATAGCGATTCGGAATTTTCACAATGCCAGTCCAACGGACATTTATGGGCAGACCAGTACGGCCTCTGCCTCCTCGGCGGATGGCAGTTCTTCTGGGTACAATTGCTGTATTCGCCGTGATTACTCTTGTATTCACACTTCCAAATTCGATACCGGCAGGTCCATCACTCGGCAGATTTACAGACCATAAGATATCGATGCCAAAAATCCCCAAAAAGCTGTCGCCCAGCATTCTCAACCCCTTCAGACCAGCAGCACATGCTCCACCGGTCCAAAAGAACAGTACAAGCGGGGAAGCATCGTGGTATACCAATTGGAATTGGTTGAGTCCTTTCTCCTCGTCGGTGACTCTGGATGAGAATCGATCGTTGCTTCCGCCTTTGCAGGATCGGCCGCCGATTTATACATACTATGATCATACATCAAAGAAGGATGAAGAGCTCAAGAAGGCTGAGAATGCTATCCTGGTGACTTGGAGGAGGGCGTGGTGGGCACAAGGCTTCAAGCCAATTATCTTGAGCCCTGCAGAAGCCATGAACAACCCAATGTACGCGGAATTGCAAATGAAGGACTTGGAAGAGGGACTGAAGACCGAGATATCGAGGTGGTTGGCCTGGGAGAATATGGGAACTGGTTTACTCTGCAACTATTTGCTGCTTCCCATGGGTTCTCACGAGGATCCTCTGCTGGCATACCTACGAAGAGGGGACTACCCAAAATTGACTCGATTCGACAATTTGGGAAGTGGAATGTTTGCTGGATCCAAGGCCGACATTACAGCAGCTCTCAAGGAAGCATTGGCGAATAAGGACTTGAAGACTGCAAAGAGCTTCATCGATTCGGTGAAGCCAGACGCCTTCGAAATCGAACCGAAGCACGAATCGCTGGCATACTACGATGCAAGGACTGTTCAGGATAAATACCCAAAAATCGCGGACGACATCGTTGGGAAGGGCGCCGACGGTCTGATGATCTTGAATAAGCTCACGATATCACATCTCCACGGAACATGGCAGAACATCTTTTCGAAAGGAATTGCAGTTCTAAAACCACACCCAGACCATATGACATACGCCGTTGAGCCCGCCTTGAAGCTTGCCAAATTCTTGTCACAATGCCCAGAATCGCCCATGCCAGCATCGTGTCCCCCCAATCTACCACGCTGCAAGCCATGCGTAGCATCTACACCCATGAAAATCACCACCCCCGAATACTACCTCAACACAACCGACCTCTACACAATCGGCACCGTCCCCCACCCCTTTACAACCGCCATTCTAACCGCCTTCCGCTCCGACATTGACGTCCCCTGGATCAGACGGACCTCTAGCCGCGACCCGTGGCTCACCACCCTCACTCAACGCCTCCTCGGGTCCGGCGTTTCAGGCGCTCCTCGCGTCATTAAATTCAAGGAAGCCGTCGCCTCACGCTTCGGCACCGCACACTCCCTCTGGATCACCGCCGAGAAAGACATGCCCACAGACCTAGACTGGTATTTTGGATTCACGATCCCGCGCAACGCAACCGACAACGGCAAATCCGAGACTCCAGTCCCCGGGCCAGAACGTCGACCCAAACCGGTCGTTGATCCGAAAGATGGGCCTGTGCCTACCGAAGAGGATGTCGCGAAGGAGAAACAGCTGTTGAAGCGTGCGAAAGAGTTTGGCGCTCAGAGGAGCGCGGATGAAGAGAAGTTGAGGGGGGCGATTGAGGCGTGGAATTTGGCGGATACGGAGGCTTGGAGGTTTGCGAGGGCGTTCTTGGCGAGGAGTAGGGTGGAGAGGTTGAAGTGGGAGGAGGAGGAGAAGAGGTATGCTGGGGGTGCGGGGGCGGATAAGGGTGAGGGTGGGGGCAGATGGTTTGATGATAGGTAGATGAGAGATGAGATGTGAGATTAAGATGTGGTTTGTCGTTCTATGTTTGTGCTATGCTATACCTGGATTGAAAAGAGAGGAGAGGAGGATACCTAAGTACGATGCGCTACATTACTGGAGTTCGGGGTTGTTCGATCGAGAAAATGGCCGCATGTGCTTGGCTTGCTGTATTATAAGTTAATGATATGTAAAAGTACTATTCATGAACTGTCACTTGAACTTTTCTTGGGAATATTATCGCCAACGTGTCCGCCATGTCACGCACTTACCTTTTATACACGCACGATATGGAAATACATTACAATTCATTGCTGTTTGTTTGTGTACTAACATGAACTCTACTACCACTGCCAGCATGTTGAAATGCCTGACTATCTACATATTGCTATTCTGGCCCGAACAGCCCACCAACTAAGGCATACGACATGATATGATACTCCCCAGGACTCAGATGTTGAAGTTCTAGTCCACACTCAACCCAACAAGACCCCACCAGATCTTTAAGCGTAGCAGCTGTAAGAGAGAGATCGAGAGTATAGGAAAGTAAGGAAACAAAGAAAAAAGACGCGTGACATGGATGTTGAGATCCTCCCCTATTTTACCTTCTCTGATGATACCTTTGCATCTAGGATGTTGAGATCCTCCTCGGTTTTGTTCTTTCATTTTCAAAATCCACTAATTCAAGTCAGTGTTCACCCTTCCCTCAAACATCCAACGGACTCGGAGAGGAATCAGCTCACTAGTCTCATAACTTGCCGTCACCATCCCCAGCATCATTTCCACTCGTCAAGCACACCACAACCGAATACAGCACCAACAAAGGAGAAAGGAAGCAAACGAACGACAACGAAAACAGCAACAAAATAAAACAGAAAATAGAAAAAGAAACACAAAAGAAACCAGCCCAAAAACCCCTCGCCATCATCACCATCAATCTAAACACTCGTATCCCCACCCATCTCACCACTCAGTTCCCTACTCGTAACACCTCTCCTAACCTCCCCATTCTTCTCACTCTCGTCAGCTTTATTCAATCCCACAGCTGAGCTGTTAGAACTCGGAGCTGTGGAGTTAGTCGGAGATGGAGAACCGCTTGTGTTGGTCTTGGATGTGGCGGGGTCGTTTGAGAGGTAGATTGTGGATGTAGATGTGGAGGATTTGTTGGAAGAGGCTGATGTGGAAGGGGAGGAAGAGTCCCGCTCGGAGAGGAGAGCGCGGATATGGGGGTTTAGCCTGGTGGTGTGTCAGTCAAAGGTCTTTTCTAATCTTCGAAATCCCTCATCTTCTTGAAAGGCTTAAGAAAGGACCCGAACTTGAAGCCACTAGATGCGCTACTGGAACAACAGGGTGCCAGTTCACGGGAATAGAGAAGGAAAGAGGAGCAGGCGAAGAAAGAAAAAAAAGAAAAAAAGAACAGGAAACGTACCATAACCCGTCCAACTGTTCTTTCTTCATATTCTTCGCCCCAGAGATGAAACCACGACACGTCTCAGCGCCGCAGAAACAATCGAAGCCTTGAGCCATATCCCATTCTGTGGATGGGTAGAAGAAGGTTAGTTCGTCGCCGGGCTTGAGGCCTTTTGGGCCGGCGAAGATGCCGAGGGAGGTGGGTGAGAGGTCGAATGTCTGTTCGGGGCGTCAGTTGACAATTCAGTTTCACGATACAATCTGTCGGATCATCATTCATATAATTGGGAATTTGAGAGGAGAGGAGAGCGAAGCCGACAGGTCGGAGGAAAACATAGAAGCCGGCTGCTCAGAATTGATACCAGCACCACAACTCAATATCAAGAAGAAAATCGATCACATACCAGACTCGGCTCACAGCTATGATTGATATAAACCAAATCACTATTCAGATTCAAATGCTCTTCCTTCCCCATTTGCACCGTCGCATACGTTGGTTTATCCGCTTTAGTACAAGGCGGAAAATCCAGTTTGGCGAAGAGTCCGAAAGGTGGTAGGCTAATTTTTGAGAGGGACTTGGTGGTGAAGTCGGAGGGATTGCTGGGGAGGATGACCTCTTGGATTGAGGGGTGGGAAGGTTGAGTCCAGTGAGGGGTGAGGGGTGCCATTTTTTGAGGTGGCGAGGATTTGGAGTTGCTGCGTTGGAGAGTTTGTTGCGAAGTGCTGAGAGTTGTATAGATAGATGTGTCTCTGGAAATTCTGCCTGAAGGCTGTAGATGTAATGAGGATGTTGCTGTGGGAGGATGGGATGTTGCTCTTGGCCGAATGTGGAAGTTGCGAGTCGGCAGTTGGAGGACGAAGCTTGAGGTCTTTAAATAGAAGTTTTGGAGAGAGTTTGCAAACTCAATAGAATTGTTTTTTGTGATTCAAAACTATCTTCTCTGGATGTTTGAGTGAGAATGTACAAGTTTGTGAGTGTTCCAAGGACTGAAATGAGGGGTCTTTGGCGGGGTATCTCCGAGGTTTTCGTGCCCTGGTAAATATTCACAGAGATCCACAGTTGCGAAAACTACTTTTGGGGACCACAGGGTCGATGAAATAGATTTTTTCTCTGCTGTTGCGATTAAACGAACGCTCTCAATTTGATCACACTAATGCTCGTCGTGTGGTTGGATCTGGTCATGGAATTTTGACTTTTAGAAATCATCAGGTGTTCTTCTGTGAGATCTGATCGGATAGATGGAGCAATTGACGAGATCAGATTCGTCATGTGCGGCTTTATTTTTATGCAGGAACGACGTTGGTGGACAAGGGGTGCTTGGTTAGGCTTATGATTTCGCGGGGCAGATGCATCCCAAGTCCGACCAAGCCCAGCCGTTTCTCGGCTGTGTGATGACCGAGAGCCCAATTGCCGAGGTGGCTAGATGGAAAGTGGTTTGGCTGATGGTCATGTGTACAGAGAAGAGAAATGCAGAAGATGGCTGAAAACTCATATTGTGGCTGCTTGATGAGGAAGTTATTGCAATCAGCGTTCTAGAGTGTGTATGAACGGCTGTTCAAATAGTACTCAGGAGGCCAGGGGTACAAGAGGTCCTGAAATGGAATCAGAAACGTCTATGTGTCTCTTTTCTCAGAAGCTCTGCTTTTCTTGAGCTAAGATCAGCACATGCATCAGTGCGTATCTTCGGCACCTACTCGCTTGTGCGCAGTGAAGTACAGGATTTTTTGTTTACAAGGAAAAGGGGCTTCATGTTGTGTTCCGCAACCTTAAGCGAGCGGCCGAGCGAGGGGTCGAAATGTTGACGTACGTCACTGGTATTTAGTGACGATACCAACCTCGACACGCAACCTGACAGCATTGCAGAGCATTTCGTTCGAAAAACAATTGGCAACAATTCATTGTAAAGTAGTGCATTGCTTTTGTCTCTTGAAACTTCTACGTGACCGCGTTTTGGACGATTGCTGGTTAGGTTGTATCCAGGATCCAAGCGACCATGGATGTTAAGAAGGTGTGTTTTGGGAAACTGCTCTTTTCCACGAATGCCGGCCCATCTCCAACTTGATAGGTACATCACTGATATAAATTAGGTGGCAATGATTGGTGCCGGCAGCATGGGAGGTGGACTCGCCCTTCTCATGGCTGAGAAAGGCTTGTCAGTGTCGATTCAAGATCCTTCAGAAGGCACAGTCGATGCGCTTCTAAAATCTGCCGAGGACCAAGGCCTCACAAACAAATTGACGAAACACGAAAGCTATGAAGACCTCTGCTCCTCTTTGTCGTCCCCCAAGATCATCTTCTTCTCCCTCCCGCACGGCACAACAGGCGATACCGTGGTCTCAGGTCTACATCCTTACCTTGCGAAGGGCGACATAATCGTCGATTGCTCGAACGAAGAATGGGAAAATACACAGCGGAGACAAGGGAAATTGATCGCACAAGGGGTATATTACATCGGATGTGGAGTAAGCGGCGGGTATCAAGCTGCTAGGAGGGGCCCGAGTATGTGTCCTGGAGGCGAGGAGAAGGCATTTGATATGTGCATGCCATTATTTGAGAAGATTGCTGCCAAAGCAAAAGATGGAAGTCCTTGCGTCGCAAAGATTGGAGAGGGAGGAGCAGGACATTATGTGAAAATGATCCATAATGGGATAGAGCAGTAAGTTGGAGCAGGGCGCCGCTGTGGAGAAAAGAACTAAAAGAAAAGTAGTGCAATGATGAGCGCGATAAGTGGGGCATGGACGATCATGAACAAGCAAATGGAGCTGTCGTACGACGAGATAGGCGCTATTTCCAGAAGTGGTCATCAGAAGGAGAGCTTGTTCGTCATTCTCCAAAGATCTTAATTTGTCGCTAATAACCCAGGCAGAGAAATACATTCCTCGTCAATATAGGAGCAGATATCTGCAGACAGAAAGATGAGAACGGCAGTCATGTACTCGGAGACGTTCAGGACAAAGTGGTCCAAGATATCGACGGCTCGGAAGGGACTGGAATATGGTCCAATACTCAAGCGACTTCTCTCCATGTACCTGCGCCAACCCTTTCGACAGCTCATTACCTCCGTATAGCTTCCGCCTATCGTGGAGATAGACGACACATCAAAGAGACGTTCCACGGATCATTCCTCCCCGGCAAGATTCAATTCAATGACACCCAAAGCAGAGAAAAGTTCATCGAAGATCTGAGACGAGCCGTCTACGCAACTTGTCTGGTAGCTTATGTCCAAGGCATGAACATCATCGACGTAGCAGACAAAGAAAACAAGTGGTCCATCAATTACCCCAATATCGTCCAAATCTGGCGCGCAGGATGTATCATTCAATCCGACTATATCTCATCTCTTCTGTCCCCGATATACTCATCACCGTCACTACGGCCGCACAACCTTTTGTATGCACCGAGTATCGCTTCGGAATTGAGATCCAACTTCGTGTCTCTGAAAAAGATCGTCGCGATGGGTGTTGAGAGCAACAGTATTACGCCGAGTATGAGCGCCAGTCTGGAGTATTTGAAGTATACGGGAAATCTGGAATTGCCGACGCAATTTTATGAGGCGGAGTTGGATTACTTCGGGAAGCATATGTACGACAGTAAGCGGAAGGATGAGGATCCAGGGAAGCCCGAGACAGGGCCGAGGCATTTTGAGTGGAAGGCTGCTTAAGTTCAATGACATTTGTGTCTTTTGCCAGGACACTATCCCCGGCAAATTGATATCAAAGCCAGGCTTTCGATGCCTTGCGAGGGCGCTGTGTTCCTTTCTTGTGTTTCTTGCATCGCCTTCCAAATCCTCATGTCCTCCTCGCAGTATCCTTCCCAGGTCTGGAACGGGGAATAGGTGAAGAGATCTAGCCCTGTAGCTCTTGAGCAGAATTTCGAAGGACCTTGTCTGCTCTCTATAATATGGTCCATGAGAACCCCTACCGTGAACTTTTTGTTGAGTTCTAAGTATACGAAGTGGGGTGTCGTATAACTTGGATGTTCCTCTTTGCTCTAGCACGGTCTCAGCAAGCTCATCGGCACTTGCAAGCCCGTTTATCTTGGGATTGTCCGGCCGATAAGATCGACTCCCTTCCGAGAAGACATCTCTCAAGACATGAGTAGCATGGAGGACCCTGATTCGATAGCATCATGAGCAACTCCGTTAGGGTCGGCTCCGCATTCGAGAAGTTCTCCGAGCTATTTCGAGGTATATTGCCGGATCTTTGGAGGATAGAAGGACCGTAAGCTGTAACGGGGTTATACAACACCCTTTTGAAGAAGGGCCGGCTCGAAATTCTTGAAGCAACATCCTGGTTATCGGCAAAATATCGACTCTGCTACTTGAGCAGAACGGAGATACTTCATTTGAGGACTGTGATCGGTATTCAGCGTATATAGTTGCAGCCAAAATGCCGAATCCATTGGGTGACATTAGATTAACATCTCCTCCATGGGACACGAAAAGGCGGAGAAATTTTTCGCTGCGGAAACCCGCGGTGATATAAAGTAACGTACTTGCATTAAGTCCCAACTTTAGGTAGGCATCGTTTATGAAGTTAGCAAAGCTACGTTCATACCCGAAAATCATTCTGCCCGCCTCGCTCGAGCAATGGCTGAATTGTCCCCATGGGTCGGTGGGCGACGAAGGCTTCGATGGACGCATGAATTCCAAGTAGTGGGAAAGCGAAGGATATGGTATGTTGGCAATTATCGTGGATTTGAAGTCAACCGGAGGTGAAACATCGCCTAGAAGCTGAACAGTACTTTCGTACAATCCAAGATAATCATTCCAACGCCCTTGATCAAAGCCCAACATAAGCGAGATGCTCAGCTTCATCTTGGCGTATGCGATGCAACGGCCCATGAATCGAATTTCGCCCCGCCTTCTGCAGCCTGATCACACTGACATGTCAACTGAAATCTCAACTTGCTTAACAATCATTGACGAACTTTCAAGAAAAATATTACGTGCTGTGTGAATCACTGTTGAATTGCTCCAGGAACCACTACTCAGAATCTATGTGCTTCGCCAATGACACCCATCCCAACCTCCAGTCCGTCGCAGAATCGAAGAGTGGCGTTGCCAGCCAAAGTAAATGGACTCTAGAGACAAGATGCATCACAAATATGCACCAATTTTTTGCTGTCCACCTGCGAGTCGTGGTGAGTGCTTTATTCAAGTAACTGTTGACATGTTATTAGCCAAGTCCATGGAATCAAGGGAATCAATGGACCGTACACTACCGAAATGCAAAAGCATGGAGAGCCATTACCAACCAATCCTGAGATCGGACAAAGTAGACTACTTTGTATTTTTCGAGGTAGCGCATTTTCTAAACTTGATGCAGCTGCCAGATACAGTCTGAGCATAACCCTTGTAGACTGGACAGTCCTCTATTTCCTTAAACTTGATTTTGGAGTTCTTGTAGAGGTCGCATTAGGTTCTCGTAGTGTCTGAATGGCGGCAAGAGTATGTGGTTTCGAGATCGGAGCACATGGTGGCGGTTTGCTTTTTTTTTTTTTTTTTTTTTCTTTGTCTAGGGATTTCTGGTGAAGCTTGAGATGTTCTGTGGACCTAGTCAGGACCAGGTAGGGTATTCCAGGTATAATACAAGACCAGAAGACGTCAAGTCATACATAGGTGGTAGACCTTCAGGTACGCGCTTCGTAGTGTAGAGGTATTGGGCACAAGATCTACCAGTGTGTTGCGAACTTGGGTTTTGTATGGTTTTGATGCAACTTCAGTAAGTAGGTCAGTTATATAGGGAACTGTCCAAGCTTATCGAGAAAGATGTCACAATCACTGAATGACTCTTTATACAGTGAGTTCAGATGACAGATTCACTGATTCGACTCGAGATAATCTCATATATTCACGTTCAACCCATGCACTTGGAAACTACGAGCCTTGGACGGAGTCAAACCTTTGACTTCAGTCGAGAGGTGAATATGCTGTATATATTGGCCTTTGAGATATGTATCGACCGCCAATTTCATTTCCAAACACGTAAAGTTTTCATTATTCAACAGACTGTCCATGTCATTCCCCAAACATAGATCTCCAGATCTCGAGACTTTCAACCTCAGGAGAATCATTATCCCAAGCTGCGAGAGACCGTCGCCCCACATTCACCTCAAGTCAACTACACCTCTGCCTGATTCCTTCTCTTCATCAATCAAGGGATAACACAAAATCACCCAAGTTCACGCTTACGATAAAGCATCCTTGCCTTCGCAATCAGCCAAGAACTTTAAATCGCATCTTTTGGCTTTTACTTGAAGCACACACCTACACGCGAAAATGACAGCTCAAGGATGGAGACGCGAAGAGTAAAGATTGGTCAATATTCATTTTCGAGCCGATCAGATCTGCCATGGTACTAACAGTAGTCAACTTACTATCTCCTTTGTCCCTAGGCATTGTCAGCGATCCATCAAGCAGTATGATGAGCTCACCTTCCGTTTCTCTGTCAAAAGCTCTTGGCTCACCATTATTAGGGTTCCCAATGATCCCATCATCACGTTCAGACTTGAGGCATTGTCAGGAGCATTGAAAGGCCAGATTATGGTTCCGCAAAGCATCTTCCTCGCCGAGACTTGCACCAGAATTCCGCAAGTCCTTGACTTCGACGAAGGCGACAAGATCGAGTACAATTTGCTAGCATTGCTTGACGTTGCTCGTGGAGTAAAGGTCGATGCTGAGCGGGAGGCGTTTGGATTTCATACAATGGCTTCACACTGGCGTTTACGAAAACTTCCAGATCGAGGGCACTCACATCGATGCTGATATTCTTTCCAAAACCATCGGAGCTCCACGATTTGGAAACGCTGTCATGGAAGTTCATCTTGGCTACTATGCCATCTCGCAAATTCGGCCAAGACTTGACAGAGAGATTTCGGCAGATCTTTCTGAGCTGTGAAGTCAGCTTCCCTCTCCGGACTGTGTACTTCGAATCCGCTGTATACTGGAGGATGTCGTACGGTCGAAATGATGGGATCTATGAGGACTTTGCAACTCGTGGTGACGGTGTCCTGAAACTGGATGAAGTGGAGGACGAGGTTCTGATTAAGGTTTTGAAGAGACATCGAGATGAATTCTGCCTTTGCGCTGATCATGAGTTGGAAGGTCGTGCTGCGGAGGCCGAGAAGAGGTCGAAATCGCACGAGATCAAGAAGAGGAAGACGGAGGGGCTGGAGAACAGAACGGTGGGTGATGTTTGCATTTGCAGGATTGCACCATGGTGGAGGGATCGCGAGTGATTCTTCACTGTAACTTGACACCGGAGATATTGCTGGAGGTGGAAAATGAGCACACCGTGCTGGCACGAAGGTGAGATTATAAGCGCCACTCTGGAGCAGTGCGCTTTCATATGGCAACTTCTTATGGTGATCAGCTTCATACTAAACAATAGGAGATTTGTATACAGATATTACCATTTGGGTTGTTTGGAAGTGCACTGGTAGTATTTAATACCTAGAACAACAAATGGGCACGGGTTCTCATGTCAAGGTTGCAATCGTTGACATTTGACGACAAGAGGCTTTTGTATCATTGGCCGACATGAAATAGTTGTGATTCGCCGGCTCACCGGTCAAGATCATTCTGCCATGACCCATGAGATGCGAAATCTATCTCAAACGAAAATCCTTTTGGGCCGCAAGTGCGATAAATTCGAACAATAAATCCTTTCAGATAATGCAATAGATTGATTTGTTTGCGGCTGTAGAGCTTCTTGGATTTATAAACACCCCGATCGGGCAAAACAGAATGCCATTCTGCTACAGTGACATCGAGTAACGCCCAATCCTGCGCAGTACGTATTCGAGGATGAGCGACGAGAGGTGGAACTTATGCCACCACCGACCCGATGGATTTCCGGAGTCTCGGAGTGCAGGCAAAATAGTTCCTCAACTTGCATCAACTTCACAGTCAATATTACGAAGTTAAGCGAGAGCCCAGAAGGAAAAGGGGGGAAGCTCGGTAAGCAGTTTTGGGCTTGGCCGAAGATCATCTAGAATGCACCGGGCACTGGACCTCGGTTAGTGCTAATACAAGCTTTCTGACCAAGGAGGCAGCTAAGAACGATCTGTTCTTCCGTTCATCGAGACAATTCAACACGTTATTGTTTACGACTTCATTAAAGCACGAGTCCTGGTTAGCTTTCCAAAAACGCCAAGTCGGGACTGGTGCAACCACAATTCCTGTTGCTTACCAATCTTCTTATTAGTGATCGGTCGGCTGCAATGCGCCGACGCGGCCTGCGGCCCAGGACAGTAGCGGGGTACTACCTCGAGCTCGATATCAAGCCAACATGATGCAAGAATCTCTGCTGAAGGGCAAGTGAATGCCTTGTGTGGCATATAAGTGGGAGTCTCTCATGCAAAAAGGGTATGCATTCCGCTCGTCGAGTATGCGTCCCGGCCGAGACAGATTCAGGCCTCGTATATCGTCCCGGCGAGACGGTTAGGATTAGTGTTCGAGCAAGCTTTCCAGCGCGCATGCCTGTCGTGACATCAGCCCCAGTCGGGGCCGACGAAGTCAGTGAATGTGGGGATTTCAAATCAACAAGGGTAGGTACGATCGCGGGGTGTTTGTTGTCGGGAAACCTCCCTCCAGTATAAATATCATGCCTTCCCCCACTTCAATTTAACCACAATTCACATACAGCTCTCCTATTCTCTGCACGAAACACAAAAGCTCACAATCACTCGATCGATTCAACATGGCACAAGCTCCAAAGATAGTGTTCGGTGCTGCTGGCGTTTCGGCCTTTAGCACTGAGCAGTTGGACGAGATCTACAATATTCTTGACAAGCACAATGTCAAGGAACTTGATACTGCTAGACTTTATGTGAGTCTTCCAGAATATCTGCAGGTAGGACCATCCACTTACACTCTGTAGGGACCCAGTGAAGGCATTCTCCAGAAATCTGGTGCTCCAAAGCGATTTACCATTTCCACCAAGGCACTTGGATTCACACCCGGAGCAATGGACAAGAAAGGCGTTCTGGAGTCGATAGAGACGAGTTTCAAGGAACTGCAAGTCGAGCAGGTGAGTCTACAAACGTGCTGAGACCTGGAAGCATACTGACGTTTGAAGGTCGACATTTTCTACCTCCATTCCCCCGATCCAAACACTCCAATCGAGGAGACACTTGCTGGAATACAAGAAATATACGCTGCTGGAAAGTTCAAGAGGGTATACAAAATCTGCGAATTTGATTGAAAGACTTCCCGCTAACTTGTGCGTTCAACAGTTCGGACTGTCCAATTTCAGACCTGCCGATGTACAAAAGATCTACGACATTCAAGCCGCTGCCAAATCTGTCCTCCCATCCGTGTTCCAAGGCAATTACAGCGCCGTAGCCCGCCACATCGAAAGCGACCTCTTTCCCCTCCTACGGAAGCTCAAGATCAGCTTTTATGCATACTCTCCAATCGCTGGCGGTTTCTTGGTCAAGGACGCAAAGTCGCTCCGCGAACAATCAGTTGGAGGACGCTGGGGAAAGGACTCGCCTATTGGGGACATGTATGTCAAGTTGTATACGAAGGATAGCATGCTCGACGCCCTAGATGAGTGGGAGGCTATTGCCAAGGACGCCGGTATTCCCAAAGCTTCGTTGGCATACAGATGGATTGCATATCACAGCGCTTTGAAGGGAGCTGAGGGCGATGCGATTATTATTGGTGCAAGCAGACCGTCCCAGGTGGAAGACACTTGCTCGTATGTCGAGCAAGGCCCGCTTGACACGAAGATTGCTGAGAGAGCATCCGCGTTGTGGAAGAGCATCGAGAAGGATGCACCAATTGACAACTGGAACTCCTACGCTTCACTGAAGTGATGAATCAAACAAGGACGATTGAAGCGATGGGCCAGACGGAAATGTTTGGGCAGCTGTGTGAACTGGAGATAGAACGATGGGCGTTCAGGGTCGAAACGAACCTTCGCTAAGTCGGTATTTTCCTGATATCAATCGATTCGCAAGCGAAATAGATACATACCTTACTTGGGTTCCTGAATGCATGCTTCAGAATACATTCAATATTCCTTGCCTTGTATAAGCCAAAGATCGGTATACATCCGAGGCCATTCCTCACGTCAGCCCTTTCATGACACAATATCCCGATCACGTGCCCTCCCGCCAAAGCCCTGAAACCTTCTCCCCCATCTCGCCTGAGATCGAAAAGCTTATTTTTCAGTTCTCCATTGCACATTGCATTCATTTCCACCATCGAATCCATGGCCATCCGTCGTAGGATCCTCGTCACAGGGGCAACAGGCAAGCAAGGCCAAGCTCTCATCAGAGCTCTCCTTCATCCCTCTTCAGATGCAGGCTCAGGACCACCGCAATACGCGTACCATATCTACGCACTAACCCGCAACACCTCCTCCCCAACAGCCAAACTCCTGTCAGAAAATAACCAGCCTCATCTCACGCTCGTAGAAGGCGATCTAGATACTCTCGACTCTATACGAGCCGTCTTTGAGAAAGAGAAGCAAATTGACGATGAAGGTCAAGGTATCTGGGGTGTCTTCGCCGTCCTAGCTTTTCCCGGCTTGGGTGCTCAGGCAGATGGTGAAGAACGGCAAGGGAAAATGCTGGCTGATCTGGCGCTGGAGTTTGATGTGAAGTGTTTTGTGTATTCGAGTGCGATGAGGAGTGGGCCGAAGTATGAGGATGAGATGACGTTGTCGGGGAAGGCGAAGGGGAATGTGGAGAGGTATTGTGGAGTACTTGGAGAGAGAGGATTGGGTTGGACGTGAGTTGCTAGTCTCAATCCCGTAGTGGAGGGATGACTGTTGATGTTCTGCTCTGGGAGAGAGGGGTGTGGCTAATCGGCCGTAACAGGATCTTGAGGCCGGGTTTCTTCATGGAGAATTTCAATGGCTTCATAGGGAGTATTACTACTGCCGTGTTGAAAGCTGGACTTGATGCTGATACGACCAATGGATTGATTGTGAATTGCATTTTTTTATGTCGTTCTTCGATCGTTCGGCTAACTCCTCTCAGTCGACGGACGATATAGGAAATGTCGCTGCAGCTGTGTTCAGAGTAAGTTGTCATACTGGGAATTGTGGGAACCAGTTTCTTGCTCAACCCAAAGACCTCATTAATCAATATGCCAGGATCCTGAGAAATATAGATTCAAGACTCTTGCCGTGATCGCGGAGTATGCGACGATGGCTAAAATGGAAGAAGCACATCGACGAGCAAAGGGCAGGTCGATGCCGGCTGTTCCTTGGGCTTTGGGATGGCTCTTGTTGAAATTTAACAAGGCCACACAAGGATTGTATGACTTTTCCAAATTCCCTTCGTCATATCACCTGTTCATACTGTCCTCCGCCAAACTCCGACCCTCATCCGAATCGTGCTGACATTGACGTTGCAACCAGAATCAAAGACATCGAGCGCAGCTATCATGCTCGAACATCTGGCGAGTATCCTGAGTGCGAAGGAGAGTTGCAGTTGGCAATATCTGCGTACAAAATGAAAAGCTATGAGGAGTGGCTAAGCCAAGGGAGGGATGCTGATGAGAGGGGTGAGAACTGGAATCAGGTGTCCGTTAGGAAGCTCTTGACTGGCAAACTATGAGATTCACCTCCATATCGAAGCTTTTGATTGGATCTTACCCTCTTCCCCTTGTATGCTGACAGCTGAGATGATACCAACTGATGTCAATCTTCCAAGTCACTTGGCGAGAGATATTGTCCAACTGACTCGATATCGGTAGCTGACAGGAACCCGAATGAGCTCAAATATACAGAAGGTACTTCAATCGAAGCTTGTATTCTATTCCAGAGATCTTCTCATTTGTACGCGTATGTGAATCGGACAATTCGCTGTCTCCGACTCCGACCTCAAACCTCTTTGCAGCGTCAATCTAAGCGACATGGATACAAGGAGATGGACCAAATCTTCAAAATCGATTGGTTGAATATCATGGTACGCATTCGCCTTCGAGTCAAGGATTTGGTTCGTTTCCGTCTGTCCAGTCTTGCCCCCTGACTTTGTGGGGTCGCGAGTCTCGAGCGCTGTCAGCTTATGCCTCTGACTTGGCAGTGCTCGATTTGGGCAGTAGATCGCGCTGGGTTCCACGGAGTGATAGTCGCAATTCGTCACTCGCTTATGGAGATCAATGTAGTGTTGTGGCACTGCAAGGAGCGAGAACGACATTGACATTAATAGACATGAGCACCATGAACACTTGAATGTGTTCTTTGTCACCTCGTCTACATTCTATGAAATTTGTTTTATCATACAATCAAGCCAAAGACCTATTCTCTCATATTCCCAGACAAGTAGATTCGAAACTCACCTTACGACAATGGTCCATGTCGGAAGTCTACCAGCATCGATCCCTAAACATTGGGGGGCTGATTTCACACCGACCCAACATCGAAGCCTTACACCTTCGATCGACCCTGCCAAAGTCAAACTCCCACCATCCTTGACAGTCCTGATCACAGGTGCAGGCAAAGGATTCGGTGCATCCACTGCGCTCTCTTACGCCCAAGCCGGAGCATCAGCCATCGTCATCGTTGCCCGCACAGTTTCTGACCTCGAGGGCGTTTCCAAGCAGATAACCGAGATCTCACCATCCACCAAAGTTCTCTGCGTCCCTTGTGACGTGACCAAAGAAGATCAAGTCATTGATCTGGCCAAGAAGGTTAAGGAAACCTCCAACCGTCTCGATGTACTGATCAACAATGCCGGCAAAGGTGTGAGCTTCCTTGCGGACGATTCGGTTGCAGGCGGGAAGCGTTTCCCGTGCGATTTCCTCGAAGGATCCAGTGATGAGTTCCGCGACTGTTTTGACCTCAATTTCTTCGGCACGTACTTATGCATTCGTCATCTATTGCCTCTGATTATTGCCACTGAAGGAGGAGCGAAGGCTATCATTAACATTGTGAGTGGTGGTGCCCATCTTGCAAGCGCATTCTTGTCGCCGATTCCGTACAATATCAGTAAGATGGCGGTCGCGAGGATGAGTCAATATGTGGATGATTCGCATCGAGAACGACATGGAGTCGTGTGTTATGCTTTGCATCCTGGTACGTATCTGCTCTGTGAGTCTGATAAAAACGGCGCTTATTGATGCGTCTCGCTGTAGGCTCGGCTAAAACTCCACTTACTCATGGCTTTCCTCCGATATGGGATCCCAGTACGTACAATATTCTGCCTCCAACTCCTGATGACACCAAGGGAATTCTGGCTAAAGTAACATAGTTCTTGTCGATGATGTGGAGCTCTGCGGTGGGTACTGCGTTTGGTTGACCAAGGAGAAGAGGGAATGGCTTTCGGGACGGTATGTCTGCTCGGAATGGGATACCGACGAGTTGGAGAATATGAAGGATGAGATTGTCAAGGGCGATAAGTTGAGATTTACGATGGATGTTTGATTGTTCTGAGCAAAGTATTTAGAGTCTTTGGAGCACATGTCTAGGCAAAAGTCGAAGTAATCTGACCCTTTCCATTTTTGATAAACGAACCTGTGAATAAGGAAGCTTTGATCAGGCGAGAACAGCGAAAATATAAGAGTAATCCTCTAACTCGCGTTCAAATTAGCCTACTGTTCATCTTCCATTCCCACCATCTTCAATGAATCTTTCCAGAGACGAGCCTCGTTCACTTGATCATATGCATGACCTGCAACTCCCACCCCACCAATCTCGTCTTTATCGTTTCCACTCATTGTTCTATCGCACTCAGAAAGATATTGTCCGCCCTTGTTCTCCCAATCTTTGCCGATCGCAGCCCACACTGTTGTTGCAGCGCCTTGCTCCGGTGACTTCATCAACTTGTAGGCTGATCTATCACTCGTGAGTGCTTTCAACACTTCAGGGTCCATATAATGCATGAACCCAGTTGCGATCATGCCAGAATGCACACTATTCGCGTGGAATTCTTGGGAACCGTAACGTCTCTCAATGTCATTAGTCATGTAAGTATTGGCAGTCTTTGATTGCCCATCTATTCGCCATGGAGAGCTAGCAATTGCCTGTCGGGGATATTTCATATGTGCCTGAGGAACAGCCCGACTCTGAGACAAGAGAAAGAAGAATAGATGGGCTTCCCCACTACGTACAAGCAACCCAATCGTTGTAGTCAATCTTTCAAAGTTGTGGTTGTTTGACGCGTTGATGGAGGCCACGTGATGAGCAGAAGAAGACAGGCTCACAACTCGAGATGAGAAGTCGGGGGTGGCGCTTGCGAGGAGAGCTGGTTTCAAGAGCTGAAATAGCAGAAAATGGGAAAGATTATTCACTCCGAATTGCTTCTCGAAGCCGTCTTTTGTATGTTCCAGCTGAGGCAAAACCATAATACTGGCGTGGTTGATCAGGATATTGACCTGGCTTGACTTCCGAAGAATAGCCTTCGCAGCTTCACGCACAATATCCAATGAGTTGTTGTCCATCTCGATGAGCTCGACTCGTCCCGGTTCCAGAATGTTGCTTAAAGCGGTTCTAGCTTTATCCAAGCTTTGTGCCGTCAACAACAGTCTGGCTCCAGTCAAGGATAGAACACGAGCTGTTTCGATCCCGATTCCAGACGAACAGCCTGTGATAACAATGGCTTTTCCGCCTAGCTTGCCCACTACCCCTTCGTCTTGAAGAACCTGAAGCGCTGTCGGACGAGCATCTCCTGGGCCAGCCGGATTCGGATGGGCATCTGCGTATCGGGACATTGTGATTGAAAATGGATGTTGAGTTTGAAAAGTCTTGCACTGAGTTATAGCTTGGATGAAAGGGTTTTTGATTGATGTTTGGTTGCAAGTTTCGGGGGCACAGGTAACTATTTACCTTAGTACCTGTTGCTTGAACCTCGAAAGACCTCGAAGGCGTCGAGGTCTATTTACGCCTTCGAGGTCTATTTATCGTGCCACACATATTCGGATCATGAAATGTCCCGTGTGAATCACCATGCTTGACACATAATGAAGTATCAAACGTGACTATCTGCCGGTGAGATTGATGTTTTAGACTTATCTTTATACCGGAGCAAGCTTCGAGGCATTAACCGAGAAGAAGAAAGTTTTCTCCTTTAGCATCATATCCTAATTCCGTGACTAGAACGGCGCAGGGCACTTTTAGGTTGCGCTACCGTGCGCAGATCAAGAAAGCCCGATAACTCTGGAATATGGAATGTGATTTGTAGCGACGGCACTAGACACTCGGCTCGCTAGGAGTTGAAGGCATTTCCAGCGCGGCCCACTACCGGGTTAAGGTTCATGTGCCAAGTCTATAATCTTTGCTAGCTTACATTTCTCAATACATGTCGCTCGTTATAAGGATATGAGACTGCACATCTCTCCGTCTCCGACTTCAGCAACCTGCTCGAGCACTTTACTGTGACAGAACTTGCCACAACCAAATCCACGTCCATTCAATCGAGAAGTAGAGGCTCAACCCTTGTTTCGCATGCAACGATACCCTATCCTAGCATAATCTGTTGTTCCTCTTTCACTCTCACACGCATTCTTCGGACAGACAAAGTTACCCCCTCATTCGGGACCTGACCACTGCAAGCTGGTTACTGACGAGTCGGTGCCTTTCTGTTCATTGCTGCGGAATTCGTCACATTACCAAATAACGCTGTCACTACCTTACGGCTCTGCGGCGGCCTAACCGTCGTCCGCCCACTTTCTTCCGACCATAATATGCCTAATGCACTATACCTCACCATACCTCACAATACTACAGATGAACTACGCTCACACAGGCTGGATCGACATGTTCCCCTTCCCAAAATCTCGGTACAATCTCATTAAGCAAGGTGCGAAGTTTGTGCCTGAGGAGATGCGTCAGGACCCTTGTGGAGATATTTTTCCGGACTGCGTTGGAGGCATCCCACGCAGTAACGTTAGCGAGAGCGTGCTATTATCGACGCGGCCATCAGCTTCTGAAAGTGGCGCCGATAGCAATGGCGTCGACGGGGGGTTTGGAGATCCGGATGATTAGACGGCTGGGCGCACAGGCCTGATCAATTGGGGCGACCCGTGGAATATCGAGAGCTGGGAAATTGCGCATGGGTTTCTGAAGAAATGGGGCTGGGCATTGGAGGAATATGATGATTTGCTTCTAGCAAGTGATCGATTGCGAGCATTAAGAAGCGAGGAGCCCATACCTTGTGGGTGAAACATCTACTACCCAGCTGGACAGATTCATGCTCGATTTTCGAAGTACTCGTCAGCGAGAACCCCAAATATCACAAGCCATTCTCGACACTTTAATAAGTAAATAAATGCTTCGGATCAACTTTATGGAACTAAGAACAAATTCATTTTCTGATATTGCGTAGTTTGACAATCATTTTATCTTTCCTCTAGTTGGTAATCAAGCTTTGATCGCTTTCCGTCGTTCTTTGGTGGAGCGACAATTAAGCGAAGCAAAACACCAAGAGGCTATCCATGTGAACATTCCGACAGAAGCAGCCAAATACGATGAGAGCGTCCAGTTTAATCTCCCACTTTTATCGCACATCGAAGTATTTGAAGACAGCCAGACAAGGGATGCTGGGCTCCTGCGTCCTCAAATTGAGACCGCCCACGTGATCAGTCAAGCTTCGAACTACTAAACACTTGAACGCTGTAGGACGGCAGCGGGGATTTAATGCTGGGTTTAGGCAGCAGCGAGGTAAATACTATCTATAGTATTCTCTGAGAGCCTAGAACTCCACCAGAAGTCTGCCCGGAGAGCCTGGCAAGGCTGGCCAAACCTTCGGCCAGCGCTAATTCTCGTGTGTCAGTTGGTTCAACAACCCATGCAGCTTTTCACATGAGACCGACCTTCACCTTCTCGCTGCTCTCTTCGTGGGTTCCAGACTGTAACCTGGTGCCGCCTACCTAATCTCCACTCTTCATGAGTCCTACACAGTCCGACTGTGCCCCGGATATTTTCAACAGACTGACGGTTTTAATTTGCTCAACAAAGCTCCCGATTATCTTGACGTCGATACACCTAGGATATTGGGTCACTTGTCGCGAATGGATAGACAGCCCGATCAAGGTCCTTCGGGACTTTCAAACGCTGAAAGATGGGCAATTGTTCCAGCGGACAAAAAAGGCATTCAGGGAGGCAGCGGCATCTCATCAGATGGGGCACTTTTTCCTAGTCCTAACATGGTAAAAGCTGTCAACATGAAGGTAAATCGTGGCTTTGAACAATGGATCGGGCCAGAACAGGACAAATACTATGCCAAAACGCAGTAAGTGGCTAAGAACCAAATTCAGGCTACAGATACACGAGTTTTTAATTCTTGCTACAAGTCATGTCAAGCCTGGAACTCACTATCCGCCAAAGATCATTAACGAGTTCGGCAAAGATATATCACAGAGTGCCCAAGGAATCTACTACTACGACTCTTTCCAAGAAAGCAGAGTTCCTAACAATCGAAGATTATTTGTGCCATCCATCGAAGGTGTTGACTGGGAGAGCAGTGAAGAGAGCGGTCGAAGAGAGCGGGCTCAGGCGATGGAGAGACACATGATCAATAACGAAACATTTCACAAAAGCGAATACGCCTGGGAGGCGGATGCGTGGGCGGATGTATTTGGTCGCCTCAGAGATGACAACCAAGTGGTCATGTAAGTTGCGCATCATTTTCCAGTAGTTCTATTGATGTGTTCTCGTCCAGTTGCAATTTGTCGCTTTTTCAGCGTTAACAGCTACTGCAGAGACAAGAGGGACTGTAATACCATCCTGGCTAAGACAGATGCCACCACTTGCTTACTGACAGGCGAGTCGACTTCTACGAAGCGAATACCTGATGCAACCTTTGGCCTCTCTACCTACGTTGCTAGTCAATGCCAAGATCACTCAACCCCTTGTGACTATAGACATTGCCCGTACCGATTTTCAAACTGGAATGCTACTCTACAACGCGATAAGCTCGAAAGACTGACGTTGCATTCGAGTTGCGGTCTACTTTCCGATCCGAAATGGGGCGAAAATGATATGGCGTTTCCATTCATGGTTTATGAGGCCAAAGGCTGGAGCGGAGATTATAGGGAGGCACGCCGACAAGCTTGCTTAGCTGCTAAGACATATCTTGATATGTTGGATGAATTATCCCGAGTCCCAGGCCCGGTGGGATCTCCAAGAGGATTTCAAACAGACACCAGTCACAACAATCAAGCATTTGCGTTGACAAATTATGGCGCTCATTGGCATCTTCTACTACCGTTCAAGAAACCAAGAGAGGAAGACCAACACGCCAATGCAGAAGGCTTAAGCGAAAATGCCTATGTAAGTGCTCTTCCCTTAACTGAGCTCCTTGTCTGGAACACAAATGGATTAATCATTACAACAGATTTTTCAGAAGATATGGAGCGGAAGAGTCATCCACGAGAGACCAGCCTGGGAACTTCTTTGCCTTATCGACCAGATTCACCAATATGCGACGACTCGGTTCCGAGACTACGTGATTCAACATCTTCAACCGTGGCACATGTACTGCGACCGCAATTTTGTCCCAGATTGGCAATCGCATTATTCCGTGTCGTGGCATCTGAGGCGGAAGAGGAAGAGAGTCATCACTGTAGCGGACTTACCTCTACCCAGTTGGTGCCAGTATATGAGCAACGAGGCAAAAGAAAAGCTTCAAAACAAAGCTAAAGCAGCTCTGATGGAGGTGATAGAGAAAGATGAGCTTTTGAATGGTGATGAAGAGAGCCGTAAGCGGTTGAAATCGGGAAAAGTTCATGAACAGGTGGTCTACGTCCAACCGATACCCGCGACGATTTCCCCACCAGTAGGAAATGGCAAAGGGAAAGATAGAGCAAACTGGACTTGGCCACAAAAACCTTTCATTACTATTCTAGATTGAAGTAAGTCTACATGCACTTCAGCAAATTAGGATGAAATTCCATAAAGGTCGATGCTCAAAAACTGCTTAGGAGCCATGTGTTAACCACTTGTTCAAGATAAGTAAAAAGAAATGAACAAAGTCCAGATGAAACCGAGTCAACTCGAAACAAGTCGTGTATACTCGGCTCAATCCAGCCGAAATGCGAGTCAGTCGAGACGAGTTTTGATTGATCGTTGATCTTGCTTACGCCGGCTGCCCTCAAGTTGCTTAGTTGTAGAACGTAGTTGTATTGACAGCTAAATCGCGGAAAATAAAAATGTATTTAAGGCTTAAAGCTGTAATGCATCCATCAAATAGACAGAAAGAACGTCAAACTAAAGGACTTACGGAAGTTCCACACCGAAATTACTGTTCACGCGTTGTCTAACCGAACACTAATTTGCCATGCCCGGCAAAGCTTTCAACCCTAAGACAAATTAGCATCTCCTCATCCAAATCATGAAATAGCAGAGGAGAGACTTACAGCCTTCAGTATCCTCATTCACCGTCGTCGGAATCTTACACTTATTCGCCGTCGCCATCGGCTGTTTCGTGATTGAACCACACCCATCATAAAAGCACTCCGATTTGTCCATTGCCTTTTGCAACGAGTCTCCCTTCCACCCAAACATATAATCAGCATGCGTCCCACCAGCCGTTCCCTCGAAGCTCCACACAAATGGGTTCGGATTGCCGGATTTCCAGAGACTGTTGAACTTTGTGGTGTCCCAAGTCGTCTCGTAAGCGACTTGGGGCATGCGAACAGGATGCGAGGCAGGACACTTAGGTGCGCTGATGAAACCGTCAGATCTGATGGTGTTAAACATGTGAGATTGGTGGTCGGGACTGTCGAGGTTGACTCCGTCCCAGCAGCTAGTTTTAATTAGCCTGAGATCAAGATTGACCCTCGGAGGCTACTCTCGGCGGAGGGATACGTACGAGGGGAAGTGATGAGTGGTGAAGATACCGCCGTCGCACGGCTTGGAGGGAAAGTCGGCGAGCTCTGCTCCTCGACCCCCGTTCTTGGAAAGACACTGGTAGCGGAGACCTACTTGGGGCTTTCCAGTCGTAGTTGGATTGCCTACAGTCATGCGGAAACCCTGAACTCTGTAAGTTTCTTTTCCTCACACCGGGCAATTGAAGTGGGCAGTAGGGCCACAACTCACAGGCTTGAAAGCAGTAATCTTCTGTTGGTTGAGATTATCCCTTGATAGGTCAAATTGAGTGTAGTAAACAGTCAAGCCACCTTGGGCACCGTCAGAGCCACCGAGAAGAGGTTGCACGGGCAAGACCGGCACACGGTGATAGGAGCCATTAGTGGGGCTCTTGAAGAACAGATGAGCAGTCCAGTAGTTGGAGAAGTCCTCGGACATTTGACATGTGGTGCAAGTTGCATGTGGACTGGAACCGATGTCTCCTTCCATGGTGGCGTTAAAGGCATTTCCACCAACGACTTTGCAGAGGATTAGTCAGTGTTGCATTTCCATAACCTAGGAATGCCAAGAACGGAGATGGTAGGCTCAAGGAAGCGCGGTACATGATAATCGGACGAGATTATGAAACGGGTGACGAGAGATTGAAGTGCACTTACTGTGGTGAAGATGAGTTGAAGGTAATTCGCCTGGTTGGACGACTGGGTCGAGACGTTGTATCGTCAATGTCGAGCACGGGAATCGAAGGCCGGCATAGGCTGGAGCGACCAGCGCGAGAGAAATGGTGAGGAACTTCATCGTTAAAGTCATGTTCTTGTTTTCAAGACTCAGAAAACTTTCGCTGTAGAGAAATGAAGTCCGCAAAAGCATGGACGCCAAGGAGAGAGGCACGGGGGAAACCCGGTGTGCCGTCTGTACTTATAAGTTTCTGGAAGCCATGAACGACCGATACATTCTTTGTGACCCTCCTCATCTGGCAAGGATGAACTTGGGCGTCGTTATCTTAGCAATAAATTAAACATGCCCGGTAATGCAGAAGCCGACTGTGAAAGGAAGAGACGAATCTTGAAATCTGGCCAACAAGCGAATCCGTATGATCATGAAATGACCCGGTTATAGCATGTCTTTACAATGCGATTGGACGAAACAACTGCCGTGAGCATTCGACCAATCTTTGCTGGATAAACGGGGTATTTCCATATTACTGGACCTGTCAAACTTAAGCGAATTGTTTTTGTTCAATTGCCGAAGCGTCTCAGGCCAGCCAGACAAGCAATGAGGGAGGAGCTAAGCATCTCCCCCGCAATATCTGGATCATGAGAGGTAATTCTATTGAAATTGTTAATTTACCACTGTAACATTAGAAGGGTCTACGGGCCGCTGGACACACGTTTTGGGAGGGTTAAGCGATGTAGAAGAATGACTCGAAGGACGATGTGACAGAGAACGGCGAAGTGAGATGGGAGCGATCCATTAACACGCGTCATCAATCGAATGTGTGAATGGCTCTGTCACAGCTCAGATTTAAAATCATTTGCCGACTGTTGAGGGGCTTCCACTCGTTGGCATATCGTCTTCGATAAATGGTTTTTTTTTAACTCTACACGGATACAACAGCTGTGAACGACGCAAGGTGGCGGCAAAGAAACATAACGAGAGATGTATGGCAATACTCATCAGATATCTAAAAGATTAAACAATCAGAAACTAGCAGACGAAAAGTTTGGACGCAGTATCAAACAGACACCCATCGCGTCTCGGCCCCTGCCAGACAGGATGCTCTGCGAATACACGTGAATTTTAGTCGGACAGCCAGGTACCAAAGGGATGGTAATCGGCACCTCTGACGCCGAGTCTAAAAGATGATCCTTAAGGAAGTGATGTAGGTGGTGCTAAGATCTGGCTGGCTCTCTGCTTGTGACCGAGATCTCAATTGATCACTCGATCACGTGCCATTCGCAACCAAAGGCAGCCTCTCCATCAAAATCTCTACCGCCCACTTCAACGTCGTCTCCATGTCCCTATCCACGTCACCCTCCTGGCTCAGAATATCCGTCTCCCTCACAACCTCGTCCTTCAACTTCCCTTCCACGTCCCCACCCTCAAACATCCACTTATGATCCTCCACATAATTCGGCCAAACAATCTTATCCACATATCCTGGCGGATCTTCCCAGAAGCCCTCAAGCGTAACATACCCGCTCCTAGCTTCCCTCCTTGCCTTGGCTTTGGCATAGCTCACTCGCAAGAACAGCTTGATGTCCATCTGTGATTGGATTGGTGCTAGAGCTTTGGAGTACAGCAAGAAGCCATCGAAGACGCAGAGTCGGACTGATGTCTCGGAGCCACTTAAGATGCTATGGCCAGGATGACCAGGCTCGGTCCAGGTTTTGACACGGGCTTTGAGAGCGGCAATCGTGTCGTCTGAGACGGGACAGGCGCCGACGGAGTTTTGGTCTTCTTTGGAATCGAGGGTGGGCTGCGAGGTGGTGAGTACGGTCTCTGAAAATTTGGAGCTGGGATGTCTTTTTGGATTGGAGTTTGAAGGGGAGACGCAGCCGTGCTCGCTGCGATGGCTGAGCCTGCTTGAACTGACTGGGAATGTGCCTTCGGCGTGGATGTGCTCGAGGGATTTGACCATGTCCGGGATGGAAAGTGCTTCTACGCAGTCCCAATCTAGAAGTCCATGTTTCATAGTTAACCTACATCTCGTGAGCCAACTATTCGTAGTGTTGCTTGCTCAAGGATAAAAGAAATTGTAACAGTCCATGATCACGTGTTTAGTCGAAGACCTCCGTTTGTCCTTCTTAGGACGATTCAAGAACGTGGTAGTATTACGAACTGCCTCAGATTTATTTCTCGTGATAGACAGAAACGAAGTATCAAATCAAGGATCACCTACTCAGTTTCAGCCTTATAAAAATCGTCTTCGTGCAGCACAAAACTATTCGGAAAGATATCTCGGAGAAGCCGTGCAAGAGTCGTCTTGCCGCTGGAAGAACATCCACTTATGCCGACAACAACAGCTTTGCGAGGAGCCGTCATCATTAATGAGTGATGTGCTCTGAAAGCAGCGGTGGTAGAGACTGGATGTTGATAAAGAAGAATAGGTGAAGAGTGGAGATGTCTTGAACCGGAAGGAGTCAGATCTAGGCAGCTCGCTTATCTGTAGCGTGCCCCGCTTGGTGATTGTTCCCCCCTCAAAAAACTCTTTGGGATGCCTTTCTGGAAGCCAGGGTGATTGGCAATGTATTAAGAGTCTTGGTCCAAGTCGTGAGGGAAGCTACATTCTGTGTAAATTACATATATGTCTTACATTCATTGATGATGCCATTCCTATCTGCTAATCAGGTTCGAATATATCCCCGTCTTCTCAATGAAACGAGTAAATTCCTAACGAAACGTATCATTGCACCTCTGCTATGCTATTGCCCACCGCTGAGCTTGTCCGCCAGCCCATCAAGATTCCCATAGCTCCCACAACATGATGAAGTCAGGATGGAATCTTGCCTTCTTACACCACGCTTCCGTTTTCTTCAGAAATCTATCGATTTGCTGATAAAATCTCTTGCCAGAAATCAGCTCATGGCAGAACTGGTTCACGAAGTAGACCTCCAGCCTCCCGCCTTTCTTTGATGCTTCCAAGCGATCCTCAGCCTCTGACATTATGTCATTCAGTATGTTCTCCAAATCTGCCCATAGAGCCCCACTCTCATCATACAAATCTTTCGGCAGGTTTGCTTTCACCGATGGCTTGGCGTGCTCGATATCGCTCAGCGCGGATCCAAGCTTCACCACCGTCGTACCGAATCTCTGGACGGCGTTCATGTGGTACGAGCTGTCTCTGAAAGTGTATGTTGTCCAGTTGTAGATCCAGTTGGTCAGCGAAATGCCATCAAATACGTTCCCGTGCAAGTAGATTGGGACTCGCTGAGGATGCCAGAACGTGTGGAAGTAGCTTGCTGGGACTCTATAGTACTGCAGATCATATATGGTCGCAGGAGGGGTGTAGGGACTGTGAGTAATGAACGTCGTGGTGTTTTCTGGCCTGTTGGAATCGACCCTGTTATATCCACCCCCAGCTTCGTCAAACAAAGCTTGGTAACTCTCCTGTAATTCGCGATATGAGTTGAAGTCCCGGGTTTCTCTGTAGAAGATGAATCGCAGGTCTTCTGGTGCCCAACTCGTCTCTGAGAGATCAGAGGTCTGACCAGCGGATTGCGCATTCGCAAATCGTACCCTCTTCGAGGAAGTCTCCTCTCGAGTTGGGCTTCCTGCTAAAGGCTCCGCAGAGTCCCGCCATGCCAATGTGGCTCCTGTATCCGAGTGATAATCAAAAGTAGCATTGGTCGTCGACACGTTTGGGTGCGCATCGACGGAGAAGTCTTCGTCAAGGACTTCTTCGACAGAGACTGGAGGCGGATGTTCTGACCGGACAGCACCAGCAGCTTCATCAGCAGGGACTTCTTCCCATGTATTGATGCTTTTGTCTTCGCTCGTGTCCTCTGAAACGGCCGCATCGTGGGGCACTACTGAGGATTGCGAATCTTCCCGGCTAGGTATCTTAGTATGCCACTCCTCGAGTTCTCCTGAGCCTGTATGTCGTTTGAACTCTTCGTCGAGAACTTCTTCAATTTGCACTGCATATGGCGACCTAATTTTTCCACTGGGATCGAGTGGAACGACAAGTGGCGCATGAAAGGAGTGATTGTCTGAAGCATCAGCTGGAATATGCTCCTCCACGAGGATTTCAGTTTCCACAACGGACAACTTTTTCGTTAGCGTCGGTGGTGAACTGACAGACCGTATGGGACTTTTTCCATCACGACCAGTCTGGTTTACTTGTGCGTCGATGTCGCTCCCAGACGCTGAAGTCATTTGATTATAGCTTTCTGTCTCTAGCAATATGTCTCGCGGACTGATATCTTTTAGTGAATCAAAATCTTCCAAGGTCGCTGGCGGTACTATGCTCGAGATTGTTTCCACAGGAGCTGTTTCGCTGACTCTCGGAGCATCGGCTGGAACAATCTCCGTACGAGATTCATCTCCAGCGAAGTCATCCAGAGTCGAGACACATAGGCATTCTTCGTCAAGTACCATTACTGGATCCGTGTTCTCGATAGTTTCAAAGTCGAGACTTACCTTTTCGGACACCGCAACCGCTTCACCATCACTTGTTGTCATTGGAGGGATATCGGAGTTGTGATTTTCGTCTTGGCCAGCAATGTCGCCATCAGTGTGTGACGTACATGATGCATGCATTCGCTGATAAGATCCATCGTGATCACCGGAAGGATCTTTGGAAGACTCATTCTCGTCAAAAGGTTGTTCTGACACGACTGCCTGAGGCTCAATGTCTACTGCATTACTTCCTGAGCCAGACTGGCCAATGGTATGTTCCATATAGGGTGCATTGTGACTATCCGGAGATGATTTAACATCTGATGCCTCGGAGACAGGAGGCGATTCGACTAAGCTGTTGTCGTCCGGATTTATGTTTCCCTCATTTGAGTCTTCTTCAAGGTCAAGTATATCGTCAAACACGCCTCGATTTCCTAGTTCTTCGACGTAATTTGTAATCAGCCTCTTATGGCGCTGCAGCGTGGAGCTTCGATATCCTTCTTTTGCCAGCTCCCGACGAAGTTCCCTCCAGAACATCTGATCATCATTAGTATACGAGGTCCACACTGAACCTTCCCTAGACACAGCGGTCATGTTGGCTGTGACCCAATGCAGTGCCTTTCGAATTCCATGTAGTTGTTCACCGTGCATGGCTGATCGAGCCTCGACTCTGCCCAATGCTGTCTCCACTCTACCCATTGAGTCCAATGAGCAGAGTTTTAGACTCATCATAATGGCTGATGTATGCGTTGACAATTTAATCCGTATCTCTGCCAGATCCTTCGTCTGTCCGTTCCCAAATTTGATCTTCTGCCACAGCCTCCTGCCCCGTTTTTGTTCCCCAGTCAAAGCATTGTATTTGGTCAAGACATTATGCATAGTTTTCAAAATTCCCTCGCACCCCGCCACATGTTCTTCGAGTTCTTGTCGCTTATCATTGCTTGCTTTGTTGAGTTGAGATTCGGGATTCGACACTTCCTTCCGCAGACGATTCAGGACTTTGTAGAGGCTCGAAACTTCGCGGGTGAGTTCGTCGTGCTCTCCACATGCCTTTCTAGCGCCCTGGTAGGTGTTCCACGCCAATTGTGCCAGCAGGATGCAATCGCCTATAGATGATCCGAAGCTCATCCTCAGGAAGCGTCCGCAAGGCTGCGGGGCTCAACGGCCAATTTGTCACTGTGCAAATCCTCGAAGTCGGGTTTGCTACAGCAGTCTCGCGAAAGAATGGCTGGACCACTGTTGGGCCATGATTGCTGTGCTGCTACCTGAGCAAGAGAAAGAACAACACAGAGAATGCTGGTAGGAACATTCTTCTCGAATTTGAGACGTCTGCTGGGAGAAGGGCACCTCGCCGAGTTGCCCGCCTGGCTGCATTGTGGCGGGGTATATCTGATAGAGACTGGACGACATCGGTGCAAGCATGAGCTGGAGGGTGTGCAGCTGTACGGAATGATTGGAAGACGATAGAAGACAGGCACCTGACTTACCGTATCCCCATGGCAGGCCATGTATATGGCATCATGCATGGGGTGCTGTGATGTGGGTGTGGCATGGAGAGGGAGAGGGAAGATAGAGGAATGTTTGGGGGTCAAAAGGCAAGGGACGGGCGCTAGGGTACTTCGGGCCTAGCTCGATATTCTACGAAGGTATTTCTTCCTGGCCCTTAGAACACAACCGCATCCCTCAAAAGACCTCGAGATGCCAATGAGCTTATGTTGCTTTATTGATGATCTGTCTTCGGATGCTTCCTCTACTCGACCACCAAGCTGGGTCCCTTTGAAAACACATTGTTCGGATCAAATCTCTTCTTCAGCTCCGCCAGTCTACGGTAGTTGACACCAAAGACAGTTTGGCCAGTCGCTCCGAGACTATCATAGTTACCATATTCTCCAACACTAGTCTTAGTAGTGGAGTCCGTTCCTTCGGCAATTTTCTTTTCCAACTCCTTTCTTGTCTTTGTCGACATTGTCCTTGTCCATTCTCTGCAGGCGGAGTCGTTCTCAGGCTTGGTCCATCCAGGCCCAAAGGCGAGATTCCCATACGCCCCTCGGTTTGCAAAGGATGTAGCAGTCTGAGAGACTTCCAGGATCTTCTTGAATGGAACAAATTCCCACAAAACCATCGTCGCTCCAGCATCGGGATTCTTGGTAATAAATTCGAGCCAGTCGTCGAAGATGCCGTCCGCAAACTTCGTGTCCAACGGTGCAAGGAACGCTGAGCCTTTCATTGTCCTACGCAGTCCGTGGAACATAGCTTCGTTTAGCATTTGGTTGACTCCAGTGTAGGGCATTGTGCTCGTCTGATCAACAAGTGGATTCAAGGCGAAGACTTCTTTGAAGTATGATTTTCCTTGCTCTTCCGTTCCATTATAGAAAACAATGACCATGATGACCTAGTAGGAACCTTGTCAGTCCTTGATCCAAGTTTTCACAGAGGATACGTACCGGCTGGAAAGCGGGTGGCGGCGCTCCAAAACCAAGGAGTATGGCAGACTTTCCACTCTGATCAAGAATAACTTCATTGGCGATCTTAATCAACGGATCGAGCTGCTCCCTTGGAAACACCAACATGCCAGCCCAGACTGGATCTTTCTGATCATGTCCTTGATAGACAAACTTGGTGAAGACGCCAAACCCAATACCTGCTCCTCTCGCAGCCCAGAACAAATCCGGATTTTTGGTCTCAGAAGCAGTGACAATACTTCCATCAGCAAGCACGGCTTCGACTTCCAACAAATTATCAACGACCATCCCATGCTCTGGAGTCAAATATCCATAGCCTCCGCCAAGCGTCAATCCTCCCACTCCAGTATGGTTTACGGTCCCGCCTACGGCTGCTAGTCCAAACTTGGCCGCTTCCGTGTCAACATCAGCCCACAGCGCACCACCTTCCACGGCCACTGTCTTCTTTTTCTGATCTACAGTTACACCCCGCATCTTTGACAGATCGATACAAAGACCACCGTCTGTGGACGAAGCGCCACTTGTCCCGTGCCCGCCACCGACGACAGCTAGCTCGAGTCCTTGAGATACGCTGAAGAGGACTGTCTTTGAGACCTCTTCTGGAGTGGTGGGGAAGACGATGATGCCCTGAGAATGAATGTCAACAGACAAACCTACTGGGCCTGAGGATGATCTCACTTACAGCAGGTTTCTCCGCAGCAGCAGACCACCTCTTGAGACTGTGCTCATAGTTTTCTGACTCCTTCGTCACAACATCTGCCTTCTCAGACAGTGTCCCCTTGAATTTCTGCACCGCCGCAATATCGATTGCCATTTTCACAGATTCCGAAATTATCGTCTGTCTTTTCTTTCGATCCTTCAAACTCAAAGTTCACACAATCAAAATCGGAAAATGGAGTCGCGAAGTCTATACATATGTAAATAATACCAACTTACCAAGCTTCCCAGCGGCGCAATCCTCCCCTTTGTACCTCAATCTCGTTCTCCCCTCCCCCTCATTTGACGGCGTAGGCTTACACACGTGATCCTGACATGCTCACGCCGTCCACTAGCTAATCATATATCCGCTAACCTGCATGCATACGCGTAAATAAGGTAAGACCTAAATCCATTTAGACAAATAGAGCCTGCTTTGAAACCTGAAGGCATCCGCTACAACGGCGAACATGTCAGATGAAGTCAAGCGCCATAAGCTGATTGTCCGCCCTGCTTACATTTCAATACCACTATGTTTCTTCCATAACCGAAGCCTCAGTTAGAACCTTCATTGGATGCAATTGAACGAAGGCTCAGCTCACGTCAACTTCACCTTCTGAAGTCCAAAGTCGAGATCTCCACCTCGTTCGAGGCAGGCAGCCGCTCATCCAGCCGCTTCCACATCAGATGTGGGGTTCCAAGCACTGGCATTCGTTCCCGCTCGATAGTGACATATCCGGCGCCTTAACCCGTTCAGACGTTTTGGTACGAAGTAACGTCCTGTATGGAATCAAAATACGGGCTTTTCAAAGCCCGTAGATGCCAAACATCTGGTAAGAGGCTCAGAACGGCGATTTGCGTAAGCGAGGCAGGCCACTGAATTTCAGCAAAGATCAGGGGCAGTTCCGCCTTTCTATGTCAAGCTGAAAACAATGATCGATCACTGATCGCTCGGACGAGGTTGTATTCCTTACAGGCCATGATTTTCGAAGACTGTTGACTTTTAGCTAAATGCATGATATTGAATTCTCGCTTTCATCTGACGCTCGAATTTGCATACAAGAGACTCCACAGGAAAACATAGTCTCAAATGGAGGTAAGACTTATCATAGCTGCCCGATTCCATATTCAAGAATGATCTGTAACGAACGTCAGTGAGGATATATTATTGATGCCAGGAAAGGATGAAACAATTTTGGGGGCCGAAACTGCGGGGTCCAACCTCCTGAAACTCTCGCTTCCCGACCTCCCGAATTCTCTGCATCTATCAATCACTTCCACTGCTTCATATCAGAAGCCTCACAAACGTCCAAGGTCTTGAAATTCTTGGCATACTATCTTCTTTATAGTAGTCTGTAAGCGTCCGCGCCAAGAGCACTTCGACCATCAACTGGACTGCAATGCCTGTCGCCAAGGCGAGGAAGTGGGATGCTGCCTCCGGCTTTACCTTCATCACTTTCTCGCATCCCGATGAAGTCCTTGAAAGAGGCACACAAACTATCATAAGAAGTAAGGCTTTGTCATCGGTCAGCCGCCCCAAGAAGAGGAAGCATCCAAGACCGATTGTCTTAGACCTTGACATGTTGCAAGGCCAGCCAGCGACGTATGGCACAGACCTCAGAGAGGATTCACATGTACCTGGAGCGGTTCATTTGTGTCGGGCTCTGGGACTCCAGGTGATTCCACCAGCTCTGCCTCACCTAGGCATCTTCGCTGTTGAACCCGACGACCGGGCGCGAGAACTTCTATGTTTCAGTACGTACTAGTCTTGGGTAGTTCTCGGGACATCTGACATGCTGACACTGTCAACAGTGTCCAACGAAGCAGAGCACGTTTATCGACCATTTAGAACAGAGTGGTTCAACATGGCTATCTTGTCTTCGACATCCTATTACCTCTGTCTTGCTAACGCAGCTCTTTTCTTGAATCAGCATGCTACAGGGATTACTACCTTGGAATACACGGATTCAATTGAGTCTACACGGTACTACAGCAAATGTCTCACACAGGTCAACAAACAGCTCGCTTCCTCAGCTGAGGATATCGATGGAGGAACAATCACGACAATTCTAGGATTCATCTGCCACAGTCTCGCCACCCGCAATTACGAGAAATGCGAGATGCATATGCACGGCTTGGAACGCATCATCAGCCTTCGTGGGGGGTTTCATGGGCTTGGAGATCTTCTCACTCTTTTTGCCTCCTGGTAAGTTCTTCAATGATTCAATCCCAACCCCCCATCCCTCTCTTCCATTGCTGACATACGTCCTAGGTTCGACATCACAAACGCTGCCTTCCACGATACAGAGCCGCGATTACCATGTCCAACAATGCTTGACGAAGATTCATCACGATCAGAGCCTTTGTCCCTTGCCTTGGCTCCGCTTTTCTGGGAGTCGCGAGAAGCACATCTGGATCCTTCTCTCTGGGCAATAAGCATGATAAAACTGCGGCAGCTCGCAGCGCGTATCAACAACAACTCCACGCAGCCGCAATTCTGGGAGTCAGGCATAAAGTCAACAACAATGCTGGGACCAGTAGCTCATTGCATATTATCCATTCCGCGCTTGGATATTACCATTTCATCTAGCAGGGACATCGTCAATCCGACAATCGCACTCCGAGAAGCCACACGGCTTGCTCTGTTGGTCCTAATGGCTTTACTGAAACGAGCCTTCTCACTCATTGCAGATGAACTCCACTCGCTCCTTGAAAAGTTGTCGACCGTCACTCCGCTACTGGCCACTATCTCATGCTTTCCAGGCTTGAGGCTTTGGATATCCTTCGTCCATGCTTGCGCCATAGAGGAGCCGATCTCAGAGTTGCAGCTAGCTAACATCCACCGTGCCATGAGGGAATTGGACATCTCAAGGGGGAGTCAGGCTTTCTGCGAGGCAGAGAAAGTTGTATGGATTCATTGCCTATTGGATGATCGAGCAAGGCCAGTTCAAGAACAGATCGATCGATATCTTGCAGACAATCAATACATCCTCTAAGGGCATAGAAAGCTTTATCCATGGTACAAATTTCAAAGTGGGTAAATATTCGCAGTACATTACAGCTTCAATTCCCCGTAATTCCACCGCTCACCGAGATTGTCTGCCCAGTTATCCACCGGCTCATCTCCGAAGTCAACAACAGAACGGCATCAGCGATATCCTCACCACGACCTTCTCGCTCCTCTGCTCGAGTCAAGGGCACAAGACGTGCATGTGTCTGTTTCTGGACCTCGCCTGTGTTGGTGTCGGTTGAAACGGGTCCTGGCATGATCGTATTGATGGTGATTCCGTAACCTCGCCCAAGCTGTCGGAAGAAGTCAATCCGAAGGAACGAGAAGTGGGAGGAGAACAGGTGGTGGAATGAATGGATGGACTTGCCTGCATCGAAGCCGCGAACGATAACGTGTCCATCGCCGCCTTAAATATGTCAACGGAGGTTTGAGCACCGGCGAAAACAAGCGAAGGCCAAGCAGCCGGGGAGCTGGACTTCGCACAGCGAGAGAGAATTTGTGGGTAAGGTACGTACCTTGGCAGCCGAGTAAAGTGGGCTCATAGGCACGCCCATCTTTGACGCAATGGATCCGATATCTGTTTGGGACACAAGTCAGCGAGTCTCTAGTTCCAGGTGTCGGGTAGGGAATCAATCGGGACTTACTGATGATACGACCACCCGGCGGCATCTTTGGTACCACTTTCTGTATGAGGAAGATAGGTCCATACAGAGCAGTTCCCATCATGGCATCGATGCCCTCCTTTGTCTCCTCCATCAACGGCTTCGGAGAACCACTGATAGCATTGTTGACTATTCAAAGTCACACAAGTCAGCCAGAACTTCGTCAAGTCGCTCATCTCGTCGTCAGGGTACGAATTGGGTCGTACCAAGAATATCAATCCTATCCACACCAAACGCCTTACATGTCTCATCAACAAGCCTCGCCGCACCCTCAGGCGTCGACATGTCAACTTGTACCACTGTGGCTTTCCCACCGAGCTCTTCGACCCTCTGTGCAACGGCAGCAGCACGAGGTGCGACGGAGTCAGAGACGTGGTTGATGGTTATGCTGGCGCCGTTGCGGGCAAGTGCGAAAGCTATTGCGGCACCGATACCGTTTTCGCGGCCGGAGCCGGTGACGATGGCGATCTTGCCGGAGAGGGAGAGTGTGTCTGGGGACATGTTGATCGATATTGGATTATAATGGTAGGAAATAGGAGGAGAATGTCTTTCTGGGCTGCGAGATGGAAACTTGAAATTTGCATGAGGAAACTGGAGATGTGTCTGTGACGGGAAGGACAGCTCTTATATATCTTCTCATGTTGCCCTCGGCGTCATTCCAGCACCGATGGGTCCGAGAAGATTCATCAACTTCACGACAAATCCATGTCCAGTGTCTATGATCTTTCGTAGATCGGACTTCATTCGACTCTTTGGAGGGCGTTGATGTGAAGCTTGTGCCATGTAGTGACCCTTGACCAAACATAGCGCATCCCCACACATCCTAAAATGGAAAAAAAGTGATCCCTGCTTGCAGATGCGGACGCTAAGCGAGGTCCATCAACATCCGCTCTCCACTCCAGCAACCTACGTGCTCTACTTCGTCGCATACACACACCAAATCTTCTCACCTTTCACTGTGAACCGTCGTTACTCTCGATCAGGCCCCACTGGAAACTGGGATGCTGATTGTGCTTCAGGCTGAGGATCTCTACCGAATATTTGTGTTCTTCTACATGATGAGTCTAAGTTTTTCGTGATGCTTGATAGATCCGCTTCGCGCAGTTCACATAAGATCTTCGAAGCAATCCAAGCTGCTTCCGTGCCAGAAATGCTATTCAAATCGATACGCCCAGCCACGCAGAACGACACAATACTTATACAGTCTCAGCACAATACAACTTCGTCACATCGCACAGACATCCTGCAAACAAGTCAGTATTCCCGCTCGAACTAAAAAGCACCATCACACACCTTTCTCCGTCTTTTGAAGTCCTCATAAAATCCAACCCAAGCCTCCCTCTCCCTACAATCCTCCTCCCACCCCACACCGCCCGTACACTCCGGCCGAAACTTTTGGATCTGTTCTTCACTTGCCAGCCACGGCTTCGGCAACGGACTATCCGAAAAATGCACCACTCTCGCCTCACTCAATACCTTCTCGACATCCCACCCCTTCCCCAATCCACTCTTCCTCTTCCCCTCCCCAGCACCCAACCACCCCCCATGGCTCTTCGCCCTCAACTCCCCCGTCAGCAACGCAAACTTTTCATGCGGAAGCACCCTACAGTTCCTCCCATAGAGCTTATTCATAATCTCCATATCATAGTAGCCCACCCTCGCCCCTTCCATCGCTTTACTGACACGCCAGAATTCGCGGTCAGAAGGCTCGATGAGCATGAAGTGCGAGGAGAGGAAGGGGTAGGGCAGCCACCAGGCGCGGGGCATGATGGCTGGGGCGGAGGGGAGAAGGAAGAGGGAGTCGAGGGATTGGAGGATGGTGGCGTCGGAGTCGAGGACGAGGAGTCGGGAGTACTGGGTTTGTTGGAAGGCGAGGAGTTTGGTGTAGCTGTCTGCCCAGTTGGGGCCGGAATCTATTGTAAATGGTGCGTCAACATAACAATTCTAAGACTGAACTTTAAAACAAATGAAGATGAAAAATGAAGAGAGAGACGAGGCGTAGGGACGGCGGAAAGAACTCACAAGCCGCCATGTTCTCATGCTGAACCCTAATCGCCTTCAATGTCACATTAAGCTCATCCCTCGCCTTGACCAACAATCTACTCTCTACTGTCCCCAGCGACACATCAAGCGAGTACTTATTCGGATACAACAGCAACCTATCGGCTTTACTCCCCATCCTATGCAACGTCTCGAAAATCATCACCGCGTTGCAGAGATACTCGACATTAGTAGCGTACTGCGTATACGCGAATTTCGACCAGTCGATGTCGACGCCTGAGTGTTCGGACGGGATGGTCACGGGATCCGTGTAGTAGCATGATGGGCCTGTGAGACGTGCCCAGATGTGGTGGGTACGGAAGGAGTTACGGAGGTAGAGGAGGGCAATGAGGGAGAGCAGGATTGCGTAGATGGTGCGGGCTGGTTTGGAGGTGAGGATTTGCCGGGTTGTGGGGCGCGGTTGGTGGTGTTTTTTGTAGTCGTCGTCGGCGCGGGGGTCGAAGTTTGGTAGGAATGGAGAATCTTGAAGGAAGTCTGGGAGATCCAGGAGTGGCGGTTGTGAGATTCTTCGTTTCATTTTGGATGTATTGGTGGGTGGTGAGGTTGGGTTCTTGGCCACTTGATGTTGATATTGGTTTCGATTGGCTTGAGCGAGTGGACCCGACCTCACAGTATGAAGGAAACTCAAATATCTCCTAATGAATAGTGACCTATCTTCAGATTAGGCTTTTATTACAATCGCGATATTATGTTGTACTTACCTTCTTTTCAGCGTCCAAAAATATCTCAGATTTCTACCCCTGAAAGCTCCTTGCACAGCAGATCACGCAAGGTGTTCTCCGGCAGACTTCAATGAACTGCACAAGGTTACGTCAAAGCTTGCTTTCTCGAAAGTCGAGTATCCATATTTGCATTCAAATCAAGCTCTCTTCAATCGGCTGTAAGAGTCGTGATGGACGAAGGCATGTTGTCCCTCAAATGCTTGTCATCAACGGCCGGGTCAACCGGATCACCATAAGCTTAAAATTACGGGGCAGATTTTAGCCGTTCGTGCGTCCTTGCCCCTGAAATTGTGATCGCGTTCTATATTTGATGGTTGCGGAGCAGAACAAAGAACAGTCCTTTGTAAAGATGAGAGTCGAATGAGCGGTGGAATTGGACTGACTGGCAAAATGAAGAGGGGAGCAGGAAGAAATTGATAGAAATGAAATCACGTGACATATAAATTTGTTCGAATTGTTGTATTTTGTGGAAGTCTATCTATGTGCCAGATGTTGCCTGTGTGGTGCCAATAGAACTACTATACATGACAATATTCTTACCCTGTCCCACGTTCGCATGGCCACGCCGTTAGAGCGCTCTTCTTCTGTCCACCTACCTCCTACCTCGTACGAGGTCCTTCTCTGCCCCGGCATTCCTGTTCTCCCCCATCATCCACTTGTATCCTCTCCATCCTCGCCGTTAGGACTTCCCGCACACCTATAACACCTGACTCGCACATACTCATAGTCATCCAGCGTACGATGACCTAGTCGACCTTTCAGCCGGCAAAACGAGTAGTTGATAGCAAATGCACACCCACAGGTGTAAGTCGTGTAGTAGTTCATGCACATCAGGACACCAAATTATGGATGGAGCTTTTCATAAGATGCGAGGCTGGCAATTTGAATGTGCTTGAAATTTGAGGCTAGGCGATATTACTTGACACTGAATATGAGGGAAGCGAGCAAATAAAGAGAAATTCGAGAAGAATGAGGATTGCTTGTGAACACAAACAAGTGGTCGTGATTGGGAAGTACTAGGCTGTGACTTGGCAGTGACTATTGCCAGCCAGGTCTGAATGGAAGGATAGCAGGGCCCGGACTTCCTTAGCGGCTGTGAAAAGTGTGTTGTGGTTAATGATGCCCAGGAAAGCATGTACCTACCTTGAGAATGAAACTCAACTTACCGGAATATTGAGGCGTGAAAGGAGAATGTTAGCATCTCACCTGCAATTGGCACATGCACACCGTCGAGGCGGCTCGGTCTTGTGAGATGTTGTCAGCATTGAGTAATTCTAGATACAAATGTAGGTAGGAGGTTGCACCTTTTCGTCGCATCGCAGTCCCAACCCAAATCATCGTCTGAGATCATGCCAGTCTTACACCAGCTTGACCTCTCTTCTTGCGCTGTTGCGCCGTAGCGCCGCTCATACCACCACTGCCACCATCGAGGGAGCTCTGTGCTTCTCTCCTCTTCTCGTCCTCGATCTTCTTGAGCAACTTCTCGGTCTTCTGCTTTCCGCTTCCCTTGCCGTGGAATTGATGTGACATGTGCTTGAATGCTTCTTTCGCATTCATGCTTCGTCCGTGATCGTCGATGTATTTCAACTCGACATTCGGCTTGTACTCCTTGTTGAAATGCTCGGCGAGTTGGCGGGATTCGACTTGGTCTCGGAAAGTATTTTGCGATCTGGCATATTCTTCCTTCTCCCGAGCTGACATCTTATCCAAGCGGCCATTGGCACGATCGCGTTCTCTTTGCATCCTGGCTTTCTTCTCGGCATCTGCTTCCCGACGTTGCTTTTCAGCCAAGAACAGTTGCTTCTGTCTGAAGATCGCGTTCAGATCCCCCGACTCTGCTGTCTTGATTATGCCTCGTTCCTTCAGAAGCTTCAGAGTAGACCCTAGACCGCGGTCTAGGGTAGCTTCTTGTTCCAGACCAGTATTAGTCATATCCTCGCCATTCGATTCTTCCCTCTTCAGGCGCGCCAGTCGGTCCTCTTCGTCCTCGATGTCGGCATATGACCGGTCCATGTTCACATCACCTTCATCATCTGAATCGTTGCCCATAGATGTGACAACTTCGGCTTGTCGGGACGTAGATCTTCGTTTGGGCTCCGGTGCTGTGGGTTTCTGCAGGTTGGCGACGAATTCAGATGTCTCATCAATGACTAGACCAGCTTCCTCTTCGATTTCGTTCTCTGTAGGTGTCGTTGAGGCCTCTTCTTTAAATTGCTGCGCGATCTCTTCGGGCCTGAGCTTTTGTCGCTTCTTCAAGGCGTTTCGTCTTTGTCTTGCAAGAGAAGCTTGTAGATCCTCATCATCAACGAAAGACATATCCTCAAATGTTCGCTTCTTCGGTTGTGCTGGCTGGTCCACCTCCATAGATTCTCCATTTTCGGCAGGTGTATCTGCGGACTCCACTACTGGGAAGATATCGTCCTCGTCAGCTGCTTTCTGGCGGGTCGACTTGGCTTTCTTCTTCTTTGGCTTCTTGATCTTGACTTCCGAGATATCTAGATAGTCAGACTTCGGCTCGTCCTCTACAAAGCAGTTAGCATGGCAATTTGCGATGGTGGCGCATAAAGACTTACTGAATAGATCGAGAGAAATAGCTTTCGGCTTCAACTTCTTCGCCGACGCGCCTTCAAATGTAGCTTCTGTTGTACTTCCCATACCGTCAAGTGTGAAGCGATTCCGCTTCTTCCCGTCAATCTCCTCATCATAATGTGCCAAAATACCAGTCTCACCATTCTCATCAACATCGTGTGGATTGTACACTGGCTTCTTCTTCTTGAGGTCCAGCTTGTCCTTCAGCTTTTCCCGCTCCCGGAGATCCAGATTCTCCAACTCGTCACCCTCTTCTTCGTTCTCGTCGATGGTTGTATCTTTCAGCGTCAGGACCTGGTCCTCTCCTTCCTGGAAAGTATCAAGTTCGTGTCCAACTTTGACTCCAGCCAGGTCCTTGGCTGTATACTCTGCGGCTGCCTCAGCATCCGCCAACTCCTGTTCCCTCTTCCTCGCCTTCTCAATCTCCTTTTGTCTCTTCTTCTGCTTCATCAGCCATGCCTTCGCGCCCATATCTTCGTCCTCGTCTGCATCGCCTAGACCTTTGCCTTCCAGTTTCGAAAACCGCTTCGCCGCATCTCGCGCTCTTTTGATAGCCTCATTCTTCTCGTCGCGTTTCTTCTTGGCTTCTTCGGCTTCTTTCATTTTGCGGTAGTTATCGTAGCCTTCTGCTTGTCGCGATTCGAGGGTGCTGCCTACTTCTTCAACAGGACCAGATGCTTCTTTGAAGACTGGGCCGGCGCCGGGCACGGGTAGGGGCTTCATGCCCAGAGACACCCGGAGGCGATTAGTCTCCTCGATAGAGATTGCGTCGGCCATGTTTGTGAGTTTGGTGAGGTTGTTGTTGGGGGGCTGAGAATAGTTGGTCGAGGCTGTTGTCGGTCGATAGAGTTGAGGCTGCAAGTCAAAATCCACTAGCGACCAGCATCGCCTAGTGATTTCCTTAGCGTCAACGCGGCCGCATCGCGATATATTTTCTCGCAGAGCTCTTCGCCTTTTCCTCTTTTTCCTTCTACAAACACAGATTTGTGCCCAGCGATCCCTTCAACCTTCGGGTTGTAAGGTTGATTGCTGCGGCAGTTCGTTCGTTCTATGGAGCCACCAGCCTTTCATAGGTAAATCTTATGGTGTCAATTTCCGATCGACAGATCTCAGAGCAATTGGGCACCACGAAGCTTGAATTCGCTGTAACAGGCTTGAGCTCAGTGGACGGTGTTCCGAAGACGTCACATTCCAAATCCTTTCGCCGAGACCGTCGGTCGGTGAGGTTAAGGGCTAACCGTTTCGACTACATAACGATGACTTGGGGGCTTCATGCTGGGAACGATCTTGCGTCTGCGGACGTTGGGACTGGGAGTAGCACAATCGGAGCTTGGGCATACAAGGAGGGGGATTATCAGACACATGAAAGGAACATGGAGGCAGTAGTACCTGCCTCGGGCCTTTACTTGGTTGTCTTGATATGGCAGATACCCGTGTCAATAACCTGCTGCCTTTGCAGCTGGGCTGACAAATTTTGCAATGCAGACTTTTCCTTGCTCCTTCGAAGTATCCCACAATACCAAATCTTATACGTACACCTGGGACCTGTGTAATTTGCACGTATCCTCACTGGGCTGCTCAGCTGTGGTGTTACATTCCCGACTTTGTTCGATACCGTTGGCTATTCCGCGCCGTGAGATTTTTCAACAGATGCTCCACTGGGGAAAGTACGCCCCTTCTCTTCAATACCCTTGGTCTGCAAGCCACCCTCTGATCACTGTTGCTCGCGATCGCGTCTCCGTGAAGGTGGCTCACTAGCAGAGTCTTCTAGGCTAGACTGAACGAAGTGCAATGATGAAGCCATGCAGCAGTGTCAAAGGTTCAAGATCGACATGGAGATGGCTACGGACGCTCTTCGGTGCAACTCCATACTACTCTATTTTATGGATATCGAAGTCGAAGAGCGTGCAAGCAAGACCGAGCCGTCTCTTGTCCGACGAGATCTGTGTTGCATGACATGCTGCTATTTACTGCTGGACTTCATTTAAGCCCCAAGCGTCTAATGTTCTTTTCCCTGTCTTTCATTACTAATAACTCCATATCCTTTCCCTAGTCTTCAGAGGTCATGTTACTGATCCAACCACAAGAGGATGGTGAACTTGACTGACTAAACAACCCCTAGATTGGCTGTGGTCAAGCCATTCTGCTCTATGCCATTGATGAGCTAATCTTCCCGTGTAAATATCTAACATTTTCCTGCTTTTTGAACAGCTACTCGAGTACCTCCCTATGTAGGGAAGGCTGGTCTCTTGTCTGACGATTGGTGGAATTCCTGCCTCGGTAAACATGCCTTCACCAAGCCACATATGAATGGACTCCGACAAGCACGAGAAGGATAAAGTGCCGGATCATGGAACGGACCGATAGAAAATTGACAGTTTATGGGGACCCCACGAGCTTGTTCCTGCGTGGCTTTGATGGTGTCTGCGGGGTTGTGTGACCCCTCAGCCCATTCCATTGGCCAAGCTCACATGTCAACTCCTGTCACTCATGCAAGCTGCAAGCGAGATGCCCTGAACGACATCTCCCGTCTCCGTCCTCCACCCCGCAGAACCACCAATCACCACTTCAACACCAAACAAGTCGTCCGCGCCGGCATGTATATTCGAAAGCCTATAACCCCACACTCTTCGGTCCAGCTACCGAATGCGACATAGACTTGTACTGGTTCTACTCTCGAGCCTCTGTCTTGCCGAACAAGTTCTTCATTCTCGCCGAAGAACCCTGTCGTACCTGCCGCTTCACCAATATCGTCCTCATAAACTATGATAGAGTTTGGCTGTCAAGTTGCGCCTTCTGGAAGAAGCCGTCGTCACCTGCTAAGCCCAACCTTCATTTCGCCGAGAAATCCCTCTTGGGCCTTGCTTCAAGCCGACACTTGTTGACTTGCATGAGGATATCGGGCCTATGGTCAATAGCACCACGAGTGCAGACCACACTACTCGTTCTAGAAAGGAGATCTATGATATAAAGTCATCATGGATACCGTACCTTCGACTTTTCTTTCCTCACTCATCCCCTCCTACAATATCACCTCCTTGAGTTCTACTTTCGCTCAGCCCATCATGTATTCACTATCCTCTTTGGTGGTTCTTGGCAGCCTGGCTGTCCAAGCCGTCTTTTCACTCCCAGATCCAAGTCGAGTCCAGGAGCGAGAAGCCGAGATTCTGAAGCGATCAGTGGACTCTTTCATTGCTACTGAGAGTCCGATTGCACTGCGCAATATGTTATGCAACATCGGATCCGATGGCGCTTGTGTGCCTGGAGCGAGATCTGGTGTTGTGATTGCGGGACCGGGAAAGGCAAATCCTGATTGCAAGTACCCACCATCGTTCGGTAGACGCCTCAGCTAACATGCTCAGACTTTTACACCTGGACGCGTGACTCAGCGTTGACTTTCAAGTGTATCGTGGATACCTTTGTCAGCAGCTACTCGGCATCTCTTCAAACCGAGATTGAAAATTATATCAGTGCTCAAGCATATCTCCAGACTGTATCCAATCCATCTGGGGGTCTATCCACCGGTGGTCTTGGTGAGCCGAAGTACAATGCCGATCTTTCTGCTTTCACTGGGTCTTGGGGTCGACCACAAAGAGACGGACCTGCACTCCGTGCAACTGCATTAGTCACATACGCGAAGTGGCTCATCAATAACGGCTATACTTCTACGGCAAACTCTTTGGTCTGGCCCGTCATTCAGAATGATCTCTCTTATGTGACTCAGTATTGGTAAGTAGAGCATCCACATTTCACTGTAGCCCCGCTCACTCTCACACAGGAATCAAACAGGTTTCGACCTTTGGGAAGAAGTCAGCGGATCCAGCTTTTTCACTGTCGCCGCACAGCATCGTGCTCTTGTCGAGGGCAGTGCTTTGGCAAAGCTACTCGGCAAGACTTGCACGTATTGTGATTCTCAGGCACCTCAAGTCTTGTGCTTCTTGCAAAGATTCTGGGGCCCATCCCAGGGATTTGTGATTGCCAACATCAACCAGAATAGTGGCAGATCTGGCAAAGATGCCAACACCATTCTTGGCTCGATCCATCTTTTCGACCCCACTGCTGCTTGTGATGCTACCACATTCCAACCGTAAGTCTACCACTTTCTATGCAAAGGTTGATTCTGACACATCCGCAGCTGCTCTGACCGTGCTCTGGCGAACCACAAAGTGGTAACGGACTCTTTCCGATCCATTTACACTATCAATTCGGGAATTCCTCAAGGAACTGCCGTATCTGTTGGGCGATATCCCGAGGATAGCTATTATGGTGGCAATCCTTGGTATCTGAACACTCTCGCCGCGGCTGAGCAACTCTACGACGCGTTGTACACTTGGAACCGACAAGGATCAATCACCATTACTTCGACCTCCCTTGCATTCTTCAAAGACCTCGTCTCATCGGCCGCTGTCGGAACATATGCTTCTTCGACCTCGACCTACACCACTCTGTACAATGCAGTAAAGACATACGCTGACGGTTATGTCAACGTTGTTGCAACCTACGCGCAGTCCAACGGCTCCCTTTCCGAGCAATTTTCAAGGTCTAATGGAGTTCCCCTCTCAGCCTATGACCTAACCTGGTCTTATGCCGCATTCCTAACAGCCGCCGAGCGCCGCGCAGCAATCGTCCCCTACCCCTGGGGTGAAACGACAGCATCCAGCGTCCCTGCAGTTTGCTCCTACACTTCCGCCTACGGAACGTACTCCACTGCGTCAACAGGAACTTGGCCAGCAAATCAAACTCCCATTTCCGGCTCACCCACGACAACTACCGCAACTGGCAGCAACCCCACCACCACCAACACGTCACCTGCCACCAGCACATCAGCAGCATGCTCACCCGCCTCTAGCGTCGCTGTAACATTCCGAGAGACCGTCACGACTGTGTTTGGCCAAACCATCAAAATAGCCGGCAGTGTTGCTGAACTCGGCAGCTGGAATACCGCGAATGCGATAGCCCTCTCCGCAAGCGAGTACACGGCTGCTTCACCGGTTTGGAAAGGTACGGTCACCGTTGCAGCGGGCACGGTGATTGAGTACAAGTATATTAATGTGGCTTCGAATGGAGCCGTTACGTGGGAGAAGGATCCCAACCATACATATACGGTTCCTGCGAGTTGTGCGACAGCTGTCACGGTTAGTAACTCATGGCAGGCATAGATAGACAGGGATGATTCGTAGGTTCGCGCATCTTGGTTTGGACTCGAAGATGATCGAAGTCTGACGGACTGAAGTGGATTGAACAGGGATAGCAGTCAGGGATAAATGCCCGACAAAGCTTTCCGAGTGTTGATACTACTTGTTTTCTTCATTAGTACATAAATTGAACACTGTTGTTTGTTTTTAGTGGGATCTATTTTCATCAAGTAGGGCCTGCAATATGAGAAGTTGAGAACCCACCTACTTTTTTGCAATTTTGATCTGTTTTCGCTTTCGGGGTATGGCTACCTACATCTAGAAAGCAGGCGGACGTGGGAAGGACGAGGTAGAGAAGTGTCTGTTATGGCTGCTGGGGTTTATTGGCTGCCTCTCTTTCCTGGGCTTCTTCCACCTTGCGAAAGCATAGTCGGAAGCAGGTTCTCGAGACTTCTTACGGTTCTTGTTGCTACTCAAGATGATAGGCCGAGATGAAAGCCAATGAAAGAAGGAAACATGATGCAGAGCGCCAACCAATCCTTCTCACTAGGTGTGCGCCACAACAACGCCGTACACACCAACTTCACCTTCCACAACTGTGCCAGCCTCAGCCTCGTCTTGACTACAGAGTCTCTCGTTCCACCGCCGCTTACACTCGCATTTGATTGATTGTTAACCTTAGGCACGAATCTCGGGCGTCATGACGGGACGGAACCTGGAGGCAACTCTAGCTAGCTACCTACTGATCGGAGCAAATCCAAAGTTGACGCAACCTGACTCGAGGCCGCCAGAGATCAAGGATTCGACTCGCTCATACAAATAAACCGGACCGACGAAGTACAAATGGGCAGTCTCGATCTGGCAGGCGTGATTGGCACGTGGGTTGCAGCCGGCCTCGCGCTCATAGCCTTGCTAGGTGTCGTGGCTCCGATACTCATATGGCGTGCATCCAGAACAGAACGACACCAAGCAATTGTCCGAATTGGATTGCGCAACTACGGCTATGTATCCAGAGGTATTCCGGTCTGGCCTGGCGTCCGTCTGTGGCAGAGTGTGCGCGCACCACGAATCAACATGGCCAAGAAGTTTAAAGACGAGGAGTGGAACCATTTCGACATGAAACGAATGAGAATCACCAACGGGGAGATTGCAGACTCGCCCGCATCATGGGTTTCATTTGGGGCCTTTCTTGGGGGATATTCGGTCGGGTTTGAGACCGATGGCGATGTTGCGATCAAGGATGGTGTCGCGATGCTCCCTGTCAACAAGGCGTTCTTGATGACTTTCGCTCTTGTCGGGCGGTTCTCTGATGAGCCAAATAGGAGGCGGAAGGTTAGAGGAGATGGGATCCGGACTTGGGATAGGCGCGGCTCCAAAAGATATAATGCTGCAGAGATCGAGCTCGTCCAACAGTCACTGTCGCGTGCCGGCGCTGACATTCCTGACGAACAGCTTCATGGATTGACCGGATCTTTATACTTCGTGGCATCAGGTCAGGAAGTCCTATCTGGTAATTTTGGAAGGGACTCGTGGTCTGTTGTCTTTGTTGGGCAACCAACGACTGAAATGTTTGAGATCCGTCGGGACGCAATAAGTCTTGAAGCTATGGGTATGCTATGCTTGGGATTCTTGCCCTTTAAAAAGGACTCTTTCGTGAACATACTTGATCCTTTGAGAGAAGACGACACCAAGGGCGAAGATAGTGATGATCCTGATGATGACATTCAGGTTGGAAAGGGCTACTCGAGGAGGCAATCACGCCCCGATTACGTTGTCGACTCGAGATCACCGAGACCTGTTCGATTCAAAACCCCGACTGGAGTGAACGAGGCAATGATCAAGGTCATTGCATACGAGTTACTACCGATCACAGTAACGAAAGCCGAGATTCTGGAAGCTTTCACCACACGTGAGGACGTCAAATTTCTGGCGCTTTACGAGATGAAACTGGACGGAAAGACGAGATCAGATCTTCGCGAATTGTCCGAGCAAACCTTTGTACCAGCCACCGCGAGCTGGGTCAGATTTCAAGCCACACCTTCAAGATATGGAGAGTCTTCTATCGAATACTTTATCAGGCGGCAGGATGCTCAGCAGGCGGCCTTCAGTTTACTGGATCTGAAGTGGCATCCTGAAGGATATCTTATACCTGGTGTCTCAAGAAATAGAAAGAGAGCAAAGGTGATGGAGATGCTGTGTTCCATCTCTGAGCGCGCTCGCCCGTTTCTGATTCGCCTCAGAGATGGAGTTTCATCGTTGGACTTGACGTCCGCTGATCAGCAATCTTTTCTCGATCGCGCGGAGCAAGTTATCAAAAAAGCTACTTCGGCAGCTACGAGAAGTTCTCTATCACAGGCGCTTTTTTCTTTTGACGAATTTGTTAGCACGTTGCAGCACGAACGCGTCGAAGTACAGCAGATGGTTGGTGTCCTCATGCTGACCAACGAAGAATTCACAGGACTGGTGTACCAGTCCGCACGGCATATGAGTGCATCGTCGGATGTTCGCATTGAAATTGACCTCAGGACTGGAATATTGTCAATCCCAAGCACCTTTGGAACTTTGCAAACATTTGAGATAGATATGGATATTCTTTACAAGGATCAGCTTCCGCTGGGTGCACCAGCAAGGATCTCTGTCAAACATTCGGACATTCTCAAAGGGGCCTTGCGGGCTTATCTGAGGAGTTTGATGCTAGAAAGCTGTTATGATGCAGAACCTCTGACTGATTGCTTCGAGAGAATAACGAACGATGTTTTATATATGACCTAGTGCTCTCACTGTGGGATATGCAGAGAACAGCTGGATAACGAGTTCATGGCGGATGGGTTAGTGTGGTACACGAGGTTTTCGATATTTATGCTGCTCATGAATTTACGACCTCAAACTAGTTTGTCACCATAACTCGACCTTTCTTGTGTGGTACCAGAACCATCATCTTACCCATTGTGACATGTTCCGAATGGTTCACAGAGCTTTGGCAGTGCTCGACTGCTTATGCCACTCAAACTTTAGGTATTAATTCAAGGCTGGTGAAGCAAGTCGCTTCCACTTCGAATGCGCTAAAGAGAGGCCACTTTTCTGCAACGGATAACTTCCAATCCTTAACAACAGTATTCAAAAGATGGACAAAGGGTCCACACTGTCAACAAACACGAAATGGTGAGGACTCCCGAGCTGCGGGAGGATCAATGATACTTGGAAACGATGAAAACCGGAAATTCATCAAAGCTCCAAGCCATTCCGCTGTCCAAAAAACCGACTGTAAACAGACTTTCTTTTGATTTGCCCTGGATTACTCTACGAGTGCTGTCAACTGACCCGATCATTTACAATCATTGCATGGGTGGGAACATCTGGAAGCATAGTTTGGGCCAAGGAACTCAATTGACCAAGCGAGATTTCACTATCCGTCTGCATGATTTGAGAATAAACGGAGTCGCCGGAGACCCCGAGCTTCTATTTAAAGCATCAAAACTACTCAAAGTTACTTCTTCCTCTGAGTGAGAATTTTGGCTCGGTGCTTCGCGCTTGGTATAAAGGGGCCTTGGAAGTCCAGCATATCTTCAACTCCACCAATTTTTGTCCCTTGTTCTCAATCGGCCCGCAGACATCTACTATGCCTGAGTTAATGCCTTTCAAGGTGCATCTCAAGTCGCTCATTTCAGTTCTCATATTCGTTGCGGTATCGCACGCAGCGAACTTCATCGATTATGATCCCCAGCCCGGCGTCCAGGAGGAGTTCAAACCATTTTTCCAAGCGTAAGACTTGCACCAGCCGCGAACCTCTTTTCGCTCATGCTAAGAACCAGAATCAGGCTCATTAATGCCGCCGAGGACCCCAACGTTACGACTGGATTTACGGATTACTTTCCTGTAGATGGCATGCAAACCACTCTGACGCTTCATTGCGTCGGTGCCGCAAGGATACAAGGGTGCAAGGATTATTTTCTGGCGGATGGAAGGCAACTTGTCGTGAGTTATCTCTAGGCATGATGAATGCTCTTTCTCAGGACTGATAGAAGATTCTCGTCATGTAGCATTTCCCAAACACGACATTCGTCGCCAGCAATAATGCCACGGCGACAACGTATGAGTCGCATGGCAGAATCGAGAATACGTATAAAGGTGGCAACTGTTCTCAAATCTAGTAAGTAGCGTTCCCATCTTCTTTATTTGGGAACAGGCACTGAGATACTCGAAGCTATAAGACACAATATACGATTTTGAAAACAGATCAGAGAGAAGAGGCTACCCCGAATTTGTCGTTGATAGCTGAAGGCCAGGTCTATTGGTATCACGATTACTTTGTCAATCCAACCACGGTACCTTCGGATATACCGTGCGATAGTTTGAAGTACTGAAAATTATTGAGACCAAGCCTGAGAAGTATTTTCATCTGTTGAGATATATAGGTACAGAACCATAACATCAAAATAATTTGAAGCCTGGATGTAAGAACCACCAGGAGGCACTGATTCTGCTGGATACGGGACTATGTAAAGAGATCTTGATGAACCAGATAGCTTCTTGCTTCTGGAAGATGATCACGTGACGTGTATCGACCTTCCATCCTACCACTCGCAATTTCATGAAGCACCAGGATTACGATGACTGCATTAACATTTTAGGGGATTGTAATAATATGAGAGACTACTTAAATTACTGGAAAATGTATTTAGTAGCTTCAAAGGCACAATGTTCCCACGCAGGCTTCAGAAGTGACTGTACTCTTTTGGTGCCAAGGGACTTCGCAATGAATTATCAGTGGGAACTTTTGCTGCGGGAATTACACAACTCTATGATCTAAGTGATAGTAACGAGGATACTCCACATACCGCCAGTTACTGTTACTTGATTCTCATAGAAAGAGCGCCGTCTTTCTGGATAAGTCCACAGAGGGGCAATTTGGGCGATTACAGGAAGCCATGCATAATGCATCCGACTCGCGTCCGGTCCTATTTTGGCGGCCTCAATTTGCAACAACAAATCTCGCATTAGTACAATGTCCATCACATCAGATTCGTGGAATTACAGTCAATCATCATCAAATTTCCATAGCCTCTCTTCAGCCGGGCGTTCACCGACCCTTCCGTATCACGGGAAAGTAGCTCGCTTAATTCAATTGGATCGCTTGGCCTGCATGCAGCTGCATGTTGTGTGAAGTGAGGCGAACGGAAAAACATCATTCGTCGGGGGAGAGAAGTGGAAGCCTCGAATTTTGATCAGCCCTAACGTTACCCTTTCTCGACTTGCGGGTTGACTTGAGTCTCGCCACTGAATTTAGATGACTTCCTAGATGGATACACACGCTGTCTTTATTTTCCTGCTCATGAATGCCTCAATTCACATTTCTGCTAAGCATACACTCCGGTATTGAACGGCATCTGCTAGCCTCACAACAGTATAAACATTCAATATGGGGTTGGGAGTCAACACTTTCGATGTCGCCATGCTGGTCAACCTAGCTTTGTCGACAAATGAAGCCACGAAAAGGACATGCGAAGAGCACGATGCATTGGCGAAAGCAATTTCCGACTTACATTTGACCTTGAAATATCTACAGTCAGAGATCGCAGATCCACACTCAGTGATAAATACACACACAGGAGGACGTCGGAAGGACCTTGAAACTCACATCAGCGGCTGTGGAATGCACTTGAAGCGCATCAGCTCGGTACTTACAAGACATGGCAAACACGAAAGTAAGAATAGAAGTATGCGGAATGATATCCATTTCGGGATCGCAGGCGTCAAGGTGGTCTCGGAAAGTCAATTGATGATAACATACGCCACAGTCATCACTCTGACACTCAATCTTCTCTCCTTGGGCACCAAAGGGAAAGTGGAGAAAGAGTTGAGTAAATTACGAGGAGGAGCGAAGGAGCTAAGAGTATCGATCAACATGTTGCTGGCGAAGCAGACTGCAATTGCTCGAGGGGGGACGGGACACGAGTATCTGCTATCAGCTGCTCACGGCCAACGAGATATGTGGCGCAGCATCAAACGAGGCCTGGTTAAAGAAGGAGTTAACAGCAATGTTGTTCATGCCCATAAAAACCTCATACAAGCCTACTTCCAGGAACTTGTCAACAGGGGCCTGCTAGATGAAGCTTATAGTGTCCGATCTACAACCAATTCGTCTGAAATGGTGGATCTGGTTGAGCCAGACACAATTGAAGCCAACAGCAATTATCGCCAACCAGCAGTCGAGGATTCTGACAGTATTTCGATTGACGATAGTTCGACCAAGAGTTCGACCAAAGAATCGACCAACGAGTCGCCCCAATCAGAATCTCAACAGCCAGTATCCGCACTGCCGGATCGTGATCGCGATACTGACCTGGCTAGCCTTGACGACCATGGCAAGACTGCTTTTCTCACGGAAGATCCAGCACGTGGATCTGATCTGGGGGCCACTCCGGCGCCACTACAAGTATATGAGCAGCCTGCCACTGGTCATAGAAATGCGCTTCAGATGACGGACCTACCTGACACGATCCCACGTTCGAAAGAATTCAACCTTCAACGCCGTGTACCACTGCAGACGATAGACTCAAATATCAAGATCCCAGTCTTTCAGACAAGAGGTCCTCCAGAGTTTGTCAACTTTCAGTTAAGTCAAACACAGAATTCCGGCATTTGGGATGAGTCCGCAACCGAAACCCCACTTCCAGAGCGATGCGAATGCTACGAGTGCATGGCTGCTCCGACGGCGACCATCAATCCTTTGACCTCTTATGGCTGGCAGCAGGAGCACTCAGAAAGGCTCCAGGACGCATCCCGTCCGAAAAGGAGAGCCCCTTCAACCAGATACCACGAATCGCAGAATGGTAGCTCGAAAGGAAATTATTCACCACCTGCTCCAAAAGAACAAAAGAAAGCTCCTCTTCTATCACTTCTCCTATTTCCACGGATGCGCAAAGCAACGAACACTGCTACAGCTTTTGTCGAATTGCCACAAAAGGTACCCCAGCCTCGAAAGAGACAGAAGCGAGCACCACGGCCAACACCCCCACCACGTCCTGTCTCTCCAACTCCTCCTCCACCAGAATGGTGGTTGGAAGAACGCTTGAGACGACGACCACCCGGATTCGAGCGAGGTCGCTCTCCGACACCTCGAGATGCGGAAGATCCAGTGTATAGCAGGGGTATTAACGTGTATTCTGATGTTTTGTATAATGGATGGAATACTTTCAGTTACAATTCCTGAGAGAAGATGCTTGGCGGTAGCAGTTAGCGATGCTCAAGAATTATGTCTATGTTCAAAAGCAGCGGTTGTTAGCGATATCTACTTCGTCTTTTCCATATGGGATGTTTGATTATATATTGTTTAATTGCTTGATTTCCATGTCCATCTGTGGAATACATATGCAGAACATGCTGCTACGGACTATTGCCGTTTCGATTCCGCAACGTGAACCTTCTACATGCCTACACGGCCATATACGTTACGTCCATATCCACCTCCCTCGAAGCAAAAAGCAATATATGAGAAAGCTGAATGGATGGTAGGGAGTTTCGCTCGGCAGCGAGACTTAAGGCCTAGGAGTAATTATCCACCGAGAATTCGATCGGCGGCGAGCCAGCGCCTGCGTCATCACGCCCACCTCAAAGAATTCCCGAGGGCTTGAGGTTCATCGCTCGAACCCTCTCAACCAGCTTCTCACTCTCACTCTCACCGCCTGTCGATTTCCCCAGAGAATAATAGTCGTCAAAGGTGTCGCTCTCACCAGCTCGCACCATCATATACGCCAACTTCCAGTAAAATTTGGCCTTCTCGGCTAAATCGGGGGAAGTGACTCGCCAAACCGTCCACAGTATCTCCCAACACTCTGTAATCTGCTCGGCTGCATAGCCCCATTGTTTTACAACTAGTCCAGTTTTTGTTCTCTGTGACATTGATGTCTTCATATCGACACCATAAATAACAAAACCGAGAGCTTCGAGTGCTTTCAGGGCATAAATGCTGGCGTTGAGTGCATTGCCGTTGCCTTTGTCTTTGATAAAATGCTGCGCCATAGCCAAATAAAGTTGAAACAACTCGAATCTCGGAACGTCCTTCGCCGGAGTGGCATAAGTGCTCTCGAGCTTTACTGCAGCATCACGAGGATCACTTCTTGAGAGTGATGCTAGGATCTCCTTTCTCCTCGCCTTCGATTTTAGCGGTGTCTTGGCATCGTCTTGACACATAGCGCAATCGCAAGTAAATCCCCAGCTATTCGATAAAGACTTCTGCATCTTCTCTCTGTTCATGGGATCGGCGTAGCACCAACCGAGCTCCGTATTCGCTGGCATGTCTTTGGTTGCGCGAACGATCATCGTGTCGCCGATGAAAGTGCGAGCGCAATTTTTCATACAGGTATGGTTGATATATGCTGCTTTAATCCAAAGTCCAGAAGCACCGAATACATTGTCTTGCGAGGATATTTGTGGTGCATCTTTGGAAGTCACTGTGCTTCCAAAGACGTTCAAAGATACAATTCTCTCAATGAGAAAACTACGCTTGTCAGTAATCGTTTCCCACGAGAGGTAACGGAGAAACAATATACCTATCAACAACCGGAGCTCCATCGACTTTATGCTCGGTAGCGCGCTTATATGAGCCGCTGTATAGATCTAGGAATTCTGCGGCCGCGGATGGGTTGTTCGTGAGCTTTTGGTAAATCTTGGTGAGTTGAGACACATGAGTGCCAATCGTCAATCGATTTGCTCCCAGATTAACCAGAATTCCGATATCTGCTTGGTGCATTTCCGATTTGGTCGGACCTTCTGCGTGGGCATAGCAGAACGCTTTCTCGCACATCAGTAGATCGCCAGCTTTTACATTTCGAGTCGTGACCAAGCCGCGACCTTTGCCTGGTATCTCGCGAACCTCAACAGGACCAATGTACGTTGCGCCATCAACGATAGGTGGTCGTAACTTGGCAGCTTTATACATCTTCTTAAAATTATAAACTCCGGTCTTTTGTTCTTTGAGTCGAGCCTTGATACGAGTAAGCTCAAAAGCGCCAGACTGGGTTGTGGGGTATTTGTTCAGCAAGATTTGGAGAAGTTCGAGGGCTTCTTGGAAGCGAGAAAGACTATAAAGTGCGAGAGCACCACGGTAAAGCGCCTTTTCGGAACGGGCACTGGGATCGACGATGTGTTCCGTGTCTTGTAGAGCTGCGTCGTATTTCTTGAGTCTCAAGTATGCGAATGCTCTGTTGTTGTAAATGATTTCGGCCTCGGTAGATGCTGGTGAGGTACCAAGTGCTGATGTATAACTACCAAAGTGTCAGCCACAGCCCGGTATTTGAGGACATGGTCTGACATGCCTTTTTATGGCTTCTTCAAATTTCCCTTCTTTCACTTCGTCGTTGCCCTTTTGCTTCCACTCAGCTCCACTCTTGGCATTGTCGAGTTTGGGTGCTCTCCAAGCCGACGGAAGGAGTGCATCATCGGATGACAGCCAAACAATATCTGTGGGGTGATCAACTCGAAGGCCATATCCACCGTCACCCACACACTTGAAATATGGCTCTCTCAACAACAGGACACTGTCTTTCTTCAAAATGTCTGCAGCAGGTCGCACATCTTCACTTTCTTGCTGGTACAACGAAAAAGTGAGTGCGTCGCCAGTCTCGTCTTCAGCCAGGGATATGATTCCTGTCAGCCTGACAGGCGGAACGAATAACCTTAGAAGCAGGTAGGAGCCGCGGTGGTGAGTTTCTAGAGTCAGTTCGTCGATCATGATCTTCTTGAGATCCTGGAGTGGCGTGGTGGAAGGTAGATATGGATCCCCTACGATCGAAGCCCGCATTTGAACATCGTTCGAATCGGACTTTTTCAAAGCCATGAACTGTTGATACTGTATCATATGATCCCGTGCAAGCGCATTTCGCGAATGGCGGTCAGTGGGTCTCTCTCCTTTCCTAGCTCGTGCGGCTTCGAGTCTTGCTTTCTGCGCGAGGAGGATGTGCGCGTATTGCGCATCGTTGGAGACATCTTGAATGTCCATGACTGCACTGCAGGTAAGTCGAAGTTTACTGTTTGATGATGACGGCAGCCTTTGGAGACAAGTGGAGGCCGTCGCGGTTGCTGTTCCAATTTTTCTTTGCTTGACCCACCCCCACAATACGCTAAGCGAGAAGCTATTTACTTGGTGAGCAGTTCACTTTCGACTTCTCCTAGTATCGCTGCACTCGGATAAGAGATTTGATCTTCTTTGTAGAAACATATCCCGAATCACCATTACTAGCGAAGAGAAATTTTGTGTCCTCCTCTGTACTCCCATTTTTGCAATGTTGACGCTGAAGGGATCGAGCTACGAGTCATTTGCCTCCTTTGATTAGGTAATCACGGTGTTGAGGCAGGAAGTGCCAATCAGCACGACACGTGCCATAAGACACCGAATGTCCTGACACTCTTGTACGACATCGCGAGACTGGTTACCGTATATTCCGTAGCTTATCTGGTATTGAGCAGCATCCTGTCACGTGCTGTACATTACGGATGAGCTCGATTTGGGAGACTTGGCACAGTCCAGGGGCTTCAAAGGCGGACCACTCTGCTCTGGGAGAAACAGCTTCAATTCAAATGCAGCACACATGTGCTCTATCATTTCCAATGCGATCTGTCTGTCAACACCAAGATATTTAAGCGAGCGCGAGCCCCTGAGCCTTTCTCAGATCTCGCTTGGCGTGACTTCACTAATTACCCCGCTCTTGGTATCGTTCCAACTTTATCCTCGTAGTGCGATCTACGCAATTTCGAGTTCATGTTCATCTTTGACGCGTTGATGCTGATGAATCGTTTCGTTGACAGAGCTTCAGATTGATACCGCAGCCCCTTTTTCGGACATAGACGCGATCACATACCAAACTTTTTGGGCACAACGCGGCCACGCAGGACAATGTCTAGAATTTCTCCAGCACATGAAACCGATAATGATAAGACCTACTCGAAGGAGGTCCTTGAACTGTGGCTGGATAATTTTTTGAAAGCTGGAAAGGCAAATGGATATTATTGGAAGACCATACAAAAGCAGTTGAACGAGAACGAAGCACATAGAGAGCGGGTATTGGGAAGTTTATGATCAGCACTTTCCTGGCCGAGGCAGAAGCTCGAGGTGCAAGCTATGCATATGCTGCTCCTAAGCAGAGTCTTGAATGGTCTTTGGTGAATCGATCAAAAGTCTGGAATGCCGCTGAATATGCTGAAAATGTTGCAAGCAAGGCATCATTCAAACCTTTTTACCGATTGGTAGGGGCCAGACGAATGGGGAGAACCGAGTGGTTCGCGAATGCGATGTATAAAGAACATTCATCTCGTGGACTAACGGCCAAGGATGATTGGAATCCGGCATCCGCCGCAGAGCCCATAGACAAAGAGCACATGACAGGGTTGTGACCGCTCTTTGAGGCCTGCATTGAATGCGGCCATGTACTACCTCGAGAAATATGTCATGATCTCAACTTGGAACATTTGTTGTGTTCCGAATATGAGTGTATCCGTTCCATGAGGTGCAGTGGAAGCCCTCACGTAGTCTCATTTCCGCAACGTTTTGTACTGGTCGCCCAATAATAATTTCATCATTTCACCTTGACTGCTGGGATAAACAGATGTCCTAACCCAGTCTGAATCACCACTACAGTCAACAGACTAGGATTGAACCTCGAGATTTATAGCAGTCTTCGCGCTGTCTGAAGTTCTGGTTTTCAGTCCTCTCCCATTCCACCAAATGAGCAAGCATCAAAGACATAGAAAAGTACGAGACTACAACCTGCACGCCGGCCTCGCCGAAGTCTTCACACCAGGTCGGCACTACCCAACCTACCTCGCCGAGAAAGTAATTTTCCACTCGAAACTGCGAGAAGCAGAGCTCGGCCGACTCCAGAAACTAGCATTCCATCGCTTCTACAGTGAAAAGATATTTGACCTTCGGCCAGAAATTACAGACGTCCCAGACCAAGCAGTACTGACCGCCTATTTTCAGTTCTTCGATGAGCTTTTCTTCTTTGGAAGCTTAGGAGGCAGTAAACGATGTATCCTGAAATGTGACTCCAAACTCACAGATATAGGAGGACCTCGCGGCAAGTTCTCAAGACGCGAGGTTCTGAATGTTCAGCAGGGGAAGCAAGGTCAGATCTACGAGATCAAGATCTATAGACAGAGAGGTGAGAACCGATATTATAGCCTGCGAACTGCGCTGGGTTTTATGTTACAGGCTATGTGTCATGCGTTTTTGAGACTTTGGCAATGCTGGTCAGGCCATTGTAGTGAGATGTGGGGTGAACATGGAGCGGGCTGGGCATGGCAGGATATGGCGCTGGCGATTGAGAAGGCGGTTGCGGATGGTCATTTTGTGAATTTGGATATCCCGCTTGGAACGTTGGAGATGTTGGCGGATAATTTGAGGGCATATCCAGCGTACCTGAAAGACGAACAATTGAGAAGGTGGCGGATAGATCCGAGGAAGCTTGCAAGGTTGGCTGGGCGTAATTAGAATGTAGAAGTCGTAGAAAGATCTTGTAAGTCTGCCGATAGCTTTGCGAATTTTCAAGTGTAAGAAGTGATTGCTCGTATTCATTATGCCTGATACGAACTATCGAGTGAGTGTGTCACTGCCGCTGATATATGACTAAGGTCCTACCGAAAGACGAACAAGTTATGTGGTATTGAAGTGACCTTGGCATACCCCGAAGCTGCAAGTGCAAAGAAAGCGATTGGAATACAACCACGACCAGACAGGTCTGATAAGGAGATCAAAGAAAACGCGAAATCAATACTCTGAATACCTCGAAAAAAGGGATCGAGAGATCCTAAGGAGGGAGTAGACCAGCCACTGTATGAATACTCAGAAATGATTCTAGGCCCTTTGTACAACGAGTCGTGAACGCGTGGTGGCCAGTTTATTCTCTAAATAATTTTCACCCCGCATCCATCAGGTGATGCGGGAGAATGCGATGCATGTATGACGAAGCAGAGTTAACTCGGGGAAATGGAGTGTTCGCTCTGTAGAATCTCAGGTAACATCGCTTCAAGGCGGCCGTGTGTATCATACTCAGGATCGTGTCGTGAATGCTCTCGGACTCCAGTCTCAGACGATCGTGACTGTTTTCATCTCCCAGCCAAACTCCTCGCTCCCATCTTCCGGCATCTCAACGATGCCGATCCGGCGGTATATTGCCTCATAATCAGAGGTCCGCTCCAGTACCAATCCAAAGCTTGATTCTTTGCTTGTTCTCGTCCACTTTGATTCGAGATAGAGGCTCTCATGCAATTTGAATCTTGCGATCTGAATGACCATCGGCTCTTTCCTCATCCAGAAGGCTTTGATACTCATGTCCTCGTCATCCATACATATTCTAATGGAGCTACTGGCTGGCTCATCCAAGCTCGGCTCGTATGCAGCATCTCGCCGGCCGAGGGGATCACCTGCAGTTCCAAAATAGAAAATGCTGCTTTCCAAGAGACTCTTGAAACTTTTGCAGAGACCCCGTAGACGTATCATCACCGGCAGAACTGCTTGACCAAAGACATCGACTCGTGTAGAGTCCTCGCCGCACTCAATAAGTTCCGCTTCTCGTCCCTCAAGGTAGTCCCACTCCTCTGTTCGGCAAGCATAAATGGGCTTATAGTTCGCATAGCATTTCGCAGCTGCCCAGCTCCAAGATGGAGCTATGGTAAGGTCAGTTGCTCCTCCGGTGCTTTCCCAAAGTAAACCTCGTCTAAAGTCTTCTTTCCATATGCCGCATTGGTACTCATATCCTGTGCGTGAAGAAAATTCTTTAGCCAGACCTGAAAGCGCCGGAAATCGATCCTTGGGAAACGTCAATAGGAGAGGTGCATATTCGTTGACCTGTCGATACCACCAGAAGATGGCCTGAAAGCCCAATCTCGGGATAGATCCGAAAGCCCATCTTGGTGGCAGTGGCTCGTAGGGAATGTCGTATACTGAAACCACATAGCCCTTGTCGAAGTCGACGTCATGGATCTTGTGCGGGTTCCTCTCGGTGCAAAGACTGTGGACTGTTCTACAATGCCAGACGAGGCCCTGAACAGTATACCGAAGTCGACGACGTGACAAGAGAGCCTCCTGAAATACCCAGGCTCTTTTTCCAAGTAGACTGAGAACATCTGGGTCATATTGCGAGTCCCTACGGCTGGCAAATAGCTTCGTAGGTCCCGGCAGCAAGGAGCCATGGACCGGAATTTCCTCGAATTCTTCATATCTACTATGAGCCACCAAATCAGGATTGTTCGGTAATTTGTTTGAACTCCGGAAGATACCCTCGTAGGCATCAGCCGCTGTATCAGCAGATATGTTCATATCAGCGCCAGCATACATTTCTGCCATTCTGGCAGACTCTGCATGCCAGTCTTCGAGAGAGTCCTGGATGATACAAAGACAATCTATCCATATGAACCGATACCCCAGCTTTCGAGCGATCGAGATAGCATCCTGAAAAGTCTGAGGAAGGCTGAATAGGTGGATGCTATTGCATCGAGCCTCGAAATTGGTGGTAGTCGTTCCAGACAGAGCTTTTTTCCCCCAGCAATGACTTAAAGTGAGCCACTGTCCAGTTTCGCCATTTGCCACATGTAGCGACACGGTGGGATGGCCAGCACATCCAACATCGATTAGTCGACTTGGCAATATCGCTTTCTTACTGGGACACTTGGGCCCATGAGTTTCCATGCAAGTCTTCATCCAATGCTTTACCATTTCGAAGCACTGCTCCGAGGCAGAGTCTCTTGCCAGCCTTCGCGTGGCAAAAACGTTTGGCATCAAACGAGTTACTGGGTCACCTGTTGAGGTAAGTATTGGCAAACGAGCCAAAGGAGAGCATTACCTTCTGATGCATAGAGTTGGATTCCGGCAAAAGTGGAGAATGGACTGTATCGGTTCTGCTCGCTCTCAGTCTTGAACCACAGCATATCCCCGTGCACGAGCGCAAAGTACAGCTCCTCATCGATGGCAGGTGCTTCACTCGAACAATGGTACTTCAAACTTCGAGTCGCGAGTTGGCATAATGTGCAGCCAGCGTCCGCAGACCCTGTCAGAGCAGCAAAGTTGTCGTGGTGAGGGATGGGCTTTTCCTCTCCGTCGTTAGATTCATGTATCGTTTGTGTACTGAAGAGAATATCGAGGTTGAGGATATTTTGACATTTTTCGCAGAACATGATATGAGATTCCTTCCAGGCGAGGGGACAAACTGTGTTCTGAGATCGGTTCGGGATCGAGATACGTTGCCTAAAATATGCAGGTCAAGTCATGCTGTCCAATAGGAATGCCATGTCTTGCCAAAAATCACCAAAATCACTGACCTTTCCGAGATGAGAGTAAACAGCAAATATGGAGAGTAGCCAAACAGCAATACAGATCGGATCTGCGTCGATCGACAAATTTGGCTTGGATTCCTTCGGTATACATATTCATACAATGCTCGTTGTACAAGTTTCATCCTCAAAGTACGACCTTCTCCTGCTTCGAAGGCTGCTCGTGCATGAAGCCCGGCTCAGCTTCGCCGACCTCCATGTCTTCTCCCATTTCAAGCTCCTTGCCCTTCTGTAAATCTGCATCGAAAGCCTCCATCTCCTGCGCGACCTGTTGTTGTGTAGCTGCTTGTCCGTCCGAAGTCACCAACTCGTCCTCTTTGGGTGGCAGTCCAAGCATCTCCCTCTGCCGTCGAAACCTCTCCTTGACCCTTTCCGTCTGCATAATCCTCCACCTCAGCTTCCACCCACCCATGCCCAATTCCTTCATTCTTCCCGCCTTTTCCCCAAGCAAATACTCGTCCAGACCTCCAACCTTATCCACCGTCCTCAAGACCCTCGTCGTGATCCTCAATCTAATATAGCTCTGTAGCGCATCACTCCACAGCCTCTTGAAATGCACATTGGGTCTCCAGTGTCGTCGTGTCTTGATCTCGTTCTTCTCTGATACGATATTCCCAAACCGGATCTTCTGCGTGCCGTACAGACCGAAATTGGACTGTTTGTAGAATTGAGAGGGTCCGTAGGGATATGGAGGAACGGCGCTATGTTCAAATTCGAGACGCTGCTTGGTGGACTTTGCGAGTGTTCGTGCTGTGCAAGTGAAGCTTCGGAGATGGGTGAGAGAGGGATGGGATGGTGTGAAGAGAGGCATGATTGTAGTGGTGACGCTGGGCGTCAATTGAATGGATAGTTGCTCTCAGTGAGCCAAGCAGATATGGCAGATCCGTCTATTGCGTTTGGATCACCGGCAGGACTGGGGAAGTTTGTGGGCGTTTGTTGGGTATCTCGATGATGCTTGGAGTGTTGAAGCTCCTGAAGCTTCATGATTTATTTCTTAGCGCGAAAGCTGCTTGAACCCTTGATTTTCAGGCATTAACTCAACGCGAACACCCCAAACTACGATTCCCAACTTGTTCAAGATAATTCTCATTGGAATGAAATGTTATCGATTACCCTGTGAAGATATGGAACTAGAGAAACATTTAGAGTTGATATATATTAGATGTTCCTATCATGTCGAATAAATATGTGCAAGTCTCGCTTGCAGCTTTCTGGTATTGGCACGTCCTTCCCACATACATTAGTCCAGTACTATGATTATTTATAAATCTCGTCGGAGTTTTGGCTGGATGTGGTGCCAGGAGACCCTTGTGGTCATTATTCTTCCGTAGAAAATTGGATCGGTCTCATACTTAGTCCCTAGTAGTCCGCCCCATTGAGCTACTGTCACTAACATGCACCATTTCTTCAAATTTGGCACAAAATATCTCATACAACTTCTACATACGCTTCTCCTTATAACAAATTGTTTCCAAATCGCACAAAACCCCTTCTTTGATCGCTGCCACAATGATTACCCCGAAACCAATACAATTCCTCGAACTCCCTCGCGAGTTACGAGACTTGATATACCTCGAGATCCTCGCACCAACCAGATACGTCACTCTGGCCTGTGCCGAGAGAACTGGAGACCAGTTTAAGGCCTACCCTTCACGCCCCAAGATGATTTTTCGTCAAGATCTGTCATCAAGTTCTGACGCTCTGTCGTTTGCAATACTGCGTACTTGCAAGCAGATATACAACGAAGCCAAATACATCTTCTACCAGGAGAACTGTCTAGACTTGATACTAGACACCAGCGCCTCTAAGATACTGATCTTTGGGGAGGGTAAACAAGAATTATTCTTGCCGAGTGCACAACGCAGATTTGGGTTCTTCGCTCAGTTTGCATTAATTGAGATAGAATTGAGATAGAATTTGAAACGATTCATTTCCAGCCTTATGAGCCTCTATGGGACATCTTGGCTTCGAGTACATATTTGAAGAAGCTCGCTTTGAGAAACGTCAAGGAATTAGAAGGGACTTATTTCTGCGAGATCGAAGGACGTTTGTATTATGCCAGCGAAGATCCTAATCGGCTAGATTGGATCTGTAAACCAATCAAGTATATGAACAATGTACTGGATAAGAAGGTCCAAAAAGTACTCGACTTTCCAAAAATGCGGCCGTGGGTTCCGAATGGAATGTTTGGGTATGAGTTCAAACTCTCAAGAAAAGGATCTGCCCTCCCAAACTTTGCCAAGAGCCTGCATGCCGCATTCGGTGGCGAGCTTTGGGTGAACGGTAAGAAGTGGATGGAGGATGGAGATGAGATGGATGGACTGGATAACGCGACCGAGCAGGCCGCGGCAGAAATTGAGGATTTGAAACGGAAACATCTTGAGGCAATCGTAGCTTGAGAAGAAGAGAAGGAGAGGAAAACCCCGGGCGGTGTACGTGGAGTGCGGGTAGGTACCATGTACGACGAAGCTGGTAGTGCAGCTAGCTAGACGCAACCACTTTTCATTCCGGTAGAGAAACTTCGTGTATGATTGCTGATACGGGTTGGATTTTCTACCATGTCAGATCCTTCTTCTTCCCCCACAAGAGCTTTAGGTCTTCAAATCCTTCACTCACAAACTCTGGGCCAACATCGGGATCCATACCGATACAACATTGCATTGTATAGCTTGTACGCATCGTCGCTTTTGGGGGGCCCTCTCCCCTTTTCCGCTTTTCCGTATCCTCGGGGGTTTCGGGGTCGTCTGCTGGCATTGAAAACGAAGGCTCCAGATCCTCAGACGGCGGAGCCATATTCCACTTCATCTCGAAGGCTGAGATAGGCGTCGCAACAGTCTTCTGAGCCCAATCATAAAGTGTGCCCATCCTCAACCCATCCTTAAAAGTAATTTGCCCAACTTCCAAATCACTTCCCATCTGATAATGCGAAGCTTGCCGAACCTCGAAAATAGTCGCCGGCGGTTGGACAGGAAGCATCCGGCGCCAACTGGCATCCTTCCGTGCATAAGCTGCGCATTTCTCCTTGCTAGAACCCCACTCAAGTTCTGTAAACTGCCACCCTCGGTTTCCACGACCGCTGCCCTTGCATTCTGTGGTCTTGAACCAGGGGGTGAACTTTTCCATTAGTAGTGGGTTGAATTCTGGCTTGAGACCACAACTTGGTGGTAAAGGCGCAAAGAAGAGAGCTTGTTGGAAGGGTAATGAGTCCACAGCCGCTTTCCAGTTACGATTGACTCGTTGAGCGTGAACGAGAATGTCGTTGATGGGTAGTTGAATGATGATGGCAGCGGTGAGCTCAGGAAGAGACAGAACTTGGACTTGTGCAGATATTGAAGACATTTTGGCCGTCGGACTTCCTATAATCACTCACAATTAAAGAGGGTGGTCGAAAGCAATGCCTTTGCGATACCTGACGGATTTATACCAGTCGAGAGTGTCAAGGCAGCAGTGAAAGATCAACATGGGTGAGGTCATCTGCAGCAGTGGCGCAGTCCATTCATGCTCCTCGAATTTGAGGCTGAGATTGTTAAGTTACCACCTCATGATATCGAAGCAATCTCTGGGATTCTGACGAGAAGCATGGAAAACTAGGGTGATGTTGAATGCTGGTTCATATGAGAATGACAAATACCTAAGGTCGCTCCACCGTAATTTAAATAGTGCTGATCATCAGGTGATTACGCTAGGTACTGACCGAAGCGCTTCTTCCTGTCCATGGCTGCTGATGTCTTTCGTTTGATATACCTCAGATCAATCAATACAACGACAAATTGGATACACTCTCTTTTCACTGCTGAGATGGCCCACAAAGAATATGGCAAGTCGGAAACTCGTGTCACGGACTATGGTTACACGTGACGAATCAGAGACAATGATTCAAGCCATGCGAGCTGAAGGAGCCAAGGCGAAGAGAAAACGACACCCGAAACGGAAGACGGGCTGTATTACTTGCAAGTGAGCAGTCCTTCGAGCTTAATTTTCAAAGCCTATGCCGACTTTACTGACAATCTTTCTAGGGCAAGACGTGTGAAGTGTGACGAAGAAAAGCCTGCTTGCCAAAGATGTAGAACAAGAGGGTTCGCATGTGAAGGTTATGTGATAGTGCCATCAAAGTCACAACAGACAATTGTTTTGGCTCGTCCAAATCTGCTGCCAAAGCCAGTCGCCCGAGCCATCGAGCCCCCACCTAGGCAGTTCCGAGGGACGACGCAAGACCAGCGAGCATTTGGCTTTTTCTGCTCCGTAACAGCTCCAATACTTGCATGCCATTTCGATGAAGACTTCTGGGATTACTTCCTGTTACAGATGAGTCAAGCCGAATCGGCAGTCTGGCATTCTGTCCTTGCCCTGGGAAATCTTCATGAGCAAGGGTCGCTCGATGACGAAGACCAGCGGGCACTACAGCACAGAAGTGGATTGAATCATTACAACAAAGCCATTGCTCATTTGACCAAGAGCACTGATCCGGAGTCGCAGTCGGCTGAGGTAGTTCTGGTGAGCTGCATAGTCTTTGTCTGCGTCGAGATCGTGCTCGGGAATATCAAGAAAGCGATGAGCCATCTTCAAGCGGGAATGCAGATCATCCGATCTTCGGTTACGCCAGGTTCTTTACCGAACTTCTATCAGTCAAACGGTCAGTTGATCAAGACCAATGTCGTACCAATATTTGAGCACTTCAATGGCCAAAGTTTCATATACGGCAGAAGTCTGATGCCAGCCATCGAGAAATTCCTGAACAGGGCTGACGATGTTCCAACAACTTTTTCTAACTGTCGTGAAGCAGTGGCTTTGCACACAAGTCTTCTTTCGACAGCTCAGCAGTTTGCTGTCACAACATTGAACCCACCTAATCCGGCCTCTGATGAGTATGCTCGACTCCTTAACGAGAAGCACAATCTTCAGCAGAACATAAGAAGATGGTCCAGCGCAGCACAAACTCTTATCCAGAACTCTCAATTAACGAAAGATGAACGTGGCAAGATATTACAGATCCAAGGCTCGCACAAAATGGCATCTATCTGGGCATTCAATGCAATCAATACAGACGAGATGTCCTTCGATGCCTTGGTGCACGATTTCGATGCTGTGATCAGGCAGTGCAGGCTTAATCTCAATAAGTGCAGCAAATTCGTGGAGGAGCCAGAAGTCTCCAGGTCGACAAAGTCCTTGCTGCGGCTGCAAAGCATCTCTCCACTGTTTGTCGTCGCAACCAAGTGCCGGAACTCGACCATCAGACGCCAAGCTCTGACTCTGCTTCCACGGTCTCCTCTCAATCAAGGCTTTTGGGATTCGAAAAAGGTTGTCAGAGTTGTCGAGAGGATTATTGAGCTCGAAGAACAAGGATTGGAAGATCTGCGAGACCCTACGGGATTGCTTGTACCATCTGAGTGTGCTCGAATACAGGCTGTGAGTGTAAATTTGGAAAAGACAGACGATAAAATAATGACAGTCGTCTTCGAACGAAAGCTTGTGGTGATTGAGGAGTTGTGGCCAAGAGGCTAAGAACCGAAAGCGATGTACGAGAACCTTAAACTTTATTTTCTTTCCCACCCTGGAGCTTCCCGAAACCAGAGATGCCAACATCCTTGATGGACTCCGCGTTTATTGGCCATCATGGCACTAGAGACCAGTTAAAGCCCTACTTTCGTCCCCTGCAGGCTGCCGGGACATATACCTGCCCCGTTTCGATAGGCCTTTTCAACTTCAACCCTTGTTTGGGACGACCGGGGTACCCACGGCCTGGCTGCTATCAGGCCATTTCAGAAGCCTCTCTTAAGTTGACGGCATAGAGATTGCTCCAGATCATCTCCCTCGTGCCGACAGTATTTTCCTTCTTCGACTTTTCTTCTGTTCTCATGTCCTTTTTCTAGGAGCATCGTAGATGGCTGAGAAGTTCTCGCTCGGAATGGAACCTCTATCACCGTTTGTCTCGACCCCGGTTGACGCTTCGCCATTGAGCTCGGTAGCGGAGTTGTCCTCGCAATGGCAAGGACCAGTGAATACACAATCGTACGTCATCTACCAACAATCGAAAATGTACTTTACTAACGGTGTTCCTAAGTCCGGACGAGCTCGAGCTTCCGGAATACTCAATGTCTCAATCTCTCTATCCTACTCTAGGGGAATATCGATCCTTACACTTCAGAGCATTTTCTATAGCAACAGACACTAGCTCGCTGTCGTCGGGCTTCCCATACTCTCAACGATTAGTCGAACTGGGAATTTCACCCGATCAATGGCTTCAGTTCAGCAATCAAGTTGTCAGCGCAGCTAAGCTCACCAGAACCGAGGACATGGCCGCTTGGACGACAGGTGTAGCGACAGGAACAGGAGCGTTTGCTCTTCTGTTTATTTTGGGGCCCGTGATAGGTTACTACACTGGGAAGTCGATACACAAGAAGACCGTTGTGACGAAGGTCAAGGAGAAATTAGCAGAGGAGGGCAGTTTACGGTCCGTCTTCCGCCAATGGAATGACGGGGTATTCGGAGAGCGAGGGGTACAAGCAATGTTATGCCCACCCACAGAAAGCGGAGAAGTGGTATTCGATGGATGGCCTGGAGCTACTCCGAAGGATCTGGAGAGGGAATCTAGGAGACTGGCAAGGAAATTTAGGATCGTTTTGATGCCTTTCGATGCGCGGATACACTCACTTGGGACATCATCTTTGCAGGAAAGCGCTGTATCACCGCAAAGCGATGTTCTCGACAGCTGGAGTCCAGTATCACCTCTTGCCATGGAGATGGGAACGAGTTCACAGCAACTTCGAGAGTTACAATCCAATGCAGTTGCGCGATCAGAGCTTCCCGCAAGAACATCGTCCCTACAGATGGTCGAGCTTCCGAGCGAACAGTCACGACCTATAGCTTTTGAGCTCGATGGAAAATCAACAACGCAATAGATGATCCCTTATGCTATACCCGGTAGCCCAATAGATCACTGTCCTCACGGGAACAGTAATGCAAATCTTCTTTGACCTTGAAAGAGCAGCAGTGTGTAAGTGTCGACCACTCACAAATCATCATAATTATATGCGAAAGGCTGCAATCAAACGGTAGACTCTCCACCCTCGCTTCTGTCACTCCTGAGTGGTCGCGTGCGCTCGTGATCTGACACTTTCCAGTCTTGTGCGACATGTCAGCTTATTCCCCGCAAAAGCTGTGTCCAGTCTGTGTAGACAGCAAACATTCTCGTTCCAACCCCAACTCCTTTTCAATTCACAAAATCTCGTCTTGTAATACATACGCTACTATGGCCATCTACCTCCTAATAATCCCCCAGGAGATCCGCACAATGATCCTCCTCTACCTACTCCGGTCCCCAACTGGCCACATCGTGCTGTACGCATCTACGTCCAGGCAGTCCACACGGAACGGCACTTTGAAAATCCGGCCTTACGACCCCAACAAACCAAAGTCGTATAGGAACGCTCGCACTATCGGCTTTGCAGTTCTACGAACCTGCAGGCAGCTCTACGCCGAGTCTCGCGGCATGATCTGGAAAGAGAATATAGTCACGTTTCAGTTCAGTCGTCCCATTTTCGCTGACGATACGGAAAGGGCTCTTGCACGAGTCTTTAAATACGGGCATTAGGCGATCATCTCCGGAATGTAGAACTGTGTGCCTTTTGGCTTTGTAAAGACAATGCGAAGAAGTCCCTTCCGGCGCTTGAATTTCTGCAACATTGTGGAGGAAGAGGCGAGTTGAAGAGTGTCACGTTGAGGAACGTATCGGTTGGCAGGGAAGATGGATGGAATATGTGCGAGCGGCTCTATTTGCGACGATTACAATCCGAGGAAGATATGAGGATTCTCGAGGAGGCGCTGAGGGATGCCGGTGGATCTGAAGGGTATTTGAGAGATGTGCAAAGACGATTTGTGTTTGATATTGATTTTTTGTGCACGAAGATGGACGTGCATACTTTGACATGGTGGAAGAGTGTCGGAATTCTAGAAGTGCCGAAACTGATGAAGAGACTTCACGTCGCGTTTGGAGGTGATCTTGAGGTCAATGGAAGGTTATGGATGAGGAATGGTGCAGAGAGGGAGAGCATGTCACATCTTGGGAGGGTTTAATTGAGGCTTAAATGTGCTGTATTTTCGTTACCTGATACTTTATTATGTTCCTTTCGGCATATCTAATTCTCTGGGAACCGATGACCGAATGGACTGTCTTCTACGGTGCTGTCTTTTGTGCTTGGTCTTTGGCATAATGGCACAGTCTTTGCCTGTGGCTATGTTAAAGGATGTAGCAGGATTGCGGGATGGTAAGTGTTGTGAGTGATTACTCTGGAGCCGGCGGCATCCACATGGTGCCATTGACCCATAACTCCCCACCGATTATGCCAAGTACTCGGGTAAAGAAAGGTCCAAAGGTAATGTTGCGATGCTGCATATTGACACCATTGAAGACCCATTTTCTCTTGGTCACTCCCTTTGCCTGGAGAGTATCTCGTGTGTACACTAGAGCCAGGAGCAACCGAGGATTTGGAAATTGATCACCTGGACAATCCCATAGGGCGTGTACTGGTGGTGGTGGAAGGTCTGGAATTTGAGCCAGAGGTCCCTCGCTAACTGGAGTCACGCATGTGCAAGTAACGTTTTTCAGATGATTGCATCCCCTCAAAAAAAATACTCGAATCGTAAGAACGGACCCTTCTGAGGCAAGGAGCCCATGAAGTGCACATCTTTTAGATGATCCAACCAAAGTACCGGCTTGCTCAGGATACGGCTCTCGAAAGCTAAGTTGTCGACGAAGGAAATTGTGATCCGGTTGTTAGGCCAGAAGAAATCCTTGGTCTCCTTTGAAGTACGAAGCAGAGAGAGGCCGATGGTTGAGTTTTCTGGAGGCAAGACTTGGCCGTCTTCGTGACATGCTACGATGCGCAAGCCATTTTGCTCTCGAACTCCAACCTGAAGTGAGACATGACCTGTTGGGGCAAGAGCTTGAAGCCAAATCATGTCCCGTATCTCTCGTGGGAATGGCAGCGTGTCGGCCGTGTTCGGGCCTGAGTGGTGAGACTCCACTGTGTTTGCAGATCTTTGTGAGAGCACAAAGAAAGCCTCTTGTGGCTTTGAGGACATTGCCTGTGGAGAATAGTATAAAGGAATCTTGGGACAGAGATAATGAGCTTGGATTTATAGATGTACTGGGTTTCTTTGATCTCTAGCAAAACAAGAGTCAATCGCTTTGTGGCCTAGAATAAAGCGTTCTGACGAGGAATAATGGCTATGCATCAAAGTTCAAGCAGGGGAGTAGCTGAACAGAGGAATTGGAAACGCCCTGCCTATACACCAAAAACCAAAGCTTGAGAGGGCATGAATGTTGAACGGAGGCTTCTTAACATAACCTCTGTCGCGTGGCTATAAGCTCTCTGTCATAATTCTTCAGGCAGAAATTGCATTGAGCGAAGTTCCAGGACCTCTTCTGGTTCGAGAATCATTTCTTGTAAAGCTATACATACAAGCAATTCTCAATCCTGATCTCTCATCCATTTCGGCGCTGGGATCGGTGGGTCGTCAGGAATTGAACCATCCTTGATGAACTGTGTCTTCCCCAACCACAATTCATTATTGGTAGTGCTTAAAGAGAGATACAAATAGTTAAGGATGAAAGGCAACTCAGCCAATTTCCAATCCGGTCTGAGTTTATATCGTTCTTCGAAGTATTGTCTCCTCCTCTTAGGAACTTTGAGCATTCCAAAATCTCCATCGAAAATCAATTTCTTGTCTACCATCGGCAGCACCAAATTTTCTCTCTCAACGGCTCGTCTAAACTCTGATGCGACTTCTCGATACGGGGACAAGGAGAGATCCCAGTCATAAAGGAGATGCCGCAATTTGTCTCCTTCGATCCAAACACGCCCTCGTTTGCGGCACTCAAATCCATTCCTGAGTGTCAAGCTTTTTAGATTTTTACACTTCTCCATAATTCCCAACATCATTTTCAGCTGTGCCGAGTAGACACAAGAGAAGTAGATCTGAGCATGTACCAAATTCTCCATCCAGATATGTTGCCAAAGTTCTATCAGCCCCGCGTATGTGCAGTGTGGTGGTTCAAATGACCGCTCGGATCCGAAATAGTTGAAATTCCTGCATACGAATTTGAATTGATTGTGATCCCAAAATACTATCTTGGCTTCGTCGCGAATCTGCTTACAGGTTCCGAGCAGACCAAGTGTGATATTCGGCCATGTGGCTGTGAAGGGGGGGTGTCATCGGAGGATTTGAGGGCCGGATCCTTAAACGACAATTGGTATTCTGTCGGAGATAGAATTCGATGTTTTTGGTAGGAGCTAGGACTTGGGTATAGATGATGTCACGAAGCTCTCGTGGGAGGGCAATGAAGCCATGATCGGTGCTTGTAGTTGTCATCCTGTGCCGAGATACGTGGAATCCTCAGGGTCAGAAGTAAAGAAGTAAAGGTGTTCATCTCACGCGATGAGTAAAATCCGAGACAGATATACAAAGGGGAATTACCATGTGTTTCGACCTTCTGCGATAGAAGTAAGCCTTGTCCACTGTGTGATAATCAGATGATCGCGAGCTAAGTCGCTAGTTGGACAATGGGCAGATATCGGTCAAAACTAGAACTCGCGAAGATTGGATATCCGGAGTCAGCTCCTGTTCAAATTTGGCAAATCAAATTTATGAAAGACTTCTTTCTGCTATTGCTGAGAAAAACTTTGGATGTAAGCAGGAAGTATTCTGATCTTTCAATGAAGTCCTGCTTGGAAGCTCAAATCTCGATGAAAGATCAAGCTTACGCCGATTCGGTATCAAGAAGATCTAGATCTTAGCATTTAAAAATTAGCGAAAAGAGTCCGGACCACTTTCTTGGACCCTAAGCTAAGCATTACAGGCCTAGTAGAGACCATGACTCAAAGGTGACTTTATGATGTAAGGGTACTCAAAGTTTGATCCGAAGCATTTCTTCACTTTCCTAGCATCGTCAATTCGCATCCTCCACAATTCCGCAACCAGAATCTCATTCATCACACTTCCAAAGCCGCGAACATGGAGGGCCCGAAGCCCAGGAATCTGCTCACACTCCCTACCGAGATCCAGGTCATGATCTACAGACACGCCATCGAATCTAGTGGACATTTGATGCTTGTCAAGAGAGCACCCGGAGGCTCAATTCCCGATGGAACGCACGACTACCTCCCAGTATCCTTCGATACAAACTACTGCAGCGGCCGAGAGAATGTCCTATATGACGAGGAGAACATTATCCGTTTCGACTGGTTTCGGACCTGCCGAGAGATAAATCGCCTGGCAAAGAATATTCTCTTCAAAGAGACTTGTTTTCACATCGTACCAGTACAACATTCCTTGGACGATACCACCGCCTCCTGGGGTCTTCCCAAGTACTGGGGAGGCATCTCACCAGCAAATTTGGTCGATGTGCATCTGCATTGGACTTCCTTCTCTGACTCGGAGGACGATATGCGGTCACAGAGCTCTGGAGTTACAAAAACTTGCAACGATTTGCCTTCACAATGGACAAACTTGTCGATGTTATAGTGTTTATGTGCTTGTTATCTGTCTTGAAACTAGTGATGGATTTTCGCCAAGAGGTCAAGAAGAAATTGTATCTGCCGGCTATGAGATATGAGCCACTATCGGATGAGATGCCTTCTGGATTCTTTGAGAAGTGGCTTGGGAATCTCTCGGATCTTTTGGTCGTCACTAACTTCATCTTCGGTGGTGAGTTATGGGTGCGAGGGAAGCTCTGGATGAAAGATTACATTTTACAATGTGAGAAGACGGATGTCCTGCGGATGTTTGTCAAGGATGTCGAGACAGATGAAGGCAAGATCCAGGAAATGTTGGAGGACGAGAGAATATTGGGCAGCATCTGTGCTGCCACAGAAGAGGAGAGGATTACTCTGAGGACCAGATTGACATTACATGACCTGCTCAAACTTAGTATGGACAGGAGCTTCGCTCATTGACGCCGTTATTGTTGGCCATAATTGAAAACAACAACACTACACCGGTGTAAGCGAGATTGCCAAGAAATATCATCATTGCCTCAACTCCCTTGATCCACATCGATTGTGATGGATATGAGAACTGTCTGCCCAATGTGTCTCATGCTTTTTATGACATACCATAAAAGAATTCTGACAGTGCCATTTGTAAGACTACTCCACCGCCGCTCCTGCCTAGCTCGACCCCGTTCCGCGCCAACAATAACTGACAACCGCTTCTGTACAATCCGCAATTATACTCATCAGACAAGCACAACCGATTTCACCTCACTCAACCAAGATGTCTCAAACCCACCATTTCGTTACCCTCCCACGCGAGACTCGCGACGAGATTTACTCCTGGATTCTAGTCTCGCCGACTGGCTTCGTCCGACCCATCATCCACGACCTCCTACCAAGCGACCCATTACCCTCGAGTCCACGATTCGCATACAATCTCCACACGCCTTTCCAACAAACATCCTCGCAAACCATATCCTTTAGCATCTTGCGCACCTGTCGGCAGATCTACGAGGAAGAGAAAGACGTCTTCTGGCATCACAACATCATCGTTACGAGTTGAACGATTGGACATATGAACATCGGCAACGAGTCCGATTGTGCCGTAGTCCATTCACAGATTGGACAATGGAGGTTGGTGATACAAAGGTTTTTGTTTGAGGTGCTGGGAAAGTTTGAAGGTGTGGGAAAGATGAAGGGGTTCAAAGTTTTGCAGGAGGAAGAGGCGAGTAAGGTGGAAGAGACCTACGGTTGTGTTTTGGAGGAGAAGATGGAGAGTATGAGTGGGCAGGTGGTGAAGTTGGTCATGGAAAATACTATATTCTCTCCTCACATATAAATACGAGCTAGAGGTTGCCTTGTTATATGTTGTCGATTTGATCACCGCCTTGCCATATTGAAAAAAGGTGTGAAATAGAGCCTACCACTACCAATCTTCTTCTCACTCCTCACTTGAGACTTCGATGATCATACTCTCATGTTATGTAAAAAGTTTGACAACATTTTATTAGAATCACTTCCTCGCTAATTCGTTCTAACCCAACCTGTTGATTTTTCATCGTGTTGTCATCCCGCTGCATACGTGATCACCGACGCCCAGCATTGGTATCCGTGCAATTTTCTAATATCTGTCGAGCAAAGCCTTAGTACTGAGAAGTCAATCATAAAACGGACATACGTGAGGTACAGAAAGGACAAGGAAATCCACTTAGCGTCATCTTTGTTCTTTCCAAGAGATAAGATAACAATCCTTGGTGTTTTCACGTATCTTGGCGTCTGAAGATTGCTTCGCTTTGACTGCTCTCCACTACAGCCCTAATGCTTTCCCCAGGTTTTCCCCTTCCAGACCAAGATCATCCGGATGAATTGAAACATCAAACCTTGTTCGAGTAAAACTCTGCGTTATCTCGGAAATCGGGATTGTGGTGTTGCTTGGCTAAATGACGCAGTCATGGTGATTTTATCCTATGCTCGATGAGATATGCGAATAGCTAAAGTCCATATAGTCGACTTTTTTACGAATATAATGAACCGTCAAACGACTTCAAATTGGAGTAAAGTAAATAAACAAAGAAAAGGGGGTGAAGCATAAGACAACGAAATGATGTCGGCATGCAGAAGTCCGAGGCATCCCCAGACGCTAAGAGAGGACACTAAAAATTTCCCCATACGCCGAAAAAGGGACGGAGCAAAACAGCTCACTTCACGAGTCATCGTCTCTTCCATCCCGGCCTGACTCCTTTCTCTACTTCTCCTCTTACCACATACTTAAGACTTCAATTGTCTCTTAATATCTTCTCTGAATATACATCATCATGTTGTCCTCCGTTAGAGTAGCAAGCCGACAGGCTGTCTCCCGGGGAATTGCCTCCAGAAGCTCTGTAGCTGTCGCATCCCGCCAAGCGTCAACGTGGGCTAATGTACCTCAAGGACCTCCTGTAAGTCATAGCCATCTGCGAACTGACGTGCGAACTGTTCACTAACTATGCAATAGGATGTAAGTGCCTGACTCGAGTTTCAACTGTCCAGAATACTAATAGAATGCGTTCGTGAAGGCTATCTTGGGTACGTTGAAAGTGGAGAGGAAGGAGGAATTGCTTTTTTTTGACAGCACATAGGTATCACGGAAGCCTTCAAGGCAGACAGCTTCAAGGAGAAGATCAATCTAGGTATGCCAGACGATAATCCTTTGAATTGGCAGCGCTAATGGTCATCTGCAGGTGTCGGCGCATACCGTGACGACCAAGGAAAGCCATACGTCCTCCCCTCCGTACGAACCGCCGAAGACAAAGTCGTGTCTGCACAACTTAACAAGGAGTACGCCGGAATTACTGGTGTTCCTGAGTTCACAAAGGCGGCTGCTCTCCTCGCATACGGTCCCGGATCCAGCGCTCTCGACCGTCTCGTCATCACACAATCCATCTCCGGAACAGGCGCCCTCAGAATCGGTGGAGCTTTCCTCGAACGTCATTACCCAGGCGCAAAGAAGATCTACATCCCGACCCCATCATGGGCAAACCACGCTGCTGTGTTCAAGGATTCAGGATTGGAGGTTGAGAAGTACAGATACTACAATAAGGATACCATTGGTTTGGACTTCGAGGGTATGGTCGCAGATATTAAGGGCGCCCCAGAGGGAAGCATCTTCTTGCTCCACGCATGTGCACACAACCCTACTGGTGTTGACCCAACACCCGAGCAATGGAAGGAAATCAGCAATGCTGTCAAGGCTGGTAACCACTATGCTTTCTTCGATATGGCATACCAGGGCTTTGCTTCAGGTGACACTGACAAGGATGCTTTCCCAATCCGACACTTTGTTTCTGAGGGTCACAACATCTGCCTTGCTCAGTCGTTCGCTAAGAACATGGTACGGACCACTCTGTCATGGTAACATGAGCGATTTTACTAACAGCAAATAGGGTCTCTACGGAGAGCGTGTAGGCGCCTTCTCCATCGTCGCCGCCGACGCCGCCGAAGCCAAGCGCATCGACTCCCAAGTCAAGATCCTCGTCCGCCCTCTCTACTCCAACCCACCCGTCCACGGTGCCCGCATCGCGTCCGAGATCCTCAACGACAAGGCTCTCAACAAGCAATGGCTCGGCGAAGTCAAGGGCATGGCCGACCGTATCATCACCATGCGCGCACTCCTGAAGAAGGAACTCGAGGCTTTGGGATCGAAGCACGACTGGAGCCATATCACCAGCCAAATTGGCATGTTCGCTTATACTGGACTTACGCCTGAGCAGATGGATAAGCTGGCTAAGGAGCACTCGGTTTATGCTACGAAGGATGGGAGAATTTCCGTTGCGGGTATTACGTCGGGGAATGTCAAGAGACTTGCTGCTGCTATTCATGCTGTTAAGCCTTAGATTTAGAGGGACGGATGGTGCCAACTTGATCTGATGACTTTCTTGGAGATTAGAATGCTGGATACGCTGGTGTGGTCGGCTATACCTATAGAATAGTCTCCCAATGTAAAAAAAATGTCGCTTAATACATACATCACATCCCAGCTCCGTTCATAACACTCTTTCCTCGTGATTTCCTACTATGAGATCTGTGAGCAGGCTTGAAAATCGAGGCCAGAGCTTCCCCGTCCTAACAGCGGTGCCGAGAGTCTATCTCTCCGCCCATCTCCACCACCTTCCGTCTCTCAGTAAAGGACTTCAGCTTAACTCAGCTCAGCTCACCTCCCCCTCAACCTCTCCACATCCCTCCCCACACTCTCAACCTCCCTCATCAACTCCCCATAAACCCTCGCACACTCCCTCAACACCTTCTCCTTCTCTCCCCCCTCCCCACCCTCCCCCTCCTTCCGTCCAACACCATACCCCCAAAGTGTCCTCTCCGCCTGCGCCCTCCTCTCCCTCCCCCTCTCCCTCCCCATCCGCAACTCCCTCACGTAATTCTCCAGCGCGTTGCGGACTTCGTCGGTATATAACATCTTCTCGCCTTTTTGTTTCTTGGTTTGGGTCTCGGAGAGGAGTTGCGAGGCTTTGAGAGAGAGGAATTCGCTGCGGGCTTTTATGTGCCGGGAGAGGGAGCCGTGTGTGCTTTGTTCCAGGGTGCGGATTAGGAGGGCGGTGGCGAGGTGGTGGAGGGTGAGGAGCGTGGTGGTGTGTGTTACTAGGTCTGCTCTTCTCTTCGCCAGTTGTGTCCGTTTGTCTTTGATGGATAATTGTAAATCTACAATTGAAGGGTGCAGTTTCGGGATGTGTCGATGCAGGAAGGAGGGGTTGGTACTTGGCGAGAGGAGACGGCAGAGGGAGAGGGTTTGTGTTTGGAGGTGGGTGGAGAGGAGGGAGGCGATTCTTGGGAGGTGGGTTGGTAGGGTAGACCAGAGGGGTGTGCCGTTGAGGGTTTTGGATTGGGAGGGTGTTAGGGCGGGGGAGGAGAGATGGGAGGAGAGGAGTATGATGAGTTCGAGGAGGTCAGGTGGGAGGGTGGCTTGTGTTTGGGATTGTCTGCTGAGCTTTGTGGTTGTGGTTGTAGAAGTGGATGTTGATGAGGGGGACGAGAGGTCGAGGTTTCGCAGCGCGGACTTGAGGAGTTGGGATTTGGCGCTGCGGAAGCGGGAAGCTTTCAATGCCTGTTCAATAGCTTTAGTGTCAGCCACAAGTCCAAGTCTGTAGTGTAGAACTTCAAGCGTGGAGGTGAAATGGAGATGGCAAACCTCAGACACGGCATCCCGCTCTTTTTGCGCGGGGTGTAATTTTGTCGAGCCATTGGGATTGAGGATTTGCTTCGCGAGCGTGGTGTGTAAAGCTGCGAATCGTGTATTCGACTGTAGAATGGCGTCATCAATCGGCGGGAGCATGGTTGCGTGAGAGGTACTCTCGTGTTCGCTGCAGATGTGTTGAGGAAGGGGAGACGAGACGAGGCTGCAGGTGTTGTTTACAAGATTGTGGAGCAACGGCTGAGACCGAAGCTAGGGAACCTTATTTGTCCCCTGTCGTCTCATTGCCCGGTCAGTCAACATATCTCTCTTGCATCAACCAATCCCGATCATTTCGTCTGGACCAGATCTTTGTCCTCTGATACCCCTGATAAGAATCAAGTTGTATCTTTGTATTTATCAATATCTTAAACAAGCCCTAAGCACCAGTCGCGATGAACCTCCACTACGACCGAGCCCTAAGAATGGCAGTGAATCGACAGAACTTACAAAACATGTCAAGATAAAGAAACGGCGCATCCAAAAGAGATCAGAATCGCAGCAGTTTCTCATAGCGCGTGAACGTCGGCTCAGACGTCCTCGAGCTAGCCGAACTTCCACCCATGCTCTCGCTTACCGCGTGAGCTGAGGGATACCTACCATATGGGTTGAAGCTACACCTGTACATACGCCCAGACTCATCACGCCAAAATGGAAAACCTCCCATCGCAAGTTGAATGGAGAATGTCGCTTCTGCGACCAAGAATCCTGCGTGTACTAGTCTCGTTGAATTCGTCTTGAGCTTGTATCAATACAGGCCACGCTTTTCAGCAAATCATGACAGGGTCGCACTCCGTCACATGAGCCTCACCAACTCCTTGTCGAGCACAATGGCTCGGAAATGGAAAGCTCGCCCAGGTGATGCTGGCAAATTCGGTATCACTGTCCTCCCTGCGGTAGGTACCATTTGCTTTCCAGAGCGTGAAGACCTTGTCAGATTATTCAATCGATCTTTTGAAGGCTCTGGTGGCTGCGGCTTTCTTGGAAGCGAGATGTTTTGGAGATCAGAACTTGCCACTTTTATCCGAGATTCCGAGATCTACCAGTCGCAGAGTCGGATCGCCCACTAATCCTGGTTTCGATGAATGGAAAGGCAGAAAGCTCAGTGACGGCATTTTGTGTTCGCTTCCCAGGGGTGGTGATTAGGGTACTACCGTATTTGCGATCATGGCTTTCTATTCGCCTGGCCATCTTCGCTTGCTCGTCACCATGACTTGGCAAGAGCAACGCGAAGTCATGCCACCATGCCGGTTAACGCTACATAAGAGTCCATTGCAGTGTCCTCAGCATATGCATGAAAATTACCAGGACATTGTATCAAGTCAATCATCAACGGACCCCAAAATGTTGCTCCGTCCCCTCACGTTTTTGTTGCTCACGATCTCGTCAGCGATACCCCTCACACCGCATGAACTCGAAGCTCGCGAAAATGATCAGAACGGAACGGTATGATCTTGATATTATAAATTGAGAACGTACCACTCATAGGTGCTCAGGTGGTTATGTGTTCAGAATACAATTGGAAAGGCGAGTGCGTCGCGATGACCGTGCCCTTGGAATACAACAGTTGCACGAGCTTGAAAGATCCATGGTACCAAATCCTCCTTTGCTCTTCCTCTCAAGTCCTACACTACCACACTCATTTCAGACTCCTCTCTCAATCACTTAGTCGAATCTGTCCACGACCGATATATGCTAATTCCACACAGGGCATACAACGTCTCCTCTCTCGCGCCCGTACCAGGCACAGTGTGCTGGTTGCATAACAGCAACAATTGCTCCGATATCTGTAGGAGTCCTTCGGGCTGCAGTAAGATCGTGCAGTTCCCAGGGTATGCAAATCTTAGCACGTATGGGTATCCGCCGTGGACGGATAGGATTGGAAGTTTTACGTGTAGTCCGGATGGGAAGACGTTCTTTGAGTAAGCGATGCTTCAATGTGGAAAAAAATATTGAGACGGAATTTTGCGAGAAGTGAGAGATGGACGTTGAATTGTATGTGATTCAAGAGCATGCAGAGAGTTGCCCCTCTGAAAGCTGCAGGTTACACGACTGAAGGTAGATAAGGCACCTTGCGAGTGGTGCCTTCCTTTCCTTGTGGAAAGTCGAATAATACTTCCCTCCCAACATGGTACCTGCTTTCCTGTCAAGTACGCAGCCAATTATGTCATAATATGCTCCCCAAATCATCTTCAGACGTGGGGACCTTTATTACTTGTCTTGTTCCAAATTTATTTCAAGTTACCGCTACACAAGCACACATCGGCTTGCAACGAAGCGCCGAACGACATCATCTGATATGATCTTCAATACTCCCCGCAATTCGGACTATCTTTCATTAGAACTACAAACATGAACATCTCAAACAGCATATCGGATACCATACAATCTGGGCTTCCCATCTCCAAAAAGCTCTTTGCCCTGGCCGAGAGAATAGTCCCTGATATCACAGAGGTCAACAGACTTGCGACCGAAACCTCTCTTCTCACCTCAACCTTCAACAGTTTTCGGTCAACGTTCGAAAACTCCGATGGATATCGATACTCAACTGGTGCCGCTGCTGTCGCGCAGAAAATCCTGGATCGGTGTCGGGACATTTTCGAGGAATTGGACAAGGTTTTCTTGGGATCTCCATTGGAGGGCTTGAGGAAAGATGACGTGGCTGTCAGGGTGGAGGAGGAGTTAAAGAAGACAGGAATGAAGATTTCGAGAGGGTTGCTTGAGGCATGCAGTATCACGGTGCACCTGATCCTCCATAACCTATCTACGGCTAAGCAACCCTATGCAAGGAGGTACCTGAGAACATCAGACTGCCGGGCGAACTACCATGCTAACCAAATCCAGAGCCTCGATGTACACGCTGGATATCGAAACAGAACAACGCGATCTTATCATCCAAAACCTACACTCTTCACGACAAGCCGCCATCACCTACCTCGAACAACTTGAGTCTGGAGACTCCATTCAACATAACCTGAAGTCATCAAAGTCCAACAGGCTTCGCAAGCCAAAGACAGCTAGCAAGCGAGACCAGACCAAAGACCCCAATATCCAGAAAGAGAGAGCTTCAGATTGGGTGAAGAGCCTAATTCGAGACGAGAGGAACAATGCACTTATTGCACATGAATTCTCACCCTGTGCGACGGAGGATACTGGAGGCTTGCAAGGCATTAAAGATAGAAAACTGAATGTTGGGGAAAGAGAAGTGAGGGCAGGCGTCGGTGAGCTGCAGGGCGATGGACCGGATGATTTGCCAAGTAGAAGTGAGAGGATGGAATATGCATGGGGATGGCCTAAGTCGTAGAAAGGGCAATTTCGTGGCAAGGATCTCGGTCGACCTACTGCAATAAATGGATTTCGCTCTCGCCTACACCAATGATACTTCCATTCTCTTATGGTTTTTACACTCTCTTCACCCCTCCATACTCCTATCATCCGTGTCTTCGGCTACGCCCGACCTCCACTCAATGCATAACAACCGCGACATGATCATCCATATAAGCAGAAATATCCCCCAAAAAGCAAGCCGCAATAATACTCACAGCCCCAAACGCAATACTCGTATAATAAACATACTTGTAACTATCCGCAAACGCCACCTGACCTGCCAGCACGACCATCTCATACGCCGTATCGTTCGTGCCGATACCAGGAATGGTGCGCAGAGCGGGAAGGAGAGACGCGCCCGTGTATTCGATGGCGTGGGCTACGTAGGTGAGGTTCGTGATGCCCAGTTTGTAGATCATGGTTCCGCCGATGAGGGTCTTGGCGTTAGGGACGAACTTGTTGATGAAGACGTTGTAGTAGACTGTGTAGCCTGAAGGGGTGTTAGCTAATTTTGAGTCATATGAGGATATGAACGGGGGAAAGGTACCGATTGAGCCGCCGATCACGCGGATTGCTAGGGTCAGTGCTGTGACTGTCGCGATGAGATCGTCGGGGCAGATGATCGTGGTGATGATGGATGCTGGGACAACGATTCCTCCTATCCCTAGCCCAGCGAGGACGAGAATGCCCCATAGTTGGTGGAGGTTGAAGCGGTCGGCACACGCTAGGGCACCACATCCTGGAGGCAGGTCAGAGCTGCAATGATACTTTGAAGGAGCAAAGAAACGTACCAGCTGTCATGAGAATCGAAGAAACAATCATCAGCTCCTTGTTCCGCCCTCTGAACACTGACAAGCACCAGAGCACGATGACCGCGCCGCCAAGAATCGAGAAACCAACAGGAATACCACGAATTCCAACGCCGACGGGATCATGTCCATACACATTGAATGCTTGAGTAGGCCAAAACATGATAATAGAGAAGAAGTTGGCACCCGATATAAAGGTGATGACGAGTGTCAATGCCAGAATTCGTGGTGCTTGTAGAAGTCGAGATGGGAACATAGGATATTTGGTCCCGTAGATCTCCCAGAAGACAAAAGCTACGATGAGAAAGAATCCGAGAATGAGAGGTGCGAGAACATGGGCAGAATCCCAGTCATACTTCATCGGTCAGCTTCGCTTATCAATTCAGAGCGGATGCGAAAATATACCTGATATCCGCCCCATTGCATGCCAGCCATGAACAGGATCATGCCCGAAATACTCAGGAGCCCTCCAACGAAGTCAATCTGGGAGATGATTTCGCGCTTGGTCAAGCCTTTGGAGTTGACTCTTGGCGGCGGGAAGTAGAAGAACAATGTCATGAAGAAGCCAATTGCTACCCAGACTCCGCAAAGAAGCCCACAGTAGCGCCATCCGCCATTATGAGCAATGAGCTGAGCCCAGAGTACTGATGGGCAAAAGGGGAGGATAGTGAAGATCAATACGGCGACGTACTTGCCTCTCTTGGCAGTTGGCGCGAGCTCAGATGTCGCTGCGAGAGCAGTGAGCTCTGAGATGCCTGCGCCCACGCCTGCGATTGCCATACCAGCTTGAGAATATCAGTCGCGGTTCCAAGACTCGTCGCGTGATGTGACATACCGATAAATATGTTCATGATTTTGGCTGTTGATGCAACAATCATACCCAGGATAACAAGCAACGAGCCAGCTAATGCGACATATCGACGGCCGAGAAGATCAGATAGAGACCCAACAAAAGGACATATCCCAGCAAGTGCTAACAAATTTGCCAGAACAAACCAAATCCATCTATGTGGTGTCAGCATGATCGATCAACAGGTTTCGCGATTGGCCACATACCGGTCCGCACCACCAATGTCCGAGTAGATGTAGGGAGGAATGGCACCTGTGTCGATGTGAGTAATTACATGTCACACTATTGCAAAAGAGAACTCACCGAAGATGTAGACAGGTATTTGGGATCCGGTCCATATGAATGCCATTGCGATGAGAGACATCATCCGCTTGAAGGACATCTGTGAAGTGTTAGACATGGTTTGCCCGAAAAGTTCGGAAGACCGACTGGGGGTTCATGGTCGTGATCCTCCCCATCGCCGTATGTCCTGAGCCCATTCTTCTCATAGTAATTGGTATGTCCGGGGACTTGGTCATGGGTGGCGATTTGTTCGACATGGTGAGGTCGGACCTCCTTCTCATCCCCAGCATGAGCGCTGGATGATGGCGGGGTCGAAGCGGTACTCATTTTCAACAGCACTTTTGCAAGGACGTGGAGTTCAGAGTAAAGATAAAATCAAGAGAACAGTAGCGCAGGACAAGCATTGAAGTTCGGCTTGGTATGAAAAGTCAAGGAACTAACAAGACTTGACCACCGAGCTATATGCAAAAACAGAGGAACCATATTGCCGGGAAACCCCTCACTTTGTACAAAGAGACCGCGGTAGGCGTCTGTCAAAATACCGAGATGTGCGCCCTTGATCTCCTGATAACAAGCTTCTCTTGGTCTTCATACGCTGCAGCAAAACTTGCACTATCGTCGATTGGGAGCCATCCCCGACCTTCTGCTCCGGTTCAAGGGTCTGTTGTGGGGAGCGGAGGTATGTGGATTATCTGTAGCGAATTAACAGACTCCATGGAACGAGGGGTAATGGGGCAGCTCCAGTGTTACTCAAAAAGCCACGCACTGAATCCTGGGGGCGTGATCATGGCAATCCAATGGAGAGAAGCTGGCTGTCAAAATGCACACCGACAGAAGCCATGTTGGTAGCTGTTCTGGTTGAGTTTTGATATATGTATCATTGAGGCTTGACACTTGTCCAATACCAACATGAAATTAACGCCTTTGTTGGTGATGAGGAGATGAGAATTATTGCTAGCCGTGCGCGAATGAGCGCTAAATTGCTTGTTCGCTTCCCCGCGTTCTCCCCGCCCCCGCCACTTTCACTTGAACATCACTTGCAACAGAATACTATTCCTTCGAGCTTGAAGAGCATCATGACCAACCCTCTCTCGAGCCTTCGATACCTCTCTTCCTATATGTAAACAGGGATCATGGTGATCTAGAATGTGCCAGCTTAGGTGACGCATATCCTGTTGAGTTTATCACACTGCACATGCACAGTGTACTGACTGCTAATTCCTAGATGGAATCCACGATGTCCAACCACCTCTTGCTGACATTAGAATACGATGAGAAAGTGACAGTAGCTAATATCTCCCAACATTCCCCCAAAAGCCACTTTCTCTGTTATCCACACCAATGTGCTGTCCTCGAGATACCGCGTATGTGACAGACACTGGATTGTGAGTGACCACATGCATTATTGTTTCACAAGGTCTCGAAGATATTGTTCTCTGCTCGATTCTCATAATCTCGCGATCTTGTGCTCCATCTTCTCTTGCTCTCCTCATAAAGGTGTCGAGCCTCAATACGATATCACGTGTTGGATACGTCACATGATACCACTTGGCCTCTAGAATCGGCATCTACCAGCGGCGAAGTATTGCAACGCTGATGGGTAAATGTGCTCTCCTTCCTCGTTTTATGAATTTACTGTTACTTGTTTAAGCTCGTAAGCTTAGCAAAACGTCAGCCAAGGCAACATAGAGTTTCTCTCATGCTTGTCGTTCTATTGGACTCATCTCGGGGAGCTGAAATTGGTGGAATGGAATTCAGGCAATTCAGAATTGTTGGTCTACAAGATTGAGAACTCACAATCCGTAACCGCTCTTTATAGTCGATCACCACAACAACAACATGAGTGTTGGTCTTTATCTTCTGCCGAAAGGCACAACTCACGATGATACTCCTTTTATATCTTCAGCGAACGACTCGAGGTAAGTTTCTCATAATACGCTGCAAACATCAACGAGACCCTAAACATCCACCACTCTAGGCATTAATGTTCAGTATCCGGCAATCGTACCTTCTACGGAAATGCTTCGGCACATCGCAATCCTTTCGCTTGTCTGGGCTCAATGTGTGGCTACGAGAAACACGACCTGCAGCGTAAGTAAAAGTCATTCTGATCTCTGATTACGTGAGTAATTTTCCTTCCAGTTAACTGAGGAAAACTTCTCAAATGGCTACAACGCGTCCGGATCGATCACCTTTCCTGGCTTCAGAGTCAACGACAGCTATCCGGAATCGACTTGGACTTTCTCCAGGTACACCGCAACAAATTACAGCGAGCCGCGCAACGAAACTGATGCATGGCAGACTATCGGAATGAAGACATCGTGAGAACTCCTCCCCTTCAATATGTTCACTTCTTCCTGACGTGCAAGTACTAGACAAATGGTCAACCTTACCGACCCTAAAAAGCTTCCGTATACAGGCTGTTATATGGTCCTGATAACACCGAACGAAAAGAACCACAATGGCGGCGGAAGTGACGATGGATCGTGCAACACTGTCTTATCGGCAGACTGCATCAAAGACATCATCACCCACGTTAACAACATAGCAGCTTCATATTCTGGAACCTTTGGTGGTACCAATTCAACCGAATTCAGCTGCTTCGACCTCATGAACGGCATCATCGGCGACGAGAAATCGAAGTGCTGGCAGCAGTATGGATATTTTCATGACCTGTTCCTCCCCGAATATCCTGGCATCATTCCAGCCGGAAAGCGACATATAATCCGATCGTCACTTGTCCCTCTGTTGGCCCTGGGGACATGCTCAACTTCCACATGGACTTTATTCAAGCGGACGACCAAGTAACTTCTCTGGCTACGATAGAGCTCTGACAAAACCTCTCCCAGTGCTGTTGACTGCCTGGCTGAAAGATGACCATTCGCCGTATATGGGGGAACGAAAATGGGCTGATACAAAATTGATGTGCATGCCGGGAAATAATACTATGCCTGGAAGTCGCAATCTCACGGAGGCTTTGAAGTCTAGCAGTCCTGCCTTGATCCCTGGGCTGTCTGGAAGGATGATCAGTATTGCTTTCGTGAGTTCCGTGCTTAGTGTCTTCTGGTGACTTAGGTTTCTGTATTTTGTTTTCTTAACTTCATTTCCAGAGTGGATCGATACAGAATTTCATGCTTTTCTGAATGTGGGTAATTGTTGACTGCACCAACACGGTGTTGAACGTCCTTGACGTGATGAGTTTCTGTACCATCGCATGATAATTGTTGGTGATTTTAGAGTCGCAGTCTTGCTCATTGGCCTTCACTGACAGGCTGGTCTCACTTCGCCTGAGTCTCCAGTGAGTCTTTCGGTCCCTGCACGTGCACTACCACCTGTCCAGGATCCTTCATTGCTTGGAAGTTTGAACACCAACATCGAGTGTTGGTTACCACCTGTGCCGTAAGGCGCAGCTCTTCACATTCTTGATAACACAGTGCTCCCGCTGATCTTTATAATTCATAGAGCCTTTGTGAAAGGGAAACCGAAGGAAAAGGGATTCTTGCCCAAAGTCTCGGCTCCTGCACTATAAGATGCTGATGATGGTTAGTCTGCCAAGCAGCTCACTCGCACTCATCATCTTAGTCGTCGCCAGAGTTGGTGCAGACTACAACTCGTCCTGCTCGGTATGTTTATCAAATGCCTCCTTGACTGTTACTGAATTCAAGATGATAGTTTGACGACGCATTCGCCAACGGATACAATGCATCGGGCACGATATCTCATCCAGGGTGGAGACCAAACGATAGTTTTCCCAGCACAATGTGGACCTGGACCAGATATCTCGCTGTTGGTAGCAACGTGACAGACAACGTGACATGGTTGGGGGAAGCTGTCGATCTGAAAACAACGTATGACCAAACCTTGCCAAAGAAGAACAGACGCTGATCGGTTATCCAGGCCATCTTTGAATCTGACATAAGGGAACGCTCTTCCTTACACCGGCTGCTACATGACACTTGTCGGCTTCGACGACAAAAAAGAACACGCAAAAGACGACGGAACCTGCAAGACGATCTTTACTAAGGACTGCCTCGCAGAGATAATCGCCATCGCAAACTCAACCGCACAGAGTGTCTCGGGCTCGTATAAGGGCAACAATACATACTTCAGTTGCAGCGACCTCACCAAAGACGTCATCGTCAACGAGACATCAAAGTGCTGGGGCCAATGGACCTTCTCGGCGTCTACACAGTTTCTTCCCGATAGCAGCCTCACTGCCAACGCCACGAATCAGGATGATCGGAGTTGTCCCAGCATCGATAAGTCGGATCCTTTGGCCCGATCACAGTTTCACCGCTTTTGGTTTCCTGATGAAGGTGTGAACAACTTTGAATCGTATGATGAGGCGTTGAGAAATCCACTGCCGCTGCTTGTTTTCACTTGGTTGAAGGAGGATTTAAGTGAAGATAGTTATATGCGCAAGTACGGGGGAGGGCCGGCGGACACGAGAGTGATTTGCCTTCCGGCTAATATCCCTACACCAGGCAGTCGGAATCTGACCGAAGCGCTGAACACTGGCGGCACTGCTAGAGTCGCTTCCTTGAGCGGGAGTATGTTCATGATTCTGCTCGTCGGTGTTGTTCTAATATTCCTCTTGTAAACACTTAATTGGGATCAGTCTCATATTTTCGGGCAATTGAGATATCGTCTTTCACCGTTTGCACAGATCGTCCAAACTTCAACAAGTATGCATTGATCTATCCTTCCTCTGACCTGGGTCGCAATGACTACTTCGCTCATTCGCAGTGTATAGACTGTCTCTCGTATGAAGTGGGGCCTGGAATCTTGAGAAGTTCTTCACCTTGACGAGCTCACCCATATCGGAAAATGAATGAACTTGGCTTGATTGAGAGTTCCTAATTTGAAGCTCGCCACAAAAAGATTGTTACTCCAAAGACACGGTTAAGACAGAGAGTATGAACCCGCTATCGCTTCCCATTTGACGAACCATCCGAAGCGAGCTCACTCCTCCAGCTCAACAACAAGCAAAACCGGATTATCCTTCACAACACCCTTCTTGTACTTCCGATCCAACCCCTTATACATCTCATCCTCCAACATCCTCCCGAAGTTCGCCGCCCCATCATAATGCACAAACGCCATCTTCTCCCACTTCTCCTCCACCTCACTGCCCTTCCCTTCCTCACCATTCTCTCCAGTCTTCACAATCTCGCCCACAAACCTCGGCGCAGCACCATATTTGGGTCCCAGATCCGCGATAAAAGCATTCATGTATTTTTGATATTGCGGGAACATCCCATCCTCAAAGGCGAGGAAGTTGAACATGGTCACCGGACCGGAATACTTGGCTGAGAAGTCTGCGAAGAAGGTGCGGAGTTCTTGCGTGAGTGGAAGCTCGACTTCTTCTTCGTTTGGGTCTGGTGGTGAGGTGGGGTGGAGAGGAAATGGGGGAACTGGTGTTTTGTTGCTGTGGAGGAGGGTGGAGTTGCGCTCTTTGTAGTTGGCGATCCAGTGGTCTTCAATGTCGATGTTGAAGGTAAGGGTCTTGGTTGAGATAGAGGTAATGGCCTCTGGTGCTGGAACAGAGGATCCTGGGAGGATAGTTACGAGATTAAAGAGTGACTTGTTGGTTGCGGGATCATTTTGGAGCGTAGATGAGAGATGGGACGTTGAGATGAAATAATGTGCTTTGGCGACTGTGAGAGGCTTAGGAGTATGTTTCCAGAGCGATTGGATAGTTGATGTATCATTGGCATCTGGAACAGCGAAAAGATGGACTGTGTGTGATGCCATGGTGAATTTGATGGATGGCTATTGACTGCTAAAATATACTGATTGAGGAACTGTGGTGTGTGGATGTGCTTTTGAGGACGTGTCTATAATGATCAGCTTGACAGTTGCATATTATATAGTGAGATGTACGGCCGTAAATAATATAAATTCAGTAGATCATGTTGATGATGTTCGGAGATAAACGTGCGTTTCAAGATTGACTGCTTAAGCGAGCGGAGTTCCACCTTTAGTCTACTTGACACCCCGACAAAGAACCATAAGCCCATTTTACTACGACCCATTCAGTGAGTCACAATGGCCGATTGAGTCATACCGAGCCTCACAGTCTCAGATGTTATGTTGTCAGACGGCAGAGCGAAGTCTTGTAATATTTTGGCACCGTGGTTCCGAAATGTCAACAAAGCAGCCGACCGTCGAAGTCAACGCAACCATTTCCGCATAATCATAAAACGATGCCCCTCAAACTTCTCACAATCCCAACTTGGAATAATATGAGAGAATTGGCTAAAGCCTTGTGACTCTCCATCCTGCTCACAATTTGCGATAATATTTGCTCTTCTTCTGAACCTCTCCAGCATTACCCCTGTCCTTGAACACCTCGTCCATCTGCTCAAGCGTCTTTCCGTTAGTTTCAGGGACAAACAGATATGTCCACCCCAGTGAGCCTAGACAGAAAATGGCGAAGAAGATGCATGCGCCAAATCCGGTACTCTGTACGAGGGGGAGGTGTGACAAGGCTCTAAGATGTCAATAATGTCAAAATGCGGGGCAGGCGGGGTCAGACTTACGATGATGAAATTGTTCAACCAGTCTATTCCACCACTAATCAGCATGTGCTCTATCAGATGAAGCATTTTCACTTACTGGAACATGTCGAAATGGCAACACCCTTGGCTCTCAGCGAAGAAGGAAATATCTCGGCTGGCATTGCCCACTACGCAATGGGGAGTCAGTATATACTCCTCAGATTTGTCTGATAATATATCTCCAGAACTTTCGAGTCTCGAGGGAATAAAAAAATCGAAGATCATATACTTTCCAGATACACACCGGCACTGGACCCCAGGACGCGCCAAATGAGATCATGTAGAACAGCAAGAAGGCTACACTGGTCCATCCTTCAGGGCGATGTGATGGCCAATCCTTGGAGAACAGACCCACAAGGATAGATATACCGAGATGAGATATGAACATTCCAAGGCTTCGCCAAAGGAGTATTGATCTTCGTCCGAAGTGGTCAAGTGTCCAGAGACTTGAGATGACGCCGACAAGTTGGGTGATATTGAGGACACCGGACACAATGAGCTGCATTGAGTAATCGAGACCCATGGTGCTGGCAAGTAGTCAGCATATAGATCGATATATGTATGTTAGGGACTACTTGCTTGAAAAGAGTTGGCGAGTAGTAGATCAGAGTATTGATTCCCACAAATTGCTGAAAGAGCATGAGTCCTGCTCCAATATGCGTCCGTCGCCAGCAGCCTGGCTTTAGACAATGAGTCCAGGAAACAAATTTCAAGCTTCAACCTGTTCAACATCGTTTTCGATACAAGCTCTGGATGTCTTCTTTCGAGGACTTGTTTCTGGAATGTCGACTCTGCAACGATTTCTATCCACTCCCGTCGTACTCTTGAGTCAGTACTTGGCAACATTCGCAGCCTCGATAGCACTGATAGGGGTTCGTCTTCTCTTCCCTCAGCTGCAAGCCATCGAGGTGAGTATGGCAGAAAGAAGAAAGCTCCAAGTCCCAGAAGCAGGCCAGGAATGATTTGAATTGCAGAAGGAAGGTGCCAGGATAGGTGACCCGATATCTCCTTTGTACCATATGTGATCCAGAATGAGATCACGGCACCGAAGACGATACTGAACTCCTCGAAAACGAGAAGGGAGCCACGAATTTCGGAAGGTGAGATCTCGGAAATATAAAGAGGAACTACCATGCTGAGCCTGGTGAAGACAGTCAGTGCTGTACGATATTTCAATCAAGCTGCGACCTACATCCCAAATTCCAACACCGCCAAATAAACGTGCTGCTACGAGCATTCGATAGTCTACCGATGCTGTTTGAAGACTTGATCCCAGTGTAAAGATAACGACCGCAAGGATGATCCAATATCGTCGCGAGATCTTGTCCGCAATCCAGCCTTGATTCAGTGCACCTGTGATGCTAGTTAGCAACCTTGGAACATGGTTGAATGTGGAAATAGCCTGGCACCAAGTAAGGCTCCGAGTTCAATCATTCCGGTCATCAAACCCTTGTAGAAGCCCCCCCTGATGCAGCTTCTGAAACCTCTGGAAATCGTTCAATGAATTGTGGCATGACCAGAGTTACAGAAATGACTCCTTGACTACAGATGCTCACATTAGTAGCTAGACTGCCCGTTTTTTGAAGTAGAAACTTACTCATGTCAGAAGAGCATACCGCCAATGGCAGAGAATGCCGCACAGAGAACAACATATCGAGATGAAATAATTCCTCTGACACCTGGTCACTAAATCAGCTTACAATATTATTTGAATGATATATATGTGCCTGAGGGACCATAAGGCTCCAGAATTGTTGGAAATGTCGTTGCGGTGTGGACATGCTGGATGTCTATGCTATTCTCATTCGAACGCTTAGTGTCCATCTTGGAAGCCATCTCAAATTTGAATCTCTATTGAGTCGTTCAAGTGAGCGGTAATCGTGGGTTCAAGGGAGGATATCGAATTCTCGGTTAGGCTTTGAGGCTGTGAAAATTAACTCTTTCGCATTCAACACGTGTTCGTGCGGCGACTGATACACCTCGTTGTCAGTTATGTGCAGCGACGCCATTAGGCAGGAGCATGAAACGAACCTAGCTGTTTTGGTACTATTGGAGATACCATCGATTTGAGGATGAAGCGGGGTAAGTCAAATGATTCTAGTGTATCACTTAAGAACAGCGTCAGGTTTGACGATGTCACCTTGCGATAGATTCTGGTTCTACCCGAACGTTGAGGAGATTCAACGTGGCGGCTGTATAGCGTATGAGTTGGAAAGAATCACTGACTGCAGAAGATGATGATGTCTTGTATAGAGGAAGGAATGCAAGAATTGTTGAAGTGTGGAAGTAGCACGTCTTGATAGATCTCAGATGGTAGTCCGAGCAAGGCAGGTACGACTGGAAATCAGTACACCTTCTGGAAATATGAGTGCCAGCGGAATTACCAAGACTTCACTTCCTTTTTGCTTTTCTTCTCTTCTCATACTCTCTCTCAAGCTGCCATTCTCTGTTCTGCGAACTTCCCTGAAACAATCCCGCAAGACCACAAGTCACCTAGACATGAAAACTTGGAGGACGTAATCTGCGTCCATCTGCTTCCAATCACTCGACATCCAACTCAAAATTCTCAAAGCTCACCATCAAGGTCTTATCCGCCCGCTCTGCATTGACACCCGGCCTCGCAGCAAAGACTCCAACCCAACATTCCTGCTCATCACCTCCGCCGAAAGCCCACGTGACTTCTCGAATCGGCACACTCTTCTCCCCGTCGACGACATAGATCCACAGCGCGTTGTGCTCTTTCCGATACTCAAGTGTAACTTCATTCCTGTCTTCTCCCTTCAAGCCCGTTTGTAGCAGACTCATATCCGCGCCTCTGTCCGCCGACACAGTGCTGATGAATGGCTCGCCCTGGAAGAACTCGATTTGACTCTTGATCCACTTCTTTGTTCCGTCTTGCTGTGGGATAACCATGATAAGTCCGCCTTGGTCATAAAGTGTGGTCCAGTCTGCCGACACGGTGACGCGCATGCGTTTGAATAACGAGAGTGACACTTTCTTGTAAATCATTGGTGCATTGAAGCGGGAGATTTCTGGTGGGCCGACTTTGCGCCAAATGTCGGTTTTGGGGTTGGCTTTGATTTGAAATGAAGTAGTCGTGGGTTCAGGAGGATTTTCGCTGCTGTTGATGGAGTGGAAGGAGAGTTGAGACATCATCAACGAGCCACCGGTGTGGAGGGTATCGTCCTAAGGATGTGAGGAGAGTTTCTATGGCAAAGTCGAAATCGAGGTCGGAGGCGTCAACGATGTTTGAAAGATCGATCAGCTTGACAGTGAATTTCAGGAAGAAGAATGTCGCGACTGCTTGGTGGTCGTCACTTCTCTTTATGAGTACTTGTCTCGCTAGCAAGCGCTCCGAGCCAATCACTTGGTTCGTTCACTTTGCTCGGTTCGAACCCGAGCTTGGTCCCGTGGCCGACAGGGCAGATAGTCATAGAGAGCACCGAGAATCGATAACCGAATGTTGACATCAATTTAAGTACCATGGAACCGTCTGTAAAGATTCTTCCGCACACGTGTGGCCGTGTTTGAAGCTGAAGCTTTTGGAAAACCTAATACAGTCAGGGCCGCAAGTCCAGAGCCTCGAAGATGCCCATTATGCGCGATCATCGACCATGACATAAGCTAGTTTTCGGGCGATAAACTTTCGGCTCTGTGGAGATAGGCTGCTTTAGCCCTGCAATGCTTCGCCTAGCTTGCCAGCCTGAAGTGGAAATACAAATCTAGAAGATCGGATACATCTGGTGCTCGGGCGTGTCGTGAGGAGGCCAGCAAGACGGTTCAGTGTCACGTCAAAGGAGGGTATGCACTCTGCTTATCCGCCAAGAGCGGCGAAGAGTTCTACGGACGTCATTAATTCACACTACTAGCTACTGACGAAAGAAATGGTCGTCGATAGAGACGAGCACAAATCCTATTAAAACCCAGAAATGGTATTGTTTGAAGTTTGTTCCTGGTTGGCATGAATCTCAATTGCTACACTCTTTAACTCATTCACTTCTTGCTCCGCCTGAGACCACGCCTGACGTAGACACGATTTTGACCTTTCCATCGCCATGTCACCATTCGATTCACCTCCCAAGCCCACGAAACCTCTCGCATATCACAGAATTCTCTCACCAACATGCAGCGTCAAAGTCTCTCCTCTATGTTTGGGTGGCATCTCAATCGGTTCATCATGGTCCAGTATGTTCGGTGAGAACGAAGAACCATTTGCCCTCTTGGATGCATACTACTCGTCAGGTGGAAACTTCATCGACACAGCAAGCATTTACAACTCCGAAGCTTCGGAGAGCCTGATCGGCGAGTGAATGGAGAAGAGAGGAAATCGGGATGAGATGGTCATTGCCACGAAATACACCGCTGGTTATAAGAGTTATATGAAGGAAGAGAAGCCTCACATGTTTCAAAGCAACTTTACTGGGAATTCAGCGAAGAACTTGCATATCAGTTTGAGGGACAGCTTAAAGAAACTGAGAACTGATTATATTGATACTCTCTTTGTGCACTGGTAAGCTGTTTCCGGTATGCTGCCATCACTATAGACGATAACTGACTGGGCATGTAAGGTGGGACTTTGGAACATCCGTGGAAGAAATTATGACACACCTGCACGCTGCTGTAATGGCAAAACAGGTCTTGTATCTGGGCGTTTCCAATGCACCAGCATGGGTGGTTATTAAAGCGAATGAATGTAAGTATAAATATCTCTATCTTCTCCCATCGTGCAAGTTTGCAAGTCCAACTTCATTGGTGTGGTATTGAAAGTTTCCAGATGCAAGGCACAACGGGATGACCCCTTTCTCCGTTTACGAAGCAAAGTGGAATGCAACACAACGAGACGCGGAAGCAGAAGTCGTACCCATGTGCGAGGACCAGGGAATGGGAGTTATGACTTTCGCGACCCTAGGTGGAGGTTCAATTCTGACAGCGAAAGAACGGGCTGAGAAGGCAGAAGCAAGCAAGAATCCCAAGAAAGGCGAAAGAGTATCACAACCTCTGACCGAGGACGAAACAAAAATATGTGAAGTTCTTGAGGCCATTGCGGAAGAGAAGAAGACTAGTATCCAAGCTATTGTAAGTTCTTGGTGTATCTCGATCCATCAATTCCTCAACGTGTATGAAATATGCTGACCTGCTTTAGGCTTGTGCGTACTTGTTCTCACAGACCACCTATGTCATCCCCATTATTGGTATGCAATCTGTCAAGCATGTCGAAGACATGTCATCTTTCCTAGAGTTTCAACTCTCGCCTCTTGAGTCTAAGCGCATCCAAACGGCAGCCAAATTTGATCCGCGCTATCCTTTGAACTTTGCGTACCAGTTCAAAGGTAATCAAGAATATCATCTTGGCTTGACAACCAGGCACAATCAGCAGTATCAGATGGCGGCGTATGTGAATGCACCGCCAAAGCAAGGTGTAAGTGCATGTACCTTTTGCATCAGTAGCCGACGTACTAATCCTCTTCAGCCCTATGGGAACTTAGAGGCGCTGCCAGAAGACCCCTAGATCAACTCTCCTTCATCGGCAATGGCAGCCTCACCATTCAAATCAGTTCCACAAAAAACAATAAGAAACAATTGAGTCAGAAATTTGTTGTTTCCACTCTCTCTACTTCGCCTTAGGTAAAGCATACAATTCCTTCCTCCTTCTCGTGCCATCACAGCTCGCAAACTTCCACCAACCTGGATGCAGCAACTTCGCAACATTCATCACCATCCACCTGATAGGTCCAGGAATCGGCGGCCAGTCCTTCCATAACCCATCTTCAAACTCGCTGTCAAAATTAAACAGAAAGAAAGGCAAAACGTCCGTCATCCCTGCTTCTCGGATCTTGTCCCCTTCTCGCTTGTCGAATTCGGCTTGGGTGGCTTTCTCCTTTTGGCTTCCTACTTCCGGGGCTTTGGGGTGACTTGCTAGATTGGCGATGGTCTGGACTTCTGATCGCATGTGCGCTTCGAATGGCTTTTGGAATGAGTCCATGATTTCTAAGAGCATGGTTCCTGAGAACTCGCTAGGTGATGGGAGGTTGGTGAGGTATTCATGGAATTTGGCTAGACCGGGCATGAAGCCATCTGAGCTTTCCATTAGCCTTATTCAAGAATCACCAAGAATTTCAAGTACCGTGCTCTGTATGTGACTCCAGGAATATCGTCTTGTCATCCAGAAGTTCTTCAGTCCTCGGGAATAGGCTAACATCCTCGTTGTCCGCATGAGACTTCAAGAATTTGTGCCAAGTTAGGCAGTAGCCAATGAAGTCAGCTTTGTCGGCTTCCACGATATGCGGCGCTTGATGATAGATTGAGTTGTATCCTCTGAAGATGGAGTTGTGGACCATGCACATGTGACTTGCGCCGGCAGTAAAGAGGTCGTGCTATTTTTATTTGTAAGTATCGCAAGAACGGGCTAGTTTGAGAAGATTCGTACCTTGTTGGTCAGGAAGATAGGCGTTGGGATCAATGCAAGAGGGGTATCTGCCCAAGGTTTTGTCGAAGGCGTCGCTTCCATCGTGGAGGCGAGGAAAGATTATGGACAGAGAAGCCTTGCGGTCAAAATGTCTTTTGGATCAATGTTTGTGGACAGTGAGCTTTAATACAGATCTGCTGATTGAAGAGCCATCGTCTAAACTGATCCAGGGGCCTGTCAGCTTGACCTGTGTCGGGTCTTAGTGCTTACCAGCTGCTAGCCCTCCGTCTCCTATTTGCGGAGAATGCGCTGAACGAGGCCAAGATAATTCCAGGCATCGGGGCTCGGGGAAGAAAGACGTCCGACCCAATGTTCATCCAGAACGGCATTTCCTAAACGATATCATGATTGAATTTGACTTCATGCATTTGAGCTGTTACAGTTGCGGTTGGGTCGACGTTGGGCTACCGGTGTTAGGGACGTCTTCAGCGTCCCTCGCCAGAGCTCGGCAACCATTAGGCTTTTATACGCTGTAGCTTCAGGGCTGAAACACCTGGATGGCGCCTACCGCTGAGCGCCCGCAATGAAGTCTGAACTCGAGAAAATAATTCTTTCAAGTTGGTATTCATGGTATCAAATTCAATTTTACACATTACAAACATCCAAATATAAAACAAACGTCCCAAGGTGATGACCTCACTACTTTGGAACAGGCTCTCCCTCCTCAATTACACTACTCAATTTGTTGTTCTCGCCCTTCAGCCACTTTTGATACACCGCATTATCATCAAGTGTCTTCGATGTCTTGATGACTGGGGGAAGAACATGCGTGCATTCGGTAAGGGAGTTGATGTTGTTTACTCCGAGCAGTGAGAGGCGAACATATTCTCTCGCGTAATCCTACTCAAACGTTAGAAATCATTCGAACAGATCGTACCCAGGAAGGCAGAGGAGAGGAGAGGATTGGTGCTCCAGCATTTACAGAAAACATAAATCACATACCTCATTCCAATGGTCCTGATCATTTGTGAAATCACGCCATTCATCGGCAGCTTTTGGATGCGCAGCAATCTTCACATCACTTGGAAACCGGAACACTCTCTTCGGTGCCGAGCCAGTCGTTTGTCCGTAGAATGCCACATCCCAGATACCTGGCGTTGAGTCCTGTGGATCTTTCGCTCTCTTCGGATCCACGAAGTTCTGCTGACTTGTGGTATGCGCACCAAGTAAAGCGACCAATCCGTGAGCTCTGATCGTCTTGTTCTCAAACAAAGTGATCAACTGGTCCGCCTCTCCAAACACATCAGGCAATAACCCATCTACCGAGGGCTTGTTGCTGTCTTTCCTGCCAACAAAGGACCGGATTCGAGGTCCGAGTGGGCACACCACGGTTGCGACGTTGGCACCCATTTGGATCAGGTCTGCCATCCCCACTCCGTACTTCGAGTACTCGTCATACCATTTCTGCATCTTGACCGAAATATCCTGCAATCCATTATTCTCGCCTCGACTCAATTCTGTACCTGATAGAATGATGCTGCCGTCCGCACCGCCATAGTCTGCCGTATATTTACTCCACGTCCCCGCATCATGGAATCCAAGACGTACTGCAAAACGTGCCCATTTGTTGCAGCGTCCACTCCTCCCCTTAAATCGCTTCTCCATATCCAAAGCGATGTGTCTCCAGATACAGCACGTGTCTGCTTTGCACTTCGCTGTGTTCTTTCCGGGCAGTGCACCCTTCCATGGAGTAAAGGCTTCCCCGCTTATACTCCCAGTGAGAATTCCCCAGACGGCCCAGCCGACAGGTGTTTGTGGTCCGCCCTTTTCGGGAACCAGGTCGCCGATTAATTCAAGGGAATCTTCTGTTGAGTCCTGTCTGCTGTGTAGGCGATTATTGAGTTGTGACATGGTAGACCCCATGCCTGGCCAGGCGATGACATTGGAAACAATTAGAGGTGTGAGGACGGAAAGGAGTGAGAGCTTCATAGTGACTATCAGGCAATGGTATTGATGATTATTGGTATGTTGGACTTCAGGATATAGTCCAAGTTGTATACGGTATGTTCACATGCAGCGCCTTCAAGACCGTATGTAGAAATGTGATGAGAACTGAAACGGTAATGCTGTCAAAGCTTCTCGACGGAAAGGGTTCAATATTGAGAGGATACTCATCTTCATAAGGACGATCTCCAACAAAGGGATGCTTCCAATGCCAGCTAGCTTATCGATGACCGCGACCATTCCCCGAGCCCTCAAATCTGCATGATGAGCTTGATACTTGTGGGGCTCTTGGGACCTTGCGGGTGAATGCCCAGCATCAATAAAGATGTCTTCCACCCATTCAAAGACTATGAAAGACATCCCTTTTCCTCATCTAGAAGTCATCCGGCCAGCAGCTGAACATAAATGGAGTCTTCCAACCTCAAAAGAACTTATTTGGCGCGTGCCAAGTACGGGTTTTGGGACCTGACATTGAGCAGGGATAAAGAAACTGCAAAAATCATGCGGATTCTAGATCATGAATTTAGACCTGATATCATGACCTGGACGTCTTCGGATGGGAATCGCAGAGCCGAACGATTCAGAGCCGATGGTGTGCATTTATTGACCGCCTCCTCGTGACGTGCTGCTCGAAGGAGGAGTGCGGCTGAGGCTGGAATCGTGTCATCGTATGACTTGACCTGCGCTAAGCAGCAGTTGACACCACGAGTACACATCCCTAGAAGCGGCATGAACCAGACATTCGGTACTGGTCGATAAAGAATTCTAGGCTGTGCCGAGTCGGTCTGTACTCCTTCGGAAGTGTCGAGAGTTGCGGGTTTCCAACTTTTTACTTCTGGTCGGTGACCATTGGGATATCACTCATCGGCCAGGTTCCTGTTCAGGTCGTCTGGACGCTGGAGCTGGAGCCTGTGGCGGTGCGGCCTAACCACTTTCACGCTGAAGACGGGACATGACTTTTGCTTGGCCTGAATCAACAGATATGATGAGAGATGAAGCCAGCTGTAGATCGAGAGTTGGAAAGCCCGTGAAAGTCAAGTGTATTGAAGAGATTCATAGATTAATACTCATTAAAGAAGTAGTAAACGTTATCATTCTAGAGTTCGCCTGGCACCTGGTATCCCCCCAAAAAAAACCCCTCCCTAGTGCATGCGAACCAAAAAAAGACTTCCCAACTAGGCCAAATTCGAAGCGCAACGCTTACCCCTCGTCAACAATGTCGATGCCACTTCTGGCTCTGGAGCTGCATCTCTGACTTTGACAGGTGTGCGATGCCAGTAATCCTCCAGTGCAAGATCAATTTTGTCCACTATGGAATATGCGTCGAGATTCGAAAACCAATCACCCTTTGCCTTGACACTCGCCTCAGAGAATTCGCCCGTGCCCCACGTCGAGACGCTGGTGAATTGGCCATTTTGGATGGGTTTTGCCCGGTACTGGGCTTCCATGGGATCAATGAAATGCGTGGTCTCGGTGTAGTTAAAATCGTTCAGCGCCGTCACGTTGAATGCAGCCATCATCTCGTGGTCTTCGTGAATCAGGTTGTGACAGTGGAACATGTAGACTCCATCCCAGGGTGCGTATCTCGCCAGCACGGTGACTTTCTCGTTTGGCCCAAGCCAAACTACATCCTTCAAACCAACAGCCTCGTAAGGAAGAACACCACGCTTCTTACCGCCGCTTCGTGACATGATCTGAAAGTCGATCAGATGGATGTGGATGGGATGACTCCAGCCGCCACTTTTGTTCTCGAGTTGCCAGACTTCGATGGCACCACGTTGAGGTTTGGCCATGATGCGGTTGTTGACTTGGGCCCAGGTCACGCCGTTGATGTTCCATTGGCCGTTGCTTCGTTCGAAGGTGAAGCTGCGATCGATTCCCGATTTCTTCGGAGGATAGGGAACAGTGCGGAGTCGTGAAGGGATGACGCCATTTCCAACAACAGGCCCAGAAGGCATCGTTTTGGCCACGACAAATTCTGTTGCAGTCAGTACCTGTGGTCTTTGGAGGTGGGAACGACTTACGCATCACACGATCAGTCGCCGTAAAATCGGAATCTGCCGAGAATCCCTTGTCATTCCGAACCGTCACCTTCTTCCCAGCGTAAGGAGCAAAGTCAATGACGATTTCCCACCTCTCAGCCATGGACATATACAGATCTTTCGCAATGATTGGTCCCTCGAGAAGTCCAGCATCCGAGGCAATGACCGTGAACGGGAGCTTCTTTCCAGCAGCAGTGGAGAGCTCCAGGTACAGTAAGTAGCTGCGACTGATACCTGTGTTGCACCATCTGAAGCGATACTTTCTTGGCTCAACATTTAGAAATGGCCACGGCTGTCCATTGACATGTATGACGTCCCCATATACGCTGGTCGTTTCTCCATTCTTCTCTGGGTCCCACAAGGAGTAGTCTTTGTTGTATCTTTTCGCGGCGAGGGCGAGTGGAATATCATATTTTCCCTCAGGAAGTCCAAGAGCCCTCTCTTCCGGGTCGTGTAGGATGTAGAATCCAGCTTGGCCGTAGTATGCATTTTCAGCAGTGTGGTCGATCGCATGATCGTGATACCACAGAGTTCTGGCATTTTGTGTGTTGGGATAGTAGTAGTCCTTGTATTGTCCTACGCCAGTGATATCTTCGGCCCACCCATCGAAGGGAGCTCGTGAGTAGGACCCGTGGAGATGTACCGAGTTCGCTCGATCGCCGTGATTGATGAATCTTACTATGGCCTCTACACCCTGCTCCATCACGAATGTTGGCCCGGGACATAATCCATCGTAGCCGACGAGGCGAGTTTGTTTTCCGGGATACACTTGCTGCTGCAAAGGCTTGATATCGATTTCATAGTATTGAATCGGCTTTCCAGTGTGGTTGTTCGTCAGAATTCTGCCAAGAATTATCAGTCAACATTACCCAGTGCTTTTTTATGCTGATGTGAAATTCTTACGCTTTTGGCTGTTTGATTGGGGCGATAGGAAGAGGCACGTTGTAGAAGTTCTTATATTCGGGGCTATCCCATCCAGCAAGCACCGATTCCAAGCTGGCAGCCAGCAAGCTCAGAAGCAAAAGCTTCCCCATCTTGAGCAGAAATGAGGCAAAATGAGAAAGTATCAATCCCAGTTCGGTGGAAACGGAAGCCAAGGTTTTGTGGAAGATGAGTTCAGAACGAGTGACTTGGCAGCAAGGACATCTTTAACATAAAATCATCCAAAAGCGCCCTCAAGTCGCCACCACTTCATGGTCCGATATCTGAGCTCTAGAGCACCACTCATGTTCCCGTCGGTGACAGCTCGTAGGGCTGTTAGTGCAAAGTCGCCTTTGAGAGAACAAAGAAGCCGAAAAGTCGTTCGTTTTTGAGGTTTCAATAAAATCAGGAACAATCAGGACTTAGCGGCTAAGTCACGGAGATATCCAGAGTGAGACAGTCAGTTTGAGTGGTGCGGCTGACCCGACCGGTACTGGATCTTCAGCTCCCCGTCAGTAGGGCATTCTCGCCAGCCATATTGTCGGTTGGACGCTACTGCGTTGTCAACACGGGAGGAAGCGAGGACAGATGGATAGCTTGGAAATGGGCTGATGGGGAAGAGCCGGTGGGGGAAATCTTGAGGTGCTCAACGCAGGACGTCCAAATTTGGTAGCTGAGCCAACTACACGTCTGGACGCACTATTTTCTGCATATCTTAAGCTTAAATCATGTCAAACTTTATTTAAATTTCTTTATGAACTCCAGGTTTTTGGATTAGGATAATGAATATATATCGTAAATCACTTTATTCCCACGAGAAGAACATGGACATGCCCATGACTTGCAAAAGTGAACTCTGGAATTCTCTTGTTCACGTGACCTGCCAGTTCTGCTAAAGAGTGTCTTTCATGTGTCTGCGGACACATACGGCGTGCGTACAGGAAAGTAGGGAGTATTGCGGCCTTAAAATGTTGTGTTTGTACAGGCTGCATCAAGATTTGCTGAGCAAGTCGAGATATTGCCCTGCACCGCGGTTTCGAAAGCCATCGCCATCGCCAAAAGATTTCACAACGCGAAAGGCGGTCACACTGAAAACTTCTTAAAGATACAAGTCATCCAGAGAATACACAATCGATGCTCTGGTTCCTTCAGTGAGATCATCTTATCAAGTGTTGTAGATTCTCAGATTGCGGCTGGCTAGGGTACCTAGCTGCGGGGCTCGTTGCGGAAGACGAAGTATGGGAAATAAGGAACACTATCATAACGTTGTAATGAAACCACATTGAGTAGTCTAACAATAAATTATACTTTGATATTTCGGCGACACATTTCACTCTTCAAACGATGTTGAAAAGCAACTACTCTTCATCGCAGCGTCACCTGGTCTTGCCTGACCCCTCACTTGAGTGTCATGTACAGCATTCAGCTTCGGGTGATGGATCGCCGTACCATAGACAAAGATACTCTCTGCAAAGAGCTGTGGTGTTTGTTGCACAAGGAAACAAGCTTAAAAGGCAGGCACAACCTGGAATAGATCTGGAGAGCCAGAGAATCCACTTATAAGAGCGGGCCAAGCGAGCGACCCCACTTGGTACCTCGCTTACATTGATCATTCGTAAACAAACCCACTTCCCTCGCGAGGCGAGCAGTAGTCTCGAGAAAGGGAAGTTGGCAGATGCAAACAAGCAGATAGCAGATGGAAGCACATGATGGGTTCGTTGAGCGAACGCGGTTTAAGAGATCACAACGTCGGTTATAGATGCTGTCTACACGTCCTACTTCCGGTACGTACAAGTCGAGCTGCTTATCTTTCTTGCCTCATCACAGACCAAACTCAATTATTCTCTGAAAATGACGGAACACTGTCTTCTACAGTTGATGTATCCTGTATCGCCTTCTCCTCCTTCCGCAATGGCATCAGATCCAAACATCCCCCCGCCACCCCGTCGTCACTAGCAGTAGCGACATTCAGCATCCGATTATGTGGGCTACCCGCAGCATGGAGAAGAGGACGCAGATATGGATCGCGGAGGTAGTGGACATATCCAGTAGTATAAGGATGGTACGGTCGTCGTGGTAGGTTAAGAGGAAGGATCGAAGTGGCGTTGATGGTTTCTGAAGCAGGGGAGTTAGCCGGGGTGTTCCTGTTGCTGCACATCGAATTTTTCCAGCTTACTTGTGGATAGAACTTTCCAGCTGTGATATGCAATAATGACTCCAGCGACTGTCAAGCAGAAGCTTGCGAAATCGAGGACGGTAGATATTATGTCTGTGACTTGGGAAGCTGGAGGAAGGTATCAGCCGGGTATACTTCGGGATGGGTGAGCACGCTGGAGACTTACCCATCTTGCACTCTGGGGTTGCGATTCAGTGTGCAGATTCAATCAGCACAGAAAAGAGTCTTGTGTTGGACTTCCTTGCACTCCATCTTCGCCTGTGGGGTACCTGTCGCATATATACTTATTGCAGTCAGCACAGGAAGAGGAGGCAAGGCTCATGGATTTCCATCGTACTTTCGTAGATCAGAATGCCGAGCAAGAATTTCGATGGCCGTATCGCGTACCTGACCGTTGATGTTGTCCATTGGACCAATAATTCTGCTTTGAGGTCACGGGTAGCACGTAACATACTGCGTGTATTTAGACTACGAAAGCACGTATGGGGACTGTCAACGAATGCCAGGTGCTGTTTGGCTGTGCCCCACATTGTGAAACAATGCCTCGCCCCCCGTGTCTTTCCATTTTCCAAGGTTCTTGTAAGTTCTCTGGGAGCCTCATGAAGCGGTGGGACAGTACTTTCGTAGTGTGCCTTTCTACTGGTTGGACGGGCTGTGGCGTCGACCGCAGCAATTCTCGCTTAGGCGTTCCTCCCTGATTGATCAATACCGCTCGTCTTGCATATTCGTACTTTCGTAGTGGGTGCCTGTGCCACTGGCAAGACCAATAGAATAAGGTTAATTGGGCGATGCGCATGTCTCGAGGAGCTGTCACCATAGGCATGGAATTGTGCTGTGCGAGCCTGGCATCGCCCGACGCTCTTGCAGCTTTACAGCCAGTCATATCGCAGAAGTACTTTCGTAGCGGCTTTTCGATGAGAGCTGGACCTATGATCTCATTGCGATATGTGACAGCCTCGCACTTGCCAAAATTGTCCTGTTACCCAGCTGTTCCTGCTGCGGCTAGACCAGGCAAAAAGAGCTTGATTCTTGGCCGATCGGTTGACTCCCTTCCCTCTTACCCATCATAAATCAGATCATCCCCACAGCCACTTCATTTCAACGGTTTTCGTTGTATTTCATTCCAGGTCCACCACAGTACACCAGCTTCATCTCCTTCTGATCTCGATCTCCATCATGGAGAACATCTTGGACATGTCAATCTTCAATACGCAGCCTCACAACTTTCTGCCAGTGGTGGAGGACGCCTCAGCCTTGTCACATATGCATTCGGAACACCAATTCCAGGAGACCTTGGCATTTACAGATCCTTCTGCGAACAGGAAGCCATCTCGAAGATTGAAACCAAGTGACTGGGAGGCACAGAAACCTCACCTCATGAAAATCTATCATGACAATACGATATCTCAAATTCAAAAGTTGATGATCACAAACCATGGCTTCGAAGCTACGTAAGGCCCTCCAACCCCTACTAAAGGCTCAAGCTGATATTGTTCAGAGAGAAACAATATAAGGATCAATTTACGAAATGGAAGTGGAGCAAGCATATCAAGAAAAAGGACTGGGCTGTAATTGTGAGGAAAGAAACCGAACGAACCAGAGAGGGCAAGAAGTCCGAAGCTTGGGTCGGGAGTCAGAAGATTTCCTCAGCAAGGATCACCCGATACATGAATGATCAGGCAAAGAAACTCGCCAGTAGAGGAATGAAGACTAATGAGTCCAGTGAACTTTCGGCAGCAAGTTAGTGTTTTTCTATGCCTACCTCGAAAGTTTCGGCTAATAAAGTTACCTTCCTATAGAAACTCCCTCATATATCGACGTCTATACGCCAATGAATGATGCACAATCTTCCCTTGTTGCACCTCTGAGCACTAACATAGCTGATGACAAAATTCGAAGCCATTCCGCAGACGTGATGAACTTGGACACCGTGGAAGACCTGTATTCGCCTACTCCACCAAGATTTCGTACTCCCGAGTCACCTTGCCTGCAAAATCTCGACGTTGTCATGCAAAAGTCGTCGTCGATCTCCAAAGAAAACCTGAACCCTGCGGGAGATTTATACTCTGCCAGTCCCACCCCCACCTCTTCGGTGGACGCCCCTGACTCTGGGGATTCTGACACGCCGATGTTCGGCTCGTCGTCAGATATGCAAATATCTCGTCCACCCTCACCTGCATTATCAATAACTAGTATCTTGGAATTCAGTGAGTACAGAGGAGAAGATCCAGCTCCTAACTTCGAATATTTCACATTCTCGAGTACTCCCCACCCGTCACTTGATCCAACGAATTGGTCGCGAAGTCTCTATACAGATTCGGTCGTTGACCTGATGAGTTCCGCTGAAGAAGCCGGCAGGTGGCAGTTGAAGAAGAACCCTCAGGGTAGCCGGTACCGACAAGATGAAGAGCACACACTCTGGTTGAATATAGATCTGAAGACCTCTGGCTTCGAAGCTTATGATCAGGAGACTGAAACCAGTCTGTTTGCAATGTTCTATCTACTCCTCGATCAAGGGAGGTACAGGCTTGCCGAGAGTATCATTCGTAGCGTACTTGCTGAGTACACTGTGGAAGACGATGAGAATGAGATTAAACTTCTCGCACTGGGCCACTTGGGACGGATATTGGACCATCAAGGACTCAATCAGAAAGCTTGGAGGATTCTCCGACGAGTCACTCTTTCCCAAGAGAAACTGCAAGGACCGGAACATCCAGACACGTTGAACAGCAAGCACGACCTGGCATGTACACTTTACGGACTAGGTAAATACAAGCAGGCCGAGAAGCTGGGGAAGGAAGTGATAGAAATAAAGGCAAGAGTCTTTGGCAAAGACCACACTGAAACGCTAGCGTCGATCAATATTCTAGCTTTGGCATACAAGGAACAAGGCCTTTGGGACAAAGCTGAGGAATTGGAAGTGCGATTGCTTGAATCTTGTCGGAAGGTGCAGGGCATGGAGCATCCCCACACGCAAACGAGTATGTTGAATGTGGCAGGGACGTACGCACGCCAAGGCCGCTGGAAAGACGCTGAAGAGCTGCAAGTGCAAACACTAGATATAAGAAGAAGAGTGCTAGGCGAGGAACATCCAGATACGCTTGGCAGCATGAACGCGCTAGCAATGACATATAGCAATCAAGGTCGCTGGAACGAAGCTGAGAAGCTGCAGGTGGAAGTTTTGCAAAAGAGCAGGAAGGTGCAGGGCACGGACCATCCCGAGACACTAGCGTGTATGAACAATTTGGCAGAGACGTACCGATGCCAAGACCGTCTAGAGGAGGCCGAGAACATTCTAGCGCAAGTATTTGAGATAGGAAGAAAGGTGCAAGGGAAGGAACATCCAAATACGCTGGCAACCATGCGCTTGTTGTCTATGGTATATATTGATCAAGGTCGCTGGGATGACGCTAATAAGCTTGGAAAGGAAGTTTTACGGATGATGGAGACTTTGCTTGGGAAGGACCATCCCGACACATTAATCAGCAAAGGCATTATAGCTTTAACATACACGGGGCAGGGTCGATTTAGCGATGCAGCTGAGCTGGAAGTGGAATTGTTAGAGACTAGCACGAGATTGTATGGCAGGCAACATCCAGACACTATCACCACTATGAACAACCTTGCGCGCACGTGGAAAGAGCTCGGACGATACTTCGAAGCTATACAGCTGATGGAAGATTGTGTGCAGCTGCGTCACAAGGTCTTCGGTCGTGAGCATCCATACGTGCTTGGTAGCATGCACCAACTTGCGATTTGGTGGAAAGACCAAGGTCGGATTGATGAAGCTGTTAAGATGATGACGAGATGCGTGGAGTTGCGCACGAAAGTACTTGGTGCTGAGCATAAATATACGATTCTCAGTATGCATGAGCTTGCGGTTATGTTGAAGGACCAGGACCGGCGTGATGAGGCTGTTGAGATGATGGAGAAGTGTGTGGAAGTACGAACAAGAACACTTGGTGCTGAGCATGGGTATACGATCGCTAGCTTGCACGAACTTGCGATTATGTTGAAGCATCAGGGTCGGGATGATGAAGCTGTTGAGATGATGACGAAATGTCTAGAGCTGCACACGAAGATTCTCGGTGCTGAGCATCAGGGCACAATTTCTAGTATGCACTCGCTTGCTATTATGTGGAAGGACCAGGGGCGAAGTCAGGAGGCTGTTGAGACGATGACGAGGTGCGTGGGTCTCAAAAAGAAGGTCTTTGGTGCTGAGCATGAGAGAACTAAAGTCAGTCTCGAGTGGCTTGAGAATTGGAGAGAAGAGGCGCTCTATGACGAGCAGAGTGGGCAGAGAGAAGATGATCAGATGAATGATACCGAAAATGAAAGATAATGAGGACAGCCTTACCCACGTCGCCGATGAAGAGATGGAGCCGGAGCTGGGGGAAAGGACAATGGATGGACTCCCTTAGGGAAGATTGGGGCATTGAGGTTTCAGCTTGTCTGCGAGGTTGATACATTCTCATTCGCCTCCTGGCTCGGTGTTTTGTTTACATCTCGCTTCTAGCCGTCGAGGCTTGAAAAACAGGTTCGTCAGGTGACTTTTTCCACAATGTAATCTGCCCGCTTGGGCAAGTCCTTCTTTCATGAAGTGCAGGTTTCACGAAGGGCAGGAACCCCGGTTCATTGTGAAGTAGCATGGCAATGGATAGGCGACAGACGTTGAGCCATGAGGCAACACAAGATGAGGCTGCCCGGCCATCCAGCGGTAGAAAACAATTGAGCACGTAAATTTTGAGCCAGAGAGAGCAAGAGCACGGAAGTGCAAATGCGAGTAACAAGGAAGATAGGAAAAAGACAAATTTGTGGCAGAGCAAGAAATGTAAACACAACAGGCAGAGAACAGTCGTCTCGATGGAGTGGGGGAGCAATACTTCTGCTTTTGTCGACAAGGAATACGCCATCTATGTGTATTTTGTGATTCCTGACGCCTCTACATGGTGCCTATTCTCGCTAGACCCTCTGTGCTCTATGTTAACCACTAACGCCGACAGTGCAATGCAAAGTTATGTTCTCGAGTTTCATACATTCAACGATGTTTCGTCGAGACTCACAACAACTTCAACGTCCCCGTAACCTGGTTGATCACACTCGCTGGTCCAGGACCAATGCCCAGGACTGTATGACTCCCACTTGCAATCTGCGTCCTGCCCGCATCCGCAATGACTTCCGCGACAAGACCAAGACTGATAGCCGTAGCCTGGAGTGTATCAAGATCTTCTTCGCTTTTAGCCTGCAGAGCAATCTTCATCTGTCCACCTCTCTCCCACCTGCGCAGAATTTTCGATTTTGGATCGTGCTTGAGGAAGTGCTTATAGCATGCTAGGGTCGCGTGTCCGCATTGGGCTGCAATCTTGCCTACGCCATATCAGTACCTCCTCATAGTCATAGCAAGGGTGTAGAAGCACACCTTTTGTCATCCCCAAATCCGTCCTTACCACCAACACCATCTTACACTCCTCATTCACATCCTCCATCTCCTGCTTCGCCTCCTCCTTCTTAACCTCCGGTATACTATCCATCCCCTCCTTCTTAATGCCCGGCTCCTGCTTAACCTTCGCCGCGCTCGTCGCCCTCAACCCATCTCTCTTATCCGCCTCAAACCCATTCGACCAATTCGGCGCATGGTCTAGCACTGACGCATCGATATCTTCTTCTTCACTCTCCTCCTCGTCGTCGTAATTTGAGATTCCGCGTTTCCTGGCTTCTTTCGTGACGAAGGGGTTAGGGAATAGGCCGAGCCCAGATCCGATTCCGAAGAGGTAGCCGCTGATTCCTGCTATGAGAGCGGTGCCAATTATCATCGCGACTGGTGTTGGTGGGGCGCGGTCTGCCATATCTGCTCGTTCGAAAGGTATTGCTGTGAAATTGATGCTGTCGTCGCGGATTGTCATCGGCGTACGCCGTCAAGTCGCGACGGGAAGATATATTTTCGCTTACAGAGACGTCATTTTCAGGGCACCGGCAAGTGCCTGCCTCAGTACATCCAGGCTGTCAGAATATTCCCCACAACACCAAAATAACATTTGGGTTTTGACACGGAGATCTGCAGGCCAGCGCGGGAATTCCGCGATTGTGCCTGGTCTTCAGGGCTCATAATTCTGCGAAATGCAACAAAAGATAAGATGCATCTGAAGGGTCAGGGGAGGTGGGATGGGGCTAATTATTGGGGTGCAGAACAAAAGGGTCTTGAGAAGATGACAGGGCTTCCAAAACCTCGCAAAGAAACAATTGAGGGGCACAAGGTATATTTATGCTTCACAAATGCTCAAAGCCAATAGAGTCAAGAGATCAAGAAAACATAAAGCGAGATCCCTCGTAGTTCGTACGACAGTTCGGACAAGCGATCACACTGACAACTTGGCAACACGCTCCAGAAACGCGCCATGAAATCCATCCGCACGAATGCGCGCGCCAGGCTTGAATCCAAGCACTCATCAAATCTCAGCGCGAATCTCCCAAGAATAACAATTAACAAAGGACCCAGCAACCTTAAAATTCGGACCGGTTTCACATCCCACCAGATCCCGCTCGCTTAGCACGAGAAGGGGGAGAGCGAGGAGGCTATCCGAGAATGTACGACGGCGAGGTGGAGACGAAAGTCTATTTTGCGAGCCGCAATGCTGCACTTGGTCCAAATGAGGGTATGTGAGACTGGAAATAGAGTGTGCGAGTTTGCTCGTACAAGTTCGGGTAAGTGATTTGCTTGTTGACAACCCAGCACTGGTGCGTCAGCTTGAGGATTTCCAAACTCGGTCACCTAGCAAGTATGCGATGTCTATTTCATAGCCTTTCTTGGCGGTATTCATTTCGAGATGGGGTTTGTTAAATACATGTTGAATTCCCCAATGGTGATGAAATAACAACAACAATACATCGAGTCTTATTCCAGTTACTTCAACCTTTTCATTCCTTCGCTTCAGTATACACTCCTTACTCGATACTTTTGGGCTTTATTCTTTTCTCTACTCTTCGACTTTCATCATTTTCAACCCTTCAAAATGCCTTCCCTCATGGCCTCAATCCACATAGTCCAAGTCCTCTTGGTCCTAGGCGTCCTCGGAGTCGCTGTCGTCAACAGATTCGTGATCGCCAATCCTCCTCCGGGACGAGCAGGCATGATGGTGTTCGGTGTTGTATGTCTTTCCCACCCCGAATATACCCTCCTTGGAATTCTTCTCTGCAGCAACCGCTAACAATCATTCAGGCAGCAAAATCTCTCATCATCATCGCCTACCAAATCCTCTCGAAGAAATACAACAAATGGTTCAGTCTGAAAGCCAACATGATCCTCAACTGTCTCGAGATCGTCTTTTGGGCTGCGGTCGTCTTCATGAGCATTCAGGCGAACATGCAGTCGTGCAATGGGATTCATTGCACACTGGGCTGGATTGTTTGTGTGCTTGGAGGGATTACTTCGTATGTTCTACCCCGCAATTATCTTTGAGATACGTATGTGGACAGGTGCTGACTTGTGATGATAGTGCTGTTACTGGCTTCGCTGCTATTGTCTCGATTAGAATGTGGCGTGCTGCAAAGGCTGCGCAGAGAGAGCAGATGAATCATAAGGAGGGGTATGAGATGTCCGTTTAGATGTGCGAGTCGAGGGAAGACATACATTTGGATAAATTTGCATAGCGTCAACGAGGGTTAGACTTCTTACGCATGGGCTTGGAGTCACGGCGTTCTGGATAATGAGTTGGGATACAGAACTGTGGCGAAGCATGGCCAGCTTTCTTGAACCCTTTTGGGGAACGGCATCTTGAGCAGGCTGTCAAGCTGGACATACCATTGTACTCTACAGAACCATTTCATTTGTTCAGAGAAAAGCTGAGCAGCCAATTTAAACACAAAAACAACATTGGGTCAAGTCCAGTCGAGTGGCAAGAAAAGCTTCTATCTATATTTTTCTGAGTATCTGGCTGAGGCTATCTTCCTCAGTCAAGCATTGCATCTGTAATGCCCTCCCTTTCTTCAATCCTTCCATGATGTTATTCTAAGGTATTTCGTGAGTATTGGGGTATCGCCATTTCCATAATCTGTTCACGCCATCAGTCCTCTCCTCAATACGGTCGACCGCATGCTTGCCCAGCACTGGCAGAAACTTGAAACCATGTCCACTTGAAACCATGTCCACTTGCCCCAGTGGCAACCATCAGACCTTCCATTGCCGAACGGCGTCTATCACCAAGTGATTGTCAAAAGAGCCAGTGTGCCAGCATAAAAGGGTTGTGACCTCGCAGGAAGCCAGTTCGGGAATATGGTCTTGCACGAACCTGCGAGTTACGTTCGCCGCAGTCTGAGGTAGCCGTCGAATCAATTTCTCTGTCCATCCTGTGATCGCCACAGCCTTTCGCGGGATAGTGCGGGAAGGGAAAGGGCTCGAGATGACTAGAACATTTTACTTCAGACGAACTGATTACCACATATGGCATCATCAAGAACAAGTTATGGAGGACTTTTCAAGATCGAGCAAGATTCTGATTTGCTACTATATTTCGGACCCGAGAAGTACCGCATCGGGCCGTCCGGGAGCAGGACGGGATAGGAAAGCCTGGATTTAAAAGATTCTCAAAGAGTCCACAGTAAGCACTATGATGAAGTCTTGCAATCTATAATAAGACTAAGAGAATATCCCAGAGAAATCTATCATTGGAATGCACAAGATTCCAAATTTTCCACCATTGAACTTCCAAAATCGATTTACCGAAACTCAGAATAAACCCTTGATTGACTTCCACTCATCATCACTATGGCAACACGCATATCAATCCTCACCGTAAGCGCTAGTCTCCACCTAGTCGGCCACCCCATCTCCTCCGTCCTCACCAAACAATGGTCTCTTGCTTCTCCAGCCGTAGCATCTCGCTTCGAAAATGTCGGGCATCAAGTCGACCCAATCGACATCCCGAAAGCCATTTCAGGCTTTAGAGAAGCACTCAAAGACAGAGAATGGGATGGTATCATTATTGGGTGGTGTCTGAGAGGTCATGCGGAGTTCACGGAGTTGTTTGAGAAGCTGGTGCAGATTACCGTGGAGGAGAAGTGCGAGAGACAGAAGCGGCTTGGGAAGGACGTTAAGATCATGTTTTGTGAAGGTCCAGAGGGACTGGTTAGTGCTACTGTGAGGAATTTCCCTGCTGAGAAATAGATAATATAGAGTTACGGTGGGTATAGAAGCGGAAATGTTTGAAATTGAGTTGGGTGGCTTGGCTTGGCATGTTGACCTCGCTTGCCGAACTTTATCTGGAGAGCGGGATGGAACTCGACTTAAAGGATCATCACTAGCTTGTGACGAGTCCTGAGAACAAAGATAGTTGTTCGAGAAATAGCAAGGAGAACATGAATTGCTGCATGACAGGAAGATCGAAAGCTAGGCACGTGATATATAGGCACCCGTACACTTCGGACTTTGGAAGTAAGAGCTGATCGATGCACTGTAGCAGAATTGATGGATTTGATGCTTTTCCAAGCAATGCCAGCTTCTATGTACTAGTGAATTTTTTTTCATTTAGGGAAATCACGTTGTGGGGGCACGGGCGACTAAAGCGGCGAGGTTCCCCTTTCCTTGGAACATAAATAAGGACTCTTTTACTACGATCAAATGCACCCCGATATCAATAATACTATATCAATGAGTGATCCACGTGTCTTGCGCTCCCACGCCCAAGTCAAGGCCCATAAACTAACCACTCAACCTCAACACAGCAAGGATGAGGGCCATGGTCATCGCGTTCGAGGCGGGGCTCGAACGCGATTTCTCTCTCTCCCTCCTGAGATCAGAAATGAAATCTACAAACTCATCACAGAGACCGATTTGATTCTGTTCTACGATAAATTCTGGTACCCAAAAGCTCCGGCTCGGCCGTCGTCCAGAATTGCCAACACCACCTGGCCAGCATGCTTCGATTCTGCCTCCATTCCGCAAACGCATGGACTTCATGAATGCACATCTCAGTATCAATATGAACGGAACCGCAAGAAATCTGCAGGCGCTTTGAGCTGGCTTCGCACCAATCGACAGATTCATGATGAAGCTCGATCCATTGTCTACCACAATCTGAACATCCATGTCAGCGAGCAAGTAGCCCTTGCGGGTCTACTCTTTCCAAGTGACACAACATTCAAATTCGCTGCAATTCGGTCACTCTCGGTCTGCTTGCTCATGCCGATCGTAGACGATGGTCAAGATGGGTTTCGATTTGCTCGAGAAGGCCAATATCGTGGGTGGCGGATTGAACACCATGGGGACCGGTGTCCTTGCGTCTTGTGCAACACTTTTGGCAAAGGCGACATCATAGACATCTTACCTGGGCTACGAACCTTGGAATTATCGATTTCGTTTGTATGCGTAGGAGGTAACACGAGACCTGTGGTTGGATATTTTGCCAACGGAAACCCACGATATGGAATGCTGAATCGGCCAAAGAATCCAAGTCCGCTGGTCTACAAAGGCAACATTGATAATGTCGAAGAAATTATGAGATGTTTTCGAAGACAGCAGCCGATGGCTTGTTTTCATGGAAGGATGGGCAAGGATATCAGTCTTGACATCCGTATTCGACTGGAAAAGGTACACCATGATCCGGGGAATGTGTTTCCTAATCCAAATGACAGGAAGTGTTGGTGCAAGGGAAGGAACATTGATGAGGAGAGCCTGGGGAATAGTGGACTGCAGAGCAGACTGATGGAGAAGTTGGAGGAAGGAGGTTTTGATGCTTGGAACAGTTTCAAGCGACTGAGATCAGTATGGGCACCATGATAAACTCGAGTGATGGAAATTCCAAAGTGCTGGAAGGGAAACCTGAAGTCAATAAATTTTGCTGCTACCACGTGACATACTTCATCTTCAGAACGATTGTGAAGGAGCCAGCTGAAAGGCCCACAGAGATTTACTAGTTTTTAGAAAGATCATAGGCACCAAAGAAATCCTATCAATTAAATCTGCCAAGACACTGGAACCGTGATGATATCCACCCATTGCAAGATCGCTGTAATCTCGCCTTTGTTCCGCCAAGGTTTGACTACCTTAACGTCAACCTGTCTACAGTGGCGTTTCTGCGACCAGCAACAACAACAACAACAACAACAACAACAACAACAACAACAACAACAAGAGCCATCTCAAATAAGGCTCTCTCGTCGAAGCACCCAGGTAGAAGTTACTTCCAACACTTCTGTTGTATAAATCTCAGCGTACCACCACATACTCATAAGCCAAACGACAGCTTTACGCTGATATTTGCCACAATGGTCAAACGCAAGGCACCCGTCAAAGCAGCGCCCAGTAACTACATCTCAAATTTAAATGCTCTTTATCTCAGAAGGTCTAATCATATGTAGAATCCACCAGCAAGAAATCGAAGGCTACCAAGCCTACGAAGAGAACCAAACCAGCCCAGGCCACCGAAGGCATCGAGGCATCCCGCCTGCTCACCCTGCCCCCAGAAATCCGCAACAGAATTTGGAAAACCGTCGTAACCACCAACCTAGTTCTCCTCTACACCAAAACTTACACCGAAGGTGCCCCGGTCTCGGTGCGGACCTTCGGTTCCATATCGCTGAATCCAGACGATATTCGTGGCACATGCTCAAGCAACCACCAAGAGCAGGGTCCAGAAAAGGATGGCAAACCGGGAAAACTAGTTCTGCGCCCGAAAGGTACTGGAGCAGTCAGCTGGTTGCGGACGAATCGCCAGATTTACACTGAGGCGAAGGCTATCGTGTATGCGAATTTGAAATTCCATATTTGCTGCCCATTGGTATTTTCCGGGTTGATTACCCCACCAAGGAAATCGCTAGCTCGATATCCGAATAATCGTTCTCTATCGTTCTGTTTGAGAGCTACGGTTGAGTATGATGAAAGGGGATTTAGACTTGGGAGAGGAGAGCGACAGCATGGGTTGGAGACGAGACATGGCTCTTTTGGGTGCTGTTGCTGTCCGTTCTGTTTTGCTGTGGAGTCAATGGAGAGGGAATTGGGAAAGCAGCTGATGAATATCGCGGAGTTGAGTTTGAGGGTGTACTTCAAATGTAAGCGAGCGCAACAAGGGGTTGGAACGGCGGAGGATTGGGCGAGGATGCCAGATTCGCTTCCTTGTGTGGATGGTGAGCAGAATGTTGATGGGTTTGTTAAAGCCTTCTGTGAGCAGCGGCCGCTGAGTTTGTTTATGAAGAGGAAGATCGAAAGGGTGAACGTGGTGATGGTTTGTGAGAGGATTGAACATGCTGTGCGTGATGAGAAAGAGTCTTGTTGGTGCAGGGGCAAGAGCGTTGATGATGAGAAGCTGAAGACTCTCGATGTTGCCAACAAGATCAGAACGAGATTGATGAGGGGTGACGACCAGGGCGGCAGCAGCACATGATCAAAGAGGACGAGATCTGCTTTTTTTGAAGCAAACACCGCATTTACTTCATGTACACTCAAGGGACGAGCGCAAGTTATGAATGCAACTGCTTCTACAAATTTCAATTGCTATATATCATGCACCGTTTTCTTTCTTGCTCAGATCCAAAAGCTTTTACTCGATCCTCCCACCCAGCTTAATACTCCACAATATTCCTTGATCAATACTCCTCCCATTGCACTTGTAATTGTCATTGACTGCAGCATGAGTACAATACCTCATTTCACGAGCCTGAAGAGGAGTACGTCCTCCAATTTCGCCATCCTCAGGACCCTCAACGGCCGCGCATCACGAAAATTGTTGACAAAGTCATCCACTTTTCTCTTGTTGTCAACGCAGATCAACCCTGGGAGGTTCTTAGATCGATACGCTTGGTCAATTCGAGGGCCTTGAGCTGTCTGCAGATGAACGATAAGTGCAGCTCAAGTTTCCGCTCTGGCCTCGTCTCTACCTGTGGCGACGCACCACTTTCCCGAGTGACCGCTGTACATACCCCAACCATGTGGCTGTTTAAAGGGTCAGCAAATGCTCGATGCGGGCTTTTACGATTCAAGGGTTGTGTAAGATGTTCACTGGTAAGAACATTCTGTGAGATCTTGCGCCAAGGTTCGCCGTGTACTGAGCGTATTTTGAACAGAGCCAGGAGTGGAGAAAGATCTGAATAATGACTGCTTCGGAAACCAAGCTCCATAGGATGTCTTGAGTTCTGCTGGGAGAGAGAGCAGTCGGGATGATGTAGACAATGGCTTAATCTCCGTACTTTGGTTTGAACTCCAAGTGATGGTAGCAGTTTGAGTCCTGAAATCTACTGTCTGTGCGGGCTTTGACTGTCTCCGATGTTAATATTGTCGAGCATTGTATTCGAGTATTGTATTTAAGGAAAAGAAAAATGAAAATTGCTCGCCCTAAAGGTGACAGAGTATAGCAGCCTGATATTAGCAACCGTCGGCTGGCATATTGACACCGAGAGGCGACTACAACAGTCATTCTGTGTTGTTAAGGGAGAAACTGAATCAATTGTCATGCATAAGGCCTGAAGTGCAAAGGGCTTGGACTAAGATTCTCATGTTCCTCGAAGATGTGATCAATCAAACAAGAACGACAGTATCAAATTCAGGGTATCACGTTCAAGTTTGGGTATCAAGTACATTACTTAAATATCCCACAATGTGCACGTCATCAAGCTCCTCCCTTTTTCGCGAAGCGACCCAGAGCAGGACCGAGTTCTTGCTCGGCTTCCTGCAGTTTCTTCTGCTGCTTCTCGCCCTGGTTCTTCCTCATCTCCTCAATTTTCAATCTCCTCTCATCGATGACATTCCTTGACCCTTGCTTTCTCAAGTACTTCCTCAACGAACTATTCTTCCCTCTTCCACGATTCTTCACATCCGCAACAGGATCCACAGGTTTCTTGTCCAGATCTTTCTCGGCTTTTCGTTGCTCTGCGGTCAGCAGGTCCAGATTACCGATGTACTCTGGGTTCAGAGAGATCATCTCTGGCTGCAGCTTGTTGAGTAATGATCTAACTTCGGCTTCTTGACGTTGCTTGGTGTTTTCATATGGGTTGATTTCTTGAGCATCGAAGTTAGGCTCTCCTGCGCCTGGAACAATGATCGAAGAAAAACCTGCATCGTGTGATACACCCAGAATGTCCTCGAATGGACACCACTTCACCCTCTCTATCCTCTTGCCTTCACCACCCCATGCCATGTATGGACTTTGGATTTTCTCTTGCTCTAATGAATGCTTGGTGAATAAGCCTCGCCATACTGATGTCTGCGTTCCCCATCCCACAGCCGTCAGGCCACGATCCGAGATGGCAACTGAGGATGCTGGCTGCCGTGTGAAGTAGCTGTTGACCTCCTTGAACATCCGGATATCCCAGACTGACATCTTCAAATCCTGACCCGTTGAAACCATGTATCTACCTTCTCTGTCTATCGATATGGCACGTACTGGACCTCGATGTGCAAGAAGTTTGACGAGTGGTGTGGGAGAGTTGGGCGACCAGAGTGTTACTGTTCCATTTTGATGACCCATATGGAGGATGGCATTTTGAGGGTTCTGGGTGAGGGCCGTAGGTGATCCAAGTTTAGTAGGAGTTTCGATGACCATTTGACCGGTGGAGACATCTTGGTATTTCAGATAACCAGCATTTCCCTATTTTCGAGTTAGACGTAATCTTGCAAAACCAAGATGTACACTTACCACAGTAGCTAGCAGGTAATGGTATGGCAAGAACTCCATATTCGTGACCTCGATATGCTTTTTTAAGCAATGTATCTCCACACCTGCTTGATCGTATATGTAGACGTATTTCTTCTGCGCCACAGCAAACATCTGATTATTATGTAGCCACTTCGCATCCCTCACTGTCTCGCCCAGCTGCAATTCACAGCCCAGCTTTCCGTCTCTCCAATCCATGGTAGCAACATGGCCTTTCCTTCCCGCCAGAAGTAGGTCTCTTCCATTCCGAGTATAGTCGCACACATAAGGACCCAGTGCGTCCAGCTTCAGCTCAAATCCTTTCTTCGCTGTCTCGATGGGAACTTCTTTTACAATGTCTCGTTGCTTGACTTTGTATGTTCTTTCTAACTCATTTTCCGGCTCTAGGAATCCCTCGGTATTTTCGTGTAAGATTTCTGCATCTTTCGCTCGTAATATCGCAGTCTGATACTTCGATTCTTGGGCTTTCAGGTTTGCTCGCAGCTTCTTGTCCTTAATGCCCCGTACTGTCTACTATCAGTCTCGTCGTAGACCACTCGCCTGGGTGTATCTTACAGGGTATCTTTTTGCCTCTGCCATACTGTTTATTGGCCTCTCTCTGCCTCCGAATCAGTGCTGCATCTGGTCCTGTCGTTGTCAAATCCATCCGGGCGCGTTTGATTGGAACTGCTCCATTGAAGTGTTGTCTCTCGGCGCTTTCGCCTTCTGGGTGGTCAAGCTCCATTGTCGACATATCCTCTGATGAAAGAAATATAATTCGAAGGCTTCAGCGTGTGTCGAGGGTCATCGAGTCCTGGTGCAAGTCATGAATGTTCAAGCTCGAGATCCCGCCCTCAAAACCCAGCAGGCCGAACTTTTTTAGTGCCAAGGCTCAGCTATCGCTTATCGCGAAATCTTGGCGGGAAAAAAAGATCGATAGAGGAATTCCCCCACATTTCGAAACTCACGATAAACACAATCTCGACAATATTCCAATCTGGCGTCCAATATTCCCTTTAGATTCAAGGCCGGAGGCAACGGGACTATGGCTCCATCTGCGCAGTCTCACTCTCATAGGAGTACGACCAAAGGCACCCAGAAAGGATTTAAATCCAGGAAGGCAACCAAGGGCGCATTGAAGGAAATTGCCAAAGGTTTACCCCTCTACGATTTATTGAAAATGCTATACTGACAGAAAGTAGGAAAGCTTGCAGACCTCAGTCACCGAAAGACGCCTCATCAACAAATGATGTCGAAGTTCGACCGCCGAAATCAGAACAAGCAGAAGCAGCTGAACAAACATAAGGAGCACTTGAGGGAGACCAATGTGTTCGCAGGACGTGATGGAGCACCACGAATAGTTGCCGTGATCCCATTGTGCGAGGATGGAGACGCTGCCGCAGCAGTACGGCTATTGAGCGGAAGCTTAGATATTGAGACCGAGGTACCGGAGGAGGGGCTCTTCAGAACGGATATCGACCGATTCAAGCAGAAGGTGCAATACGTTGTGCTGAAGCGAGACTTGGTGGCCTGTTTGGATGCTGGCAGAGTGTCAGACTTTGTCATCTTCATTCTGTCTCCGGATCAGGAGGTGGATGCACTGGGCGAACTTATAATTCGAAGTGTTGAAAGCCAAGGCTTGTCGACGCTCATGACCGTCGTTCAAGGACTCGACAAGGTGGAACCGGCGAAGAGAAGACCCCAGGTGCTGGCATCTCTGAAGTCATACGTCACACATTTCCATCCAGATCAGGAGAAAGTACACAATCTCGACTCGAGACAGGAATGCGCCAATCTTATGCGATCACTTTGCACAACAACACCTAAAGGCGTTCGGTGGAGAGAGGATAGAAGCTGGATGCTTGTGGATGATGTACAGTGGCCGGAGAATGAACAGAATAATGTGGTCCTGACCGGAGTTGTTCGAGGCAAGGGATTGAAGGCGGACAGGCTTGTTCAGGTTGGAGACTGGGGTGATTTCCAGATTGAGAAGATCACTGCGGCGCCCTTGGCTTCGAAAAAGAGGAGACAGGATGAGATGACAGTGGACGAAAGCGATGCGGAGAATCTTCTTGATACCCCGACTGTAGACCAGGATGATATGGCAGATTTGGCTCCAGAGGAGATTATGATGGACGACGATATTGATGCGACAATGTCAGTAGCAACGAGTGACAAGCGAGGAGTACTCTTGGACGACCATCACTATTTCTCGGACGATCAAACACATATGCCCGCGAAACCCAAAAGACTGCCGAAGGGAACATCAGCTTATCAAGCGGCATGGTATTTGGGCGACAATTTCTCCGATTCCGGATCTGATTATGAGGATGTTGATGAGCAGGGTGACTTTTCTATGGGAGCTCCAGCGTTACCACAGGACGGAGTCGAAGGATTTGCACCACGAGAGCCTACGGAATTTGCTCCTACGGAATACGCAAAGTCTGAGATGTTCCTGGATCCAACACCCGATGATGAGGCGGAAGCCGAACAACTTGCCGCGTTCAGAAATCGAAATGTAGACGAAGCAGAGGATGATCGCGAATTCCCTGACGAGATCGAGTTACATCCTCATGTTCTGGCAAGAGAGCGGCTACTGAAGTATCGTGGACTGAAAAGTCTACGAGAATCTCATTGGGAGGAAGCGGAAGATAGAGCCTACGAACCAGAAGACTGGAGGCGACTGCTTCAGGTACCCGATTACAAGTCTACGAGAAGTCAGGTCACTCGTGAGGCCTTGATCGGCGGTGTACCAGCAGGCACTCGAGTTCATATACATCTTCGAAACGTCCCTACTTCCCTCCGATCATCATACAATCCATCCCGCCCACTTAACCTCTTCTCCCTCCTCCGTCACGAGCACAAGCGCGCAGTTTTAAACTTCAATTTTACGTTAAGCTCCGACTACACTACGGCTGTCAAAGCCAAGCAAGAAATGATCATGCAGTGCGGTCCACGCCGCTTCGTCATCAAACCTCTCTTCTCACAAGGAGGCAACACATCCAACGATGTCCACAAATTCGACCGCTTCCTACACCCAGGTCAATCAACAATAGCCACCTTTGTCGCACCCATGACATGGGGATCCGTGCCAGCACTCTTCTTCAAGCGTAATATTTCCAGCGAAGAAGACCCCTCACCACTCCCTCTCACCCTCCTTGGAACCGGTACATCAATGGCCCCATCCTCGTCCCGCGTGATTGCCAAGCGCATCATCCTCACCGGTCACCCTTACAAGATCCACAAAAAGCTCGTGACGATCCGCTACATGTTTTTCAACCGCGAAGATGTAGAGTGGTTTAAGGCACTGCAGTTATGGACGAAGCGAGGACGAAGTGGATTCATTAAGGAGAGTTTGGGAACGCATGGGTATTTCAAGGCTACGTTTGATGGCAAGATTAATCCTCAGGATTCGGTGGGCGTTAGTCTGTATAAGCGGATGTGGCCGAGGAATGCGAGGGTTTGGAAGCCTGAGGAGCTGGTCGCTGGGGAGGGAGATGTGGCTATGGAAGTTGATACTGTTGTTTAGATGGATTTGCGGGTTGGAGTTAGGTAGAGCTAGGATGTTCTGTAGACAAAAATGGCATCTAACGAATCGGAGTGGCGTGCAGCACCTGAAATGAGCAAATTAAAGAAATGCCTCCTCCGATTCGTGACATCTAAAAGCAACCTTAATCATAGCTACGCACCAGCCATCCAAGAATCAAGTTCAAAGCCACAATCCTAGGGCACCAGGGAAATACATCTCGCCAAGCATGTTGTTACACCCTTTATCTAAGCGAGGCAATCACCGCACAAGCAGAGCTGTACCACCAAAAATATCGTCAAATTTGCCATACTGAAAAGCCTCACCAACTTTTCCACTCAAAACGATAGAACAGACCTCAGAATTCACCACTGCTCTCGGTCCATTAAAAAATTGTTCCCGTTGGGAAGGGAAAAGTCAAAAAGTGAGGTGTCCGAGATATTCTCGGGGACATGAACTCGAAGATCTGAATATGCTCTCTGACGGGGAGTCGAACCCCGATCTCCCGCGCATTGTCTGTTATGACAAGCGGAAATCATGACCGTTAGACCATCAAAGATGTTTGCTTTGAAGCTGTTCATGTCGGGGAAGTGCTTATGTCCATATATACGGGCAATAACCAACGACGCGGGAAAAATCTTCCGGAGTGTCCACTCGATGGCTGGGATTAGCGTGTAGTGGTCGAGACCAGGATTGTCTCCATGTGGATCGGCTTTGGCGGGATGGAGTGGGCTATGGGTTCTAATTGGTTTAGTGGGAAAATCGAAGCTGTTGTGGAGTCGTTTGTTCGAACCCCCAAGATGGAGATGTACAGTGGAATGCTTTTGAGATACAATGATTTCAGCGACTTACAATTATCCCATTGGCTATCCATTCAATTGAGGTGAATCATGACATGCACGCTGCTTAATGTTCAGGCTCCAGAAGTTGTTTTGGATCATTATTCAGCGATTGACATCATGATATCCCGTGCCCGTGATTTGGAACCTCCAAGTCACTTAGTGATTTTGGGGCTCAGCCTGCTGTATGGGTCTTGTTAATCAGTTGTCAAACAGTGCAAGTAACCAACAACCACGATTCATGCAAGAGAATTGAAGATATTTCCGTTTTGAAGCTTGTTTTAGTCACGTGAAAAGTAGGTAGAAGCTAAAAATTGCACTTGAGGTCCACGATCGACGGCTGCACGAGATTATACACATGCCAGTGTTTATTTTTTCTCGGGCTATCTGCCGGACACACTTATATGCAATGCAGCCAATGCTGTTCCTATCCAAGACCCGAGTATATGCAGAAATGCTTGTTATGCCCATTTTGTGCCGGTGGCAAATGCTCCTGAATCTCCTTTAATTGCTCCCTTTCCGCATTTACATCCTTCGCCACTGCGTGCAGGAGTATCGCCCTACTTTCCTAGCAATTCCAATCCTGATGCTCTTCTATTTATGCAGTTTTCCGTTCATATTTCTTGTACTTTCATTCCTTGGTGATGACAATCGATCTCGTCTCAATTGACTGCCGAGGAGCAGCATCCTCAGGCGCATTTGGATTCACAAACGAGACGTGCGGACAGACTGAGTCAGAAAGTTAGTTTCGTTCTGAAATCCGGATTTGCAGAACTCACAACGAGCATGATCCCCACCCTTCGTATCATACATTACAAAAGCATACGGTTCAGCAGGCGTCTGCTTTTCCAGCCAGAACCACTTATGGTTCGGGTTGTGTGTAAGGTAGTACACCTCTCCGACCCTGTCTGGGATGATCCGATCCGCTGCCACGAGATCCTCTGGGTTGACAGACCGGCTGTCACAAAGTGCAAGTGGACGATCTTCGAGCTCATGGTTCAGTGTTCTCCAGGTACTGTGGTATTGTGATTAGTATTTTGTTCGAGCATATATCGTGTCTTGCTTACTTGATAATACGAAATCGGTAGCCAGGCCTCAAATATTTCGCCTTGATCTCATTTGAGAGATAACGATTGATGACTTGCGGGCCAGATACATAAGTGATGTCTGGTGAGAAGTCAGATATCAGGTTGCCAGGTTGGGATCTCAAGAACATACCATTATGCACTCCACGAGCGGGACCCTCAGTCAGGGTCAGATCGTTCAGATCGAGCTGTCTCCGTTGGAACAGAATGTTCTCCCTCAATCTTGAATCATAACACTGTACGAACTCCGCGCCAAGTTTCTCCTTCAATAACGCCTCCGTCTCTTCACGGTACTGCATGACATCTTCCGCCTTCGGGAAAGCTGAAAATTTACTTTGGTGATCGAAAACTTCGAAGCCACATTCTCCTATTCTCGGTTCTGTCTTCGAATTCCTGATGTTATGAATGATAATGTCGGTATGGTCTTCAAATTCGAGATTGTCGACTCGTTGCTGATCAGGATCGTACCCCTCTTTTGGGGGCAAAAAACACCAGTATGGCTTTTCATGTTCGTACAGTGGGAGTTTCTGTAAGTACTCGAGAGTCGCTCGTACAGGAGACATTCTCAACAGATACAAGGAGATTTTCGATAGTTCAGAGCAGCGTTTCCGCTGCTGAAGAATATCACCAGTATCCTGAGGCCATTCAAGGTGCACTTGACGTTGTGATAGCAGTCACGAGGAAGGTTGCAAGGCTAGAGTTACAGGCCAATGAGATAGGTTCGTTTGTAGCATATGTCCCTGGCCTGATCTTCCAGCGAATTGTACACCGACGCTGACCGAGTAGCAGCTGCAGCTCCGCTCATGGCTCGCTTCCTTTTCGGCACTTTGTTCTTGCTTTCAAGTTACGATTGTACTTACGTGTTGCAATTGTGAACTTGCTTTGATTTTGTTAATTCGCGTTTCCCTTTTTGTAGAGCCTTAGAGTACGATTCCAGGCCTGCTTTTCAGGAAACACGATGAGGGGCAATTCGCAGTCACCCCTCTATATCACGTGACGTGTACCAAATCTTCATTTCGTAATCGCTGGGCTTCTTCACTCTAACTTGAGGTGGAAGTAAGTCAGAAGTGCATCTGCGTACTACATTCCTCCGGAATAAACAATACGGTCGAGCAGTAGATGAATACTCGTTAAGTAATCGATATTCATCTTCCCTCAATAATTCGCTTGTTCACCGAGCCGAGACATCTCAGCCAAAGTATGCTGACCTTTGCTGGCAAGGCAGATTCGTAATGCTGGCAAGGCTGTATAGGGTGCTGGATATGATCGATCGCACGCATATGCTTTTGCACTTGTTGAGGTATTTAGCTTCATGCAGACACCCAGCCTTACTTTAATCCAGCCTCTTGCAATTGAAGTTCTTATCGGTGGCTTGCTGCAACCCGTCGAACTTGGAGGGGTTCAGTGCGAGCCTGCAAGTCAGCCCCATGCTTCCAAGCCAGTACCCCTCCTTCAGGAATTTACCCACCGAAACCTTCACACTGGAGTCGGGCGTAGCTGCAAGGCAGTGCTGGGCCGTGAAGTTGCGCATCTGCCGTATATTCGCTGCCCAATATGCAGGCGAGGCACGAGCTGTAAGCCACGGAATCGGTGTGCTATCATAGGTCCTGTCGCGAGCCTCATTTCGAGTCACTTCATCAGACTGGTCACCTAGAGTTCATGGGTGCTGCTGTGATGCCGCGTAAAGTTTCCATGTTTATCTTGGTTGAAGTCGACGAGCCTCCACAGCCTCCTCGTTACATTCTCACGGGCGCATACCTGTCTCATCATAACTCCTGGAGCCCTGGGTCAACACTGTGAGATTTAGAGCTTCCGAATCCACTTTGCGATATGCCAGTATACTGAAGTTAAATTGTATCGAGCGTCGGATTGGTTCTTTCTTGTGGTAGCGAAGTATCGCAGTCATGACGGCGGTTGAGATCTCGAATGAAGTGCATAATCTGGGTCTGAATGGTAACCATGCCATTCAGGAGCCACTCGTTCGTAGAGGGACTAATGGGGACCTGATTGCGGAAAATGGAAGTTCAAACGGCGTTCAAAATGGTCACAAAGGATCCATCGCAAACATCCCCAGAGGAGATGAATATGATGTAGATTTTTCGTGAGTCTAAGGACGTCGGACTCAAGGTCTCGAAGCTGATATCATTAGTGATACGAGGAATTTTGTGGTTAAGCGATGGGAGGATATCGTGACCTCAGCAACGTCAAGGCTTTCTCCGCAAGGTGAGAGACGATACAGACAAGCTCGGAGACCTTAGCTCACTCTGCATAGATCTCAAAGCTGCTTCCGATTATTTGTACTGGCATGATATCAAAGACGAGATCCAGGCCAAGCTCAGTGACTCGTCTTCGACCCAGATCATGAAGCGACAAATGAGCAGAATACAAGCGCTCCCAAGCATTTTAGTCAAGCTTACCATGACATTTGACGGACTCATCATGCCGTTCGATGTCAAATTTGAGATTCTTTGGGGTTTGATCTATCTCAATTTAAAGGTATTGTTTCATCCCCAAGCTTACAAGAACATATCTGACATAACATAGTTGTCATATACATCTCTCGACCGACTGAAGCGAACTTGCGATCTCCTAGACAGACTCAGGAAAGTTACTGTGCTGTTTAACAGATGTCTAGAAACATGTGACGAAAAGAATGAAGCACGAATCGCGGTGATTGATTTCTTAGATCCAATCATCATGGTTCTCGTTGACTGTGTTGATTATTTCCATGAGCATTTGTCCGGTATGCTAGCCCAGTTTTCTTTACGCTCTAAATGGCTGACGGTGTGAATAGAAAAGGAGGCAGCAGACACATGGCCAGACATGAGAGCAAATATCGATCAACAGTTGGCATCACTGGACTACACAGTCAAGCACGTCAGGTCAGCATAACTTTCGAGAAACTGAGAAGGAGCTACTCTATTTCTAACGCAACCACAGTGAAATCAGTAATTTCTCCAAAGTGAACCGGGATCGCCAAGTGAAAAGTTTGTCCTCTCGACACGCCGCGTTGCCAGATTCAGAAGAGCCAGGAGTCTTCCCCAATCGCATTCTTCCTTTCCAGCGAAACAGGACTTTCTATGGTAGAAAGGAGGAATTGGACAAGATCCTCAGATATCTGAGGCCAAAAGATCAAGATGATGGTGTTGCAACCTTCAGAACTTATACGATCTACGGGCGTCGTGGGGTTGGCAAAACTGAAATCGCACTGCAATTCGCACACGTGAACCCCGGTGGCTATGATGCTATTTTCTGGATCCAGTGTGAAACTTCGGTGTCGATCAGACAGAGCTTTACGGATGTTGCCTTATCTCTCAATCTTCCTGGAGCTGCTCGGGAAGGCAAGCACGAAGAGAATTTGCTCCAAGTTCTGAAATGGCTGAAGTTGACGAGTAAGTCGGTGTAAGTGTTGTTTTGGCTCGCTAGCTGACAATAAGACAGAGAAGAAGTGGTTGTTGATTTTTGACAACGCTGGTAATTGATATATGACCCCTCATCTAATTCTTTGCTAATCCGCCGTAGAACGAGATCAGATCCTGCAAAAGTATTGGCCAGTCGGGGCCATGGGTGCCATCCTCATCACCTCCAGGGAGTATTATAACTTCGCCAAAGACGAAAGCCGCAAAGGAGACACCGTCAAGCCTTTTACAGAAAACCAAAGTTGGGAACTTTTACTGAAACTCCTTGGAGAGGATTGGGAGAAAGCGGATCGAGAAGGCACCATCGCTCAATCTGAAGTCATAGCCGCCAAGAAATTCTTAAGCCAACTTGAGGGTCTGGCACTGGCTGTACGACAGGCAGCTGTCATGATCAAAGATCCCAATATTGGTGGTCCTACTATCGCAAAGACATATGAGAAGTTCAAGGAACGTATGCGGACTCTCCCACCTCGTCACTCCTCCCGCCGTTCGGCATCAGAAATCGCTCTCGACTCGCTTTGGGACATGACCTTCAGCGCTCTTGGGTCCCATGCAAGAACACTTCTCAGTGTGTTTTCGTGGCTGTCACCAGGTAGGTTTTAAATCTATTTGGCTTGATTCTGTGGCTTATAAGTGTTCTAGATTCTATACCCGTTGATCTCTTCTTACCCCGCAACCAAAGCGTCCTAGATGGATCCCTTTCTTTCTGCAAACAAGTCCAAAATATTAATCCCCAAAAGAGAACTTCTATCATCAGTGCACTCGCACCATCCCCCGCATTTGCCGCAGCTACCGATGAATTGTTGAAGAGGGAACTTATCAAGCGGGATAACCGTATTTACTCCATCCATCGAGTGGTCCAGGAAGCCGTGAACTATCACGATGAGGAGGACCTCCAGAATAGTTTCAACATTGCCACTGCTTTAGTCCACGAAGCATTTCCTAAGGTCGTCATGAATCAACCCCTCATCAAATACTGGACTACCTGTCAAATCTATATCCCGCATGGAGTGTTCCTCAGCCGAAAATTCGCGGGACACGTGAAATCAGGATCGACTGGAAAGTATGTATAAATTCCAGAGAGCGCACTCTCTGATTGATTCCTCGAGAACATCTCCAGACTTGAACCTGTTAATTGAGGTATCAATCATATTACAGTAGCTAACTATCACCACAGACTAAGATCGACTTCGGAATTCGTTCAATTACTCCATCACTGTGGCTGGTGAAGATCCCAAACCTCTCAGCATCCTAGGAAATTAACGAATCTACAGGTACTTGTACGAGATCGGTGACTACGACGTGTGCAACCGGGTCGTCGAAACCGCCACTGGAGCATGTGAGAACAAGAAGTCACTCTTGTATGCTGACAGTAAGTGGCCTCTGCAGAATTTCTCAATTTCCCCGAGCTGGTGAGCTGATTAAGACTTCTTCCACAGTCCGAAATACTGCCGGTGGTCGTTTCTATGATCTGAACGAATTGGCTCGCTGTCGTAGGGCATGGGAAGATACGCTCAAGATCAGAAAGGAGCTGTTAGATCATGATCATCCACAAAGTAAGCGCAGATCCACATCTTTCGGAATGAAGCTAACGTTTTTGATAGTGGCGGCCATTTACAATAACTTCGGTAATGTATGTATACTCTTAGCTATAAAGTGGTAATACATATGCTATGAAAGTCCTATGCTAACTGAATGATCAGCTGGAACTATCTACGGGTAACCCCAAGTGGGCGAAGGAGAATTTCGACCGGGCGATGCAGATCTGGAATGCTGGTGGCGACAATACCGCTGTCCAACTGGCCCTTACTCATCTTTGCGTCGGAAGACTGCATACGCTGAAATTGAATGTGGATGAAGCATGGCGAGAGACGAATTTAGCAGAGACTTTGTTCCTGAGAACAATGGGTGCAGACAAGGGATTCATGGCCAAGTATGATAACTAAATTCATAGGGAGTAACACAACTGACTTGTTTACAGCGTTCACTACGTGTATGGAAACATCCACATGTTGCAGAAAGATTGGGATCTGGCTTGGAGATCTTTCGATGAGTGTCTGAAGATTGGTTTGGCGACCATGCCTTTGCATCCCATCACAGCAGCAGCATATTATTCACTCGGCTGTGTGAAGTTTGAGCAAGGAGAACTGGAACCCGCAAGGTAATGTTCATATAGACTTCCCGAAATCCTGATCAGAACTGACTATTGGCAGAGCATGGCTGGAGAAAGCACGCTCGATCTCTCAATTGAACAGTCCAGTGGCAGACGATGGTCCTACTGCTCGTATCCTGTGGAAGCTTGCACAAATACTGGAAGCCGATCCAGAACAAAGATTCAACGAGGAAGCTCAAGTTCTGAGAAACAGAGCAGCTATCGCAAGAGCTAAGCTACTGGCTTCGGGTAAAGGTGGTGCTATGGCGTTCTTGCGCGAGGAAGATGCGGAAGAAGTAGACGACGAAGAAGAGGACTATGATGTGTTGGTTCCTTTGTTTTATCGCTAGTGTTGGAATGGATTGTATGGTAATCACAACAAATGGCTCTTTCAGAGGCCCACGCTTTAGGCATTGATGTGGACATGTTGTTCTCCACGAGCCTATTGGATCCTGAAAATGCATCAGCGTCACTTCAACGATTATTTGGCAGCTATCATCTAAAATGTCTAAGAACAAGCCGGTGCTTCCATCATATCTAGAGCTCTGGATTCTCTAGACAGTTTTCGGCAAGTGCTTCTCGAGCTTCTGAGATTCAGGTCTTCGAACAACCTTGGCAAACCACACAGGCTCGACAAGCTCAACCCCCTGAAATTTTGGAGCTGTGCCTGAAAGTTACAGCGTGCAGATCGCCTAATTCTAACCAAATGATCACCCACCCTAAGCACTCATAATTCAAACAACTACTTAGAAGATGTTATTTTAACTGGTTGTGGGGTTGGGTAATTAAATTATCTGCACGAATTTAGGCATTCGGGCCTCAATTGCAAGATTAAATCCCCAGATCCCCGCACTTGGCTCGCGGAGGCAGTGCCTCCGGTCCACGGTTGAACAATTCTCCGGTCTAACAGGCCATATAGTCTTCAAGGCCAGACATAAAATTCTGGCATGTGAGAAGGAAGTCTAGAACTGTTCGTTTGGAAAGCAAGGTGGCAGATCTCCGCTTCGAAACCTCGAAAAGCGTTGTGGCGACAAAAAGATTCTCAAAAAGCAAGAGCTCGCTTGCGGTATTTACTCCGCAAATTGTTCTACCTGGGACTTTACCGGACCGCCTATGGACGTCCAAGAATGGCCCAGTCTCCTGCTAAATCTCGTCCTTCTTGGTCTATTCTAACTCATTGCTACCGAGCGGCCCTTTCGGTCATCTCGACCGTTCAAATTGGCCAAGTTGAGGAGCAGAGGCTCCCGAACCTCACCCTCCGTCCCTGGCCTCTTGGCGCGCTTCCCCGCGACCCCATTCTCCAAGCCCTAATCTTCTAGACTTCATCCGAAGTCCCCAGACTGGCCCCTTTATATATTAAAGTTGTTTATTCCTCCAATGATGTCTAGTACCAAGCATGCATGGCGGGACGATGTGATGGTTCCTGGCCTGAGTTGAGATACCCGATTGGACTGGCGGGTAGCAAACGTTGAAGCCGCAACCATGTGACGAGAATACACCAAGAAAATGTACTTTTTGCTGAAGTAAATCCGGCCCGGGGAGCAGCTCCCTTGTATGAAGTTTTGTTTAAAAGTCGATGTCAGTCTCTGCGAGAATGAGAATCGCACCATCTCCAGCATCTCTTGCTAAATTTCGATCAAGATGACTCGCACTTTGCCCCTTCTTGCTTCGCTGCTCCTCTGTCTTGACCAAGTGACTGCTCAGTCACTAGGTAAGGGCAAGGAGGTTCACCCAAAGCTCGATACATACACCTGTACCAAGCGTGGTGGGTGCAAGAAGCAGACTTCATATATCGTGTTGGATTCTGCTATGCATCCCATCTACCAGAAGAACAACCCGAGTCTTGGATGTGGTGACTGGGGATCAGCGCCTAACAAAACGGTCTGCCCAGATGCAAAGACTTGCAACCAGAACTGTGTCATTGACGCCATCTCGGACTACTCGCAATACGGCGTAAAGACCAAGGGCAGCAGTCTCTACTTGGACATGCTGAGGGATGACCTTTCCACCATCAGTCCCAGAGCATACCTCATGGACAGCGATCAACACAAATACGACATGATCAAGCTGACTGGCAACGAATTTACATTCGACGTCGATGTGTCCAAGCTTCCTTGCGGCATGAACGGTGCTCTGTACATGTCAGAGATGAACAAGTACGGTGGCAAGAGCTCGCTTAACAAGGGAGGCGCTGAGCTCGGTAATGGATACTGCGATGCTCAATGTTACACCTTCCCATTCGTTGATGGAGTCGTAAGTACCTCGGATCCCAAAACATCTCAGCCTGCTAAACGATCACAGGGAAACATCGAAGGAAAGGGAGCATGCTGTAATGAGCTTGATATCTGGGAAGCCAACAGACGATCCACCGCTCTGGTCCCCCATCCTTGCAACATTACATCCATCTACCAATGCACTGGCGATGAGTGCGGATTCGAAGGTGTTTGCGACAAGTGGGGATGCGGCTTCAATCCCAACGCCGTTGGGCAGCCAGACTTCTACGGCGAACAACCTGAAGCAGAGGTCGATACTAAGCGCCCATTCACCGTTGTCACTTCCTTCCCAGCTGAGAAGGGTGTCTTGAAGGAGATTCACCGAAAGTATATTCAGGACGGAAAGATCATCTCGAACACTGTAGTCAACTTGCCTAACCGAGTGGCGAAGAACTACATTGATGATGCTTTCTGCGAGGAGAATCCTGGTGGAACAAGACGATTCACGGAACTCGGTGGCATGACTGAGATGGGTGAAGCTATGTCGAGAGGCATGGTTCTTGCTTTTGCTGTCTGGTGGGATGTTGGTGGATTCATGGATTGGTTGGATGGTACTGCCAGTGGTGCTGGACCTTGCAACAGCACCGAGGGCAACCCGGAGTTCATCAAGACGATCCAACCTGATGTTGCGGTTGAGTTCAGTGAGATCAAGTGGGGTGAGATCGGAAGCACTTACAAGTCGAAGTAGAAGTCCTCAAAGACTTTCTCTGATGAGCTACTACACTATAATTATCTGCACCTTCTTATCTTCTATGGTCTCTCCTCATGTATCAACGTACTCACCAGCGAGATGTGCTACAGATGAAAGCAAACGGGCTTAACGTGACATTTACTATCCTCCCAACAATCAACTCATGCTATTTTGTAGTTGTGTACAGACACTAATGTTTTCGTTGCACGTTTCGTAGCCTTAACTTCATACTCGAGATATCCCTGAAGAATCGTAACATAGGCAGACCAAAGATCAGAGTGGAAAATTCCTGCCTCCATCTTACAGGTTCCGCGAGCTCTGGTCACAGGGACAATGCACTGAACGTTCGCTAGCCGAGCGCTGTAGCGAAGCGACCCCTCCCCTGAAAGTGGACCGACCACATGGGTCGCTAAAGATGAACCACAACAGCCTAAAAATTCCCTTGGTCCAACTGCTGTTTCGCAAGCATGACTTGCCATATTTGAAAGATCAGAGAGAGTAGCATCAGGAAAATGGTGAAAGTGGCGAAGAAGACAAGGATCTATATTTGAGATTAGTTATGTCTTTGCATCACTCTGACATGGAAGGGGTAAATATACCTGGTTGCTCCACAGTGTGTACCACGCAGCAACATCCCGCTTATCGTTGAGAAGAGACCTGACATTCTGTGGCTGATGTTGCTTGACAAAGTCCTGCAGAGCAAGGATTCTTTTGCCAAAGAATGGGAATTCGGCGTATGGGTATGTCTTCGCCGGCTCACTGGCCTCGATGTCATCGTAGATACGTTGCGCTTCTTCAGAGGATGCACTCTTGCCGCAGAGAGTATGAAGTAGGGGATCCCAGACGAATGGGAGATCTCCAGAGACTTCTTGATCTTCCATCGTTGTCATGATTCGAGAGAATGATCTCCAAGATCTGTCGTCTAGACCAAAGATCAGGCGGTACGAGAGCAAGATTTCCTCGAAGTATTCTGATGCTGGAATTTCGGGTGTCTGAACATCCTCGCAATTGGCAGCCGCATGGTCATTGAAGATTCTAAGGACTTATTAGATCTGGCTTACTGATAAATTGAACGTGGCTTACTTTGATAACAATCCATTCTTCTTCGCTTCAGTCATCAATCGTGCGAATGAGGGGTATTGAAACAGCTTCAAAGTCTTCTTCCCGCTGTCAAACTCCAAATGAAGTGCGTGGGAAGTCACCCATTCAATCTTGACTTCAACTACACTATTAAGTGTGTGGAAGCACAGAGTTTGAACATTGATTGCCTCTGATGCTGGTTCGGCTGTTTCGCTCAGCTCTGCTGGACTGGGTACTTTGGGGCCGGGAATGAGATCCCCAAATTTGGAAAGCAGATAATCCAATGACCGGTCGACATGATCAAAACCTTGTGAATGACTCCAGATTTTTCTCGTGGTAAATGTGCTCGTTCGCCCAGAGGAAGCTGTGCTGGTTCTCGTTATCTCCAGCTTATCGGCTTCAGGCCTGTTTACAGATTCATAAACCATAGCTAGGCACATGTCAGCTGTGCCACTTTGTTCTGTTAGACGTTTCTTACTGAGCCATCCTGCGACAGCAAATACTGCTTGATTGTGCAGCGCTCTCTCTGAGTCTAATTGTTGCTTCAGTTGTTGCTCATTTTCGCACCCATCAACAATTTCCGCAAGCGCTAAATTCGATTGTGTTTTCAGCAGCCGCGCAATTGTGATCGCGAAATTATACACTACCACGAGGTCCCCTTGTTTCGGTCCGGTCGAGTCATCATCCAGGCCGATAAGTGTTGGTGCCAGTAGATGCCAATGACTTATGAATTTATGCCGCAGAAATCGAGAGTACCATATGCATGCATCTGCTAAAGAACCCTTAATGAGATTGTCCCCCACGATCAAAGCTAGCAGGCAGTCTTGTCGTTGTCTTTCGTCGTCCGTGAGAGCTGAGAGGGATGCTGCAGTTGTCAGCTAGAAGTCGCTATAAGGCTCTGCAGGGAATGTACTGATGATCTGACCTTCTCCCATGCGATCTCTTACATTGGCGATTGTTGCGAACGTGTTAGTCCGCGGAGATGTTCTTGCACCTCTCGCTGTAGTCTACAGGAGTTTTTAGTGAAATTCAGGAACATAGAGTCTCTCGTAACTCACCATTCGGTCTATAAACGATACTCTCCTGTCGATCCTCCTCTCTCCGAGTTCAATATCGGTCGGCATTTTGAACAATTCACAATCTTGCGGATGATTTGCAAGAGATCAACTTCTGACTAAATTCCCAATCATGAAGACTTATACTCCTCTCCGGCTCATAGAGAGTACGCCTCGTAGCAGAAATTGTTGAGCTCGGAACGTGGGATCTGGTTACTTTTCGGAACGACAACGAGAAATCGCCGGCACTTCAAACTGGCTGTGCTGTGCATGCAGTAGCCCGAGCATTGATCAGGTTGTCAGAGCGGTGAATTCGTAAAGATAAGAGACATGGTCTCAGCCCGGTTAGAATTGCCCTGTGGAAGTCAGCCTATCTTTCAGCCTTGGTCGAATGAGAAGGCTGTGCGGGGTCATGCAGGTATGGGTAATGCTGTCGAACGAGAGTCTGCCGCCCCCCACCAAATTGTCCAGGTGATATCGACAGCTACATGCTTTGGGCACCATGCATTTGATCCTTGATCGTAATCCCATCAAGTAAGACCGAGTGACAGCTCAGCCTTGACACCTAACCATCACAGCACCACTCAGCCTCATTGTCACAGTGTCTCGACTCTCCCTAGGAGTCACGACAAGGCTCCCATACACACGTGTGCTGTACAAAGCTTCTGGAGGGACTGTAAGACCAAGAAATGTATTGATACCGAATTAGCAGAGACCAACTTGCCTGAAGGCATCAAAGTGAATGTACAAAAATCGTGCCTCATGCTAATAAAACGTTGCGCAAATGCAATTGTGCCCGTCTCCCAATTCTCGGTCGAGATTGCTAGCGCCATCTATCTTTCTCGTCAATATCCCCCAAGGTTGTTGCTTCCTGTACAGTATGCGTTAGCATATCTCACAGGACTGATTTTGGACCGCGTGCGGCTCTTCTTAGGAAAGGTCCTGATATCGGATTTTCCATTCTGAGTTGTGAGTCTTGCGTGGAGGTCGCAAACTTGCAGAGGAATTGTTCTGGAAACCTCAAAAAGAACGACTAGTCACCCATGATAACTTACCATAAACTGACTTCTCGGGACATGCAACTAAGAGCTTCCCATCAGGAGATGGCTCTACTGGCCCTTGCCATAACTCTCTCCATGGTTGCACCTTTCTTTCAGTCGATGGCGGGAAGGTTCCGAGCGTGACAGTTGAGAAAAACTCTGCAACTGGCTCAGGTAGCTCGCCTAAAAGCGACGCAGGCTTCGGTTCTGGGGACGATGCTCTCGATGTCGCAGACGACGAGGAGCTTTTTACTGAAGATTGATCGGAGGTATCCGATGAGTTTTGCTAGCATCTATGTAAGCAGGCAGCTCACAAAGAGAGGAAGAAGATGAACTTACACTATCAAGCTCTACCCTCCTGGCGACAGACTTCTCTTGTGCTGGATGCGGCATCTCAGCAGGTGACGAGCTCTTCAGTGGCGACTCAGAAGACATCGTGGTAGTTCAGGTTCTGATATTGAGAAGAGGTGGTGTACAGGAGCTAGAATATGCACTGTCAGTCCAGGGCAAGCACGAGCCGGGGCTTGGTTTGCACGGGAAACTGACTACAGGAGAGCCTTGTTTACGGTATTGAGTAGAGACGGCGAGGAGTTGTGAAGTAGGAAGACGCCAGATGAGGTGCCCGTGAGATAAACCACCAAACAGCACTTAACTCGATCGCTTATATCGGCTTAAGGTGGGACAGCTAGACAGTGGGGGGAGTCACACCTCAAGCAGACATACATACATGCGAGGCTGAGAATTTCGTCATAACATCCGCGGGAAATGTCTTGACGTGCTTATCATTCCTTGCAGCATTGAAAGGATGCTTCGTAGATCACTCAGAATTTGAGATAACCTCGGTGGAGAAGGTCAAATATGAGGAGGCTCGATGCATGCCCCTTTTTATCCGATGAAAGCCGCTTCCTTGTCAGGATCGATATACCCAGAAATAAATAGGAAATAGTACCGGACCTGAAAGCAGAAAATCAGAGAATGAAAAGTACCAAATACTTGTGCAACAGGCAGAACTATATTTGGTTCATTGGAAGTATTTGTCCGGGGCATCATATCGGAGATCTGCGATGCCTAGAACGGCCATCTCCAGCCTTCACTACTCTCCTCGTGAAGCATTCCATTGGACCGGCCACTTGTTGAAGACCGGCGTAACATTGCGCGAGACTACTCCCCTCTATCACTTTTGCACATTGGATCGGGAAAGCCACAAATACCAAACATGAGTATCGCCATTCGACATGTGTTTTGCAGCCTCGTGCGGGAAAGGTCCTTCCTCTTCCGGCCAAGGCCATCCTATCACCTCGAATACTATCGGAGATGATTGATGCAAGACTTGATGCAAGACTTCTTGTGATCAACAATATATACAGGGTGCTCTTTTGGCTGAATTATCCAGACGCTGTAAAACATACGAGCCGCCATTTTGATCGTTTTGATGTCCTCCACGCTGACGGGCACTGACCATCTCAAATATGTACCGCACCCAACACGGAAAACATGGATCATAAACACCACCAATGGGTAAATTCCGCCAGGCATGCTCTGCTCGGGGAAGAGCGCCACTAAACGCAGAGACCTTGACTAAAAGCCAATTCGAGATCATATTACGCAGAAAAACAAGGCGCCCAAAACACGCAGAACTAAGAAGATGGAGGTGGCCGATGAGGCAGACCTTTCAGGCAGCAGAAGGCTGAAAGAAGGTGGGGGTACAGGCGAGGTTGAGGGATAAAGAGGAGACACTGCTTCTCGCTCTCGCACTACATCAATGATGGAAAGTGAGGCCTTCTGGAAGTGGAGTCTATGTTGGACCCATGTCGTGATGGATGAGTTTGCGGCAGAGTCATTCAGTCCCTGTAAAGAGTGGATGCCGAGGAATGGTTTTGCTCCAGTTTTTGATGAACCAGCTAGCCAGGCACGTGACCTGGCGATATTTTCGGTGGAGATTTTCCACTCTTCTGGGGATTGCTTTCTGGCTTTTATCAGTTGTGCATCGTGTATGATTCTCACAGTTTGTCCTTTTTGTTCTTGAGTCCCCATATTTCTGTCGTTGTCATGATTCGTTGGTATCAGAATTTGAAGTACGTGGCACATCGTGGCTTCCGAAATTTCATAATTGTATACCCGTATCAAAGCGCCTGATTATACTTTCTCTGCACACAAGTGGGTGTAGAATTCGCGATTCACGATGCGCAGCAAAGCTCGCAAGGCGGGCTAGCTGTTGTTATATCTTCATTTGCCTCAAGACTCGGAATGCCGGGGACAGGGTTGATAATTCGCCGAAGAGTCTGTCCACAACTTCGACAACACGTTAGGTATGACATGACAACACCCCCTACCCATCAAAATAAGGTATCAGACGGATACTCAGGTCGTGGCAGTTCTTTGGGTCTTTGGCTCCGCAAGAGTCAGTCAGCTCGGGATGTGTTGTTCCTGACGTGGAAAGAGGTACCAGCAATTCACACCTGCCTTTCCTGTTCAGTGCGAAGCCATCACTCCAGGTTGACTCCATCATGCCTTTCATTATCTCGATCTCATTTCGAAGCTGAGAATTCTATTTCGAATATTTCCACTCCTGGTAAGACACGACCTACACCAGAAGATTCAAGGAGTCGAACGAAGGTCGGATTCACTGTATACTGCCGTAAAGACCCTCTTTCGCCGCCCCAAAGAAAGAACCTATACGATTAAAGCCTCAAAGACGTCAACGCCATTTGGACCGACATTCGTTGTGTGTGTTCTTACATTCCTTGTCCGTGGTACATAAAATTGCAGTACAAAAATTGTCCGTGCGCTTCGTCTATCGATACTTTGAGACACGCATATCACCTTTCAACAATTTCCTCAACTTCCGACATCGGCAGCTTTACGAACAGGACAACGAGAGATGGATAGGGATTTGGAATTGCGGTCTGATGATGAGGGGAATGAGTTCGAGCAGAGGGCCCTCTTGGCTGGGGAGATCGAGATCAAGGACGATGAGGATCTAGACAGATTTGAGGCGGTGAAAGGTGACACGAGAGTATTCTCGCTGTCGGAGTACTTTGCGTTCTTCGTGATGGGCTTGCCGATGATGTGGATTTGGTCAGTTGGCATTCAACATCCGGACACTTTGTTTGAAAGTCGGAATTTAATGAATGCAAAGGTCCATGATTATCCAGGCAGCCCCCTATTTTCAACGACGATTCGCAGCAAACGCCGCAATACTACGGTACTTCCAAGCTTCATATCTGGTGTTCTTTGCCACAACGATGTTTCTCACAACGATCTACTTGAACAGACAGCGAGAACAACCCATGTATACACATCGACTCTGGAGAGCTCTATGTGGATATGTAGCGGTTGCGACACTACTCATGGTATCCGCAATTGACATGTTCTACGTCAGAGCAGAGTTCTACTACCCTTTCACACTGATCATGGTTGTGATGACTGGTATGGCAAATGGACTCAGTCAGAATGCAGCTTTTGCATTTGCCGCAGGATTCGGCCGTACAGAATATGCTCCTGCTGTCATGACTGGGGAAGCACTGGCTGGCTTCATTCCTTCAAGCATTGGTATGTATTTGCACCACTAAATCGAAGATTTCGACTGATATCAAGCAGAAATCGTCTCGGCTTTAGCATTCCCTACAGCATATTTCGATGCCGACGTCTCAGGAAACTCTCAAGCGTCCTCCTTGACCATAGGATACTTCTTCTCGGCTCTTCTAGTCGGAGGCGCATCCTTAGGAGCACTGGCTTTCCTAATTCCTCGTAGCGGGGCTCGGCCACCATTCAGAACATATGAGATGACTTCCGTGTGGGCAAGATGGTCATCAACGCTCAAATGGCCAGCACTAGCCAACTTCTCCTGCCTCTGCATCTCCTCTGTGTCCTCGGTCTTCGTCACAAAAATCACTTCCGTCGTGCCCATAGACGGTGCGCCGACTCTGCTTCGACCAGAAGCTTTCATTCCATTGTCAATTGTCCTCTGGAATATCGGCGATTTTCTCGGATCGCTGATAGCCGTCTCATCTCGCTTCTTGATCAGACGTCCGTTTTTAATTTTCGTCCTTTCCCTCGCTCGGATAGTGTTCATCCCGATGTACTTGATGTGTAATATTGATGACCGTGGCTCATTTGCGGGGGATTGGTTCTATCTAATCTGTGTCCAGCTTTTCTTTGGTGTCACTCATGGATGGCTGTCAGGCGCTAGCATGATGGGAGTGCCCGTGTGGGTACCAGAGGAGGATCGGGAGGAAGCAGGTGCTTTTATGGGCATGACCTTGGTGACTGGTCTTGTCGCTGGTAGTATCCTTGGACTCGTTGTGTCTCGAGTGTGAGGATGCGACTATCTAGTGGAGGTTTACTTGCACATATGGTGTTTCAGCGTTGCAAAAGTTTTAGATGGTCGGGCCACAAAAGCGGGACAAAAGAATGACCGAGTGCAATTTTTGCTTCCTGCATTAGACTAGTATAGACTCGTGGCTCATGTAGACGGCGTTTGGCGTCAATATAATAGAAGAAATTATCTCGATCTGTCAGCCATTGGCTTGTCACCTCCCGCGATGACCCTCACGAGGACCGGAGTGGCCATGCTCGCAACATAGGTAAGTGATACTTGTATATGACTAACTACCTTCAATTGGCACACTCATAGATAGGTGCTACGAACCGTACACCACAAATAGAACACGATTCTTAAAGTTTACATTTACCCAGCGAGTACATCTGGGAGGTTGTCGGACGTCAACTCAAGGTGGATGGGTCCTCTAAGCGAGCCCCTTAGCTGACCCACTTCGAGGAGCCCCTCTGTCCCGCATGACCTCCTCAAGATTCAAGGCGACGATATCTGTGTGTTGAGTGTACGGGACTTGAAAGGTACTCCAGGCCATCCTATTGCCACAGATGGCCTCCCCACCCTCCTCGATTCCGCTGCCCTGTCGAAGCCTCTGTGGTGGTCTGAACCATGAGAGCAAGGTGCGTGAGCAGGAGCGCACTGCCCACGCGACACCATAGACCGGTATCTGACTCTCAGAAATCGACCTCACTTAACTCTATGCACCCGTGAGAAGAGCGGCTGACTCCGCGTTAGATCCATCAGTGAGAGCCTAAAAGAGAACTACGATGTGGAAACTTTGATGTTGAATTGGGCTTCGTTAAATTCAGAAGTCTAATCCCAGCTGTCTCGCAAAACTCAGATGTGCTGAAGGGAGAGTCGTCATGTGTCTACCAATGGGTTCAGGTTCTTCCAAAATAAATATCGACTGAAGATCCGGTGCGACAGTTGATGGTAATGCTCTGTTTCGATGGGATATGCAATGCTGTTTCATCATGACAGTTTTGACCTTGGTATCCATTCCGCCCTTGGACTGAAGTCTGAAAGTATCAGCATCATAGCGGCGACGCACCTGACGAAGAACGAATTTCCGCCTCTCAGAGTTGACAGCGTCGATTTTGGCGCCATTCTCGATCAGTAACCCGATAATTTCCTCATGCTCTTCACTACTTCGCTCCGATGCAATCTGGAGGGCTGTTCTACCGTATGTATCCCTAGCCTCGATATCTGATGTCATGTCAGCGAAATTAGCCATTGTAATGCTGCCTGTGTAGTTGCTGAGGTCGAAATACTATGACAGGAGCGTGCCTTACGTACCAGCTACACCAGCCTCCAAGAAGAACTCAACATCCTGCGGGAGACCCCTCTCCACTGCCTGAAGAAAGGCTTTCGCGTTGAGTTCCGTGTTTCTGATCTTAACATCATTTTCAAGCAATAATTTGAAAACAGGATGCACTGAGCCTCGTGTTTGGTCTAGAAATTGGTGAAGAGAATTCATCTCGCTAGTATTCAACACCCTTGGATTCCGATGCTGCAACAGTGCCTCGATCACGGACTGGTGTCGACTTCCAAGTAATGCGTCAGAAAGTGGACTGTTCCCAGCGTCATCTTGGGTATCGGTTGCTGCTCCGATGGAAATAAGTGATTGTACTCCTGGCCAATCGTGTCTTACAGCCATATGCAGAGCAGTCCTTCCCATCTCAACCCTTGCTTCAATGTCTCCATTATATGCGACAAAATGCTCCATCAATTTCAGATGATCAGACTGTGCCGCATGGAACAGAATAGTGCTCCCCTCGTCGTCGCGAGAGTTTACATCCGCCCCATTATCAAGCAGCGACTTGACTCCTTCTAAGTATCCTAATTTGGCAGACATATGAAGGGGTGTGGTAAGATTCGGGCAATTGGTGGCATGCCCAGTCAACAAGAGCTTGATGATTCGCCACTGACCTCCTTTAAGAGCTATATGCAGTGGCGATGTGCCGTCCGCTGCTTTGAGTGCAATATTCGCATGGTTGTCACGCAACAGTCGTGTGAGCGCCTCGTCTCCGTACATGACAGCATTCCAAAGTGGACTTCGCCCAATACCATTCTGAGTATCGACGCAAGCACCCCTCTTCAACAGAAGCTCCACGATTCCCAGACCTCCGCTCTCAACAGCCAGAAAGAGCGGCGTTTCCTTTCGGATATTTTGGGCATGTATCCAGGCCCCATGATCAAGAAGCAATGAGATCGTTGATTCGGACCCCTGCTGTACTGCCTTATGTAACGCTGTTTCATGATCGAAGTCTCTTCCGTGAATCTCTTGGGATTTTGACTGTTCCTTGCAAAATATACGTTCAGCATCTAAAAGCTGCTGAACAACACGCTCGTGACCACCACCGATGGCCGTGAAAAATGGCGTACTACCGTTGTGATCTTGTGCATCCATCTTTGCGCCTTTCTCCAATAAATGCCGTACCATGTGCTCATGTCCATTCGAGCTGGCGTCATGGAGGGCGGTCTGCTGACGTCTTCATCGTGTGTCAATGTCCACTCCAGAAGTCAACAATGCATCGACTGTGGCAACAAGGCCATATCGAGCAGCAGTTATTAGCCCTAGACCAGCAACGTCATCTTTGAAGTTGTAAATGGTGTGACTCAGCGTTGACAAAAGAGCGCCATCTTTCAATAGAGCTAGAATGTCGTCTTTGATTTCAACCTCCACACAACCAGCGGCATGGTTTCCCCAATTGATCGATGCATACTTCAACAATTTGTATCTTTCCCTTTGGCGCTTCATGTCTTCATACCGCCTACAGGCACTTTGGGCGAAGACATCCATCGAAAGATAGCGAACACATGATCGCGCGATCTCGACTCGAGCATCCGGAAACAGATCTTCCCGATATTTATCGAAGTACTCCTCTGCTGTATAGTGGACCAAGCGCACAATTCGACTTCTTGGATCAACCACGGCTAGTCCTCCACAGACGGTAATCATCATGGATTCAGCAGGAAGATCTTCATCACTGATAGACTTGTCATCGTGCTCAAAGTCCATGACTGCCATGGCGTGTTGGAGCTCCTCAACTTTTAGAGGTCTGTAAGAATGGGTGATCCAAGACAATAATCTCATCGCAAGCTGTGCCTCTTCCTCATGCTGTCCTTTTATCCTCTGAAAGGCGTCGTGATATACTGTGTTCAATTCGTCAGGAAGTTTCTGGAGAGCTTTTTTGACCTGCCTCGAGCTCGTTTTCGTTTTGAGTGACTGGATGTGAAGTCTCGCTAGCAAGAACCTAGGGCTCATCAGTGATGGTCCTGAATCGTGGAGTATCTGTGGGAAATAGCTATTGTGCACACAATACTTACATCCCTTTTGCATTAACAATGACTTTGTCAAGGATCGTGCGCTCCAGACTTGGAGATGTTTCACAAAAAGAACGCAACCTCTTGCTCCGTAAAATCTGACCTGTCAAGAACAATTCTACGTCGCTATTGCTTCCAGCAATCTCTAAGCATGCTGCCGAGCAGAACAAATCCGAGATGTCGCCAAGTTTTCGCGAAGTACATAGTAGGTACACGTTGGCGGGTAAGTCCAATAGCAGTCTGGTAAACTTGCTCCTGGTTTCGTCACTTTCCTGGCACTCGTCCAGTGCGTCAATAACTAAGTAGGTGCGCGGAAACATGATGACTAAATCGCGAAGAAGGTTGAGATATTCGGACACCGTTGGTCTTGTGTTTCTGGATTGATGTTGGTTGTAGAGTTCATGAACAGGTTCCGGTAGAGAAGCACAACACCGGGCAATTTGCTGCACCAGGCTAGAAACCAGAGCGGCCAGCGTCTGACTGACTCGGTCTTTGTAGCTACAATATACGAACGCTAAAGCATCAGTTGAGGATAGATAACGGGATTCCAGTCGGTCAATAATCGACGAGCTATGAAATTTTAGCAGAATTCTCATGACCTTAGATCAGAACATACGCAAGGACTGTCTTGCCAGCACCCGCTTCAATCATGTCAGCTCCACATCATTGCCACGAGGTAGGGAAAATGGATCTTACGTTGGCCCCAACACCACAAAGTCTTCCTCGTTCCAGACACCCAATCCTGAAACTCACGAGAGGCAAAGATCCATTCTCCGGTGCCATCCTCTCGCTGGCTAAGCGTGTCAACTTGACATTCAGAGAATGTCAAAGGCGACAGCCAGTTGATTATTTCTCGACTTTCAAGATCTTCAGGTAAACACGTTAGCAATTATCTCTACAGGGAGCTACGACACTTACCTCGGCCGCGATCTGCAATAAAAGCTGCCAGGTCCCGAACCTGGTCAGAAATGTTCAGGGACGCTTGACTGCATAACTGTTAGGGGTATCGACCAAATTAGTGCTTCACTTACAGATGAGTAGTGTCAACAGCCAGGGCCAAGTTCGAGCGAATATCTGCTACGATCTCCTTCAGCTTGATCAGAGTACTCTCTCTGAATGGATACAGCAGTCGTCGTCCTTGGTCATGGATTTTGGCCGTAACCTTTCCTGGGTTCGCGACTGATTCAACTTTCAACAGCTTCTTCTCCAACTGCTCGATGCTTGATCTGCATGCTTCGATGCAATCGCTGATCGTTGATTTGGTTTCATGGGTGCCAGTCAATGTTTGCTCCAACTGATCCAGAATTGATGATAGACTCTCCACGGAAGAACACAAGGCAGCGATGTCTTTGCGACTATCCTTCCAAGAGTCATAGTATTTGAGAAGACCTTGACACACTTGGATCCCCAGAGATACGATGCCGATGGCTTCCACCATCCTGGGTTGTGCAGACACCGTCGTAGCTCCCAGTAATTGAAACAGGCTGTATTCTGTGCAAGATATGAATTAGAGAGCGTGCAAGACGACTGTGAGGTATTTAAAAATGGTGGCTGCAGCTGAGCTTTGGGTGGTCAAGGAACCCAACCAACAGCATCTCATTATCGACGAGGCTGCACGATGCCCCGCTGATGGTTGATATTGCACATTCTTTGCCACCCTAGTCAGCCTAGCTGTGCAAAGGTAAGGATGCAGACACGATGCTCAGCAGAAGTGTTTCCGGTGTTTTCCTTGAAGAGTTGAAAAAGCAGGTGGACTTGAATTCGATTTGAAAGCACACGCCAACACAATCGCTACCAGAACCGGGTCAAATCTTTGTTAAGAGAAGCAAGAAAAAGTCCGACGATCTCTAGCTGTACTGGAAAGTATCTATTGTCAAGATTTCGCACTTGCAAAGATCTCAGCAAAAATTTGGCTCTTGATCAATTTTACCACTCCGCACTATCCCCCTGTCCAAGGAAGGGCTTTAAAAAAAAGCTGGGTATAATTCATCGAACCTGGCCATATACGCCTCCCTAATAGATCCAAATCAATATAGCCCACACCATTGTTAATCGTTACAGGTCCGCACAGCAGACAAGCTAAATATCTCCGGACGGCTTCTTTTGACTGATCGTCCAACTAAACTTCCATCCTTCCTCTCACTTCACCTAACGATCCTCGCCCCTCCTTCTCCTCCCCTCTTCCCACTCCTCCTCATAACTCTTCCTGTGACCCCTGGTCCCCTTCCCCTTCGCACTCTCCTTCCCCATCACACCCCCCAAAATCGCACCGCCTACCGTGCCCAAACCAGGGAAGATAGCATCGCCTAGCAAACCACCTCCAAACGCACCGAAGAATGTGTTCCTGCCCTTATGCCGTGTATCGGTCTGGCTACTTCGTGGTCTAGTGCGTGAGGTGGATCGTCTTCGCGAGCGTCGTCGTGATCTCGACCGGGAGCGTGAGTGGCGTCTATGATGGTGGTGGGAGTGTGCATCGTGGGGATGGAGGTGTGCAGTGGGTGGTTCGGAGTATGAGCGTTCGGGGCGGAGGTGTGGGGGTCTGTCTGTTGGATAGGGAGGACGGGGATGTTGGGCGTCGGTTTGTGGTTGTTGGATGTAAGGTTGGATGTGTTGAGGTCGCGGAGAGTATGGCTGTTGGTACTGCTGTTGAGTGGGGTGATATTGTTGTGGTCGAGGCTGTGGTGCGCCTTGATGGGCTACCTCTGATGGATGGGGATATCCTGGATACCCCGCCTTGTAATCGGGAAACGGCTGTTGCTGTTGCGGCACTGTTTGGACGGCATTCTGCTGTGTCTGCTGCTCGACAGGGAGAGTCTGATACTGAGGAGGAGGGTAGTTCGGCTGTTGTGCCGTTGGGTTGAAGCTGTTGTAGTATTCTTGTGCGGTCATTTTAGCAGCGTTTCAGGATACTACTACTCTACTGACAAAACAAGCTCAACTTGTAATGAAGATATATGTGGCAAGAACCAGAACGACACTCGTCGCCGCCTAGCATAGGCATGTTCTGACTGCACGTCACCCTGCATAGGACCGTTCTTGGACGGCAAAGAACTGCCGCCGAATCCTCCGCGACGTCGACGTCATACTAGTGTTGCCGATGCTAGGCATCAGCGTGACTGTAACGTAAAACATGCAAGAGCCATGTGAGAGCAAAGCTGGTGGTGCAGCGAGTGCAGGTGCAGAGTTGAAGTAGGTATGTCTCAGTAGTCAGAAGACTGAATAAAGGAAGGTTGGGCTCGGGCAAGTTTCGGAAATCGAGGTCGTCGTCCAGAATAACCTTAATTAGGCGAGAGGACTCTACAGTAGCGTACTCGCCCCCTTTTTCATTTGTGGCAAGATGCCGTCGCTCCTCTCTCTCAAGGAAAGTTAATGCCCATCCATATATACCGACGAACTGTAAGTGAATACAACTGTACTGGTGCAAAAAGACAGAATATATTACAATGTATCAGTAAGATATTACTACTGTAACCCAAACCAACGCCGCAAAATCCAAATGCTCGCTGAATTGCAGCAAAGCATCCTCATAATATTACACAATATAGAGAGCAAGTCCTCCCGTCATCGAAGGATGATGACAGCATTAAGCATCCTACATCTCATGTCTCCGTCATTACTTTGGCATATTCGTCACCGAATTTGCAGAAACACCTCGCTCAAGCATGATGGTGGGGTCGGCGACAGCTCCATCGTGCTCAAGGTAAGAGATCACGTTGTCGAATAGGTGGATCTTGAGTTCGTTTCTGTCGCATACGGCTTTTGTTTTGGCGTGCAATGTTGCTTGTAGAACACTGATGGACTGGCCATCGATTGCTTGAATCTATTAGCTTCATCTACGGAAGGATTTCGATTTTCAACTCACCAATCCTGGCATTGACGTTGGCGCCAGCCTCAATCAGACTTCGAACAGAATCGGGGCGGGCCCGAACCGCCGCGTAGTAAAGCGCAGTTGCACCTTCTCGGTTCTTCATATTCACATTTATCTTGTTAGGAACTCGGCGTCGTGCATCTTTCCAGAGTAAAGCGTCCAGATACTTTGACATGGTTGCTCCCGTCTCGTCGCTCTCGACCCCAAGAAATGGCCGTTCACGGATGAATGCTGCCAGAGGAGAGTCTCTGTCCTTGTTGTGCACATTCAGGTCAATATCCTTTGATATGAAGTCGCTGATCTTCTCAAGCAGTGAGCCGCTCTCTGGGAGGCGAAGGCGCGAAAGTGCGTGGAGGATATTGTCGCCTGTGTCCGGGTCCACATAAGATGGCTCGATGGAAGCCTTTCCTAGAATCTTGTACGCTTGATCTTGACGAGTCTGGTGTATGGCAAAGCCATTTTCCGTAGCGATATCCTGATCACGCCCTGACTTTGTTTGCTGCCAGTGTGGTCTGTGGCTCTGAAGCTGGGCTCCAAACTGTGGAGGCCTCTCCAAAGGGAAAAATGCGTCTTTCACACGCCTTGATTTTACAAGTCAGCAAACGAATGAGAGACCATTGTATGTCGCGGAACTCACTGAAAGATCTGCGTTGTTCCTTCACGACCTTCTATTCGGGTTGCAATAGCATCCAGAACTGTCCTACCTTCGTTATCGCGCCATCGAAGGGCAGTGACAGCCCCCCTTGAACCCAGCGAAGTCAAAAAGTTTACCAATTCAAGGCTGAAGAGCGAGATGTGCAGGTCTTGACCGGCAACAATGTAATGAAGAAAGAGCTGCCCGAGTGTGTTGATCCGATAAGGATCGACGCCAAAATCAATCAGGGCCGACAAATGCTCGTAACTCGCGCCTCCAGCTGCAGCATAATGCAAAGCTGTGTTACCAGCTGCATCTACTGCGCCAGAATCGATGTTGTCGCTCTTGAGCTCCCGCAGGAAGTCACTCGCGGTCATTTTATTAGAAGACCAACTGAGATTGTGAATACTAGAGTACAAACAATGACCGCACGTAGCAAGGTTTTTGAATCCGGCGTTCGACAGCAGTTGAGGCTCGTGAAGATCGTGACATGGCACTCGATACATGCCATTGAACTCCTTCAAAGAGTCGGGATGTGGTGGTGTGTCTTCAGCAATGGGAACCAGAAGCGAACTCCTGCCACTCGCATAGCCTGAATCTCTTGGAGAGCCTGAAAATCGGTTGTCAGGAGATACGGAACGATTGAAGCCTCGCTTACTCCAAGACACGGGTCGGGAGGTGGAGGTTTCAATCGCAGGGCTTGAGTTTCTCTTAGCGGATCGATCGGGGAGGGATGTGTCGAGTGTGTTGTGCTGGCGCTTTTGATTTATCGTCGTTGTTTGGTTCCGATACTCACTGTGTCTGGAAGCCGGAAGCTCGCTTCCCAAATCCACATCGCTCTCCATCGACCATCTGCTTACATTCGCTTCCGGCACTGACGTTGATCCAGAGCTTGGACGAGGAATGTTCAACGTTGAGTGCGGTACTTGCGTCACCCAAGGATCAGGGTTCACTTCTTGGGCCCCGAAGACATCCTCCAGTGTCATATCCGACCAAGGCATGTCGAAGTAACTCGTCGGGGCGGGTCCTGAGTCTCGAATATTGTTATCCCAGGGTTCCATACCAACCTCATTCCCTCCATGATCTATGGTCGTGCCATTAATCGTAAATTGATTTTGCACTTCGCCTTGGCCTGAGTTGTGTTGAGCTATGCGGTCGTGAGAGTAATTGTTGTGAAAGTCCATGGAGAGTTGGACATCGGTCGTCGAAGGGAGTGTAGAGATTTGGAGAGCTCTGCCAGTCACGTTGCCTGCAACGGTGACAGCTCCCAGAGAGGGTTTTCCAGGTTGATTGCGGGAAGCTCGCGTATATTTGGTAGGGAAACCTTCGTCTCTGAACTTCGAGTACAAGCTGCTCAGCCTATAAAATGATTAATTTCATTTCGAGAGAAGCCAAATAGGCCTGATGCTCACGATGGCTTGAACCCATTATCTGGGTCCAGAATCTGCGCGCGAATATTTGGTATGGACATTCCTGTCTCATACAATTCCACCATCCTGGGCATATAGGTATTCCAGTCATATTGGGCATTGGGTTTGGACATTATGTTCTGGTAATGATAGGATAGCGATGGCACCAGGCCTTCGCTCGTGACAGGTAAAGACTGGTTCCTCGATTTTTATGAACTGAAGAATTAATTCCGAATTGTGAAAATTAAGGTGCTGTATCGCGGGATAATTGTACAGAATCGCGACGAATTAATTCGAGGTCGCACGCCAGTGGAAGGCGCTTCGAAGCCCAGCTGGGGATAAGGCTGAGAGTGTTGTAGGTCGTGATGTTCGTTGAGATCGTGGTATCAGGGAAAGAACGGCATGCTGATATGAGCCCAGCAAGTGACTGTGTTGATGGTAGTTTGAAACCAGTTCCTTTACAGGATCCGATTTTTTCGAGAAGTGAGAATTGTTTGAAAGACGGAGGATCTGGGAGAGAGAAATTCAGGCAGGTTGTCATCAGAGACTCAGAAAAAGCCACACCGATGGTGGGGGCGAGGCAGACACGGCTTGAGGCAGTGTTGCTGCAGGCAATGCATGAGTGGGCTGCTGCATACAATTGATGATTTTGGGCTAGAGGGAAACTAGAATTGACTCCTCGAGTGCCCTGGAAGGGAAAATAGCGAATGAAGACGAGCTGTCAACTTCACCTGTTGGTTGAGAGCCAGAGATCTGTTTGATCTGCGATAAACAAACTTCTATCACCTCCCTGCAAACTGCAAGAAAGTCCCCCTCAATGGGGAAGGGCCATTCGCCAATGAGTCCCTAAGCGGACAAGTGTGCAGTCGTAATCTCAGAGAACAAGGATACTATCCGCCTTGCCTGCCTCGTTGTCGAGTCCGAATATGGGGTTTGCGCGTTTGACGCCAGATATACTCACCGAGTAGAGGACTTCTATGACGCCTACTGGAAGCTCAAAGAATAGATGAGCAGAGGTGAGTACTACGTAAATGCTCGCTCAAACAGACTGCTGAAGAGAACGAACTAAGTTCCCCGCAGGTTCTTGCCCCATCACGGAATGATCCCTCCAAACTGGAGAGCCTCATTGCGGATCTCTTTGCGGCCCATAGATGATGGTTCGCGCGTGTTGTCGCCATTGTCCATGCCCCTGCAGCTTTTGGCAGGCTTGGCTGATGTTACAGCGTGTCGATTGGATGACACCTGTTTTCGGGGCGTTTCAAGCCAGGAAAGCGGCCCAGGGGGGGCTTACAGTGCACCAGGACGCGTCGCACTTCTCGCCACTGGGAAACGCGACTCTGACAGGTGCGTAAAGCAGGACTTGAGGGGAATCAGAAACGCTTCTGAAATAATCCCGCTTGATCTTGCACTACAAAGATGGCGATCATATCGGATCTGGTAAGGTCGTCCCTCGCCCCTTTCCTTCCCTGCTAATTGATCGACTCGGCAGCACGCCGCGATTGCGAATGGCGGGAGCCAATTTCCACGAGACCAGACTGCTGGGTTTCTTCAGAACTTCTGGAAAGTCAAAGCGCACTCGAGTTTCCTGCCTCAATAAGCGAACTTTGCAGTTTGGATTATGATTGCAAAATTCTTGCAATGTACTTATTACACACAGGAGATTAGAGGCTCGAAGTAGAACATAAAATCTTGGGCTGCCCCTATCTTGCTCAAGATGGATCCTGTCACCCAATACCAGCATCACACTCTGCAACACAGCCACGTGAAATCACGGCTACACGTGACGATCTTGCACTCAACTCGCAACCATGTCTACTAAAGCAGCAAATGGATCAGGGTCAAGGCAAGCAAGGATCGGACGAGATATCATTGAAAGATGCACTGACAAAGAATCAGCCGATCCAAAAAGTCCTCGGAAACAAACCATACATCGAAATCCAGATCGACCCCATCGAAAGCTCCATCAAAAGCAAAATCTACATCAAGTTCGCACGACACGAAGGTCTCTGCCAAGTCATCAAAATCCTCCCAGATATACACGCCTTCAGAAAGACTCCTCTACTACTTGGATGATACGGAGCACTCCAACATGGGCTATAGCTCCGCCTACACCACCGCGCTCACTTACACTTATGGGTTTCCAGAAGAGCAGGAGGCACGAAGAGACATGGAGGGAGCCATACTGACAGATGCACAAGCGCGGGCGCTTGCACGAATCGACGAACATGACAGGCGGATGGTGTATGAGGAGAGACGGGAATGAGAAGCGGTATCTTCAGAAAAGAGTGCTGGAAAGCTTTTCCATAGGCTGGCACCTAAACTTCTTGTAATTATTTATACCTGTAACTTTACTGGATGTTTGGAAATCAATGGAAGTTGGAGTCAAGGCGAGATTTATGATATCTACATGTAATAATGATTGGATGGGAAGAAATCATAACTTGAGGGTTCTGAAAGGAAGAAGTTGATCTGAATAAAGCGAAGTCTTTGAAGATTCAGGCTTGTTTAGGGAGCACTAGCCCGATCTCGCTAAATTTAGACTTGCTTTTAGTGCCCGCAGCTTTAAAAACAGCGCATCCTCTTCCTTGTGACATAATACCTCGTTTTCTTCAACAATCCATATTTCTCTCCGCTCGAATTGAAGATGGACTGCCACCTTGAAGTTATCAAAGACTTCTTCCTCACAGCGTCGGAGGGTTTACTTAACCTTAACCGATTGGCGGCTTGGCATGCACTACCCCCTTCTTGACGCGAACATCAGACAACGATGAAACATCCCAAGAAAGGATGGCGGTCCAACATCAGTGCTCACGGGAGTCCGTGACAGCATCAGATGAAAGTATTTCTACCCATCGAATCCATCCGAGTTATCAATTGTCTCCTCAAACAAATCATCATGCGTTCATCAATTCTCGCCGCGTATCTATCTCTCCTGTCCACCTCACACGCTGGACAACCACTGAACTACCTATTCCAAGGGGACTTCTGCAGCATCTCGGAAAAATGTATTTATCCTAATTTCACCAACACAGAACAATTGCCAGAAGCGAATCAACAGCACATCATCCAAGAGCCTCCAAAACAGGAAGAGATAAAACCAGAACTGAAATATGCTCCTTGGACAGAAGAGCCACAGTGTATCACAGACAAGGAGACTAAAGAGGAATTTTGTGTCTACACAAACGCCAATTTTGCATCTGGCCGCGGAATCTCATTCTTCACATCCCCCAAGATCGCTGCCAAAGTGGTGTCTCTTCCAGCGTTCACGCAGCCGGAGGTTCACAAGCATGTAAACAATTTCACTGATCCACCATGGGAGGTCCGAAATGTGGCGGATCGTGGGAATGGATTATTCGCCATACGTACACTTCATCGCGGCGACGAGATCGTGTCAGATACGCCAGTTGGAGTTTATCAAAGTGATGCTTTCTTCCCTGATTGGCCTCAGGGGTACAAGTATTTGCACAAGGCGTTCCAGCAGCTGCCGAAGGCGACGAGGGAGATCTTCGTGAAGATGGCAGCACATAACCCTGGAGACCCGATCATGGAGAGGGTTAACACGAATGCTTTTGCTGGGGAATTCGAGGGAGCGCCTCATTTCCTGCTGTATCCTGAGACAGCGGTACGTCTTACCCAGCTCGAGTCACGTGATTGGCACTGACGGAATTCCTGTAGCTCATGAACCATGATTGCCGTCCGAAGTAAGTTCTGCAGGCCAGCTTTTCGAGCCAAGCTGATTGTTTATAGTGCTATGTACTACCATGATCCTTCGACTTTAGTACATGCTACTTACGCCTCGAGGACGATCCATCCTGGCGAAGAAATCACCATCACCTGTATGATTTCCTTGTCTATTGATAAAGCTATCTTCCTAATGCTAGTTTAGATGCAAACATTCTTGAGCCCCGTGCCCAGCGTCAAGAAGCACTTACACAAACCTGGGGCTTCGAATGCAAGTGTTCACTCTGCACCGCGGAGCCAGCCGAAGTTCGGAAATCCGACAACCGCATCCGACGGATCCAAGAGCTGCAAGGCTTCCTCGCAGACTGGTCTCCCGACTCTATTGGTACTCCAAACATGGCTCGGGAGTTACTGAAGCTTTATGAAGAGGAGGGAGTTCATGCCGCGCTTGGCACAGGCCACATGTTTGCTGCCTTGGCGTATAATGCTGATGGAGATATGAAGGGGGCGAAAAAGCATGCGAAGTTGGCGATTGAGGCGGGCATGGTGAACAGTGGGGTCAAAGATGGAGATAGGGAGGAGATGGAGAGTTTATTGCGAGATCCGAGGCATCATTGGAGTTATAATGTTAGGTGAAGCGCCAGGATGCGTTAATGAAGTACTTGATTTCTCAACTCTGATCGTGAGGTTGCTAATTGCATAGATCAAACCAACTTGAGCGATTGCATGACGTTCCTTTGTCTTTGGTATCTTCCATTACTGGTGATTGTTGATATTGTGCTCGCTAACCGATAGCTTGCTCTTTTCTGGTCGATTCGAGAACAGCGACTTGAGCTTTTGTCGCAATGATGGTTTGAGTACGAGAAAAGACATGAGAACGCAGGCTACAGAGCGCCGAGGCCCATATCATAATCATTATTCATTTCACAGTTCGTCAATGCGTGTAATTATAGGCTCAACACCCACCACTAATCATTCCAAGATGATGCGCCTCCACTCCCTGTCTGCAGCAATCCAATCCTGTTCGACGATAATGGCGCTTCCGATCCGTTGCGCAACATCCGGCTCGGTCTTACTGAACTTCAAAATGAGAAAGTTGAGCGACTCTGGTTTGTCGTACTTCGCCACTCCAACTGGCCAGTATCTCGAGATCACAGCAAAATCCATCATGACTGGCACCACATCAGATGTCACAACGCTGTCGCAATCAGAAGAGTCGACAGCGTCAATCCCATCACCCTCATTCCCCAGGTCAAGAGAAAGAATGCTGTCGCTGTTGGATGATCCTTTAGACTCTTCCTCGGCACCCGCCGTCCCCTCCTCGTCAGGGAGCGCTATGTCGTCAACCTTTTCCTCTTCAGTCTCAAGGTGAAGAGAGGCAAGACTCTCAGCACCTTCCTTGTCCTGTTTGACAACCATCGTCTTCCCGATCTGAGCTCGCACTCTTCTATTGAACTCCTTTTCCACAGTCCCTTCGGTTATCTTGATCTTGATCTGTCGTCCAGCAATCTCGATGGTCATTTCGTCGTGTTCAACAGCATAAATCAGGAGCTGAGCATAGCTTGTCCAGAATACAAGCCTACCTGTGTCGACGGATGCAAGATTGACATGAGTTGGGAGCTTGGACATTGCTTCGGGAATCTGGATGTCGGATGCTAACTCGGCTGGTACTGATCTCTTCCACTGGTGGCTCTGACTTGAATCTGCACCCTGGCGGAGAATTTTGGGCTTCGGGGGATCCTCAGTATCAGTTCTTTCGCGGGGAGCTCGCAGCGATGTCTGCGAATGATCAACTATCAATTCCACATGGCCATCGGCGTACAGTCTGTAGAAGTCAATCTCGCTTTTACATCTGCCCGCGATTCTCTCGTTGTCCAAATCGTAATTGAAAATGACCCCACCGAGAAACCCAGTCCACCCTAACCAGGACCAGCTTGGAAACCCAACCTTGTAGGACTCATCATCGACCATCAATCGACAGAGTTCTTTACGACGTCCCGATCCATATCGCCAGGTAAGTGCCTGATCAAACAGATCGTATGGTAAGGCCCAGTGAAATTTCTGATTATTCCGATACTCCATACGTCGGAGGATTCCTGAGAAGGCAGCGAGTGCATCATTCTGGTAAGTGAACTGTCGTGTGGAGTAGCGTGTAACGTAACCCGAAAGAGCGTCTCTGGAGAACTTTGTTGGTCGATCATCCCATTCGTCATTGCAGTCCATCGCCTGTGGTAGAACCCATAAAGAAGTACCATTTTCAAGATGGACTTCCTCATTCAACACTTTATGCTCGCATTCCCACTAAAAAGCCGATATCAGGATGAGGGTTCTGTCTCTCGAGAGCTGTACTCACATAGAACTGCTCGGGAGTAACTATCAATGCTCTGCGAGAGAGAAGTCTCTCTTGGAAAGTCCATCCTCGCGAGTTCCAGGAGGAATGCTGAAGGTGATTGGCGTTTCCTTGAGCAACTGTTTCCATCAGATGGTACCCATTGCCAATGTCTATTTTCCTTTGTGATATCGAGCGTAGATCTTTGACTCCTGGTAAGCCTGCTTCGGCACTTGCGCCTGTAGCAACAATGATGGTTGCTAGAGCACAAGCGTAGACGAGGTCCCTACTATGATCAGTGACAATTTGCATAAATTTCGGGCTTGTTGCCAGTGTGGGACACTGCGACCCTCATGATTTCGGGAAGGTCGCTAGGACTAAAAGCCGTAGCTACAGGGCACTTCTCGCTGGAGAAGCCTGAAATCCACAAATCTCGGTTAACTCAGTGATCTCCCTCAGCGTCCCTCAGCGTCCCTCAGGAGGCCACGGGGGAAAGCGAACAGCAATCAAACTAAAAGTCTACACTCACATTTGGGATGTTTGTTCTGCAAGCTCTTTGAAGTCATCTTGCACAATACAGAGAGCGTCAACCCAAAGATAACGCTCTCCGATCTTTGAGACCAATGCCATTGCGTCTGTGATCGTTTTGGGTAGTAAATCGAGATCCAATCCATTATGCAATTGGCTCTCGTTGACATGCGCCGTTTTCATGAGCCAGCGACGAGATCCCATCTCCTTCGGATCACCCCACACATAACTCAGAGCCATGTATCGGCAATTTGGTGGTGCTGCTATCACGCAGCTTTTCTCCACGTCAATGACTTTGAGAAATGTAGGTTGTGAAGGCTCACCGAGCCACTAAAGTATGTCCATCAGCAGTGAATCAGGTAAAAGCCAGCGGCAAGGCTTTCTTTCTTTGGTGGCTGAAAGGAGTTATAAGTCGATGAAAAATGGTCGACGATACCTGCGGAGCATGACAGTCGGCACCATGGTGTTCCTCACAAGTTCTAAGCCACCTTTTCAACTTTTCTGAATCGACATTCGAGCTCATTGTTCTCCCAAAACCAGGGATTTCCGTATCTTCTTTGTAAATTTGAAATCGGATCTTGGAGAAGAAGCCGAATATTGCAGGCTCAAAATTGATGATGAGACGAGAAACATCGAGTTTCTTCACAAGCTGCCCATCCAGATCCACTTGATCAGCAGTACACAAGAATTGCTCATCCAGTTCCACCTCTACTCGATCACCTTCTTTGGAGGTCGGCGGGTCTTCGCCATCATTCAGACGTCTCGCGCAAGAAACCAAGAGGTCGCAGAACTCGCATGTTGAGGATCGCTCGATAATCTCGTCAAGATATCCCAACTTAGCGTTCTCCTTTGGGCCATCTTCGGGCTCTTGTGGTGAATCTGGCGAATTTTCGATCTTGATGAAGTACGATCTGAAGTCGATCCCTCGACAGGTATCGCACAAATGAGCCAGCAGATTTCCGTCCCCAGTCTCCTTGACATCAGCTGACATGTTTGAATTAAAGGAAGAAACACACCGAAGCGCTGGAGCCTAGAAGCTCCGTTGCAAGTGTCGAGCGACGAGATTTCGCTTGGGACCGCAATTCTGCCAAGAAGAGGGTATGCAAGAGGGTATGTAGCGAAGATTGTCGATGCTTGTATTCGAAAGCTGGCATCTATCTGTATGATCGAGACGGAAGGAGATCTGTAACAGTAGAAGGGGGCTGAACGTGCTGTACAGTAAGCGACATTAGTTCGAGGCTAAACCTTTTCTGAACAGCAACCATTTCCTTTGCAGGTAAATTTCTGACGGAGCTTTCGATGTTTTGCTGCTGATCATTGAACTGTGGGAGAATTGTTTTCGAATTTGACGTCCTGATGATGTGTAGGCAAGATATGCGAAGGCGCATGTTTTCAATTGTGTATTGCCAGGCAATTACGGCATCACGTGCTAATCAGGTGATGATATCTGGGACCTCTCGCTGTTTGTGGAGGCAAGCCGATCTTCTTCGTACGGGTGCATTACATCATAAAGATCACGAAGAGCACTTTACAATCAAGTTTTTCCATTTTGAGCTGGGAAGTGTTGCATATAACTTTCAATAATGGTACACTAGTCTTAGTGTCCTTGCTTGCCATATTCTGTCGCGCGAAAATACCAGACTCTGGTCAATTCTGTGAAATATTCAAATATATCGCACTAGTCCCATGCTCTTGACCTTGTTCGTGACAGTTTCTCATTAGCTCCAAAATGTACTATAAAAGTGAAAGATTCCTTCCTTCGACTATTTCTTTCATCTCCAAAACGGTAGACACTCACTTCATCAGATCAAAACACTTGTGCTTGAACATTTCGTTACACCACATCCTCTACACCAACTTCTTTACTTCTCAACCGAAATTCCTTTCGAAGCAGCCATGCCTTGTCACTGCTGCAATCGGCCTCCTCATGGACGCCACACCCCGGAGGGCCATTATGGACAGTCAGTGCACTGGGATGATATTGGCTACAGCCAAGAGATTGCGCCTGGATTCTGGTCCAGATATAGTTACTCATCCATGGAAGATTGGGAGTTGGACATAGCGAGGCGACAATGGCCCAATCACCCTTTCTTGTACATCGAGTACGCTAGACGAACCCCAGGTCACCTCGAAGGATCGTCGCGAGACGGTGAGCTTCTTGATCACGAACCATTTCTTCGCAAGTTCTTGTGTTCTGATGAGGGTCCCGGAGAAGATGCTTCAATTGCGGGAAAGAGTAAAGAGTCTATGGCAATGACATGTGAGTATTCCGAACGACAGCATGCGTCGGAAGGAAACGAGTTTCGCTCGGAGAAAGTACAATCACCATCGCCAATACAGCAGAGAGGGTCGTCAAAGAGGTCCTTTTCAAGATTTTCGAGCCCAGAGCAAGATCCACCAGAATCACAAACAGATCCTGAGATTAAACATGTCGACCATGCTGTGAGCGGTTTCGACCAATGTAAGTCTTTCCCAAATGAATCTCGCTTAATTAGAGCTCGATTGCTGATATGATAGATAGCTCAAGCTCCCACAGAACAGCTCATTCCAAGCCTTCAGGCGACCAACACTGATACTTTGTCCAAGGGTAGCTCTACTTTGTTGAACAGGATCATGCCCGAGCCTCAAATTGATGTCGAGGCTCTGGCACAGGAGCACCTGCAAATCTTCCGCGCCACCATTCCTAATACACCTCGGCATTTCGACTTCGATACTGTTCGTGCCGAAGCTTCTGGTTTTGTACCTCCCACGGGATTATTGGACCCAGTGCTTAGAAGTCCAGGGGCTCTCGATCTAAGTTTGCTCATTCAAAACATGGGATTTCGCATCGTTGATGCAGACGATGTCGAAGGATTTCGTGTAGACTTCAGAGATGGGCCGCCGCTTCACTTTAGGGACTTAGGGGAATTTTTTGAATACCTAGAAGTTGTCGCCGAGAGTCAACGTACTTTCCAGCAGCACAGAAGACAACCGCCGCCGGTCGATGAACCTTCCATTCCCGGTAGAGAGGTGCTAGACTCAGACGCTACCATTGACTCCACTCATCCTGACTGTGTTCCTATCTTGAGGCAGAGAAGTATGTCTATGTCTACTTCAGAAAATTTGATGCCACCCCTTTCGCCACAGGGTGGGACAGCTTCAGCTGGTTCACGCGAGGAGGATACAGCAACACCAGAGCCTATAACTTCGGGTATGGACCAACCAAGGATCGCGGGTGAGAACGAAAGCGAAGGTACTCACGACCCAGAGTCTAGTGAGGATCTAGGTGAACAACAAGGAGTAGAGACAGTTCAGTCTAGACAAGATCAAGAGGTGGTAGGATAGCTTTCTTGAAGGAGAAGGAAGTGCAGGGCTCGTTAGACATTATCCCTACCGCACCGACAACTATCTTGCCGGTAAACCATACGATAGAGATGTTTGGACGAACGTTGGAATGAAAGTGAAGATAGATGGCGAACTCTCCGAGGTACAACCAATTGTTGCTTCACGTCTTCTAGTCGACTCAGGCTCCACCATCTTCGGTTCCCCAGGCGGTTTCTTCTCCGTATGGAAGGGATATCAAGGAGACGGGATGCCGGGAAGGACATGACACGTGGTTGGCGAGCAAGGGTTGGATTTAGGGTGAAACCGGGACAAATAAATGAGAATGAGAGACTCGAGACGTCGCGATTCAGTTGTGCCGATATCGACTTCGCGTTATTTAGTCCCACTGTTTAGTATAAATATTACCTTAACCCAAGAACTTGTATATCTTCATCTGTGATCACTTCCGATTGAAGTACTTATCCAAGATCATATCGGCCTGCTCCAGAAGCTTCAGTCGATCTGTCACAATCGTCGCTTTTCGCTCATCGACCAGCCCCTCTAAGCCCTCTCTGGACAGATTGTCTGAGACAACATGAAGAAATCCATATCCAACTCCAACTTCTAAAGAAACTTTCGCCATATGACCGATCTCGGGATCTACCCACTCGACTTTACTTTTCCACTCCCGAGTCCATTCCTTCGTTTCGCTCAAAGACGTTGCTCCAGTAAAGTGAACACCATGAACAACACCACTGGCACCCATGACCGCGTCCTCAAGAACACTCTTCCATTCAACGACGCTGCCATCTGGAAATATACTGCTACATCCAGTGGCAAGAATCGAATTTGGAATATGCCTCTCGTTCAAAGTTCCCAACTTTCCAATGTAAATCGCTTCCTGGATTTCATTGTGCACTTTCAGAGCTCGGATCAATTGTCCACCAATGTCGCCCCAATAGCAAGCAGTGCATCCAATAAATGCAACAAGTCTTCCATCGGGAAGAATCTGCTTCTTCCAAGCAAAAAGCTCACCACCGTCAGTCACACGGTCCACACCAGTTTCCCACTTGTCCAGACCAGCACAGCGGGGTAATTTGTCTACATATCCTAGAATCGCGATGTCGACTTTTCCAAGGTATGGCAGATTTGAATGGGCGAAAATAGAGGCGCAAGCATCAACTGCTGGTGGAATGTAGCGAACTGACGGTACGCGGTGGCCCGCGAAGTCCTCGCTTGTGAAGTACGTAGACAGGAGAGCTGCGTAGTGCTCGACGTATGCCTGGCCTGGGAGAACGTTGAGTTGAAGTACATCACCATCAGGAGTGCGGATGATTGTCGCCGTGGGACGTTGCCAGTTGAACGGTTTGTTGGCCTTTTCATTCTCGGTAATGAGAGCAGATGGGGAACGGTTGTGGGAGCCCACAACGAGGATTGATTTGTGACTTCGGGATTGAATGACGGTGTGCACCTTAGGTAGGACATAATATGGAAGGATAGATCCCATGGTATGGGTAACAGGGCTAGCAGTAGTAGGAATGCAATGCTGCTAGTGTCAGTGTCACATCAGTAGGAGAAAAGAAAGCTCCGGCGTCTCAGGACACCTCCTGGTCTCGCATCATCAGAGTGCAAGACAATCGAGAAGAGTTATTGAAACCCGACAGTCACTCACGCTTTTGATATCATTGTGTGCTTCTGTGGGTTCAAAACTCTCAAGATGAAGGTGATCGATATCTTTCCGTGGTAGACAAGGAGGAAGTACGACCAAGGTCGTGGTACTCGTTGCCATGATGGTGGTATTCGGGCTTGTGCTGCAATGATGGAGGACTTATATGGTAAGCTTGTGCTTCTAAGATGGCGAATAGTATACGAATGGGATCCACCGTCTGAGAGATGAGCAGGTGGACGAATGTATACCTATTTATCAGAATGGATTCACTATATACCAGCTCGACACATTCTAAGCTGGCACATGTGCACCAAACGAGCTGACAAGTCACAAGTGACAGGAACTCGAAGCCGCACATTGACTTTGTTGCCCAGCTGAGGCACACATAGACTTTGCCGACAAGCATAAGAACGTCTGATATCCCTGCTCACCGATTCCTTGAGGTTGCACACTCGGACATCTACCGTCTCTATCTTTATAGATTTTTATGGATCGCTTCTTCGAAGGTAACCCTGAGCGCGTTGAATATGTAATCTGGTCAACGGGTACTTGACCTGGTTCGTATGCAAACGCCACCACGGAACGCACGTCGCGAAGTAGTTTTTGAGATAACACCGGCTGTTACCACGAGAACGTTACATGAATACTTAAACTGGCATGGATCGACGCTATATTCGACTCGACATTCTCCGAGCCTGGAAATCAAAGGACTTAGCCATGGCAAAGTAGCTCGCAACCAAGATGTGGAGATATGGCGAAGTAGTGGGGATTGGCCTCGAGTGTGACACGTCTCCCGCATTTTTGAGCAAGGAACGAGCCGTACCGTACGGAATGATACTTGATTTAGTATGCTTCGCCTCTTCTATGCATATGTGCAGCTTATCTGATGAATTGATCCCCACAAAAGAGTTTTCGCTTAGGGCCGTCTGCCTAAATAGCGTCGTCAGCTTGCCATTCAGCGCGCATCTCGGGATCTATCGCTTTCCTTCCTCACTCACAGCATTCCTGGCTGCAGACACTTTAAACTGGATAATTGAGTATTTGTAAGCATCTTGTTCAACATTTCGTCTACGCTGACCACCGAAGCGCCAAGATTCAGTGAAGCCAGATCTGACCATCGTCTACGACACACCGTACAGTGTCCAAACATGAAGACATTCTTGAACATCGTGAATGAGCGAGATAAGTACGTACAGATTCTTCATGACCGGACTTTCTTCTAACAAGACATCAATCTTAGCTTTCCATACTCAGGGGTCGAAGGATGTGGAGAACCTGTTCTTGACATCGATGGCCTCTGGCGCTTTTATCTTCCCGATGATCCCCGACCACACGGTTACATAAAATCCTCAGTGGTAGAAGCTATGCCATGGACACCAGACTTCCATCTCAATCATCAGAGCACGCCAAAGCGTGTTCGACTTGTGGCCGCCAACGCCACCGCCGCCAACGAAGCAATTTCATGCGTGCTCCAAACTGCTCGGGAAAGGAATCTTTTCAAGTGTCTCGATGGTTGGCGCGATGAAGAGTATCGAATTCTGGGGGCCCGGTCTGAAATCAAGGTAGAGCGGGCTGGAGCAGGAATACTTGGTATCATTACGAACGGCGTTCACATGACGCTGTACACGCGTTTGAAAGAATCGGGAGATATGAGGATTTGGGTTCCTACTCGTTCGATGACTACGAAGGCATATCCGGGAATGCTTGATAGCTCTGTCGCTGGAGGAGTACCGATTGGGGTCGAGCCATTTGCATGTCTTGTCAAAGAAGCGGCTGAAGAAGCTAGCCTATCTGAGGATCTGACAAGACGATCAGCCAAATCTGTCGGTGTTGTCTCTGAATTTTGTGCGAAAGGTGATGGTCAGTTAGAACCATCTATCAAATATGTTTATGATATGGAGCTAGAGGAGGGGCTGGAGCCACGACCTGGAGATACTGAGGTTCAAGAGTTTCGCTTGATGACTGTCGATGAGGTGAAGCAGAGTGTACTGGATGGGCTGTATAAGCCAATGTCTGCGATGGTCATTGTTGATTTCTTGATTCGGCATGGGGTTTTGAATGCGGGTAACGAGAAGGATTATGTGGAGATAGTTGCGAGGACGCATCGATTGTTGCCATTCCCCACATCTCCGAATTAGGTGCAGAGAGAACAAAAGCACTGCAGGGCATGAAACACACCATGCTTCTCGCAAAGCTTTCGCTACTGTGCTGTTACTTGCCCTTTCCAGCGTCTGCGTCCCGGGCTACATCTCGCTTAGCAATTACCATTTTTCCAATCCAATCAACAGCACCAGCTCGTATGCATGCAAAAGCTGTCAAAGTTTTGACGTAAGAAGCGCTGCTGTCACTCTAGCCTAATCTGCACTCACCAGCATGATATTGTACAGCATTCAGCATGTAGATACAATAGTCAATTCACATAGGAGGTTCGGCCCCGCTGTCATCGATGATCAATTTGCTTGCGTCTTGGCTGCAAAGATCAAGTAATTGATTCCGCTGATTATCGAAGGAGCCGCCTTCTGCTTAGCTTCTCTCACTGTCACCTGCTCTGCCTTCTATCCACTGCTTCAGATCGATATTGAATTTATCAATCTCCTCTTTCCCCTTCTTCATTCCCTCCTGACTGCCCAACTTACTCGCCACCCACCCGGTCCCAGCCATCCAGCCAAGCAAGCCAGAAAAGCTTTCTCCATGAACGAATGTTGTTTCGCCTTTCTTCACTTGACTTTCTTCGAAACGAAAGAAGTGCTCTCCACTGAACAGACCCGGAACCGAGCCTAGCCAGCTGAATTGTTGCGGGGAGTTTTCCTGGACAGGGCTTTAGCAGGTGAAATCCGAGAGGATCAGTTGAAGAGCTCACAGTGACGACGGGATGGAACGTCCCTCCTTTCAATACATTCTTCATTACAGTTCCCTTTTCAAGTGCTTGGCCAGGTATCCTGGGACCCAGAGAGACAAAGGCGCCATTCTTGTGATATTCTGGTAGGCTTTCGAAGTCAACAAACTAGCGCAAGAGGTCAGTGTAAGTCTGGGAAAAGGTGGGCAGATTCCCCACTTTGGCTCTCACGGTTGCAGGAGGAGCTGAAATTTCTATGCTTGCCGAGATGGTGTTTTCGAACATTTTCCAAGTCCTCCTCGCTCGACTCATAGATAGTCCTCAGGTAAAGATGTATTCCGAGGCGTTGGCCAACTGCTTGCACGTGACACTCGGCAAGGAGGTGGGATTGCGGTCGCTAAGAGTTTCAGTCTAAGTCTGAATTATTTGGGATCTCGAACAGAAAGATATCGCCGTCTTGAGGCATTAAATTGAGTCGCGACAACAAGGAGGGACGACAGTTGATATAGAACCTGAATCGGAATGAGGTTGATCCGAAGGCGTCCTCGCTTAACAAGCCACACCCCCACTTCTGTTTACATGGGTGCGCGGTGTAGTGAGCCCCTATTCTCTGGCCTCTGAGGTGTTTCGCGAGTAGATGTCCTTTCACCGCATCTATATTCTCGGAATCAGCCTTCGATCTCAGTCTCCACAATCTATCGCATGCAGTCGCTTCTTCCACTCTTTGGTACGTGTGCGTTGTAAGCTTGGTCTTCAAGGACGTTTAGAGAACTACCATGCTAGTATGACTCGTGTTTGTTGCTGAGAATGTGGATTTGTCTTGTGTCTTGATGTATACATTTGATGATGCCATAATTCATCCTCGATGACGGGCTTCAATTCGAGGATCAAACTCTCTTCCTCAACATAGCCCTCGCATGCTGCTTTCCCAAGACTTCATACTCCGCATCCCCATAAAAGATCGTGTTGACATCGCCCAGGGTCTCCCCTGGCACACTTTGGTCATGGCTGCCAAACTGCCAGATTTGATCCGCCGCGATTCCACTCTTCAATACCGCATCCTGCCACGGCTTCTCCACACCCGTATGGTTTCCAGGGAATGGCGCACCATATTCCTCCAGAACGACTGGCTTTCCGCTCTTCTTGCCAATTGCATCGTGTTGCTTGATCCACTCCGCTCCCCATGTGTAGTTGTATCCCCAGGAGTCAGGATACAAGTGGAAGGTGCCGTAGTCTAAGGTCTTAATCTTGAGGTTGGCAGCGAAATCGATGCCTTCCACGCCCGAGTATGCGTATGAGCCGTCACCAATGCCGTCACCTGGGACTAGCCAGCCTTCATCGCCGAGTGTGACCATGTGCTTGGAGTCGAGAGATTTGATGTACTTGCTGACATCTGTTGCCCAGTTTGTGATGACCGAGCTTGGGCATCCTTTGCAGCGAGGCTCATTGCCTAGTTCCCAGGAGAAGATCGCGGGACTCTTCTTGTACCGTGTTACGATTGTGCGGACGTAGTTTCGGTATGCTTTCTGTGCCTTGGCGTCGGTGTAAAAGGTTGTAGCATTGCTACCAAAGGCGGTCGAGTAGGCTGGTAGAAAGCTTAGTCAGTATTGACGTGACACTTCCGAGTGAACTGACCTTGGATTCCACCATAATCGCCCCAGTTGTTGACAAAGTTCAGGACCAATCCGACGCCAAACTTCTCAGCTGCACTGACAACATAATCAAGTCTCTCTAAGCCATCGGCGCCATAGTTGATATAGCTGCCTGTCGAGTTCAGGATCTGGAAGTAGACCTTGTTCGGGTCTGTGTTCGTTGCCGGTGGTGGGGTGTTGACTTCAGTAAAGGTCAGCAAGAATTCCTCTCATAGTCCCGACCACACAAATAACATACCATCACCAAAGCCCCAAACCCGCAGAATCTTATATCCCGTTGCAGCAACTTGCTTTAAAGCGGTGTCAACATCCGAGTTCTTCGACAGGTGGCCGAGCCACCAAGCATTGCTCCCAGCGCAATATTGCACCTTCCCATCAATGTTGAAGAGACGTCCAGCTGGTTTGGCGAAGTTTCCGGATTTACCAATGGGATATTTGCATGGTGGTTGTTGCGAGGATGAGGAGATAACTGCTGCGGATGCAGCGAGTGTGAGGGAGAGTAAAGACGTGATTGAGTACTTCATCTTGATTTTCTCTGTTGGTATATACCAATGGCACGAGAACGAGAAGGAAAGCAAAGTTCGAGAAAGCCTTTCCATTTAAATTATGTACCCTCAGCACGTAGCTTCAGGTCCTTGTCTAGAGCTCTGTAGCTCCAACATATGACATAAAGGTCCCCCGGGCCGAAAACATCGTACCACGATTCAAGGATCTTGGAAAGTCTCTTGAGAGTTTTTAACCCGGCATGGAGATCACCAAATTGCAAGAATGAACTCGGATAGAAGTGCGATGGAGAGGTCGCCGCACTGGAAGTTTGTGTGGATAGTTGCGGAGGGTGCTCTTCCGGATCCCGATTGGGGAAAGTGGGAAGGTATTTCCTGGGGTCTCCGGAGCTTGGGACCGACATCCTGGAATCTTCAATGTACCTGTGTTGATGAGGCGAGGACTAGGTCAATAAGTTTTTCCGTCCATAAAATGTAAGTGGAAACTCCATTTGGAGTTGCCGTCGACGTAGGTTCTTGACGCTAGCCTTGACCGTGCCGTAAAGTCGGGAATCATGCAACGAGCATAATTGACGAGTTGAGGGGTAGTTGGAGCATGTGTGAATTTCTGTAGTTGAGTTTTGGCAAAATTGAGGTGCATGAAGCTATGGAGAAGAGATCGGACGAGGCTGATGAGGCGACTGACCTGGGGAGGAGAGACTAGCTCTGAATGCATAAACACAAGCGACAACCAACGACGCCTCCTCAAAGTTTACTTCGTTATCCTGATCTATGTACAGCCACTCCTACATGCTTTTACATGTACAGCTCGTCTATATAGACGTTACTCATCTTCCCCACAAGCACATCCTGCTTGTTTGGATACGCACACTCGTACAGCTCGAGATCTACCTCTAGCACCTCCTTCAATGAATCTCGAAATGCTGTCACAGTACTGCACTCGTTTGACCTCGTTTTGACCGCTACCCCAAAGCAGTTCTCATCTGAGAACTGCCAATTGTCTTTGATGTCCGCCACAATTTGCTTCACGAAACCATCCGTATATTTGCCCTTGTGTACATCGAACTGCCCTTCTGGAACCTGAATGAAAGGATCGGCTGTCTGGAAGGCATGCACGGTATGGTAGATGAAGCTGCTGAGAGGATCGGTGACTTCTTCTAATGCTGCTTCTTGAGAATGCTGTGCAGCATATTGACGCATCGGTAGCGCGATTGCAAACCAGAATCTGAATGTAACCGCGAGAATCCCGCGGTGATTGGGGTGAACGCCGAGTAAGTTCCGCTCGTGCAAGTGAGCTCGCATGATTGTTCCATTCACAATCATCTTCAAGACGTTGAGTAGACTCTCGAACACCCAACCGGCCTTGTCATCTGTACATTCCAAGATTCCAATGAGGCTATCGCTGATGGCGGGGAGGAATATCGAGCAGAGAAGCCATGCTGAGGAGTTAAAACCTGCTGCAAGAATTGCAGGGACAAAATCGGAGAGCATGAACTTTGCAAAATCCCACCATTTCATTCCTGTCCGAATACAACTTCGGAAGTTGCCCATACGATTTTGGATGAGTGCTTTCGTCCATCCACTGTGGAGATAGTAATACAGCTCGAAAGCAGTCTTGTCTGGCTGCTGCTTCTGCTCGAGTCGGAGGCAGTATGCGATCAGGCCTGGGCGGTACAAGGATGGGTCGGCATCATGAGGCCAATAATACTTCGACGGATGAATGAAGAAGTCGATGAGAGGTCTGATCTCGCTGGCGTAGCTTTTCATATCTGAGATTAAGACTCGAGCAATCTGCAGATGGTAATTGTGAGGATCAGACCCGGGCTCCAAAGTTTCGAGGAGATGTTGCATAATTTTCATGAGTTCGCCAAGCATATCGGAGAAGAGCCGCTGTGTTTGCTTAAGTGAGAGGCCGACAACTGTCTCGGTGGTCTTCTCATTCAGAATCGACGACATTCTCCGGATCGCAACTGAAAAGACTTAGTCGCGAGCTCGTATGTTCAGATGTATTGTATTTACCTCGAATCATCTGGATCTGATCGAAAGATCCAAGATCAAGTGTAGTGAGGAGAAAATGACCTTTCTGTTGCAACTCAGAGGTGAAAGCCTTTACCGGTGCAGAAACTGCCTGGCAAGTCGTCAGGCTTAATAGCCACTCTGACGCAAGATTGAAGCCAGGAACCTGAAATGAAATGTTAAGAATGAATCTAGATTGGATGAGAGACCATACCTGGAAGTCTTGAAGCGTCTTGCCATTTCTGAGCAGGCTGGCAAGAAACAATGGCCAATATGAGTCCGCGAGCTTGTAGTTTCTTCGATTTTCGAAGACTGCTGATTGACCTCGAGTGAGGAAAGACTCGAGGGACTATATTTGATCAGTACTGTTACCTGCAGATGGTGTTATTGGTCTTACTAGTGCACCCTCTTCAGTAACGATCGAGACAAGGCGGGCCCAGCACACAATCATGTTGTCCATGAACGTTGACACTTGTTCCTTTCCCGCTTCGAGGTAATTTCTGAGTAAGGGACAGAGATTGCCCACAATACTTTGGCGGAGCGGCTGCAGAATGTTAGTATCATTCGAGAGCACATCCGAAGAGGACTCACGATGATCAACTCCATGCGATCCCAGTCTATGCCCATGTCCATGCTATCCTGACTTTCTTCTTCGTTTCCAGAGACAGCTGCCACTGGCAAGATAGGTGGATGAAGAAGCATGATTTTATCCATATAATTGCAAAGCGCGATGACACAGTCTCCAACCAATGGCTTCGAGAGTGCAATATTGGTATGGATGGCAGGATCCAAGGCTTTAGAAAGAAGATCTGAATGTTTATTAGCCGTGTGTCGCATCATCGGACTTAAAGGCATACCACTGTTCAGAGCCTCCCTAACCATTTCTGAAGACCTAGCAGACTTGATAGTATTACTCATCGCAGTAACAGACCTGCACATAGGAATGACCATATTACTCCTGTTCGCCAAGATTGTATCGGCCACTGTTGCTTCCGGCATCACCTGCCCACTCATTTTCTCCACTGCTTCCGCTTGTTGTCGCGCCTCTTGGTCGACATCAAGGTATTGCTGGCAAAGACTGGAGAAGAATGTAGTCTGCCATTGACGGAAGGGCTTATAAAGCTCGACATTCGCACCTTCCGTCACCAGGAAACGAGCCAAGTTCTCCCATGCCGTGATATTGATCAAGCAAGCCTGGTTGTGGGAGCGATCAGCGATGACCAGTTCTTGTATTAGAGCCACAGAAGGCCGTTGTGATGGTGGGGATGCCCAGAAAAGAGTGCAAAGAAGGTCGTGATGGTTCCGTAGAGCTGCAAGATCTCGTGTATGAATGATCTCGTCCTTGGGATATTGTCGGTCGTGATTTGGCAGTAAGCGAGCGATGAGATTTCGGACGCTCTTGATATCATCTGCTGCTGCAAGGTGCTTGATTCCCAGTGCCACAACCTTGAGGAAAATATGGAAGCATCGGTCCTCGGGCTCAATTGCGAGGCTGGGTTCTGTGTCAAGTTGCCCCAAGAATGACGGCGATGTGTGAGCTTCTTCATTGCGCAAATGAGCGAGATTATGCGAAGCAAAGAAATCGAAGAGAGCACCTATGAGAGGGGGGCACTTCCACCATCCCCATTGTACCATAACATAGTGACAACGATGAAGGAGGGATCGGCAGTAATCATTAAATCCTGGGGGCTGCCTCGAATTGGATCTGTACAGCGCAAAGACCTGCTTCAGAATTTGTTGGATCAATGACCAGTTATCGAAGCTGACACTCTGTCGTCGTCCAGCATCAACAGCGCCGAAGAGGTCGAACTCGCAGAGTGGAAGGAGGGTATACATTGAGTACCACAATTTCTCCATCTCGGGTGCGTAGATGACTTCATTCAGCGGCGTGGTCATCAAGCGTGTATTCACGACGTCCCAGAACGAACCTCTTGGAATCTGAGCACTACCTAAGACTTTGATCAGAGTCACCCATCCATTAGCTGCGTATTGGTCGCTCGAGATGCCTCTTTGTCTGACAGAGAGATACTGAAGATCGTCATACAGTGTCCGAAGCTTATCTAAACCATCAGAGACGAGCACTGCTGCGCAATGGCCGGCGACAGACTTTAGCAAGTCCTCTGCATCGTAGCTGGAAGAATGTTGTGCAGGCTGAGCTCGAAGTGATCTGAGGAGGTGGAGGATGACCACGGTGGATTGAGACAGTATTTCGATAACTAGCTTGCTGTGAGCTTGATTGATGATCCTAGCGATGTTGAGGCGAGATGAGAAGTCCTGAAGCACCTCGACCATCCTTGACATGTAATCAGCACGGTCAAGGGAACCGTCAAACCTTACATTATATTTGACATAGTCCAGAACGAATGTGATGACTTCGTTTGCGTCTGCTGTCGGCGGAGATGACGTCTGTTGACATTGAAGTTGGTCAAGGAGCCAGTCAAAGCAGACGCCAATTTCTGAAGAGACAGTCTCATCCCATGTTGTCCACTTCAAGGTTTTCTCAGCGAATCTGAGACCCGTGAGGGTTGATGACGGAAGTCTTTGAGATTTGGAACCGTCAAGAAGGTCGGCAAGTCTACCACTTCCAATGATGGTGCTTTCATGGAAGAAGATTCCCGGTTGCAATGGGAAGATGTCGAAATGAACCGGATAGTTCGTACCAAATTTGCCCAGTCCTAATAATTTGCTGTTCTTATCGTTGTTTGCTTCTATTGGAGCGAAGTAATCCAGTATCAATGGATCGCTTGGTTGGCGATAATTCGCAGCGCCAGCGTCGACTCGCCGAGGCGCTCTTTGCTTACGCCGTGTGGGCTTCGCCGCGACTTCGACGAGCTCAACTTCATCTTCCTCGGCGTGTACTGGATCGTTGCTTGTTTCTATTGACGGCCGTACAATGTCGTCATCTGCAAGGAATCGACTGAGTTGAAGATTCGTTTGTGAGACAGGTCGTCGTCGAGTGTTCCTGTACAGAGTATCGAGAATCCTTTTCGTGCTTCTGAACGCAGACGTAGGATACCGTTCTGAGTAGGGGATCTCGCTTGCCTCAAGCTGTGCAGGTCGTGCTGGATGCTGAAGACCACGGGATTTCTTTGCTCGGTTTGTGGGCCCAAGTTCGAACTTGTTGTCTCTGACTGGAGGCAGGGGATCCTCAGCAGAGAATGTCTCTCTCGTGACGAAGTTGTTCATCGACTGTTGGCGTCTGGACATTGCCAATTTACGTCCAGGCTTGGCCGGGGCTCGGTCCAATTGCGGCTTGCTCTTCGTGATCGGGGCTGGAAGTCTGGTTTGTTGATTGTCCGTTATTTCGTGTAATGCAGAGTCTGGCGCTGCAGAAGACCTTTTTGGTCGAGGATTGCGGGCCTTCGATTTGATCTTTCCTGCCCTCCAATCCTGCAAGACTGACTGAACGTCTTGGGTATCCTCGCGGTTGGCCAACTTAATGAATTTCCTAGAAGGACTTTGTCTGCCCTGTCCCACGCGGGACCTAGCAGTACGTGCAGCAACTCTGATGAATTGTGGTAGATCTCGGTCATCACGATCCGACGGACTCATCACATCAAGAATGCCTAGACGAGGAGCAGGGTGTATTCTAGGGCGAGATGAGCTACCTCCATGTCTATGGGAACCTCCTTTCGCTCGACTTATGGACTTGCCAAGAGAAGAACGACTCTTAGGCTTGTGCAAGTCATCGGTGATTTTAGGTTGTCGAACATATGAGCCACTTCCGGTACGAATACCCAAGCCAGAACCACTCTTCCTCTTCTTTTGTGGACGTGATGGACCGGCTGATGCTCGCTTCTTGGACGGCAACATAGCATCAATCTTATCATCCTCATCGGCAAATCCTAGGCGAGACTGGTCAAAGACGCTTTCAAGCTCAAAATGATCATCTGCCATAACAAATCCAGGCTCATCATCATCGTCCTCTCCAGAATCAGAGAGGAATGCTAACCTAGCATTCGTTGTTGTGGGCGGATCTTCTGAATGTTGGCGCATTCGAGGAAGAGCTACACCACGCCGTGATGATTCTTTGACAGGAGATAGGCTTTCCGTGTCCCGCAGTGTATGAGCGACTGGTTTTGGCAACTTTATTTGATCCAATCGAAGATGTGAAGCTGGAAGCACACCTCGGAATTTCTTGCTGATTTTACGAATCTGGATAGACTCATCCGGAGATGAAGATTCAGAAGCCGATTTCTCTACCCCTGAGGCAAAAGGGTCATCAAGCTCTATATCAGAATCATAGAGAAGAGGAGTTGGTTTGACAGCACTGGTTGCTGGAGTTGGAAGATCCCCAGGTAGCAAAGCAGACTCGGCAGGAGAAGTGCTTGGGGTTTGTTCCTTTGACGTTGATCCAGCACGGGAGAGAGATGCTCGAGCACGCCGAGAAGTAGCAGTGAATGGTGAACTGGTATCGGGCGGCGATGCAGGAGCATCGAAGATGCTGTGAGTAATATCTCTTTGTTTGGTTTGGCCCCGTGGCTGCGTCTGAATTCTGGACAAACCGGGACGCTTGGACTTCAACGAGTATGTATTGAGCCGATGCTTGACTTTTGGCTGGTTAGACTTTGGTTTTCGTTCGGGCTTCCTGGGTAAGAGTGGTGGATGGCGTATCAACTGATCAATATCAGGAAATTCTTCATCTTCATCAACATCTTTTGGCGTTGCATCATCGTTCACGGCAATTTCTTCCTCTGTCTCTGCTGGTCGAGGCGGAGAAGAGGGCGGATCCCAATCCATATCCTGTTGACTTTCGCCCACATCATAATCTATATCTTGAGATTCTGAGACTGGCGATGAGCTTCGAGATCGTCGACGTGATGCTTCCTGGGGCGAAGATAACATTCGCATTGGTGCAATACCCCTGGCTTTCAAAGTTCTTCGGTATTTCTCCTGCTCCATGGCGTATGGGTGCAACTGAATGGGATTTCTATCCCGTAATTGACGCCTTGCAGTGCTTGTTGGTGGTTCCATCTCAAACTCCAGTCTGGCATTGATCATAGACTTCTGTATAGCTATATCTGGACTGGGAAACGGAGATATCTTCGTCTGGCCATTCTTATTCGCATATGGCGGTAGTGTTGGTTCACTACTCGGTGGCGAAGATAGTCGAGTTGAAGTCGGAGACGTGATTTGGACGTAGCTCTTGGATATCTCATCTTCCACGGGTACCCCACTTCTTGGCCGTGAAGATGAAGCATTTTGTTCAAGTGGCCGGCTATCCTCCTCGTCCGATGCCCAATATAATCGTGGATCTTTGAATCTTTTGGGAGACTGTGGTATCGGAGCTGGCAAGTTGGGTTTCTCGGTCTGGAGCTCAACAGATTCCTGCCTATCGAGGCGCGTGTGATTGTGTCGAGTAGTAGGTTCGAGGCCAAGCAGGACGTCCTCGGAAGAATCAGAATCCTCATCTTCCGGAACTTGCTCATCATGATCGCCGTCTGCCGTCTGCTCGTTGTCTCCTATGCTTGTATCTTCCTCTTGGGGCTGATCATCCACGACGCCTTCGATGCCCGACGTACTTTGGCTATCTAATCCATCTTCGTCGTCTGAGTCCGGAACCACCCCTTTCTCCTTCCAAGATGCCATAGAAGTTGTTTTGCATAATCAGGACATGCCGAGAAGCGTTGAAATAGCCGTTCTGAAGTCGGGAGACTTTGTGAACTTTTTTCGTTACTCCAAGACGCGTTCGTTTGTTAATGGAGACGCGACTGATTTGTCAGCAACCACCACTTGTAGTGGAGCTCGATATTCTGGACTCAAACAACGACATCACCATCAATTGAAACGCATACTTCGGCGCAGAGATATGAGCAAGATCCGTGGGATTGTGCCAGTTGTCCTGGCTACTGCAATTGGTGTTGGTAATGGTACGCTTAAGCACAAATCCGTCAGGAAATTCTGAGGGCTTATGCGATCAGGAATATGGATATTTGGTCCAGCTTTCAAGGAACAGCAGCAGGAGAAAGAGGAACAGGCAAAGTATACTTCTGGTCCAAAAGACCATTGAATACGCTGCTGACCATATCTACAGGAAAGCTGTAGAGGTTGCGAAATTGTCCGAGGATGGCACTCACAAGAATCCTGAAGCACTACGGCAAGCGGAAGCTGCAGCGAGTCGAACCATTGCAACGGAATCTGCGCTAAAGCCCGTCGAGAAGGGAGGCTCTTGGTGGTCTAGCACGAGTCTTTGGACGAAGGAAGTGAACAAACCGCCGACGAGCGAAACTATGAAGAAGAGCCAAGAAACACCGAAGGAGAGGCCGTGATGAGTAAGAGCAGACATGGAACCCATATGCTCTTAGCAAGTAGACGGTACTGCAGTGCCGTGGGAACATGCCAGCTGAAAGTAGCGAACAGCCTGTAATCAGCAGGCAAGGCATTGGAGACGATCTTCCAGCAGCTGCCACGATACCACACATTAGAGCCACAGGATCAGAAGGACTCAAAAGGACGGGGAAAGGCACGATCCTCTTCGATATATTTCAGAACCAAGGAAAGCCTTTGGCATGGCCTAAACATCCTTTCGGTCATCTTTTCCGCCTTGGTGCCAATACGATCATCGAAACCATTGCAAGTTTATGGCATATCTGTTTGTATCTAGCGATTTTATCTTGGTTCAGGCAATTTCTATTCATCTTGTGCTTGTCTAATTTGTCTTCTGTTCTCCTAGTCTTGTTTTGAGTGGGCATGAAGTTCAAGCACTCCAACTCTCTTCACCAAGTGTCAAATATTTACTTTACAAGATAGACAAGCAGCGCCATAGTCAGGGCTGTAGAGGGCTCGACAACCGGGTTTCAGCTTGGCATCGCACGTTTTCTTCCGAACATTGATATGCCTCGCGTTGCGGGCACTGTATTGCGATGCCTTCGGTTGAGCGTATGGTAGTGAGCTATTGAACTATGCACAATGCTTCAACTTATGTGCTTTCAAGCGGAAGTATCTACTACATAAGCTCATATCGGGTACCTGCGATTTTCCAGCGTGAGCATCCTCCATAAGGCCAGCTCCATAGGACTCCAGGAATCGCGAACACGTGCTCACGTGATTGACGGAATCACTTTAGGGCACGGACCGGATGGTGATCAGGGAAGCCAGGGTTTCACACCTTTCGTCATAGCTTTTGTTGCCCCTCCATACAATTTGAACGGCAGCTCAAGTTGAACTTCTTGCACAGAATAACATTCAACAACCTGTTAAAATGGCTCATCCAGAAGAAAAGGCAGAGTCTTCTCAAAAGCAAGGAGAAGATCTCAGTTCGATTCTCTCTACAGAAGAAAGAGTCGAATTGACCTTACTACTGGCCAATATCACCGAGCTCATGAGGAAGCAAATCACGGATACATTCGACGCGTCAATTACAAGTGCAAAGCCACCACAGCAAGCTTTAAACTTGACTGACAAGAATCCCAATGTTGAAGACACGAAGGTTGAGAAAGAATCCGAGGAAGAGATCAATGCTAGGAAGTTGCGAGAGCAGAGGGAGAAGGAGCTTTCTGCTCCAAAGATGCTGGAATTGAAAGAGGATTCCTTGAAATTCTTTGATAATTGGAGGGAATCTGTTATCTCAAGGGTTGGAACGGCCGTCAACAACTCGAAAGAGGTTGTGGAGGAACAGAAAGATAAAGCTTCTGTCGAGGCAACGGAAAAAGAACCTCCTTCGGATACTAGAGTTATCAGTAAGTCTATGATGTCCTCCTGCTGTGATCTTGAAGCCGACGGTATAGGCTCAAACACAAATATCGAAGAAGCAGATGCTGCTTTAGTGGAACTATACCCACCCACCTCAACATCGCTCTACTCTCTCCCGAGAGAGAAGCGAGTCCTCCTCCTCAACGCCATGCTCCTGCTCGTCCTCTCCCTCGAGCACTACGTAGCACCATCCCGGATCCTGCTCCTCCACATCTCATCCTCCCTCCACCTCCCCCTACACGTCCTAGCGGAGCACGAAGTGAAAGTGGCTCAAGGTCTCCTCGAAGCAGCCAAACACATGTCCGGCAGCGAAGAGACTCAAAAAAGAAGCGACGAAAACAAAACCGCCCGAAGATGGAAAGTCGGTCTTGCAGGCGTCGCAGGAGCAGCAGTGATAGGCATCACGGGCGGCCTCGCCGCACCCCTCGTCGCCGGCGCCCTAGGCACGATATTCGGCGGCTTAGGACTAGGAGCCACCACAGCAGCTGGTCTCCTAGGAGCTCTAGCCGAGAGCGGAGTCATCGTAGGCAGTCTATTCGGAGCCTATGGTGGACGTATGACTGGTAAAATGATGGACGCATACGCAAAGGAAGTCGAAGATTTTGCATTCCTTCCACTAAAAGGAAGTAAACACCACGAACCCAAACCCGAGGACCGCCGTCTGCGTGTCACAATCGGCGTCAGCGGGTGGATCACCCAGCGCGAAGACACCATCATCCCATGGCGCGCTCTCGGCCGACAAAGCGAAGTCTTCGCTCTCCGTTGGGAACTCGATGCCCTGTCAAAGCTCGGCAGTTCTCTCGAATCAGTCGTTAAGAGCGCGGCGTGGTCAGTTGCTAAGAAAGAGATCATCTCACGGACTATTTTCGCGAGTCTTATGACAGCGCTATGGCCTATCGGTCTTCTCAAGATCTCGAAGATAGTCGATAATCCCTTCTCTGTTGCGAAGAACCGCGCCGATAAGGCTGGGCTTGTACTTGCTGATGCGTTAATTAATAAGGCGCAGGGTGAACGTCCGGTTACTCTTATTGGGTATAGTCTTGGTGCGAGATTGATATATTCTTGCTTGATGAGCCTCGCTGAGAGGCGAGCTTTTGGCCTCGTGGAGTCGGCTGTCTTGATCGGAGCACCTGCGCCTTCAGATGCTGCGGTCTGGCGATCTATGCGTAGTGTTGTGTCTGGACGACTCGTCAACGTATATTCTGAGAATGATTACATCCTTGCGTTCTTGTACCGTACTAGCAGTATCCAATACGGTGTTGCTGGACTCCAAGAGGCGCAAGATGTTAAGGGGGTTGAGAATGTTAATGTCTCGGAGATGGTGAGTGGGCACTTGAGATATCAGTATCTTGTGGGGTCGATATTGGAGAAGATTGGATTTGAGGATGTGGATACGGAGGAGGTTGCTAGAGAGGAGGAAACTTTGGCGTTGTTGGAAGAGGAGGAGAAGAAAGAAGAGGAGAGGAAAGGCGGCGAGGATGTTGATCCTGATGAGGAGGCGCAGAGATTGGAGGATGAGATTAAGAAGAAGGGGGAGGTGATTAAGGAGGATAAGGAAGGGGGGAAGGGAGGGAAGAAAGAGGAGCAGACTTTTATGCAGAAGGCTGGGGGAATGTTGAAGTTTTGAGTTGACTGTGGTTATGAACATGGTTGAGGATGTAATGATATACACGCATAGCGACATAGAACGATGATTTTTATGCCGCGGCTGGCTTTCAACGAATTTCATGTGGGTATTCTGGAATCGACATCCATACTCCAACAATGTTTGTGATAGAACTCTTGCTATTCTGTCATGCACTGCATTCCAAACGACTGAAATAATCCCATCTGTAGCCCAAAAGCAAAGAACGCCTACTACCCTCTAAAGCACCACCCACTCACGAGAAATCCTCGCCCTTCTCCTCAATCGCATTCTTGATCCTCAACAAGATAACCGTCTTCCACTTGTCCAGCTTACTCATCTGATCATACTGGAATAACTTATCCGCAAATGCCTCCTGGTCACCCGCTTCCACCGCCTCATATAGATCCACCAACAACTGGCTTTCGCGCTGACTGGGGAATGTAGGGTCCATATCGGCGTACTTGTCGAGTGCTCTCTTGGTGGCTACTTGATCGCCGGACGCGAGGTGGCAGAGGCCGGCTTTGAGGAAGTAGTCTTTCACGGACCATTTCATGAGGTTGTTGGAGACTGATGAGGCGGCTACTTTTTCGTATTGCTCGATCGCTTTGTAGTAGTCGCTTTCTAGAGCTGCGAGGTCGGCGACTTTGAGGTAGAGCTTGTTTGCCAGACTAGATTCTTCAGTCAGTATTGATGTATGTGTATATGAATGGGCGGACGTACGCCTCCGCATTGTCGTTCTCAAACCAACTAGCAGCCAACTCGTAGCTCTCAATAGCCTTCTTCTGGTCGCCGATTTCTGTCTCGTATACCTCGGCCAGATTCTGCTTGTGTGTTGCTGCCCGGCGGAAGTTACCCTTCATTGTGTAGTGGTTGATCGCAACATCTAGACATCTTGCGGCGTCTAATGGGTCGGACTTTCGGTATACCTTGAAGGCTTCTGTGAGGGTGTTTGCTGCATCGTCTGGCTCCTTAAGATTGTTCGTTTGGATATTGGCTGCCTTTTCGAAGGCTTGACCGGCTTCTTTATCTGTAGGCGCATGTTAGATATGGCACGCAGATGTGGTTTACTTTGAATGAAGGTGTTTGAGCTGAGGCCAGCGCAGTGTGAAATGCGACGGCCCTCTTGGATGGTCCAATACCACGATCCCTGGTCACTTTCAAGGACTGGTTGCCATTTGACTCCTCTCGAAGAGCTTCGTCCAGATCTCATGCGCTCGAACTGGTGAACGTACTGAGCTTCTGCATGCGAAACGCATTTGCAGCTTGTGTATACAGATCCGCGGCGTTCTCCCATTTCTCCTGTCTTCCTCCAAACAGACTAAACCCTCCTCCAGCACCAGAAGCTGCTTTGTCTGCCTGTGAGGATGTTAGAGCTTATCGAGATAGGAATGGCGGGGTAGCATTGTGGAGGCGTACCTTTTGCAGTAGTGCTCTAGGATCTTGTGCCATGATTGTAGGTTCGTATGATTATCTGGAATAGTTGGTGAGAGGTTTGTAGAAGAGTTATGCGAATTATGGTTGGTGTTTCGTGATTGACATGTGGCAGGAGTTGGTCTTGGGGGAGCTCTGACAAGTCCGTCGCCTTCACAATCGGCTAGCGTGCGTCAGCGTCAACTGTTTGAAGCTGCCAAGGCTTCAGCCTCGTTATATTTTTATTTATCTTCACTCAACAATGAAGCTTCTGGCAATGGTCCATTTAGTACACTGACCGTCAACAACCCATTGAATGATTGCGATATCTCAAAGAGAATTCATCATTGCAATACGAACAGCAGTTTGCCGGATTCAAGCTAACAATTTGAACACATCACAAAGAACTAGTCAGTCATTGCATCCATAACTCGAGCCAGTAGTAACTCAAGTAGGTCGATTGACAATCGACATGTCTAATTTCATATGCCAAAGCTGTAGAGTCTCCCTCGGGCAAGGTCTACGAAGAAATCGCACATATTCTACACGTACACACAGCTCAAGAACGACTTCCAAAGCACCACTTGATATCGCCGCCCTCCTCTCGAAGCCAACCTGGTCGGTCCGCTCCCTCATTCCCACTGGCTCGAAACCTCCCTCCTCCGAGATTACTCCCCAGAAATTGCATCATCTGCTGCGACTCTCCGCGCTGCCGCTTCCGAAGTCTCCAGAAGTAGAAGCATCTATGCTCGCAACAATACATTCCCAACTGCATTTCGTACAGGATATACAGAATGTGGATACCGAGGGAGTAGAACCGTTGCAGAGTATTAGGGATGAGACCGAGGAGGGGATCAAAGATATCACGATTGGCTTGGAAACATTGAGGGAAGCGCTGGGGAAGGAGGATATTAAAGGGCGAAATAAGAGGCCGAGGAGACGGCGGGGTGAAGTGGTTAATACGAAGGGCGTGGAGGATTGGGATGTCACGAAAACAGCAAGTGAGAAAGTCGAGACGCCTGGAGGGAAATTCTTTATTGTGAGGAGTGGGAAGGAGAAAGAGTCCTGAGTTGGAATGCATACATATATGCCAGATATGATTGACCTCCTATACCGGAAGGCGAAGGGGCCTGATGGCTACGGTCAGGTGCGACGATTGACACGCTTACTTAGGACTCGTAGTCCTCCATCATGTCTGGCATGGCAAGTACTTCTTCTAATACTGAGGAGCACAATCAGCCCTGGTTTAAGGTCCTACCAACCTCTAAGGGCACGAGAGCGAGCTTTCAGCCATATTTTTGCTGCTATTGATATGGCTACCTGGACAGATTCGTGGAAGCCAGTCACACTCGTCAGCTCAGTCTTCATGATGCGTATACCCAAAGCTGATTGTAAGCACGATAGTTGGGTATGGTCTCAAAGTCACTTTTGCAATCATATTGTTCCATATTTCAGTCTCTGCTGCTTTATTTTCCGCATTTTCCCGCTGCCTTTTTCCACTTTCTGCCTTCAGTACAAGCAATCTCAACCTGTTCCAACAAATACCACCAACACTGCTGCATAAGCAGCTGTGGCGGCGAACACTTCCCCTCGATTAGCATTTGTTAGCTTCCCTATCCATGCCGCGAATATAATGACCCATGTTGTCAGTACACCCAAGGTCACAGTGGCATAGTCACTATTTTTGAGCCCCACAAAGACCAAGTCGCTCCTACCAAAAAGATAATGGCAATGGTCAGATTTATCCAAGCCACTGCGTCATGAATCCATTTCTCGGGAGTCCACCGGAAACCTTGGACCATGTCTTGCTGTCAACTAGTCAATCTCAGCACGACAGTCGGAATAGTGCATGTACGTACTTCTGCCAGGTTCGTATACCACTTCCATTGACTAAGTGTCTTCGACACAGGATCGTCGTCGGCTCCAACATGCAGAGCAATAGTCTCTTTCCGGTCCACTTTGAACAGAGAATTCAGTGCAGATTGCGGTAGAAATGGACCACCCTCCCGAGCGACGTTCAGCAAGTCATGCGCATCTGCCCTCTCGAACCACTTCTTGATCGTCTCTAGTGAGCGGGAAGCCGGAGGCTCGAGGCTTGACATTTCACGGTAGCGAAGAACAGCTTCTTCTGTCGAGTGTCAGCAGCCACTTCTGTTTTGGGTGTGTTTTTCGACCCTTACGATATTCCTTGAGGGCATCTTTCAGCGCGAGTGCAACGTCCCATTTATCCTGTATAGTCCGAAGCGACGTTTCAGCAAGATCGAAAGACTTTGCTCGTCGAGCAAGGTCGGTGTCAATAGCATACAAGTTGTCTTGTACGTTCTGGAGCAAGTTTTTGACAGCTCGCAGATCGTTTGCTTGCGGAGAATAGTTGGGCGAGTCTCGGAAGCGCTCTTGTATACGTTCCAGCAAATCTTTGGCGACACTTAATAACTTTGCTTGATGTGAGAAGTCGGCATCATCCGTTGGTTCGCTGGCGTGAATGGTAGACAGCGATTCAATAGCAATGCTCAACAACCCTGCATGTAGCTCAAAAATCTCAGGCAACTGGGAAAAAATCTTGTCTTGTGCAGTCTCCAGGATGTTCTTGACAAAACTCAATGATGTTGCTTGCCCAGAGACCTCGGACCCCTTCATCGTCAGACTATCTTGTATGGCTAGCAGCAAGCTCTGGACAATATCCGATATTATCGCAAAGTCACCATTTTTGGACACCTCTCGCTGCATCCAGGTCAGGCGGGGCTTTGAATTCTCCAGGCAACTCATTGTGACGTCCAGCACCTTTGCTTGTGGTGAAAATTCGGCCTCAGGTTTCAGAACTAAATTGTCTCGTAAAGTTTGAAGCTCCAGTTGAACTGCGTGCAATATCGTGTCTCGGTCCTCGACCCCGGGCTCTTCAATACTCTGAAGCAAGTTTCTGACAAATCTAATTGCTTTTGCTTGCTGCCAAGGCTCAATTTTCTCGCCAGCTAGATTGCCTGTTTTGCGCGTTTTCCGGGAAATGGACCATTCCGCAAGAGCGATTGAGGGAATATCGATATCGCCTCGGGCCCCACGTCCAGTTCCAAGAAGAGCAAATTCTTCCCATGACTTATCAGCGTCGATGACATCTCTGTTCTCTTTCTGCGTCTGGTCGAGATTCCGTTGCAGCTTCTGAAGAGCTGCTACACGGCCTTCGAGAAAAAGTAAGTTGCGTGTGGAAAGTTGATGGAATCGACGGACAATCAGGGTAGACAAATCAGGATCGAGCGACAGAAATGTTGCGGTCTTTGGCATTCCATCTGGCAAATCATCCAAGAGTTCTTTTGGGGTCTTAGGAGGCCCTCTACTTTGTGGTGCCGCACCACCACCTGCCTCAGTTCGTTCTTCGTCTACTAGAGAGGTCCTTCTTGGTAGCCTCCACACATCGATGAATCTCCGAGTAGATCTTGGTCTTCGGTACCGAGAAGTGGGTAGTGTAATGTCCAGTTCTTCCCTGTTAATTGTTTGACATAGTTCTTCGTCTTCTGCGACTGTAAACGACTCCACGCGAGAGAGGAAAAAAAGAATCAGCAGAAATGGCGTTTACAATGAGCGTGTGTTCAAAGGAAGGAAAGTTGGGCACGCCCTCGGTTTTGTATTCAAGAAGCAAATGATGGGGCGTCCCAGGCACAGCTATGGGCTATCCAGCAGGTTGTGTTACGCCATATGCAGGCAGACATGTCGAGTGCGCCGAGCTGAACATCAACTGCTCGACTTAGACCAACCATTTGGCGAGCAGAAAGCCACGCTCAAAGCACACACAATGATGGGGATCGCGAGCAGATCGAATAGTTCAAAAGTAATCCGCAAACAAGCTGTAGTAGCTCCCCAAGTGCCGGTTTCCTCAGCCGTGAGACCTACTGGTCTGGGGGATGTGGCCCAGCATGGTACTGTAAGCCATGAATCAACGACAGCACCACAGTCCAACGGTATGAATCACGCGATGAGCAAATATTCAACAAAGAAGACGCACGGATTCTTGTTTAAAATGGCAGGGCATTAGAATATGGACCTTGGCTATAGAGATCGGTCTGCAAGCTCAACGTGGACGAGCAGTAGGCAGCATTAAGCCTAGACAGTGCTACAGAATTGTTAGAACCAATCAAGCAAGTCACTCAACCAGATCATTTCATGCTCAGCCTTCCATTTCCGTCAATGTATGAGAGCATGCCGCCGCCCACGGTCAGGGGTCCATGGGTAGCAAAGAGCGGTTGGGAGGGTTCAGATCTGTGGGATGATCTGTTGAATTGCAAGATTGAACGAGTCGGAGTTCTCAGCATTCTATAGGACCAGAAGCACAGTTTCCCAAGATTGGTTCGTTGTACACAAAGCCTGGAAGTATATTAATAACGAATATGACGACGCCGGCTGCACTGCCAGAGGAAGTGAGAGTTGAAATCTTCTTGGCTCCCCAGACTGATGTACCTGTCACTGGAGTGGCTTGGGAATTTATGCTCAAGTACAATTGTACTGAATTTTATCAACGATTAGAGTTTACCATACCCAATCGGAGGATCAACTCCTCGAACCCTGGATATATCTCCAACTACAGGGAAAAAATTCATTCCCAGAAACAACAGCAGATATTGGAAACATCAACTTCTTCTATGTTCTGGGAGATGGAGCGACGATCAACGTGTTGAGACAATTCTTACCAAATTTTGCATCAACAGTCAGCACGAATGGTTATGGGTCGGCAGAGATCGGACTCAGCAGTGGATTTGAACGGCTGTTTGACGGCGATCTTCCGGGCTACTCAATAGATAACAGATCTGTTCCCGCAAAACCAAGATACAAAGGACTTGAAGAAGCCGAGGTCATGCAAATGCTTCTATGGCAGAGCACGTCGATGAAGTCTGTGTCTTCTCCACTTCCCGATCTCGAAGCAGAACATCTCGACCTCGGCAACAAGATCATGCCGGCCATTGGAATCCGATGTACATCTGCATCTGTCGCGGGCAACGCGAAAATCAACGGGCTTGCAGGTAATTTCACCGACTTCGTTCGACTCGACCCAGTGTCCTCATACATTGACAATGTGTCTCGTTTCAGTCATGGAGTTCATGCCATGCTGCTCCCCGGCAACATGAGTACCTTACCATTCGATCTCTACCAGTGGCCTGATTCAGAGGCGATTCTCCTTGATCTGTCCGCTTCCGTTAATCATACCATCGACTAAACCTCTTGACGCGTGGAGTCATCAAAATCTGACCGGGGCTGTGGAACGATTCGTGCTTGTTGATGGAGAGGATGTACCTCCTCTGCTTGTGCTGATATGTTTTGTGATCTGGGCGTGTGGCTGTGTGGGTTTGGGATTGGTGTATGGGACGAGGAGACGAGATGAAGCTGTGTTCAATGCTTGCAAGTATCGTGAGCATGCCAATTGAGGGGTATATGTTGAAGTCTACATTTCAAAGAGAGTCGGGCATCTACATGACTTATGGTTCGCATCGGCATTCTCATCCCTGTAGAAGAATTTTCCGGCACGTTGGTACAGGGGAAATGATGCGATGGAATGGCTGGATACGTGGCTGTTGGTGTTTCTCATGATTCTAAACTCGAGCAGTGTGCAAAGGTTTGAATCAAATTAGGTCTCGAGAGAAAGGTGCTCTGACCATTTACATGTGTATGCCCAAGATAGTAAAGTGATGTCCTCCTCCACTTCGTCGCAAAGGTTCCTGTCATGGAAAGGCCAATTTTAGAGACATCGATCTGAGAAGTTTGTAAAAGCAGCAACCCGTCATTAGGCGAGATTCAGGCAGAGTAAACAAATACATATGGCTCTATCTTCAAGCAAGTATGCGTGTTTTCAGCATTTATCCATCTCTGTGTCTATCTACTATTACAATTGATATACAAGAATACAGCCTACCAAAACATGCCAGCTAAATGCCATTCCATGCGCCATCAATGCTTTCAATTCCGTCTCACGCCTCCATTTTCCTCACTCTCGCTGCCTCAGAATCCTTCTCAACTAATGTGGTTCCGCCAAAGCCCATACCAGGACCCTTCTTCTTTCTCCCCTTACGATCACCATACTTCTCGTCGAACTTCCTGATAGCTGTCAATGTGCTCATATCTTCACTGATTGAGGCGCTGATCTCCTCCATGGCCTTATCAAAGTGGGCCTTGGTAAGGATACGCTTCTCAGGATAGATGTATGGCTCATGGCCGGAATGCTGTGCTGCGACGGCATTCTCTTCTCGGATACAGGCTAAGGCTGCTGCGACGGACAGATTCTTTAGATCTGAACCAGAGTAAAAGGGAGTGTCCTTGGCGAGTGTGGAGAGTGAGACTGAGTCGTCCAGAACCTCGTCCTTGAGGTGGATCTTGAGGATGGCTTCTCGATCCTTCTCTACTGGTAAATCAACAAGTAAGCGACGAGGGAGACGACGGAGTACAGCTTCATCTAGATCGAATGGTCTGTTTGTTGCGACCATTATGAAGGCAGAGAAGTCGTTCATGCCGTCCCATTCTCGGAGGAACTGGTTGATCATTTCGCGGTGGGCGTTCCGATTATGTTCACCACGAGCAGAGAAGATGGCATCTGCTTCATCGATGAAGACGACACAGGGAGACAGCTTCTTGGCTAGAGTAAAGACTGCACGAACATTCTTCTCGCCTTGGCCAACGAACATGTCGTTGAGATCAGCGGCTGTGACTTCGAGAACAGTTGCTCCACTTTCTTTGGCAACAGCTTTTGCGAGAAGTGTCTTTCCAGTACCAGGAGGTCCATAAAGGAGCAGGCCGGGGATCTTATCTGTGGCTAGGACTCCATACGAGAATGCTTCAGGGCGGATCAAGGATAGACTGGTCAGAGTCTTTAATGCCTCAACAGTCTCCTTTGGAGCCCGGATATCCCCAAATGTGGTACGAATATCAGAAGCGAGAACAACGCCATTTAAGAGTTTCGCCTCTTGCTGGTTGCACTTCTTCCTGATCTCCTTCAGCTTTTCCTTGGACTTCTTCTTTTCGGCAGTCGCTACGTCAGTCTCACTAAGCATTAATTCAATCTCATCGTCTTCTGACTTCAGCTCGGCAGCTCCCCAGGCAAATTTGGCTTGATCGCTTCCAGAGAGAACTTTCAGTGCTTTGCTGAAAACAGCTCCGTCAATCCTTGTAACGTTCTTCTCCATCCCTAGGATCGTCATCGCCGTGCGATGAACACGTGCATATGTCCAGACAGCGTCTTCCAGACCAGCAGAGAAGACAGTGGCACTGTCGATATCTTTCTCGATGTTGAGCTCTGGTGTGATGTGATCAGTGCCGTCAGCTAGTTTCTGTATCATTTCTTCGATATTCCGAACGTTGATACTCCGAATTCGAGCTTTCTCATCCGTTTCAAAAGCAATATCTTGATGTTCCCTACGATCTGGAGGGACAAAGATTGTCCGTTTCTCGCCGTCGACAATATCGGATTGGAGATGCTGGATATCGGGCCGGGACAAAGCTGGTTCTCCCTCTTCAGATGATGTTGTTCCGACCAAGATAATATCTCTTCCTTCTTGCCATTTCTTGTTAATTGCTGTCCTTAGCTTGTACAGCAAGTCCGCTCCTTCGGTGACGCCAAGCAGTTCCTTGTAATCTCTGACCTGTACAATAAGTGGTCTCGGTGTGCTGGGTGCATCTGCGCCCGAAGGTGCGGGTCTAGCATTGGGTGCACCGATCAGCGTGTCCAGTAAGTTGGTCATTTTGAGGTCATTCCATTGATCTGTTGGTTGAGGGCTTGGTGGCGGTCCAGATCCTGGCACTCCTATTGCTGTGACAAAATCGAACTTATTACCGCCAATGATACTGCTGCCGCTTCCGAAATTTGAGTTCTTTGGGAATCCTCTGGGGGGTTGTGGCATAGGGCGAGCGAACAGATTTCCCTTCAGTAAATCCGCGAGACTCGTCCTTCCGTTTCCTTTCGGTGCTGGTAGAGCATCCTCATCTTCTTCGGCTCCGTCGACATCATCGTTCTCGTCCCCCAATTCTTTGTCGTACTCTTCCAGCTTTCCTGCTACTCTGTGTGCTTGATATGCCAGTATTGCCGTCTTTGACCAATGCCACGCAAGATTTCCTTCCACGTACGGCCCAGCTATCTGGGCAAGGTCCTGGGCGTCCAGACGAATGAGGTCTGCTTCCAGTTTCGAGGCTATAGTTTCAACAACTGAGTCCAGGTAATAGCTTCCGCCGTCTTTTGGACATTGTAATAGTGTCACCGGTCGGGGTACTGGTAAGTTTGCGGCATTCTTTGGTGGGCGCAAAGACAAGCCTGCTCGTAACGTCGCAAGAATCTCCCTATAGACATCCACATGTATTGAGTACTTCGCAGACTCTGTAGTTTCTAGACCACATTCGGATATGTCGACAAATTGACGGGCTATCTCAGCGTTCATTTTCGCTCCATCATCTCCCTCCTTCTCTTCTCCTGCAAGAGCTCCATAAACCGCAAGAGATCCACTCAATTTCTTGGAGTCTCCCACCAACTTGACATTATTCGTCCAAAACCATTCTGGCAGGACAACGGGTGGCAGACCCTCTGGTTGTTTCTGGCGAAGTAAGCCTCTTTGCCGTCCAGAGGTCCTTCCATTTTTCACCTTCGATGCCACAAGATTAACGATTTCTGGCTTTGACTCTACTCCATCCTGCTCCTTTATTTCCTCGGCCTCCGGTTCTACGTTTTCCGGCGAGTTTTCTGCTTTCCCTCCCGTGCCAGGAGCTGCTGGGTCCTCGGGTATCTGGCAGAGGATTCGTGATCGATGAAAGCTTCGATGTGAAAGGGGATGTCTGCAACCGGCGACAATTCGACAGGCGCGTCTCGATATTGGTCTTTGAGCCGTCCGAATAGCGGTTAGAGCTACAGCATGCATTCGGGAGAGTTTGGCGCTCAAGAGAGCGGCTGTGAGTGAAGTGTTGGGCAGACGCGTAGAGAGTGAAGTTGCAACAAAATTAAGTTGAAGGCATCGTCACGTGATACTAAATATAATTCCGGACCTCTTCTCGTCAGCCTCATGCCAAACTATCTAGAAAGCTACCTAATTTGTTGGAAGGTATGTGATTTATACACCTGGTATTCCACCTCTGCGCTGATTGGTGTTAGCTATCAGCGTTTCAAGTCTCGGTCCTTGTTAGTGGCCATGAGAGTTCAGTTGTTCACTAATCATCGTTATCCGTTATATATATCCAATTACCCCCAGCCTATTTTCTCCATTTCTCCTCTTGTTCCAGTATGTCTACAATCGAGCCATCGGTGGCATTTTCTCTTTCATAATATCCTTACTCAATTCCCGACTGATCCAGTCACTAATCGCCATGTTCGTAATCATTGGGTTTACACCACTTGCGGAGGGAAACACCGAAGCATCTGATACATATAGCCCCTCAGTGTCCCAGACCTTACCTCTCATGTCTACGACCCCCATGTTGGCCCGTCTGCTCATTCGGCAAGTACCCATTTGATGGGCAGAGGCAAAGATGCCAGCTGGTGGCTTGTTGCCTGTCTTCTTGACATCCTCAAGCCATGTTTCGAATCGAGCTGTCGTCTCTTCTGATGTCTCGTTCTTTCCCGGATTGGCACGGATGAAAGCTGGCGTCCCAGATATACAGACGTGAATTTCGCTCGCTCCCATGATGAACTGGATCTTGGCCAAAGCCTGGACGCCTTCCATTGCGTGGGCTCGATCAAAAGCACTTGGAGAATATTCGATTCTTGCAGCCCCAGAGTCAGGGTCTTTATACACGCGCCCTGTGTCACGGTCCCGTACGATGGAGATGAAGGAGTTCATGTGCCGGTACTTTAGTGCCTGAAGCTTCCAGTCAAGGCCGTTGTTCCAGTTGAGGAAGGTCAGACACCACGATGGCATCATGACAGTGGTTTCGAGCTTGGCACCGTGGCCATGATTATCGAGATTCTCAAGCGATCCTACAACTGATGTTAAGATGCCACCCTCCCAAGGACGTGTCTCTTCGGGGTATACAGCAGCTACGATATTTACTGGGTGCAGGTACAAATTTCGACCGATGTGTTTGTTCTGTACCTTTGTTAGTCGCTGAAGTCACAAGAATTGAGTATGCTTACGGTCAAGCCACTGTTCTGGAGGATAATTGGAGAAGCCAATGTGCCGGCCGAGATGATCACTCGTTTTGCCCGCACAATGACCGAAGCAGTCACTCGGTCGGTGTCAGGGCCATCTACCCCTCCATTCTTGTTCCGAGACGTCCATCTCCCCTTGACACCCACAGCAGTCTTCTTGGCGCCCACTGTTTCGAACAGAACTTTCTCGACATTGAACCCTTCCGCAAACTTGGCTCCAGCTCGCTGTGCATCTGGAAGCCAGGAAACAACCGGTCCCTGTTTCTCTGCTGCTCCGCATCCAAGTGTACAATGGCCGCAGAAATGCTCATTACCTCCAGTGTTTTGTGGCACAGCTTTGTATGTCATACCAAGACGTCGAGCTCCCTCCATCAATACTTCATTGCCATGGTTGTGGCGAATGTGTTTATCACTGACGCCCATTCGGTCACAGACTCGGTCCAACGATTCTTGGAATTCAGTCGAAGTGAAGAGAGGAAGACCACGATCTTTGGACCATTCCTTTCGCACGAATGACTGAGGCTGGAGAGACGCAGACCAATTAATAGTTCCACCACCTCCCCAGTTGCTTCCTGCAATGACAGTTCTACGTCTTGTGAGCGCTAGGATTGCAGATGGGAGGCTGTACTAACATTGAAGCATCATCAGATGAGACAACTCCACCATCAACATACAGATGGACACCTCCGTCCTTCTCAGACATTGGAAGTTGGCTGGGAGCAAAGTAGTATGACCTGTCGACCACGAGGACTTGATGGCCAGCCTCAGCGAGGTTCTTGGCGCAAACAGCTCCTCCACATCCGGATCCAACGATCAGAACATCAGTTTCAAATACCTCGGACCCATCTTCCTTGCCACCTCGTCCAGATTCGAATCCACTCTGGCCAAACTGCTCGAACTTGTACTCGAAATGCTGGCCAGGCTGATAATGATCCGGGATTTTTGGGAAGCCAGTAACGGGATAGAAACTTGGAGAGGTCTTGATCCAGAGGTTCTTTGCTACAAACGTGACTTGCTTATATGCAGCTTGCAAAGCGGGAATGCGAGATGTCCTCCAGGAATTGAGGATCTGAGTCCGAGTTGTGATGGGTTGCTCGTGGAAGGGAGTGATGGAAGAAGTGAATAAGAGAGATCCTACCCTCGAGCTGGACTGGTCAATACTAGCACATGATAATTGAAGACGACTCACTTCAACCCGCTCAACAGAAACGAGAAACCTTTCCTGGCATCTTCTCGACTATATTGCATCAAAGTCCTTTTCACCAATTCATGGAACTCTGGATTGTCACTAGGCTTTTCGGCTAGGAATTCATCGATTTCGACCTCAGACGCGGAATTTGGCACCAGTCGTTGGATTTGATGAATCGCCGTGGAGTATAGTGTATCCGGAATTAGCTCTTCATCAAGAGTGGATGTCGATCCAGCTGATTCCCGCTTGATAGACGGAATGACCGTGTCCATCAAAGCCATCAAAGTTTTCCATTGCGTCTCGTTATAGTAATTTCCAACTGGACCATCCGGAAGAGGAGCAGTGAGAGGAGCTACAACTTTCAAAGCAGTGCTGGTCATCTTGTCCGTGGTTCCAAGCGCGGTCCACAATACTTCCGACCTAGTCGTCGATGTGTAGTGACGTCAAGAAACGGATTTTGAAACAGAAAATATCGAAAAAGGCGTTATGAGTTTCTGACAAGATAGAGAACTTGAGAATGTTTCCAGCTTCCAGGAGAAACACGTATACATGTGATATAGCGCGAGTCCGGTGTTGTCTCGAGGGACCTCGGCCGGCCGGTGGGTTTTACCCCGCTGAACAGATCGTGGGGAAGACAGGGAAAACGCCACGCCGAGGAACCTTTGAGGCCTTGACAGATCATCTCAATCAGTTGTTCATTTATCATTAACATTATTTGCTTGTTGTTTGATTTACTTTCTTTTCTCCATTCGTTCTTCCTTGAGATATCTTCGTTGTGGCTTTTGCAGCCGAACTAGTGCAGTTTTGTCGATCCCCCGGTTCCTAATTGGGAGCTGTCACGAAGATGTGAATAGAAAGTACTCACGGTTTCCACCTCGTTAGCCTAATTGGCAGGTTTACTTTGCCAGAACAATATCCTCTATGAGCAGATTGTCTTAACATGAAGCTCTGTCGGTGGTGTCTGTAACTCGGATCCTGAAACCTCGTTTTGCCGAATGTTTCGCATCTCGGCTCTAAACCTGACAACCCCAAGACGTTTCTTCAAGTGGGAAGTTCTGGAAGCTGCACAGGACTATCAATGAATACCAGTGCGTGTTCGAAGAAGTTGAGACGAAATGATAGATTGGCGAATCACATTAACTACCCTGTCATCGATAAGAATTAACTGGCTCTTGTACGTAGTGATCGATCCTACTGAGAAATCTCAGCTCTCGACGAATCTTCTTGAGCTTATGAAAATAATTTGACATTGCGCAAATTCCGGATTATGCCTCGATGGATCCGGGGAAGTATGCCAGTTGATGAGTATCAGCAATATCGTATGCATGTCCCGGGAGCCAGGCTCTGCACTCCACGAGTGTGAAGTTCTGGCTGGGTAGTGTTTATCCAACGAGCTCGCTTCCGAAGAGCCGTTGAAGCGCTCCTATCATCTTGTTTGCTGTCAGATCTGTCATGTAGATCGCTTTGATGATCTAGCTTGGGGTGCTGGGCTGTATGCACCAGGGGCGGTCCGCAGCAACGTCTTTGGGGAAGGGGGAGGGGGGTTGAAGCCCGTCACTGCGCTTGAAGGGTTGGTAGAACACTCCAATCTTTCGAGTGGGGTTTATTTTCTTTCTTTTCAAGTATCAATTTCGATCCGCGGGCCGGTAACAGGGGTGTTAGAAATCATGAGTCGTGAAACGAGTTAAGGTTTGTCCGTGCCGGCCGTCTCATTCGCCTAATCTCACCTCCTATGCAGACAGATAGATGCTGGTCCCATCGATAGCGAACTGGCAAGCTTTGTAGCTTCAGGGCCCTTTCTTTGATCTCGATTACTGAGCACCGAATACCGACATGGACAGCACCACCGAGTCCCGAGAAGATACGGTTATGAGTATGGATTTAAAAGCAGACAATCAAGGATCTGAAAGTGGTTCAACTCCACCTCCAAGTAATGATATTTCGGTCGGTTTCGTCTCCAAGTGGTTGGATCGAAGCTAACAATCGCCAGTGCCAAAGATGCAAGTTGAAAAAGGTGAAGCTCGCCTATCGATTTTGGAATCTACCAGGACTAATATTGCTGAGATTCGATGCAACAGAAGAAAACCAATATGTGGCAAGTGCGAGTCACTTGGCGTCGAGTGCAATTATCTTGCACGACGGACTGGACCAAGACGCAACAGGTAAATTCAACGATAATCTCTGCCTGAACATGGCTGAAATTGATCCAGGAGGCTTGAAGGAATGCTTCAAGAAATATTTCAACGTCTCGATCGACTTGAGGGTCTTATCGTTACGAACCAGGCGGCACCGCTTCCTTCATTCAGAGCACAATTAGACACGCCCATGGCGACACCATCTCTGCAAATAAACCATCGCGTAACATTCAGTAAGTTCGTCCTCGTTACTGGGGTGTCTTTCTAACCTGTTAGATCCCGTACTGGACCTGGTCAACAAGACATGTCAAATTGCTCGCGAGCAATCAAAAATTAATCCGTATCAGAGTGCTCATGATGATTTACGAACGCTTTTTGCGACTTTGCCGCAAACCGTGTGTGAGCTTCAGGAACAACTATCTATCAAGAGGCATTCCTGGGAGCGAAGCAGTTGGAGTGTGCCTGGTGATAAGGCACGGAGATGGGTGAACTGTGGGTTGACTGCGAGATCTGAAGGACGTTTTCTAACACATCTCTAGATTGGTTTGACAATGTTGGTATCCAGTCTCGGGTTCTGCATCCGCAAAGAGAATTTATCGTCTCGGTTCCAGATTTACTGAAGAATCCACACGTTCGTATCGACTTCGCAACACAGATCGTCTACTACAACCTCCTCTTTTCTGGAATGATGTACCATAAAGATCAAGATCCCGAACAAGGTTCTTATGCCCGACAAATTTATTGTCAATTGCTCTCGCTTATCCCTGAGTGGGAAGCAGAAGCAAAAGGAAGCGAGATGGATTTCCTGGCCCCGTTCTTCACTGTGCGTACAGTCGCGATTTAATGTTCAGCTCTAATGAGACTACAGATATGGGTTGCATTATCATTCTCGGAGCCAGATCTTGCCTATAAAATGCTATCTTATGCTTGCAGAACAGGAACGGCACTTGGTCTATTTCAAGTGGATCACCCAGATAATGTACAGAATCAGGTGGAAGAAGAAACTCCAGAAGCTGCTCTGGACAGAGACCGGACTAGGATGGCCTTCTGGTTCCTGCTGCATTACGATTGTATATTTCGCCTTCGGTACGGGACACCGCCATTAATACAGCCGGGAACTTGGGCAGTCAAAATTCCCAGTGTAGTGGACGACATGGGGAACAAAATGGGATTCGACCCCTTACATTTCATCATTACGACGAAAATCACCCTGGTCATCATGAAGTTCTTTGAAATGTTCGAGAACGATGATATACCGCCTGATGTTGCGCCCAGGGTCTGCACTCTGGTAGACGAGATCAGCTCGATTGCAGCCACTTGGAGACTGGTATGTTTCTCAGCCCTTGAATAAGCTGTATTCTGACCTTTATCAGGAGCGGAATGCTGTCACTGCGACGGACGCAGTGGGAAGGTATCTTTACGTGGATCAACTTCTGAGCTCCTACATCAATATTGTTCTCCTTTGCACATATCGTTCTGAGCTACTGCAGATTCCAGAGCTCAGAAATCATGTTATGAAATCAGCAAGAGGAAGTATTGGTCTCCTCATTCAAATGACCAAGGTCGAACTGGATTCGACTTTTCAGACGTGGTATGCCTAGTTCTCCCAAATTTGTACATGACTAAGTCATCTAGCATGCGATCACAATGGCTTCTATATTCGTTCCTCGCCATCTACCGAACTATACTGCAATCACAAGACCATCCAAAGAGGATATCAGATCTCGAATCGATGGTGTGGTTGGAATCAATGTTGGACAAATGGAGCGATCAACATGAAGAGATCATTCCTTTTCGAGCGGCGATCAATGGCTTGAACACAATCACGCAGGCCAGTATCGAATCGAAGAAGGCGTCTGCGAGTGTGAGCCCTGCTGAGATGAGCCCTCATCCGATGCAACGTGGTCCTCTGACACCCGGACAGATTCTCCCGCCCATTCATTCTTTGGAGCAGAGTGGGTTTCGTTTATATTCACAGCCTCAGCCCTAAAGCTCAATTTGATGTTTACAAAGGACAAATTGTGCATTCTGGGCACCTTTGATACTAGAGCCTTCGTAACACATTTTTTCGACAGAGTGGACATGCAGAAGAGCTCCCCGCCGTCTCTTACAGATCTCATATGCACAGCACGAATTCGAACTCGCCAAGTTGAGATGTTCAAGAGCCGTCGCATCGTTTATTTACATCTAAACTACATCGAGGTAATTCGCTACAATAAGCGAATGTGACGGTGACAGTACATCAGCCACGATTGAAGGCGACAGCCACTCCTCTGCTTACACCCTCTTATACTCACGCCCAGTCCACTGGCACCGCATCCCACTCAAGAGAACTCCTGCATCTGTCCTAGCCCCTCCCTAGCACCCAACCACTTCACCCTCTCCTTGACCCACAACTCCGCCTTGACATCAACATCATCCAACCCCATTCCTCCCTCACCATCCAGTGTACCAGCCTGCACGATGAACAAGCCCTTGAAGTCATCCGCTGTACCTTCTTTGTAGATCTTCGTACCGCATTTCTCGCAAAAATTGATTGTGAGAGTCATGCCGCTGGCATGGGGGACCGAGAAGGATCGCATGTTTGAGGAGCCGGAGAGGATTGTGAAAGATATGCTGGGGATGAGGAGGTTTGTGGTGAAGGCGCTGCCGCTGACTTTGTGGCAAGTTACGCAATGGCAGATTGCCTGGGTGGTGTTAGTTTTAAGAGTCAAGGAGATGGTAGAAGGTGCATTACCTGCATTACGGGTGCGCCGGTGAAGGTGTACTTGACATCACCACAGAGACAGGAACCATTCGCCATGATGTTGGTATTGCTATGCTGGGTTTGACTGAGTAAGATATGGATGGAAAAGTTGAGTCTGGGATCGAGGTAGGGCCCCACAGCTAGATGATATACCGCGTGGTGAGCTACAATCCTCCCATGTAGTCTCAAGCAACCCATCGGAATATTATTAATCGATTTCTAGTTACTAAAGCTTTTCTCGATCCATCCTCTGGTCCAATCTGCAATACTTCGGCGTCTTGATCATTTGACCCTCAGCCCGCACCTGGGATGGAAAAGGGAAGAAAGGACCAATGAGCCAATGGCAATGACTCCAAAAGAAAGTGTTGAACCCACTGCCTTCTTTCAAAACTCGAACTTTAGTTCATCGTACTTCTGAACCTGTAGGAAATGGTCTCTCGGTGTGGGCTTACTATATTGTTTAGGTGGTGAGCATGTCAGCATTTACGAATGAGATGCTAAGGCTTACTTTCTGGTGAAGCTTGCCGAAAGGGTCACTAGGTTGTTGCTGACTGTTTTGAGGGCTCTGAAATCAGAATGTCGTGACTGACATGTCACAAGAATCGGGAAGGGCATTTGGGAGATGCATTGTTCTTAGGCTTTGTAGACATGTGGGTAAATGTGTCTCATCTCGAGCTTATTTGGAGGCTAGCTTTGTTTGGCCCTGTAACAAGAAGGACGCTCTAGATAAAACTCCAAGAAGGGATTCTATACTGATTCAATTGTCTAGGTCTAGGTCATAAAATTATTCATTTGCAATAGGTCTACCAAATCTATTGCTCGGTAAAGTACAAAATGCCATGCCATAATACAAACACAGAAAGCAATACACCAAGTGCAAAGCACTCTTCGGCTCTTCCACCCTCCTCATACCCATCATCCCTCTACAATCTCTCAATCATGCTCGGGCGAAACCCGCCTCAACATTCCTCACAAATTCCACAACTTCAAAGCCTAACCTCCTTGCAGTCTTCTCATCCATCTTACTACTTCCCTCGGGTATGCGCACAACGATGCAAGGACAATCCTGCCGGATTTCGACCCCTCCGTACTTACTCAGCTCCTCTCTACCTGCCCGGCTGACATAGACGGTGAGGTCTGGACCGATGATACCACGCCACAGTGTAGCCATCCATTGCCAGTGATCGACTGGTGCGTAGGAGTCGTTGATGGGAATCCGAAGCGCGAAGGTATCGGATGTGCTTAGGGAGAAACCTGCAGGTAGAAGAGCGACGGGGAGGATTCTGGTCTTGGGTTCGGGTGGAGCTTTGGGCTCGTCTGGTGGGGTGGGAGGTGTGGTGGTGATGTATTTAGTTATCTCTTGAGACTTCTTGTGCCATTCGGATATGATGGATAGGTAGTCGATGAACGGGTCTCGCTCTTCGCTATCGGTTGATTTGGGAGCGCTAGCCATTTCCCTGTCTGTTTCTTTTGGCTTTGCATCTGTGCTCCAAGATGTGATGGCGAAGGGTATGTCTTTACTGAGGTATTCAAGAATGAATGATCCAATCTCCGATAGCAAGGCTTTGTCTAGGCCCTCAACTGCGACGACTGCACCACGAATTTCTTGGGCTGGACTTGCAGGACCTGGAGGGGCGAGAGGTGGAGATATCTTGGTGAGTACTTTGATCTTGCTGACGTATGGTATGGTCATAACCATAGCTTCAATACTCTTAGCATGGATCTCACGAGCTTCCGTCCTTGAGTCTGATCTCTGAGAGGCAGTAGTAGAACCCATTTGAGTCTGGAGTGGAGGTAAACGCAGCGATTCGTCAAAGTTGTTTGCGCGAGTCGGGTAAGGATGGCATGGCTGTTGATGTATAGGAGAGTGTGAAGGAGGCGGTCCCATGGACCCAGGTATCGATCCATGACGAGGAAATACACTAGGGCTGGGAAGAGGTTGTCGGTATACTGCTGATCCTGGTGGAGCACCAGCACGAGAGAAGTGTTGAGGAGCTGAATATGCCATTGGGGAGTTTGCAATGTATCCTCGCTGATTTTCTTCGTTGAATCTTCGACGTTTTTGGCCTGGAGATGGACTCAATAGATCCATATCTTCATCGCGTTCGTGATGGGTTTGGAGAGGTTGTGGTGGTATGTATGGTTGTCTGCGGACAAAATGTTGGTGAGGTATAATGCGCGGCGTGTCCATCCTGCTCTGCATTGGGCCTGAGTATTGAGGTATTTCGAACTCGTTCTGAGAAGGAGTGAAGGGAGGTAATGTGCGTTCGGTCCTTGAAGCTGCGGAATATGCTGGCGTGAAGGGTGTTAAAGGAGTACTTGGCGTCGATATGTACCTGCCGTTGCACTTTGGACAGCGTATTGGGTCGTCACCCGATATCGAAGAAGACGAACGCAAGCCGGTTAATTTGCCTGCTCGTCGAGGTTGGTACCGATAGCCTGGATACTGCCTCTGATGACGTTGCTTCTCTTCCTGGCGGAGGTTAGCATTACCTTACACATATCCGGGATGTATTTACTTCAGCAAGTCTCTTCCAGTCGCTCTTTACTTCTGCTGCTTGTTCTCTCCACTGTTCGCCAATGATTTTTGAGATCTCGGGATTTGCAAGTCCAGGATGCTGGGAGACGACCTGGGCCTGGTAATGTTGACGGTAAAGAATGAAAGCTACAAATAACTTAGCTTTCTAGTCTTCATCAAAGGTTCTTTGCGGAAAACCATAAAGAGATGGATCATGTAAGTTCGGAAAACATCTGTCACAACATCGAAATGTCAAAGGATATATTGGTCACGCACCGTTTCGAGGTCGAGGTATCTTGGGATCTGGTTGACAAAGACACACTTGCTCTCTTGTTAGATCTGAAGTTGGAGGTCCGCTGGTGCTGGCACTGTTGAGAGCCAGATCCCCTATTCTTGGTTCGCTCGCACTGTCAGTATTCAATGAGGCAGCTCGCTTTCGTGTCAAACGGGTTCGCGGAGATGTTGAAGTCGGTAGATCGGAGTGCATCTCTGGAAGAACCTGCTTCAGAGAACCACGGCGACTTGAATCGGTCGAGATGCTCACTGGTGACCTTGGAGCGTCCATATTTGAATGGCGCACCTCTGTGGAAACAAGCATCATGACCCTTGGAGTATCTGACGATCCTCGTTGAGATATAGCGTCGAGATACAGGATCTGGAGAAAAGGAAATAGAGGAATGATGCCCTAAAAAGTATGCATGGCCTTCTTGTCGACCTGTTTCTTTGTATGCAATGCCCATTGATGAATAGAAAACAATGATCTTCCCCAGTCAACTTCCCAACATCCAAAAGTCAGCAGTGCCATTATTGGAGGCAGTAGTGTCTTTGTTGTCTCGGGAGAGCCGTCTGGAGACGCATATTCGTAGGCAAGTTTTCTTTGTCCATATAGCATCCGTTCGCAGGAGCAGCGACACTTTTAATCCCACACACCGAAATAAAAGCCCTGGAGACGAGAACAAGCCCCCAGGAAATGCAAATGAAATAGAAATTGATCCTGTGATTGATTAATTTACCCCAACTTTTAATATTCGTACATTTCTAGAGGGAGTTCGCTTGTGGTGGGCTGGTTTTGTTCCGCCCCTACCAGCTCCAAGACAAACGCTCCGAGACATTCCTCAACGCCAAAACCCAGCCAGATTCGAGGACAGCCATACAAAAGCTGGCCCTCATCATGTCGTTCATCTACGAGATAAAACCAGTACCCGTCTCACTGTTCACGATTGCTGCACTGCGCCGAGCATCGATGAACAGATCCTCGCACTCTCCCACATCCATGACATCAATCTGATTGCGACCGCTTACTCGCGCAAGTATGCTGGAAGGCGTGAGGAGTTGCAGTGCATATCTCAAGCTGATTCGCGAACCATGTTCTGCGATCTTGTCCAGCGCTGCTTCTGTGATTGCAAGACCTTCAACGGTAACCCGGATTCGTACGATTCTCTTGATTTCCTCAGGCTCATATGCGTTGGTAGGGATGATCAGGAGACGTGCCAAAAGATCCGGTGGAATTCCATGAGCGGAGACGAGGTCTTCGGTACCACGGATCGTGCACATACCTCTGTTTGAGGCAAGAATGACAATCGGCGAGATGCTCGACTCCAGTGCCTTGTTCAGGTATGTGAAGCATTCGATATCAAGCATGTGGCACTATTTTGTTAGTCAGGTCTGGCCAGAATTCGGAACATACATACCTCATCGATGAATAGGACACCAGGGACGAGTTCAGCAACACCTTGATCGATATATTTGTTGACAACCTTGTTGATCTCGGCACGAAGCTTCTCCGTGATCTCAGTCATCTTTGGCTTCATCAATTGTCCCATCATGCTCATGATATCTTGTCCTCCTTGTGGTCTGGCGTTGGCGATATCCAAATCGTGCAGTGTGACATCCTGGACGATTTCCTTCTTCTTGTGTACTTCTCCTTTTGGTATTGGGACATATTCCTCTGCCTCCAAATCGAACTCCGTTGCATATGCATCAGATCTGCCGACACGTTTGCAAGCTCCAGTATTTGCCTCGATATAGATGACATCTCCAACTGTGACTCTCTCCTTTTGTATGGCTTCGTAGATACTTGGGTCGAGTCGTAGCTTCTTCTGGCCCTTTGCGCTCTTCAGACCGATTAAAAGAGTGCTGATTGTCTTGCCGTAGCTACCAAGGGGATTCTCAGCTTCCTCGGGTGTCAATTCGGTGACCTCTCCTTCGTAGACCTCCTTTGTTTCCCGAACCTTCAAACCAATAGCCCTTCTGAAGTTCTCCATCAAAGCTTCGGTTTTCTTGACCTCGGACGAGTAGATTTCGCTACCGGTGATGGGACAGAATGGGACCTTTGTGCCGAGTTCTTGACTGATTGCGAGGGCGAGTGCTGTCTTTCCAGTACCTGGTCCTCCCGCGAGTAATATTGCTCTGCCAGCCATTTTCTGTGCTCGAATGAGGTCGACGACAACACCACAGGCCTTTGAAGTTAGCTAGGTTTGGCAATGGCATCAGAGATCTTACCTCTCGCGCAGCGACCTGACCAACGAATCCATTTGCCTGTCTTTCAGCAGTACCATCAGGCCGTAGACCTAAGCCCTTGATATGTGTATGCGCTGCGGTCCGACTGTCGCGGGCGTTGCCCTTGACTTCGCTGATCTGGACCATGTCGAAAGGGAGATTTGGGATCGATAGGGTGGAATGGGTCGCGAAAGAAGCTGTAAATGATGATTTTTCAGAAGATTGCGATTGAAAAACACGTCAAACAGTCATTAATCATAACAGGATGAGCTTCGTCGCAGAGTCTCAACGCGTAAAGCCTTAAGAATCGAAGCGATGGAAAAAATAAGGCTGCACGTGACGAGGCTGAACTCGAGAATGAAGCTTCAGCAGTTTCCAGAAGAAAAGACGAAAACTGAAGGCTCAGCTTAACTCCTTGTGATGTTGAAATCAAGCATACTTTAATGATACTACTTGTACTTCAGTCTAACTTTTATCTTCTTATAATTTTGGGCCTCGAAGAGCTTGGCATCGGGAATACCGAGTTTTTCTATCAATGTCAACATGCTCATAAGCTTGCAGTCTGTCTTCAGCCTCTGCTCAACATCAAAGACAATTCTCAAGGCTACTTTTCATTGACTAACTAGTCACTATCTTACACATTTTCCGTCCATAATCCAAAAACTCCACGTCAAATGCTATCAATTGGCCTCCTGTCCAGTAAGTGCAACGTCAAAGACAAGGCAAGTCAAAGGTCAATAGCACGCTTAGGATCCGTACGAATCAACCGATTATCGTAGCAACAAAGTAAAGAAGCGGGAAGGTTGAGAACTCTGAAGTGTCTGTGTCAACTCATCTGGTCTCATCCAAGCAAGCATCTGGAAAAGTCGAAATAACCTTTGCGAGTCATGGTGTCAAATCGCCGGTATTGATATCATGTCAAGCAAGAGTTCAATGCACGAGGTCGGGTCAGTCTCGATATCATCGCCAAGTCAGACGGCCATCGAAAAATGAAAATAGTACCAGTGTCAGGTTCAAGTGCATGCAGGCATGTCAGATGGATCCGTAGTAACATCATGGTCTCAGTGCAATCTTAGGCAGGGATATATGCAAAATCATGCGCGTCATGGAGTCAAGAAGGTGTCGTGTCCGGCATTCGAGTCATTCATGTCGTCAGTTACGAGGTTCCAGGAGGCTTCGAAGGATCACCACCTCCTTTAGCTTGTTGTGCTGCAATTGCTTGATACCACAGAGCAACATAGTTTTGATAGCCGCCATCTACGATTATTAGTTGCTGTTCGCTGAGAGTAGGTGTGAATGTCTTACATGCAGCATATGGATCTTCTCCTCCGGCAGCGGGTGCTGCTTGAGGTGCCTGTTGTGCAGATTGACCTTGGGGTTGTGAATAGGATTGTTGTGAGTAAGAGCGATCGCCATAATCATTACGATTTCCACCTCCACCTCCACGACCAGTCTTTGCAGCCTGTTTAAGGTTAGTTGCAGCGCTACAATGCGATTCTAGTAAACTTACAACTGCTTCGACCTTGTCTTCAATGGCACGCTTGGCAGCTGCAATAGCATCTCGAGATCCAACCAAACCAATCTCGCGATCGGTCTCTCCGGCTTGCTTTGGTGAGACGTTGATCTTGCAGCCTGTAGTTGCTTGAATGTCCTTGATCGTCTCTCCTCCTTTGCCAATGATCATACCGACTGCTTCCGATGGAACGTAGATTGAATCATTGCTAGTATCGCCTCCACCAGGAGCTGCATTTCCATATCCACTACCATGACCAGCATCCCGACCTGGAACCCTGGCGGGTGGGCCTTGCTTTTCATTGTTGGTCTTGCTATCACTCTCGACAATCTCCATAATCAGGTCCTTGGCGCGGGCTGCGGCTTCTCTTGAACCGATCAAGTTGACTGGTCGAAGGCCATTGACACTCTTCTGCTCGCCGACGATATTGACATGGCATCCACTTCGTTCTTGAAGATCTCGAATAGTTTCACCACCTCGCCCGATAATGAGTCCGACTGTTCGGTCAGGCACCATGATCTGCATGCTATCCTCTCCATCTCTCAAGGCGGGTTGATGGGATGCACCACGAACAGGAGGAGCTTCTCGAGCTCTCTCTGCAGCAGCACGAGCATTTGCAGCCATGCCACTGTCGTCGATGATGCGATTGATCTCTGCCTTGGCCTTTGCACGATTTGCTCGGGATCCTGTAATCTTGCACTCTCGATATGGTCCCGTCTCATCTTGCCCAGTGATAAATTGAACTCTACATCCAGTATCCGACTCCACACGTCGCAGATTCTCTCCCTGTCTGCCAATGATCAACCCGACCAGATTTGACTCGATTTGAATTGACTCTACTGCGCTATCATCACCACCCCTCTGTGGGGAGCGATAGCCAGCAGCTTGTGGCGAGAAACCACCAGGACCTCTGCCTCTTGGACCGGGGGAGAACGAACGCTCACGGTACTCGCGGGCAGCTGGAGCTCTCTCGCCGCGTCTTTCATCTCTGTATGGGTTGAAGTTGTCGCGGAAGGCTTCACGGCGCGCAGGTGGGGATCGGGATCGAGATCTTGATGTTTGATATGGTCTTCCAGGAGCTTGTTGAGGCATTGGAGCGTACGAAGGAGGTCGATCGTAGGACCCGGGCTGGGCGCCTTTCTGCGCAGCAATTACCTTTGCCTTCGCAATGGCTTCAGCAATGCTGACGGTTCCAGAGTTGACAGGCTTGATGTTGCTGAGGTCTACACTGCCAGAGTTGGAGGGTTGGGGCAAAGGGTAGCTGCTTTGCGGCGCATATGGATTCTGCTGCTGGGGAGGGGGTTGCTGATAAGCAGGCTGTTGAGCTTGAGGTGCATTATTGTTCTGAGCAGCTTGAAGGTGTTAGCAGGCATTTCCATTGTTTGAAGGCATAGCGCAGACCGAGAGCGGCCAGAATAGCAGCGATGTTGGGTTGCTGGTCCCCCATGGTGAGAATCTCGAAGGATTAGTCGAAAGATTCTCTAAGTGCAAACAGGTAGAATCGTCTTCGAAGATGCGAAAGTAAGTTCGAGTAAAGTCAAAGTTGCAGACTGTAAACTGGAATTGAGGTTCGTGGTTGTATGCAGAGTCGAGGCGCATCGATTTTCAGTTTTCAAGCTTAAAGGATTGACAAGGCCAAGAAGAAACGAGCTAGCCTAATCCGGCATCCTAGCTGACAACAGACGACGTCTCATCCAAAGCTTCACAGCCTTCAACGAACAACGAAAGAAGACAAAGTCCACGACTTTCTGAACTTTTGGCAATGGTTTATTACCTTCTGGTGTACTCATGGCTAGGAATACCTACACCAAAAGGGCATGATAATGGCGCCCTGGACATCATAACTCGTTTAAGGAGCCATCCGTTTAGATATGTTGATAGTATAGTCATGCAGTGATTCGGGCGTACAAGTCAAGTCACAGAAAGCTCTGCGAATCGTACATGCTTGAGTATCATCATCGACACTGCCTTGCTGTTCTTACATGCTTTCATCCTTCATACGCGTGCTGCTCTTTGCTGCTTGTCTGCTCTTTTGAAATGATTTCTACTTCGTCGCTCCTTTGCTTCTGGATGCCATTCGAATTCTTGCAAATTAAGCTATGCATTACGGAAGAGCTTCTATCTTGCGAAACGAGTCGGCTCAGGAGTCTACCCAGGAAGATCATGACCATGCCTGAGAAGTCTGCCCTTAAACTTTGTTCGTCTTAGAAGTCTGTCCGTGTCTGATGTTGCTATCGCGCTCATAAAATAGAAGTATGCGAATCATAAAATCTACATTTGGCTTCGTGATCATATTCTGCTCATAAGTGATGCTTTAGGAGTTAATACCTGACCGTGTGTTCCCAAAGTCTCTGTTTCATACTGGTCCAAATCTGCTTTGTGACGCTAATTTGTCTACAACGTCAACATCCTAAAAGGCAGCAGACTACCTTCAAGCAGTCAGAGACTGTTCAGAATGCAGACTACTCATCAAGCATTCTAGGAAGCTCTTATGATTGTATCTGCACTCCAATGGAGGTCACTTTCTCTCAAAGGTGGAGGTATGTTGGACTTGTTGAACACACACCGATCACTCCTTTGTTTTAAAATCATACACTTGAGCAATGCTGCAACGGATCGGCTCTTGTAGATAGTGCAAAGTACCAACAGCATCTTCTCCTTGTGCCAGTGGGAGTATGCTACTCGCCACGACCAAAGTGATCCCAGCTCCATAGCAAAGTATGGTTCTCCCAGAACAATCTGCAACATTCTACTCCATGCTGCAGGGGAATAGAGACTGTCCTGGATTATGCCCTCGAGCAGACAGACTCAGACGGCCAGTCAAGAAGCTTTCATGTCTACTGAGTCCCAGCTCAACGCAGCCCTTTCTGTCACGAAACCAATGAGATCATAAACGCTCCTTAAATGAAGCAGCCTGCTGCCTATCGGTAATGTCACGCCTTGTGGTTGAAAATCAACAGAGCTATGTTAGCGTGCCTCGAAGCGAGGGGCTATAGACCAAACCGTCCTCCAAAGTTCAGCCTCCTCCTCCCCATCTCCCGCAACCTCGAGAACACTACCACACGACTGTACAACATCAACTTCATTCAAAAAGATTAGTTTGAGTCAAGTCAAGATGGTAAGTCTCGAGGAACAGTCTCCAGTGGCCCAAGCTTGTCAGTCGCGCAAGAACGGCGACCCATATTTTTCTCCCGCTCAACTTCGCTATCGCACCACCTTTCTCCAAACACCACAAAATTTTCTCCCAATTATCTGTGATCTCTCATTGACCACATTCAGGAGCTCTTCAACGGCCAGTTGCATCAGCAACAGCCTGGAGGTCATCCTAACGCGTTGGTAACCCCGCTGCGCGATTCTCCTCGTGTTGATTTACCTTCGATTCCCCAAACTTCGGTCAATCCCTCACCTCCGACCACCACAAACCACATCTACCCCCACCCATACTCCAAATATCGTGTGTATTCCTCATCGGAAGACGACGACGATCTACCTCCTCGTCCTAAAGTTCCCCGAACTCACGCCTCCTCACATCCACACGCCAACTCGCGCGCGTACTCTTCCTCAGAAGACGACGATCTACCTCCTCGCCCTAGAGGTTCGCGAAACAAGGCAAACTCAAAGCCTCCTCAGGTTGGCCTCGATCGTTCTCCTTCGCCACCTAGAGAGAATAGTCATCTCGTACTGCGAGACTGGGAGTAAGTACCACGCATCCTAGACCATCCTCTGCCAATGCTAACACAATGTAGCTTTGCCGACTTTCACAAGTTTCTATGGGAGAACGAACTTGACGGTACGACATCATCTTTCAACAACACATCCACCCACTACGGAATGGCCCAGCAACTTTTACATCTTTTGACTAACCTTCGATCAGCCAATCGCAATATCCAGTGGTTCGTCGTCCCAAACGACATGTACTGGCCTTGGTTAGACGAAACACAAGCACATCGGCAACTCTTTAACGCCGAAACAAACGATATTTGGAAGCAGGATAAGTCTCCCTTGGCCATGCCCAGAGAACCACAGATGGATGTAGAGGATCTCGAAGAGGGATCGAGTGACAAGCTTGCTAATGGCAAGCCTCAAGATCTTGAGGAGGTGACCGGTGACGAGCTTGCTGATGACATGTCTCAAGGTCTTGACCCCAGAGGATTGTTCTCGGTCTACAGTTACAGACTCATCACCCGGCAGCTTTCGCAAGCCCAGATCGCTCTTGAGAAGAGCACGGAAGCTTCACTGGTCAACAAAATCTATGAAAAGTTCCGCGATGATAGCAAGATGTGGCCAATGGCAAGTTAACCTCTAACACTGTCTTGAATGTCCTGACAATTTTTAGGGAATCGACTTCAAGATCTTCTGTCGCTCTGAACGTCTCGGTCTTCAAAACACACCCGTTGTCCCCTTCAATTTGCTTGGAACAATCACCGCAGCTAGAAGCTTCGTTGCGAGCGAGAAGATGATGCGCAAGCTCGGTCTTTTGGAATTGTGCTGTGAGTATTCTCTTCCTTGCGTGCCGACATCTCTAATTCTGCCAGCTGTCTTTGAACTCCCTCCCGTCTCGACCAGTGCCGACCTTGCAAAGATTGCATACGCTTTCTACAAGGGCGAGGAAGTTCCCGAGAACGTCGATTCATTGCCCAACTCTCCCGATGCCATTCCCAAGGAGTTCGTTATCCACGAAGATGGTCGCAGTGATAGAGCCAAGGTCATTGCCGAAAAGCCTCTTGCTGATGAGAGATTGCAAATCTTCCTTCAAGATGTCTTGATCTCTAATCACCTTGAGCAAGTCCTCACTGAGAAGAGAACTACGATGACTGGCAATATGCGTGTACACCATAACTCAAGTTATGCCGATGTGAAGGAGAAGTTGAAGGCTCATGAGCGAACTGTTGGCAAGACAGACATTCAGCAAACTCCGGAAGACTGCGAGAAGCGCCAGAGATTGAGACGCAAGGCTTGGTGGGGGAACTACTATGCAGTTATTGCCAGACTTGAACAAGAATTCGCCAAGGCAGACAAGGCTATCGACGAAGCAGAGTTTACAATTCATGAAGTAACAGGCTTGAGATTGGATGGTACGGCTGGAATGTCTCAGGATGCTGCAGATAACGAGAGCACCACGGAGGTCGGAGAAGACATCAATGAGCCCGCTGAGAGTGTCAGTGCTGCTGTAGATGTTGGTGAAGGCTCCAGTTCACAAGTCATGGAGTCTCAGACAACTGAAGACCAAACCAGCAATGTCGCCACGTCGAAGAAGTCTAAGGGCAAGGGAAAGAGCAAGAAGCGCAAGACTGTAGCTACTTCTGCGGATGACAATACTCCTGCTGGAGAATCGTCAACGATCTTACAACCATCAGCTCCTGATGCCACGACCAACATTTCTGCTGAGGTTGAGATCGTTCCTCAAGTAGCTACGACCGCTGCTGCACCACAACTATCACCCGAAGTTGCTATTGAAGGATCTTCAAGCGCGGCTCCATCGACTGCCCAGCCTTCTGCTCCATCCATCACACAAGTTGAGGGAAAGAGCAAGAAGAACAAGAAGAAGAAGAAGAAGGGTCCAGATGCTCAAGCTGCTGACACTACTTCTGCTTCAGGCAAATCAAACAATGTCAAGGCTTCCGAAACCACTCCTAAGCCAATGCCTTCACCTCAACCTACTCAGAAGGCTGCTTCTGCTTCAGGACAACCTGTCAAGAAGCCAATTGAGACATCTACCCAAGAGACTAATACCTCGGGCGTCACTGTCGGTCTCGAAGCTCTGGGTATCACTTTACCTGTGGATGCTGAGGACGGTGCTTGGGAGACAGTTAAGCCTCGCGCTGCTCAAAAGGGCAAGGTGAACGTATCGACAGCCAAGGTCGGCCGAGGTGGTTTGAAGACTTCGGTTTCTCGTGCTCAAGACAATCAACCACATTCACAGCAAGCATCAAGAGTTGTCAGCCCTCTTACGAAGACTGACCCACCTGCAAAGACTACTTCTGCTCCAAAGACAGTCGCTCCGCCCAAGGATGTCCGAATCTTCGATCCAAATGAATATCCTGCGATGCCAACACCGTCGAACAAGGGTAAGGCTCAAGGCAAGGATGCTCATGATTCGAAGCCCGTCTCTACACCCGAGTCAACAACATCTGCAATGGTTGCTCCTGTCATCCCCACCATTCCCAGGGTGACTTCTGGCACTATCACACCTGCACCAGAAATTGATTCAGACCCTGAGGATTTGTACGGAGCTTCTCCACCAAGAAAGACCCGTACTACTGCCGCATCCGATGCAGTCAGCCTTGAGGTCGCCAAATCCACGAAGGACACCGACGATTCTTCTGCAGAATCCCAAGGTAAAAACAAGCCAGCTATTCCAAAATCCAGCGTACAAGTTACGGAGGACGAAAAGACATCGGTCACTGCCGTCAAGGATAGTACCAACGCTCAGAAGCCAAGTACTGCGCCAACCAAGGACAAGAATGTTTCTATCTCCATGGATGTTGCTCAGGTCGGCAACAAGCAAGCAGATCCAAAGTCCGCTGCACCAGCTGGCAACAAGAAGACTGCTCCTGGTCCCAAGGGCAAGGGCAAGGCAACTTCTACAGTGACTACGTCCAATGTAGCCACTGGTTCCAATGTGTCTAAGGATAAGACTGCTGTCCCTTCTGCTTCGAAGTTCGATGTAACTCCAGCAAATACAGCATCGTCCAATCAACCCAAGGCAAAGGGTAAGACTGGCGGTACGAATGCCAAGTCTTCTGACACTCCATCCTCCGCATCGGCCTCAGCTGTTGATACTTCGAAGTTGTCTGCAGACACTGGTACTGCGGTCTCGGACACATCACACAAGAAGACGATCCACAAGTTGAGACGCCCGAAGACCAAGGGCCCGGGTTCAGGTCGAGGCCAGGAGAAGTCTGAAGTGTTCACAGCCGACTTCAAGGAGCCTGCAATTAGTGACAAGGCTGTTGCTTCCTCCACAGATGCATCAAAGCAAGGCTCGATTCAGCAGAGCAGTCCGGTCGATCAGACACCTGTCAAGAACGTCTCGCCCGCTGCGGAGGTCAAGCCAGCCACCGAACATATCTCCATCGTTCCAGAACTGCCAATTAAGCAGCCTGCCGAGAAGACAAAGGAGGCTCCTGTCCCTTGGGACCTCGCCTGGGCCGATTTGGTGTCTCCTACCAAGCCTGGATCTCTCAGAAAGCGTCGCTGCTCCGTTGACCTTAGCCGGGATGATGCTAATCAGTCACCTCTTCGTCGCAGTAGCATCTCCACCGGTCATGCAAGCGAACAGAGAGTTCTACAGTTTGGACAGCTTCCAAACCTTACTATGAGCTCATCTACCGATAGTGATGATCCCTTTGTCACTGTAGACACCGAGAAGGGTGCCGATTCTCAACAGAAGGATCTCGACGTTTCTTTCACATCCTCTGGTACTGATGAGAAATCTCGTGCATCTACTGAAGCTGATGTTACTCCTCGGACCGAATTGATGCTCACTCCGGCTTCCCCAGACAGCTATAATGGTGAACCTTACGTCAACAAGGAGGGAAATGTGGTAACCTTGTTCAGACGTGATGCTGAGATATCCAACTTCCCTGGACAAAAGCATCACCAAAGTACTACCTCTGGACCTGCTTATGGCAACCAATCTGCTGCTACGGCATCCAATCCCATCCCAGGTCGATCTGGCTATTCTTCTGGTCGATCTGGTCATACTGGCTTCAATACTGGTCAAGGCTCTCACAGCCATCCACCACCAGCTGTCTACGCTCCTTCACAGGCTACTGGACACGTCGTTCACCAAGGAGGTCAACAAGGATCGTCCACTTCATCTCTTGGAAGTGATCTGAAGGGTAAGAGTCCAGAGGTTGATACGCAAGGTGGCATCGCTAGTCAAGGTCTTTCACCCATCCCTGAGGCTTCTATCAGCTCTGAAGTTGATTCTCAAGAGGAAGGTGATCATAATCCACCAACCACCTGCACCTTCTGCCAGCAAGTCAAGGTCCCCACTGCGGCACACCCATTCATTTTCTGTCCGTTGTGTGGTGTCTATCCTGGCTCACCTTTCTATTGCTCCAAGGCTTGCCTTTTGGCCAATGCTTGGGAACATAGTCAGGTTTGCCGTCATGTTCCACCATACATTGCCAATACGAACACCGACTTTGGTCCTACGTACCGCATGGAGACCTTCCCTATGAACAACCTATACTACCTGCCTGATTCTGCAGAGAAATATCGACAGAAGATGTTCGCTATGTTCTACAAGTTCGGTGCGGTTCCTGATATTTGTGCTGCTCATTTACAGAAGTGGCCAAGTGTTGACTGGACCCGAATTTTGCCATCAACACAACAGGCGGGAGTTGGTGATTACCACATCTTCAAGTCTCAATCTACTCATACTGGACCGAACATGTCTCGGAGCCATGTGATCTGCGTAAGTCTACTCCAATGGATTTTTTGTGCATGGCTAACTTATTAAGACCATCAAATTCCCTCTCCGTGAAGGAATTGGATACAAGCTTATGATCACCCGTGCTCTGAACGTCGCTCTGGTCACCAATGACTCCAATGTGGTCCACTTCCTGTATAGAGTCTTACGTTCGGTACTTACGGATTCTCATCATTTCAATAGCTTTGGAGCTCTCGAGCCCCAAAGAGTTGTTTTGATGGAATTCAAGTCTCAGTTTTACAAGGAGTTCGGTGTCCTGTTTAATGACGGCGAGCCCCAGATGGACATCCGCTTCGCCTGGAAGCAGGTTGATCCTACTATCCTCGGAATCGAAGGTCAATTAGGTGTTCTTCAATACTGGTTAAACATGGTCCTCACCGATGGATAACTGGTTCCAGGACTGCAATCTCAATCTTGATTCACGGCATAGCTTTGCTACCTTCTGGATCTTGGTTGGGTAAAGTCTCCTACAAATCTCCTTTACGACGAAATGCCTTTCTTTAACTCGACGTTGTTGGCTTCCACGGAGTTCACACAGCGAAAGATACCCAAATCTCCCTTTGATGTTTGTTTTTCCTTTTGCTTCAGGCGTACAGACGTTGGATGGCGTTCAACTGGTCATTTGGGGTGCATTGTGGTGGATCAGATTCTCAGGTTTAGACTCGTAGATGATGTTTTGCTTTCGTTCGTTGGTGGATTTTCTTATTGATGGATGAAGGGGCGAAGCTTGTTTGGCTGGCTGCTCTTTCAGCGATATTATGATGATTCATGAGATTTGATGGTGGGGCGTGTATAATAGTCCGAGAGAAAGTCCCCATATCTCATACTTCATGGTACTAAAAGTGTAGATAATAAAGGCTTTTCAAGCAAATAATCTGCAGGTGCTGTGACGTTCGAATGTGATGAGTACTTGGGGAACTAGGCAAGTGACTGAGGACTCGGTCAACTAATCGTGAAATTATATCTGCTTTCTTGGGGGCAATACGTGCTCCGAATCGCAGGTATTGAAGAGGACAGAACTAATACTTGAGCATCGGGGATGCGGCGCTGAGCTACTGCAGACATTGAGTCGTGGCTCCTGAGCCGATCGATTCAACTGGGTCGGAAAGAACACACTTTGAGAATGTCACAATGCTCAAAGTCAAAGTCAAATGTCTCTTCGATTCATGGACGCCATGGTTATCCCCAAAATCAGACCAAGCCATTCCCTCCCATTCCATTCATAATCCCAAACGCCAATTCTCAATACCTCGTATACCACCCTTCCCTCCAGCCCAGTTCCAGAATCCCTCAGTTGCCAGGCCATCAACCCACCTCACTCCTTCTTCTCCCCCTCAACAACCTGATCGAACTTCGGCTCATTCAACGCCTCCAAATTCGGTCTACCAAGCAGACTGGCACGCGACATAGTCCGACGACGAATGAAATCAATCGACTTCTTCCGCTCATCCTTGATCGACTCACGACGTTGACGTGCTTGCTCGAGAGACAGGGGTGGTGCGTCAGTTTGGAGTTGGGTGGCAATTGCGGCGACTTGGTTATCGTTGAGGACTTCGGATTTGATTTCGGCTTCAGTGAGGCTTTTGGACTTGAGAGCCGGCTTTGGGGCGGGTAGGAAGCAGGGGAACTAGGACGGAAGGTGAGTGAATGGTTAGATAGATTTGAGAAACGAGGTGAGGTAGAAAGGAGAGGGGGATGGGAGGAGGTAAGGTGAATATAGACAGATACCTTCTCGGCTTCGGACTGGATGTGAAGGGGAGCTGGTCGATGCTTGCGAGGAGTGCCTGTTGAGTCGCTGGAGACCTTGATGCTTGGAGGACCGGCGGGCGCCTCATCTATAATGGGAGGTATTAGCATATATCTATGAGTAACTTGCGAGCAATTCGACCAGAACAACACCTACTCTCATCATTGACCGAAACCGACATCGAGGCTAGCTGGGAGGTAGGTGGAAGGGTTGGAGAATCGGGAGGAGTTTCTGGATCGGTGGGAATCATTGTTGCTAGCTTTCAAATGATGTGTTTGGTCTGTGTCGAGTTCGAAAAGAGGTGGTTGTGGTTGTGGTTGACTTCGGAGACGTTGTGTGTTGTGTTTGTTCTGAGTGAGATCGCGTAGGTTCATGTTTGGGCGGAAGATATGTTGACGCGGCGGCGCGAGTGTGCCAAGACTCTGGTAATTCGAGTTCATCAGATCATGTGAATCAATATCCGTCAATTCGAGTCTTCCCAGGCAGGTTTGCTCGAATCGAATTCGGTAAATTCGGAGTGTCCGTAAGCGGAGATTGGGACAGCGACAGTACTTGAAGCGAGGATTCTGGATGAACTTGGATTATACATCGAATTTAAGTCTGAAGGATTGTGATCAAGCATAGCTGGATCTAATAAAGGCAAGAGTGTGCAAACGTCTGTTCTGATTGGAAGTCACAAGTAGCAGATGTGTATGAAATTCCGTCCGCTTAGTGAAGGGGCTCTCTTGTAGGTCTGGTCTCGTAGATCCTATATCCGTACTTTCGGATTCTATATAGCCACATCACAGGGAGCGACAATTAACGAACAGAAGACTTGCTCGGAGTCTTTGTCAGCGGTAAGTGCTGTTCCTCCTAGATATGACCAGATTAAAGAAGGAGCACTTGCTTCTGCTCGATGATTCGACATTGCTAGAATATAGCCAACCCCATATAGACGACAAGATAAAACAGCAGCATATGTGGTACCAAAGAAGTTCAAGAGGAAGTCTTTAAGATGTCGCAAGTGGTTTCTAATTCTCATACCAATTTAGCTTAGCAAGCATAAGTAAGAAGCTGCAAAGAAAGCAAGCTGCCGGCCAAGGCGACCACAATTTGAAGTCCCAGATGAACTGAATTGAAACACTACTAATGTAGTCGAGAGCTCATTGTATGGTAGCAAGAGAGCCCTGGAGTATTGGAAGACTTAGAAGCAGCTATGCTCTTCTGGATGTTTTACCCAGCCAGTCGAAGCTAGAGGAGCAGAAGGATACTTTGTCCAGCTCATCAACAGGAGTGATAGACGCCACCAAGGAATTTTAAAAGCAAACAAGTGTATAAATTATCCATTCCATCCCTAGGATGCAGATAGTAGATCCTCAAAGGGTGATGGAGAGAGAGTCCTCGAAAGAATGCTGTCGTCGCATCCCGGCCCGGAAGTAGCCGCCCCCTGCACGCTAATCCCTTCTCAAAAAATTATTTCCCAAAACCTTCCCTACCACATCATCACCAGCATCACCATCACACGACTCTTCAAATCACCACCCACACAATCCAACTATGATTCAAAGAACCCTCCTCCGTCAATCCCGAGTCCTGAGCTCCAGCGTCCGCTCAGCAGCACCAAGAACATCCCTCGCTCGCCCCCAATTCAGACCTGCGCCCACAGCACTGGGAGTATCGCGGCAGGCGGCAATAAGATGGTATAGCTCTGAGCCTGAAGCGAAGAAGGATGAGGAGGTGAAGAAGGATGAGAAGAGCGAGGGTGAGGATCCGGCAAAGAAGGAGTTGGAGGCGAAGAATAAGGAGATTTTGGAATTGAAGGTTAGTTGCGCCACTGAAACCCTTCTCAGTGCTGGTATTGCCATGCATTTTGTCTGGCCCACTGCTCACACGCTGCATTACAGGACAGATATCTCCGCTCCGTCGCGGAATTCCGTAACCTCCAAGAACGAACAAAACGAGACATGCAATCCGCCAAAGACTTCGCCATCCAGAAATTCGCCAAGGACCTCGTCGAAAGCGTCGATAACCTCGACCGGGCACTTGCCATGGTTCCGGAGGAGAAGCTCAACGCAGAGCAGAAGAATGAGCATCTGAAAGATCTGCTGGCGCTCTATGATGGCTTGAAGATGACTGAGAGCATCTTGATGAATACGTTGAAGAAACATGGCCTGGAGAGATTCGATCCGAGTGTTGAGGCCGAGAAGTTCAACCCGAATGAGCATGAGGCGACGTTCATGACGCCGATGCAGGGGAAGGAGGATAATACGGTGTTCTTGACGCAGCAGAAGGGGTTTAAGCTTAATGGAAGGATATTGCGAGCTGCTAAGGTCGGCGTGGTGAAGAACTCATAGAGTTCCACCACTTGTATGATGGAGAGGGACTGTACGAAACGAACTTGTCTGGCATCTTAGACGTCATTCATACCGGGTGGGAATATTGTGTATTATGTACGAATAGGCGGGAAAGATTGGAGGCGTTGGATTTCGATTGTTCGATATTTGGTGTATGACACACAAACTCACTGCTCCTCTCAATGGCGGTAGAAAAAGCTCGCTTGCATTTGTATAGGGGTTTGCAAGGCTTTGAATGGCATGTAGGCGGGAATTGTAGACTCAGGGATGGGTTTATAAGGATCTTTATTATCTAATGTACAAAATCTGCATGTGCGGTCTTTCGCCATGCTTCAAGTCAAGCTTTTGCGTTTGGTGATGCAATTTTGGTCCTAAAGAAAAGGTCTCTGTCTGCTGAGAGCAGGATCTTCTCCTAGACCTCGAATCGGGATCTGCTGGAAACAAATCAGAGCAGTGTACCTTCTCTTCTATCTTTCGAGGAGAGGACCAAGACGGAACACGGGAGAGTGAGACGGGCATTGCCTCTGTTGCGTTGTGCAAGTAAACAAACGTTAATGAGGGGGGAAATAGAAGAAACAGCAAGCAGAGAATTCAAATAGTATCAGCATACAATATCCATCCAGAATCGAGCAATCCTCCACCACCAACCTCCCGGATATCGATTCAGCAAGCAGAACTCAACCTCCGTCTGCAATCGAGCTCACGACAGACCAAACTGCGCTCTCAAATCCCGGCCAGAAGTCTCCCGCTTGGGAACCAGACCCGGCAAATCACTAACAGAACTCACCCCCAACGCACCAAGCAACTGTTCCTTCTTAATCTGCAACTCCCGCATCTCCTCCAGAATCTCCTGATGTTCCTCATCGATTCTCTTCTGGAACTGCTTCGTCTTATTAAGCGCCGTCTCCTCTCTCTCGATCTCCTCGCGTAGGTACCGATGATACTGTGTGCGTCTTCTGAGTCTCGGCTTAGGTGGAGAGCGGGGTGAGTATGAGCCGTCGAATTGGTTGTCTGGAAAGGTGTCGGTGGGTGGAGTGGGCGTGGAGGGTGGTGGTGTGGAGATGTCTTCGGGAGGAGGGAGGGAGGAGAGGCGGTCTTGGAGGAAGAAGACTTCGCGGCCGAGGTGGATACGTTGTTCTGCTGTGGCTTTGGCGGCGTCGGCTTTGCGGAAGAGCTGGGCGGTGTCGTTTTCGAGTTTGGTGCGGAGGATTGAGATTTTGTGGCGGGTGCCTTCGTAGATTTGCTCGCCGGTTTGGAAATCGCCGAGTTGGGGTGCGATGTTGAGGATGCCGTTTTCCTGGGAGGTGTTAGTACTAGTGAGTGGGTTTGAGGAGGACTTACGGAGTTGAAGATTTCGGGCGTTGACGTGATACTGGATTGGGGGTTGTATGTTCGGCCGTTGTTGAAGGCTTGTAGATCGAGCTCAATGGCTGTTTGTGGGTAACTGTAGGAGAATACAGCGGGTGGTCTGACTACATTGACACCTGGAGATATTAGAGATGGCTTTGGAAAATGGAAGAACCCCACCTTGAGGAGTATGTAAGACTTGAGGGTGTGGATCGTTCTCATAAAGTCCAGAGAGTACACTTCCAGTCTCCATATCATATTGTAATTGAGGACGAGCTTGGAATGGAATGCCAGCCTGATATCGAGGATCTGGAGAAGGAAGCTTGGGCTAGAATTTGTCAATTTTGTGTGCTTGAAAAACGGAGGAGACTTACGCCTGGGATAAATGGCATCTCTTCATATCGTTCTCCAGTTCCACTACCAACAGCCCAACGAGAAAATGTAGCAGGAGTAATGCGGTACAGACGAGGATCACCCTCACCATCCTGCTCATCAGACACTGTCTCGGTATATTGACTATAGAACTCATCCTGTTCCTCAAGATTCATGATTCGCGGACCTCTATCTGGACTCTTGTGTAGATCAGGAAGATGAGGAGCTTCGTCGTCGCCACTCTCAGAGGCATTGTATGCATCAGCTACATCACCTTCACTGTCAGGATCGACCCATCGTCCACGAATCTTGATATAGCCGAAATTAGACCAGACCATATCGCCCTTATAGTGATTAGTTCCGATGATGGGAGGGAATTGACGAAGATGTTCCTTGAAAGTGACGTTTGAAAGAGTGGGCTTGAAGGGGTCGTAGGGAACGAATGGAATGTTGACTCTTGGCTGCTCATCAACGGGATCCCAGAAGAATGTGGTACATCTCGGTAGACTTGTCAAGTTAGCGATATCAAGATAAGGTGAGGAGACTTGCGATTGGATAGAGTGGCGTCTTGAGACGAGCTCTAGTTGAAGTCGGCGTTGATCGTCAAAACTCCGACTCGGGTAAGCATAGAGTGCAGAGTGTAGAGGGTCATTTTGTACAGTATCCTTGGCTTGTATGAGAGAGTATGCATACAGCATGCTGGGGCTGATTGCGATTCGAGGAAATCGTCGGTCTAGGTCTTCAATGAAAGGGTTTGGGGTGTAACTTTTGGGGACATTGAAGTCTGAGAGGTTAGCATGTAACATGGGGGAGATTGAGGGGTCTTACACATTGCGGGCTGCTCGAGGTTGGGACGAGGCTGCAATGCGAGTTCATCCTGAGGCGATGGGTCAAGGTATCCATTCGAGATATGGTCAGTGAATGGATCTGACATTTGGTCGACTGATACTCTTGTCATTTCCATCTTGTCGTCAAGCGAAGGTAGCGTATAGCAAAGAGCGGCGAAGGAGTCTGTCGTGAGCATGTGCGCGGCGTGACGCGACGTTGTCTTGAGGGATTTTGTCGACTTGAATATCTTTCTCAGTTCAAGCCAGAATGATGGCGCTAGTGTCAAACTAGCTGACCTTCGAAGAGAGATGAGGAATTATACAAATAGCGAGAATAATTTGGAACTATACATTCCATTTCGAGACACTAGGCTTTGTATTTGGGAATCAGGCAGAGATGGCTTTGTTGACTTTCAGTCTCAATTCAGGCCAACAGCCGAGGATTGGGTGTATTAGTCATCCATGATCAAGGTTCAAATGAGTGCCAAGTTCAATCAGCTCGCATCTGCAGTTGTGAGCAGAGGGGGAAGTTAGAAGGTAAATCAAGCTGAGCTCTTGAGAAGTATGGGATGTTCAAGCAGCAAGCTAGGTAAGCCCAGTAGCCTCCACCGATGAATGCTTCTTTGCGCGATCGAAAGAGCGTGGACATGCTCAAGGATGAATACTAGCTCTATTCAAGACTAGATAGACTATCTGCTACTGAAAGATTTCAACGAAAAGATGTCAGGCCAGGCCTGCATTAGTTCAAGAGAGGGGACCGGCGCATCTTGCTGTGCAACCAGCCTTCGTTGCGGGTCCAGTGACTCCATAGCGCCAGAAAGACTCAACTATTGCAGCCTCTCCCAGCAATAATTACCAGAGAAAGACGTTCTATACGCATCGACAAATATGAAGTATAGATAACAACGGACAAAGACCTCTCATGAGTTGCTTACCGTCTTCAGTCCAGGGTTCCGTGGCGCCATGTTAGCATTCTATGGGCGGATCAAATTCATGAGAAGCTTTAGCACCATTCCCAAGAGTATGGAACGAAATAGGATACTCAGACCGGGATATCTCGCCATCGGTGAGCAGTGAGTGTCGAGGTTGAAAGGACGTTGCTTCCAGTCTCATTCCCCTTTCTTCCCTCATCGTAACAAAGCATCTAACTGGCCAACCAAGCGAGAACGCCAAGACCTGACATGACTGTCTCCACGTGATATCAAGCCTTCCACCTCCTCCTTCCTCATCACCACCACCATCTACGCCTTACGACCCAAGAAACCCATCTCAAGCACTATGGCCTCCTCCAACAGCACCCCAAACTACTCCTCAACGTCCTCTCCCTCACCCTACCAGCACCCACAGCACCCTCAGCACCCGGCCAACCAACAAGGCATGAACCCATCAGGCGCGTCATCTTCTTCCTCGCGTCCTCGGACTGGCACGCCGAGGAGTATGAGAGCGGGTAGAGGGAGACATGAACCGCCGCCTTTTACGGCGAGTATGCAGGATGCGCAGGCGAGGAATAAGGATCCGTATGAGAGTAGTGAGGAGAGTAGTGATGATGGGGGATGGGGTGGGGGACGGTGGGATGCGTGAGTGTTTCTCTTCTCTCTTTGGGAGTGGATTTTGGCAGTGGAGGATGAGGGGAAGGATGGCAGGATGAATGAGGGAGTGTTGGGTGTCACGTGTGTAACTATGTGATTGCAGTTTACAGCGAAAGAGGAAGGGTTGGAGTTGCTGGGAAAGACAATGGCTGACGAGAACGTATAGATACGGCAATGACTCTTACGAAAATGTCCAGAAACGGAGGATGGCGGCTGTGATCTTGGATTCGCCTGAGCTGTTGATGATGCACTCACAAGCCCGCGCTGATGTGCGTATCACCTTCATTGCTTTCTGCGCCTATCTGGGAAAAGGTTGAGACTGATGTAGATATGCAGAGCATTGCAGCAACTCGATACTACTTCACCAAACTCCTCTGCGGCTACCACGACGAGAAAGACACTTACCCCGTTGACGGTCAGGTTGCAGAGAAAGAAAAAGAGAAGACGAGAGATAGAGAACGGGAGAGAGAGAAGGCGAGGAGACATGTCTCTGGACAGAGTTCTAGGAGATGACGGGCTTTGCTAAAGTTATGGACTGGAGAAGTTTTATGGCTCGGCACCTTTGAGTCTATGAATTACGACGGGGTTTGGGAGTCGAGGAGCTTTTCGTTGATTGATGGAAGGAGGGCAATGAATCAGTTAGCCAGAGCATCGGTTTTTCACAAGTGTGAGAATCAGCCAGAGTTTTCGAAGCATCGAATTCGGTCAAGTAGTCAAGTTTCCAGTCGGACAGTTGATCGACGAATAGGGATAATCAAGCAACTTCCAAGTCGCACTACAGTTGCTTTCTCCTGTCAATCCCTTCTTGATTTCTTCTAGCCAGGTACAGTTATAAATTCCACAATAAAGCATCTAGCTACTCGTGTATGTCGAAGTCTAAAAACACGAGGCTCTAAGCATCGCCGTGCCGCGCGTAGCCAAGAAGCGACCGCTCTACCGCTATTCCTTACCAAGATGTTAGATTTGGGAGTCCCGAGACTAAGGGAAAGCCAAGTGATCCTTTCAAATATACTCCGCAGACATACCAGAAGAAAGGCATGTATGAAGCCAGAGTACTTAAACAGTTGTGGTGATTGCATTGCTCGCTTCTCTCTTCATTACACGATTCATCGAGGTCGGGATAGGATCTCACCAACACCTGGAAGGATCTCCGATTTGCCCATCAAGAGAGTCGCTAGAGTTCTACTGAGATAATCCTCGTGATACAACAGTCCAGTGGCGACTCAGCCCAGGCGTACGCAATCAACAACCTTAGTGTGCATGTGGCTGCAGCCGTTCACGATGCGCCGATGTTCATCCTCTCAAATCAAGATACGGATTCCAGACTGCATCTCGGTCTCTCAAGTCATTTTTGACAGAAGGGGAGGAAAGCAAGCGATTGGATATCTGCGAGGCGGATCGATGATTCTATCTCTCTGTAGTGGTGTGCTGGGAGTGGATGGCGTGGACTAGACCCCGCTTACTTTTCCCTCCTCGCAGATGTTGGAGTTGGAAGACGGGATGGAATGCGTTTCTGCGAGGCTCACGATGCAGTGCACTTCTGAAGAGATGGAATCATTGAAGTATTTCAGCTTTCTTGCACACTCCGAAAAGGCAGCGTTTCGTTTGTGCCTTGGCTAGGGGATATATTTAGTTCGGTAAGGCTGTGCATGTGTCTGAATTCTGATGGTAAGCAAGCGCCCAAGCGCCGCGGACATCTGAAACCAGGATCGCCAGATGCGGTGGGAAGAGCGATTTTGAGAGGGTCACGGAGCGGAGGATTTCGGACTGTGCGTGAGGGACTTCAGACGAGGAGGGGCTTGGCTTGGTGGTTGGTTGGTTTGTGTCGTGTGTGGGTGTTGGTTTGATGGATGGAAGGCCAGACTTCGCCACGCCTGCGATCCGAACGGCTTCTGTGCTGAAAGAGAGTTGTGGGATAACTTTAAAGGTCAACAGGCTAGATTCTTTATACTAGCAGGATTGTAGAATTCTAGCTCGATGATGGACTCACTAGAATCCCTTTTAAGCTTAATCTCTGGCTTGAAATGAAAATACTACCTGAACTGTGGATACACAAGATCATGCTTGTTCCCCGGACTTACGTTGCCTCATATAGGTCTGACAAAAGTAGCCGCAAAGAAAATAGAAACTTAAGCATCCCTCGCATTGAATCCGCCGAATTGATAAACAAATATCTCGGTACTGTACATTTCAACACTTCTTTCTCATCTAAATCAATTCGATTGCAAAACTCCGAACTCATCAAACACTATTCTTTGCATTGTTCATGGCTTTTGTTCTGTAAACGCTCTCGCATGCTTCTGAAACCATCTGGTTCTGCCCAGTCCAGCCCCAGTCAGCTCAGGAGTGAAGACAACAGCGCTTAACCCAAATCAGCTTACCCTTTCCTCCCCAGCCGGGCGCCGGTGCTGAGTCCAGTACCTCTCGAACTGCACTCAACCATCGCAAGAAACAATCAACCTTCAATCGCTCCACCACCTCCTCCTTTCAAAGTGCTCATATGCACAATAATATCTTACGACAGTCGCTCGTTTCGCTGGTCGATTGATTCCACCAACATCGTACAACATCCGCCGGGATTAATTATTTGCACGCCTTACCTCACATAATCAGGATTCAAAGCAGGCTTAGGAGTGGCTGAATGGTGATCGTCTGGACGACGGATTTGTGAATCGCAGCCCTCCCTCGTGAGCAAGGCGCATATCTTTCGAGCCTCTGCCCGCTTCCCCTCCTCGTAGTACATACCAGACAATGTACATTCTGCGGAGCATAACGGCGGCCTTGGTCAGCTCGTGTCTCTACTCTATCTCTCACGGTATGCCTTGACGATTATATCCACTTCTCCCGCTGACCGTCGATAGCACACTCAAACGAGAGAAATCCCTTAACGTACTTATCGCAGGTAGAGAATGCGCAGTTTAATACTCCCTCACATCGAATACATGCTCTCTCGAAATTCGACCTTACTTTCGATTTACACAATGCCGAACAAAGGATCAAGTTGACGTTGGCTCCGAACCACGATGTTATACAAGACGGAGCGACGATAGTACATCTAGCGCCGGATGGATCGATAAAGACGGAGGAGTTGATTGATCGTTCGGAATATAGAGTGTTCAAGGGTCAGGCTTGGTTACAGCATCATGTAGGGGCAGAATGGACGAATGTTGGTTGGGCGAGGATAATGGTACAGCAAGATGGAAAGGAGCCGTTGTTCGAAGGTGCATTCAGAGTTGATGGGGACCACCATCATATCCAAACGAGGACGCACTACATGCAGACGAGGCATGCCATGGATCCGAAGCCGGAAGATAAAGGGAAGGAGTATATGGTTCTCTGGAGGGATTCCGACGTTGCAGCCGATTCGTTCATGGACTTCGAGGGACATGCTCATGGAGAGTTGAAGAGAGCACTTGGAGGAGATAGTTCGTGTTCTGCGGATGTATTGTCCTTCAATACTCAACTGGATCACCCCGTTTACACTGGAATGGCCAAACGAGACGAATTTGGATCTTCGTACACCAAGAGGATATTTGGTCGACAAATCGATGGACAGACTACCGGAAACTCGGCTGGTGTCAATTTGGTCAGCACGATTGGAAATTCTGCTGGATGCCCTTCAACTCGAAAGGTTGCTCTGGTTGGAGTTGCTACGGATTGTACCTACACTGCGGACTTCAACTCGACTTCTTCTGCTCGATCGAATATTATCAGCGTCATGAATATGGCTTCTGTTCAGTACGAGGATAGTTTCAACATCACTCTCGGTCTTCAGAATTTAACAATCAGCGATGCTGTTTGTCCTGGAACACCGGCATCGACCGCTCCTTGGAATGTTGGATGTAGTGATTCGGTGACGATTCAGGATCGTTTGAACTTGTTCTCGGCTTGGAGAGGTGATCGTGCAGACAACAATGCGTACTGGACACTTCTTAGCAAATGTGCTACTGGATCTGCCGTTGGACTTGCATGGTTGGGACAAGCTTGCGTTGCTACATCTCAGGTTGCCTCTTCGTCATCAGGGAACGAAACAGTCAGTGGAGCCAATGTTGTGGTCAGGACAAGTACTGAGTGGCAAGTTATTGCTCATGAGACTGGCCATACATTTGGTGCGGTTCATGACTGTAATTCTGCGACTTGCAATGATGGTACTACTGTTGCTTCTCAGCAATGTTGTCCATTGAGTTCTTCGACTTGTGATGCAGGTGGACAATTCATTATGAACCCTTCGACTGGACCCAATATTCAGAAATTCTCGCCGTGTACTATTGGCAATATCTGCAATGCTATCGGAAGGAACAGTGTCAAGACGAGCTGTTTGACTGCCAATAAGGATATCACGACTATCTCTGGGAGTCAGTGTGGAAACGGAATCGTCGAGGCTGGAGAAGATTGTGATTGTGGTGGAACTGCTGGGTGTGGAGACAACAACTGTTGTGATGCAGCCACGTGCAAGTTCAAAGACACTGCAGTCTGTGATCCGAGTAACGAGGATTGTTGTACTGGAAGCTGTCAATTTGCTTCGAACGGGACGGTCTGCAGAGCAAGTACTGGAACTTGTGATCCTCAAGAGACATGTAGTGGTTCAGCAGCTACTTGTCCTGAGGATGCTACGGCACCTGATGGTAAGTAGTTCGTTCCGAGATGGGAGTAATGCTAATATGTTTAGGCACATCATGTGGTACAAGTGGTGGTGGATTGTCTTGCGCTTCAGGGCAATGTACATCTCGAGATCTTCAATGCAAGACTCTGATGGGTTCATACACCCAGGGAAACGACACCTACGCATGTTCCTCATCCGGCTGTCAAATCTCTTGCGCCTCTCCCGAATTCGGTTCCAATGTCTGCTATAAAATGCAACAGAACTTCCTCGAAGGAACACCTTGTGGCGGGGGCGGAAAATGTGAACTCGGATCATGCAAGGGATCTAGTGTAGGCAAGGAAATCACAAGCTGGATCTCACGGAACAAGACTCTAGTCATAGGACTTGCGTCCGCGATTGGAGGTCTCCTGGTTCTCATCATCCTTTCTTGTTGTGTCTCGAGGTATAGAAGGAGACAGCGCATCCGTGCCATGAAGAACGCACCTCCGCCACCGGGATGGGCAGGAGCTCCAGGATGGAATATGGCACCTGCGCCGCCTCATGGCCCGCCGATCACGAATAGAGGACAGCATGGTGCGCAGGGTAGTTGGGAGAACGGCAGGTGGAAGCCGCCGACTCAGCCGCCGATGGCGTGGCAGCCTAGTGTGAGATATGCTTGATTGCATTACGACAGTTGGATATTGGGCAGGCGTTTTTCTTTGTTGGCTTTTTCGTTCTTGTTTTGGGTATAGGTGTTAAGGTTAACTTTGCATTGCATTGCATGCGTGGTTGGGTATTGGCATGGTGAAAGAAAGACAGAATATTTGATATATTATGCTTGCATTTGTGTGGTTGGTTGGATGGTTGCTTGAAGCTTGAATAGATATCCAGCGTTGGATTATGATTGCGTGGGGGTGGGAAGGGCTTTGGATGAGGGGAGGGAGAAGTGGAGCAGAGAGGGAGGCAGAGTTGCCCGGTGTATAGCACAGCATGGCATAGCAGAGCAGCGTAGCACTTCCAAGATGAAGTCTGGCTGGCTTGTAGATAGCTAGATAAATTACATGGCTTAGCAGTCAATTCCGTTCCCTTTGGTCGCATTGTTTTGATGCTGCTTAATTCTTGTTATATTGATGCACTGCTGCTTGTGCCCTCTTCTGTTTGGTCCTCAGGTCTACGTGGATACTCTGCTGTCCATCCTGAAAATGATAAAATCAAGAAACGCAGCCCACTTCCCTTCCCTTCTCCAGCTAAGTCAACCCTCAGCCGAACAGCGATGTTAAAGAGCCAAGGCTCTCTGCTCTTCACGTTAAAGAGTTGGGAACTCTGGAAAAAAATCACGCAAATCCTAGCAGCATTCAGTCACAACTGAGGAGCCAAGCGGTGGACAGAGGGACTGTCTTTCTTGTTTATATCTCGACTGGTCCTTCTTTTTGAACATTATATTGGGCGGTTGCTTGTTGATCTGGATTCCGAATGTCCCCAATTTTGCTTTGGTGACCTTGTTGTCGGTGAAGAGTTTGTCGGAATCAAAGACGCCGTAGATCAACTGGCATGTCTTTGCAACAGCAATGGCTTATCGAATTCTGTCATTTTGGTCCTTGGCCTCCTCATCTTACCTCGAAAGCTCCAGGAAGTTATTCATATACGTCAGAAGTGGATGAGTGTGGGAGCTAGAAGAGACCCAGGCAGACTGTTCAATTGCAAAGTCACAGCAGAAGGGTGAGAAGCCTGGTGCTGGCGCTGAGGTGAGATTTTATGCTCCGGCAGTCACACTACTCGCAGGAGAAGAAATGTAGGTGACGAATATGCCAAAGTCTATTTTGTTGGCAGATTCTATCTATTTTGTTGAGATTATCTTATGTGCCCAATAGAAGTGGTTCCATCTCTTTCAAAAATGCCTGCGTCGCCCGCAGGCCGCCGCGATTTTGAACGCGTACTCTGCTGAAGAAGCGTCTGTGGAGCAGACTTCCCCACGGTATTTCAGTCCCGAGTGCCATGGAGAACCGTCTTCGTTCGTCTTGAGCTGGGCCTAGAGGTAGTTATCGATGCTTTTGAAGGTATCTATGAGTATTCCCGTACCGGCTTGCTGACTCCGACCCACAGGGCGGATCTGGCGGCTGCTAGGTCAGGACGGGAGCGCTGGTATTCCAGTTCCAATTCCCGCTCCTTCTGTTCATTGGGGCTCATGCTACTGGAGGTTGGGTTGTGGAAGATAAAGTTATGTGATTGTGGAATCGAGGAGCTTGGAGGGTTCGAGATTTGTAGGTGCGAGTTTGCGGCGTTGGTGAGAAGAGAAAAGGAGTGTCTGGGAAATCGTGAAGCGCTTAGGTTTCGAGGTCGATGGTCTTGTCGAGTTTCCGAGATGCTCTACAACGAGCACTACATATTCTGATTGCAGGGATCTCGCTCGATAAGGCTAGTGCTACCAGGCAAGCTCCAGAGACGACAATGTCGATGCTTTCATCATTCACCAGCACTTCATGGATTCAAGCGCATAGTATTAACTTACGAAAGAAGACAGACAGCTAAGATTTTGTTAGATCGGAAGTCAATCTAGACAGTAAGTGTTTCGAAATGAGGAGATAGATGTTGGAGGGAGTATTTGTTTACTTCCGCTTCGTCTACTGTGCACGTGACACAAATGTGCCTGCCGCGTTGTCGCCACGACTAGTTTTGAGATATTACCCAGACCGTCCCGTAGAAGACTAACGACCTATCCAAGTCTCCTCTGTTTAAACGGCAGGCCAAATTATAATCGTGCTCAAAAAAAACCATCACGTTTTCTTCCTCCCAGCACTCCGGACAATTGCGAAGAACCTTGGCGGCTAGAACGCACCCAGCAGTCCCAACAGCCACGCGAGCCTGTTCACAACCTGACAGGATAATTAATTACATGCTGCAGCCGACCGGCTTGGCTAATCAGAAGGCTTGGTACGAATTGACTTTCTCGTGTCTTCCTTCAAGCCGATGCAGATTTGAAGTCTCGGCATGATCTCATCCGGCCGTTGAATGGTGTACCGAGCTTATGGATCCATCCCCCAGAACACAAGATGAACATCGGCGATTATGGTGAGGGCAAGTATCACAAAAGGATCTCAGGATGGGTGTGATGTTTTATCAGTCTTTGCTATCCTCATGATCATCCCAGCCATCCCATTATTACGGTAGCCGAGAAACCGGCATCATATCCATCTCACTGCATCGACGACATCGACGAGGAGGGCACAACAGGACCAAGCGATGATGCAGGGGGCTGCAGCAATTGCAAAAGCCAAGCATCAGCCTCGTCAACCCCGCTAGAAAGCCACAGGAAGAACTGGATGGGATAGGATAAGTATCATGCCACTATCCTATGCCTCGCCCATGTGGTACGCAAATGAAATCTCCTGATTTCCCCGGCTGTGCGCACATCAATACCAGATCTGACGATGGAGAATGTCGGGGTACAGCAGTGGTCACAAGCTGGGTGTTCTGACATCAGCCCAGTTTTTCTGGGGATTTGGGGATGAGGGGTTAGTGAAGGTCCCCTGGGAACTTGAAAATGGTTGAGAAGGAACTCCACTGTCGTGCTTGAACGGTGTCCATCTATTTCAAATTCTTCAGATACTGTCTCTTCGGCTCCGATGTCCGGAATAAAGTAGTTATATCTGTTGGAAAGTAGCTTGTTGAAATACAAATACCCGGATACTCGGTTAGTGTGTTTTTGCAGAAGCTCAACACCAAACTGACGATGCCAATATTATGATGCACAAACATGAGCTGATCAAATCGAACAATTGACCTTCAATCCAATCCAATCCAATTCAACTCAACACCAGCCCAGCCTCGATGACAGCTTCCTCATTCTCATAGGTTTTTCATCATCTTGGCCGCATCTTCCCAGCGAACCGGCAGCCCCGCCTATGCCGAAGTCGAGGCTGATACTCGTCCGGCTGGAAGGAGGGGTTGAGTTCTGACCTATCACAGAGCTCCGTCGCAATAACCGGGGTACATTTTGGCTGGGAATGAAGCTCCGTTGCTCGAAAGACGAAAGAAGAAACGTCCCTTGCCCCGAGGAGGAAGATGAGAGGAGCTGCTGACGAGGTAGGTAGGTAGCAAGGTGGAGTGGAATTAATAAAAGAGAGCTGTCTCCCTCGCTCTCCCCTCTTCTCTTCCTATTCTTCCATTCCCCTTTCTCCCTCACAAACACCAATTGTTAGCACTCCTCTCAAGTCACAACACATTGCCTCACATTGTATTCCCCGCTGGATTAGCGATCGGAACCCTGTGATTTGTGCTTGTTGCCCCATATTTCGGCGCCCATACAAATAACCCCGCAGTTCTCCAAATCCGCAGCCTGATCGAAAAACAACAACACCACCGCAATCATGTCTGAAGGCGACGTGAAGCCCAGCAGCGGCCCTGTAGTGGCTGAGGCCCACCAGGTTGATACCTTTCGTGAGTAAAGCTCAGAAACTCATTGCGACAGTTCTAACGCGCTCCAGATCCTCCAAAGAAGATGTTGGACAGTAAGCTTCCAATTGCGCCTTGAATTGCAGAGAACTGACAGAACAGAACACCCAAGTAAACCTCATTTGAGTGGTAAGCTCGATCTCCCTCCTCTCATTCTCTGCTAATAAATCAGGCCTTGAGGAATACCAAACCATGTACAAGGAATCGATCACCGAACCCGACAAATTCTGGGGAAAGCTAGCCCGCGAACTACTCACTTGGCAGAGGGATTTCCAAACCGTTCACAGTGGCACTTTCACCAATGGAGATAATGCGTGGTTCCTGGAAGGTCAACTCAACGCCTCATTCAATTGCGTCGACCGACATGCGATCAAGAACCCAGACAAGCCAGCAATTATCTACGAAGCCGACGATGAAGGCGATGGACGAACCCTCACATATGGCGAGCTCCTCCGAGAAGTCTGCAGAACATCCTACGTCCTCAAGCAGATGGGTGTCAAGAAGGGCGACACTGTAGCAATCTACCTCCCCATGATTCCCGAAGCTCTCATTGCATTCCTCGCATGCTCTCGTATTGGCGCAGTTCACTCTGTCGTCTTCGCAGGTTTCTCATCCGACTCCCTCCGCGACCGTGTCATCGATGCACAATCCAAGGTGGTCATTACAACCGATGAGGGCAAGAGAGGAGGAAAGCTGATTGGCACAAAGAAAATCGTGGATGATGCTCTCAAGCAATGTCCAGATGTCACACACTGCTTGGTCTACAAGCGCACAGGCGCAGACGTTCCCTTCACTAAGGGTCGTGATTGGTGGTGGCATGAGGAGGTTGAGAAGTGGCCTTCATACATTGCTCCCGAGCCAATGAACTCTGAAGATCCTCTTTTCCTCCTCTATACCTCTGGATCGACCGGCAAGCCAAAGGGTGTTATGCACTCGACTGCTGGATATCTCTTGGGAGCTGCTGCGACTGGAAAATACGTCTTTGATATCCATGATTCCGACAAGTTCTTCTGTGGTGGTGATGTAGGATGGATTACTGGCCATACATACGTCGTTTACGCTCCTCTTCTCCTCGGTGTTGCAACGGTTGTTTTCGAGGGAACTCCTGCTTATCCTAACTTCTCGAGATACTGGGATGTTATTGAGAAGCACGAGGTCACTCAATTCTACGTTGCTCCTACTGCGTTAAGACTGCTCAAGAGAGCTGGTGATCAGCATGTCAAGGCTCAGATGAAGCATCTTCGTGTCTTGGGATCTGTTGGAGAACCAATTGCTGCCGAGGTCTGGAAATGGTATTTCGAAATTGTTGGAAAGGAGGAAGCTCACGTTGTAGACGTAAGTCAGTCGACTTCCTTTCTGGAATTTGCTAACAGAAACAGACATACTGGCAAACCGAGACAGGATCCAATGTTATCACTCCTCTTGCTGGTGTCACACCTACCAAGCCAGGTAGTGCATCTCTCCCATTCTTCGGTATCGAGCCTGCGATCATCGACCCTGTTTCCGGCGAGGAGATTCACGGAAATGATGTTGAGGGTGTTTTGGCTTTCAAGCAACCATGGCCTAGCATGGCTCGTACAGTCTGGGGTGCTCACAAGAGATATATGGATACATATCTGAACGTCTACAAGGGATACTACGTAAGCCTGCCATCTCTGTTGAATGCGGCATTCTAACGATATAGTTCACCGGCGATGGAGCAGGTCGTGATCACGAAGGATACTACTGGATCAGAGGTCGCGTTGACGACGTAGTCAATGTCTCCGGCCACCGTCTTTCAACCGCAGAAATTGAAGCCGCACTCATCGAACATCACGCCGTAGCTGAAGCCGCTGTCGTAGGAATCAACGATGAGCTCACAGGTCAAGCAGTCAATGCGTTCGTAGCCATCAAAGACGGAAATGAAGTCAACGACCAACTCCGCAAGGATCTCGTCCTGCAGGTACGCAAGAGTATCGGTCCATTCGCTGCACCAAAAGCCATCTTTGTCGTTCCTGATCTGCCAAAGACGAGAAGTGGTAAGATTATGAGGAGAATTCTGAGGAAGATTCTGGCGGGTGAGGAGGATCAGTTGGGTGATACCTCGACAGTAAGTCTGCCACTTTTTGATGTCTTGAATATGAAACTGATCAAATTTAGCTCTCGGATCCAAGTGTGGTTGATAAGATCATCGAGACGGTACACGAGTCGAAGAAGAAATGAATGTGAGGCTGAGGAGATACTGAATGGATTTGTTTGGGAGGATGGATGAGAATGGCTGGGAGTTTAGCTGCTGCTGGTCTTTTTATTTACTGTATCTCAAGTACCTGCAAGCAAAAATTGCATTATGAGTTTGATCATCAATACATAATCCATGATTTGAAGCCCTAGTAAACCTTTGAAGGTGAAGACAGGCTCGGCGGACAAATGCCCAGGTGGAGGGTTGAAGTCATACTGCATCCACGTGCGCGATCCTCTCCTTGGTGACTTGGCGATGCATATCGCAGCTTGCCCTACATCACGTCTCTTTTCTTCTTTACGTATCCCTCTCGGTGTCCAAACCATAGAGCCTAAAGCCTCAAGACTTTTATCAGTAATTGTTGCGTTGACATAGAATGCGCTCCGCAATCGCACACGGAGTTCGGTATCCCAAGAACGGGGCTCCTCACTAGTTGTGAAGCCCTTCAAGTCTTTCTCCCATCTCCCACTCTTGCAGATTTCATTACATTTTGCAACTGTTTCTTGTGTGCTTTTTCTCGCTGTCGTAACTTGGCATCACATAACGTTATTTCACACGTATCCGGTGTGGTAATTAAAAGTCTTTGATTGAGCGAAAACGGCCTCGAAGTGGGGTCTAGCATAGGTAAGATTGTGAGGTGTTGATATTTCTGTTGGGTTTGTTTCTGCACTAGCCTGGTTTAAACCCTCTTTCTGTATCGTTTCTTCGATTGCGTGGTACTTGATTAGTTCTGTACCTCAGCGAGAAAAGAGCAGTGTAGGCTGGGTGAGGGGAGAGTAGAGAAGATCGGTATTGAATGCCGAGTGCTTCCTGCTGGACAAGGTTGAAGATATATATGAGCTGCATGTACAGGAAAACCTGAAAGGACTTGGGAATAGCTTCTACTGGATAAGCTCTCTTGCCTCAATTCAAGAAGCTGCTGCTTGAAACTTTCTCGATCGGAATTTCGAAAGCGTCTTTGTCTGCTTCGTTGCTGTCAGGCCAGAAAGCTGAGCAGGTGATAGGACCGAGATCTCAGTACCTTCTCTTCTGATTACGCTTGGGGCAATCTGATTGACACTCGATTGAGACTCAGAAGACCCCCAATCCCTCGAAATGTCAACCCTCAACATCGTCGACGCCTCGATCGCCACTCTCCAAGCTGCTCTCTCATCCCACTCCATCACATCCGTCTCGCTCGTCTCCCTCTACCTACTTCGAATCGCTGCGTACGATACCCGTGGTCCAACACTCAATTCGATCATTCTTCTCAATCCAGACGTCTTCGCCGAAGCAGCCGCCTCAGATGCTCGTCGTCTAGCCGGAAAGAGCCTTGGACCACTTGATGGGATCCCGTATACAGTCAAAGATAGCTACAAAGTCAAGAATCTAACTGTAGCGAGTGGAAGCGAGACATTCCGAGATCTAGTTGCGACCGAAGATGCGTTCACCGTGAGGAAATTGAGGGAAGCCGGGGCCGTATTGATTGGAAAGAAGAATATGCCGCCGAGTAAGGGTTTCTTGACGCCGTTATTCCTCCAAACTAAACTAATGCCATTCAGTGGCAGCTGGAGGCATGCAACGCGGCGTCTACGGTCGTGCCGAGTCTCCCTACAATGGCAACTACCTCCCAGCAGCCTACGCATCTGGCTCCTCAAACGGCTCTGCAGTTTCAACAGCTGCCTCTTTCTGTGCCTTCGGTATGGCTGAAGAAACCGTCTCCTCCGGTCGCTCACCTGCTTCGAACAACAGTCTCGTAGCCTATACACCATCCCGTGGTATCATCTCCATCCGAGGGAACTGGCCGCTATACCCTACGTGCGATGTCATTGTACCGCATGCGCGGACTGTGGAAGATCTCCTTACCCTTCTTGATGTTCTAGCTGTCGACGATGAGATTGTGGATGGCGATTTCTGGCGATCACAACCATGTGTGCAGATCCCAGGACCGGATAAAATCCGTCCCTATTCAGGATCCTTCTTGAGTCTGCAGGACTCAGAATCATTGAAAGGGAAAACAATCGGCGTCCCAAAGATGTACATCGGTCTACAAGACTCCTCTCCTACAGCACGGCCAGTACACACCCACCCTGACGTCCTCAAACTCTGGGAAACCGCAAGATTCACACTCGAATCCCTAGGCGCCACAGTCATCCCTGTAGACTTCCCCCTTGTCACGAATTATGAGAACCACGGCCTCGAAACAACAATGAATGTCTCCGGTCTTCCTCCAGACTGGGCACAACACGAGCGCAGCACGCTTCTCGCTTATGCATGGGCCGATTTCCTCGCTGCAAATGGAGATACCAAAATCCCTTCAGCAAAGGAAGTTGATACCAGTAAGATCTTCCCGCGCAATATCGAGGAAATACAATGGAAGTACAGCGAAATAGCCAACCTCGTCGGCTACGACTCCATCTTCGAGTGTCTTGATAAGAGGAAAGCGAGAGAAGCTGTCCACGACATCGCCGGCTGCCAACAAGCCCTCCTCGCTCTCGAAGCAGCACGAAAACGCGATCTTGAAGACTGGATGGTCGATCAGGGATTGGATTTATTAGTCTTCCCCGCCAACGGTGATGTCTGTAAAGCAGACTCCGACACCAATGATGAATCAGCTAAGCACTCATGGCTGAACGGCGTGAAGTATTCGAACGGAAATCGGGCGCTTAGACATCTTGGTGTACCGAGTGTGACTGTACCGATGGGGAAGATGGAGGAGAGTGGGATGCCAGTGGGGTTGACGTTTGTAGGTGGCCCGTACAGTGATGCGGAGCTCTTGAATGCGGCTGGAGCTTTTGAGAGGGAGACATCCAGCAGGGGACAGGGGAGAGTGGTGCCGGGGAGGACGCCGAGGTTGGAGAGTGATGAGGTTGTTTTGAAGAATGGATCTAGGGTTGCAGTGGGAGAGGGACGAGAGCCTCCAGTATTGGAGGTCACACACGCTTCTACCTCTCCAGTACCGTCCGATGCATCAAGTCCCATACTCCTCGTAAAGCTCGTCGGTACAGCACTTCCGTCTTCCGGAGACAGGAGTTCAGATATTTCTATGGATATTCATGTTGATGGAACGATTTACCCCTCCATCCCAATCGACTCTGATGGAGCCTGGTCTTTTGAGAAAGAGGTCGAGGCGCCTCCGGAGATTGAAGAGAGGTTTAGGACTGTAGCTAAGGTGCCGAGGGATGGTGTGATGGTTGTTGTGGTTGCGAGGTGTGGAGATGGAGGATGTGGGAAGGAGGCTGGCGTGGTCAGAGTTCTATGAGGCAAGAGGGGACAAGAGTCTAAGGATGACTATGGAGACAGAGGTGAAAATGATGATCGTCTTGAGAGGGAGATGGCGAGTTACGAAAGGAAGTATCTTGAGCAGGTCACTGCTGACGAACCCCACAACGATTTCTTCAGAGGGTGTTTACCGTCTTGCTGTGCGGTGCTGTGGGAAGTCTTGTCTAGATGGATTATCATTGAATTTCTTGGTCGGCTGTTGGCTAACGATTTACTTGCGAGTGTCCTTGACTCCATGTCCTGATTAGATTATGGACAATCTAAGCGTGTTATTGTGAAATTTGGGAAAGCTATCCTAACGTCAAGGATATCTGTTTCATGGACGCCTCTGGGCAAAGGGGCACGACATATCCTGGTTCTAAAGAAGGTTGCTGAAGATCTACTTATGTCGTATGTTACTTGCAGGACTTATAGAGTCCCAGATATGGTGAGGTGAAGACTTGAATAGATACCGGAACTAGCCACCAGTAATCAGTTGGGCTGGGACTATTACAAAACGTCACGCCTTCTTCAATCTCGAACTATTCACCTCTCTGTCAAGTATGTGATTCTCATAAATTTCACTTCCTTCATTCCGGTATCACTCAAGCCAGCCTTAGTCCGAATTCCAGTCATTAAATGTTCTGTCGTGAAAACCGGCCGGGCAATACTACCTTCGTTCCCGCAGCCGATGTCATGTTAGCGTCATGTGACATCTAGCAGCTACACTACGACCACGATAGCGAACATTCCAATATATGCTATTTTATTCGAAGACCAAAAGCCCTGCACAAGCAACGTTCTTCTGTCAAAAGCCGCAAAATTGACATCTTTCGTCACAGTGCTCCATGAACTCCTCACGTCTGTTCGACAAAGTGTCCATTGGTCTAGTCTGCTTCTTTCATGCTCAGTGTTTCGCGCTTCTCTTCCAAAGGTAAGCACCATATCTCCATCGTATCTCAATTGGACATACAGGTTCCCAAAAGTACGAGCTGGAACGTGCAAATGCACGTTTCTAATACAAAAGTTGGACAAAACTAACAACACGCAGCTATCTGCAAATGCCATTTCTCAGAGACGAGCTGAAGCGAAGACAATCATTTCTGCATGAGCTCCAGAATGAAGCCAAACGCCAAAAGATTCGGAAGGGTACCCACCTCGGTCAGGATGGACTTGGCTATGTACCAAAGAAGTAACCGGTTCTTCAACATGATCGGGCCAAAAGTGGCTGTTGGCTCGAGCTTAGCAGCTATCACAGCCATGGTCTGGCTTAGTAATATGTAATTTTTGATCTCAATCTGTTCTCAGCTTATTCCTCCACACCCAATGCTGATGAGGTGTGTCAGTACGGCCGAGCATCAAAGGTTGCTTACCGAGATGGAGAATACAAGGGCAGAAATACATCGATTGCAGGAAGAATTGGATGTTTGGGAGACTGGGGAAAAATTCGAAATACGAAGAACTACCAGAATGCGTCTCATTGATATTGCGAGGTGGGTTATTGGATGAGTCAAGCACGGGGCTCGGCTCAAAACACGCCTCCCAGTATCGACGTATCTTTTCCACTCTGCCTGAGCTTTCTACTTATCAAAGACTAGGAACTTTGATAAAATTACAGAGCTTATTCAATCATTTACTACGCAAGTTCTTCTTATTTATGGCAGACGAGGGAAGAGGACCTCGCTTGCCTTGTCCACTTGACTCTAAGCCACTTAAATATGTTCACTCAGACACAGCTCTGAATGTCCTTTTGTACATTTGCAAGGGCTCAAGAGATACTCAATCCCCGTTCGAGAATTTACCAAGGCATTTCAAGACTTCTGATGTTCTCATATCGTCAAGTGAAACTAGGGCATCGGCTAACAAGCCTCTGGACTCCCGTGGCGGACGAGACTCGATACCCAATGCTGCCGACTTCCGACCGAGGATTGATACACCTAAAAGCATCACACTCTATTGCTATAGTCTACCGGATTGACTGGGTAATCTTCTGATCTCTGGTCCAACGTTGGTAGGCAAAGCCGGATACTTCCTGCACTGATCACATGATTTCACTTCCATCTGACGTTTGAAGCCCACAAAGCAATATATTCCAATAAGTTGTGCACGTTGCAATATCTCCTGATGTATTTATATTCTCAAGGCATCTCCGGAGGCGCATTCGTATAGTGGTGTGGCAGCTTCTGACAACGCGAGTTGCCAAGCCACATCCGAGTCAACGTGCTTGATTGTTTGGTTATGATTGCATGAGCCGTAGAAGCCTCTTAGCTCTGGATATCTTCATTCGGAATCAATCCATCAATCGAAATATCGTTTTTACCTCTTGATCGGTCGACAACGGGTAAGATAGTAGCATGTTTATTCCGTTGAAAAAGCTTTCCACTGGGTGGTGCCGATGCTTGTGTCATCCAGCTACTGTGAGAGACAGACAATCAAAGAATTACACTGTCGCATCTTAAGTACTCAGAACCTGCAATCAGATACTTCCAAGGCAGCCTTCTGAAGTTTCCTACCGCATATTCAAGCATGACAAGACCCTCTCCGTCCTGCTGTGGCGGCTGTCATAAGCATCAGCTTCATCAGCTTGGCTCCAGTGAAATTCATTCATGACACGCCATTTCAAAGATGCCAAGGTGTCTTATTGCAACCTTCCTAACCTTGACGATGCGAATGGCGTCGGCGTGCCATTTTTTGATAAAGATTTGTCCAACAAGAACCCTGCCTTCCTCCAACAGCATCAACATCACACGATGATTTGGGTTGCGAATCTGCAAGCTGCTGTTTTTGTATTTTGCTCCGACGCAGTGGGTTCACTTATAAGTATGGCCCAGGGATCCGTACGAGTTCCTCAAGTTTTCTGCTGTTCATCACCGGCTAGCACAATCTGAATCATGGCTCTTCATCAATATGACTACCTTTTCGCGATTGGTACTTTGTTTGCCTTTCTAGATGCCTGGAATATCGGTGCGAACGATGTCGCTAATTCATTTGCTACATCTGTCTCATCTCGATCCTTGACTTATCTCCAAGCCATGGGTATTGCTTCGGTCATGGAGTTCAGCGGAAGGTAAGATACTGCAAGTTGATGATACCATCGCTAACTCTAAACAGCATCGGCGTGGGTGCTCGCGTAGCAGACACCATCCGGACCAAGATCGTCAATGTCTCTCTGTTCGAGGACGATCCAGCTCTCCTCATGCTGGGCATGGTTTGTGCTGTCGTCGCGTCTTCACTGTATCTCACCATGGCTACCAAGCTCGGAATGCCTGTATCAACGACCCATTCCATCTTGGGTGGTGTTCTTGGCATGGGTATTGCAGCCGTTGGCTCAGACGGAATTAACTGGTGGGGTGGAAACATTAACTCAGGTGTTGTTCAGGTATTCCTTGCCTGGATTCTCGCACCAGTTATATCGGGAGGATTCGCTTCCGTCATCTTCCTAATCACAAAATACGGTGTCATGATGCAGAAGGACCCTGTCAGGAACGCGTTCTTTTCCATCCCAATATATTTTGGCATCACTTCGAGCCTGATTACCAGTATGACCCTTGCCATTTTAGCAGACTTCAACTAACCCTGTGACAGTGCTTATCGTTTGGAAAGGGGGAGCATCTCGTATCACCCTCACGAATGCAGAGACCATTGGTGTAATCATTGGTGTTGGCGCTGCTGTTATGTTACTCATCATCATCTTCTTCCTTCCTTGGCTCTACCGCAAATTAATCAAGAATGATGTACACTTGCGATGGTTCCACGTCTTCATGGGTCCATTGTTGTTACGACGCCCAGAAGTACAAGTTCCAGCGGATGCAAAGGTTGTCCAGGACTACTACCGAGGACATAAAACCATGGAACAACTCCAAGCAGCTCGAGGTGAAGCCCATTCTCCCGTGAAGAGGGAAGATGTAGAAGATACAGCTGGAATGTCAGGCAGCCAAGAGAACACATCTGGTGATCATCGCCCTAAGCTAGAAGATAATCGAAAGGTCGATGGAGCTGTCAGTCCGGTGGAGGAAACACCTGTTAATGCTTTGGAACATGTCTCTATCATTGGCCCTCGTCCTGCTGGCGCTATTTACACTCCTGGAGTACTGTTCTGGCAGTTTAAAAGATTCTTTTTCCGTGGAATAGACAAGGATATCGTCAACTTGCAGGGGAAAAGAAACCTTCTGACCGGAGATCTGGAATTGATGCACGCTCATGCTGCACACTACAACAACAAAGCTGAGTACATGTACTCGTTTTTGCAAGTTATGACTGCATCTGCTGCGTCTTTTACTCACGGTGCCAATGATGTCTCGAAGTGAGTTGACCCTTGGCCCTACAAAGAGAGTACTAACATGGACAGTGCTGTTGGTCCATACGCCACGATATACTATATCTGGTCCACTGCTCAGCTCAAATCAAAGAGTCCTGTCCCTTACTGGATTCTGTAAGTAATTTCAAGACGATCATGGTGGCTTGCTGACATTTTCAAGCGCCGCCGGAGGAGCAGCGATTATTATCGGTTTATGGACTTATGGTTACAACATCATGCGTAATCTTGGAAACAGAATCACTCTGCACTCACCATCCAGGGGTTTCTCAATGGAGCTGGGTTCGGCTATCACTGTTATTCTGGCGACTCGGCTAAGTCGGTTCCACTTTTTCTTCCTCCTGAAATCATCTAACGTAAGCAGAGCTACCTGTCTCGACAACTCAGTGTATCTCCGGCGCGACCGTAGGTGTTGGACTTTGTTCTGGTACATGGAGAACGATCAATTGGCGTATGGTTGCATGGATCTACTTTGGTTGGTTCATCACCTTGCCGGTTGCAGGTATCATTTCTGGGTGTCTGATGGGGATCATCATCAACGCTCCGAGATGGGGATTCCAGAACTAAGATGGGTTGGGCGTCTATCTGGCTCTCTCTCGACCACGAATCTGTCACATGTGGAAGGACTTAGTTCCCGTCCTGATGCACTTCGTTATGGGGATATTCCGACCCGTGTCGTCCCACAACCGGTTGTCCGCATCAATTTGTTGCCTCCTCCTAAGAATTCAGTAGTTCATAATGAAATTTGGGTAGCAATATGCCTCTAAATCCCTTAGTAACACTTCCTGATGTCTTGGTAATGGCTGATAGGCATTTCGAAGCCATCTCGGCCACATCTCGTCACCACTATCATTTGAAGAACAGAACACGTTCACGTTTGGATACGTTTTGCAACCTACAAAGCGGTAATATCAAGCCATCAGTATTGATGTGTAAAGTATCTCGTATTGTCTTGCGATTCTCACCGTCCATATACTGTGAAGTTTTCGTATCGTCCAGAGCTTCCTCAATTCACGTGACCCACTTGACTGCCATAATTAGCAGGAAGCCGTGGAGGTTATCCCTTTTACAAAGAGGTTCACATCCGGTCTCCTTGTGAACTTCTTATCGTCCTAAGAATCTCGAACTGGAACACGGTGTAGTCCGTCTTGGACGGGAGTGTATCGTGGAGGAGAAAAGCCAAGAATAAACGGACCGGTTCCGTGCCCACTCATGCCTCTTAGGTTTGTTGTAAAGTGTGGCCTTCGAACTCATACGATTACAATGAAGCTTAGATTATGGGTAGAGGATAGCAGGTCAAATCTATGGTGAAGTGATAAAATGAATGTTCAAATGTATGATTACCAACTGCGGATCCAGCCTTCAATTGAGCATCACGCTTTTGAACAGCGGCAGATCGTTGTCGTCTTACTTACTGAAATCTCTTGGCTGTACCAGTGAACAACAATTGCTGGATCTGGAAACTTGTTTCGAATTAGCACCAACTCCCTTTATGCAGCGCGCCAATAATTTCATCTGCCGTGGGACCTAGCCGGAACCATCTACAGAAGAGCATTTCCAAATCTGGGAATTCCCCAGGTCCCTTGGCTGTTCGTACAATATTTACATGTAAACTTACAACTAATGCATAGCCGAGGCTAGCTTTTTCTCGGTCAGGAACAGCCGCTCTGGGCGTGGGGATCCTTCGCTCCGCATGCATTTCTTCTTTCTACAACCCTTTCATGCGCAGGTTCAGAGGAGCTATTCCGCTATCAAGAAGCAAAATGAGCTATTGCACTCTCTTTTCGAAAAACATGGCGAGTTGTAATTCCAAAACAGCTGATGCGGAATGAACCCCGGCGCTAGCTTCATCTACCAAGTTACCAAGACATCTTGGAAATGCAACGAAATACATCTGGCCCCTTCTGATACCGAACCGTTGGAGACCGGTCCGGCTGTCAAGACATGGCTTATTCTTGGCAGTGTCATTACATGCTGCGCCTAGTGTTTACGACTGTAAGATCCTAGAATACGATGAAAACATGCTCCCATGTTGTGAGAAATGGTAGAACATGGTGGGGAAAGCTGAGAGTTTCTTTCTCCGCAGATAAGCCACCCCAGATTCCAAGATTTACCCCGCTAGCCCAAGAGATTGAGTATGGGGATTATATCTTAAAAGCAAGGTTCCCCAGGATCTACTTCATCTCTGTGCCTCTCTTGTCTTCATTCAAACCTCCTAGTAAATATGATCTCCACAATGCAACCAGGAGGAACTCCAGACAGTGACTCTCTCAAGCCAGAATACAATGAGGTTGAAAGCCCAAACACATCCTCTCAAGAATTGGGCCCCCCCATATTCGATGCAGCTGCCACAAAGAGACTGTTGAGAAAGCTGGATCTTCGCCTCTTACCTTTCCTTGCACTTCTCTACCTGTAAGCATCCCTTCCATTCTATCCTACTAAGCTAACCATTCAGACTGAGTTTCCTTGATCGAACAAATATCGGAAATGCCCGTCTCTTCGGGCTTGAAGATGATCTCGGCATGTCCGGAATAGACTACAACATTGCTCTTGCAATCTTCTTCCCAACATATGTCCTCGCCGAAGTTCCCTCCAACATGATGATTAAACGCCTCTCACCAAGTCTTTGGTTGACATTTATCATGGTCGCTTGGTCTGCTGTTGTCATTGGTATGGGCTTCGTTACCAACTTTGGAGGTCTTCTTGCTACACGAGCCATCCTTGGTCTTGCCGAGGGTGGGTTATTCCCCGGTGTCTCATACTACATCACTCTTTGGTACCCTCGACACGAATGTGGATTTCGTCTTGCTCTCTTCTTTTCGGCAGCAACAGCAGCAGGTGCTTTCGGAGGGCTGTTGGCAGCTGCCATTGGCAACATGGAAGACGTAGCTGGAAGATCTGGTTGGTCTTGGATCTTCATCATTGAGGGTCTTCTCACTATCGTCGTCGCTGCCTTCGCATACTGGATTATCGTTGATACACCAGACTCGTAAGTTTCCACAGCAATTCTTTGGACTTGGCTGACGAAACAGTGCAAAATTCTTGAACAAGGACGAGAAGCTCGAAATCAATAGAAGATTGGTTCACGACAGAAGCGACCTTGCAGATGAGTTTGACATGCAATACTTCTACGATGCTATGAAGGATTGGAAGATCTACGTCCACATGCTCATCACAATCGGCATCTACACTGCTGTGTATTCCTTCTCCCTATTCCTCCCCACGATCATCCGAAACATGGGATACACAAACGTCCAAGCACAACTTCTTTCGGTTCCGCCATATGTTCTCGGTTGTATTGTTACCATTGGCACAGGATACCTTGCGGATAAGATGAAGCAGCGTGCTATATTCATGCTCGCCTGCTCTGGTACTGCCATAGTCGGTTGGGTAATGCTCATCTCGACAACTATTCCAGGAGTTCAGTACACCGGGACGTTCTTGGCATGCCTTGGGATATTTCCATGTGTACCACTCGGTGTGGCTTGGAATGGTAACAATATTGGTGGCAGTCTGAAACGAGGTGTTGGAATCGCTATGCATGTTGGAGCAGGAAATCTTGGTGGTGTGCTCGCAGCATTCATCTACCTGCCAAAGGATAGACCTGAGTAAGTGGACCAAGAATCTGATTGGACGCAGCTAACATAGTCCAGATTCCACCAAGGGCATGGTATTCTGATTGGCGTCATCACGATGTCATTCTGCTTGAGTACTTTCATGAGATGGTGGCTGAAGAAGGAGAACGCTCGAAGAGATCGATGGGCTGTTGAGAATAATCTCTTCCCAGGTAGCTACACCACGGAGCAAAAGCGATTGGAAAGAGCCAAGGGAGATCATGCTACATTTTTTAGATATACTCTTTGAGGGGATCAAGAGCAGAGATATCTAGCGTTCAGGTGCATAGATTAGATAACATAGAGATCTTTATTTCATGTTATGACCATATTTGTAGCTGTTGTGAGAACTTTGTTTATATTTACTTCCCCTGTCCACTCGCTTATGATCGTCGTTCACATCAATACGCCACTGTGCTTAGTCTTCCAAGCTCCTCGACCGTCTGCGAACCTAAAACATCGGATCTCGATTTGGCATAAGCGAAGAGGTAAGCTCCAAACGTTTGAAACATCGTGGCTCAGGGCACACGATCATGAAACAATTCTGAGGGTGCACGTGCAACCGCGGTTGAGTGCGTGAAAATCGTCCAGATTGCAGGATTCTCATCTTCTCCAGTACACGCACTCGCATCATGGACGAAAAATTGAAGATGCAGCATGATGCTATTGATGAAGTCGAAATGGAACCCCTAGTCCATTTCCCAGATGTTGAAAGCGGCAGTATAACACCGCGGCTTAGAGCACCAAGTGCGGAGCCCCGCAGGTTCGTCGGGTTGATCTCCCGTCAGATCCTCCTCACTTTACGGGACATAGTTCGAGTCGCCAATCGATCGTTGAAGTCTGGAGAACCAAAAGCTCGCACTGGAGGAGTCATCGTGAATATCTTTGGATTTAAAGCCTCCAAAAATGATACCTTGCGAGAGACAGCTTGGCTTGATGGACTACGTGGGGTAGCTGCCTTTCTGGTCATGGTGTATCGTAAGTGACGAGCTCTGTCACATTTGCATGTGCTGATCCTTTAGATTACCATCTGGATATGTTTGCCTTCACTACCGAGGCACCATATGGATCTCCCAAAACCCACCCGTGGGAGATTTGGAGGTTGCCATATCTGAGGATTATCTGGTGTTCTGGCCATACACAAGTCGGCATATTTTTCGTCCTTTCAGGCTTTGTCTTATCTTGGTCAAGTCTTTCATCAATCCGGGAAGGACATCATGAGAAATTCTCACTCTCTCTAAGTTCCTCAGTCTTCCGACGCTGGATGCGATTATTCGTGCCCTGCTTTCTCATCGGTACACTCTCCCTGATACAATTCTATTTTGGCCTAATAGAGCTACCTGTGACTAGGGAACACGCCTTCCTTGCACAGGTCATGGATTATGTACGGGAATGTGTACGGTTTTCGAATCCATTCCAATTAGAGCGGACCGGGTTCGATGTCTTTCACAAGTACAATCACACCATGTGGACAATGCCAGCTGAGTGGGCAGGATCGCTAGCAGTGTTTCTCAGCCTGCTCATGGTTAGTCGAATACGCAGCTACGCCAAAAGGGCTTTCATCTTCATAGCGATACCTGCTTACTGTTGTCTATCTGCTCAATGGAATTACTGGCTATTCACAACGGGAGTACTTCTCGCAGATTATGTCAAGCAAGCTGGAGGATTCGATCAATTGTCTTCTCAAATGACTAGGCGTTCACGCTTCTTCTGGGTTATTGTTCTTCTCATCGGTGGCTGGTTAGGGGGTGTCCCACAGAAAAGAGAATGGTACGAAAGGCCCGGCTATGAATGGACCGACAAATTAGTGCCCACGAACTGGCGAAATATTGACGACGGAGGCCGATTCCTCTGGTGTTGGTCAGGAATTATGACAATATGGGGATTTTCACATTTCGCGGCCGTGAGGCGCTTCTTTGAGAAGCCTTGCTGTCGTTACCTAGGAAAGATCAGTTTCATGCTCTACCTAACTCATCGTATGATTGGGACGATTGCGGGGTATTGGATCCGAAAGCAACTTCTGAATATCCTCGGCACGCCATACTCGACTGCAGAAAAGCCGGATATTGTCCTGCTCGAAATTAGGGGAGTCTTTTGGAATATCTTCGCTTACCTCTTTTCTTGGGCTTGCATGCTTCCAATGGCTTTATCCTTGGCGAACTGGAGTACAATCTTGGTGGATGAGCCAAGTGTGAAATTTGCGAAATGGGCAGATGATCTTTTCGTGGGTGGTGGTACTTCAGAGCTTTGAATTAAGAGCACCATGAGCGAAATCAGTAAGAATATCAAATGTCTGTTTGGTCAACCTCGTATCTCAAGAAATCTGCCCAAATTTCGGTGTCAACATGCTAAGCGAACGTCCCCAAGATAACTTCGTGAGCGCGATATCTCCAACACAATTCGAGCCAAAGACGCTGAGGGAATTCCACGAATTTTGAGAAACCCCAATAGCCCAAGAACGTATCAATGGAGTCAAGCACCCATCATTCGTCTCCACGTGACCTTACCAAGTGTTCAGTTCCAGAGACCCCGCTGATATCAACATTACTCAAGACTTTGAAAGAGCTGGTAACTCGGGATCCGATGTTGCAGCATCGAGCAAACGATCCTGACAGATAATCTTATCATACTAATCCCTCAATAAGATAACGGAATCAATATATCTGGAAGATTTGGGCCATTCAGCTTGGTGGCGCCGTACAATGGATTCTCTCTAGTCTGCGACATGGGTACCTATCGGGGCCTCGGGTTGTAGGCCTCACGTGCACGTTTTCTTTCATGCGGAACAATCATGTACAGTGGTCGACATTCATCCGAGAATGGTTCCTGTCAAGTCCGCGATTGACTTCCGGTCGGCCCGATGCTATCATTCCGTCAACAAGTCTTAGAACAACTGACCTCAAGCCACCAATGGCCCGTCAATCAGACAGAATGAATCAGGCATTCAAGTACGCTCACATTCATTACCAAGCCAATTGTTATTTCGTATTTCGTTGCCAAACTTCGGCTTATGCAGACCACTTACAGATGGTGATAACCCCCACAGGGGGCTGGTGAATGTTGCTCGCATATTTTGAGCTGTGAGTTGACAGAATGTGACATTTTTCCATGTACTGTATTTCGATGAGGTTTCGGGACCTCCTTGAATCTAAATTGTCGGAGAATTTGCCTACGAATAAATTGACGTCGAGTGGCTGTCGGCAAGCTTTCCTGCAGATCACCTAAAGCTTGATCCGTCCAAGCTCTTTTTCTCCCCGAACCCGGTCATGGTACGTACACCCCCACTTTCAACTCGGATTATTCACATTCTGTTTATCCTGCCCAGTCTGTTCCTTCACGAGATCTGTACCGGCGAAATGATTGGAGTCCAGACAGGTTCCCGTGTGTTCACAATAATTTTGTCTGTTCCTCAAAGCGGGGTAGCGGGGAGGCTACAGTAGCTATATAAAACAGTTGATTCTCCCATGATAGAGGAGTACATTTCCTCTTTCAAGCTACAAAAGTGCGACCCACTACTAAACCTTCTTTGGCTTTTCTAATTCAGGGCGCGGCTGCTCAGTTTAACATTACGGTTGCAGCGTCCAGTTTTGTTGGAGGCACAACGGCTAATTCCTACCCACCATCTGGCAGTGAGTACTCATACACTCAAAAGAACTGTGCTCATCCGTCTTCAGCAACCGCGAATCCTTCACTATTTCCATCAGAGCCTGTTGTTGGTTTTCCCGGCACAACTCCGACAGGACTCGAACCTGCTGCTATTTATCCTTATAACAATGGTCCGGCGAATCAATTTCCCTTAGTTGCTCCTCATCCATACGGTAAAAGCGAGTTCGAAGACAAATTCAACATTGCCAAATTACTGGGGCAACCTCTCACCATGGTACTCTGTCTCCTCGGCAGATTACGGCTTGCCAGATACCAGTCCACTAGTTCCAGAAGGCTGCAATATTGTCCAGATGCATCTCCTCTATCGTCATGGAGCCAGATATCCAACAACTGGTGCTGCACCATCTACCTTTGCCGAGAAGCTATACAACGCGACTCATGATGGGGGTTTCAATGTCACGGGAGAACTTGGTTTCCTGTCGGATTGGGCGTATAAACTTGGAGGCGAACTTCTCACTCCTTTTGGACGCAGCCAACTCTTCAATCTTGGAATTGCTTACCGCCAATTGTATGGTGAGCTTCTCAACAACTTTACAGAAGCTGGAACTCTTCCCGTTTTCCGTACCGAGTCCTAAGATCGCATGATCAAGACTGCCGAGAACTTCGCTGCAGGATTTTTCGACGTTCCTGAATATCAACAACAAGTCAACATTGAGATTCTTGTAGAGAGTCCAGGAGTAAACAACTCTGGAGCGCCGTATGATGTCTGTCCAAATTCCAACCTCGCAAGTCGAGGGAGCATTGGAAATTCTGTCGCGACGGAGTTTGCAAAGAATGCCTTCAATTCAACAATTGCTCGTCTACAAACACAGGTAAGCCACTGAAGAAATTCGGAGGAGCTCATATTGATGTTGTTTCCAAATTTTTGGTGTCAATTTCACAGCAACTGATGCTATCGCAATGCTTCAACTGTGTTCTTACGAGACCAATGCCCTTGGATACTCGAAATTCTGTACTTTGTTCAACGAAGAGGACTTCTTAGCCTACGAATATTACTATGACCTGATATTCTATTATAACAACGGCCCAGGATCCCCCGTTTCAGCTGCTCAAGGAAAAGGCTACCTTCAAGAATGGGTTGCACGCCTGACGCACACCTTTCCAAGCCCGACCTCAGCCTTGAATGAAACTTTTGACAACACTACCACATTCTTTCCACTCAACAACTCCATCTATGTAGATGCTACTCATAAGGTTGTCGTGTTGGATACCTTGACTGCATTCAACCCTACGGCTCTTTTCAAAGGGCTTCCGCTGGACCTCACGGGCAATCAGCACAATAATGTTTTCGTGGCGTCCAAGCAAGTCCCATTTGCCATGCATTTCACCACTCAGGTACTGGAGTGTCCAGCTTATACGCCGACTAGGCAGATCCGCTTTATTGTGTAAGTGATCCCATGTAACCGGAAGACCAATCGCTGACAGCCGTAGAAACGACGCGGTAGTTCCCATTGCCGAATCCTACTCAGGCTGCTCAGAGGATCCGAACGGTCTCTGCTCGCTCGATACAGTGATCTCAGTACTACAAGACCGAATTGCGGAGATCGATTACGACTATGACTGCTTCGCCAACTACACTGCAAGTGCTGGTTTCGATTACAATGGGCGAGCACCGATATGAACATGTTCTGTAGCTCGTGCAAGGAAGTGGCTAAAGTCTATCTGTGGTTGGTGAAGGATAGCGGTCTCGAAGGGGGACATTGCTTAAAATCTTGACATGAAACTATTGTTGGAATCTCTCGTACTCAAAGACAAAATATTATTGTCACGTACGCTCATTCAACATCCAGGGCTTTCAACAATTTCCGATATACTTGTTAGGTGGCGCACGTGACGTAGTTGTTTACTTTGGCTCGCTTGCGAGTTGCGGTAGGAAGAACCAAGAGGGTCCACTCCTTCCCGAAGAAGGTAATACTGAAACTGAGAAGTGAATCTCTTTAGATTCATGTTGTTAAAGATTCTAGCCACTTCGAGCCAGCATTTACATCGCCCACATCGTTACCGGACATTATGTACCATCCATCCGAGCGAAAATCACACGACTGAACAATCCGAAAGCTGCTTTCTCCCTTCTTTTCCAAGCCAACCGGCTACATCGTCACCATCATGTCTGTTCCCGAAGGCCCCAAGCAAGTGTTTGATTTCAACGTTGATGGTCAACTTGCCTGCTTTGCCCACCATCAAAGCATCTGCGAGGACTGTCGGCTGAATTCCGTGGAAGCAGATTTCTTTGGAGGGGAGGATAAGGGCTTCAGGAAATACCCACCAATCAGTAACAAGAATGGCCGTGGTGCTCTTCTACGCGGGGAACTTGCGAGGTTTCATCCCGAGTCAGATCCACAAATCGTCGATCCAAACGATACTACGATATCCAAACCCGATCGTGAGAAACTCAACTCATCAACGAAGGCCCTAAGAACATACTACTGTACGATCTGCAAACTTACATGGCTGGTAGGAAAGGATGGCGAAGCAGCAGCCAGAGATCATCCTTCACATAACAGCTTCTACGACTCCAACCTCGCTCCATTGAGATCATTGTATATTTCGACAGACTATTATTGTACTGGGTCGGGGAGCAGCTGTAGCAGAGGCGGTATTGGTGTCTACTCTGGTCCTGGATCCAAGTTCAATATCAAGGACACTTGTCCAAAGCCGACATTTCATCACATCAATTCTAGCGTTTGTAGCTAAGCTGCATTCCTTCGTGCCTTGGAGAAGGTTCGGCTAGCTGTTTGGGAGGACAGATGCTCCATTGTCTCGAGCTTAGAAGGTGGTGACGATTCTTGGGCGAGTTCTGCGATGTTGACCTTGAGAGTCATCTTAGCTACAGATTGTTGTGAGACTACACAAATTGTCAGGTGTGTCAGAGTTTCAATTGGCTAATATCTAAGCAGACTATGCAGTACATGGCATGTGTGGTGGCTTCGAGGAGAAAAATTGGAGCATAGAGCGCGGCAGCATCAAAGGTGTTAACAAACCACTCGGCATATCTGACGCGCTGTTACACCTCGAAAGCGAAGTCAAGAAGCTAAGTCTTCTCGGAGTTACGGTTGTATACCATGAAGTGTGTAATGAAGACAGTGAAGGAGCAAAGGGGCTTGTTCGAGAGCAGAGGCATAAGGCCATCCTGCGTAATGGTTACCTGGAGTCCAAACATCAAGTTTGAGGCAGTTAAGAGTCTAACCTCCAGACTATGCTGGTCCGAGAGAGCATCCTGATCATTATCTTTCCTTGATGTTTACTGTTATGCCAAGGCTCGCTTGGTAGTTAAGGGTGCGAATAAGTAATATTAAGTTTCCTCAATTCTCCTGATTTTGTATTGGGAACTTGAAAGAATACATATCCAAAAGACTCATCGATGGGTCCATACTCTTGTCCAACATATAGAATTGCGTTATCCTCCAAGCTTCGTTGTGGTCAGGGGCGATTGCCACCATTTCAAACACGAGGTCTACCACAACGCACCTTATATACTGTGCAGCGGTGAATTGGAACCAGTCCTCAGCCAGATTCTGATCTCTGATACAATCTTCAATTATTTCAAGTACGAAGTTGAGTTCTCCTTGATATCGCCAGCACCCTGAACCTCGAAATTTATCTGCCAATTCTGACCGCCTTGATAAGCTCCGATCAAGACTAGTCAATTTAATTTTGGCTGCACCACGAACTTTTCACGAACCCGCAATCCAAACTCCACATCCAGCAGCTTAATTTCCACCGACAAAATGGGCAAAGATAAATCAGAGAAGCGCGACAAGAAGGAGAAGAAGGAGAAGCGCAGCGAGACAGATGGTGTCAAAAAATCCAAGAAGGACAAGAAGTCGAAGCTCAATGGCGACAACATGGCTGCTGCGATCGAGGAAGTCACCAAGGCCGATGCGAAGTCGCCTGCACAGGAGGAGAGTGCGCTGATGGTTGTGGATACGGTTGGTGAGATTGCGATCAAGCCTATTGGGGCTTTGGTGCCATTTGCGAATCCATTGGCAGATGAGAAGGTTACGAAGAAGGTTCTGAAAGGTGTGAAGAAAGGTATTTTCACAATGATCGCAATCCTGGGTCAGAACTAACTCTCTGCAGCTGCGAAGAACAAGACGCTCAAGCGCGGAGTCAAAGAAGTTGTTAAGGCCCTGCGAAAATCTCCTCAAGGTGCAGGCAATGTCGTCGTCCCAGGAATCGTCATTCTTGCAGCAGATATCTCTCCCATGGATGTCATCTCTCACATCCCAGTTCTATGCGAAGATCACAACGTACCATACATCTTTGTATCGAGTCGAGCGGAGTTGGGTGCAGCTGGAAACACGAAACGACCAACAAGTGTGGTAATGGTGTCAGAATCGAGAGTTGGTGCGAAGAAGGCCGAGAAGATTGAGGGTGATGAGGAATTCGGAGAGGTCTACAAGGATTTGGTGAAGGTTGTTGAGAAGGAGTCAAGGAACGTAAGAGTATAAGCTGGATTCATGCTGGATTACCTCTGCATTGATGGTTGCAGGCTGGGGTTTGGTGTATCATACAATCTGCGTGTGCAGATTTTGCTTAAGGAATTGTCAATTGGCGTTATGGGCTGGATAGGAATTGAAAAAGTCAAATGTCACTTTGCTGAAGAGTCGCAGAAATAGGTTTTTCATTTGTCAAAGTCTCGCAAATCGCCTGAAGTCAGGCATGCTATCAACTATCTGGGGGTTTGCTTGTTCTTCTCCGGGGCCATGGCTGATTCATCATGAAACTTGTGAGCAGCGCAGTCGCATTATTCTTCTGAGTTTTGTTGGGATGAATCATGTTTCTCTGGATAGGAGCCGCTTTGCATCAAATTTTGAGCCTCTTCTCCTTCATCTCGCTGGTCTCCGGCAGCTTCCGTTTCAGCAACTGGCTGATGGACTTGCTCCTGTATCTCTCCCTGGGGTGCTGGGCCAAATTCGGAGCACCATGTTCGAAAGTCTGCGTCCTTATTATTGTGGTCCTTAAGCTTCTGATACACTCCTTCTACCTTGTCAAGCAGACACGCTGGACAAAGAGCACCAGAAACCATACGGCAGCCCCTGAAGTTCGATGTCATCGGCGATCCTGAGCCTGCTTTAGGATCCAATGCTAAATTATCCTCCAACATAATCCTCACGAATCTCAGGCGTTGCTCTAGTCTCATGTTCTGCATGTGGGTCATCGAGCTGTTGTTCTCGACAATTTACTCCGCATCCTTCATCTGCTCGATTGTCGACTCTACGAACTTGTTCCATGCTTTCTTTGCGTCGCTGTACGAGAAGATGAGCCATATCAATAGTTGAGAATCTACTCTCGGAATGTCGTTCAAAGTCTCTGGGATATCCTTGCGACGTGCCACATGCGTGTAGAGATCTGTTAGAACATTGACAAATTTGGTGTCAAGTTCTTGCGTGTGGAGTGCGTGCTGGATGTATGAGATGGTTGCATCGTAGTCGAGATCGCTTTCGAGGAGCTCTCCTAGTACCTGGAGACGCTCTGCTGCGGACTTGTCACTTTCTCGGGCTACTGCTTGGTGAGAGATTGTCGACTTTGGAAGGATCGAGCGCCTTACTACGTCTCCTATTGGGTAATATGTCTCGAAGCACTTCCTCGGTATGAGACGAGTCTTTTGTACTTGCCATTTTCTTTGCAACTTTGCTTCACTGGTGGGCGATCTCTTGTGTGGACGTGTTTGGACTGCAGAAGCAGGCTCGAGACGGACTGGCTAGATGTCAGAGCCTCTACAAATACCCTTAAGCGAGTAGTAGACCTGATGGGAATCACTGTTGCTATTTCTGGCATCTTCGAATACTCTGTGAATCGCAAACAATGTCTTCGCTCAACTTGAAGTAGGGAGAATCCAAAATCATTGTCATTATGCGACTTGACATCCCGTTTCGGGAATCGTCGTTCCTGGACTACGAGTTTCCGTGACCACTTTCTGCTCCTCGTCTGTACTTCTATCGCCCTTCAGTTCCTTTGGATTCCAAGCCAATGAAGCCCTTGGAACAAAGGTCAAAACTAGAATTACCCCTGCCATAACGCTGTACTATACGCCTGCATCGCTCTCGTCAGTACCCTCTGCTATCTCATGCAGCGGACGGCAAACTTACCAGCAACATCTTTCTTAGCTTCCTGAACGTCTTTCTCTCTGTTGTACACTCCGTCGATATAGTTACCCCAGACCGGACTCATGATTGCATAAACCACGATATATGTCGAATACAAGCAGCTCATGACAGCACTCAGCGGGCTTATTTCATCATACTTTCCTCCCGATCTCTTTTCATTCTGTAGCTGACTTTGGACATACGCTACTAGACTTACATCACCGGCAGCCCATCCGAATGAGAGGGGAGCAAAGGCGCCAGCCACTATCCACGCTTGACTCATTTTCCGACGCGGTGGATGCCAAAAGACGAGGAACCAGATGATCGAGAGCGTGATGGAGTCGACTCTGATCCAAGGGAGTGGCGTGTGAATCAAGGTGGTAAATAGAAAGACAAACAAAGCGCCGAGAAGTTCGCCAAAGTTCGAGCCAGCAACAATAATCTGCGACTAAGCAGCGTTACCTGAACTCAATCAGCAGCCTTATTGAATAACATTTCGGGCTGGACTTGGTTTCCTTGATCTCACTTACCGAGATATTTCTGAGCCACCACAGTAGCAACATTGTTCTCCAGAAATCGATGTCCATACAGTGCAGAACTATACCCAGGGACGAGCCATACGTACCTACGGGAGCTGAACAGTACCTTGATCCTCAGGACAAGAGATTTGAAGAATACCACGACACCTTCAAATAAACCGTCGAGGATGACGCTGACAATACCTCGGTTTCTGTCAACCTCTTCAAGACTGGCTAACTCGAGCGTCTTGGTATCTTCAGGGACTGGCGGCACAGATATCAGTCTCCAGATGACTGACGCCAGAGCGAGGAGAATTGGAGTAATAATGAACGACATGTTGTTCCCCAAATACCGGATTAATGCCAGCGAGGTTGTCAGTGCTCCACCAGATACTTCATAAAAGATATGTACGATCGAATCCATACGAAGAAGTTTCTGAACATCGCCTCCCACGATATCTTTGGGTATCACTCTTCGAATGGTCTCGACCATCCCATACGCTAAGCCAGTGAAGCAATAGAATGGGATCATCACATCCGTATTGTAAGTTCCATAGTATCCAAAGTCCTCAACTCCGTGCCTTCTATCCCATCCCCTAGGTTTCAGCTTCCCTCCTGTCGCAGCATCCACAATCAACAGCACCGCAATCAGGACTCCGAATGCCAAGACAGCTCCTGATATCACTGTTTTCGTCGGATTCTTCCTAATCAATGGTGTGACGAGCATTGATCCAAAACATTGACAGGCCTGATTCAATCCAGTGAGTAAACCAACTCTCTCGAATTTCCTGGCTGATTTCCCTGCAAGTCTTGCTTCGCGATCGTAGCGGCTTGTAGCGAGGGCGATTATGCTTCCGTTGAAGGCTTCAATTCCGAATTTATAGAGCATGATCCCGGGAATATAGATCATTATGTTTCGCTTTTAGGCTGTGGTGAAGATGGACCAGCTGTTGCGGTTTGAGTAATTTGATGTCTTCTGGCCCTCAAATTGTGTCTTGTAAAGTGTCTCCGATGACGAGCCGTCTGGCTTTTGACATTCGACATTGTTGAATCCGCGATCAGATCTGAAAGTAATCAGCATTCAACCCATTGAAAATACGGTGTTGATATAAAGCTGGAAAGGTTTCGAGCCATATGTTTGAAGTGAAAATCGATTATGAGCTCCGATACTTCCTGACCTCCACAGCTTTTTAAACGTCACTGGGTCCTGGTCTAGAACTTGTCGATACAGCTCAATATTACTTCATGGGAAGAATGTATAGAACGGACTAAGTGGAAGCGCGGCTCTCAGACCAGAGCCATTGGGATGAAAACCGTCGCAAAACGTGCCGTCATCGTCAAAGTGGTTTGCACTCGTCGAGAAGCTACAAATAGCAGCTCCGAGCCAAGCACGTCAAGATTCTTTCGGGGCCATGTAGTAGTGACCAGGAATGCTATGTGTATAGGGCTGAATGTGGAGATGGAACTCGTGCCGCCTTTCACGACCAACCCACAAGCAACCGCCTCGAGCTCTTGCCACATCCGACTTGGCAAGACACTTCCTTGATTTTATATTCAGTTATGACAACTTGTTTATTCTCTCAGTCACATGCATGTCATAATTTTGAAATGGATAAAGATCTATTGTAGACTTGGAGCAGTTTGCAAGGGGGCGTAGGGGACTACGAGAACCTACCTCACGATTTCTTCCCCTCATTTGCATGTCAATTGCCGTTGAAATCAAAATACTCGTCTCTATCTGTGTTTAAGTGAGCAGGAAGCTGAGTTAGTACCAAGAGACCAACCAAAAGCTTGGTCTCAATCAAGCCACGGAAAGGTTTGAGTCGCTTGCGCTTTTATATCAGAGTATGCAGCACACCACTATTCAGGCTTCTTCTCTACACCAACACTCGTGTGTTCCGCAGAACTCGAACCACTTCGAGGAGTAGCAGCCTCCATCCTCTCCCGATCATCAGAATCGACGTCAATAGATCCTCCAATCACACCGGGCGCATATGGTATCTTTCCCTCCTCGCGACGCGAAACAGGTACAAAAATATCAAACCAACTAGGAACAATGAGACCGAGCGCGATAATCACTAATGCGAGATGTCCGACTGCAAATCCGAAGATGTGCATCGGATCGTTGCGTACGGCGTAGAATCCGGGGTAGGAGAAGCCGTAGACGATGGCGAGAATTGGGGCGCCGAGGTAGCGTAGAGTAGGAGCCCAAAGCATCGGGATCTTCCAGTTCTTGCCGGTTCCGACAATCAAGTTGAGATCATTTCTCAGCATATTGCCCTACTGAGATCAGTTTGTGTCCAGCAGATGTCTCAGAGGACTTACAGAGTAAAACGCTAGATAATAGAATCGAGATAATGGAGGATTTCTGCTCCAGAATTTCGGAACCACTGAGTCTGGGGTCTTGCCGATAAAGACCGACAAGATGCTTCCAGCGATGAAGAGACCAAATCCAAGGCCGGCACCTGCTCCTGGACTGGCTGCATGAGCAACCGCCACACCAAAGACCATAGCACCAAGAAAACCGATATTGTAGATGGCAAAAGCCGGTCTGCCGACTTGTCCAATGACATCCTTCATGCGGTAGATGGTGGTAGCCGAAATGCATTCCGACAGGACAACGAAGACCAAAGCTACATCGTTAAGCCATCGATCAACTCCCTCAAGAAGATAGAAGCCGAATTGAGTACAATACATCAGTGTCAGAAGGAATGATACGATGACAAGTATTGTGACAATACCCCAGCGAGGTATCTTCTTTTGTGCATCCATGGTAAGAGTGACAGCTGCATCGAGCATCGCGAATGCCGAGCTGAAACCAAGTACCATGAGCGTGAAGAAGAGAAGAATAGCCCAGAAGTTTGCACCTGGCATCTCTGTAACCGCCAATGGGAGTGTGATGAAGCCGATTGTGAAGGAGCCAACTCTCTCGCCTGGTGTTGGAGTCATGCCGAGAAAGCCGATGACACCAAAGACAGCAAAGGCTGCAAGGGATTCAAACAGAGCATTACTGCATACGATCAAGATCGAGTCCATGACAGCATTGGAGAACTTCTGATTGTAGGAGGCGTAAGATGTAAAGTAACCAAACCCGACTCCAGTTGAAAAGAAGACTTGTCCACATGCAGTCTGCCAGATCTGACCTCTGGCGAGTTGGTCGGCGTTGAATTCGCCAACGTAGAGTTTGATGCCTCTGCCTGCATTTGGCAGTGACGCGGAACGGCCGATCAGGATAATTGTCATAATAATGGGCAGACCCATAGTGTAGTAGACAACGCGACCTGTCAAGCCGACACCACGGAAGATGCACAGCCAAACAAGAAACCAGGTAAAAGCTGACCAGCCAACAGTCTCCCCAATGAGAGCTGTACCGGGGTACTGAACGTAGCCTGAGCCTGGTGCAACTTCGACCCTATCGACATTGGCGACGACATCGTTCATGTAGAATTCCTGGCCTCTACCGGTCCAAGGCAAAGGACTCTTGAAGGAGTTTCGGAAATAGATCATAATCCAGGCAAGATTTGCAACGAAGTATGGTCCGACCACGAATGCTGTGTAGAGAAGACTGAGACCCACACCCTTCAAGCGACGATTTATATTGTTGTACGCAATGACCGAACCTCCACGATAGGCTTGACCTATAGCGATTTCAAGGACCAAAACTGGAATGGCGATGATGAAAATTGCCATAAGATATGGTATGAACCACTGTATCCCATTGTTGTTGTACACCTGAGAAGGGAATCGGAGTAGGTTTCCCATTCCCGCACAGCCGCCCATGGAAGCCAGGATGAAGGAGGTACGTGATGGCCATTGATCTCGTCCATCTTCGGAGGTTTCTGGAGGTGGAGCAAGCCACTTTCCAACCTTCTTAAGGGCATTCATTGTGTATATTAAAGAGACTCGGAACAAGTAGTTGTCGACATGAAGATGGTGCCACAGTACTACTAGTGAAGACAAAAAATAGTAGGGCAAGAAGTGTTCTAGAAAGAACGAAAATAAGAATTTCCTTTTTATTTGATGGTGTGAGCTTGTATGTAGTGTTCCGTCATTGCTCCTTGGGTCTGACAGACGGCTCCAGTGTTCGGTATGGCACTAACCAATCTCCAAAAGGTCCAAGACAGCACCGCGGGTGATGTGGGATGCCAATGTAGCTAGTATTCATAACGGAGAAAAGATCATCTATCGGTGCTTGGATTTTAGGAAATACTGGTCAGCCATTTGGTGTTGTTCATCATCTTTCCTGGGCAGTCTGGGCTCTGACCTAGGTCAAGCAAGCTTGGCGCCGGGTCAAGACCGTTTATCCGACTTATTTCGTCTCCAGACTCTCTTGATTCCACGACCAGACTATGTAACATAGGTGTAAATCTCCGAAGGAAAATATGATGACCCTGAAATGTAAAGCAATGGGAGAGGTAAGAATTAGCAAGGTAACGTTACGGCCAGGCTTTGAAATGGTAGAACTCTACAAGTCGGCTCGACTGAAGTGCGTTTCCCCGAGAGCATTCAGCATAAGTAAACACAGTAGAAGATGTAGGTAAACGATGGAGACAAAATCCGTCAAGAGCAACTGAAAACTCGCCAAGGGTTACACTTGTATAAAGAAAATCACGAACAGCCCTCCTCGCTTGAGACTGGTAACAGGAAAGAAGAAACTGAGGAAGATGTGTAGTCATTTTCCAATACCTCATGGTCCCTATCAAACATCTACCAGGGATTCTTTGAGTTGATATCTTCAACTCGGGCTAGGGGAGAGATTACATTTTTGCTATGGTTGTTGTTACACTTTTCATACCCCTCAATCGTACCATTTATCTCAATCCCAACAAGAACTTTCCACCACCTTCCTTTCCTCCCTCTCCACCACCTGGCAGATATGTAACATTCGGGTTACCAGCCAAAGTCTGAGCAATCTCCCTACTAGCCTCAATTCTTCTGATCATAATTAAACCATCACCAGCCTTAGCAACCGCCTTGCTAATGGTATCCGCAGACTCAGCTTCACCCTCTGCCCGGATAACGTTTGCCTGTCTCTCCTGCTCTGCCTTCTCGACAATGAATCTAGCTCTCTCGGCATCTTGTTGTGCAATTTGCTTCTGCTCAACAGCCCTTGTGAACTCCTTGCCGAAAGTCATGTGTGTGATGGAAACATCTTCGAGAGCGATGTTGAACTCTTGAGCACGCTTGAGGAGATCGGTACGTATTCTGTTGCTGACTGCTTCACGCTGGGTAATGAGTTCTGCAGCATCGAATTGGGCGACGATAGATTTGAGGACTTCGTTTCCAATGGAGGGGAGGACTCTCTCATCGTAATCTTGACCAAGATTCTACTCTTGTTAGCACACTTCTAAGCCTGGAGAACGTAAAACATACCTGATAGATCTTGGGCAAGTTCTGAACCTCTGGCCTATGCAAGACTCTGAGAGTCAAGCTCACCATCTGCAAATCCTTACTTCCGGTAGTCGTGGAAATGTTTCTTGGCTTCGTCCGTACATCGTAGATAATGCTCTTCTGTAACCATGGAATCAAGAAATGTGTTCCCTCATTCACAACCTTTTCCTGCACACCAGACAATCGATCGAAGATTACGGCTCGAGTGCCACCCTTAACATCGTAGATGGATGCTTGGGCGAACGAAGCTCCGACGGCGAGAGGGATGGCGTACTTGTACAGAGACTGGAGTGCTTGAGCCATCTTGACGGGTGTATTGTAGATTGCGAACTTTCGTGATGTTATCCGGAATCGAGCTGGAGTTCGCCGCAGTCATGAAGCTCATCAGTTGGACCTCTCTTTACTTTTCGAAATGCGCTAGTAAGCCCGGGGTAGTCGGCCTTGGCGACAAGGAAACGGCCGACATGATCTTTCAGACGACGAACCTCCAATTTCTGCTCTGCACTTACAATTGAACGACCAGTCGCTTCTTTACACAACAGTCACGATGAGACCTTCTCAAATTATGCGTTCCGGTGGTGATGGAGAGGTTGGAAAGTACGGAAAGTGAGTATACCCAGAGTTAGGAGCCAGCAAAAGCTCTTCCTGCTTGTTCCGATGGGTGGCCAGATGGCTATGGAGAGGCATTGAAGCTGTATATGATGGTATACATAGAAGGCAAATGCTAATTGGTATGTCTCTAGGTATTTGGGAGGATGGGGCAACCTTGGTGAGTGCTGCAAGCTCTTTGGTGTTGATTGTTGGCCTGGTCGAATTCGCTGCAAATCTTTCAACTGGACAACTGGATAAGCTAGGGCAGGGCATGAGCATGGTACACGATACTTAAGGGCCGGAGAAGGAGATGTGGATGGAATACAGGAGTTGAGAGAGGTCGGGGCATCGAAGAATCGCCGATGATGGGACGGTTTGGGATGGCCACGAGACAGAATGCGTATTTCGACCGGCAGCAGAGCTTCGAGCATACGGAGGAGTTGCTCAACCGTGGACCTACTGCCCAGAAGCGTCTGCGCCGCGATGCACCAGCCCTATTGCATACCTTGTTGAGATGCGGACTTCAGGAATCCAGGATCTAGGGAAATGCATGTTCACTGACAACAAAACACAGGCTCCCAGACACAGAAGGGTATCGCATCCTTCGCACTCAGTGCCAACCGACAAAGACCTCTCGCCGGTACTCTTAACGCAGCTATTTTCAACACCTGGAGACGATTCAGCCATCAAGTTCTCTACTTCGCCCCTCCTTTGATCATCGGCTACATGACCATGCAATGGGCTATCGAGAGGTTTGTCAATACCTGCTAGCACCTGAGAGCTTGCTGACACCCGCAGAAACGAATACTTGAACTCCAAGCCAGGTCGCGCGGAATTCGGTGAGGAGGAATAGAGGGTTCTTGGTATGGTTCAATACTAAGCAGTGCTGTGTTGCGCTTTAGCCGATGATGATTCAGCATAAAGATTGTCTGATGGCTAGCAACATGCGGTGGAAGGGAGACTTGGGGCTGTATAGTATTAGATTGCGTTGAATGGATGGTCTTCTAGAGATTCCGGTCTGGTACTTCGCTTCATCGTGAAGGAAATTTAGGTCCGAACGCTTCATTACTCAGCTAGGCTGATAGTCGATTTCAGTTCAGTGGGCAAATTTTCCCCTGCACGGGTCCAGAGCTTTCAAGTGTTTCTTTGATGGGAATGGGTGATTCCTATTGTCTTAGTTGATAAAAGGCAGGCCTCAGATAAATGCCAAACAATTAGGCGGCCTGGGGAGTATGATCTCGACGAAAATGGCCTTCGCGTCGTGTTACTCCACTCATCTGTCAGTCTCTTCAGTTCAAAGCACTCTGAATACGGCAGTACACTTCAATTTCAACTTTCATTGCTACGTCAAGCTCAAAGCAGAAGCCATGTCTCCATTCACATCCTGCTTATATCCATTAATTCATTCATATCAAAGTCCAAGGCATCATTACTCTCCCTTTCAAGATTCCCTCACCCACCAACTCCACTCCCCTCTCCATAACCCATATCCCCCCTCGCCCTCTCCAGTCTAACCCTCTCCTCCGAATCCATCCCCTCCCCAAAACTCCCCTGACTTCTCCTCGTCCTCCCTCCAGCACCAGCACTTACATCACCCTCACCATCCTTCCCTGCCAAATTCGACTTCGCACTTCCCGTGTTCCCAAGCGTCTCCCCTCCAAACCCATGCTCACTGATGGCTTCGCCAAATCGTATATTCTCAGCTGTCTTCTCGCCCCGAGCGGCTTTCTGGGAGGCGCGGTGGACGTCGGCTTCGTTGTCTTCGGTCGGTTCGGTTGCTGGGAAGATTTGTTAGTATATAACGAATTGGTTGTTGGAAGGGCAAAGGATGAATGGAGGGAGGGAAGGGATAGGAGATGGGTTGGAAGGATTGAGACGTACCACCGAATTGACCGGTTGATTTCTTGGGGGACTTGGTAAATGTATCTTGGGATTCGTATCTGAGACGGACGGGCTGGTTAGAAAGATGGTCTTTTCTATGTTGAGGAGCTATGGGGAGAGTACTTACTGAGTGTTCTCCCCACCTGGCTCGGTGTCCATGAGCTTTGTGTTAGTAGCTTTCGACATGTTGGATTGCTAATTTATTATTCTCGATAATGGACGTCTGTATTGAAAGGAAAAAAGAAGATTTAATATAAGGCTTTTGGTCATAGTGGCATGTCCTGGTTGGAGCTACTACTATGCGGGGTTGAAGCTCCTGGTGCCTCATGACGTATGAGGGGTGAGCTCAACACTTTCTAATTGATCGCATTGAACCCTGTGGAGTGCAATCTTAGTTGTTGATTGTATTAACTCCAATGGGATTGTGGAGCTCTTGTGAGAGAAGAGTACAAGACTGGGGTTATTTTCCAATATCAACACAGAACAACTAGCTCGCTATATTTACATTGTTTACAGCAACCCATCATACGACGCCTCTACCTCAATTCCACTCCTAATTCCTTCACCAGCTCCTTTCTAACCTCCTCGTGCAACTTGTTGACCTCCGCATTCGTCAATGTCCTCTCCAGACTCCTATAATTAATCCTATAGCATAAACTCCTTCTCCCAGTCTTCGGATGCACGAATTCATCCGTCAACTGCACGTCCTCGACAACATCCCCTCCTATCCCTCTGACAATCTCCATGACATCGTTCTCGTGGAAGCTCTTCGTTGTATTACCTCCAGCTGCTGAAGATGATGACCGAAGCCAGAATGCAACATCCTTGTAACAAGCTGGGTACTTCGAGAACGGGACGAATCGCTTCAGCTTGTCAAGATCCTGAGAAAGACCTTTGAACTGTCCGAGAAATCGTTCGTCTTGTGACCAGAAAAGCCGAATATCGGGTATTTCGAAAAGAAGCATAGCGATTCTCTCAAGACCAATACCGAACGCCCATCCCAACTGATCAGGAACATCGGCATTCGTCATGATCTCCTGCTTCACAACTCCACACCCTAGAACCTCAAGCCAATCTCCCTGCCAGAATATCTCCAATTCCCAAGACGGGCTCGTAAATGGAAAATATGCTTCAATCCACCTAACCTTCAACGGCTCATCCACAAATCCTGGATCCGCAGCAACCGCAGCTTTCTTCGCCCTCGAAAAGATCTCCACAACCATCAGCTCCAACGATTTCTTCAAATGCGCAGCAATAGCCTCCGCCTCTTCCAGCGAGTGATCTTTCTGCAACGGATTCCGTTCCGGATGCGTAGGCGGATTCGGATCCTCAACTTTCATCTCATGGGTAGGCAATGCAGCGATGTCTTTCCACACTGCAGCAGCTATGTCCCCATTCGGGACTTTCCTGCGATCCCACATTCGCGCTCCTTCCATCTGATGGAAGATTGGGTAATGGCTCCTGTCGATTGCATCTCTTCTGTATACATCTGCGGAGATGAGATAGCCCTCGCTTTCGTTGGCGCGAAAGACATCGGCTTGGTGGGCTGACGTGTGCGTTCTCAAAACAGTTTTCTCGTTGATGTAGTATGTGTCTGTTTTGCTGCGGCCGGGGTGATCGGGTGGAAAGCCTAGGGAGTCAAAGTTCTGAAAGGTGGTTACAATGGGGGAGAAGGTGTTATGGTATTTGTAGGTTGGGGAGGGGAATTTGGATTCGATTATGGAGCGGGTGAGGGAGATGGGGTGGTCTGGTTGGACATGGAGACGCCGAGAGATGGATGAGGTAATATTTGGGGAGAGATTATGCCACGAGTCTTTGGGGTAGGATTTGCCTTCCAGTTGTATAGTAGGTTGGGGAGCTATATGTGTTAGTGATGTTTGCGGAGTGTTGATATGACATACTAGAAGAGTTATGCCGGCATTGTGTACATCTCCCAATTCGTCTCGAGGCTGTATTCCCAAGACCAATGAACAGAGATAATGCTTCACTCCCAGGCGATACTCGTTGTCTCCTCACGAAAGTCCGCATCTTTCAACTTTGAGGTAGCTAATTGCCTTTCCAGGAAAGATTTATTCAAGCTTCCCCAAGCTTCACAATCCCAAGACAATTTAGGCTCATAGGTTATTCCGCTCCGTAAGCCAGCTCCGATACAGGAAAGGAGCTGCTCGATGACGATGCAGCTGTTGAGTCAAGTTTCCGCGGTTCTCGGACGGGAAGTTGTTTGGCACCCCAAGTAAGCCCCTCATAGCATCTCAGTATCCTTGAGAAATTTTCTATGCCATTATTTCAGGTGTGAACCTGTGTTGTGATCTCAATTTCCAATTGTAGCACCCCGGTCAAGTTTCAGTGGGTCTGCAGCTCTCGGACATTTTTTTATTTTGATTTCGAGGCGAGCGAGCGAACGAGGAGCTATCGTGAATAATCCTCACCCCCATCTTTCAACCTCCTCCCCACGAGTCAGTCGCGTCTTCTCCTAGGAAAGCGACACGGAATGCTCAAACAAGAGCGATTACCATAATGTCGTCCGAGACAGCGTTGAAGCAGCCTAAACAGGTTCGGAAGAGGACTCCCGCGAAGAGAGATGCTGTGCGGTACCCGTTTTGGTTCGGGGGAAGCGCGAGTTGTTTTGCAGCTTGTGTGACGCATCCTTTGGATTTGGGTATGTCTCTTTACTGTTATAATATGATTGTATACTAACTGATTTGCAGTCAAGGTAAATAAATAAAACTTGAGAGCAAGTACCAAGCTTATACATCTAGGTTCGCCTTCAAACCCGCCGCGGCGATGCGCCCAAAACAATGGTAGGAACCTTCGGTCACGTCTTGAAAACAGACGGTTTACTAGGTCTCTACCGTGGACTCAGCGCCTCTCTCCTCCGCCAAATAACATACTCCACTACCCGTTTCGGTATATATGAAGAGTTGAAATCTGGCCAAAAATCCAAACCAACCTTCCCGACTCTGATCGCCATGGCATCCGCCTCTGGATTCATAGGTGGAGTAGCAGGAAATCCAGCAGATGTGTTGAATGTGCGAATGCAGCACGACGCGGCACTTCCTGTGGCAGAGAGGAGGAATTATAAGAATGCTGTGGATGGACTGATACGGATGACGAGGGAGGAGGGCTGGAAGAGCTTGTTCCGAGGCGTGTGGCCGAATTCCATGCGCGCTGTCCTCATGACGGCTAGTCAGCTGGCTTCGTATGATGGGTTCAAGAATGTGTTGATTGAGTTTACGCCCATGGAGGATAATCTTAAGACGCACTTCTCTGCTTCGTTCCTGGCGGGTTTCGTTGCTACGACGGTGTGCTCGCCTGTGGATGTTATCAAGACGAGAGTCATGTCTTCGCAGGAGAGTAAGGGATTGGCTACGCTCCTGGCTGATGTCTATAAAATGGAGGGCGTTGGATGGATGTTCAGGGGGTGGGTACCGTCTTTCATACGCCTGGGTCCTCACACGATTGCTACGTTCCTATTTTTGGAGCAACATAAGAAGATGTATAGGAAGTTGAAAGGGATTGAAGAACCAGAACAGCCGATCTGATTTGGGTAATGCTTGATGATGGGTTGGAATCTAGATCTGCTGGGAGCACCACTTGGTGACTTAATGGAGGCGCTGGGGTTTCTGAAAATATGCGGTGTCGGGAATACATAGACTAGAAGCATAACACCGGCGTTCTGTCTGTATTATAGGGTATCATCGTAATATCATTCTCTGGTCTAGTTTGGCCAAGTTTTCAATCATTGCCCCGATAGCTTTTCCCCAAACGCCTGCATATGCAAATGGTGTTACAGCCTCTAGTTGCCCCAGAACTTATTATTCGAAACGTAGGAGAAGCCAACAGCCTCTAGTTCCATCCGTTTGCTCCATTCTGTCCGTACGGAGTCGCTCCGTAAGGTGTAGCAGCGCCGGCTCCACCCCATTGATTAGCAGCCGCCCCATTACCGTATGGTGTGGAATATCCAGCTGCATCATCCCCCCAGTTCTGCCCTCCATTCATGTTGACGTCTGGACTTCTTGGCCCGTCCTCGTATCCATTCATACCATTCGCCCCCTCCTCGCCCTCAGTCAACTCTTGGATCACTGAAGCCAGTTTTGTCTGCATGACCTTGATGCCTTGCTGGATAATTGCGTCCGGATCCAGGTTTCCTACGCTCTCAACCTCGAAGTAGAATTTGCTTGGCACGGCATCAAAGTTGAATGGTTCGCCCTCTTGCTCCGGTTCTTCCCAATCAGCGTACTTGCTCTTTGGCCTGGATATGTTAATATATGCTTCTCCAAAACTCATGCAAGCTTACCATTCCGACGCAGCATCCGCCTCGTACCACAGATCCGTATGTCTCAACTTATTGTTCGGGTCGTACTCGAACGCAACAGCGGATGTAGGTGCCCATTTCGCATGTTCCTTTGCAATACCCTTCTTGGCGATACACTTTATGCGAAGCTCTTGGTTCTGGCGCAACTTGCAGATGACAGTTCCCTGACCCTCTGGATCTGTGATAACTGGATTCCCAACATACTGATTTGCTCGTCTCGGGTCCACCACCAGATCTCGCGCATATACCTTCATGATGTCCGTACTCGTGCACTTTGCTTGGAGGTTCAGGGTAACGCTGCAGAGCTCGCAGTACTGTTCGCATTCGCAGTCGCGAGTGTATGCCACATCCTCGATATTCTTCGACACCAGAGGAATCAAACCCAGTCTGTGAGCAAGGAACTCGTCTGCCAGAACCGATGTATTCGCCTCGATCTCTACCAAGTCGATTGCCATTGTTGGGACCTCGGCCATAATGACTCGGCGCAACGAATTCGCAAAGGCGAGGTCGACATTCTCGAGTTCAAAGTCAACATGATCAGAACCAACCTGTGGCGCGTGAGCTTTGTCTTGATCGCCTGTTCAGTAGCTGTTACCTCAGTGATCTTCACAGATGGCCCAGAAGCCTCCGTGTCCATCACCATAGGGTCGAAATCCATCTTGGGCGAATACAAGGATGCGCGCAGCTGCAGGAACGTGAAAGGGGTAAGCTATGGCGAGCGCTTGACAAAGGAGACGTAGGCGGTCTGCAAGGCTGACGTATAGTTGACAGCTCAGCCTTTGTGGGATCCAGTTTACTGCGGTGCGGTGCTGTGCTGGGAGATTGGATTTACGAGTCTTCGAGGCTGAACATGAAAGCCTTCAAGCGGCTCAAAGCCGCATTCGACGCGCTAGGAGTTGGTCACGTGTAGTGGTGGATTCGAAGGTTGTCACCTGTACAGCCTGCGTTTGGGTGAATACTCCTAAACTATGAGATACCATCTTAGAGGCAGTGAACATAGTTCTTGACTGGGAGTTTGTCTCAGCAACTTCGGCTTCTATACGATATTGATTCGCATCAATCGACTGCTGTCTCGCCAAAGCCCCCTTGAGTTCTCCACCCAAAGTCAAAACAAATGCAAAGAGCATATGACTCTTGATATCGCACAAGTGATCAGGATACCCATGCCAATGAATGACCAAAACATCATTGTAACATTGACAGCTCGCCTTGTTTCTAGCCGCAGCGAGCCACGTCGTTTCATGGCCACCTCTTGACCGCTTGAAGAAACGAAACAAACATCAAGCGGATTTGCCGCTGTAGAGCATATGGGATTGGGGAGGCGTGGAAGATCAACTATACCAGCCTCTTCACCGCAGCTATGTTGACTACTGAATCACGAGCCAGATGTCTATAGATCCCATGATAAACGAGACTGAACGGAATAAACCCTTACCCAGCCTCTCTCAACAATCTGATAGATCCACAAATGTCGCAACGTATGCCAGATGGACCGGATATCTCCTCCTCCGCATTCTCTTACCTTCATGGCCAAGCCTCTTTCGAACATGATAAAGCGCATACCAAGTATCGTGAAGGCGATGGAACCAATCCCCTGACGGGCAGTGTTGACGACAAGCGAGAGACTACGCTCGGCAGGGAAGGTTACTGATGATGAAGCAGCAACTCCATAGAGGCTTAGGATACGGTACGAGTAAGAGGTTGGCGTCAACGGAGTCGCTCCGTCAATCCGTGGGGTTCCAGAAGTCTCTGTTTGCAGTCTTGAATTGCGGATGGTTGGGGCTGAGTGGTCAGAAATTTCAGATCAAGAGCATAGCCTCGTTGAAGATACTAGGCGAAAGGCGAACATCGATGCCAAGCTGATCTCGGCTTCCAACGTATTCGCCGTATCCACCTGAACCCCTCAGACGCTTGACGGGAACACTTGACCGACAAGATAGATAAACCACCGAATGCCACTTTGTTCTTGCTGGAAAAGACAACAGCTTCACACTCACAACAGTCACTTGCATTACATCACTTAAAGTCCCACAAGACTAAATCAACCCTCTATGCAATAGCACCAGCTCCGCAACATCAACCTTCAAAGATGTCGACCGATACATTATCCTCCCCCACCTCCCTCAACTCGCCACCAACATCTCAACCAACATCGCGCCGCGCATCAAGAGCAAAGATGTCTATTGATCTCTCTGCAATTCCTCCTTTGCAAATGCCCACTCCTCCATCAAATACTCTCCTCATCACCAATCTTCAAGATCCCTCCGTCTTTCGCGCAGACAATCTCCAAACCATCCGAGAGCTTATCAACACCTCAGCGCCAATCCACTCATGGGCACCTCTCAAATCCTTCCGACGCATCATCGTCTCCTTCTTCGACGAAGCATCCGCGATACGTATCCGCCAGATACTCGACGGTGAAGCCATCATGGGCGAGCGCGTAAAAGTCTACTTCGGCCAACCCACCTCCATCGAAGTCAAGGACGAGCATCTGAACCTGCCCGACGCAGGCAAGCTATTCTTCATCTCGCCACCGCCATCTCCTCCTCACGGCTGGGAGATGAAGCTCGAGGACGCCCCGAACAAGTTGGTACACGCAGATGATCTGGCGGAGGCCTTGGCCAAGCTGCATGCTAAGCCCAGGACTGATTTGCCGGCCAGTCCGATCAGTGATGGAGAGGAGGGTAGAGTCATCAGGACGAGAAGCGGTTCCAGCACCACAATCTACAACCCAAGCGAGCATGGCCACAGTCCGAACTTGCCGGCCATCTCGGTGGAGGATCTGACAGGCGAGAATGAGTTCAGCCCGATTGAACAAGAGAAGCCTATTTTGGCGCATACGTCACGACCACCTGTCGAGTTGATGGAACATAAAGCATGAATATTGGAAACGGCATGGAGTCATGGTTGTTGGAGATAGCATTTGGAGTTTATTGGTGGCGTACAAGGGGAGCTCTGCGTTTGCATCGAGCAGGTGATTCAGGCGTTTGCATCATGAGGAATATGGAAATTGTATGATAGGATCTCATTGAAGGGGAAAGATCTCATTACTGTAATAACAATCATTTCCATCTACTATCTCTCAAATCCGTGACATCCACAGTAATCTTAGTCCCCCGAATGCTCCCCAAGTAAGTCGAAGCCCAATAACTGACAATAGTCCCATAATCGTACTACCTATGACGAAAGCTTGTAGGTTTCGCCTTTCAACTTCCGATTCCTTGCCCGTAGATACATAATCTCCCATAGACGTCGTAGTATCTAGACTTGGAATATACTTAAACTCAAAATTCGTCTCTTCACCCAAACCATGTGCCTTGTTCTCAACAATGACATGGTAAAAGATGCGTCTCAAAGTCTACAATCGTCAGTACGCTCTCACAATTAAAAGCATCGTACATACCTTGATATGCTTCTTATCCCAAGAATCCACCGATCGATTCGTATAACACAGACAGATAAAGAACAAACACTGCCCAGCAACCAACGCTTTATAGTACAAATTCGGCTTCCCGAGACCCAACTCATCGGCCAATTCATCACCATTCAACCACCTCGCACTAGCATTTAGGAAATCCCGCGACACATAAGCTGGTGGCTGGCCCTGCAACGACAAAATAATATTGTTTGCTAGTACTCTCGACATGTCACTCGGCTGAATCTCGGAGATCAACAATGACTCCATGATGGCTTTTGCGCTTTCAGACGTAGCGAAATGCTCATCTGGTGTACCGACATAGTACGCTACTAATCTCCATAGTGCGAGATAGTCCAGGATTTCTTGCTTGCGAAGATAGATTCCTTGCCGGGGGAAGCCGACCCAGATCAGTGTTGAAGAGAAGGTAGAGATGGTCCCGATGCTGTCAAGATCATTGATGGGGACACCGAAGTCTGAGACAGAGTAATACGAAGGCTTCTCTTTCGCGAGGTTCATGATGCGTCGACGGACAGCGGCGTGGAGCAGTCGGACGCGGATGGTCGAGGCATGGCCTTCGCCGCCGGGTTGGATGGCTTCGAGAGAGCGGGTTACTTGGAGGATGTGCTGTGTTGTTTCGTACATTCGGGCTTTGGCGACTTTGGTTGAGAAACCGCCTGTTCGGGCGAGGACTTCGGATACTCGTGCTGCTCCCATGCCACCGAGCAGAGATTGGTATGCAAGCTTTTGAGGATGTTAATATAGCCTTGTGGTTGAAGTGCGAAGTGGCTTACAGCTGTGAAAGCAACTCCTCCGTATCTGTAGAATACATCTTGACCTCGAGCGATTTGGTCCCAGTCTACCCAGTCTGGGATTGTGTTTACTTCCTTCCATAGCTGACCTAGCTTCTCATCTGATGAAGCATTGTCTCGTAGGAGAGCGTATAGATCTCTTTTAGGAGCTGGCTCGCTTGTCTCTTTGGAAGGCAATCTGCTGCGATTTCGTGGGATTTCCCCAGTGGTAGGTGGTGAGATCTCGTCGAGGCCTATATAATGTTAAATTTAGTTGAAGGACAGAAGAAAAGAGTCTGGTGTAGGTTAAAGTCACGGTTGCATCTGAGTATATAGAAGACGACCTCTACACTTCAGTGGCAAATACTGGTTCAGGTTCAAGAATGGTGATATACTTACGGTTCAGACATTCTTCTCCTAAAACATCGTAGGAGAACTTCATATGATGCATTTCTTCTGGAGACATATGCAGAGGTGTCCATTGAAACGTATATCCCCAAGCATGCCGAGTATTCTCGTCATTCCGCCTGAACGGATTTGGCCACGACATGAGTGTGAGGAATGCGAAAGTAGAAAATTTAGGAGCGGAAGAAATGATACAAAAGAACTAGCTTGACAATTATATTCAAAAGGAAACTAATCTGGGTCTAAGAAGGAAAAGAAGGTTGTAGCTTGAGAAGCTTCCCCGCCATTATAAAGGGATCACATGGAAGCATCATTGATTCTAGGTTCCCTGGATCACTGATCGCGGGAAGCGAAAGCCTCGGTGGCAATGATCTGTCTGAAGGATATGATAGCGAACCATTGAAAGAGAAGTTGGAATACAAACCGGAGGCTGGATGGATTCCGAGAAAGCAAGACAATATTCGTTTAACGAGATATTTATTTTGTCAGACTCTGTGGTTCTTGTCTGACAGCCCCTAAAAGTTGCACAAGTCTCGCTTGCGTCGATAAGACAACGATAACCGGACGGAAAAACATGCTTCCCGGGAAAGTTGATGGAGCTGGGACTTTTCTGTTCTCCTTTCCATTTCAACAACAAACTTGACAATGTCTTGCCGCTGCTCTGTCAATACACTCAGTCTTTTCATTCGAAATGTAACCCATGTCGATGTCTCGATACCTCGACAGGCAACCCACCAGCTACGAAAACCCTCATCTCGAAATGTAACCTCTCGAGCTATTACTGGACCTTTCCTTTCCAGCAGAGCATACTCATCTGCGACGTCTTCCGAAGATGGCACATCCGAGCCTCGACCGAAAGAACCTTCTCAAAGTCCTGTTGTTGACTTTTCACTGGACGCGATAGATTCTATTTTAGCAGAATCGCCATTAAAGTTGGCAGCAAAGGAGGCAGACCTGGAGAGAGAAGCAGAATACGAAACACCACTGAAATCTTTGCTCAAAGATATGCCGCAGAAGAAATCCAAAGATGGGGATTGGGCTGTGAAGAGGAACGAGAATTCTAGGACTTTTACAAGAAAGGATGCGGAGATGTCAGGAGAGAACGGTTCGAGGACTACAATTAGGAGGACTGGAGGAACCGGCAACACAGGCCTCACGATACATTTCGACAACCCTCGAGCTCCTCCGCGGCGGGACTTCCGATTGAGGGACGCAATTTCCCGTTCAAGAAGCCCGATTGGCAGAGAAATTGACAAGCAACGACCCAAGGACGAGTGGGTTCCTCCTCCACGAGAACCATGGATGATTGAGAAGGAGAGAATCAAAGCCAAATACCCAGACGGATACAAACCACTGAAGAAGCTATCTCCGGATGCAATAGCAGGAATCCGCGCTCTACATGCTCAAATGCCGGAGCATTACACAACCGCGGCACTATCTCAGGAGTTCGAGGTATCACCGGAGTCTATCCGACGGATTTTGAAATCCAAATGGACACCTGATTCAGAGGAAGAGACGGATCGACAGAGGCGGTGGTTCAAGAGAGGAGAATCTGTTTGGACCAGGTATTCTGAGTTGGGAGTCAAGCCACCTAGGAAGTGGAGAGAAGTGGGCATTGGGAATGGAAAGCCAGAATGGATGTTGAGAAGGCAGCTCGAGCAGGATAGACCAGCGCCTCCAGCTCTCGTTACCACGGCCAGACGGAATGACCAGAAGCATGAGTCTATTGATGAGGCTGGGAGCCTTGCTGATAAGATATTGTAAGATCCATGCTGGTTACACGACATTGGAGAAATGCCAGACAACACTGGCCTAGACGGGGAGATGGCCTTGCATCTGGAAAATTGTGCAAGAGCTTCTTTTCATGCTATCCAGTTATGATAGGCAACCTTACAGGATAAGCGCGTATAAACAGCCTGCTGGTATCGGCCATCTGTAGAGAAGCTGCTTGGATCTTGATTGAAGATGACAGCCCTACCGATAGCACCCTGTACATAATTTGGTGGGTTCATGCTGTGTCCCATAGTAGATGTATGATATTGAAGTTTCTCTCCACCGAAACGGTTCTATTTGTCAATCGTTGACCCTCGGTTATGGGAATCGACATCGCATTGACTGTTCTTCACTCTTTGAAGAAGACGTTTCATGGCATATTGCAAAAAGTTGGAACTGATAAGAAGAGATCTCGGATTAGGTTACAAAACTTGCACATCAGGAACATATCCCATGTCCATGTGATAGCCACCGAATTAAGGACTGAGATGTGCTGTGGTAGCCAATGGGAAGCTTCAAACAATGGCATTGTGATGACATTCAGGGCCTGCCCGTTATTGTTTACAGGGAACATCTCCCCTGTTGCCCCCTGAACAAGCGGCAAACGGCGTCGGGCACAGGCCTTTCTCGGGCTGACAAGCGCGTCGGCTGCTTCTGGGCAGCTGGGGCACGGATGCAGCTTAGATAGAGACGAGCGTCCATCCTCGAAAACAGAATTTAATTCACTTCACTTTTCTCACTGTCGCCGTCGTTCAATTCAATTCACTTCTGTCGTCGTCGTGTTATACCGCTCTTGATCGTGACGATCTGCCACTGTGAGTACAAGTTAGCCCCTTTAAGAATTGTTTGTTGTGCAAGTCTGAGACAAAATAAACAATAGCATTTGTTTCCCATGTTCTCTTCCACCGACTTTCCCCAGCGACGACGACAATACCTTCGATTTCTCTTACCGAAACAGAGAGAAAGTACTCTAAATAAGGAACCGATTCCGAGCTCCGGTTTCTAATTCTAATTGATACCTCTTCATGGCTTGATCATGGCTTCAACTCCCTCGAATCCGCGAACGTTCGCAGCGAATACCGGACTCGGCCTCAAACTTACACCCTCGAACTCTCCCTTCCCACGAACACCACGCTCACCATTCAAACCTCGCGGGCTATACGAATCTGGACTGTCCCTCAAGAGGATAATCGGCACCACAGTCTCTTCCCCTACCGCGTTCGATAGCCTCTCTTCTTCGCGGATTTTTGCATACACAGCTGGAGCTGCAGCTGTTGTGGTCAATGTTGACGATACCTCGAAATACTCCCAACGGTTCTTCAGAGCCCGCCCCACGGCTGTAGCTTTGAATACAGCAATCGCGACATCCTTTTCTCCTTCTACGCCTACAAACACCGCCAACGATGGCCGTAATAGAGCGGTAATAGCTCTACGCGACAGTGCGGTTCCTTATTCCCCTTCAACACCACATACGAGCTTAGAATGGGGTGATTCTCCGGCTTCCAAGACATGGACGAGTAGAGAAAGGATAAAGGCAGCTACTTGTTTGTCCATAAGTCAGGATGGCAGGTTTCTAGCAGTTGGTGAGGTAGGAAGCAGGTATTGGCTTTATTTTTATCATTTGTTGACGTTACGCAGACTGGATATTCGCCTCGAGTTCTCATATTTTCCCTCCAAGATACTTCTTCCGACAGGCCTCTGGTTATTTTGAACGAGCACACATACGGCGTCCGAGCTGTCGCGTTCAGTCCGGACCAGAAATACCTTGCAAGCTTAGGGTCTCCGAATGATGGATTTCTTTATGTTTGGTCGATCAATCAGAGGACGGGTGCTGCAAAACTACATTCTAGTAATAAGTGCACCAGCTTTATCAAGCAGATGGTGTGGCTAGGAAGCAGTATAGTCACGTAAGTCTCTTCAGACATTCTACGGAAGCTACTAATAGTAATAGTATTGGAACTCGTCACATCAAAATATGGAGAGTAGAAGACAGTCGGCCAGTATCCCCATCGAAACAGCGTTTTGCTCTCGATGGGACACCGATACCCATACCGGCAGTACCTGCGCTCAAGACCTTGACAGGAAGAAATGTTCTCCTTGGTCCATTGGTAGAGGCAACATTCACGACTTTGGCAGCAATCTCGGAACACAAAGCAATTGTTTGCTCTGAAAAGGGAGATGTTTGCTTACTGGATGATACGGAAGGTTCAAAGTTCATGAAGCTCGCGTCAACCGGTTTCAATATTACCTGCATTGCAGTTGATACAGAAGCCAGGAGGGTACGGATTGGAGGACGAAATGGAAACGTCAGATCGATGAGTCTGGACGACTTATTAAGTCCTGCAACCCCTCCGGAATCACCAACTCCTTCAATCGTGGAGTCTAACCCATCAAATGAGGCCGGGCATCTTTGTGCTATGGGATATGCCGCCCGAAGCTTAATCACGGTCGACTCGAAACATTCGATAGAGATATCAATGCCTGGGTCTGATGATGCGGATCCTCAAATGCAAAATACACCGTTTCCAGCACATGGTGATTCAGTGCTCGGTGTCAGGCTTCTCTCTCCTGATAACGAGATGAAGGCGGCCTTCTTAACTTGGTCTGCTAATGGTACAGTCGTTTTCTGGGATCTCGATGGTTGCAGTAAATCTTCTTTAGCCGTGGAAGTCGAACAGCTCCCACCAAGCGAGGAGGAACTTCCAAACCAGTGTCAGATTGTCCGCGCTTCGAAAGGAGTTGCATTTTTGGTCACTGGAGATAGATATGGGGTGCTGAGGGTGATCAGCCCAATCACTCAGACTTGTGTGTTCGAAACGAGGGCTCACATGTCGAACATTCAAGACATCGCAATCTACGAATCCGAAGATCGCACATTGATCGCAACCTGTGGTAGGGATCGGACAGTGCAGCTATTCAGGTTGATGGCAGACCAATGGGTTCTACTGCAGACACTGGACGACCATTCCGCCAGCGTATGTGGTCTGTTTTTTGCAGAGAATGGCGAGAAGTTGATCTCTTGCTCTACGGATAGAACAATTCACATCAGACAGATAGTGAAGAAAGACGTGGGTGGGCAGGAAGTAATGGGAGCAGTACCGGTCCGGATCATCACACTGAAAGCGACCCCAGTATCAATGGCAGCTTGTTTTGCTGATCAGATGGGCAGTTTTGTCGTTTCTTTACTGGACAGGACCGTAGCTACCTACGAGATATCCAGCGGACGACTAATCAGCTCCTTCAAGGTTAGCGACAACGAGGGGCAAGATGCTGTGGTATTAGACTCTCTGGTTATGGGTGTACCAAGTGTTGCCCCAGGACGACCCACAATACTCGCAGGAGTTTCGAGTACAGATAAATCGGTCAGGATATATGACGGAAGCACGGGCTCTTTCTTGGACAGAGAATGGGGGCATACCGCTAGTGTCACTGATGTAGCCTTGTTGGAGGTTCCGGATTCCGATCAGAAAACTCTCATCAGTACAGGAGCTGATGGTACAATTATGATCTGGGATCTCTCTCCGAGAGCACCTGAATTCCAAGAACCTGTCGATAATGCAATCAATCGCGACCCGTCTCCTCCCAAAGACACCGCATCGAGCCGACCACCACTCAGGAGAGTTTTATCCAAGGCTGAGTTAGCTGAGTTCCAGCGAGCTTCACCTCTTTCGACGCCAACAGGCAATCGTTCGCCACCTAGAGCAGTTCGGAGGAAAACATCGAGGTATGGTCTGTCAACACAGTCTCCTACATTGGCACCCCCTGTACCCACGGTAAATTCAAAGCATTTCAATTCTGCTTCGGATGATTCGGGTATTCGCCGTACAGTTCGCAATCGATCACGGAGCCCACCAAGTCCAAAAGCCAAAGATATGAGACGTCCTTCACTGGCTTCGCTTGACTCCCGTGGAAGGACCAAGAGTACTGGAAACTTCAGCGAATTTGGCACATTGAATATGGCAACCGAGCAAGCCTGCCGAACACTACGAGCATATCGGAAGAAACTGCTATCATCCGAGACAGTACGGGAGGAAGCATTGAAAGAGCTAGACCAGGAACTACGCCTCACGGCAATGGCATTAGGGGAGAAGAATCTGAAGGCAAAAGCCATCAGCGAGACCGTCCTGACAGGATTGCTCGATTCGTACTCCGACAGACTGGTTTCTCTATTCGATGAGAAACTCAGATTGTCACGACAAGACTCGAACGAATTACCTATCCCAGAACTTGAAGAACGACCAAAGACGGCTGGCACTTTACCACTTGCATCGCCAGCCACGATCACTTGATTTTTAATTTCCATTTTACATTCTAGAAGCGCGTCGTTCATTCGAAAACTTGATTTACTAGGGGTGAATCAATTGGCGTTTGGGTTGGCCATACCTTCATATGATATCTAGGGTTAGGGCAGGGCGTTGGTTGGTGGGTTGGTCTTCGATTTGCTTTGGGATTGAGGCTCAAGATTGGTGTATATACATTCTCGGCGTCTTTTCAAATAGCCAGTAGCTACAAGCTAGGCTAGGGGAGTTACTTGCTTTTATAACCCTTGGCGACGGTGGCTTGGGTGTTGAATTGCCTTTTGTTTGTTTTGGGGAGTCTGAGGATGGAAATGGAAGATCAGTAAGATGGAGTGAAGGACGGAAGGAATGGATGGATGGAAAGCAGGATTGCTATGGATGCCCGGCTGGATGCTACATGAATTCATAATGGGCTCCTTGAGAGAGCGGAGTTAATTTCTCAATACCAACAACAATGATATAGATGCAAAAACTGTTCAGTCACTTATTGAGGCATTAATTATACAGCAACCGAGCCACTTTCCGAAGCCAACCAGGGGGGTGGCAGCTCGCTTGCCAACCAAACACAGCAATTCGCTTCAACGTCTTACCGAAACCTCAGCCCAAACTTTGGAAGACCCTCCCCAAATCAAGCGAGTGGAATATATCTTTTCTCTCATACATCAATACCCATCGCTCGCCCGACACCGTCTCAATATCATCAAGAACGCCCGGGTTTCTGTCTCTCATCCATCCAAACGTAGCGAGCCAGCCAAGCCAATACTTCTAAGCCTCATCATCCCGCCCTACCTCTCCTAAGCGATTGGTTCCCCATCACTGCTTCACCGTATCACTGCATCACAATGTTTCGTTTCGTGCCCCTCGCCCTGCATGAGAAACATGCACACCGTATGCAAGCTGCAGGTCTATCACCCCGCACCGTATCGTATGCAGCTGAATGGATGGATTGATGGATGGTTGGTGCAGCCTTGTCACGAAGTGTGCCCTGGGTTACACTTCTCTCGGGCGTGGACCGAGCGCCCCTTCTTGGAGTGCTGAGTACGCTCAGCCTGATGGGAATGAGGGTTATTATTTACTTGACTTCCCCGTGAGGATGGGAGGGTGCGATGGTTGTTTGCTTGAATGTTACGATCTTGTTAACTAAGGAATGTGAACTTACTTCTTTCCATGTTACCCCGGACAAATTTGATGGCTTCTTAGTTGGAATCTTGAAGTCATCGTCTCAGCCTCACGAGACCCAATCCCTTCCGAACAGAACGTACACACGAAACCCACAGAGCCTGACCTGACTTCCGGCCTCCTACCCAGCAGCAAAGCAACAATGGAGCCCACCAAACGCCCGCACTTTCGAAGACAAGTCCCCATTCAAGTCCAGAGACAACCTCAACACAGCTATTCATCCATCTCTCCGCCCTCAGATCACGGGAGCATCAGAAGCAGTAACAGCAGTAGATACTCATCCACCACTTCATCCTCATCTTCAACCAGGAGACAAGCAACCAATCCAGCCCTCTCCCTCTCCCACGCAATCAGCACCTCATCCCCCTCAACCCTCCACGCCCTCCTCTCCCAAACGCCCATCTCCTCCACCCAGAAAACGCACTCCCTCCACCAAGCCATCGCCCACGGCTCCAAAGAATGCATCCGTATCCTCCTCGACCACGGCGCTGACATTAACGGTCTCAATCCTCAAGGGATAAGTCCGCTGCAAGCAGCGATACGCGAGAAAAATAGCAGTCAAAGCATCGCAAAGCTGCTTATTTCACGTGGTGCGGACCTGAGTGTAGGGGAACCGCTACATTGGGCTGCGCGGAGGGATTGGGCGGGTGTGGTGGATATGTTGTGTGTCTGTGGGGCGGAGGTGGATAGGGTTTCGAGAAATGCTGGTGGGAGTGATATTGAGGGTTCGAAAAGGAGGGGTGGTAGGAATGGGCATGTTGGAAGAGAAGGGAGAGAGAAAGGGAAAGGTGTGACAGCCCTCCATATAGCATCCTACTACGACTCTCTCGCCGCAGCCAAAGTCCTCATCGACCACGGCGCGGCGGTGGAATTACATACCTCGTCTGGAGAACTCGCTCTCGCGGAAGCGATTGCAAATTCTAGTATTGGGATGGTTGATTTGCTGCTTAGTGAGGGAATTAGTATACATGCTGCGGTTGATACCAGTGGTGGGACGCCGTTGATGGCTGCTTGCTTTCTGGGTGATTTGGCACTGGTGAGGTGTTTGATGAGGCATGGAGCGGGGAGGACGGTGTTGTGTAGGGATCGAGAGGGGGAGACTGCGATTAGTGTTGCGGCTGCGTGTGCTGGGAGGAGGGTGCTTGAGGTTTTGGTGGAGGCCGGGGCGGATGTGAATTGTAGGAATGAGAAGGGTGAGACACCGTTGGAGATTGCGATTAGGAAGGGGAAGCCGGCGAAGGTGCTTGAGGTGGTTGATGTTCTACTAAGGGCGGGTGCGAGGAGGAATGGGGGCGTTGAGAGAGCTTTGGACGAGGCTGTCAGAGACGGGGGTGGAAGTTTTGATTTTGAGGTTGTGGATTTGCTGAATAGGTATGGTGGCCCTCCTGGAGGGGGACGTGGTCGCAAGAGTGATAGGTCGTTCGATGAGATGAGCCAGAGGAGCGATGAGACACTAAGAATAGGCGGTTATGATGAATATGATGGGCGAGTAACTCGATATATGAGAAAGCCAAATCCCGACTTCGTCCGATCGAGCAGGATGGGAAGAGCACCGTCTCCATCAATATATTCTGAGGATGGGATGAGTACGGAGCTCGACTCTTCGGTATTTTCCGAATCCGCTTCAAGTCGGCTAAATCGAGACCGGAGGATAATGAAGTGGTCTGCTGAACAGGATGAATCTCCTGTAGTAAGGAGAAAAACAGGGAGCCTTTTTGGTGAGACCTGGGATGATGGATTTGATAGTGGGTTTGATGGGGCGTTTGGCTCTGAAAGGAGTGAGTATGACTTTGGTTCGGGGAGAGGAAGAGGAAGAAGAAGAGGGAGAGTTACCAACATTGTTAGTTTCACAGTATATTCGTGAATCTGGAAAGTTACCAATGTAAACACCATGTTTTACAAAACATCCATTTACGTGACCTACAAGACACTCAACGGGAAAACCGCTGCTAGTACTGAATTTAGTCGGAAGGTCTCCCGATCCAAGAGTGAAGGTATGAATAGTAGCATGGGGAGCGCCCACTTATACAGCCATACGCTCGGCTCGCGAGCTATTTCGAAATCAGACAAAGGACTCTCCATAATGCTCAACTGAAGCGGATCAATCGTGGCAAAGGTTTCTAAGACCACAGATTTGCAAGGCATATAGTTTTTCGTTGCTAGTTTACACATTCACGCTCGCTATGACTGCAAATGAAAAGAAAAGCACAAAAGCCGCTTCTAGAGGAACGCCCTTCGCTGAAATCAGATATGATCATCTAAAGAAAACGCTCACTTATCGCTCAAGTGCCAGAAATACCCATCATCTTCGTGCAAGTCATATGCTTATCTCGTGGAGATCCTGGATTTCATTCCAACGGTAAGATGAACCCTGAATCATAGGATGAACTCCTCGTCAAGCCAGTGTCGAAGAACAACATGACCTTCATCGAAGCTGGCTTTTTCCATCCGGACGATGATGGCTGCGTGGCTGTGTCTCACTTTGTGTATGTACACGGGGTACTTACGCCAACCGACACTGTCCAGAGCTTGAATCATACGGAATTGGTAGGGCGCAAGGGCAAGAGTTGGAGGGTCATGTCGATCAGCCTTCTCCTTTCCACCAACAGAGACATCCGACTTGGATCGTGCATGAGATTGAGTCCGCTCGAGCACAGGAGAACTGGGTTCCTCTTGAGCAGCTTCCTCCTCGGTTCCTGCAACGAGATATTCATGGCTTTGGGCACTGTTGAGATTCTCGTATACATCTTCGACTGCTTCTCGCATGCCAGTGATCAGAAGTGGGACGCGGTAGTTGCCCGGCTGGATACCAGCAAGACCTCTCTCGTGTAATCTGATTCTTCTGTTACTTCTGAAAGATTGGACACCAGAATTAATCAAAAATGCGACGACACCCAGTGGAATGAAGAAGATCATGGCAACAAGGAATGGCAATCGTCCAATGGTGGTTTGCGACCCTCTGATTAGGCTGCCATAGAAACTGGTATCCGTCTCTTCTGAATCAATAGGCGCGACTGGGTTCTCGGGATCAATAATGACATCTTCGTAACCTTTAACATAATTGATCTTGATCTTTTCGAGGTTTGTGAAGGGATCTGTCTTGGTGATGCCGGTAGTGTAGTGGACTGCACTTCTGTCGTTGACAATGTTTGAGTATAGGGTTCGACGCTCGAATTTGGCCAATCCTTTGATAAAGATCGACTCGGGGTCTGCCAGAACTTCCAATAACGGCATACCAGTCTCGCGGAACTTGTCAATTGTGAACAATTGTCTGCCAGATGCTGAAAGGGTTCGTGCGCCAAGTACGTTCCAAACATGATTGTGCCTATATCCCATCAGTACATATCCACCCGGGTTCTTCGGATCTTACTGACCATCCGCGAAGAGGAGTTCGAACGCCTAGATGAGGAGTAGCAAAGGTGGTAAAGTTCTGTCAAAGTCAGCGATGTTCAATACTCTATACTCTACGACCACATTGGATCTGGACACTGCCCTTGACTCCGACTTGGGATTTTCTCTCCACGCATCAGGATTGACATACTACCGGCTTGATCTTTTCGAAGAATCCTTTGCTATCGAGTAAGCCAACACAGAAACGAGCCACAAGTCCTCCCAGGGAATACCCAACCAGAGATATCCTTGTGATTTCTTGTCCCGCGCGTGCCAACTTCTCTATCTCCTCCTCAATCTCAAAGCAGACACGTTCGCCACCACGTTCGATGCCATCGTATGTGAAGCTGCCGGCGTTGCGCTTAGCGACTAGAATGTGTAGGTTCTCCTCAGGATGCTTTGCTCGAAGACTCTGGGCCATCACCTTCAGATGGTTTGGGTTTCCCCATAGGCTATTGTCTTATCAGCATGCTGTACCACGGTAACAGTGGAGATGCATAAAGGCGTCATAACATACCCATGAACCAACACACAAAGGTGCTGGGCCTCACGACCTCCTCCGGTATAATCCATGACTGTTGTAGTCGACAGGAAAGCCCGGTCCCAACAGACAGTGAAGGGGAGCAATGCGACGGTAGTTGTAGGACGTGGACAGCGTCTGCCTCGAACGAAGTCGAGACAAGCAGCTGACCAGTGAGGGGCTTGGCTTCGACTCGTGCCGACGCGCTGGGCTGCAGTGGCCTGTAAGGTAGGGTGCTGTAGTGGGTGGGGAGGACGGATCAGATGCCTGCACAATGACGATAAGGCGCTGTAGAGGGGGTGTGCAGAGCCTGGGTTCGAGCTGCAATACACTCGAGTGATGCAGGTCTGATGCAGGTGTAGGAAACTGGTCTCGAGAGGATGGGAAAGAATATGAGAGGAGAGGAGATGTTGATGCGAGTGAAAGAAAGGTGATCGGGCCAGCTCAAGGCTTCCCTCCCCTCTCTTTGATAAGGCGGCAAAGATAAGGAGCGCTGAGCTCTCGGTGTTGTCACTCACCGCTCAAACTTCCGGGGATTCAGTTGATAGCAAGGGTCAGTTGGTGAACTCCTGTGTGGACAGGGAGGGACAATCCGACGATATATTATTTCATTATGTAATTCAGCAAAAATAAACATGATCGCTATCATCACCATCCCAATTCCGTAGCGTAAAGAATCCTTTGTCCAACAAGCGAATTGCTTGCCATCGTCACTATAAGACAAGCTGGCATGAGACACATTTCCTTTGGGAATGTATGTGTGACAAGATCCAAGATCCGGATATCGGGAATCTGAGGGTCGTCGTCTCCAGGTTCATTGGTGTTGCAGCACAGGGGAAGAGATGCCTGCAATCAGATTGAGACTCCTACTGTACTGTACTGTACTGTACTGTAATCTACAGTTAGAGTTGGAAATAAGGTGAAGCCACTGAGGCTGAAGCTCTCTCGCTAAATTTGTGGCGCCGTGCTATCTATCCTAGCGACACCTCGAAGCTCAGCTCTGCTTTCAGCAAACAAGACAATCAAAGCTTGCTCTTCTATGTCAACACCACGAAACGGTCTCTACTTTCGCGACTACACTTGTAGCCAGGAGGAACTATCGTGGCTTTACAGTCTAATCCTCGCACCGCCTGTCGGGAGCTGAACATTCCCCTTTTCGACACTCAGGTCTTCGCTTTCTTCTTTCCACCCGTGTCTTTCACTAGCCCAGACAGTCACCTCTGGATGCAAGCATCGATATCCTGGTTCCGAGTCTTTGCTACTCAGCTCTCATTTAAGTGCAAACTGTCTGAAGTACTTCTTGGTCGATGATCTTAGCTTCTCAGCTCTGCATGACAATCTAGCCCATGGCATAACCAGCACATCTCGACTTCTTGAACCTGACAACTCTGCGCAAGTGCTGTGCACTATCGGGTACCAAGGAAGGAGACTCAAGGTTTCCATTCTTGCTTTCATCGTCACCTTCAACCCAAGCAAGCATGTTCACTACAAAGGGCCTCTTTTCAGGGGTTCTTTGTCCACATCAGGAAACGTGCAACCTACCAAAATGCATATTCAAGCACATTGATCCCAAGCCAAAGGTATCAACGCCATCAAGCATAGCTCAAGATCAGTTGGACTTGAAAGATGATCATGGTAGGGAACGCAAACGACGAAAACTCTACGATGAGAACGAGCGACCTCTGTCCAAGGGCAGTGCTGAACTGGACAGAGAAGGGTCAAAGACGATCGGGAAACCAGCTAAGAAAAGCTTTGCAGCAACTCGAGAAATTTCGCCACCTCCTTTGAAACGAAAGGTTGAGAATGGAGCCTCGTCTACACCATCCCAACCCTCAAAGACCACACCAAAAGCTTCAGTCAAAGCACCGCTCAAGAAGGAAGGCTTGAATCCACGTGTCCTTAAGCACCCATCACCTGCGTCTCACGACCTGCGGTTCAAATTACTCAAGGCTGTTCATACAGAGTTTGTTCGTCTGAACTCAGAATTAGCTAAAGATGCAAGCGACGATGAGCAGAAATTGGTCCTATCAGAACAAGCACTTATCACACGCGCGTTGGATCTCGAAGAGACCGCTGCTGCTTCACAATCCGTCTATTCAAACCTTGTGAAGAACAAGATTATGACCTACAAACGCATGAGCGTCAAACAATGGGTCGACGAAAGGAAGAAAGAAGTCGCCCAAGAAGAAGCAAAAGAAGCGGCACTCAAAGCCACCACTCCAGCCATCAAACCCGCAGCACCTCCAGTAGTAATCGAAACCGGTCTCTCCACACACGAAGAACTCACTCTACTCCATCGCCTCTACACTCCCATCTCAGGCCTCGCCAAACACGGCTACGTCTCCAGCATCCCTACAGAAGCCGAGATTCAAATCGCCAGAGAAGGCATCGAAGCAGCCAAAGGCTGGGAAGTCTGCGATAGGTGTAAATCCCGCTTCGAGGTGTTTCCAGGCCGTAGAGAAGAGGATGGCGCTCTAACCTCAGGCGGGAAATGCACGTACCATTTCGGCAAGCCATACTGGCCAGAGAAGAATCCAGCTGAGCCGAAAGCTAAGCGCGAGAGGAAATACAGATGTTGTGGAGAATCAATGGGTGATTCATCAGGCTGTACACATTCCGAGAATCACGTTTTCAAGATCTCAGAGGTCAAGCGACTAGCTGCTATCTTGAACTTCGAGAAAACGCCTGAGAATCTGGAGAGGGTGTCTGATAGACCGGTTTGTATAGATGGCGAGATGGGGTATACAGTCTACGGACTCGAACTCATTCGTTTAACCGCTACATCATGGCCCACAGGCGCTCCTCTATTCGACGTTCTCGTTCGACCTATGGGTCCTATCCTTGATCTCAACTCTCGCTATTCGGGTGTCTGGCCGAAGGACATGGCTACAGCTCTTCCTTGGTCAGATTCCACGCCAGACGAGATCACAGTTGAGGGTGCGAAATCTAAACTCCGCATCGTTCCCTCTCCTGCTGCCGCCCGCTCCCTCCTCTTCTCACACCTCTCCCCCGCCACGCCTCTCATTGGCCACGGCCTCGAAAACGATCTCAACGCCATCCGCATGATCCACCCTGTAATAATCGACACGGCACTCCTCTACCCGCACAAAGCCGGGCTGCCCTACCGCAACGGCTTAAAAGCTCTTATGTCTACACACCTGAATAGACATATCCAGGTTGTGGTGGATGGAAAGATGGAGGGGCATGATAGTAAGGAGGATGCGAATGCGGCAGGGGACTTGGTCAGGTTGGCGTTGAGGAACGAGTGGGAGAGGATGAGGAGGGAGGGTTGGAGGGTTGTGGAGGGGGAGTTTAGACCGCCAACGCCGAGGGAGGGACCGGTTGGTGGAGGGTTAAGTGTCGAGATGTTGGAGCGGGAGGAGCCGATTAAGATCTTGAGTCTCGATAGAGCGGGGCGGAAGAGAGATAGGGGTGAGATGGAGGATGGTGAAGTGGATGACTAGGGGTTGGATATCAATTGAGCGGACACAGTAGATTTGGAATGGGCGAGAGGCTCTTCGTACAAGACGATAGGCTCATTGAGAAGAGTAACATCTTTAATGCAAGCCTTTCGGCAAGTCATGGGTGTTTAGTCTGTTATAGACAGGTAGACATCATAGGCTGACTACAACCATACTCCAGAAACAAAGTCAGCTCACAAGCATGTACCAGATATGAACGAGGGTTTACAGCAAGACGTTTTCATTTTCACAGGCAGACATGTGCGCCAGTAAGCTCATGACATTCATGCAAGTCCGTAACTCCCCTTTCATGATCCAGCAAGTCCTGTCTGCTCCGAACGCCAATTGATCACACAACTACTACATCTCTCATTCCACAGACTTTCTCAATTGAAGTCCATCTCCATAGTGTACTCCTCCAAAATCCTCATAAATTTCGCCACAAAAGCCTCCAAATGAAAGATAACCTTCGTACCCATCCTAATCCGATGTTCATAAAACGCACTCCACTTAATCACATCCGCCTTCAACCCATCATCCACCTGTGTCACCAGCTTGAACGTCAAGGTCTTCAATACTGTAGTCGGAGGGATGCAATGTGTGAGTAAATCGTAGAGCTTAGCGCGGACTTGCAGAATTCGGGCTGGGGAGTGCTCTTGCATAATTTCGGTGGCGACTTGTGAGATGAGTGCTTCCCAGTCGGGAGGTGGGATTGGTGTTGTGTCGGTAACTTTCTCGCTGTGGTTATTAGCTGTATTCTAGACATGTATGCGTTAATGAAAGTGGACAACTCACTTCTGCGCATGTACAGCCTCATACATCAACAGAGCCCTCCTCAAATTCCTCCCACTCTCCTTCGCAATCCTCTCATTCAACCCCTTACTTGCTGGCCACCCCTCCCGCTTTCCACTCCTCTCCAACACATCACAGATCTCCCCCTCCGTCGGCGCCGCGACCCGAACTAGCAATGTACGACTGCGAATTGGCGCTATGATGTTCGCAGTGCTATTCGCCAATAGTATCAACCTCAGATTTGGACTGTACTTCTCCATCGTCCGCCTCAATGCCGCCTGGGCGTCGCGAGTGAGATGATCCGCTTCATTGATAACGACGACTTTGAAGCGCTGTTTCGCAGATGTATCGACTTGTTGTGTTTGTGCTACTTCCTTCAGTAGGTCTTGAACGACGACGCGATCATAGTTGCCGACATCTGAGGGCGTGATTTCGAGGTGGTAGACTGAGGAGACGATATTGAATTCGAGTTTGCGGTTGGAGGTTGTTTGGAAGACTCGTGAGTCGATTTTGATCTTCTCCACGCCGGGTCCGTAGAGCTCTTTGAGGGTTGCAACGATTCGTGTCTTCTTTCCTGCGCCGGAGGGTCCGTAGACTAGGAGGTGAGGGAAATCGCCGCTTTGGGCCTGGAGATGGTTAGATTTGTTGAAGGGAGGGGAGGAGGGGACGGACGAGTGAACGCAGACGATCGGAGAGTTCTGGATGGTAGGTTAATTGATCAAGAGATCGAGGGCGGTGTTTATCTACGAGGAGAGCCATTCTGGTGTGCAGTGGCGTGGAATGGAGTTTTGGAAGTGGTGGTGATGCAAGGTTGGAAAGTTCTTGGGAAACTTGAAGAGCGACGCGCATTGACGCGTTGACCGCGTAAAGAGCTGCCAGGACCACGTGATATCAACCACAAATCATATATACCAACACCTGCTTTCTTGCCTAGTAGTCTCTTCCTATAGGATGAAAATAATTACTTGGCTTCCCTACGGCCTTTATCAGACGCTATGCACTTAGCTAGCATTCGATTCAAGGGCACTCATCATGTCGGATGCCGTACATACTCAGAACTAATATCCCGGCTTCGTTATCTTATTGGCAAATATATCGAAAATAAAGCTAGCGAATAGTCCTTCACCTCCTGGCTTGATCAGACTGTCTGCCATGAAGCATGATATGATGCATTTGTCCCAGACTGACCAGAAAGGGGGCAATTTGCTGTAAGCGAGATACTGTTGACAAAATCGTCTTGACTCCATAACCTCTCCCACATACCCCAGTCTCCTAAAGCACGCGAATCAGGGACATACTATGAATGCATTACGACCAGATGCAGAAAGCTGACTTCGGGCATCCCTTTTGTCACGTATACGGTAGAGTGGCTGTATGTGACAGGATATTTTCCAAGAAACTTCTTGGCATATATTTGCTTCACGTAACCCTTAGCGAGGTGTCCCAACTTCGATGCAGACGACTATTGCGAGAAGTGAGCCTCCTAGGCTGCATTCAAACATTCTCATAGTCCCATGAAATAACACCAGGTATGTCCTTCTGTACAGAGGCCCAGTCAGGATTGATAAAGATCTCCCCTCTACCCACTTCTCTCTACCACAGGCTTTGATCGTACCGGTCTCTCCTGGCATCCAAAACATCCCAGACATGAATCCAAGGTTAAGGTAGCATCTCAGTGCGAAGTGCCATAGTTCAAGCATGGCAGGTGGCCCTGGGTTCTCTCTATTGTCATTATACCGGTTCCTCTTAATTTTATCAAGTGTCCCTATGGTGTTTGACCACACATCAAACTGATACGGAATCGCTTCTCCCTGTGAGCCTTCTAGTACTGGGTCGTACTCTGTGTGAAGATACCCTGTCCTTATATCGTTGAAATCAGCAGGCATGGTGACTTTCTCAAGCTGGAAAATACCAAATCGCACAATAGAGACGCTTCTATTCCCTTGCTTCTTCACATAGTCAGACATACTACGCCCTGCCCACGTAAGATTTGAAAATTTCGAGTGGAAATGATCGTACGCCACGAGTAGGAGCATTAGTTCTCTGACTGCGCCAACATCTTCCGGCTTCTGGGCCCAGTCCGGCACGGTGCGGTTCGGATCCTCTTTCCGTTGTCTCTCTCTTCCATCATCGACAATCCAGGAAGCGAAAGTCCATAAACATTTTTCGTACCATTGGTTTCTCCACACTCCAATCTCACTCCAGTCCGTGATGTTGTAATTGTAAACGGGGAATCGTCGCATGTAGGCGATGTCCTCTGGTCGAGGAGGCCCATCTTCGGAAGGATCTAACTGTTCCGGTATGTCCCAGTATTTGTAGTGATAATCATCAATGCCCATACGCCCGAAGAATGCTTCATTCCCTTCTTCCTCCCTGGCTTGAAAGAGAGGTTCCAGGTAAGTTCTAGCGAGTACTGCGCCCGCAACCAAAAGTCGATACATGGCCCTGTAGAAGCAGTCTCGGAAAGAATCGATTGTTGCAATCTCAGTTCCGGGAATGTCTTCACTCAAACACTCCGGGAATCTTCGACGCTCAGCCGGGTAATGGCCATAACTTCAAGTGCAAGAATAAATTATCCTCTCATTCTCCTCGATGGGATTCTTTGGAGTTGGAATTCATCCATTCGATGCACTGGACCAGGTATTGCATGTTGAAGACTTCTTTGACTTCGGCAAGATTTGGAAGGATGGACTTGCTGCGCAACGATTTCACTTCTACAAGCGGCGGAATTGTTCCTGCTTGGTAGGCTTTGGAAACGATAGCTGTTGCTGCCGTATCTCAGCCTTGACATTTGCATCGTTACGTGGACTGTATAATCACTGCCATCAAAGCATCTTCAAATGAGCTAACCTCGGCTTCACCCACGCTCCGGATGTTTGTCCCTGCGTTGGTCTCCCAGGCCGTATGGGTGCGCTTACACGCCGAGGCAAGCGTAACAATTTGAGAGAAGTCATCACAAGCTTCGAATATGTGAGTCAGCAGCTCGACTGGTATCGACATCATGGAGGCTTTCATACTTTCGAAAGATGTGTAGTTGGGCCAATTGATAAAATTTCGAGGTTTCAGAATATTTGGAAGAGGAAGAGGAGTGTTGTTGGGAAAGATCACAGTAACATGTGTCTACGAGGTACGCGCCACATTGACTCACATACCTCCTGGTGTCCTGGGTGTATTTTAAGCGAGACAGAAACAGAAGAAGGGGCAGTGGTACGAAGAGAAACGAGCAGAATAATCGGACTCGAGGGGCTTTTCGAATTCTGAAAGCTCCTTTGCCCTTCCTTCATATGGAATCTACTTCTTCTCCTTGACTCCATCGATGAATACGTCCACCTTCTCATTGTAGAAGCACAACCTTCCAGCAACCAGTGACGACTCGGCAGTCGGATACTATACACGCACGTCAGTCGCTTCGTCACCCGCAAAAAGTCTCGACTTTCTCAGTAATATGTAGGAGGGGTAACTTGTGGCAAACCTCTCAGGCTTACCTTGTAATACCAGACTGCATCCTCAATGGTCTTTCCCCCAAAATCAACATGATAGTAACTACCTCAATCAGCATACCTCTCCCGAAATTTCAGCCATAACTTACTTCGCCATCCCCTTATACGGACAATAAGTAATCGTCTCACTCTCCCTCAACACACTCCAGTCAACCATCGTCGGATCCAGATAGAATCTCGTCCGCAACATCGTCTCAAACAGAAACACATTCTGAGTACTCTTCGCTATGACTACGCCTTCTAGCTCAATTCGGATCTCCCGGGATGATGGGATCGTCTCGATGCGTTTGTAGGGATCTTTGGGGTGAGGTCCAAGGAGCTTCTCGTCTTCGACGAACCAGGCGTCTGCGGGTGAGATCAGTGGATGGAGTTTTGGGCTAGGATGGGAAAGAGCACGTACCTAGTGCAGAGTGTTCGATGCGGACAAGATTACTCAGTTCTCCATGGGAGGTCTCAAAGACAATCACTCGATTAGTACTCTTGTGGCCTGAGGACAGCTTGGCGATGTGAAAGCTCTTCTTTGAAACGATTTTCTCGAACTGGACATCCTTCGAGAATGCATCAACGAGAATGTAGAAGTACGGATCTGAATGAAGGTCAGCTTTGTATTTCATAAGTAAAATGTAGAGCCATATAGGATATGCATCTAGGTCATAGCAGCGGACTAACAGTAAGGATGCTCCCACACGTATTTCGCTTGAAGGGTATCGAAGATGTACTTCCCACCCAACAGGCCGCGGACTCGACGAGGGGTATCTTCGGTCTTATGAGGGCCCTTTGATGCGAGCTTTTCACCGAGTGATATTAGACTGGGTAGATGAAGTCAGTTATGCAGTCTATGGTCAGGCATCCGAATGGCAATCATGACGTGTTTGACGTGAACCAGAACAATGGGAAGATAAAAGTTTAGGATTCATACTCTGACATCTTATGACTAGATACAACGGTCATGACTACTTGTTTCTGAGACAGATCGTCTTTAAGATCCGGGATAAGTGAAGAGTGCTTATAGTTGCAGATGAGTAATCCCCACTTGAGGTTCACTTTGCGGGGTAGCTTTATGTAACCACTATTAGCACCTGAAGGTATTACGCGATCTCCAACCTAGAAGCACTTCGTGCATAATATTTGTTCAAGCATATGCAGAACATAGCCCTGGTCAAGATCAAAGAGAATGATTGTGAGAAAGAGCTCAATGATTAGCTGAGCTAAGCTATTGTACATTCGTCAATCTACTACGCAGATCCGAGCCAGCCGTCTGTTCTGCGGTCCGTCTTAACCATGTGCCATAGATGCAATGCAAGTCGGAAAATCAGACCCGTGACGCTACTTGCGCTCATGTAGAGAAATGCAGCCATGTAATGTACAGTACTTCAACCTTCATGAAAAGGGCAAGATCCATGAAGTTGTAGTTGAGGAGCAAAACAATGTTCTGAGATGTGTCGAGATAGAGAAGTCCTGTTACCTCCTCGTCGCACATATCACGCCCATCTAGGTCGATCAAGCAATACACCTCATTCGCAATTGCTGTTTTCTGAGATGTAAGACATGATCGAATCATGATCAGCGTAGAATATTTTAAAATCCTCCTGGACGAGCTCCCCGAGCACCAGCTTGATCTGCCATGCGGCGACGATCCGCTCTGGAAGGTAGCGCGCCGCCTCCGCCACCTCGATTGGCATTTCCAAAGTTGTTTGGAACCCCACCTCGTGGTCCTGAAGGGGGATTCTGAGGAGGAATGTCGAATCGAAACTCTGAACTGAAGTCAGGTCGTGAAGCTCTTGGTGGATTCGGGTTTCGGTGGTATTTCGGTGGAGGCGCAGGTGCTGGTGCGGGGTGTTTATTTTTGTTCTTCTTCTGTCTCTTCTGTGGTGCCTTCTGGTTTTGCTGTACTGGTTGCACCTGGATTTTTCCACCTTTCGAACGTGAAGGCAAGACCTTAGGACGAATGAAAGGTTCAACATCACTCTCGTCATCAATAGTAATTGGATCGTTGGCATGTCCCCTGTTGGGAGCTTTATTGGCTATGGAAAAATCCTTCCCAGCAGATAGTGCGCGATTGCTGCTTGAAGGGTCGACGTACGTATTGAGATTTTCCATGGACCATGTGAAACCACCAGAAAGGACAATACCCCTATGTAGTCCACATTCAGGACCGAAGTGGCCAGAGTAGCCACAAGTGTAGCATTCAACAGGAATGTGCTGAACGGTAAAAATCTCATCTGGTCTCGGATCGAAACTGCGCCAGACATAGTGGCAAGCCATCTCCAAGTGGTCTGTTGAGTGGCAGATATCACAAGACATCTCAGACTTGGGCAACGACAGCTTCTCCTTGCAAGCTTCGGTTTTGTGGCCTCGTTCTCTGCACTTGTTGCAACGATTCTTCTGAGGGCACATGGCTTCCGAATGAACACCGCTAGTCTGACAAATATTGCATGTCAACAAGGGGCATTTTAACGTATGGTGGCCGGTCTTCGAGCATGCAAGACAACGCAAGATGTTGAAGTCCGAGGAAGGATAGTATCGCTGCTGTAGGTAGAGCTCTGCTTGACGGAGGTCAATATCGATTAGCTCTTCATCAACAGCTGGGCCGTTGGTGAAAGCCATATCATGACCAGCGTTCGAGACAACAGTATCTGGTGCATCATCCATCACCATATCAGTGTCATTGTTGTCACCTCGCTCGGACTGGTGTAGACGTGATGCACTGACAGGGACCGATGGGAGCTGACTTTTCTGAGATTTCGGAACAGATTGCAATGTCTGGGCAGGACCCGGGTTGCGCAAAAGCTGATTCGCCAACCCTTTGGCATCTGTAAGGGTGATGGCATCGGAAGCTGAAGCTGTTGCACGACAGACATCGAGCGCCGGGCCAAAGCCAGACAAATGACCGTAGTATGATGAAACATATATTGAAAAGGCTCCAGTAATCATCTTTTGAGTCATGGCGTCCCAGTCGTCCCTGTACCAGCTCAAGAAATATGGAGCAAATCTGTTGAACGAGATCTCGTGTATTTGCAAGGGATTGGCATCGGCACTAAACATTTCGTGGAGCTTCCAGCTACCAAGTTTATTCCCATACTCTGGTACTGGAGACATTTTGCGAGCATAGAATGTCTTTCCGAATTCTACCTTGTCCTTGAGATCTTTCGAAATGCTTTGATACTGAGAAGAGCTGTTCGCGATTGCTGTTGACACCTCATCGCTAGCTAGCTGCAATTTCTCAAGCTTGGATGTTACTTTCTTGGCTCGATTCTCAAGCTTCAACTGGGCCAGTTGAGCATTGACAACACGATTGTACTCGTCAAGCTCTTCCGTGTTAAGCAGGTCGATTTGCTTTCTAGTCAGCTTCACGAAAGACCGCGGCTGATTCGATTCGGCTTGCGTGATTCCTACTTGGCTAGTATCCATTGCGGTTTTTTTGATGTCGCTCCGGAGTCCTTCATTGTCAGAAGTGGTATTACTTTGGTTGAGCGACTTGGCGTCATGACTACGAGAAAAGGCCGAGAGTGCAAGTTTTGCAGCTTTACGGGCTCGCTTTCGCTCCTGTTTCTCCTTCTTCAAAGCTGCGGCTGCGGCAAGATCATATAATGCGCGTTCGTCGGTGCTCAGTCCCTTTCTCGCGGCCTTGTTCAACTTCTGGAAAGGTACGTGTTTAATTTGGTCGGTGGCAGATGACTTCATGTTTGGCAGGTTATCATTGCCGCCCGTGTTTTGTATTGGATCTTCATCTGAAAAACGGGAGTTGTATAGTCAGTTCATGTTCGCAGCAAATCATTCAGCTTGAAGACTCTCGGACCATGCCCGTCACAGATATTACTGCGCCTTCTCATTCTCACAGCATGGAGAGGATAGCAGGATTATCTTACCTGTAGAGTCTATGACACGGTTGACAGCTGGCTTGGCCACCTTGCTTGATACCGGTTCTCTGAACTGAGCAAATATCGACTTCAAATGAAGACTCTTATTCTCACCATTAGGGCCATCCTGTTCTTCGTTGAGTTCACTGGGTGGAGGAACGCTAGGAGAGTCGATATTTGTAGAGAACGCCGACGAGGTAAGAGAGTTGCCATTACCAGAGTCTGCCGGCGCAGCAGTAACATCAAGGCTACTTGCTGGTTTGGCAGTGCTCTTGAGGCCGAAGGATAATCGAGGTTTGCTGCCAAAAGATGTCCGCAGGCCAGTCGAGATACCTCCATTCCATGAGGAAGAACGCAAAGCTACTGGGTGTGGTTTTTCCAAAGGCGCAGACGCAGAGTCTTGAATCTCTGAGCCCTTGCCCACGAGATTGAAGAGGGGTTGTGACTCTGCTCCAGGGATCTGGCTCCTCTCCGATTCCTCCTTGAGAAGTCTGAAGACTGACGGCTCACTGGCAGGTGCTTGGGTGCCGGTACCAGCTTCAGCCTGTTCAAGCGATGCAACTTGCACAGGTGATGAAGTGGTACCGTCCTCCAATTCCCCGACGAGTGGAGGGTCCTGATGGTCCTTGACACGCTTTCGCTGTCTCTCATCGGGCTCTTCGTTGCTATCAGCCTTCTCGTCATGACCAGACTCCTGCAGATTCCTCTTCCGACCTGCCAGAGATGTCCTCGAGTCCATGTCTTCATTCACAGGTACCGTAGCTTGCTCTGTCTCTGCCATATGCGCATCGGTCGCATCCTCTTGCAGGCTGCCTTTGTCCTCTGAAACGTCACCTATTCCTGCAAGCTCTGCAGGTTCTTGTGGATCGGTCATATTATATTATGTGTCCATAGCTGAAGTCGCCGAGCGAAGGTGAAGTTTTGGGATATGCGGTCGAGATGTCCTAGAAGTTAGCCTTGAACAGCTTGTAGAACCTTCATTTGACAGCTTCAACCGATCACAATCAGATCTTTTTATTGCTGTGCGAGATGTCTAGTGCCTTGACTCAGTTCAGTATGGCACATACACACAGCTGATGTGTTGACGCCGTCTGCTGTAAAAAAGAAGCCGCGAAGATTCAAGGGTTGCGCGGTGTCAATTGTCTTTGTCTGTGTGCTTATATTTGAGGTGAAATAATATAATCGAGTTCTCGTCTCATCGGCGTTGAATTATTTTGGCCGACACCTCCCACCTCCCACCTCCTCGTCATCCGAGACGCTAACAGCCCCCTGTAAGCTGCATGCCCTGCAACTGCACTGGACTGGACACCTGCCCTGCCCTGCACTCGTCAAGGCCAGAACTCCAAGGAACTGCTGCTGCATCCCAGATTCAACCCAATTCTATTCCCCATTCGACTTCATCTCCTTGTCCTCTTCACTCCCCTCTCCTTGCATATCTTGCAGCTTCTCGTTGCACTCCACTTGAACCTCTCCTGCAGATCACAGCACGGCAGGCCCATTCCTGTGCTCTCTATTCCTCCTCCTTGAAATCCCGCCCCAGCCAGCAAAGGTCAAAGAGGTGAGCTCCCTCTTCCAAGGACACGAGCCTCAACCCCCGGGCCGCAGATTTCGAGACACACGTGCTTGTCTTTCTTCCGGTGTTCTGCTTGGGACGGAAGGCTGACAATATTTCTACATTCAGGACACGAATATTCTCCCACCCTTCCATACTCTACGGTGCTGACTACCGAAACAACAAACATCTTCAACCGACAAGTCCCGCTCCTTCGAGCACCCCAACCTTCACCATTCCTCCCTCGACTACCGCCAAAGTGTCTTCCCCAATACTCCTCCCTCGTACCGTCTCCTACGACGCGACTTCGAAGCCCCCACGTCCGAGTGGTCCGTACAGAACCATGAGCGAACAAAAGCAGGGCAGGAGGCGGCGGTCGAGCAGTTTATTATACCAAGAACCCCCCGAGACTATAGAGCATATGAGTGATCAAGCTGCCTTGCCAAACTTGAATGCCAATTGGGTAAATGCGAAGGGTCAGTATTTCCTCAAATACCGGTGTGAAAATGCCAAGCATCTCGCAGCTATCTATTTAGCTGCCAGATTCGGCGAATCCTACTGGCCAGTTTGACTGACTGCAAGCAGGTGCCTGGACAATACACTTGGTCCTCATTGCATGCCTCAAGGTGCTTTTCGATATAATTCCTGGCGTGTCACAGGAAACATCTTGGACTTTGACGAACATTTCCTACATGTTTGGCTCTTTTCTCATGTTTCATTGGGTTCGGGGAGTTCCTTTTGAATTCAATGCAGGTGCATACGATAACCTGAACATGTGGGAGCAAATCGACAATGGGGCCCAGTACACACCGGCGAAAAAGTTCCTCCTTAGTGTGCCAATCGTGCTGTTTCTTTTGAGCACACATTATACCCATTACGACCTTACGTATTTTACCATCAACTTTCTGGCGGTGTTGGGGGTTGTGATACCAAAATTACCATACGTAAGTCTAACGCCTTGTCCTTTTGAGAAAATACTGATGCCACATCTAGAGTCACCGAACCAGAGTGGGCTTGTTCTCTGGCGCACCAGAAGATAGGTAGCATAGTGGTGGATCATTGCATAGCGTTTGTACGATATCTTGAGGTTTCGTCTATTCTGAATGATTGCGAGAAACCCACTTGGGAGCAAAATGGGTAACCAGAGGTGTATGTAGAGAGACGGAAAAGGAATCGGTCTTGGCTACTTGAATGCAGTGGTTTTTGGAAGAGCTTGTACCGGTTCATGGCCAACTTTAACGGGCAAAGCACTTGGCCTTTCCAAGGTAACATGTGGACAAGCTTTTGGGGATCTGGTTCGGGCACTACTTTAGTTCTCGACAGCTTTGCAATATCCTCGCCGGACAAGGTCCAGGCTGAAAAATTCAGTGGCATTTCATCATCTACTTATTGCTGCGTACGATCGGAGCCAGTTTCTGCTGCCATTTCCACTAGAGTAGTTGGCTCCTAAGTTCAGGGTATTAATTGAGACTTCCGCCTCTTCCTCTGAACTTTCTCTTCTTCCAACCTTTCTCGATTTCTCTGTTCCTACTCTTGCACCTTCAACTCGCCCAAGTCAATCGCTAACTCTCTCAAAATGCAATTCACCTCCGCTCTCCTCGTTGCCGTCGCTGCGGCTGCACCTGTCTTCGGACAGACTGCTGGTCCGACTGCTGGTCCTTACGCCAACACGACTTCCGTCGTCACTCGTACTGTTACGGCCTACGAGACCTACGTATGTGCCTCCTTTTTGGCTTGAAAATTTGAGAGATACAAGTCACGAGACTTGAATCTTACTGACCATGTTCCAGTGCCCTAAGCCAACCACCTTCACCCATGGTACCAAGACCTACACTGCCACCAAGGAGGAGTGGGTTACTGTCAAGCACTGCCCAAAGAAGTGCACCATCACCTACAACCCATCCAAGCCAACCGTTGTGCCCGTTGGTGAGAAGCCAAAGTACAACAACGGCACTGTCCCTGCCTGCCCTTGCCCCAAGGGTCAGGCTGCGTGCCCATGTCCTCACAAGCCAAACGGCCAGGTGTAAGTTCTCGAATCCTCATACTATGCTTCACCATACTGACGATTCTTCAGCACAGAGACAAACAACACGTAAGTTTTCTCGGCCATCGATTTCTGACTCGACAGTAGCTGACACTTTGTAGCACCCCAGGTGGTAACGGCACCCCAGGTAACCCAGGCAAGCCAGGAACCCCAGGTACTCCAGGCAGCCCAGGTACTCCAGGTACCCCAGGCACCCCTGGCAACAACAGCCCCTCTGGAAAGTACGTATAACTAGATCTCGACGTGAAAGCTCTAGTACTCATAATCTCATAGCACCCCAGGTTCCAATGGTAACCCAGGCTCGAATGGAGGTAACGCTGGTAACAACGGCGGTAACAACGCCGGCAGCAATGGTGGGAACACTGGCGCTGACAACCACGGCCCTGTCATCTCTACCAGCGCTGCCAGCACCATCTCCTCCGGAGCTCTCCTCGGTTTCGCTGCCATCGCTGTTTACATGTTGTAAACAGCTTTACAGCATTCGCGTCCCTGAATCGACAGTTCCGTACGGAGCATCGTTCATCTCGATGAGAGGTTCTCCTCCCCACGGAAACATCGATATTTGGGAACGCGTGGTAGACTGGCGGTTGTCTTTTTTGCTTTGATACACCTCAAAGCTTTTTTTTTGGCAGCTGACTTTTACATCATGTTATTGTTCCTTCCAAATGAAAAGTCCATTCCTTCTTCGATTCTTAATATGGTGTTTGGTGTGTAGCGAATGCTATACAATAGAGGAGTTTTTATAGAGTGTATGTAGTATTTAATATTGATCAGGGACTTGTTAGTTAGATATTGGTAATGTCCTCTGTGTTTTCCAAGCACAAGGTCCACGTTTCTCGGCTCTTGTCTAGCCCAGCGTGTTACACCCATTTTAAAAGACTTGCAGCATTTCTTTGGCCCAATGTATTTGGTGACGTTGCGCCAATTCTCATTTGCTGTAGCTTGTTATTGGGTTTTCAGAGTCGCTAAACCACGTTATGTCATCGAGAATTGTCCAAGCAAATTTTACATCTTTAGCTCCGATAAGAGGCCACCTCTCAAGCTCTCTGGAGTGCTTCAAACAATAGTGGTGTACCAAGTTTGCCCGGCCAAAACCAATGGGAGTCCATCACGTGCGTTTTGCCATTTTCGTCCAAGCGAACGGTTTCTTCCAACAACATTACATCGTAGGTCCACAAAGTCACAGCATACTAGGCCAGACCGTTCTCTCTACAAACAGTCATCCGCAATTCAGCAAGACACACGATGCCTCCATCAACACAATACATCAACACAAACATTCGCGACCTGCCAGCACAGTTAACATCCACCTCAACAAACAAAGAAACGTACATAACAAAACTCCGAACAATGGCTCTCTGCCCTTTCTCTTCCATCCCGCCATCCAAATCACCCCTGCATCCTCTTTGTCAAGAAAAAAGAAATGCTTTGATAATGCCGTTGTCGTGCGATTCTGAGTACAATGACTTTCTTTGATAGGACGCAGTACTATGGCAACTTACACGCTACAACACAGGTGTTTTGTGTAAGCTGACTCTTTGGGCAAGGAATAGAAGAATGAGCTAGGCCATAATAAAGTAGATCATTTCTGCAGGTATTTGATGGCATTCTGATATTTCTCCACCTTCATCACTTTCGATTGGAGCGAATCTTACACAGCTCCACACCCACACCACAACCCATTGCTCTCAATGGCAAAATATCTAGCCGCTTTCATGTGCTGGTTAACTGAAAGCTACCACATCTGTTCACACTGGGGTCCTCGCCAAGTGCAAACCTTCTGCGCCCGCGGCCAAATCTCAAGATCTGCTACTGGCTGCTGGGATAATACCATTCTCGGCGTCACGAATCTTCCCATCGCTTGTCCGAGCTGCAGATATCGCGCTGAGATGGAGACACCGATTCAAGTCACACACTTACTCAATACTGGGAACTCATCAGACGATGAATGCGAGGTAAGAGAACTTTCCCGCGAGAGTATCAAGAAGAAGCCGCTGACGTTGGATAAGCTTGCCTCGGATGAAGAAAAAGAGAGTCGAGAGAGAAGATAGAGGGGGTGGCTGGAGGAAATAGAGGCTAGGTTGCAGGCTAGGTTGTAGGCTAGGTGGAATGGGAGAAACAGAAAGGAACAAGCGGGGAATGAGGGAGATGATTGCGAGATGATTGCGAGATGAAGTCGGGGCATGGGAAGTGGTTTGCTTGGAGGGGATGTAAAAGTGAGGGGTTGCCGAAGAGTTGAGATGATAGTTCGTTCGAGAGGATGGTGATCAAGCGAGACTTTTTGGGAGCGGGAGTCATAGATACCCTTTTGCAGACATTTTTCAGGCTGTTGCGAATGCTGTGAATTTTGCATGATCATCTTGGATTTAATCCATTAATCATGATCCTAGCTTCTGAACTGGTGGCTTTTCGTTCTTTCTCCGCTTTCCGCTGTCCCCTTGGATGATACAGTTCAACCACTTTCCAACTTCCTTTTTTTTTTATCTACAAATCGCAACACAACAACATCCAAATACAACAGACGACTTTTCGAAACTAATCATAAACCTACCCCAGCAATGGAACCAACGTGATTCTAGGGACGGTGCTGGTATTCAGGCATTTTTAGACCAATCAATATTCTCGCTTAGAAGGACGTGGTGTTGGTTGGGAAAGCCTGACAAAGGGTGAACATGCAGACAGAGCAACAGTCAAGTATTCAACTCCAGTGCTGTGGAAAGCTACACGGGCAACAGCTTCATATTCTTGACTTCGTTGCTGCGGACAAACAGCGCCATGAGTTTGTATTTGAGTTACGGACTACAATTGTGAGGAGAACGGGACGCGTCGATTTGAAGCCATCTACCATTGCTCACCCGCGGAAAGAACATTTCCTCGAAAATCAATTCCTAAAATACCGTGTTTTGGACTAGCCCAGTAACAAATTGGATTTCGAGCCTTGCAACCCGAATACCGAACTCCTCCAAATGATCATGCAACTTTCACCTCCCGAAAAGAGACCCGATCTCGCGAGCAATCTTCCCAACACTAAGCCCAGACGCCCTTATATAATGGAATATGCAGTTTTACTCTCGCTTGTACCGCCTTATCTGCCAGCCAACGACCCTATTGCCCAGCGCGTAAAGAGGTGAGGGCTCTCCCCGTGCGACCTAGGTAGCCAGCCAACGACCTTAGCCCAGCGCGTTACTGATGGCAGACCGGGAATTATTTTGGTGCTTTTGGTTTAGATCCCAATTTCGGGGGTTCTTTAGGGCGATGTTGGGCCCAGGATGGGGTGACATTTTTTTCTCTTTTGGCTGGTTTGTTTTGTTGAAATTTTAAGCGAGGGCATTTCAAAAAACGGGGAAAAAATGGCACGCGACCAGTATATTGAAAACGGTTGCCAACGGGGACACATAGGAACAAGATGTAAGGACTGTATTCCACCTACGTAAATATAGTGATTGTTTTTTGAACTTTTACTATGGTTGCTGGTTTAGTGTGAGGAAACAGCTAGTCTGCTAAACAGTTTCCCCAATTGTTCAGGTTTCTGGGTGATTTTTTCATTCAAATAACTGAACAGCTCCTGATGGGCTATCTTGAATTAAAGTCAAAGTTCTTTCCACACTTAATAATAAAGTCATGCGGATGTTATGATGAATACTTCCTTCAAATGCCGTGATTCAGGAGCAAAAGGATGGGAAACTTCTGTTGTACACTGGACCACGTCAAGCTCCTGACATTGTTTGACACTCTGAAAAACTTATTTATATACACTCGATGCTCAGTAACACATTTCAAGTTGAATAACTGGGATTGAAAGTTATATTCCTACTCAGGGAGGGAGTCATCAGATGTCAAGATAGAGCTTCGAAGTCGGACCTTCACTATGACCAAGGTTACTATATGGTGACGTCGCTCAGAATAGTCTCCTCCAAACATCATCATCCCCTGATCAGATGGGTGAACGATGCGGTCAGCCTTGCTGTGCGCCGAAGATTGGCGCTATGCCAGACGAGTTTGGAACCCCCACTCGCCAGCTCCCACGATGTTCTGAAGCTTCTCCGGCTCTTGTCTGCTTTACCAGAGCAGTCTCAAGAGAAGTAATGGCAAGATAGTGCATGGCCCAAGATCTTGATCTCGGAGCTGATTTCCTTGAGCTTTCTTGCATCGAGGCTCGATCTCAGCTCTGCTCATCAGGGAATGTGCAGGATCGAAGGAGCAGCCTCGCTTAGCATGGCATAGTGTTTTGTGACACGAGGCATCGTCTCACTCCTGTGTGATAACCATCTACAACTTAGTATTCACCACCAACCGGCCCGACAAGTCGGCACAAGATCCCATATCACAACATGTCTGCCTGAACCACAGCCAGCTAGCTCCTCGCTTATCGAACAGTGAGTCACCCCGTTTGTTTATCTACTCTAGATAACGTCTTTGTGCGTTGTTCTTCTATAAATTCAGATAAATTATGATTGATGTCGGGAACACGTTGATCCCTACCGCATACTCACAGAGCCAATTGAAATCGTCGCAATAACAACTGCTCTGATCGAGGAAGGCCAGCCATGGATCCCATGCCTCATCCCGAAGAGGAGATGGTGGTCGATGAAGATACTTTCTTGACCAACACCTCCAATATCGATCCCAGACTCCTCACCCAGTCACAATCGCAGTCTCCAGCCTCAGTAACCACTTCACAGCGCACTTCCAACCCCACAGTACCCGCCCAGAGCTTCCCCCTGACCGACTTCTACGAATACCGCCATGTCGGCTGCCTCTGCAAAGTCAAGCCCGAAACCTTCCCCAGCATCGAAATGCAATTCTGGGAGCCTCCACCAAGCAAACGATCCGTCAATCCGCCTGGCCACGCAACAAAACTCTGGATCATTTGGCCCCTCCACTGCAAGATGTGTTCCTGGGCTGTTTCCCAGCGTATCTTTTACACGACACAATCTCGCTGCCAAGCGATTTCCGAGAAACCTATTCAAGAAGAAATCAAGACCTGCTTGATAGCTTATGAGGAAGGCCATCGTGATGTAAGGATCCAAACGTTGAATATGACGCTGGATTGGAGTGAGATTCATGGGAGTTAGAAGGAGGGGGAAGTGGCGAGGGAGATGGCGAGGTTGATGGAGGGGTTGGATTTGAAAGGGGATGAAGCGGTTGAAGAGGAGTTGGTCAATGGACTGGAAGGGTTGGGAATCGGGTATGACGTGTTGGAGAGTACTTGAGTTGGAGGAGATTAGGGAGAGGGGGACAGTGGATGGGGAAGGTGTGCAGGGGAGGGTGGAGCGGAAGAGGTTGAGCACAAGGACCTTTTAGGTGCTATTGAGAGGTGTCAATGCTGGCATTGACCTAAACGAGGACGATGCTATGATTTACGACAGTTGTGTAAGACAAGTAATGAATGAACATACCACACTTTCAATCCGTTGCATTAGTGATGAACAGTGGTGAGCAGTTCTGAGAACAGCCACTCTCGCTTAACGGACGTCGATCTAAACAATCGAGCCCAAGACCTACTGAGAACAAGTAATAATATGAGGGCTCATTCATTGCACCTATAATTTAAGTGCCGACAAAGCAGCGATTCCATCTTCTCCTTGTCCATGCCGTGTTTTCTCACACTCCGGATCCGGGATGCGGAAACCCTCTTTGTCGAGGCCACCCGCACAACGCCTTGTCAGAACATCAAATCTACCAAGCCACCCTCACCACACAGCTCTCCATACAATCAGAAAATTGAATCGCAAATGTGTCACATAACCACCGAGAATACAGTCGTCTCCCAGTCTCCGTACACAATTTAGCTAATCTTTTCCATTCCGAACTACTTTATATATGTTCAAAATGGCAGACCAACGCAACCGTCCCGACCCAGAAGATATCCTGTACCTATATCAAAACTGCGAACACGAATGGATTGGAAAATTCCGAGATCGACCTGCTCCGTGGCAGACTATGCCTGGAAATAGTGAGGATACAAGATATATCTTGGAGCGTGGGTACTTTCGCAATTCCAAAGATCACGACCATGTGTCGAGTAGGTCACTAACGTAATCATCAGCTCTTCTTTGCCCGGCTTGTACAATTGGCGCCGCTGCCGTTCAGGATAAGCCTGTAAGTATATACAATTACTCTGACAACATACTACAAGATATCAACTCAGCTGGCTTCCTTATCAGTGGATACACTGGGGTTGCATACACCCCTACATCCCCGGCATCTACCCAGGCCTCACCCCTCCTCCATCTCCCATAACCAAATTCACCAGCGAACCACCCGATACCGACCCTTCACCGTATCGTCCCTCTTTCCGCGTCCAAGATCTCTCCTCCGACCCTAACAACCCAAACGTCCAAGTCCTGCACCCCAGATTCTGCCTCAATTGCCTCACAAATCGCCAAAATCGGCTACGGTCGTTGACGAATGTGTGTCGGGCTGGAACTTATAGTCAGAGTGAGGAGCTGGCATATGCGAGGGGCTGTAGAGATGGGAGGGTATTGGCGGAGAGGATGGATTTAGGTGGGGGAGGAATGGGATTTTGGAGACGCTGTTGAGGGATCCGGATCCGTATGAGGGGGTTGGCGGTTAGTGATTACTCTCATCTGCCGTTATTATTCATAATAATCTTCCTTGGTGAGGAGAGGAGAAGAGGATGAGGAAAGAGTGGTATTTCACCAGAAGGGAAGGCTAATATGTGTGGAATCAGACGCCGTCACAACCAATCTACAAGATCCCCTGATGAACGCACTCGCCAACTCACTCATGCAAGTCGATCTCAACAGGCACTTTAATGACGTGGATCAGCTCGCCAATACGCTTTCGAGGACTAATATCGATGATCCGCAGTTTCCTGTATTAAGACGGATTCATTGGAGGTATGTGGAGGGAAAGACGCAGGGCTTGTATTCGCAGTGGAGAATGGAGAATATCTATTTGCATTTGGGGAATGATGAGGATACGGCGAGGGGGATGGAATTGTCGTTGACGGCGGTGATTGAGAGGTAGGATTGAACGAGAGGTTATGCATTACGACTCGTAGGTAGAGAATGCGAGTTTGTTTCATGTACAGTAGAGTGAAGAAGAAGACAAACGCACTAGCATGACAGGTCAACGGAATAGGCCAGACTTGAAAACGGAATGAAAATAGAATATGCGAGCAAGCAAGGAGAACCAAAAGTAGTAACAAACGCGACTCGACGACTTGGGCGTGCCAGGAAATTGGATGCCTGTACTACGGCCTTCTGCAGGACTTTGCTCAGCCTCGGCCCTTCTTGTTAGATAGTCAGATATCAGGACTTGACAATACAATATTCGAATGAGTGCTTGTCCTGTTTGCAAGATGATTGGCAAACGAGAGGCATGTGTGCATCCATATCGGGACGAAAACGTTGCTCGAGCATCCTGCATCCATCCCGTGCAGGAAGCCGAGCGTTGGACGAGGTCTTGAAGAGAATGGCAATGATATGCGGGGTACCATGAGGAGAGAAGATGAGGTGGCTTTGCCGATTGTTGACACCCCACTGTCGGATAACTGCAGTACTGTAATCGAACTGGTAGGTGTTGAAGCGAGTGATCTTCAATGGAAGGACAGCAGCATGGACCTCTTAATCTGCAGATTTTGCAGACGGTCTGTAGAGTTTTGACATCGCATTGTTGTTTTGGCACTGTTGGATACAGAAGAGGAAATGTTGACGTCCAAACAGAGTGAGCCATATGATTATCCGGGCCGTCAGTGCACCCTTGTTGATCCATCCCGAGCAATCACCAGCAAGGTGGGCACAGACGTATTCTGCACGCACCGCACCCCTTGCTGGCTGTCAACCAACGTCAAAGTCCTCGGTTGTCTTGTCCGAGGAGCTGGGTGGACGACGAATGTGACAGTGATTGTGACTTTAAGACTGCTGTGGGAAGAGTCCAGCCAATACCCTGAGACACCCAAAGACTGGCCAAGGAAGCCTCCGCTTTGTGCATGCCGGTTGTTCTGTTGGTAACACGGCTTGCACGCAGTAGCGTGTGAAAAGGCCGACAGTAAATTGAATTAGCCGCAGACTTTCGGGACCTGGGAGAGGTGTGGAGGAGACTGGTCGAAGTCAAACGGATGATCGGACATGTAACTTAAATTGTTGGGATGAAAGGCCAGCAAAGCATCTAGAGTATCGAGAAGTCCGGCTACAGGGCATGATGTAGGAGGCACTGACCGATCGTGAGGCATGATGGGGGAGGCTCCGAGGATGGCAGGTCCTAAATTCTATATTACGGGGTCGAGCCCGCTTGCATTTCCTTCTTCGAGTTTGGGATGACTTATGGACCATTGAAAGTAATGCAGGAGAGATGTATGGACCTGCGTTCTGGGAGGACAGAATGCCAGCGCGGTGTGGGTGTGCGGAGGGGAGAGGGGTGAGACGCATGCTGCAGCATGTGCAGTTAACTTGCAGCGGCTGATTGTGGATGTGCCTGACTGGAAAAGCCACCGAGGTCCTATTGCCGCCTCGAGTAATATTAGACAGAAATGTGCTGTGTAAATGTTTGCCCTACTGTACAAAAGCAACTCGGATGCACTTTTGATCAGGACTCGGATATTGCACCTGCATGAGAGACGAAGAAGGGCATCCTTGCATCCTCCGTTGGCGTCATGACATAGCTGAGATGTTGAAATCAAACATAGGACGAAACTACAGGTCTGTTGCTTTCTTCAGAGCTAGACGTCGCCGCCGTCAGACGCAAAGGTTACTCGCGGACGCCATCAAATTTCGGACGATCGATTACTGTCCGTCTCTATGACGATGGGCTGTCTTACGCCGGGAGGAGAAGTTTGTCAAGAGCCGAGACATGTTTAGCTTCAAAAGTTTGGGATATGACTTGTCGTGTATTAGCCACGAAGGTGCAAGTGTTTGATTGCTAGACCCAAGCACCGTAAGGAACTATGTCAGCATAGGTCTAGAATGAAGCTTAAAGGTCTGGGATTTGGGGGCTGAAGTTGATTGAGGCTGGAACTTATTAGATCGATCATCGGTGATCGATAAATCCCTACTGAAGAAACAAATACCGATCCCAATGAACGATAGATATGTGCATGAGGGGCTGAAAAAGAAATACGTGGAGATATAATTGGAATGGAGAAAGCAATAATGAGTATACCGATACCTATCAAAGACTTGTGATGTCTTGTTCGCTGGAAGCTGGTACTCGCGGTCGGCCGTACCCGTCCCCGAGTCGAGATTAAATCTGACTGCGATAGCAGCACTCCTTGGGGTGCTGTTGATGTTTGATGATGCTCGAATCTGTATGGGTAAGACTGATAGAGAGGCGCCAGAGGCTTTCTTCAACGCAGCCCGCAGTCACCCTATTGGTCTCGGTCACTTTGCCGGGACGGGATCATCTCCTCGACGCTCTCTCGGCAAGGCCGTCCAGCCATGAAGCGCAAAGGTCTGCCAAATAAAAGTTGCAGCAGTCGGCCAGGCCATGCCACGCCATACCGCGCCATGCCGCTCCCCTTTCCAAAGAAGCAAACGCGTCAGTTGAAGATCCGAAGATCCTCATAGTGAGCTTGCGTAGGGGTCATCGTTGCTGCGTTCGCAGCCACCAATAATCGAGGCTGGGCTGGTCAAGCGAGAACATCAAGCACGATGGGGCATGAGACGAGGAAATTCAAGTGGTGGATATCAACATGGGGTCGAGTGAGCTGATCCAGACTCCTTTCCCGTCTGGTCTGCCGTGGGCTTCCTCAAACATTCTAGTGCCGATAGTAGTTCGATGCTAGATAGAGTACACCATCGCACGGCCCTGAGCTGGGGAAGAGCCCGTGGCATCTGATGTGGTGGTGGTGGTTCAAGTGCTTCTCGAGTGGTTGGAAGAAAAGCGAACGAACGAAAAGAAGGCTGGAGTAGTTGGAACTAATCCTGAAGCTGTGAGAAGATGTCAAAGCAACAGGGTTCGAGGTTCGCACACACTCAGCTCCTTGCAGTAGTAGACGCCTAGCAGAAAAGAAAAGCCACGGGTGTAATGCCACCAATACTCAGTCCCTTCAAAGCTAGTTTCTAGTCGCATCTGCACCTCCATCTGCTGCATATCATTGCTCTACCTCTCTACCTCTACCTCTACCTATACCTCTACCTCCGGACCTAGTGGACTAGCTGACCCAACCCTCAATCCCAGCTTGTCATGTAGAAGATACTCTGTGGATACTAACCAGCTCGTGCGCCTAGAATCCAATCCTTTCTCTCTCTTCTCTTCTCTTCCCTTCTCTTCCCTTCCTCTCCTCTCCTCTCCTCTCCTCTCTTCTCTTCACTCCCTCACCTCCCAACCCCTCGCTTGTTCAAGCAACAATCAAGACTTGTGGTCGCGGACCTCGCTCTCTTTCCAACCTCTCGTCCGACCCAGCAAGCAAGGACGGAGAGAGCTCTGTTTCGTTGATATTCTCCGGATCTAACGCCACATTGCGACTTATTGGCTTATTGGGACTGCCTGCCTGCCTGCCTGTCTGCCCCTGAAAGAGAAGAGCAAGGGAAGAGTTCCCACTGCAACCCCACCTATCCATCCCCTGAATCTGGATGGCAGCTCGCTTCAAGGACGCCTGACTCTGGTCTACTGTTTTCCCCCCTGTCGCTGGCCCACCTGGTCGCCCAACTCGTCTCGTCTGGTCTCTCCGTCGTTTCGTTCAACTCTCACCTCCTGTTAAACCACTACGTGCAAAATTTTGATCTCTCGTCTGGAGTCTGACACGAGCTGAGCTGGATACTTTCCAATCCTCTCACATCAGCTGCAACCTTTCTCCTTGCACCCTCTTTCGCCATCACCTTTGGCACTCGCTCGCCTTTTCTCCGGATCCTTCTAGCTGGGACATAGCTGCTTCTGAGTGGACCGGCATTCTGGGTATGTTTCATAATTTCTTACCACACCGAGCAATGCCCTCACGACAATGGTAAAAGGGAGACTGCAGGAGAGCACAGAGGCGGTCGAACTCGAGTCTGCCAGAACCACGAGTTCACCATGCGCAATCAGTCACACAGTCTGTCATGACCACAGCATTCAGTGCAACCCATCGCGACAGTCAAGACAAGACAAGACAAGCCGAGTTCTCTCAATTCGCCATTGTACACGCATTGACGACAGCGGCGATCCTGCAACACGAACCCCCTCTAGTCCTGGCCTTGTTTCGTGGCTCTGCCATTCCCGATCTCCATAGAGGCTAATCATATCCAATTGCACAGACTCGGCCGGGAGTTCGATCTGATCTCCAATTATTTCCACCTTAAACCAGCCTTCCACAGCCATCACATTAATTCGAGAGAAATTCTATCGCCAGGACAAATGATTTCGACCTGCCGCTAAACAATTCAAAGAAGATTGGGTGAAAGCAGAGGAACGACGAGTCTTTGTACTGTGAAACCGTCAATATGGCCCCTGCCGAACTTTCAATTCATACCGACCCTTCCACCAGGTCGAGACGGTCACAAAGTATCTCGAGTGACCGCCCTTCCCTTGGTGGCTTTGGCGGCTTGCTTTCGCCTCCCTCAGCAGTCTCGCCAGATCCAGCCTTCATTGCGGCATCCGCAGCTTCCCAAATAGTCACAAACGATCATGATAGCCATGCCGATACTTGGTTCGACCAGCATGGAATTGAACCTTCTGGAGAAACCGCCTTGGTTGCACCACCAGCCCTACGATTGGTGAACAGATTTTTGGATCAACTTCTGTTCAACTTCCTCTCTATTTCTCGATCAACCTCCCTTGCATCACTTCGACCAGCAGTTGCTGAGGTATTGAAGCCAAAGCTGGCTAAAGAGGCCATTGCAGGCGCTGATCAGGAGTTACACGAATACTTGGGCGGTGGCGAGGAAGAGGAATTGCTTGCATTTCACAATGGACTCGAGCCAAGCGGAGATTGGGATTTGGAATTAGTTTGGAAGCGCACTCGACTACGATGCATGGTATATTCTTCCCTTGGAGATATGGAGGAAGAGGATGAGGACTTTTATACCGAGCAAGACCAATTGGACGGTCCGCCGGGATCTAACAACCGATTTTCGAACAATCCAGGCGTTGTGTCTCCAGCAGTGGCCATCTTCCTCACTTCGATCCTGGAATTCATGGGAGAGCAAGTCTTGGTTGTCGCTGGACAGGCTGCTTACTATAGATTGAAAGTCAAGATCGAGAAAGAAGAGAGAGACGGCTCGCAGACACCAGCAGACATCGCTGAGCGAGTCGTGGTCGAAGAAAATGATATGGAGCGAGTTGCGCTGGACAGAACACTGGGCCGATTATGGCGAGGTTGGAAAAAGCGAATACGTTCCCCTACAACTTCAGTCTCAATGTCTCATTCGTTTTCACGAGAGTCCTTAAAGTCTCAGCCCCAAACTAGTAGAGCTGCAAGTATTGGACCCGAGGATTCTATTCCCGAGGACCAGCGACGACCGTCTCTAGCTGCAGTATTGGCTGAACATGAGCATGCTGCTTCCATCCCTCTTCCAATCAACGCCAATGATATCAGAGAAATCGAAATTCCAGGACTTGCTCGCCAGAGTGACGATGAGGATGAAGACTCAACCAGCGACGAGGAACAAATTCAACTTCCTCCACGTCCAAAAAGCATGATGATTTTCGTTGGGTCCTTACCTTCGCCAGTTTCGCCCACCTCTCCAAAGACTGAGCGCCTACAGCCCATCATGTTAGGATCGAGAAAGCGTTCAAATTCTTTGCCATCATCTACTCCGACGCCATTCAAGTATTCGAAACGCCAGAAGCATTCGGTCGAGGAGGCAGAGGTAGAGCAGCCTTCGGTTGAATCAGAAACTGCTGTGGTCGATGAATCTACCGAAGCAAGCGAACCTGCTGTTGAGAAGGAAGGAACAGAAGAGCCTGCCAATGCCGAATCGAACTCAGCAACTGGCACGATTGCCGGTATTGTTACAGGTGCCGCTGCTGTAGGTACTACAGCTGTTGCAGGTCTCGTGGCCGCCGCAAAGGGAGAAGCGCCACAGACTTCGCTTGTCACTGAAGAGCCCGAGATCGAGGAAGATTTCACTGAGGAACCACAAATCATGACATCTTCTCGTGTATCCATTGGAGGGCGTGCATCCCCAGATGAGAGCAAGGAGTACTCTTCAAGGCACTCGAGCATTCGATCTCTCAGCGTTCATTCTCTGCGTCTCATCGACGTCACTTCGCCAAGAAGTCCTGCTAGATCACGAGAAGGTTCACTTAGTGCAGCAGATATGAGCCGACCCACGATTGTTTCTCGACCAAGCAGTACTTACTCTGCAGCTCAAACTCCTCGAGTGACCAGCCCGGTCTCGAGAGGGGCTACTGCCAGTCCAATCGACCGCCATGGCTCGTCTCACAGCGTAAGACGTGCCAGGAACAGTGCTGGTGACTCGATCTCGGAAGTTGAGGAGAGAGATATCGAGCTCAACCCTTCAATGGCGGTTCCAGTCGAATCGCCAATAGAAACTCAGCCAGTGACGTTTGCGAACAATTACCAGGAACCACCACAGCCAGCACCTTTCATCCTCAATGCTGCCCCTACTTCGCGGAATACCCGAGAAGTTACGAGCTATCCGCGCGTTGTTGAATCGCCAAAGGAGAATTTGGTTATCAACTCGGCTGCTGATGTTGAGAATGGAGCCCCTCCGCTCACTCCCTTGCGAGAAATGATGGATGGTGCCCGGGGTACTTCCGATGAGTACAGTTCAATCGCGCCCAGTGCCTATAGTGGTACCGACACCTATTCTCAGCCAGCTGTGGAACAACAATCTCAAAGTCGTGCTCAAGCGCCCCGTTCGCCCCCACCTCGCTCAACTGCACCAGAACATATTGCAAAGGGGCAACGCTCGATTCATACCTCAGGTTCTGGGTCTTCCTCAGGGTCTTACAAGTTGAAGCCAGTTCGTACTTCCGAAGACAGTGGCACAAGAACTGTCGAACGTAAAGGACAGAGTTTCGAGCAGCTCATTCGAAGTGATCAAACCATTCAATACACTTTGACTCCACAGAACATGCGTGATATTGAGGTATGTAAACATCCCAGCGTCTGTAAAGACTTACTAATAATTTCCAAGTCTCCCGACTCGCCGCGCTACACGAATCCTCCTACCATTCCTGACGCAGGACCTATGACTAGCCGATCTCACTCGTCCTCTTTCAGCAAACAGAACGGACTGAACTCAATACCACCAAAGGAGGTTGCAAGATCAATCAAATCCGCCAAGTCTTTCAAGCCAGTTTCAAGACCCCAAACCAGCAATACAGGAGCTAGACTGCGACCGAATGCTCCACAAGCTCGTGATGCTCGTGTTGATCGTGATTCGATTGGAGATTTCGCAGAATTCATCAGAAGCACGGGCAAGTCGAGTTCCAACCCAATTTTAGTCAGATCGCCTTACTGACTTTTTCTAGGTCCTGCCAACTCTTATGAGCCCGTTCCAACTAGAACCGCATCAACCAATCGCAGTACAAACGGCGCTCCACGAAACTTCAGCTCAGGAGGACCTCGTGTCGGTACTGCAACATCATTGCCAAAGCGTGCCCAATCTTCCGCAGGTCGCAGCAGGCTGCAAGCTCGAGATGCTGTAGTACCCCGTGGTGACAGCGTCAGTGACTTGATCGACTTTGTCAGATCTGGTCCTCAATTGGAAAAGCAAGATCACCGTATTCCTCGCACAGTCGCCCCTTTCCGCAGTACGATGGACTCGGATCAAATGACAGGTGCCGTTGGAGGTAAAGCTGTCGATGCAAGTATTCCAGACGTCCGCTTCAGCAATACTGCTTCGGTCACTAGTTCTGTGACATCGCAAAGTGCTCTTCTCAATGGATCCAGAAATAAGCCTTTGCCTGCTCAGACCCGGAATGATTTCGAAGAGGAGGACATGATGCCAAAGCGCAAGACTCGACGCGTCCGTGATCCTTACGCTATCGATTTTTCCGACGAGGAAGACGATGATCTATTCCCGTCTAGACCACCGCCGATCAAGGAGGAGAGTCTGGCGGAGTTCTTGAGAAATGCCCCGCCGCCACCTCCGGAGCCAGTCCGTACAAATTCCGCTTTCGATGAAGTACCTAGACCTGGAAGCAAGAAGATGAAGAAGAAGCCCAGTTCCGGCAGTCTGATGTCACGATTTGGTCGGAATGGCTCTACTTCTGGTCCATCACTTCCCCTAAAGCCACAATCCAAGGGCAATGATTCCGCCTCTACTGGAGCTCGCAAGACTCCTCTCTACACCCCAATCGCTGCAAAGTACAGCACGACGGCTCCTTCATACGAGCAACCTCGAAACGGAAATTATGTTTCTCAACTTGACTCTGCTCGCAACAATGATGCTGGACGAAGAAAGGTCGCTCAAAAGAGCTACCAACCACGAGAGGCAGTCTATGCTTCAACCCGAACCAGCGATCTTGCCGACTTCCTCCTCAGCAGCGAGCCCCCTAGCAGCATGCAAACCCAACCTCAAACTTTCGCACCTGCCCTTCAAAAAGACGAAGCAAACGCCTTCCAGCGAATGTTTGGTCGCAAGAAGGCACACTAAACGACTCTCACCTTTACGACCTCTCTGATAATTGCTACTTCGTTCACAAAAATTGGGAGGATATCGTCTTGTTTATACCACTTATACTTCTTGAAATGGCTGCAAAATTCTCCTTCTTCATTCAGCCAGCCAGCCTTTGTCAGATGTTTGATTCTGTACTTGTTATTTCTGCATCTTTGTTATTTTAGATACCAGATGATGATGCTTCATGCATTTCTTGATGACCACCAAATCCCCATTTCTCTGTTTGTATGTTTGTGTTTGTATATGGGTGAGGATCCGTAGCCTCTGGAGAGACTTTTGACTCTCATAGATGGACTATATTTGCCTTGGCTCCTTTCGTTCGATGGATGGACAAGGTTGGACGATAGGGAGATTTTTATGATAGGATAGGGCTTGCATACTGCTTTCCTGAGAAGGGTTCAGCCGAAATTGATGAATTGAATCTGCCTGATCGTATGTACCTGATTCTATCGAGGATGTGACAGCGCTTCGTGATTACTGTCTCATGTAAGGAGTCTAGATGTGATGTTCATTTTGATTTTGAATGTCATGGGCAAACTGGTGACAATGACAATGCCAAGTTTTTGTCCTCTTCGCGTTTGATGTCAAGATCGTCGTCGCCACTGGTTACTGCCCCACAACTGACGCTGTAGCCTGCCTGGAAGCACTCTCGTGACTAAATACTCGTGCTTGTGGTAGGTACTAGGTGCTCTAGGCTTCAAGCACATCCTAGTCTCTCATGACTACAAATAACGGAGGCATTTCAACTCTCAATTCGACTTTGAGAACCCCCAACGAACATATTGGATCCTTCCAGCTGGGATTAACATCGCTTTCATCTGAAGAATCACACTGTCCTATCAACAGAAATTCGAATTAGTGCTGGCTAGTGGGCTGTGAAGCGCATCACACGGTGAAGATGGGAGATTGGGATTGCTATTGCGCTCTTTGCGCTGCTCCGTTTCATTGCTTCGATCCTTTTAATGAGCAGTTTGGCAATCGCGGGTATGTACCTTCCTTGTTTTTGGGCTTATTATATTGAGGTTTGGATTATTATGCTTCTTGATATCATTACTACGATTAGTAGAACGGGTTAATCGAGGAGAACTCTAGCTGATGAATAGAATGATATAGGGATGCATTTGATCCAGAGGTGATCAGTGAAGAAGGTGTGTTCGAGTCCATTTACGTTCTTTCTCTGCTCATACTGCCCGAGTGACGAGCAAGGCTAATTGGGTAGATATGGCATGGTTGGAGAACTTGATGCTGCTGGGATTCAATCCTGATGCTCCCGGTGTTAGCAAGTCAGTCTCCTAAGATAATGACGGCTCCAGGGTGAGTCCGGGTGTTGTTAACATCAAACTCTTTTCAGATGCTATATCACGGGACCTGCGTCAGGTTCAGATTATGTATGTATAGCGCGAGATGGCCATTACCTCTCTCTCCAAATTGTACTGTGTGACATCGCTCATCTGATGACTAGGGATCTTTCTACTGCCAAATCGGAGATGATGCGAATGTCCCACCAGCTACCGAACAAGGAACCCCTCCAAGAGTCAGACTTACTGCGTACGTAAACAAATCCTTGACAACCATACTCATAAAGTCTAATAGTTACATGTAGGTACTCGACCTACGATCCAGATGAACCAATGTGTTTCCCGCTTCACGCGGACTGCCTCAAGCTTCTCGCACAAGCAGTGACATACTTAAGGCATGGCAAGTGTGCTCCAAATCCAGATTTGTCTGTGCTGAACAAAGATGTGCTTTATGCTGCAATGAACAAGAAGTCGGAGGAGTATCTCCAGGCTCTCAAGTTGGACTATGGGGAACTGGCAGATTCAGCAAGTGAACAATATTGGGGATGTCAGCCTGGGCAAGAGGTTTGTTTCTCTTCCTCCTCCCCAATAGACCCGTTCGAGCAAAAGCCGTTGACGAATTACATAGGCATGGGTTTCCAACCCGGTCACAAGCCCACAGATTACTTCGTTCCTTGCAGCACTTCGAGATCAAGCCAATAGCAGTACTTCGCCACCCATAGTAGGGGAGAAAGAGCCCCAATTACCATCTCATGCGTCGTCCCGGATCGCCAACCCCTTCACCACCCTCGCTAAAGAGATAACCTGCGAGATCCTCCTCTACCTCCCCTACTCCACCCTCCAAGCATTTACTCTCTCCGGCCTCCTACCCTTCCACCTCCCCTCCATGTCTGCATTCTGGAAACGCAAACTCCAGCTCGACATGCCGTTTCTCTGGGACTTATCTGTCCTCTCCAGTCCAGGAAACGGATTCGAGATGCATCGTGAGATGAGAAGGCAGTGCTTTGCTACGACGCCTGAACTTCAAAATGTAGAACGAGAAGGAGCAATGACCCTGCCTCGCGTGGTTGGTGAGCGGGATACTAGTCTGGTGCTGGGATTGGCGAATCGAAGACGGGTGTGGGGGGCTTGTATGGGACTGGCGGAGGTGTATGAGAAGGAGGCAGGAGAGAGTAGAGAGGGGAAGGAAGTGGGAGAGGTGGAGGAGGAGATTGTTAAGGGGAGTGTGAGTTTGGGAATGCCGATTGTGGCGGCGCCTGTTGGTATGGATGCGAAATTCTTGAGTGTGTATTTGCTGGAGAACTGGTTTGATCTGCAGAGGGAAATGGAGTTGAAGTTTTATTTTGAGGGGGTGGAAGGGGATGAGTGGGAGGGACAAAGTAGGCTGTGTGGTGTTGAGAGGGTTGGTGGGAGGGTGTTTGGGGAGAGAAAAGGGGACGGGGCGAGCGTAATCGTGGGTGAGACGGTAAGAGTTGAGGGGTTTGTGTTGAATGTTAGTGGTGCAGCGGATCTGAGGAAAATGGCTCGGGTTGGCGTCACCGGTGTCAAGGTAAACTCTATCGTGCCTAGCCCCGATAGCTGGAGAAGAATATACTGATGGTAAAGTAGGTATTGTTTCACGATGGAAGCGAGACTCAAGTGGGATCTGATGTTGGCGATAAACGTCTCCTGGCCGCAGGTGAAGGCAAGGTTATCACTGGGTTAGTGGGCGAAATCGCTGTAAGCCTCATTAAGACACCCAGACGTCCCTTACTTATTCGAATAGAACGGTGTGATTCAACGAATTGGCCTCCTTCAATGTCCAAGAGGATCCTGTAAGTTTACCTAACAGTTCACAAAGCCACCTCCAAATCCTTTTTCTGACTCCCTTAAGCCCTCTCTCCATCTCCTACCAGCCCATCGACCCTCCAACGTCACCTGTGGAAGAGTGTCCTCCCTCCAGCACCCCTCCAAGCATCAACCTACCAAATCGGGTACTGGACGCCCGACCGATCTTTCGAAACCATCCCGATGTCCTTTCTACTCTTTGGCTCTACACCCTCTGACCTCTCAAAAGTAACAGGGTTTTCGTCAGATGGGAAAAAGAGATATTTCTCTGTGCATTTCGCTGATGGGAGCGAGACGTCCATTGGACCGAGAGATGAGGCAGAGGGCGCGAGGAAGGTATTTAGGATCGATGGGAAGGGTGGAGAGGTGGTACAGAAGGTGGAAGTAGGAATGAATCATTTGCCGATGGCTGTCAAGGTACGCAAACTCCCTGCTTTACATCTTTTCTAAAGGAAGAGGGAAATTCATCTGAACGATAAAAAGAGCGGCGATTATACCGAATACTGAAATTGAATTGGGCAGATCACAACCTCCTACAATCGCATCTGCTTCTTCGGTACAAATCAGAAGAACGGACATATCATCTACGAGCCTCCTTCTTCCACACACTTCATCGCTGGGATCTACGCCAGCTGGGGATACAATGCCGATCGTAAAGAATGCACCACTATCTCCATTTTGTCTGCTAGGAAGGATGGAAAGTTAGGCGATATGATCGAAGGTGTGTTAGATGGGAATGCGTGGAGTCCACCTGGGTTTGAGAATGCGAGACCGCTCCAGCCAAGGAGTGAGGTAATTGCAGTGGCGGGGGAGGACGATTATCTAGAGTTTGCGGGACGATGGTGGTGAAAGGAGCGTATTCTCGCTTAGCTCCGTCCTGAAAGATCCAAATATCAACAAAAACCAATGCTTCCAAACAGAACATCGCCCAAGTCGTTCCTCAGCTTCAGCCACACCCGCCCAAAAAAGTGCTAAAAAGAAACACAACCTCAAATGTGTTTTTAAAAAACACATTTTGTGTCTGAACACAAATGGTTTCACACCCAAAAAAATGCGAAATATTTTTTGGCCAAAAATAGCAAAACTCAATGGGAAGCTCAACACCGCGGTGCGAGGTTCTAATCTACAAACCTAATTGAATAGGTTATTTCACTTCAATACCGAACCGTCGATTTACTGTTCGTAAACGAACCAACGACGGCACCGAGGTCACGCCAGTTCAGGCCGGTGTCCCGGTTATGGGTGCCAAATCGCTTATTTGGTTATATACTCTTGTTAGCGAGAGCCAAAATTCTGCCCTATAAACTCGGCTTAGCGCATCGCAGAACCGGGTTTGGGTGTTAGGATTATTATGTGTGCGGTATCTGATTCAAGGAATACATCTGGGATAGTGATATTTGTTTTCTTCGGTGGGATAGACGTTTCCCTTGAGGCCTTTTGCTCCAGATTTGAAGGAACAGCCGGGCACGATGCTAGCTGGTTGATCAGGTTGAGGGCGGAGAGGACTTAGGCTGGATGCTAACGAAGTAATGGTGGATTACCCCGCGTCGTCGAATGAGGGATTTTTTCAGATTGATATTACTTACATGAACCATTGGTAAGCCTTGCAGCTTTGTAGTAGACAATCATAAAGTCTTTTCGCATGGGAGCGATTGTAACCAAAGGTAATTTCACAGCCGAGCCGGAACCCAAGGGCCTCACTTAGGTTGTGACCAGACACCAAGTCTATTTGTAAAGCAATTCGGGGAATTGATTTTTCCATTGAAAATGCATATATAAACAGAAAAGGGTAACTAATCTAAAACAGGGGGTATATTGAAGCAATAAGCAATCAAGCAAATAAGTAAACAGCCACTTTCTGCAAATGCAAACGCCTTGCCGCGCCAAGCCCAGCATAGAAATACTTCCATATCGCATACAACCTCTAGATCGCGTCTGATTCTGACGGATGACAAAATGCTCCTTCTACCTGGGCTGCCAATCATGGTCCCATCAATGCTATGCTGTGGTCTCGTGAAATCGGTTCGTAAGATGAAGGTCGTGAATGAGGTGATGTTCATAAAGGCGTGAGATGGATATGGGCTCGTAAAGGAGACGTGATACGTGAATGTGGACTCGTTGAGTGGGCGTTAAAATATGGCGGTCGTAGATAATCGTAACATTGGGTGGGAAAGGGAAGGTGGTTGTAAAGGTTCTCGGGGTATTAGTTGTGTACGGGTGTGGAGGCGGGAAATGTAGGCCTGGACGTGATGTTGAAGAGTCCTGGCTGGCCTAAAGCCACATCACCCCATCTCCCTGATTCCAATCCTTCTGGTGGGATCTGGGCATGCTTCTATAGGACATTAGAGGAACTTGGTGTGTAAGCCTTAACATGCGTAGGTGGCTCAAGAGAGGAGGCGTTCGTCCAACAGTGAGTAATCATCCGGGGCTGGCCATGTTCCTCTCGATAGAAGCATGTCTCTTGTGCATAAGAGGTGAGTTCTGTAGTTCCGCGACGACTCCCATCCATCCCTGCTTCTGAGGGCTTCCGACATGATCGTTATGCCCCATAGCTTGCGTTGTGAGTCTTCGAAGCGGGGGTTTCCTGGTGATTCCCTCCGTTAATGCGTGGGGTAAAGCAGGCCGTACTGTCATCTTCGGTGTGATGTGCTTCTCTGGATCTCTTGTATGTGTCTGCTGTTCGGATGTCCCTTTCGCAGCTACCAATCCCATATACACCACAAGGAATCGCATCCGCAAGAGATCGAGCCTCCTCACTTGCTCCTCCAATCTCTTCCTCTTCGTCGCCCAGAGCAATCGCGTACTCGATCGTAACCTTGTTCCCCCTTCATCAATCAATAACCTGTTCAAGTCCTCCCTTAAATCATCACCGCTTTTCTGTATCTCCCGCAACAACTTTCCCATCCTCAACTTGTCCTCTAACCGCTGTACCTTCGCGACATCGCGGTCGTATGATTCGTTCTCCTGGATAGAGAAGTCGACGGCGTCTATGAATGTGGTGATTTCGTTTGGTGCAGCCAAGTACGCGGTGGTATATGTAGTCGCGACTTGCACCACGACGAAGATGCTCACCAGACAGGCGGTCAAGAGCAGCAGGATGGTCAATAAGGGCAGATCAGCGGTGTCTGCCATTGGAGAAGAGAAAGTAGGGTGGGAAGTGGATAGTTGACGCTATCTGGGCATGCTGTCAAGAAGGTTCGGAGAGAGCGGGCGGCAGAGAGGCAAGATGACTTCATGTACTTTACTGTATGTATTTCCTGTACGAGTACGGTCAAGACGGGTACAACAATCTGTGGTTGGAGTCGGTGTGGGTGTACATCGTGGCCAATTGAGCTTGCAGAGATCCTTGCACTTGCAGGAGAGTCACATGCGGCCAGTGAAAGCGCGTGGCGGGAATCATTTTGGACGATTTCAGAGATATTCGCGATGTGTTCTAAGCAAACAAGAGAGAGTATGAAGTGAAGTTATTGATGAGTGGTCGATGGATTGATGCGCTGATAGCAGAGTTCAGGTGAGATCTGAAGAATTGTGTGTGCTCTGACCTGTCAAGTCGCACCCCTCCGATGCAAACAGGCCAAACACGGGAACCCCTCCAAAGGTCGAGTCAAGGCTTCTTGAGCAACAATCCGAGAACGAATCAACATCACAGCTTCGACCTTGAGCAACTACATACCTAAGTTGCAGTTTAATAATACCAACATGGCAGTCCAAAGCATGCCACCCACAGATCCTCCAGTCTCCGACCGCCCTTCACTTCCCGCGACCTTCCTTTACCCCTCCTCGACCCCTCCACAACTCATAACCCAAGGCGCAGAAGCCCTCCTCTTCCGCAGTACCTACCTCCTTCCCGACCTACCATGTGCACTCAAATACCGACCTTCCAAACCATACCGCCATCCCATCCTCGACCAGCGACTAACGAAACATCGCATCTTGTCAGAAGCTCGAGTGCTGGTCAAATGTAGGAAAGAGGGGGTACCGGTTCCTGCGGTGTATGCGCTGGATGAGTTGAAAGGATGGCTGATGATAGAGTGGATTGAGGGAGAGGTGGTCAGGATACGACTTAATGAGTGGTTGAGGCGGAGGAAGGATGCGGGTGTGCAGGAGGGTATCGACGATGGGGAGTTGGTTGGGTTGATGAGTAGGGTGGGAGACGCGGTGGGTAGAATGCATTCTGTGGGGATTGTACATGGGGATCTGACGACGAGTAATTTGATGCTCAGGCCGAGAACTAAGGAGGCTGTGAATGGGGATGCGGGAGAGGACAAGTTGCTGGATGGAGAGATTGTGCTTATTGACTTTGGCTTAGCGAGTCAAAATTCTCAAGACGAGGATAGAGCTGTGGATCTATACGTCCTAGAGAGGGCTTTTGGGAGTACACATCCGAGGGCGGAGAGTCTATTCAAGGAGGTCCTGAGCGCGTATGGAAAGAGTTTCAAAGGAGGTAGTACTGTCCTCAAGAAGTTGGATGAGGTCAGGATGAGAGGAAGGAAGAGGAGCATGATAGGCTGACTGCGCAAATGGGAATGCTTCACCATTGCTCTGGTATTTACAGATATACCATGGTCACAGCCAATGCTCTGCGATAGCTCAGTCAGAAATGATACCACGATTAACAAGAACATCAACGCCAAACCCCCAGCGCTATCCTTCCCATATGCAAATGATCCCATGAGTTCGTAGCCAAAATTATTCGTTCAACTCCGCAACTGCGAAATATCCCTTATTCTCAATAACACCTCTGTCTCGAACGACAGCTGTATATTTGACGACCCATTCTGGATTGAGGTCTCCTCTCATCCCGTTCATGCCTCTCTTGGACTCCGACAGAACACCAGCACCTCTAACTCCTTGTCCCAGCAGTTCTCTCAGTGTCCCGCTGGGCAGGATATCTGTACAATCATTGTGCGTAAGAAGTTCGATTTGCTCCATCTTAGCCAGCTTCAGAAGTGGTGGAGGGACGTTGCAACAGTCCTTGATATTGACCTGGTCCACCTGTGGGCGTACCTTTGCTCTTGCAAGGAATCTGGATAGTTTCTCACTGCCAAACTCGGAAAGCCCTAACCTCTTGACGATTCCTTGGTTATAGATTTCTTCGATCGCTGGCCAGGATGCTATCTCTTCTTCGTCATTCCCTTGCGCCGAGTTCTTCTTGTCTGCTTCCCATTCACAATCTCCGTCAAATGACATCCCAGGGAAAGACACAATGAGCAGATCGATAGAATCGACTCCCAATTCTTTCAGAACCAGATTTATGGCATCCTTGGTATGCTTCGCCCTATCCTTAACATGTGCGCCGTGCAAGTAGAACAGTTTGACTGTGATATCATATTGGCTTCTCTCTTCACAAAGCCCCGAAAGAGACCAGTCTATTGTTGGGATATAGTAGTCAGAGCCATCTCGTGTTGTCCAGATTGAGGATTGTGGTCGGCGAGAGGGAAGATCTTCATCAGAACTGCTTCGAGGACTTCCGCTGCCGTTCGTCGCGGATAAGGGAGGAGAATAATCCTGCTGGGCAGCAAGGAAGTTACTTCGAAGGGAATTTGTCAGCTCGAGGTTCGATCGGTCTGCGCCAGGCTTCCTTATGATCGAAGGACCTCCAGTCATAATATTGCTGATTGGTTCACAGTGGTTAGCAGGAGGCTCAAATTTCAATGGAGCGAATTGGATGAACGTACGAGGTGGAGAGGATTAGTCGCGTCATGATGCGATTTCTGTTTGAGCAAGGCTGACAGCTAGGAGGATAGAGACCTTGGAACTCCGAGAGCCGTCCAGGAGAGATGGTCGGACGGGAGGATATTGTAATCGGGGAGGGTAGTGGTGGGGGTATATTTGCAAAGCGGGATGCAACTGACGTCTTATCTATAGGATAATAATAGGCGAAGGAAAATGGGACCAAAAGAGTCTAGCAAGAGTCGCGCAAGTCAATATAGACAACAAAAGTGAAAGTATACACAGATAATGTGATGAGTGACCGAATTACATCCAGGTCGAAAATTAGATTTCATCATTATTAAGCGCATTTTCCCTCGGCGAGGCTATCGCGGAGTGGACGCGGAAACAACCCCTCGCTCAAAAACGGTCCTCCCCCTGCACGAATGCCAAGCCTGCAGAGCATTGGAAGTGCCATCCATGCATGGAGATTACCGTCCTCACACATAACCCTTCTGTCATACACAACTTTTACAGAGGACCATCTGCATCTGCGAAGATGCCTATCAAGTAAGTCTAGCCATGCAGCTGGGTATTTACTCTACTAACATGTCACAGCTATCTGATCCTGCTTTCGCGGCAGGGCAAAGTCGTACGTATCTCCTAAAAGACAGCCTTTCCCCTCCATTTGCTGAAGCGGTCAATAGAGGCTTGCGAAGTGGTTCACAACACTTTCACCCAAGGAGAAGGCCAAGATCATTAAGGATGTCTCTCAACTCGTGCTGGCACGGCGGACAAGGATGTGCAATTTCCTGGAATATAAAGGTAAACCAGCTTCACCAGAAGTCAAGACAACTTGCTGAATGGTTCTGCAGATTCGAAGATAGTCTACCGCCGTTACGCCTCTCTGTTCTTCATTGCCGGATGCAATTCGACCGATAACGAGCTCATCACCCTTGAAATCGTCCACAGATATGTTGAGCAGATGGACAAATATTATGGAAACGTGTGCGAGGTATGTCTATATGCTGGTGCCCGTCCTGAACTTTACTAACCTTCATCTAGTTGGACATTGTACGTATCAGTGCGCAGTACCCCAGAACCTGTTTCTAACACCGGCCAGATCTTCAACTTCCAGAAAGCCTACTTCATACTAGATGAGCTGCTATTAGCAGGGGAAATGCAGGAGAGTAGCAAGAAGAACGTTCTTAGGGTTATCTCGGCTCAGGATTCGATAGAGGATACGGAGGTAAGTCGAGTGCTGCTTGCATTTTGGTTCATGCTCGCCCTAGACCCCATTTCAACCATCCCTCTTTCTCTCAAACACTGACACATCTTTCCCCTGTCTCAGGTCGACGAAGAGGTCACGAAGATCATGTGAAGTGCGGTCTTTTATGCATGTATGAAAAAGTATGCTACTGGTGGCTGGAGTCTGGCGCTTAGGAAATGAACAACATGAATACACCTTCAATTCATCTTTTGCCTCTTGCTGACAAGAATTTGCTTGACCATTAGGACGAAGAAGGAATTGCGGATAATTTGAAGGAACTTGGCATTATTTGAGGCGGCCATTCTTGCTATCTGGAATATCGGGTCATTCTCGGAATTTGGGGGAACAGAAAACCCTTTGGCATAGCGAGGCGTGTCAGCATGGGCTTGGGATATCAAGGCATGGGTGGATCTGGCGTTGGTTTTGCATTCCGCTCCAAGAACGAATGAATGGATTCATGATAAGTACGGTCTTACAGTATACCTCTTATGAATCACACTTGAAGTTGATGTGTATCGCTGATGACATTACTTACCCTTAAAAGCTCCCAGCTAGCTTACCTAGAGCTACCACTGCCCTCTTTCAGCTATCATCCGAACTCCATCTCTATGATACTGACCTGTGGCACGGTTCTTGTCTCCTTGAGCAATGGCCGATTTCATCCATCATATGTGGCGCTTCAGAGCATATGGCAACTCTTTGTTATGCACCTAAGAGACAGTATACGCGCTACAAGAGATCATGTCTCATTATTCCTCTACATTATTTTGATGCAATAGCAATTAGCTGGTTGACAAACAGACATTGGCCTCCTATCACGAGCTGTTTTGAGAGCAGTTTCTAACAAACAAAGAACTTCGAAGATCGGGTTTCAAACAAAGCCGCGTTACACCACTCGGCAATCAAGTTATGGACATGTGGCAAGTAATTGCTAATTCCAAATAGACGCCCCTATCTGCTGGCAATCGATTTCTTTTCCTCTCTTTTCCAGCTCCCAAATTACCTCGTTCAACAGTGGTCAGTACCTACGGGGTCTTACCGAGCTCTTTCCACCTTTGATTTGAGCTCGTTGATATCTTCGACCCGTTTATTGGCGGGGGGGAATAAGTGGGGGAGGGGTTCCTCGACCGTTATTGGATTAGCGCGGCTCCACCGAACTCCACTTCTCCGACTCACCACGACCACCTCACGACCTGATCTCCCCTCACCACGCTCGACTTCCCTCCAACAAAACACAACCAACCTCATCCATCGCGATAACACCAAACAACACACCTCAAGTCTCGCAATGCCCTCTACCTGCTAGACGCAAGTCTAGCTCGAGATCACATAGATTCGTCCTCCGCAGCCAGCGCGAGGAAGAGTCCATCACTGCTTCTCAGCCTCAGCAGGTCAATCAAATCATCATCTTCACACACCCGTCGCTGCCTCTGCAGTAACCCCCCGCCAGATAGGTTTCTATCAGTATCGCGATACCTGAGGGATCAAGTTCCTGGTTGTCAGTTCTCCGAGTCTGCAGAGTCCTCCGCAAGGTCGTCTTCTCCTACAGAACACTCGGGTCCAGTCGCCACACGCTTCTGCCTCCTTCGATAACGCGCATCAATCCACCCCAGTCACCCACATCATCCAGATCGCGTTGATAAGAACAAATCTAGTTTCAGGACCCCTCAAACTGCAAAGATGAAGTTCCTCCCACTCCGCGACTTCGACGACGTGACGAGCGCATTGAATTTCGATACGCCCGATTGCCACGTCATTGGCGGATGCGATCTTTACACCACGAAAGCGGCCGGATCAGACAAGAAACTCTATCGCAACATCGACAAATCTCTGGAATCACAATATGAATCCCTTCTTCGATTATCGGCTTCCGTTTCACCCGAGGGCTCTGGACCATCACCTCTGAACCTCTCCCGTTCAAGCCCGTTTGGTCCATTGAGTCAGGTCTCTAGTCGTCGTACGTTTGCATACCTGATTGCGACGCTCAATGCGAGTCACCCGGATTATGATTTCTCACACATCCTCAGACCCGCGGACTTTCGGAGGGAACGAAGCTTGAAAGCTGTCATCAATACGATCGACTCTACCCTCTACAACTTGAGGCCAAGTTCAGGTATGATGACACTCCAAGTCCCATCACAAACTAGCTACACAACGGTCTCTTCGCCGTCGCCAACGAGTCAGGCATGGGGCCCGCAGATGTGGTCATTGGTCGACAAGGAAATGAACCTCAAGGAGTGTACAGTCTACTGCTGGGCCCCTCCTGATGAGCCTTTCGATGGTGAGGAAGCTTCAATCTGGAGCCTCAACTATTTCTTCTTCAACAAGGAGAAGAAGAGAGTAGCCTACCTATATGTGCGCGGTGTTCCGGTAATGACTCATAGCCCTCGACAACGGAGCAGCATGCCCAAGAGAAGCGCCAGCGGATATGATTCTGGAGCGAATAAGCGGGCGAAGTATTGGCTTGGAGACCAGGCTGCTAATGTCACTAACGAGGAAGACATAGAAGAGGATGGAGACGTAACAATGTGGGCCAATGAGGATGAAGTAGACCCGGATGATACTGATGTTCTATTTGATGGAGACGATTTCTGCGACGACTACGATGACGAAGCTGATGCTGACGATGAATCGGATGAACAGGACTTCAAAGGTCCAGTCCGAGGAATGAGTGAGGAGATTGGTGCTTCCATGGACATTGAGTATTGAGTTGCAATCTTCCTTTTCAGGGGTCAGGCGTTATGGGCCGCTGGTTTCGGTTTCTCAGCATGGCTTATTTGCACATAATACCACGCTTCTACCTGTACGAGCTTCTGAGAATGTTGTGTAGGATTATGGGGAGTACTCTTATGGCAGGCGTTCGACCCTTCTCGGTGAGAGCGATTTGGGATGGCGTTAGGAGTATGGAAGTTGGAACTTTGGGTACCCGAGGACGTTGGTCATTGGGTAAACATAATTAGTTTCCAAATATCACACAATGAAGAATAGTATTGAGAGAATAGATCGAGTACTCGCACTAATAACAATGACAAGTCAGTCAAATACAGTGACGGTCCAACATCAGCTTTTTACTTGCGTTCAAGACTATATATGTGCGTGCTCATTGGGATGAATTGAGACAGGATGCAAGTTCGTTGCAATATTCCTGTTTTTCGCCCTGCTCAGTCTAGTGTTGCTCTTTTTCGTTTCATACCCGAAAAGCATTACCAGACCTCCGATCGAATCTTTGTCGCTCCCCATTATTTTTCATACTATAATGCCAATGTCTTCACATCTACACATCTTCACAATTTCAATATCTGGTGACATATTTGCACGGACCTATCGGGAGGCCATCCATTCTCTATCTAACGAGTGGCTGACATAAGACATCCACATACTCACATGTATATACATACATGACTAGAAACAAAAATATCAAAAAATCAAATCCCACGAAACGGCCCTGAGCGATAGCGCAAAACATTGTCGCCGGAACCGTCTCTGTCCTATACGCCGTCCCAGTGATAGCGTTCAAAGCATTTTCACTGTCGGGGTGGCCGTGGCCGAAATCCCCCGAATGATAGCATATTCAAACGCAAATGGGTATCTTCGCTGGTTGGAAACAATCAAAAGCAAAAAGCAAGGAACAAAAGCAGAAAAGCAAGGAACAAAGGCAAACCCAGTAACACAGCCACATAGCATAGCCGAAGGTTGAGCTTCTCGCCCCTTTTGGTATACCGTCTACAACAAATCGGTCAAGAAACGTTCCCAAAATTCCACCTCTTTAGATCATCTGTTGAAGATTTCCTCTCTTACTAGTGGTGATGAAGGTGAGAGCCTAGTGGCTCTTACTCCACCACATCTTGCCAAAGCCCCGTTGATGGACCTCTCGTCTCGCAGCACCATCCTGGAACTCATCATCGGTATCCGAACTTCCAGCAATCTTGTTACTAGGCTTGTTCCCCGCGAGCTTCAAGCCCACAGTCATGATCACACTACTCAAGATACTCAAGCAGAGAATTCCAATCATAACCAAGTTACTCTTGCGATACCGATGCGGTCCTGGCTTTGCGTCTTCTGGCCAGCCCGTGTACAACGCGTACGTAGTGACTACCGTACCGAGATTTCCTAGTCCGGAAATGAGGGCGGCGGCGGCGGCGACGCCAACTTCACCGTGCCGGCGCTGGAAGATCTCGTTGCCCCAGGTCATGCAGATGGGCACTGTGGGACCGAGTCCGAAACCGACCATGAGGAGGCCGCCGTAGCGTGCCCAAGGTTGAGAGCGTGGTGCGAAGGTTGTTGTTAGGAGACCGGCGATTTGAATGCAGACAGCGAGAGAGAAGAAGAGGGCGCGGTGGTGGTGAAAGCGATCAGAGATAGGGGTCACAATGAGGATGGCAATGAGATCCATCTTTTACTTGTTAGTGAGAACGTCTTAAATTTCGGGAGGAGATGAGGACAACTTACAATCCAGATTGGAGCGAAGAGCAAGCTCAATGTAATCCCGGAGAATGTAGGATCGATACCTGAGATAATAACGGTTCCATATAATTGGACTCCGAAACCAACACCCACAACACCGAAATACATGATGACGAGAGGCCAGAGACGCCAGTCAATCAGGACATGCAGGAGATCCTTCAGATTCCATGGTCTAGGATGATACACTCTCTTCAAGTCTCTGTAGTGGATCTCCGCATCTTCTCCCTTGAGGATGGGAGGAACAGCTGGGAGCCATTTCAATAATCCGCTTCGGACTCTGGTTTCTCCTGGTGGGAGAGGTCTATCTGGCAACCACCAGAGAAGAACAACACCTAAGATAACGGCACAAAGACCCCAGAGGAGAAACATCCATTGGAACCCAACGAGTCCACCTAAGCCGTCCATCTTCTGGAAACCGGCAGAGACGAGGCCTACCACTGCAGCAGACACCTGGGATGCGGTAAAGTAGTACCCGATCCGCTGGCCTGTGCGAGATGGTGGGTAGAAGAGAGTGAGGTAGTATGACATGCCTGGCCAGAGACCTGCGATCACGACTCCCAGAAGGAAGCGGAGAAGACTGTTTGCTTGTTAGCCTAACAACAATTCGTGCGATGCCAGGACTACGAACAGAAGACTCCAAGCGGCTTGCACTGCAGCGAAACAAGCTCCAATCAACCCGACAGCAAACACAATTCTAGCCATCCAGACTCTAGGACTAAGTCTAGTCATTACCAAGCTTGATGGGAGATTGAACACCACATAGGCGACGTAGAAAAGTGCTAGAGCTGTAGAAGTCTGCTTTGCGGTCAAGTTCAAACGTTGCATGAGATTGTGGCCTGAAGCCGTATTCATGGTTTGTGCCAGTCCGATGTTGGAACGAATTGCTGAGCAGAGGAAGTAGAGAGTCCAGAAAGCTAACTATGTTAGAAAGTGATCAGAAACCTCCAATTGACTGGTAGAACACACCTGGAATAATGCGGCGATCGATTTTCCTGGATGTTTTGGTCAGCACAAGTGACATTCCAACTATTTTCTTTCTATCGAATACCTGTAGACCTTCTCAATTCTAGCGATATCAACATCGTCCTGCGCACCATCTCCAATTCGAGCTTCTTCGGGATGCTCACGCAACCCCACTATTTTATCATCCCCGTCAAGATCTGCCATTGCGTTCGGACCGTGACTGAGAAGCAATGGAAGTGCGTGCTACCAGCCTCACAGAACGTATTTATAGCTTGAGATGGAGACCTGAGGGTCGATATCAAGTCCTTGAATCGTGGGGGCCACGATGTTTGAAGAAGACGGAGAGGGAGGTTGGGATTTTTACGGTTGAGGCCGAGGTCGCTTAGATCCTTGCTTTTTCTCTAGACTAATGACGCTACTGAATGGGCTACGCTACTACACTTCTTCTGTTTGCAAGATCTAATGTTTAGAGCAGATGTTAAGCACTTTCTACAGAAGAATTGTAGGCCAGATTCAAACCAGGTTGAGAGTTTTGATTCTGAATCGCTTTCTTTTCGGCGCTCAATTGTATTGAGTACTCTCTCCTGGAGGTACGATCATGTTATCCATGCCGCACATGGCAGTAGGTTTGGTACAACAACCAAATCCGTTTGCATAACTCATCCACTTGTCTCGCCCTGTCTTGTATACTTCTTTGATGACTGGGAGCTTCACGCAATAACCTACTCACATGGTCTAGCTTCTCCATCTGGAAGCGGCCATTTATCGGTTCGAGCAGAGCTTTAGAGTGAGCAGATAGGCTGTGACTTTCTCTTGGCCTATATAAAGCTCTTTGTTTCTCGGCTCAAATCCTCTGATAGAAACTCTCGGTGAGTCCTTGCCAAAGTACGGATCTTGCGAGCAAATGGAAAGGAGATCGGTCTCGTGTTCACATGCCTGTCTGTCACACGTGACTTAATTTGCCGCAAGCCACGACAGGCAGAGAGGCATACATGGCACTTCGAAGTGAGCCTGGAATGAGGATAAGATTGCCTAGCTCATCATGTTTGTCAATTGATCCTTCCGGCGTATATCTGAGTCAATGAACGGTAAGTACCTGTGCGATCGACTCCGGCCACAAACTGCTCCAATCCACCACCAGTTAGATACAGCTACTGCCATTTGATCCCTTCATTGTAAGGGATTCATACTAGCGTATGGTACAAATTAATATGCTTATCCTTGAAGTTCTGTCTATCTTCTCTCTGGAGGTGTTAGTAAACAGCGGGTCTCGCTAAACCCAGGGCAAATGACCGATATGCCCCATCCGAAAGTCATGGCAACTTGTTCCTTGAGACAATTACAGCTATACCATTGTCGATTTGGAGCCTAGGGCTGGATCTCAGAGACATGGTGCCTCAGGTCTATGAGACCTTCTAGATCATGGCTTGTTACTGCCATTACAGATGGTCAGTCTCATGAGAGACCCGAGGTACCATTCAAAGCTGTAACTCGATGCTCAAGAGCGACTATTTGCCAACTTAGCGATAGCAAAGGACCAGGGTGTCAGCGCTGTATATGCCTTAAACTCAGAGTCCCGATGAGGGTCTCCTTCTGCTTGCAGCATCATCCGCTTAGCGGCAATTATGCTGACGTGAGAGGCCATAGTGTAGGGGTAGAGACTTGTATTTACTGACCTAACTTTGCAGGATTTCTTATCTTCTTTCTCCATATCAGTGTAACCTTCCCTCAGAATTCACATCCAATCTCAAACCGAATTGTGACCAGTCTTCCAACATGACTGTAACCAAGCCTCACCTCCTCTTCTGTGCAACCCCTGTGTACGGGCATGTCATGCCCATTCGAGCTGTAAGCATCAACTTATCCCGCACAGCCAGCACTCATCTCCAATGGCAAGGCTGCTTTTGAAATTGAGTTTTTTATTTGGAAATGACGTGCTGACTTAGAAGATTAACAGGTGGCAAAGCAAATCATCGGCAAAGGTTACGATGTGACCTTTTTGACTGGGAGTGAATATCAAGAGAAAATCGAGTCTGTCGGTGCCAATTTCGTCTCTCTTCAGGGAGATGCGGACTTCACTGAGGACAAGATTAGCAGCATGGTCAAGGAATTCCTGAATACAGTTCCACCGCCATCTTCAGACGCCATTGTCACGAAAGGCTTCGTGGACATGGTCCCATCCCAGCACGAGGGAGTTCAGAGAGCTCTACGATCGATTGTTGAGCAAGACTCTGATGCCCGGATTGTCATTGTTTTTGAAGGCTCGTTTAGAGGTACTTTCCCCACTAAATTCGGGGCACCAGGAATACAGCCACTTGGACATATTGGTCTTGGTGTGGTTCCAGCTTCCTTGACAAGCATCGACACTCGACCTTACGGTAAAGGATTGAAGTATGATCCATCGCCAGAGGGAAGAGCAACAAACATGGCGGCACACAAGAAAGACAACCAGGAACGATTCTCTGAGTCGCAGAAGAGATGGAAGGAGGTTATGACTAGCTTGGGCGCGAGCGCTCCCGATATGGCCTGGCGAGATACAAGCTATCGACTCGCAGATATTTTCATTCAGATGTGTAGCCCATCAATTGAATACCCGCGATCTGATGCTCCATCAACTTTCCGCTTCTCTGGAGGTCTTCCCAAAGGGTTTCGTGATCGAATGACTGCCAAGCCTAGCTGGTGGAATGATATATTGAACAAAGGGGATAGGGAAATTGTATTCGTCTCCCAGGGAACTCTGGCTTTGAATCCGGTTGATCTGATGATCCCTACCATGAATGCTCTGAAGGACAGAGACAACATCATCACGGTGTGTGCTCTCGGCAAAACTGGAGCAACACTTCCAAAAGGCACAGAAGTCCCAGCGAACGCACGGGTTGAAGACTTCATTCCGTACGACGATATACTGGAATATGCTGATGTATTCATCACCAATGGAGGCTATGGCTCCCTGCAGCACTCACTTAGCAATGGCGTTCCGCTGATCGTGGGTGGTGAAGGAGCAGATAAACCCGAGAATGCTATGCGTGTTGAGTTTTCTGGAGCTGGGATTGACCTAAAGACTGCTCATCCTACAGAGGAAGCGCTGTATGAAGCGGTGATGAAAGTCCTCGAGAATCCAAAGTACAAAATGAGAGCTGTGGAGATCAAGAAAGAGATGGAATCTTACGATCCGATTGAGGTCATTGTCAACAGTATAGCGGAAGCTGCAAATGGCCACAAACTCTAGTCTGGAAACTAACATTTGTACTCCCTTTTGACCACTGTCTCTGTCGTCGGACAGTCTCATGGCCCATAGACTTTTGGCGCCAGTTTTTTGGCATTGGTTGTGGGGGTAAAGGGCGAGAGTAGCTAGCACAGCTTGAAGTAAATAAACGAGAGAGTAGGCTATCAAAACATTGCTGGGTTATTTCCGAGTACATCCGTGCCTAAGTTTGCCACGCAACACAGCCAGCCTTGTGGCTGCGCATGCTAACCAATATCATATTTGATACGCACAACGGACCAATGGGCCAAGGCCTTCATGACGTCGATTACGATCAAGACGCTTGCGCCACGATAGACCCATATTAGCCGGAAGCTATCCCGTGAAAATCGCACTAACCTTATGTCAACTGTTTCGACTCTGAATTTGATATAAAGTCTGCATTGATATAGAGTACCTAGCAGATCTTGACTATACGGTTCACAAATTATCCGAGAAGGTAGAGAAGGTATATAAGCCGGCTTCCGTTGCCTTAAGTACCAGAATCTAGATATTGATACCAGAAAGATCCTACCCATGCCTTTCCAGTACAACCTGAAGCGAGTAAGCCGTCACAAGCGAGTGTTGACTCCCTCGGACGCGAACAACGCCTCGTGCTATGAATTTGAAACACGCTCGCTCAAAGACGCGATTCTCTCCAGACCAGACGTTGTGATCAAAGAGGCACACAGCTCGCACTCCTCTCAGACGGTCAGCTCCGTATCTTACCCGAGCGGTCTGGACGACGACAACGTCTTTCGTCCTCAAATTACTCTCAAGTACACCTCCGAGAACCATCATGAGGTAAAGCTACGGATGACCTCTAAGTCTTCACAATGGAGTGTGGAAGTTGGTGGTACCAGCTTTGTGTGGGACTTGAGTTATGAACCCTTCACGTTAACTCTTCGAGCTGCGGACTCAGGGACTACCCTAGCTGTCTTCACTCTGAGAGGAAGAGGAGAGGAGGGTCCTGACGGGGACATCGGAAATTTGCGCATTACAGATGAAGGGGATAATGAGCAATACAAGAAAGAGATCGTCTCCACCCTCGCTGGTGTTTTTGTGTACTGGGAAAGGGCAGGGAAATTGGTGCCGCATAGCACGGGTGGTGTAGCGGATGGTGACCCGGGCTTCTATCGGTATGCTCCAGGCGGTATACAAGGGTAGCCACAGCATGATATCATAATGACACACCGTCTTATTTGAAATGAAATCCTCGGGCATTCAGAACATCGCAGAGAGTACTAGGGTCCACCTGCACGGCACTCGACTTTCGTAGCCTGCATCGTATGTACGCAAATGAAACAACGACATTTTATTGAAATCTCAAGCCAACAGCCTAGCCAGAAATAATGTCATCTACCTATCGTGCCAATTCTGACCCTCGCTCAAAGCTCGTTCTTCTTGATGCCACACCTTCTCAAGCAACTGTCAACCCCCTGAGCGAGTGTTGCTGGCACAAGATGGCGGAATTTGTCAATGTCTGCCCCTGAGAGGAACTCCAAACCTAGTGCCAGACCAGCAAAATCGTCGTCTAGTTGGAACAAAGTTTCTGCGGGGAAATTGGCACCAGGATCTTCAGAATTGAAGGCTGCGATGACTGAGTGGGGAAGTAGTCAGCACGGCCACCACCCCATAATTCAAAGACCTGACTTGGATCTTTTTGTAACGAGAGATAGGAAGTGTTCCGAGGAGGGTACGTGGTATTCTCAAGCACTTACAAATCATATCTGTGCAGTCTGGGTTGAACTCGAGATGAAGACTTCCTTGTGGGAATACAGCCATGCCTATGAAACCAGCTGCGTTAGCTCATGATTACTCTTTTATGATCAAGCAAAGCGCAAGGTAACTGACCCCAGGTGTTATGCTCATTGCGAATTTTTCTGGCCCCTGTTCCAAGAACGAACTCCGTGATCATTCTACCCTTGACTACCAATGCAAGCTCGGTGGCAGAGGGATGCGTGTGCGCCGTGTTGAACCCACTGTCAAACACAAGTTAGAGCTCCACCTTCTATCCTAGATTCATCATACCATGGCTTTGTGAAGGCAACCGACAACGACATGCCGTTCTAAATGAGAGCCGGCATGCTAAGTCCTTGTGCATTGACGAAAAATCCACCCTCGCCCTTAAACTCGATGCCGGGAATGTTTGGTGGTGAGATGAAGTCAAACGCGAAGTCTGAGTCCTTAAGTAGAGCGATCCTGGTGGTGGCGTTTGGGGAAGTCTTCAACTTGGCGATAAGGTCATAATCAACGCCTGGAATGGTTCCATTGAAGGGGAGAGGGGGAGGAAGCGGGAATTCTGGCGAGTCTTTGATTTCGATGGGAGTGTTGAGTGGCTCTTGCGTCGGTGCTCCCAGAGAGAGGCCGCCGAGGGCAAGTAGTGTGAGGGCAATAGCAAACATGGTTTGGATATCTTTGAATAATATGGAGCAATGGCAAGTTGTGGGGGAGCTCCGATGTAACGAGAAATTTGCAGGTGTTGAGAAAGTTCAATAACATGTGAGGGGAAACGAGATGTACTTATACTTCCAAATTGCAGGATTTAAGGTCAACTGACAGTGTGAAATGAGCTGTATAGTAAGCTTACGACGGCAGTACAAGGTCTTGCACATCTCGTGAAGGTATACTGGAAGGCGGGGAAGCTTGTAAGGTCCGTATTGGCTTAGAGAGCACAGGGAATCTAAAATGCTATCCGCGCGAACGACTTGCAGTAAGACATTCAAGCAGCCATCGCTAAGAGCAACAAGAAAGACGAGGCCCTGAGCTGTTGCTAACGTGCCATGGACCTTTTGCGTGAGCTACTGTCTCTATGATCAGAAGAACCAAAATGCTTTTCTCGACCTCGGTCTGAACAAGAGATGAGGAGCCCTGGCATCAGCCTCTGACTTCCGTACGCGACTGACCACTCGGCGCATCAAATTTGAACCTTCAATAATCGGGGGAAAAGCCTAAACCGGAGCGAATATCATACTCGCCTCTCTATTCGCCGTCTCGGGGTCGTAAATCAGACAGGGCTGAGTTATTAACGAGAGCGAGGGAAGAATTGCTGACTTTGGTGGTCAGCCTCGTCTAGATCCTGGGATAGCTGAGAATTGAGACTCGATCATGGGAGGACCAAAAAGCACAAAGTACTTTCCCTTGTTCTTTCAGATCCAGAGCTTCTTGGTAATCTCGTGATTCACCGAGGGAATGACCCAAGTGATGTGGCATTGGCTGGCTGTGACGTCTGTCAATACCCGTAAACAAATTTCGGTTACTCGAGAATAATCCACGCACAGGATCTGACAAGCAAAAGTGACACGAATGAGCGAGAGAATGTCAGGAGAATTTCATAATGATTATAACACAAAATATCCCATGTCAAATTTACACATAGAGACCGGAACAAGGAAATGATCATAGGAACTACTGAGGTAGAGACCAAACACATGACCCCGAGTGGTACAACTGCAGACTTGCAGCCTGGTGGAAGGAAAGATATGCATTATAAATGTTGTTCTGCATCTACAAGCTCTTCTCAACAGCATCTAAGTCTCCGATGACCTCCTTCCAGGCCTCCCATTCCTTGTCGCCTCCTGGAATTCCTCCCGCGAGAGGTAGTCTCGTACCATCTCTATCTCCCATACCAAGTATCCTGCTCACAGCTTCCTTGATTCCAACTGTGCCGAATTTTACAACGATCTCTTCAACGGAGCTAACCTTATACTGCAGGAGTCTTCTCTCCTTGACTTCTTCATCTGTGGGTTGGTTCTTGACCGAGAGCTTGTACAAGTGCACAACCGATTTGGGGAAGAAACCAGCGGTTCCGTCAATTGTGCCCGCACAACCCAACGCAATGACTGGCAGAAGCTGCTGACCAAGACCAGTAAATGTGTGGAACTTTGTGTGGTCGATCTTAGGACTTGCGCCGATTTGGGCGTGGTATGAAACGTCGCCGTGAGAGAGCTTGCAGCCCACGATATTTGGGTGCTTCGAGAGTGTAGCGTAAGTAGAAGGGACAACTCTGACGTTGTTGGACACTCCTGGGTAGTGATAACTGCGGAACCTGTCAGCGCCGAATGTGCAAAAGGAAACAATGTACAAACATCATGACAGGAATCGGACTCTGGTCAGCGACAGCTGTAAACCACTGGATAATTCCATCTTGAGTGCTTGCTCCCGCAAAGTATCCTGGAACAAGACATAATCCCCACTGGCAGCCAGCTTCCTTTGCACCCTTCAGCTGGTCAACGACCTCTTCAATATTCTGGGCTGCAGTTCCAGCGATAATGGGGTAATTTTTGTACCCCGCATTGTCGTACGCCTTCCGAACCGAAGAGAGCACCTCGAAACGCTCCTTGTTTGTGAGATGAACGGCTTCACCTGTACTACCTAGCACCACGAGGCCTGTAATCCCCGACTTCGCCAGATGTAGCGAGTGTGCAGCTTGTGTTTCGAGGTCTAGAGGAGCGGCAGTTGCATTATAATTTGCAGCCTTCTTCGACACGAAGAAGGTTGGGACTGGGACATAGACGCCGGCTGGAGGAGGGCTTGCCATCTTGTGCTACTGAACTGGGGATATTGCTGGTAAAGTTGGTATGCAATGAGCGCGACGAGAGGACTGGGTGGGATTTATAAAGCTCGAATTGTTGGTTTTTCTGACTCGACAGTTGACGGCACCAGACGGCAATGGTGGTTGCGACGGCATTGTTCGGGGCAATGTATCGCGAGCAAACTCCACTGAGGGATGTTAGTGGCAGACCCGAGGAAGTGGATAGGAGGGGTAATCACTACTGGTGGTGGCGTCGGGTGCTCTGAAGTGAGACTGGAAGAAGACCTTCGGGATTGGGAAAATGTCACAGGCTTGCTTTGGGACCATTATCGTGAACTTTCCAGGAGCAGTGAAATGAGCGACTGTCTGGTCTTATGTATTCCGTCGAGCTTGGAGGTCGAGGTCCAGGATCGCTGCAGGGTCCTGAATGGAGTCCTTCACGAACGGGCCAATCAAGGGACGTCTTCTCCTGCCAAACATCAACAGTGCAGCTTGCAGTAGCAGGTATGCGGAAATGATAGACGAGGGGTAAACAAGATCAAGCGGGGAGTGCAAGAAAAGAATTATCTCCTACTGCTCCCTTGCTTCTCGAAAAGATGATCGAGTCGGACTTCGAGAAGGAATTCTCAGGTTAGCTGTACAAGCAGAGAGAGACTTCGTTTGGATGTTCAAGAAAATCAACGGGATCCTGAAGCTGGCCTTACTCCTATCCCTCCATGCAATCCAACCCCATCCACTATTTCTGAACACAGGAGAAGCGAACTTGACCCAAGGTACCGGACACTTCACGTAAGTTGATCCTTTTCCCAATGGATCTTGGGACGCTATGCTGCTAGAGCATCACATGAACCATAACAGATCCAGTTGATACCTACCCTATAGGTAGGTACATTAGAGCCGGGCTCGTTCATCGTTCAGTCTCCGAGCGAGTGTTTCCAACCAATGGTCATAACATCCTGTCGGGCTGTCCAAAACCTTGAGGCAGTACGATTTGAGTCTGGTGATGAAGGAACAGAACAACTTTCGGGGAATTTCATGCCGATGATTTCATGACCCTGCCCAGCCACAACACAGGTGCAGCCAAATCCCCACAACCAGGATGAGCCACATTGCTTATCGTCTCGATAAGCAGGGGTTGAAGTGGGATAGGGATATTGGAAATGATGATGCAGATGCTCCGAGGTTTGGACTTCACTTCACTCCACTCTTCAACCTTCTGTACACAACTCAATCAATTATTTCCCGACTGGATTTCATCCGTTCTTTCCCCTGCAAATCTCAACATGCCTCCGAAACTTCCATACGATCCAACCGGAATCCAGACATTTTCCATTCCCTCATTCAAGTTCATAGGCGGGGTAAGGAAAGACATCAAAGTCGCGTATCGATCATTCAATCCCACTTCTAAGAAAGTAGCCCTCATCCCAACTTGTTATGGCGGCCGTATCAATACCACTCTTAATTTTACGTCCGGGGCATTGAAAGATTATCATGTTATAGTTGTTGCAATGATAGGGAATGGAGAGTCTTCCAGCCCTTCAAACGATGCCGACTTTCCGAAGGACTACTCGCTGAGATATCCGGATTGCATCAATGCGCAGTATAAACTCGTCACGGAGCACCTTGGTATCAAGGGTCTAGATGTGGTTATTGGCTTTAGCATGGGAGGACAACAAGCATATCATTGGGCTGCTATGCATGGCTCTGGAGAGAATCCATTTGTAAAGAATGCAGTGGTAATTTGTGGCAGTGCCAAAACATCTGGACACAGTACGTACATTTGCTTCATGCAATTCCAAGTTTTATCTTCCGAGTTCCTCTTGCACTCTCTAGAAAATTCGCTAATATAGCTGCCCAGACTACGCTTTCCTCGAAGGGCCAATTGCAGCCCTGACCACTTCCTACGACTACGACAATGGAAACTATAGGAAGAACAACATTAAGCCAACACAAGGACTACGTGCCTTTGGCAGGGCATACGCAGCATGGTTGACTAGTGCCGAATGGTATCGACAGGAACTGTGGAGAAAGTCGGGATTTTCCTCCCTCCAAGCATATCTCCACCCTCCACTGGGAGAAGCCGGGTATGAAAGTTGGGACGCTGAAGACATGCTTGTCTTGGCACGGATGTGGCAAGCCGGGGATATTGGCATGGTTGGTGGGGATGGAGACTACTTGAAAGCTCTAGAGGGGATAAATGCAAGGGTCTTAGTCATGCCGGGTCAGACCGATCAGTATTTCCCACCTGAGGATGGGGAGAACGAGGTAAAGTATTTGAAGAGGGGTACCTTTGCTCCGATTCCGACGATCTGGGGACATATTGCGGGGGGTGGGGCGAACGAGGAGGATGTGAAGTGGATGGATAAGAAGATCAGAGCGTTCTTGACTGAGGGCTGATGGCTAGTCAATGTTACCAGGAAAAGGAACACCTATGTGATGCAGTACGATCTTATCACGATAGAAGCAGAGGACTGGTTATGACGCGGTGAAAGAAGTCTATTCCAGCAAAGCATCTCAGAGAGTACCTGCTATGTGGTCTATGATGTGTGATCTGAGATCTATCATCTAGATCTGGAGTATCCTGAAACACATATCTCTTGTGTGTTCCAGGGTATAATGGTAACGCCAGTAAATCAAACCGTTCCCAATCAATCAATCAATCCAACTCCATATGCCATGCATTTATGTTGCGGCAGGAGTAACTGCCTCTGGTGTCTGTGTTTCTGGTGTGTTTGGTTCCGTAACCTCCATGATCGGTGTCTTGCTGCCAATCCTTTCACCATTGAGAGAAAGGTTCTTGAAAGCCATGGCGCTCAGAGGAAGAGTCCCGCCGACGGGCTTTCCTTTCTTGGCCATCTCACGCTCGATTCCGTGCTTGACGGCATCCAGGACATTCTCGACAGTCGTCCGTGGCTTGTAGGCCGGCTCGGTACCGTCTTGGTAGACACCAGTTTTGACGAGGATAGAGTACCAGTCGTTCTTGGATTTCTCATTGAACATGTTGGTTCCTCGAATATCACTCTCAGGGGTGTCTCCGACGAAGTAGACAGTCTCGGGAGGTCGGTTGATGCGGTGCTCATCCTTGCGCCATTGTTGCAATAGGCGGGTAGCGAACTCGAAGGTCCCAATTTGAGGCTTGCCGAAAGCGATGGTCTCGAGCTCCTTGCCCTTGGTCAAATCCTTGAAGAGCATTTCGACCATCTTTCGGAGGGCACCCATGCCAAGACGGACGTTGTCATGAGCTGCCGACCAGACGATGTCGTTGTGAGAAAAGTAGATGGGTGGTCCTTCGTCGAAAGTTTCCGAAAGGGTTCCGATATATCCACCCTTTGACATGGCAAGATCGAGCATAATTTGAATATCACCTGCCCATTCTCGGCTGTCGGCGAAGACACTACCAAAGTCAGTTCAGATGCTTTATAAAACGACAATAAATCCTTACAAGATGGCCTCGATTTTTGTCTCGCCATGGTTTCGTGGACGAGAGTTCTTGTGCTCTTCAGGGGTTAACTTGCGGAAGGGAGTGGTCGCTGCGTTATCCCTGATGATGTCTCCGGGGGTGACGACATCACGGAATCCGTAGCCCTCGGCCACTTGTCGACACTTCTCTCCTTCTCCACCGACGACAAGGACAGTGTTGTACTTGGCGACCATCTCTCTCATAGGAGTATGTCCTGTGGAAATGTAAGTCATGGCCCCAATAAGAAGTTGGGCTTGAAGGCTTACCACAAATAAATTGGGCTGGGGATACTTCGATATCAAGTTGCCGCGAGAGATCGATGCAACGTTCCGCTTCAGTCTTTCCACCACCATTCTACGAGATCATCAGTATTGCTAGACCAATCTTGTGATGGGACGAGAGGATGAAAAAGAAAGAAGTCGGCGTATATTCCACCGATCGTTCCAGGAAGTGCTAGGAAATGGCTTACTGTTAGGAAAATATATGGGATCTTGATGCCATACTCATTCTCACCATTCAGCATTTTCATAGCCTCGATGGCTTCAGGAATGGGGCGACCACCTCTGATTAGGACACCATCGATGTCGAATGCGAACGCAAACGAGTCAGCCGTGGGTATATCGGCTGGAGTGACGGGAGAGCCAGGTGTATCGGGTGTACTTGAGGTTGGCGATGCCAGTGCCTCCTCCTCGAGATTCATAGTAGAAAGCTCATTTCGAGCTGTCTCCAGTGACGCAGCAAAGCCACCGCTGTGAGAAAGAGATCTTTGCTTCATCATTCTGTCAGGTACAATGACAACAGGTCCGCCGCCCTCTTTGATCTCTCTTTCGGTGACAGTCATTGAGGAAAGTCGTCGAAGTCCTGGTCTGCTCTTTGGCGGACTCAAAAGTGCGGAAGTAGCTGACGGCGCCATGATGAATTATATACTCGGCGTATAGCCCACTTCTTGTAATGACTCGGCCCCGGACCAGAAACGCGGAGGTTCTGGAGAGTGGTGGAGTAACAGTGGGTCCTCCAGAAGGATGCTGTGAAACGAGGTGTATCGAGATTATTCGCGTCGAAGGAAGAACGGATGTGTAGTAAGATTAGATGCAGATGAAAGGAGGTTGAAACAGAATGGGAAGTTCTGGGCGGAGGTGGATCATATATAGAACGGTCTTGAGAAATGATGGCAAGAGAGGAAACGGTCGTTTCTCTTAGTCTATAATAGGTAGTGCTCTGCTACGAGGAAACGGGACTAATTACCTCAGCGAGCATTCGAACCACTCCATAGATCGATCGGGTCCCTGAAAAGGACCCTAGAAACAGGCATTGTTACGGGCAGCGACGGTCGATGATGAAGATCTCTTGTAAGATATGGTAGTACAGGCGGTCTTAGTGGTATCAGAATGAGAGACTTTTTCAGTTTCCCGAGCCGATGCGCATGGCACATAAGGGAGGACCCTTACACAGCTGCAATCGAGCACAGAATCCGGAATCACATGTGGTCCCTGAATGCGACTGAGTGGAGGAGAGTGGGTATGTTCTCCCCAGGATAACTACTGATAGGAACCCCTGGGGGTTGTTTTATCTAAGAAATGACGCGTGATTGCAGGACGTTGCATTCAGCTTACAGGGATTTTGAAGCAGTAGAGGCATATCGTTGCGCCGATGGAGGCGCTTCGGCATGGCGATATGACTTTGAGCTTCCTCAGAGTTTGCCTCAATACTGTATGCGCTCCTAAACAATCGAATGTGTTGAAGCCAACATTGACATGACAACTTGAGTCGCTTGAGTCGGTGGCTGCGACTAAGCTGCAGTGTTTTCCATAGCGTTGGATCGGGCTGACCAGTCTCATCGAGTGTTGGGAGCTCGGTGCGAAAAAATGAGAGTCATGAAAAAATGGATTGACGTCGAGATGTACCCGGCTTTTTCTCTCGGCCCCACTATTTACCTCGCTTGCTCTAGGCCGACAGGGCGCCAGGGCGCCTGCAACGTATCGATAAGGGTCCGTCCTTGTCGGCACTTCATTCGTTCTGGAAATCTTCGACGTCCGACTTTGACGGCTCTTCCGTCACTGCCAAAATATTGAGGTACTCTATCAATCCATATCTCTCTGATCAATTGGCAGCCACTCCTTTTCTCCATGTCCTTATCCTTATCGAAACTTCTCATTTTCTTATTTGCATGACCGGAACACACACACACACACAGAGTGAAATGCAACATACGCCATCTTGCTGCTCAGTCCCACGTTGGAACATCTAACTGGCTCTTCTGGTCTGCAAGTACAAGCGGAAGCTCTCCATAATGTACATCCCCGTCCTCTTATTCGACGCGCGCGAGCTGTGTCTGTTTCGTAGCTCTCCGAAGTCCCGCAGTTTGTACCCACTTACTCGTAAACAAGTGCTTCGCAAGAAACATCGATAGAAGGTGCAGATGCAAATATCCGTCTTGATATCGTGCCAAGCTTGAGGTTGGTTGATGAGGCTAAAGATTGTCATGTTCTCCCTCACCGTGTGTTGTTGACGCATTCCCCCGCGACTTTCAACCCCAGATCATCTGCAAATACAAACTTCTAGAGGGGAAACTTGAAGCTTGTGTTATCTGCCGCACAGGAGATAACACCGTGTAATCTCACTAGTCCTAAGGTCAAGCCCGTTGGGCGATGAGGATCACCGATGAGCATACACAGATCCGTCCCAAGTCAATTTCTTAGTTGGCTTATGCCCAAGTAAAGTCCGGTAGTCAGCCCTTTCGAACAGTGCTCTCTAACAGTCCTCCGATTTCCCGACTTATTTATTCTTGGCTCTTGGCATCTGGTACGCCAAAATGCGGCGCCCGGCAACCTCCTACTGTATTAGAGCTTCGCCGGCACGAAGTGATTATTGGACTTGTTTATCCTCAATTATCATTTCAGCCGGTGTTGTGAAGTACGACCCCGTGTCTTACCTACCTTTCAAGGGGTTTCTCCATCGGAACATCGGAAACGTGCTGCTGTCGTTGGACAAATAGAGGCTGGGTTAAGGTTGCGGCTTGGATTTTGACATCTGATTGTCAGGGGGGTATCCCACCTTCCCTTCCCTACCCAGTCCCCTACAGGACAGGATACTTTCCAGCGCCGAGTCAGCGCCGTGAAAGCCTTGAGTCGACCCGACTATCAACAGCCCAGGACGAGAAAAGAGCCTTGAATTACCGAGTTGCACCTTAATTGGAATAGTCCGAACGCCACTTCCGCTGCCTTACTGGAGCAATCTTAGGGTACCTAGGTAGCCGCACATCTCGCCGAGGATATGACGAAATACTGCATCGTTTGTTCCGTGGCGGCGCAAAGCTTCAGCGAAATGTGCGACCATGCGGTGAGGTCCCCAGGATAGTAATGGTGCCATTTTAGCTTTTGTGATGTCCATGAGAGGCACAGAAATAGCCCAAGCCTGCGTTTCCTGACTCGTAGTGAGGTTGTGGTACTTCGTACCATGGGTAAATAATGTACATTCGCCACTTGTGCACTTTGTTACAGTCTTACTTGTTTGGGTACTAATGTACTGTGAAACTGGACGATGATTCGTCAGAGTTGCCTGTTTTTGCGGAATTATCTAGAAGCCGCACAGACAGTGAATGTACATTATTACGGCATGTACCAAGTATTTGGCTGGGAGGTTGTGTGGAGGGGCAACCATCGCGGGGTAATTTTTGAGAGGATGTGCCTGCCAAGACACTCCCGAGCTCGATCGAATCGATCTCTTCGTCCAAACTTAGCCAGACCCGTGAGGCATTTACTTACCCACCTCACCTCATGGACTTCTTTCATGTGTAGGCACTAGGTGGGGAGTTCAACTTGTTCTTAATTGTGTCGCGTAACTCGCAAATGCGCAAAATGATGGAAATTTGGGATTGCTAGAGATCGAAATCTACGAAGGTCATCTGCAACCAAGAATGGGGGCTATACGAAGTCACTACGTACCTAGGTACTGTTTCACTCCACCAGGATGCATTTACTGTACTTTAGTCTAGTATCTACATGTCTAACCTGGTTATCGTACGAGTGAATTCCTCCACAGTGGATTTGAGAGAAGTGAAGTTCTACCCCAGGAGAGCCCAGAGATTCAGTCCCGCGAATCGACTACCATGTACGAGTGTTCCATAGATCCATATCTGTGAACTAACTATCTAACTAAAGGAGGTATCCCGAGTGTTACCACTAAGCGGATGGAGGCTCCAATCTTACGAATGGGGCTCCCACGATGAACAAGTCCAGTTGATCGGGTGACGAAATCAGGGAACAGCCGCAAAGGTCTAGATCGTTCGATGGGAGGTAGTACAAGAAGGAGGGGGACCCATCATTTCCTATGCGGTGTGCAACAAAGCTGAGCATAGTCTCGTGATTGAGTTGGAAATTTCAGTTGGAAGTATATAGGCTAGGCGACTGAACACAAGAACTGTTGTCATAGACGCTCCAGGTAGTATGTAAGAAGTAATAGTTCTATTATTTCACTCTTGCCGCAATGAAGCATATATTCCGAAGTAATAGCCAGCTCATACCAGGTATGAACTGAGATAAAAAGCAGACATCGTAGTGTCTTGTAACTCGTAAGGAATTCAATGCTGTCTTTGACATCGAGGACACCAGCAGCGAGGTACCCAAGAGACGTCAGATTCCCAGATTGAGCATTAGGAAGGTTGGTGAAAACGTCCACATTTCACACGTTTTGGTCTCGACAGCAGCTCTTGACAGTACGTGTCTGGGAAATTGCTTTTGGCATGTTTAGATATTCGAAAATCCTTCCCAGCAACACGTTTCGTTCAATATTCTCTCTAACGGGGTTGAAACATCACTTGAGCTTTCATGATGCCTTCTTCTTCTCAGGATGCCAATCCTCCTTTGAAGGCTTCAGATCCACGTCTGCTGATGGGAAGCAAAGACAAAAACGTACTCTGGTCACATCCCATATTCCCAGACCTCGATAGAGACCAGAAGGATTTCCTTGAGAACTACAGCCAGCTGAAGCACGAAGTCATCACCCCACATATACTTGCAATTGTAAGTTCTCAAAGATCCTCGCACAATCACAGCTGACAGAACTCCAGCGAGACAAAGCTTGGGATGTGCATCCACTACCATGCATCGTAAGTCGCAAGCACTTTTCAAAACATACAGACACTGAACACAGTATTGGGCCAGTTTCGATTTATCGATCTCACCTTATCCCGTTCACCATCCTATCCCCACATCCTGCAGTTGCTGAAAGCAGGCGGCAATCTCCTGGATCTAGGTTGCTGCTTCGGACAAGATCTCAAGAAACTCATCCATGACGGCGCACCAGCTTCATCGCTCTTCGTTGCTGACCTACGGAGCGAGTTCATTGAATTAGGCTACGAGCTCTTCCTCGACAAGCACAAGATTGGAGTTCAATTCCTCATAGCGGATATCTTCGATCCCTTTTCATCATTGAAGCAACTGGATGACCAGCTGTACGTGGTGTATATCGGCCTATTCTTGCATATTTTCGATTAGGATGGCCAGCGGCAGGCGTGTGAGCGGATCGTGGGGCTGTTGAAGCCAGAGAAGGGGGTTTTGATTCTGGGTCAGCAGGTAGGAAGTCTGGTAGCTCGTGATGTGAAGTTTGAAGGGGTGAGGACGGTTACTCGACATGATCGGGGCAGTTTTGAGAGACTCTGGAGGGAGGTCGGAGAGAGAACTGGTACAGAGTGGGTAGTGCGCGCACAGTTGGATGGGGGACTTGGTGTTGAGAACGGGAAGCGAGCGTGGGATAACCAGGAGACGAGGAGATTGGTATTTGAGGTCGAGAAAGTCTCTTGAGATTGCATTGGGGGCAGACTTCTATTCCTATTTGTATCTCATGTCGTTGCTCTCACATGAATGCGTTGCGCTGATCAGCATATCCGTGCCGTCTTGCTTAGTAGTAATGATTACCTCGCTAGTTCCAGGGATTGCTCATTTATTGTGTACCTGTATGAGACGAAGGTTTATGAAGAAAATGAGGATTCGATCATGTAGGCATGACTACTTACACGGGAATTACAGCCATCTAACCCTGACTGGCGAAAAAGGTACATACAAGCAAGTCAAAAGCCGTTGTTGCTCAGAAGGAATGCGGCAAGGAAAGTTAGACAGCCACGTGGAATGAGGGGTAATCAAAGAGACTTCGAATGGTCGTCGGTACCTGACTATCGGTACTGCAGTAGGGAAAGTTGGTACCTGCCACATCGGAAGCTAGACATTCAGGCCAAAAGGCACGTTTCTCGGGGTGTTTCTTTGACTGAGAGGACCTGACTATGAACAGTAAAGGCATGTCAATCGGAAACAGCTAGAACACAATCAAGAGAACACACATCGCATCGTGCCTAGGTATCTAGCCCGCTAGCCTACTAGCACAGCAATCCAGTGAGCTAGATACTAGGTACAGGTGAGACTGCTGCAGGGGAGATTCGTAAAAAAAGGCAGAAAAGAAAAACAAATGGCTGGCTGGGGCGATGGCTCTGAAGAATTGCGATTAAGATTGTTGAGATATTTGCCTACCCTGGGCCTTGGCAATAAAGATCTGCCATCAAAGAGTTTTGAGTTCCAGACCGCCATCCGGTGAGGTGAGATTCTCATTCTCAAGGTCTGGCCAGCGAGGACAAGGATGGGGATGGGGTTGGGGATGGGGATGTGTTGAATCGCGAGACGGGTGTACCTAGGTAGTCAAGTGGGCAAACTCCACGATGACATCACTGATTTTGCTCTCCACTGGTGCTGGTGCTCCGGGGTGAGACAGAACTACTACTGTCTACAGTACAGGACAAGACAAGATGTCGGTGCGTCGATGGTGATGCTGCGGGGACTGTAACGTCGGCTCCATGGTGGAAATGATAGAAAATGAATGATCAAGTAAATTACTGTAGAAAATACCGTAGCAAAGTCCATAGACTTCTCACTTTTGGCATGTCCTGCCCGCCACATCCATGGTCCCATAATACTTACAGGGCTACAATCAAGAAAACAAGCCCGGCTGCCAGGGCAAAAGGCCTGCTATGTTGTAACGAAAAACGGCCTGTCTTGCCTCGAATCCAGTACCCTAGGCAGAGAGAGTACTGCAGCTGTGTCGGGAGAGCACCACGGCAGGCAGGGCAGAGCAGGGCAAGGTAGTAGGGTAGGGAGGGTATTTACGGCTGCTCAGCGATTACCATTCCTGTATCTCTCTATCTCTGTGTCCCCTGTCCTGCCATTCAATTGCCTTCTCTCCCCCTCCCTATCCGTCTCCCTCTGACGCGCTTTCTAATGCCCATGCATGTCCGCATGCTATGCTATGCTTGGACTCCTCGACTGCAGCATATCACACCCGACCACACCACACCTTCCCCGACCCGTCTTTAGCCTTACCTACATTTTTAAGAGCTATCTCTTAGAGTGAAGGTAGGGCCGCAGGGTAGATAATTTATCGATCAACACATGTGCCCCTGCCCCTCCCCCTCCAGCCCATTTCTTTCTTTTCCGCTACTACTCACCGCGGACCATTTCTGTACGACCTACTGAGTTCTTCAAGATCTCTGCTGGACGTGTGACTTCCCTCACTGCGACATTCCAATTCTTCTGGTGACAAGCTTGTGCTGAGCGTTCTTGGTCCTTTGAATTTGTTGACAGCTCTCTGCGCCCACCAGAACCAGTGAAGCCCAAGCTCCAGTACAAAGCGTTACCTCAGTCGGCCATCAACATGGTCCAGATCAACCATCATGAGTACCTGAGCGAGGAGGAGAAGCGTTTGAAAGAGGATAGAGAACGAACGAAGTACTGGAAGAAGTGGGGTCCTTACGTGGCCGAGAGACAATGGGCAACAGGTACTGGCTCGATTCTATGATGTCTACATGTCCAATATCTGACGATAGTAAAGTTCGTGAGGATTACAGCGCTGATGGTGATGCCTGGAGTCGTGAGTCTCAACTGCACATCTCTGCCACCTTTGAGCCTGTCTAATCACTGGTAGATTTCCCCCATGAACATGCTCGATCGAGGACATTTCGCTGGGGAGAGGATGGCATTGCTGGTGTCTCCGATACCCATGGCCTGCAGAATATTGCTTTTGCCTTCTGGAACGAGGAAGAGTAGGTGCAATCGCGGGGTCCTTGGCTAGAGCTCCAGTGCTAATATATCACAGTGACTTCTTGAAGGAACGTCTTTTTGGCCTTTCGAATCCGCAGGGGAATCATGGCGAGAGCATCAAGGAGGCGCATTTCCACGTTGATAACACTCCTACAGTATGTTGCGCCCTCAATGAGCAGATTGCAATTTACTAATTTGTTCAAACCTAGCACTCTTATATGAAGCTCCTCTACAAATACCCCCAAAAGAAATTTCCCTACGAAGATCTGATCAAGGAAAACGGAAAGCGAGGCAAGGAAGAACGAGAGTACCAAATTGTTGATACCGGGATCTTTGACGACGACAGGTACTGGGATATCATCATTGAAACTGCAAAGGAGACCGACGACCCTGACGAGCTACTATTCCGAGTCACCGCATGGAACCGAGGTCCTGACCCAGCACCACTGCATATCATACCACATGTTTGGTTCAGAAACACATGGGCTTGGGGTTACGAATCTGAAGACAAGAAGCCTAATATCCACCAGGTCAGCGAGACCGTTGCTCAGAGCAAGCATCACAAGCTTGGAGACCGCTACTTTTCACTTTCTCCGTCTCCGGGCGTTGGACCTAGCGGTCAAGATGTGCTACCAAAACTTATATTCACAGAGAACGATACCAACTACGAGAAATTGTATGATGGCAAGAATGAACAGCCATTTGTCAAGGATGCCTTCCACCGATACATCGTGGATGGTGAGAAGAAGGCAATCAACCCCAAGCGCACTGGTACAAAATCTGCTGCTTGGTTCAGTTTTAATGAGGCTGGAGGCGTTGCTCCCGGCGAATGTGCGGTGGTGAGATTCCGCATCTCGAAGAAATATGAAGACTACGTTGATGAGGAGTTGTTTGATGACATAATGGAGAAGCGAAAGGAGGAGGCTGATGAGTTTTATCACCGCATCAGTCCTCTTCCTATGTCCGAGGATTTGCGCAATATCCAGCGCCAGGCATTCGCTGGTATGATGTGGACCAAGCAGTTCTACCACTTCATCTGGGACCAATGGGCAAATGGTGATCCAAGTCAGCCTCCTCCTCCACCCGAGCGCAAAGCCGTCAGAAATACGAATTGGAAGCACATGCATCTTGATGATATTCTTTCGATGCCAGATTCGTGGGAATATCCCTTTTTTGCCGCATGGGATTCTGCATTCCACTGCATACCCCTGGCCATGATCGATCCGGACTTTGCGAAGAAGCAATTGGATTTGTTCACCAGAGAGTGGTACATGCATCCAAATGGACAATTACCTGCCTACGAGTGGAACTTTGGAGATGTTAATCCTCCAGTTCATGCTTGGGCCACTTTCAGAACTTTCAAAATCGAGAGAAAGTTATATGGTCGTCAAGATCTAGACTTCCTTGAGCGCGTGTTCCAGAAGTTGTTGCTCAACTTCACGTGGTGGGTCAACCGCAAGGACTTTGACGGGAAGAATGTCTTTGAAGGAGGTTTCCTCGGCTTAGACAACATTGGTCTGTTCAACCGTTCCGAGCCTTTACCCACTGGGGGTGTCCTTGAGCAAGCCGATAGCACCGGATGGATGGCATTCTACTGCCTGTGCATGTTGAACATCTCGCTAGAGTTGGCGAAGCATCGACGAATCTATGAAGATATCGCTTCGAAGTTTTTCGAGCATTTCATGTTGATAAGCGATGCCATGACCTACAAAGCTGGAGAGGGCGAGAAATCTCTTTGGAACGAGGAGGATGGCTTCTACTACGATGCAATCTCATACGGTGGTCCCTGGACCCAGCAGCTTCCAGTCAGATCGCTTGTTGGTCTAATTCCACTCTACGCGACCCTGACATTAGAGCCGGAGCTCATCAACAAGCTGCCAAACTTCAAAAAACGTGTCGATTGGTTCATTGAAAACAGACATGATGTTGCTGAACGCAACATGGCAAGCATACGAAAGAGGGGCAAAGACAATCGGATCTTGCTGTCCCTTGTTAGCAAGGATCGGCTTGAAAAGATCTTGAAGCGAATGCTGGATGAGGACGAGTTCTTTAGCGACCATGGAATTCGATCGCTCTCGAAGTTTCACAAGGAGCACCCATACGCGATGGATGTGAATGGCCAAGAATTCAAGGTCAGCTATGTCCCAGGTGATTCGGACAGTGGTCTTTTTGGAGGCAACAGCAATTGGAGAGGTCCTATCTGGATCTGTGTCAATTTCTTGCTTGTCGAATCTCTTCAACGATTCTACATGTTCTACGGTCCTTCATTCGAGGTCGAGTGTCCAACAGGCTCTGGTGACATGATGCATCTTGGTCGGGTGTCCGAGGAGATTCAACATCGACTTCAGCATCTCATGGCTCGTGGAGACGATGGGCGTCGTGCTATCAATGATGGAAACGATATGCTTGATTTTGATCCAAATTGGAAGGATAATCTGTGGTTCTACGAGTTCTTCGATGGTGATACTGGTCGTGGCTTGGGTGCCACACATCAATGCGGATGGACAGGACTGCTGGCAAGGATGATTCATGACACTGGGTAAGTCAAGATCTTCAAATGACAACTTCCTCCAAGTACTGACATTGCAACAGTTTGAGCTGCCGTCTCCCTCAAACCCCAAGAACGCCATCCACAGGCATGAACCACTACTTTGATGACGTTTTCACACGCCATGTCATGCACAAAACCGAAAAATCTGGTCGTCCAAACATGCGACGCTCCTCAACTGCTCGATCAATTGCCGCACGGAGTGACTTTGACCTGGATGACGCTCGTTCAATCGGCAACTCTGTGGAAGCTGAGAATCCGGAGAGGGAGAGAGAACGAAGAGAAGCTGACTTCCATACGGCCAATTATGTTTCCGAACAGCTTGAAAGAGTCCGCAGTCACCAGTCCGCAGACTTTGAGGAGAATGGCGATGAGTACGAGGCCCAGCTTGATGGCCAGTGAGATGACTATTTGATGAATGATCACACCAACGGTCGCTAGATTTGCTTTGCTTCGTACAAGAGAGCATGCATCAGGCGTTATGGTGTAAGACAAAAACAGAGGTGGCTGTAGCATAGGTAGAGCTAGACAATAGAATAGCAGAGTCATGCCCGAATTCTCCAGAAACATTCACAATCTGGACAGCATGTGATGCCGAATGGCGGCTGGTAGACTAATATGGGAATTCTCTATTCTCGACTCTTCTCTTATACACATCATCCTCCGTACCCAATTTCACCAGGCCCTCCGCCCTCCAGCGACAAAAATAAGCTGCTCATGTTTTACAAGGTATCTGTGAGAAGTTTGTTCATCTTCGCAATGCGTGCTGAGACGCTGAGATCAATAGTTCGGTCTCCGATTTCCACGACAAGTCCTCCAAGGATATCTGGGTTGACCTATTTTTGTCAGTCTGAATCCATATGATGGTTGTGACATTCGTACTTTGTTCGTGACCTTAAGCTTCTTTCCGGAACCGACATACTGTGACTTGGAGACGGCAGTCTCAAGTCGGGACAGGATCTTGCTGTCCAATTGCTAGAGTGCCATCAATATTACGTATTTCTCTCCAATTATGTGTCGTTTGTACATACCGAAGCGCTCGTAACAGTCAACTCGACCTCACCCTTCGCCGCGCTCATCAACTCTCCAAACTTCTCGCAGACACCCTTCAACAGGCCCAGACGGTTGTAGAAGGCCAAGGTGTTGAGAAAGTTCTTCACGGTGTCCCCTTTATCTCCCGCTGCTCCGGTGTGCTTCTGTAGCTCAGCAACGATGGCCGACTTATCCTCAGCGCTGAGCGTAGGTGCTTGCATAATCGTGGCCAACTTGGCATCCTTGTGGTAGACATCATTGAGTGCCGCAATGGCTTTGGCGGTGCTGTCCAGAGTCGAGTTCTTCACGGCGGCCGTGTACTGTTGATTCTAATTAGCCACCTCCTATCGAATACCACCATTCCACCAGCGCCCAGTTGAAGCTCAAGCTTCCTTCTCATTCAAAGGATCATAGACGACATACCAGCGCAGTGGCATAGGTGCCATCGAGACCGTAGAGGGCGATGGGGGGTTTCGAGTCGGGGCTGGCAGCCGCGGGTGCAGCGTATGAACGGATTTGGCTGGCGGCGAGAACTCTTGGGGCAGCGACCCGTTGGGGAGCTGAGGCCCGCGCAACGCGGAGGATTGCTCGACTCGAGATCATGATGGAGATGTTCAATTGACGTTGAGAGAGGAGGTGGGAGCTGGAGCTTGAGTTGGGAGCAGCGTCGTCAAAAACCGGCAATCCTTTCTCCACATTCCGACGTCACGTGAACGTACTGCTAGTGCATGGCATTCTTTGGGCAACTGTTTTGGATGATGAATGAGGCAAGCTTTGCTCGTAAAAACAATTAGGTTGAGATCTGGATGAGAGATAATCCGCCGTTTAGGTTTTGGTGACTTGATCTCCAAGACGACATTGCCTCCACCACTTGTCCAATAAGAGCTGTCCTGTTTCCTGTGGCCCTGAGACTTAGGAGACATTTGGGAAGTATTCCTAAAAGGGAAAACAGAGCACGTATCTCAATTGTCTCATTAAATTCCTCTCGCTTCGCATTGTGGAATGCAATTCCTACTATTAGCTTGACTACAATACTCTGCTCTACTCCATGCTCCGCATTGCAGTGGTAGACCACCAACCAAGTTGAACCAACCAAGCCCGAGCTGCCAGACTCCATCCGAGACCCCAGTTAACGCCTGAACCATGATGTACGTCAGAAATCATTTACTCATGATCTTATCTCCACTTAGTCGCTTCGAAGCATGCTCTCAACTAAATCTCCCAACGGTCCCCAAAAATCTTTTCCACTTGCCAAACTGTGCTCATCGATGAATAGAACATAATGCTTGAAACTGGTGTTAAGATGGGCTTCAAGACCAAGTTCTCGGATGACTGGGTAGTGGTGGCAATATATGTGGGCATAGACACGATACATTCTCTTGAAGACTTGACGAATCATGCTTGGGAAAGACTTTGGAAATGGAACGCCTAGTAATAGTTAGTCAATCGTTCCCGGATCGAATGGCCGGCATACCAATTCTACTTGGAAACACAGCTTCATTGTCAATGTTACTCTGGACCCAGCCCATCAGGTGTTCGATGTATGTAGGAGCAGGCATTTTGGTGGGCCGCTTGTAGTTTTCGGAATCCTGCCAGAGATATTCAAATCTATCACAAAATGTAAGGGTCTTTTCCATAAAATTGATGCTGATACGAACTCATCTGTGGCCTTCATCTCAGGACATGACTGTGGGGAGCAGAATTCGGTGATTGAGCCGTAGAGGAGATTGATATGATTGTAGAAGTCGACCACTAATTTCCGTTAAAACCAGTGCATCAAGGGTTCGCTGGAAGGGTCGTACTGTTGACTGCTAGCCATTCATTCTCATCTTCGCCCTCTGGAAGCTTCACGATCTTTCGCAGGCTGCCTCCCCCAAGTGTAGCCTCCGCATACTGTCTTAGCTGATAGCTTGTGGTGCCCTTGGTGGCATTGCGGGGCTTGAATTGATTTCTCGTTCGTTGGTTACTGTTTAAATCCATCTGTGAGCATGTTGTCCCTTGTGTAGAATAGGAATGTCCTTGAGCGGAGCCATTCTCTACGGGGCATATGGATATTGCGGATGAGGATGCAGAATGAGAGAGCTTTGACACAAGTGGTGGGATGTCTGGAGGGCTCAGGTATCGAAGGATTGCAGCGGCCACAGAAATGGTAGCCATGATGGATTGATTTGGGATACTAACACAGTGGTGATGAAGGAAGCCATCGCACTTTGACTGGAGTTGATCGAGCGGATTTTTGTACGTCTGGAATGCCAAATGTTAGCAGGGTGATAGAATTCCGGCAAGGAGGGATACTGTACCAACAAACCAAAGCGATCGTTGTACGACCAGAAGCCCGATCGAGGCTGGCCTTGGGTATCGTTTCTTAGCCGTAGAAGAGATTGACAAAATGCGTGCAGTTCGGCTGGCTGCCTGGTTAGGTAGGAGTGCAAAGCTGTCACACGATGTGGTCGTTGGTGAGCAAGCTGTCTCGTCAGGAAGTAACCTTCATTCAAGTACTTTTACCTCTTGTCTTGTCGCGGTTGCTTTCCGTAGGTTAGCTTTGTTGACTTTGGTTGGCAGAGCAGATCAGAGCTAATTGCGGGGCACGGCAATAAGAAGTTCCGTTCCGCTATCCCGCCATCCTCTTCTGCCAGTGCCAGAGCCAGAGTGCCTCTACAGGGGTACGGGTACTCAGCATTCAGACTATCAACCTCCGGAAGTACCTAGGCTCTACGGTACAATCCAGTAATCCAAATCTATCCAGCCTCTCGGTCCCTGCCCTGTCAGACCTATTGATTCAGTCAACTCCAGCTGTCTAGCTCGAGTCAATTGCCTAGAGCTAGGTGGGCTTGAAATTCTGGCAGAGGAGCCTGTCCATTTCATTCAACAACTACAACTAAAAGTACTACCTGCGACGCGAGCTCTTCTCTTCTGCAAGTCCATTCAGAGTCTCGGACTGCATGCGACTCACTATGCCGGCCAATGTTCCCAAATTCGCCATCGAATTAATGCATCCATGACTGGCAGCATTGACACCACTCGAGCAGATGGAGCTCTGAGCTCCTCTACAACTTCAATCACGACTACTCATATCCTTCCACTCTGCATTCCGCCCTTGCCCACGAAATGTCAGCTCCATTGACGAACATTCGAGTGTTCGTCCAATGGACCCAGCAAACGGTCTTTGCTGGCGAGGATATCGAATGCCAAATTACGTTTAAAAACATAGCAAACACGCCGACACCACCGAGGACCTCCCTGCATCCTTCGAGTGCGAATGGCTCTGCCTCGGCATCGGCAGATAGGCAGAGGAAGACAGCAGTTTCCCAGATCAAGGACAATAGCAGCGTCGCTCCTCGCTCTTCGTCTTCCAGTAAGGGTCACCGCACAACACTGTCCCTGAATGTTCCAGCTGCGCCCAATGGACCTCAATCTGCGTCTGGCCTGTTCAATGGTGCCTCATCTCGAGCCTCCAAAGATGGCAATCCACACAAGCGCTCTGTCTCAATTATCTCCATTGGGGCCAGTGAAGGCGGAGGTGATGATTTCACCAGTCATGGCAGCTTCTCTGAAAGGCCTAGGGGAGGAGCGAGAGGTCATGCTCGGTCTGCAAGTCTTCAGATGGTTCCTCGTAGGCATGCGATGAATGGAGGGCCTCCATCAGGTATTGGCAGCGAAAAGACTCCATTTGGTAACCGTTCTGACATTCCTAGCACCCATGAATCAGCGTTCGGCAACGCAGCCATCTCCTCTCAACTCTCTGTTCTCTCCTACCGCCAGTACAAACGCCGACACGGACAGACCATTGAGACGCCAACCCGGTGTTGCTACCGCGCCAAGCACGCCAAATTTACCAGGCGCGCCCTTTGCGAGACGAAAAGGGTCAGGCTCCTTACCACAGACGTTCAAATTCCCTGCTGTTTCCTCGCCATCATCTGAAGGGAAACGAAATGATCATTCGATGTCGCCTACATATCAAGAGAGTGCGCGGCTTCTATCTCCTCGGTCTCGGGAAAACATACCCGCGATATCAGAGAAAATTCCATCAATGACTCGGGTACTGTCACCATCCAGTATGGCTGGAACGCCCCGTAGCAGTGGGGAATTTTATTCCCTCAGTAATAACTCGACAGAGACTCTTGCATCAGAGTACCTGCCCCAACAATCTGGTCGGGTCCCACCTGCTGGCGGCCACGCAAGGCGGCCATCGAACTTGGCACTAGTGAACCATCATCGGCCACCAGAAACTTTGATGATGGGTTACGCACAGATACATGGATCATTTACTCTGGATGCGTCTTTGATAAGTCAGGCACCCTTTGAAGAAGTGAAAAGAAAGGGGGCAGTTGGTGGTCAGGGCGGAGGGGTCATTGGAGTGGAAAGTAACAAGCGAGACAGTGGTCTTCTCAGAGGCTTCGGTTGGGGGAACTTTGGCGAGTCCCTCGGCGGACTTCTTGGCGGCGGCGAGCTCAGCAGTATCAAGGACATGAGAGGAATTGCCAGCTCTCGGTCCATTCCTCTTCTTTCAACCCCACAATCGATCCTCTTTGTCGACCTCCGACTTGCTCCTGGGGAGAGCAGAAGCTACAAGTACTCTTTTAAGCTGCCGCGTGGCTTGCCACCAAGCCATCGGGGCAAGGCGATCAAGATATCCTACAAGCTGGTCATAGGAACTCAGAGGCCTGGCGGGGCCAAAGAACAGCAGGTGAAGTCTGTAGAGGTTCCTTTTCGCATATTGGGAAGTGTCAACAGCCACGGAGAACTCCTCGGGCATGACCTTATGTCTCCTTACATTATACTCCGTGACCAGGCTCGTGTTGAATCGGTCGAAGGCCCTGCGAGGACGAATTCAGAATCCTTGAAAGAGTTGGAAGTCAAAACAACCTCGAAATCGCCAGATTCCACATTAGGTGCCTTTCTCGGGTACGTTGAGGAGTTACTCATAGCACCACGACAGAACTCTAGCGCTGGTTTACTCTCCCCGACCGAGTTGCCGAGATCCCGTCGACAGTCTTCCATTCCGGAAGCAGCAACTGCGAAAGAAGCCATAGACATGGCCATTTTACGGAGCAACATTGTCACCGACTCTAGACAAAGCGCCAACAGGTTCGAGATCGCTCGGAGTGGTAAGCGGGTCGCGGTTGTTATGCTTGCAAGGCCCGCCTATCGACTTGGAGAAACCATTTCCGCTGTAATTGACTTCTCAGATGCCGAAATACCCTGCTACGCCATACATGCATCTTTGGAGACATCAGAGAAGGTGGATGATTCAATATCGCTGCGATCTGAGGCCAGCATCCTCCGAGTTACACGCAAAGTTCATGCTTCACACTCCGAGTCGACCTTGTTCGCTCGCAGAGTCGTTTTTGCGCCTACCATTCCCTCCTCGGCTACTCCTGAATTTATCACTAGCAGCGTGAGCTTAGAGTGGCGTGTCCGTATAGAATTCGTGACGCCGCGGTTGCTCCGAGAGCACAACGTAGAGCTGGGATATGCGGACCTCTTGGAAGAAGTGACACGAGACGACAGAGGTCTTGTTCTAGCTGCTGCCGAAGCGCTCGATTGTGAGAGTTTTGAAATAGCCGTTCCTCTCAGGATATATGGCGCATTGGCGACGAGCACAGAACAAGCTGAAAGTTCAACACATGGACTTGTTGTATAAGAGTTGGAGGTATGGTAGCAGTCAGTCCCTTTTGGATAATCACTCAATGCATCAGATTCTCAAGATCGGCCCGGTTGGTGCTCGATCACATCCGCCTACTTCAAGCCATATGTCCCATCCGAGTCCGAAAGGAGCCCTAAATGTACCATACTCTCCTTTGATTTTGCTCTTGGTGGTTTCTCTGTTTTGTCTGCTGTGAAGAACTGTCCAGATGCCGTGCTCAGTGGCTCGACTACGGCATTCTACAAATATACCTGGCCGTCAGGGATACTCCAGGTTCCAAGGCTGTAGTGCTTGCCACAGCTCTCTTTCATTGGGTACTATCAAGACGACGTGGCTGCTTTCAACATTCGTTGCTTCATACTCCACCTTTGATGGCCCCGAGCGGCAGCAGGAAGTATCGGTCTGCGTAATGTGAGATCAATGTTATCCCGTTTGTAAGGACATTGAGTACTTATTTGGCGGGCGAGCAGTGCTCGCTTTCTGTTGCAGTTCTGTTTCGGTGCACCATCGTGAAACGCGGGCTGGAAGAGCACGGATCCCAGCTACGTTTATAAGCGTTCGCTTCACCCAACCCACATATTCGACGAGCGGTGTGAGCGATAGTCATCGGTATTAAAAATGAGTGTCATTCTTTCTCTAGTCGGAGCTTCCTTGCTGGTAGCGCAGGTGTTTGCGGGGGAACATGGAATGCCTCTGGTGACACATACTTCGGCGGTGCAAGCAAGGGCACCAACTCCAACGTGCCCGGCCCTACTACACACTTTCGATGTTTGCTGGATGCCCAATTCCGAAGAGAATAATGTGTGCCCTGTCGAATCGAGAACGCATTACCTCAATAGAGATAGTCTAGCTGGCAACCAGCGAGACTGTATCACAGCCGTACACTCTTCTGCCAGCTACTGTGTCTACACATTCTCGGACTTTGCACGGGGTCGTGGTAAGGAACATTCCGGCTGTTTTTAGCACAACTCCATTGTCCGCCAGTCTTCTTCCGCGGACTTTCTAGTCCCCAGTTGACCTTGTTTCTGACTTTCCGCTGAGTCGAAAATTATAGGTCTAACTATTGTAGCATCGCCTTCGGTTGCTCCAACTATACGCGATTCACTGTCAGCTTCTCTCACTCCTGAGCTTGGAAGTCAAGGACTTTTCTACGAGAAGATTGTACCGGGACGCGGCACAGGGCTTATCAGCAACCGTACATTTACAAAGGGCGACTTGATATTGACGTCAACGCCTCTTTTCATGATTCAAGAACGAGCAATACGTGATATGAGTAAAGCGGACAGGTTACTGCTACAAAAATTATCTATATCAGCTCTGCCAACAAAATCGAGGGGGCTTTTTTGTAGTCTGGCGGCTCACTTCGGTGGAGACACAATTGAAGATGTGCTTCTCACGAACGGGTTCAGCGCTACGTTTAGTGAATCTAGGGAGGGATTTGGAATCGTGGTTCCGGAAGCCGCACGCCTGAATCACGACTGTAGACCCAATGTAAGTATACGAGGCTTGCTTATCTCATTTAAGGGCAATTTCGTATGATATGGCGCCGTGAATCCTATCGTTGACTTTGGACACCTCCAGGCACGCTTTGCGTTCGATCCACTTACTTTGGCACATAAAGTCCATGCAGTCCGCACCATTCAGCCTGGCGAAGAACTCACATTCTCATATATTGACGAAAAACAACTATACTGGGCACGACAGCAGCATATCAAAGCACACTGGGGATTCGACTGCAGGTGCAAATTGTGCTCAGCTCCTGAGCAAGCCAGGACCGCGTCTGATGACCGTCTTCAAAGAATTGCAGTTTTACGAAAAAGCTTATTTCTTTTTACAGTGGAAAATTACCGAAAAATAACCCCGGACATGGCACTTGAGCTGGTGTCTCTGTACGAGGAAGAAGGCCTGGACGGAGCCTTGGCAGAGGCCTACATGGTAGCGTCTTTGTGGCACTGTGTCTGGGGAAATGATCGCGAAAGTAGAGAGTGGGCTGCACTAGCAATCGAAAACGTAGGTGATATTTCGGTATAATTCAATCTTGTGTCTGGTTGCAAGACATCTTTGTATGAATTCACGCTTAATTTGGATCGTGTACTAACTCTTCTGTCAATTAGTGGCTAGTGGTACTTGCTTTCGTTCCTAGTATGCTCTTGAGACTGTGTGTGCTTGTGCTGACTTGTCGATTGTGTATCTAGTGGGAAGCAGGAGGCGAGGCAAACCTTGAAGGAATGAGGAGTCTTACGCGACAACCTCGAGGTTAGTCCGTTCTACTCTCTCAGATATCATCACTTTCCTCGGACTATATTCTGCCCAAGACTTAAGGCGGACCTACTGATCAATACCCACCTACTAAATACCACAAGTGCTGATACAACATGACAGATCATTGGTGCTGGGCCAAACGAAAGGCAATGGCACAGAACAGCGATACAGATGACTAGCAATAGTGCCATTCTCACACATCAAAGGTCTCTCTCGTGGTGGAGACAACCCTTCGTTGAGTGAGAGGCTGGCAGATCTCTCACCTCTCGGAGCCTTTGAACGCTCATCGCTTCGGGAAACTAACGGATACGAGTCGCGCGTTTATGTCACCATCTTGAAGCTTTGCGGATAATTTTACTGGTTCCATGCTCACAATTTATAAGCATGCTTTTAGGTACGAAATGCAGGGCTGTGGTTGTGTTGCTCTCCCATTTGTATTGCGGTCCACCAGGTCCTTTGCTTTCAAAAGGAGTACTTCCCGGTTACTTGCCCCCCCCCCCTCCCCCCCCCTCCTCCCCCCAAAAACACGCGCACCCCTGTCATGCGACAAGAATATGCCTCCTTGTAGCAATAAAGGTCTCATGGCCTCATAATGACCCACATGCTCACCGATAATTACTTCATGTCCATTATTTTCGGAAACCCGAAGCATGAAGCAACTGGATCCATCTATCCGTACATCGGAAACCTTTTTTCCTAAGGCACTACGAATTCGTACTTCATTGATACGACATTCAGGTACCTACTTGCCTGCGTACCGTCGGTAATGTCAACAAACAATCTATGTATAACGATGATTGGTGTACAATTTCTCTTCTACTAAGGCTCATTCTCGCCAACGACTATTCACATGGAAGGGGCGCGTCTTGCCAATGATGTTCTTGCGTACAGGGAAGCCTTGTCCCCCTCACGGCCAGCTTCTCCTATCCAGAAACTAAACCGCACTCGATTATGTTAGTTGTACTAGCTGCCGCCAAAGAAAGCTCAAGTGTGATCGACAGCAACACTGCTCGCAATGTGTTCGCAAACAGAGATCATCACAGTGTACATTCCCTACAACGACTCGAAAGCCTGTGCTCAGCCTGCAGAAGAGATTGAAACAATTTGAGAGCGTAGTTAGAGAGGCTATGATAGCCCAGACTCAAGCCATTCAGGCGGCTCCTACAGACTCACACTATGCATCAAATGGGAATTAGTCTCCACGTGGTAACATATGCGACACTCAGGGTGTTCGTCTCCACGACATGGAGCCATGGCAGCAGGTTCCTGCGTATGTTCAAGTCCTCTCGAGCAACGGACAAACTCACGTAGGAGCAACTCCCTGGGCGGTAACACTCGACGACGTAAGAAACCCCCTTTTTAAATTGCTGTTGTTTACCGAGATACAATAGATAGAAGAAGTAAATGGTCTTTTCAAAAACTGGATTGAAGGTGCCGATCAAGAAGCCAGTATCATTGCATATCAATATTGTGGAATAGTAGCACGCCCTCGATAGAAGAAGACATGCTAGCAACTGTCTCGCCAAAGGCTACTGTAGATCGATTCATACCTCGCTACAGCAATTCCACCAGTCCAGCTTTGTGTATGTCTCTCGTCGAAATGCAGTGCAATGCTCACATTTTCTAGTCATCATCCACAGACCTACATCCAATAAGCTGTATCGCCAATTCTGGCTTGATTCAGAAGGCGGCCCACTCATCTTCATTGGTCTCCTCTACGCTTTCGTGACCATAGCTACCCTATCTATCATTGCGTCCGGTGAGGCTCATCCAGATATTAGTGGTACACCAGATGAGATACTCAGGGATGATAAAGAGAATTGTGTCAGTTGTATTATACTCTCAGACTACACCAAGTCTACCCAGCATACCTTGGAGACTATGTTGATTTACGGTGAAGCCGAGCTCTCTGGAAGGGCAGATTGAGTGACGAAGTCGGAAAGATTATGGTTGTAGTGAACAAGCTTCAGCTTCTGCCAATTAGCGAAATATTGCGATTGGACTTATCGCAACGTCAAGCATACAAAAAAGGTCTCCGGCTTGACAAAGCCGAACTCACAGTGACGAATCGCGTCAAGCATCATACTCAAGCGCTTGAGTATGCCAGTCCTCTTCGAAAAGAGCCGATGTATGCTCCATCGGAGATTCCTCCTGAAAGTCAGGAAACATCATAAGTATCGTCAATCCAAAGAAGCGGGACTCGATGCCTCGACGAATATTTTATCCTTTCAGGGCTTCATACACCAATTTGCGTCTCCCGGGGGACCATTGGCACTAGACAGATGGTTGCTGTCTTCTCTCTCGATGTACAGCTTTTCACTTGCAGCTATGATTATCCACATGGATTCGATGAACAGTCTCGAAGATCCAAACACTTCGGACTTTGCAGGGACTCGGGCAGGGGTTGCTGCACTTGAGGAGTCCTGCAAAAACTGGATTAGATCTTAAACCCGAAGCACGGAGGGCTTTTCTGATACTCACTAGTATGATCGCCAAGATATACAAGGTGCTAGAACACGTCGTATTCCGCAGGTTGCACTCGGGCTTGAGGGACGCGTTGGTGAGAATTCCTCAAATTCGCCAACGCTTCATAACTCAACTTTCCACTACCATCAGGCTGGAAAGCGAGGGGTAATGGTCGTTTTTGAGTCTGGCTAAGAGCAATGATATTCCGAACTCCGAGCCAACAGTACCTGCTGAGCTGAATATGACAATGGATACAGGCACTTTCGACTCGTTGTTAAATTTCCAGAGTGACTTCGATGCATGTACCTTCCCCAAAATACCTTTCTTTCTGTAATCTCAGACCCGAAGAGACGTTCTAGTGATACGATATCCCAGCTCTTTCGTATCTATAATGAGCTACAATAACATCTTCTGCAGTAGGCATTATTCGTCACTCATGTTCGCCCGCATTCCTATGACGATCAAGGTTCCTGGCCTGTATTTCAGATGAGCACCAAAGATGCAATCATGATCGCAATACGTGAGGCAGGAATCCATGGCACCTGAATCTCTCACGGGAGATCCTTCAGCTGCTTGCCACAACAACAGAAAAACTTTTACGCAAAACCGCATCGATCTTCTCCCACCCTCTTGGTGGCCAACTGGATCTCATCGGGCAAATCACGCCTCCGACCACAAGCCATGTGATAGCCTGTGTTATCTTTCACTGTAATCTCGGGGGAAATGCGGCATACAAGACACTATACGCGCCATTGATCGGGGCTTGTATACAAGCTTCTATCCGGTGCGTCAGTAACCTAGGCTCTAAGTTTCAGGACAAGGGTATTTGAATGGGACAAAACATACCATTAAGGGCCCAACGACATTGCGTAGGATCCAGGGCTGGTACCTCAGCAACTCTATCGACATCAACCCTGGATGAACACATAGCTCAATATTCTTGTCCCTTTAGTCTCTCCGCGAATAAATATGTGATCCACGCAATGCCAACTTTGGACTGCATGCAATTTTTTATTTTTTTTGGTGAAAACATTCGGCGTTCCGTCGGGCTCAAACTCCATGCCACCTGCCTAGAATTGACCCTGGAGAATAGAAACATCCCAGATGATACAAACACTGCCATTAAGTGTGTTCGGTTGTGCTGTTGCGGACATAATAATAGGTTCGAGCAGGAGTGCGAGGATGTAGGGTTCAAGACAGCTCGTGCTTAGTTCTAGGTCACTTCCCTGTAGAAAGTGTGTCAGCTTCTCTAACATATCAAGTGGCATCACAGACTTGTTTATCCACAGAACCCGGAGGAGGACCCATAGGAGGACCCATCACAGCGGCATTATGGACCAAAACAACAAACCTAAACTCTTTCTTTCAGGAAGTTTCCAATTGCTGGTCGGATCGTACTGAATCTGAAAAGATCAACGACCATGGTTTCCTGTCTACAATGCGTTTCCCCACCGCCAGCGACGGAATTCGCCTCCGATGGCAGTTGCTCGACGACACCATCACATCGTGCCTGGGATCGAACGGCGATATATACAGTGGCCCCTTTTGAGATACAGTATCCTAACAAGATGATAGCCAACCCCAGATGCAGCGCCAGTGACGATGTATAACTTTCCAGCCAGGGATGGTAGGACTCGGTCTGTGAATTTTAGCGGTCATGGAGGGATGAAGAAGGAAAGTGTCGAGATGGGAGGATTCTTCACTGGTAAAGGCATATCTCGTAGCTTTCTAAGAAAATACAATACGACAGACAACAGACATAACACTTGTCCGAAGGTAATGTTGCACTCAGAGAGGGTGGGTGTCTGGTGTAGTCTTTCGCAATGAGTTGCCTACGGCCGATGTAGGGGCTTAAAGTCCGACGGCATCTAGAGTATCTTTTAGTAGGTATGAATAGGTAGAGACGTGTAGAATACCCATGGCCTTGGACGAATCACACCTCGAAACTCCATATAGATTGTCCGTGAGATGGAGAAGTGATTGAGAACGGTTTGTTTATCTCCGCAGCTCGGCTATCGGGATATCGAGTTTCCATCAAACGAAAGTGCTACAGCGCTTGTACCAGTGGCATGTTTTTGTATTTCGGTTATTTTGATTTTTCTACATAATTAGACGATGGCATCACTACCGATGAAGTTTAAGATGACACAAACATTTTCTCATGAGTAGCTCGTCGCTTCCCCGAAACTACCAGGCTTGCCTAACTGTCTTGGCCAGCTTATCATCCGCTAGACGACCCCCTGTTCTACGCTAGGTTGCTGTAAAGCGTTCAGTTATATCTATTAGAGAAGATAGAGCAAGCGTGCTGGGACTACCAGGAGCCCTTGGAATACTTCCCCCCCCTGTATAATTACCTAAGTAATGCTAATACTACAACACGGCATCTTATCCTCCGCGACTGTGAATCACAAATTAAAGAGTGTACTCGGAATGAAGCCAAACTGAAGACATTGAATGGACAAGAGTGGCAGACTGACATATTCATACGCCTCCGAGATGCGATTGTATCCTATGTTTCGGTGTATTCAAGACTTTGCACTTCAATCTTGATACTCAACTAGAAGTCTTTCGCTTTGGTCTGAAAAACTTTACATGTTCTGGCGATCGACTGGCTCAATGGGAGATCAATTGCGGGAGGCCAACGAGTGTGACGTCCGTCGATGGCTTCCATGGTGTTCAGCAACTTTCCGTGGAATTCTATTATTCCCGAGGAATACGCAGGACCTGTAGGTGTGTATCTCTCGCGTGGAGAGCTTCAGGATTCTAAAGTGGAGATGGAGTATCCAGGTCTCAACAGACACAACTCTTGACATTACGTGTCTCGATAATAACAAGGGATCCATAATAGTTCAAAGATACGGACATATATATAACATATCAAGGTGTAGTAATATACCCTAGAGTGTATGCTCTTAACGCCAGAGGTGGATAGATGGCTTAAATAAGATCATTATGTTTCCACTAATGTTTGAGACGTCAGTAAACCGAGTCCCAGCACATGCTACGCCTAATAGCATCCAATCTTTCGAAAGAATTCTTCACTAAGTGCGCTACGTGACTTTTAGCTACTTGTAAGTGTGATTTCAAGAGGGTATCATTTAGCTTTCTTTGGCGCAGAAAGACCCCACTCCTCATACCAGCTCAGTGCAGGTCGGCGCACAATGCCCCACTGCGCCATCTCATCCTGCTCGTTTATTTTGGTCGGGTCACTTGCCATATGATAATGCTCAAAGTCCACGATCGAGCTATGTCACACAGAAACCTGTGTCAGTGTACCCGACCGGTTTTGATTAACACATGGCTCAGGTAGAGGCTTACCATTGTTTCGTCTCTTGACACCACAGAACATTTCGTAGAGCACGATCGTAGGGAGCGAAGCCATGACGCCAAATACCCCTTCTATTTTTCAGCAAGCTCAACAGTGTAGAGGGCACGGGTGCTACCTTAGTGTTGTCAAAAACGCAGCCCGAATAGTGTTCTGTTCATCCGATGTCAGACTCCAAAAACCGAGATCAAGCAGCGTTTTTCCAGGCATGAGAGTCATGACAGTGATGACTATATAGCCACCTGGAAAGAGACTGTCCGCTCCCTGCGCCACTTGCTTCCCTTGGATGATTTGGAAGTCAGCCAGTTGCAAGATCTGGTACATCTTAGGAGGCGGGTGAATACGTAGGCCTCAAAAAGCCGCAAGACATCCTAGGTGGCAATGACTGGGGCACTGGAGATACTCACATGTCACCAAATGCGGTACTGAGCCCTGTTTTCGCAGAGCAAATGTCTTTAACGCATGTAACTCTTCTGCAGTCTCTTGATTTGGACCCTCCACTGGTTCTTTGATTTCTGCAGACGGGACCCTGTTCGACATGAGTCATTCAACTTCTGCTTGGTTCGTAACAGACACAACGAGAGTTCGCGTACTGAAACTTGATTTTCATAACGAAAATATCGTCGGCTTTGTCGTTTGGTGCTAACAGATGTGGCTCACGTCGACAACAATATAAGATCCTCGCGATGCCTTCGTCTTTCCTAAAGTTCGTCATAGGCTCGAGCCGCTCATAGCGTGAACCGTCCGGAAAGGTCACCACCTTGTCCAGAATCGCATCCGCATCCTTTTCACTGAGTCCTGAAGGGGCCATTTGCCTGTTCTTGCTTCTAGGCGTCTGCAATGTATCTCAGTTTGAGCAAGATACTTCCTCGTGGCTTTGACGGAATGATGCCTTGTTGTAAGAGTCAGGTGATTTGAGGTGGTCTTTCATACGAAGTGTTGGCTTGGATCGGAAGTCTTGTACTCGTATTCGGATAGAGGTCGAAGCTTTCCAAGTTGTGTCATCGGCGCAGGTCACATGACTGCACAGTTTATTATTGAAGTGTAATTTTGTCAGAAGCGGAATGTGGTAGGAGGAGGCTCTACGGCGAGCTTCGTGGCTTGGCGCTGGACACGTGTTAAGGTCTTTAGTTATTTATGTAATTTATTAAACCCGGGGTTTTTAAGGGATTAAAGATTAATTTAAATAACAATTGAACTATTTTAAATGCTTTAAATAATGATTTCTTATTATTATAAACTTTATATTCTAATTTTTATATTTTTATAAAGATAATTTGTTACTTATTTGAAACTTTTACTGTTGGTCCACAGGACCCATACCGAGTGTTGGATGTATCCACGCCAGGATCCGGCTGGTAACCGGAGGGGCTTCAAGGGGGTTGCGATTACAAGTATAAATCCTCTCCCCTTTCGCACTCTTTTAGCTAAATATCTGAAATATATTAAATTATTACATTTGTTTTTGCTACTTTTATTGTCTTTGTAATATTATATACTGATGCAAATCCATACTAATTAGTAATTAACTTATATTACAAATAGCTAGGTAATTTATTAAGAGAGTTAATTCGAAAGTTTAACGTTAAAGCTTTTATACTTACATAAGATATTTAACGTGATCCTTTTTTGATATTAATTTTTTGCTAAACTTAATTAAAAAAACTTAATACCTTAATAAAAGTTATAATTCTATATCGGGGGTACATATAAATAAAAAATAATAATGTAGCAATTACTATTTGATAGCTGCTATATAAAAATCAACATAACAATTATTTTACAATTACTATTAAAATAACATTCTCGCAAGTCCTTCATAACCTATTAGAATTACTACTAACATAATAACAAAACTTATAACAAAATTTACGAAACTGCTTCTAAAAAGCGTACTAACATTATTTAATATTAAAGGGAATTAGCAAGAAATAATTTTTTAAAAAAAAACATTTGAAATAAAGGCTACTTACTATTCAAGGGAGTTTTAGGAGTATGCTTGCGACAAGCACCTTAATCCTAAGTACGTGTTTTAGGATTTTAAGGAATTTTTTAAAAACTAAAGAGCTATAGATTTTAATCGCATTAAATAATAAAAGAAAGTAAAATTATAAGATAATTTTAAGTAACGCGGTATTTATGTTGTATAAAAGAAACGCAATATAATAATCTTATTAATAATGATAACAAAGGTAAGGTATAACAATTGGCTTAGTAAAGAGGAAAAAAAGTAGGCTAGCAAACTTGGCTTACTACTGGAGTCAAAGCGAACAAGTTGCGGCTTATCTCTTATACAAGCACCTTAAAGTCTTACACTTTGTTGGTCCACAGGACCCATACCGAGTGTTTGATGTATTCGCGCCAGGAGCCGGCCGGTAGCCGGAGGGGTTTCAAGCGGGTTATAGTTACGGGTATAAATTCTCTGCCTTCTCGTATTCCTTTAGCTAAACAATTTGAAATATATTAAATTACTATTGTATTTGTTTTTGCTACTTTTATTATATTTGTAATATTATATATTAGTGCAAATCCATACTAATTAGTAGTTAACTTGTACTACAAATAGTTAGGTAATTTATTAAGAGAGTTAATTCGAAAGTTTAACGTTAAGGCTTTTACACTTACATAAGATATTTAACGCTGTAAAGAAGTAATAATCGGTGTGAATGATGTTTCTATTTAAGGGGGATTTCTAGGTCCTTATAACTACTTTAATTGCCAAGGCTCGGCTAGCTCTCGTCGCTTTAGTTGCCTATTTAGGCCTAGTACCAAGGCCTCGTATCGCATCGCATCGCAAGCTGTAAATAACTCTTATTTTAAGGAGGCTTTGCGAGCTTTATAAATAACCCTTGTAAAGGGGTTTGCGAGCCTTTTAAACTACCGAAGTTACAGGCTTTGTAGGGGGCCCCTAAGCCTGTAATATCCTTAAATTAAGCGAGCCTTTATTTATGCCATAAGCGAGGTTATGAAAGCTAAGCAAAGCTAAGCGAGGTGCATATTATATTCTTATAGCCTTGGCTTAAATTTGTTCTCACATTTATTACTTTAAAAGAACTTTATCTTATAATTTAAATATATTACCTGACTTTTCGCAGCATAGGCCCAAAGGCGTTTTTAATAGGATTTAGTATAGTTGTCTTATCAAAATCTTGTCTTAACCGATGTTTTTACTCCCGCTGCGGCTTGGAAATCGTCTATTAATACAGCAAAAATAGGAGGTGATTTAAATAAAGCTTAAGCAAATAACTTGTTACTTAATACTCCTTATATAAGCTTATTACAAATAATCTTATTATTATTTATACTCTTATCTGCTAGGCCTAATTAAAGGCTTTGCAATTCCTTTTCAAAATTATTTAATTGTTAGATAAGCGTCTTTCCTTTCTATGCCAGCTCATCTTAAAATTGTTTAGGCGTAATCTTGAATTATTAGCTTAGATATCGCCCTACACATTCCTCCGTCTCGAAATTAGCCCAAGTAACATTAACAAGTTAAGTAAATGTAAAAGTCTTATTTTATAAGTAATTGTAATAATACTCCTACGTATCGCCTTATAGTATAAAAAAAAGCTTTATGCTAAATTAATATATCGACAGCTAATTTCTAATACAAATCCGAAAAAATACGCAACTTTGTATCCAAGTGATTCTTGTTACCGCTGTATTAAAGTTCTTTTAAGTACATCTTTAATAGCATTTCTAAAGTCTTCGCTTGTTTTAACAAGAGCTGGTCTATTATATTCTATGCTGATCGATTTGACTTTAAATATACCCCAGCTTCCCTCTAATACAATAATAAATAGATATTATCGTCACGTAAGTAAGCATTTTATATTAGCATCAGTTCCAATAACTGTCTCCTATTTAGTCTCTACTAGGGAAAACAATTTAGGGGTTTTTTATTAGGGGTAAATAAGAATTTTCTTTTTATCTTAACAAGTGAAGTCGCATTATACAAGTTTCTAACAGGATTTCCGTTTTTATTATAATAAAACCTAAGCAAATTTAAGCGTTTAAGTACGTTGTTTTTTCTTTTATTTTTTATTATCGGAAGTGGCTAAAGCTATGTGTCTCTGATTCTCGCGTTAATTTCCTTAATTAAAGAAGTTATAGTGTTGTCCCAAATGACTTAAATCGTTTAAGGTGTGGGACTTTAAAGTGCTTATAAAAGAGATAAGCCATGACCCGTCCGCCTCGGCTCCGGTAATAGGCCGAATTTGCTAGCTTGCTCCTTTTCGTTCTTACTAAGCTAGTTATTATGTTTAGCTTTAGTCGTTGTTACTAGCAAGATTATTGTATTCCTTTCTTCATGTTTAACGTAAACGCTATATTATCTAAAGTTGTCTTGCAACTTTGCCTTTTTTTATTGCTTAATACGATTAAAATTCGTAATTATTTAGTTTTTAAAAAACTCCTTGAAATCCTGGAACACGTACTTAAAATTAAAGTGCTTATTACAAGCATACTCCCAAAATTCCTTTAAATAGCAAGTAGCCTTTGCTTTAGATATCTTCTTCAAAGAAATTATTTCCTGCTAATCCCCCTTAACATTAGGTAATGTTAGTACGCTTTTTAAAAGCAGTTCCATAGATTCCGTCGTAGATTTTGCTATCATGCCGGTAATAATTCCAATAGGTTACAAAGGACTTAAGGAAATATTGTTTTAATAGTAATCGTAAAGTAATTGTTGCGTTGATTTTTATATAGTAGCTATCAAATAGTAACTGCTACGTTATTGTTTGTTATTTACATGTATCCCTTGATACGGAATTATAACTCTTATTAAGGTGCTAGGTCCTTTTAACCAAGTTTAACAAAGAATCAATATTAAAAAGGGGCCGCATTTATAAGAATATAATATGCACCTCGCTTAGCTTTGCTTAGCTTTCATAACCTCGCTTATGGCATAAACAAAGGCTCAGGGACCCCCTATTAGATCTGTAACTACAGGCTCAGGGACCCCCTACAAAGCCTGTAACTTCGGTAGTTTAAAAGGCTCGCAAACCCCTTTACAAGGGTTATTTATAAAGCTCGCAAAGCCTCCTTAAAATAAAGAGTTATTTACAGCTTGCGATGCGAGGCCTTGATACTAGGCCTAAATAGGCAACTAAAGCGACGAGAGCTAGCCGAGCCTTGGCAATTAAAGTAGTTATAAGGACCTAGAAATCCCCCTTTAATAGAAACATTATTCACACCGATTATTACTTCTTTACAAATAAAAGTTACTCTCATTTGACAACCACACTTTTTTAAACCAGTATTCGGTCGTTTCTTAAAAGAAATCGATATCTTTGTGCTTCCCTTTTAAATCGTATTTACCTGCGCGGTCGCAGATATATAACACACGGAAAGGCTTTACATCCCTTTGCCGAAAAGCATAACCATTAGCTTTCGCATGCGCTTGTAATACAATAAAACCAATAAAAATATCGCAGTAAACTGCTACAGGAAAGGCAAGACCACAAGATTAAGATATAAATAAGGTCACCATAATAAGGAATCTAAAAGTGCTATTAGAAATGTCAAGTGTTGTCTAAATAGCTTTAATTTTCAGTTCTTGATCATAATTACGTAATTATAAATTTTATAACTAACATCAGGGGTCCTTGCCTTGCAGTACAAATTAGTATAACGGGGCAAGGTTACGAAATATACTCGCTAAATCAATATAATTTTAGCGTATGTCGATTTAGCTGTAGCCTTTATTATTTATCTTAAGAAAGAGTCTTCTCCCAAGATCTCTAATTTTTCAACTTAAAATTAATAACCAAACTTTCTCGCTTTTCAATTTTTTTAAAAAAAATCTTTACCTAAAAACTATTCTAACACCTTAATTTCCATAATATTTAAATTCGCAATATTACAAAGTTTAAAGCAGTTTTTAGCAATGTATCCTAGCTTTTTACAATTATAGCAAGTAGGGTTTTTTTAGTTAAAAGATAGCAAAGTAAAGCCTTTAATAAAATTAAAAGTGAAAATAATAAAGCTATAATATTAGCTAGAAAAAAGCAAATAAGCTTCTCTTCGGAAACGCGTTAGCGGTAGCTTAAGCTAATAAAGTAGTAATACGTATTACAAAAGCAATTTAATAGCATACGTGTATCTTAAATAAGCTTAAAAAAGCATAAGCAATATTTTATAAAGGACTTTGTTAAGAACATTTAAAATTTGTTAAAAGTTATTTCAATATTATGTATTTGAAAACGTTGCCATATATGCCATTTAAATAATTAATTATTGCCTTAGCATTAATAAAAAGTTTTATTATTTCTTATTTAAATTATAATAGCAAATATTTTTACACATTTTCCTCTATATGATTATATAAAAGAACAATATGGAATTTCTTATCAAGGTAATAATTATAAGAATATAATATGCACCTCGCTTAGCTTTCATAACCTCGCTTATGGCATAAACAAAAGCTCGCTTAATTTAAAGATATTACAGGCTCAGGGACCCCCTATAAGATCTGTAACTACAGGCTCAGGGACCCCCTATAAGACCTGTAACTACAGGCTCAGGGACCCCCTATCAGATCTGTAACTACAGGCTTAGGGGCCCCCTACAAAGCCTGTAACTTCGGTAGTTTAAAAGGCTCGCAAACCCCTTTACAAGGGTTATTTATAAAGC